>BNJU01000925.1_pt1 | contig 136625 bp, 160 predicted proteins | sample 8539281 | NCBI WGS metagenome assembly BNJU01 (sample SAMD00202456, study PRJDB9452) | human saliva metagenome | isolation source: human saliva | place: Japan | reverse complement strand
GTTTCAGGAGGGATTCGAACCCCCGACCGTTCGCTTAGAAGGCGAATGCTCTATCCTACTGAGCTACTGAAACAGTACTAAATCAGTATACCTAAAGACGAACATTCTGTCAATTGATTTTACAGCTTTATTACGACTCTTCTGTTTCTTTTTCTTTGTTCTCTGTATTCTTCTTTTTAGATAAAAACATGCTGATATAGATAACGAACATCACTACTGCCATGATTAGCACTCTTGCTGCTAAGGCAAAATTATATAATGCTGCAATCGCACTTAACGCAAAGAAAATAATGGTCATATTTCTAACCGTTTCAAGAATTGGGCGTTTCCTTCCCATTGGATTTGGTCTATTATCCATTCGTTACTCCTTCATCTCTTTCGTTTTATACATTAATAGTGCTGAAGCAATAGCTACGTTTAACGATTCTGCTTTTCCAAACATCGGAATCGTCACTACGACATCCGCTAAATCAATCACGTCATCAGAGACACCTTGGCCTTCATTACCAACAACGATAGCTACATCTGTTGCTTCTTGTAAGATAGTGTAATCTTTTGAATCACGGTGAAGAGCCGTTACAGCCACTTGTACACCTTTATCTTTAAGCATCGGCAAGTAACCTTTCAAATCCGCTTGAAAAACTTGGATATGGAAATGGCTTCCTTGCATGGAGCGAAGAACTTTATCGTTATATAAATCAACCGTTCCTGTTCCTAATACAACCGCATCAAATCCGGCAGCGTCTGCTGTTCTAACAATCGTTCCTAAATTCCCTGGATCTTGAACTGCATCTAACACAATGAAGCGACCGCTATGAGGCAATGAATCCTGTTTAACAATCTTCACAACTGCTAAAATCCCTTGAGTGGTTTCCGTCATTGATAACTTATGGAAGACATCTTGAGAGACAACTAGCACTTGTACATCAGTTTGAGCCAACAGATTTTGGTAGTCTTCAAGACGATTACTAGTAACCACAATCAATTCAATCGGAGCTTTCTCTTTAATCGCTTCTTCTACAAGATGCTCTCCTTCGAGAAGATACATCCCTGCTTTCTTACGACCTTTTGCAGTCTGAAGCTTGACTAGATCTTTAATTTTTTCATTTTTAGGTGAACTAATGATATCCATACAACTACCCTTTTAATCCTTCTATTGTATTCATGAGTTTCTTGCCTTCTACTTTTTGATTTTGATGAAATCCACATTTCATTGGAACTACATAAGTCTCCTCTTTATCAAGATATTGCAATGTTAATTTGGGATTTCCTAAAAGTTTCTTCTCCACAGAAACTTTTTGAATGCGCTCTGAAGGGATAACGATTGGTCTATTCGCTCTCCATACACCTTCTTTTGAAGTTTCAAATAGAACGAAACCATCTTTAGCCCAATAGAGTACAAAGGTTTGCTCCCCTTTTTCCAAAGCCACTAAGCTATCAGCATCCGTCATTTCGAATCCAAAAAAACTAATTTGACTTTTTAAATCCTCGATGATTTCCATTCTTATTCCCCTTCTTTCGTTTCTGAGTTGGTTTCTTAGAACTTACTTCTTTCTTTTTCGGTTGTGTGACTGGTTTTAATTGTCCTGCATATAGTTCAAACTGAACTAGTTTATGTTTCCCAGCAACCTTCTTCAAGTCTCTTAGTTCGCGGTCATTGACGAGACTAAGTACTAATCCTTCTTTCCCCATACGTCCTGTACGTCCAGAACGGTGAGTATATTGCTCCGTAGAATCTGCAATATCATAATGAATGACAAGTGGTAAATCTTCAATATCAAGGCCACGCTGTGCGACATCGGTACTCAGTAAGAATGGAATCTGTCCCTTCTTAAATAAGTCGATAGCTTTCTTACGTTCCGTTTGATGAGCATCACTAGAAAGAAGTGCAACTGGAACTTGATGATACGCTAACTTTTCACCAAGTAATGCAGCATTTGCAATCGAATTAACAAAAACCAACGCTTGATTTGCATTTTCGGAGAAAGCAAGCTTTCTTAACACTTCATCACGTTTTCTAGTTGGACATTCAATATATCCATGAGTTACGTTCGAATGCACAGAGTTTCCCTCTGAAACTTCAACAAAAGTCGGAAGCATATTAATCCATTTATTAACTTCTTCTAAATTCTTATTCTTTGTCGCCGAGAAACAAAGCACTTGTCTTTCTGAAGGAAGTTTCTTAACAAGCTCTCTTGTATTACTCAATTGCTCTGGATCGAGTAAATAATCGGCTTCATCTAATACAAGCATCTCTACTTGGTGTAGCTTTAATTTACGAAGCTTAGAAAGTTCTAGTAATCGTCCAGGTGTTCCTACAACGATTTCTGGCTTTTCCTTTAACTTCTCTACTTGTCGTTTTACGTTTGCTCCACCCGCTAAAACTTGCACACGAATTTCAGGTGTTTTCCATTCTCTAATCACTGCACCAATTTGTTGAGCTAATTCTTGAGAAGGCGCCACAATTAAAGCTTGCAGCGTTTTATCTGCTTTTACTCTTTCCAAAATAGGAACAACATACGCTAATGTTTTTCCAGTCCCTGTTGGCGAAATAGCTACAACGTCTGTTCCCTCTTTAATCAGTTCTTGTGTCTTTTCTTGTATCGGTGTTAATGTGTGGGAAGCCATGTTGCTCCCAAATTGTTTTTGCATTCATAAGTGTCCTTTCCGATAACCATTTGTTCTTTTGAGTCCTATTCATTTTAACGAAGAAATGCCTATACTTCAAATAGTTTCAACGATTATATAAAAAAGAGAACTGCTTTTACACAGTTCTCTGTTCTATTTCAATTAAAGTGCCATTTTCTTTTCTAAATATCGTTGTCCTTGTTCAAAAAGCAAACAGATAATCCAGTAAATAATCGCCACTAAAATATAAACCGTCATATAGTTTTGTTCACGTCCACCCACAATTTTCGCATTTTGGAAAATGTCAGGTAGTGAAATCATCGCAACAAGAGACGATCCTTTAATCATATCCAGTAACACATTACTTAATGGCGGAATGGCGATTCGGAATGCTTGTGGAACGATGACCTTTTGCAACGTTTGTCGGTAACTCATTCCAAGAGACATCGCTGCTTCCCATTGACCATTATCCACTGCGTCCATGGCCGAACGCAACACTTCAGAAATATACGCACTACTTGCGATACTAAAGCAAAGGAGCGCACAGACTAAAGCCGGTAACGTTATTTTTAAAAATGGTAACCCAAAATATAGTAAGAATAAAAATACTAAAGTTGGTGTTCCGCGCATAAAGGAAACATGAAATGTCGCAATCCATCTTAATAAACGGAATCTTGAACGTCTCATTAAAACAAGAACGAATCCTAAAATCGTTCCGAAAACAAAAACTCGTTAATGCAACTCCTAATGTATATCCCAATCCACTAAGAATAAACCAAAAAGTTATTGATTGCAATATTGATATCGAAAAATTTTTATTTAACATATTAGTCTACATCTGAAATATCGATTTTTTCTGTTTTGAAATCTTTAGGTTCTGTTACGTCTTGACCAGCGAAGAATTGTTCAGAGATTTTTTTCAAAGTTCCGTCTTTCTTCATCGCATCCATAGCTTCATTAAATTTGTCACGTAACACAGTGTTGTTTAGTGAAATTGAGAAACTTGCGCTATATGGGTTTGCATAAACGCCTTCGTTAATCTTAATGTCATATTTATCTTTAGCAAAAGCAACGGCGATTGATTGTAAGTAGTAATCGTTGATAATTACATCAGTACGACCGTTTACTAAATCAGACATATATACGTCATTTGTTACGTTGTCATATACGACTAATTCAGCACCAAGTTTTTTAGCAATCTTCATGTAGTTTGTACTTGCAGCACCTGCAGCTTTTTTACCTTTTACATCTTCCCAAGAATGAATTCCTGAATTGTCGCTTCCACGAACAACCATTGATGTAAATGAGTATTTATGAGGTGTAGTGTGTAAGTATGCGTCGAAGTTTTTCGCACCTTCTTCAATTGAGTAGTTTGCGATATCTGTCATACCACTGTCTAAAGCTGTTAACATTCCGTCAACACCCATTTCAGTAAATTCAACTTTAAGGTTTAAGCGTTTCGCAACTTCCTTCATAATTTCCACATCGTAACCCGTTAATTCGTTCTTATCATTATGGAATGATTGTGGATATAAAGTACCTGCAGTTGATACTTTAATGACACCTGATTCAACAATTTTGTCCCAGTTCGCTTGCGCTTCTGAAACTGATACAGTTGTTTCTTGTGTTTTAGTTGTGTTTGCTCCGCATGCTGCTAATAATGTAGCCACAGCAACGAAACCAGCTTTCATCCATTTTTTCATTGGTTTAACCACCTTATGTTTATTTTTTCAACATAGAGAACGATACCATACTCCCCATTAAAACACAATGAATAAAGCTTGAAAAACAAAATAAAAATGAAACAGATTTTACAACCTGTTTCATTCTGAATTTTTATATAGTTATTTACCTAGTTCTTCAAGAATATTTCGGGCTACTCTCTCGGAAATTCCGATAGTTTGTAACTCCTCAAGACTAGCTTGTTTCATTGCTGTTATCGTTTTAAAATGACGCAATAGTTTCTTTCTTGTTTGCGGACCGACACCATCAATCATTTCCAATTTCGAAGCAAATGTATTTTTACTTCGCACTTGTCTATGGAACGTAATCGCAAATCTGTGAACTTCCTCTTGCACACGTTGTATTAGTTGGAATGCTTGTCCTTTCTATCTAAACCGATTTCCTTATAGTCTTCACCATAGAGTAATGTAGCGGTTTTGTGTTTTTCATTTTTCACCATTCCACAAACAGGAATCTCTAGACCTAATTCATCTTCTAAAACTTCAATAGCAGCTCTCATTTGGATTTTACCGCCATCCATTAAGATCAAATCTGGAAGTCTAGCTCCTTCTCTTAGTAATCTTGAATAGCGTCTACGAATGACTTCTTGTGTCGTCGCAAATTCGTGACTACCTACAACAGTCTTCACTTTAAACTTACGGTAATTCTTTCGGTCTGGTTTTCCATCCTTAAAGACCACCATCGCAGATACTGGATTGGTTCCTTGAATATTCGAATGGTCAAATGATTCAATCACTGATACTTTTTCTAACCCTAACGCTTCTGAAAGTTCTTCTAGGGCACCTTTTGTCTTCAACTGACTTTGCTCTTCTCTTCTGAACTTCTCATTTAATGAAATCTCACTATTTTGAGTAGCAAGGTCTAACATTCGTTTCTTAGAGCCACGTTTTGGTGTCATCACCTTCACACCGAGCGTTTCTGATAATAGTTCTTGGTCAATCGCTTCTGGAACCAAGATTTCTTTTGGAAGAATATGGTTTTGGTCTTCATAAAACTGAATGATAAATGATAGGACTTCATCTTCTATCTGATCATAAATCGGAAACATCGCTGCTTCACGTTTAATAATCGTCGACTGTCTGAGTAAGAAGACTTGAATAGAAATCCATCCACGATCCACAACATAAGAGAACACATCACGATTCGTAAAGTCCGCATTCATAATATTTTGTTTTTCGACAGTTGCTTCGATGTACTTAATTTGATCACGATAATCCATTGCTTTTTCAAAATCGAGTCTTTCTGAAGCTTCATTCATCTTCGAAGTCAAATCATCTTTAATCGTCTTCACATCTCCATTTAAGAATCGTTGGATTTTCTTGATTTGCGCATCATACTCTTCTTTTGAAACTTCATGATCACAACAACCAATACATTGCCCTAAATGATAATAAAAGCATGCTCTGGTTTCATTCTTCCCACATTTTCTAAGTGGATAGATTTTCTGGATGAGTTGCTGCGTTCCTGTTGCTGCAGTGACATTTGGATAAGGACCAAAATAAATCCCCCCATCCTTTTCTACCTTATGAGAAATCACTAGTTGTGGATCTTTCTCAGATGTAATTTTTAAGTAAGGATACATCGTTCCTTGTTTTAACTTAATATTGTAGTGCGGTTGATATTTCTTAATCAGGTTAATTTCAAGTAAGAGAGACTCTTTATTTGTCTTTGTCACAATATACTCAAAATGGTGAATCTCGCTCACTAATTTTTCCGTCTTGGTATCATGGGCGCCCCTAAAATAAGAGCGAACACGATTTTTTAGATTTTTGGCTTTCCCGATATAAATAATATCGTCATTAGCATTTCGCATTATGTAACAACCTGGTAAATCAGGAAGATTCTTTAGTTTACTTTCAATTAATTCACTTGCCATTCAATCTTCCTTTCTAAACATTATCGTTGCCATACAATTTTTTCGAATTCATCCTTTAATTCACGGTCCATTTCATCCTTATATACAGGATATAAGAATAATCGCACCTCTTTTTTACTCAATAGTTTTAGCGTTTTTAATAATTCTATCACTTTCAAGCGCACCAGATGGTCTGGAAAATGAAGCACTTGCCAAATATAGTCGTAATCGATGAGTTGAAACTCAATCATCTTATTTAAAATGACTTCATGCCATTTAGATAGCGCGAAAAATTGAGGAGGTAAAACCAAAGTCGAATGTTGCTTCATATAGTCATAAACTTCGGGTCTTACAACTCCTTTTATGTAATCAATCGTACCTTCGATAAAGACTTTCGAAGTTGATTTCTCAATGTACTCTAATGCCGTTAGCGATAATGGATCTTTTTCTAACAGTTTATTGAACTGTGAAAATCGTAGTTTACTATTCGTTTTGCTTAGTACAAATAAAATAATGGCATCATCACGATTGGCTGATTTCAACGAAGCCTCTATTATAGATTCAACTTTTGACCGCGACGACCAAATGACTTTGTCCACTAGGCCTTTTAAGTAATGTTTTTGATGGAACTCCTCAGATTCCACATCTGTACAAGTGGATAGTTCTAATTCTAAACATTCTTTCATTCGGCATAATAATGCTACAGATTCTATAGTGAAACTGCGATTCTTTTTCGTTAAAAACGACAATGGATAAATGGATTCAACCAACCACTGGATAAACTGTTCATCACTCGTTCCATGCAATACACATAGTTGATAATTGCGTTCAACCTCTGGAGTCATTTCATGGGCCATAATGACACGAAGTAGTTTTGGATGATACATACAACTTTTGGCAGCAATAGGTCGCATGCTGACTTGTTTCATCATCACATTCAGCAAATAAAAAGCATCTATCTTCGTTCTGATTGGATAGAAAAATAAGTAATATAAGCGTCCATATCCGCTAAGAGAAGGTTCCAATTTTTCTAAATAGTCTTTCCACTGACTTTCGTGAATAGAGTAGGATTTTGCAAATACAATATAGAAAGTATACGAACTATGTTTCTCGAAGTATTGAATCTTCCGCTGAGTGATTTCATTATCAAAGAATACTAGTAGCATTAACACTAATCTAAATTCTTCTTTACTGTAGTGACTTCAAGTAATACCGTTAATCGGTCGCATAGGAAGTCCTTCATTTCGGAGGATAACTGATCGACAAACTGCTTCCAATGAATAAGTAGAGGTTCTATCCAGTAAATCACAGGAATATCAAACTTTAGAATTCCTTCGTATACTTCCACATTTGGATTCAGTAGTTTTGTCATCGCATGATAGAATTGCGGTAATCGGTCTTGACTCTTCACTCGCTTTCCGAGTGCAAAAGCAAAGAACTCTCCCTTCCCGTCCACGGCATCTTTCATGAATGAATACGGAATTTTTGGATACATCTTTCTATTTCGAAGAAACTCTTCGTAGATGGACTGCTTACCCATTTCTATCCCCTCCTACGGCTAGAAACACAAAACACCTATCCTATAACGCTTCTTTATACACTTCCATTGCAACTTCTGGCGTCAAATCACCATGCTCAGATAATTTCACTTTCTTGTGACGTGTTAAACCGTCCACTAAAGCTTGTAATACCTCTTCACCTAAATTCACATCGCTAAAGCGAATAGGAGCTCCTAATGATTTAAAGAATTCTTCTGTTTTAGCAATCGCCTCATCAACAATCTCTTCATCGCTTCCTGATAAATTCCATACACGTTTTCCATATTGTACTAATTTATCAAATTTTTGTTGTTTTCTCACTTTCATCATTGCTGGTAAGACAATCGATAATGTACGACCATGGTCAATTCCGTGGTTCAATGTAATTTCATGTCCTAATGCATGTGAAGACCAGTCCGTTGGTACACCTAGGTTAATCGTTCCATTTAATGCATTTGTTGCACACCACATAAATGTTCCGCGGTCATTGTAATCAATATGGTCTGTGTCAATGACACGAGGTGCAATTTCAATTAACGTTTGCAAAATACTTTCTGCATAACGGTCTTGAAGTAGTGCTCCTACTGGATAAGTTAAATAGTTTTCCATCACGTGGATGAAAGTATCTAGCAGGCCATTCACTAATTGACGAACAGGTAATGTATAGGTCAATTCAGGCTCCAATACTGAAAATACAGGGAATGTCTTTGGTCCACGGAAACTTACTTTTGCCTTTTTCTCAACAAGAGTAATCACCGCTCCAGCATTCATTTCAGAACCCGTTGCAGGAAGTGTAAGAATCGTCCCAAAAGGAACTACTTCTTGGACAGGTAATCCTTTACCTACACCCCATCCAAATAAATCAACTGGATCTTCTGTAAAGAGACTTGCTGCAGAAACAAATTTAGTCCCGTCAATAACAGATCCTCCACCAATGGCTAATAAATAAGTGAAGTTTTCTGCACGGACTTTCTCAACAGCTTTCATTAATGTTTCAAATGTTGGGTTGGCTTCAATTCCTGAAAACTCATCCCATTCACGATTTCCTAAAGCTTTAACAGCACGATCAAATGCTCCGTTTCTTAACAGAGCCGCCCCCGTAAAGGACTAATACTTTAGCGTCTTTAGGAATTTCATTATCAATATCTTCAATACGATTTCTTCCAAATAAAATCTTTGTTGGATTTTGGAATGTAAAATTTTGAATTTCATGTGTCATTTCAAATCACCTCGTTACTTCTTACTTTAATTGTACCAAAACTAATAGACCCTTTCTAAAATATCGGCTTTAAAAACAAAATAAACTGGACAATTGCCCAGTTTATGATTCTTAATTTATTATTTTTGATTCGATGTATTTTTTCAGGCGGTCTGCTGAGATTTCCTTTTCTAATTTAGAAACTTCAACAGGGCTTAATGTGACTTCACACGTTAAAACTCCGTCTGCATCATAAGAAACGACAACTTCTCCAACATCTTCTCTAGATTCTCTTGTCACTTTTGGAAATAACGCTGCTAATTCCTTTTCAACTTCAAGTGCACAGTGCTCTCTTAGTAAGCGAAACTGTTCTGCAATCACCGTTGGAATATAATAGCAGTCCACTAATGTCATTTCTTCCTCTTTAGATTTTCGGTTTGACTTTTTCGCTTTTTTCATAAATGACCTCGTTTCTTTCTTCTTGTCTAGTATACAAAAATTCACCCGAGAAGGCAAAAACATTAAATTTATCCAAAGATTAGGAACCTATTTTCCAAATGAGCGATTTCATGGTAAAATAGCTATGAATTACACTTATAAGGAGATACTATGCTTACTATTAATATGCTAACTCGTGCAGACAGCGTTAAAGGCCAAGGAGTTATGTCTGCGACAGAGGAACAAATAAACCTTGTAACTGAAGGATTAAATGGTTATAACGTTGTTGTAAATCAGCTTAAAATTGCTGATATTAACCACATCCACACTATTAATCCAGATTTTCTTTTCAAATCATTTTTAAACAATAAAAAGCAACCGACAATCGCGTCCGTTCATTTTTTACCAGAAACATTAGAAAAAAGTATTTCTCTTCCAAAACCAATTAAAGAGTTATTCTATAAATATGTTTTATCATTTTATAAACAAGCAGACTATTTAGTAACTGTAAACCCTCGTTTTATTGATGATTTAGAAAAGTATGGGGTCGATCGTTCTAAAGTAACGTACATTCCAAACTTCGTATCTCGTGAAACGTTCTATAAAATTACAGACCAATCCAAAGCAGACTTACGTAAGAGTTCGGATTAGATCCAGACAAATTTACCGTTGTCTCTGCTGGTCAGCTTCAAATGCGTAAAGGCGTTCTTGAGTTTATCGACCTAGCGACTAAAATGCCAGATATCCAATTTGTTTGGGCTGGTAACTTCGCTTTTAAAGGTATCTCTGAAGGTCGTAAAGAAATTATGGAACACATGGATGATCTTCCAGATAACGTTCACTTCCTTGGACTTGTGGAGCGTGATCGTATGAATGAGTTCTTTAATATGGGGGATGTCATGCTTCAATTGTCATTCGAGGAGTTATTCCCGATGACGATTTTAGAATCGATGAACGCAAACATCCCACTACTCTTACGTGATTTACCAGAGTACAAACCAATTTTATTTGACTACTACTTAAAAGCAAACAGTCAACAAACGTTTAAAGACGAATTAACAAAACTAAAAGAAGACGCCAATTATTACGCTAAAGCCTGCGAAGGTTCAAAACGCGGCGAACAATTCTATTCAAAAGAAAGTATTCTAGAACAGTGGCAACAATTTTATGATAAAGTTGCAACAGAAAGAAACTTGTTATCATAAAAGGAGAAATAATGACTACAGAAGAAATTAAACAAGGAAAACCACTTTCCCCTACTGCCCAAAAGGTAATGAATATCGCCTCCATTCTTGGAGCGATTGCGACTGTCGTGTTTATTGTATGGGCATGGCAAAAAGGCCTCTTCACGTCACAAGAGACGTTATCAGCCTATATGCTTCAAGCGGGAATTTGGGGTCCACCAATCTTTATCTTTTTACAAATTCTACAAACCGTTGTTCCAATCATTCCTGGAGCGCTCACTAGTATTGCTGGTGTTTATATTTACGGAAACTGGGTTGGTAACATTTATAACTACATCGGTATTGTGATTGGATCAATCATTGCCTTCTATCTTGCAAGACAATACGGTCAGCAATTCGTAAAATCAATGGTTAGCGAACATACGTATAATCGCTATATCAATTGGTTGGATAAAGGACAATGGTTCGACTACTTCTTTGCATTCATGATGTTCTTCCCTGTTTCACCGGATGACTTCTTATGTATGCTTGCTGGTTTAACAAAGATGACTTATAAGAAATTCATTATTATCATCTTAGTCTTTAAACCATTTACACTGGCTGCCTACACAATCGGGTTACGATTTATTATCGACTGGGTCTGGGCATTCTTCCAATAAGCAAAAACAAACCCTTGAGAAATTTTCTCAAGGGTTATTTTTTATGTTAATCTTTCTTTTTAAAGACTTGCACAGTTGCAAGAACAATTCCACTAATAAATACGCTGAGTGTTAAAATAATACCCGCTAATAATAGAGGATTTTTGCTTAGGCTTCTTAACCAGTTCGCAAATGTTCCTAGATCACTATCTTCATCAAATGATAAGATTCCACCATTCGTTGAACCTTCTGTTGATGAAACTTCTTCTGTCGTTGTTTCTTCAACCACTTTTGTCACTTTAAACACATTTGACTTAATCTCTTTTGTTAAAGTTGGGAAAGTATGTTCCACAATGATTTCATCTCCAACAAGTTTATATGTTGGTTTTTCATCGCCTCTTGTTAAAACTTTGATATCTTTCTCTACTTTAATCTTTTGACCATCAATTTCATGAACCCCAGCTTTTAACACTGTTTCTTCATGATATTCAGTAAAGCCTTTTTCTAAAAGAGCGTTCCCGAATTGTGCACGGTAAAATACACTTGTGTTATAGTCGCTCCAGCTACCAACACCCATTAATACTTCAATCAGACGACGGCCTTTTCCTTTTGCAGTAATCACATGGTTTAAAGCTGCATTTGGTGATGAACCTGTCTTAAATCCATCTACATCAAATATCCTTGAGGCATCCCACTTGCTAGTTGATTCAATGTATAGAACGTTTCTTCTACAGGAGTTCCTTCCATTGTTGTAACAGCTGGTTCTCTTGTAATTTCTAAGAATTCTGGATAGTTCTTTAAGAAGTAATATGCTAATGTTGCTAAATCGCGAGCTGTTGTTTGGTTGTACTTATCTGGTACACCTTCAACAACATATAATCCACGAAAAGCTGACACAACAGCTCCACTTGGATTATAGAATTTGGAATTTGTCATTCCTAATTCTTTCGCTTTATCATTCATCATCTTAATGTATTCTTCGTTTGACTTACTAATCGCGTGTGATAACATCACTGTCGCAACGTTTGAGGAAGGATACATCATCAGATAAAGTAAATCGCGCACTGGATATTCAATCCCTGCTCTGATTTGGTTATTACTAATATCATCGATAGTAGAAATAGCTCTATCTTCTTCTGTTGCCGTAATTTTGGTATCTAATGTGAGCTTGCCTGCTTTAATCGCATCATACACAAGATACGCTGTCATTAATTTAGTTGTACTCGCTGGATCCCATGGTTTATCAATATTATCACCATAAAGAATTTGACCAGTCTCAGCATCGACTAAAATAGCCCCTTCAGGTTTGTAGTATTCACTAACATCATACCCATAACGAGCTGTAATCTCGAAAATATCTTCTTCAATCGGAAGGTCTTTCGACGTTGTTGTTGTCGTTGTTTGCTCTGTTGTCTCAGTAGCTTTTGTTGTTTCTGGAGCCTCTGTTTGTTCAACAACAGTAGTTCCTTCTCCCGGTTCTTGTGTGGTTTCTTCAGCAGCAATTGGCGCTAAAGCAGAAAGTGCGAATGCACATGTCATAATTCCCAAAAGAAACTTAAATTTACGTTTTTCCATTCCTATCCTCCTTGTAATTCAATTTATTTTACAAAGAAATTCTTAAGATTTCAAATAGAAAGAAGCAAATTCGTAACATTTTTGTAATCTTTACGAAATTTGCTTCCAACTTTTTTCAACATTATTCATTAAATTGTTGAGACGTTCTACTCTTCTTTCTAATATCGAAAAAATTAAAACATTCTCATCATCCAACTCAATCGTACCTAACGCGATTCCCGCTTCTTGTAATTTTGAAGAAACACACTCTAAATACTCTGATACAGAACACTCTACAGAGCAAGTCTGCAATTCTTGCTGTGCGATTCCTTTTAACAACTTTAATTTGGGAAGCTTACTGGCTAAAGTACTCGCATTATCTCTCCAATAAATTTGAGTTGCATAGGATTCTTTTTCAAGTGTTAATAGCATTAGTAACCAATAGTCGTCTTGCGCTTGTTCCAATAGGTCAGCGAACTCATCATTCCAGTCCACATCATCTTCTCGTAGTTCCTCAATCAATAAATCAGGATTATCAAAATAACTCTCTAAAAGTTGTCTGATACGTTCACTATGACCAGTAATGATATCGGCAATTTGATGATAAGCTTCCTCATCAGAATCACTATCCACTTCCACAGATTCACTATAAAACGTTTCTTCCATTTCAAAGTCATCTTTACGTTTATTTTTTCGATTAAATAACCACATAGGTCGCGCCTCACTTTGACTGAGTTCTTTTCCATAGTATATCAAACATATTCCGAAGAATAAATACGAAAAACAAAAAAGCAGAAAGATTTCTCCTTCTGCTCGTTAATAATTCTAAATTGAATCTCCGTTAAAAATTGAGTTTTTAACGATGACATAATCTACTTTGCGGATGGCTTCAATATCTTTACCACCTGCATAAGAGATTGATGATTGTAAGTCTTGTTGCATTTCAATAAGCGTATCTTGCAACGATCCTTTATAAGGAACAACAATTTTCTTACCTTCAACGTTTTTACGTTCACCTTTTTGGAATTCTGACGCACTACCGAAATACTCTTTATAAAGCATTCCATTTACTTCAACAGTTTTACCTGGAGATTCTTCGTGACCAGCAAATAATGATCCAATCATGACCATAGTTGCACCAAAACGAATGGATTTAGCGATGTCCCCGTGAGTACGGATTCCCCCATCAGCAATCAATGGTTTACGTGCAGCTTTTGAGCACCAACGTAGTGCAGCAAGTTGCCATCCACCAGTACCAAAACCTGTCTTAATTTTAGTAATACATACTTTACCAGGTCCAATCCCTACTTTAGTAGCATCAGCACCAGCGTTTTCTAATTCACGAACGGCTTCTGGAGTACCTACGTTACCTGCGATCACAAAGGCCTCTGGTAAATGTTTTTTAATATGCTTAATCATGTCAATCACTGAATTTGAATGACCATGCGCAATATCAATTGTAATGTAATCAGGAACAAGTCCATTTTCTTTTAATTCTACAATAAAATCATATTCTTGAGGTTTTACACCCACACTAATTGATGAGATTAATCCACGTTCTTTCATTCGTTTTACAAATGGTAAACGACTAGCTTCATCAAAGCGGTGCATAATATAAAAATATCCGTTTTCTGCTAAAAATTCAGCAACAGATTCATCAATAACGGTTTGCATGTTAGCAGGAACCACTGGTAGTTTAAAGGTGTGTTTTCCTAATTTAACCGTAGTATCACACTCCGAACGACTATTTACAATACATTTATTTGGGATTAATTGAATATCCTCATAATCGAATGCATTTAATTCAAACATTTAACATCCTCCTAATTCGTTAATGCGTACTCATGTAGTATACATGAATTCACGTGAAAATGCATTAAATTCTTTTCAGAATCTTTCAAAAACTTCTTGAATGAAGGCAAACAAAAAAGCCTAGGCGAACCTAGGCTATAAAAGTATTGATTAGTCTTTTCTGCTTCCGAATAGACGTAAGATATCTAAGAAGATATTGATGAAGTCTAGGTATAATTCTAACGCACCTAGAATCGCAATTCCTTCTAATGCGGATTGTCCTTCGTAGTAGTTGTACATATTTTTTTAGTTTTTTTGAGTATCGTACATTGTTAACACGGTGAAAATGACCAATGAGATACCAGACATGATTAATTCAACTAATGAACTATGGAAGAAGACCAAGTTAATCACGCTAGCAATGATTAACCCTAATAAAAGCTCCCTATTGCTTGACGACCAAAACTTGTTAAGTCTTTCTTCGTTGTAAACCCAACGATTGATAAACCTACGAATAACGCACAAGTAGAAATAAACGCTTGTACGATACTTCCTAACTCATAAACTTGTGTTACTATGAAGAATGTAAATCCTGTTAATGCTGCATATAAACAATATGAAACAATATAACGAATTGGTCTACCAAGTTCTTCATAATTTGGACGCATTACAAATACAAGTATTAATTGCGCAATAAAGATAACCCACATTCCGTATCCACGAGTCGTGACCATGAAATTGAAGAATGCACTATAAAGCGCTGGAACTGTACTGAATAGGTAAGCAACTAAAGCAGAAATTGCTAGTCCTCCAAACATCCAAGCATATACTTTCATGAAAAATTGATTGCGTCCAGCAATACTGGATTCAACACCATAATGATTATTTTCCATTATTTCGCCTCATTTCAAATTTTATTATAGATGTATTATAGCATATCTTTTACTAAACCGTAAATAAATTGTTCTGGTTCAAACGGTTGTAAATCGTCCATTTGCTCCCCTAATCCGATAAACTTCACTGGAATGTTTAATTCATGACGAATTGATAGGATTACCCCACCTTTTGCAGTTCCGTCTAATTTCGTTAAAATCAAACCAGTAATGTTAATCGTCTCACCGAATTGTTTCGCCTGAACAAGAGCATTTTGACCAGTTGTTGCATCTAATACTAATAATGTTTCATCTGCACCTGTTTCAATTTCACGAGAGATAATACGATTCATCTTCTCTAACTCTTTCATCAAGTTCACTTTGTTTTGAAGACGGCCAGCTGTATCGATTAATAAGTAATCGAAGTTTTCTTCTTTAGCCTTCTTAATCGCATCAAACACAACAGATGATGGGTCTCCACCTTCACGTCCTGAAACAACAGGAACGCCTACACGTTCACCCCATACTTCTAATTGTTGGATAGCACCAGCACGGAACGTATCTCCTGCAGCGAGTAATACTTTATTGCCTTCTTGTTTTAATCTCCAAGCGATTTTACCGATTGTAGTGGTTTTACCAACCCCATTCACGCCGACAAACATTAATACGGTTGGACGACCTTCTGCTTTCTTCAATGCAGATAAGTTGTCTTCCCCTTTTTCGTAAATATCGACCATCTTCTCAATGATGACTTCTTTTACTTGGCCTGAAGTCGTTGCATTTTGCAGACGAACTTCATCACGTAAGGCGTCTGTAATGGCTAATGTCATTTCAAAACCAACGTCTGATGAAATAAATGTTTCTTCTAAATCTTCAAAGAAGTCTTCATCGATTTCTCTAAAGTCTGCTAGGAATTCGTTTAAACGATCTGAGAAACTACGACGCGTTTTCTCCATCCCTTTGTCATATTTCTCAATGACAATCGACTCTTTCGTCTCCTCATGTTTAATGACTTCATCTTCACCGGTAAAGGCACGTTTAATTCGATCAAATAATCCCATGTTTTCCCCTCACTTTACGATTGTTTATTCATTTCAATAATATGATAAATGGCCTGCGCAACACCTGAATCCTCATTAGTTGCTGTAACATATTTTGCCACATCTTTGACTTCTTTTGAGCCATTACCCATCGCTACTGGATATCCTACTGTTGTCAGCATTGGTAAATCATTTTCTTCGTCACCACATGCAGCCATTTCATCCAACGAAATTCCTAGGATTTCTCCTAACATCTTCAAACCGTCTCCTTTTGAAACATGTTTAGGAACAACTTCTAATAAGAATGTTCTTGATTTCATACAGTTGAAGCGTTCGAAGAATTCTTTCGGTAATTTTGCAATTCCTTCATCCAAGATATCTTGAGCGATACAAAGAACGGCTTTATTAAAGATATGTCCTTCTTCAAAATCTTCCGGATTCTTTTGTTCAAATGTAATAGGATGTGGTAATGTGTTATAAATTGACGGACGTCCTTCTGGAGGCGTTGGCTCGTAAGCTCTCACCGTATCAATCATCACTAATGGAAGACCAACTTTTGTAACTTCTTCATGGCAATACTTCATATCTTCAACAGTATGTCCTGTTTCATAGACGATTTCTCCATGTTTTGTTTTTTGAATTAAACCACCATTGAAGTTAATCGCGTAATCATCTTCCCCCATTAGGTCTAATTCTTCCAGTAAGTGAACAATACTTACAATTGGTCGACCAGTACAAATAACCACTTTAATTCCATTTTCTTTGGCCAATTTAATGGCTTTTTTATTTTCTTCTGTTATTTTCTTTTCACCAGTTAATAATGTTCCATCTAAATCTAGTGCAATTAATTTAATCAACTATAAAACTCCTTTAAGCATTTCTGCTTTCATTATACACTCATTGAACGTATCTCTTATAGTATACCACAAAACAAGCCATTCGTATTAAAAAAATAAGAGGTAGCACACGTTTGCCACCTCTTATTTCCTATTTTGCTTCTTCTAATTCATCGAAGTCTTCAAACTTAACTGAAGCAAGTTTTGAGACCCCAGATTCTTGCATCGTAACACCATACAATACATCGGCTTCTTCCATCGTACCACGACGGTGCGTAATTACGATGAATTGCGTACGGTTTGTAAATTCTTTTAGGTAACGACCATAACGCGCTACGTTCGCCTCATCCAGTGCTGCTTCAACCTCATCGAGTAAGCAGAACGGAACTGGCTTCACTTCTAAGATTGCAAAGAGTAATGCAATCGCGGTAAAGGCACGTTCCCCACCAGAAAGTAGACTGAGAGATTGAAGCTTCTTACCAGGCGGTTGAGCAATAATCTCAATCCCTGTCTCAAGTAAGTTATCTGGATCCGTTAACTCAAGCGTTGCACGTCCACCACCAAATAAGCGTGGGAATGTGCGCTCAAATTGAGTACTTACTGCATCAAACGTTGTCTTAAATCGTGTAGTTACTTCCTCGTCCATTTCCGTAATCGTTTCTTCCAGCGTTTGTTTTGCTTCTAGTAAATCTTGTTGTTGCGCAGTTAAGAATGTGAAACGTTCTTGTACCGCTTCAAACTCTTCAATCGCTAGCAAGTTTACAGCACCCATTTGCTCGATTTGTTGTTTTAAGCTACGAACGAGTTTCGAAGCTTCTTCAATCGACATATCGAGTGTTGTTTTAGCAATCGCTGCTTCAAACGTTAATTCGTATTCTTCGCTCAAGTACGTTAATTTTTGGTCAATCGAGATTTCAAAACGATTTGCTTTCGTTTCTAATCGTGTTTGATTTTTCAACTGGTCTTGTAATTGATGTTGCGCCTGAGTTCTAGCAGCTTCTGACTGTTTTACATGAATTTCAAGGGCAGCACGCTCATCACGTAATTCCTTAATCAGTGCATCTAATTCATCCACTTGACCTTTTAACGCATCAAACTCTTCTTGAATCTTCGCATAGATCGCTTCGTCTTCCTCTTGATTACGAGACTGTTCCGATTTCTTAGAATGTAATAATTCAATTTGATCTTCTAAGCGAGTTTTTTGAAGTTTCGTTTGATGAATTTCACGTTTTTCTTGGTTAAATTGCTCTTGTACACGAGCACGATTGGTTCCAAGTTCTTGCAATTCTTTTTGCTTTTCTTGAATTTGTTGAGTCTTATCTTCATTCGATAATTGAAGGTAATCCAATTCTTTTTTCAAGGACGCATTTGCCTTTTGAAGAGCCACCAATTTCTCATGGTTTTCAACATATTGCTCCTCTAATTGCTCATATGCTTCAATAAGTTCATCCATTTCAAATTGGTTTGCTTGTTGAATACGTTCATGCTTTTTAACTTCTTCAAGAGCAAATCTTGATTGGAATTCTAATTGGTTTAGGGTTTGTTCCAATTGAGTATGACTTGCATTTAATTCGCGATACTCTTCTTCTAGCTTGTTCTTTTCAGCTGTCACTTTTTGGAACTGTGTTGATAATTTTTCGTATTCAGCCTTTGCTTCTTCAAATTGCTTCGTCACTGTTTCTAGTTGACTGTTACGTCGAACGAGTGATTGTTGGCCAGAGTTTTTAGAAGCTCCCCGGTCATCGAACCGCCCGCGTTTACGACATCCCCTTCAAGTGACACAATACGATAACGATAACCGAGTTGTTTCGCTAATAGTTGTGCTACTTGTAAGTTTGTTGTCACAAGTGTAGTTCCAAGTAAGTTTTTTTAATAATCGAAGCATATTTATTATCTGTTGAAACTAGTTCACTTGCGATACCAATAAATCCGTCTACTTTTTTCGCTTGGTTTAATACTGTATCCGGTACTTGTTTTTCTTTAATTATTGATAAAGGTAAGAACGTTGCACGGCCTAAACGATTCGTCTTCAAGTACGTAATCGCTTTGGCAGCAGCCTTCTCATCTGTTACTACAATATGCTGGCTCGTCGCGCCTAGCGCAATATCAATCGCCGTTGTTAATTTCTCATCTACACGAATTAGTTCTGCTACAGAATTCACCACACCTGGCAACTCGGATTTGTGTTTCAGAACTTCACGAACCCCTTGATAATAACCAGCGTAGTCTTCAGAAACTTGTTTTAAGCTTCGAACCGTCGCTTGTAATTGTTGAAGATGGCGTTCCTTTTCCATGCCTTCACTTGAAAGAGTTGCATGTTTCTCATTCACTTTTGCTAATTTTTCTCTTAGCTGGGAAAGTCGTTTTTCAGAAACGGCTTCTTCTTTAGTGAGTTCTTCAATTTTTTCAACAAAATGATTTGCTTTTTCTTCTAAAGCACAATGTTCTTCATCAAAGGAATCAAAACGCTCCGTCATTTTTTCTTGAGTATTTTGGTTTACTTCCATCAACTTCTCAAGGTTCTTCTCTTGGTTCATTAAACGTGAGATTTCTTGTAATTGCTCAATATAACGATTTTGAAGCTCTTTAACGCTTTCCTCATTACTTTGACTTAATTGGTCTAATTCTTCGACTAATTGGCTCCAAGCCTCTTCTACGTTCTTTAATTCAACCTTACGTTCTACTTGATTCTTTTCAAGAAGAGCTAATTTTGCTTCCACTTCTTCTAACTCACGAAGAGCTGCAGCTAATGCTTCTTGATTTTCCTCATCGCTACGTTCCGCAAATTGACGACGTTGCTCAAAGACTTTACGTTGACCATCGAGTTGTTCTACTTTTTGGATTAATTCGACGTATTCTTCTTGCTTGGCATCGAGTTCTTCGTTACGAGCTTCAAGTTTTACTTGGTTTTCCTCGATATCAACTTGAAGGCTTTCTAATAGCGCTTCTGTTTGCGCTAATTGCTCTTGCAGTTGCTCTACTTCTTGAAGGGCTACTTTCCACTGAGCGTTTAATGTTTCGATTTCAACCGCCAAGAGGGCTGTTTCGACATCTTCTAACTGTTCTTTCTTAGAAACGTACGCAATCGCCTTTTCGCGTTGCTCTTCCAGCGGTGCTAATTGGCCTTCAATCTCATGAAGAATATCTTCCACACGATTCAAGTGATCTTGTGTTTGATTCAATTTACGTTGCGCTTGATTTTTACGGTCTTTGTATTTTAAAACTCCAGCTGCTTCTTCAATAATCATTCGACGTTCTTCAGGTTTTTCGTTAAAGATTTGCTCTACTTTCCCTTGCGAAATCAAAGCAAACGAGTCTTTCCCTAACCCTGAGTCCATCATTAAGTCTGTAATGTCTTTCAAACGAACTGGTTTCTTGTTAATTAAGAAATCACTTGCCCCATTACGATTCAAACGACGCGTTAACACGACTTGTGTTTGATCCGTTGCCAACACTTTGTCTTCGTTATTGATATACAGATTCACTTCGGCGATATTCACTGGCTTTCTTGTTTGAGAACCTGCGAAATAACGTCATCCATCCGTTTCCCACGTAAACTCTTAGCCGATTGTTCCCCAAGAACCCACTTAATCGCTTCAGAAAGATTCGACTTTCCACTACCATTAGGTCCCACAACCGCAGTCACGCCTTTATCGAATTCAATTGTTGTCTTATCGGCAAATGATTTAAATCCCGACATTTCAATTTTCTCTAATTGCATGCTTTAATCCTTTCTTTCTATGAAAGCGAACCCTGTGTTAGTTCTTCCATAGTCAATTTTGCGGCCATTTGCTCGGCTGCCTTTTTCGTTTTGCCACTCGCAGTTTTGTATTTCTTCCCATCCACAGTTACTTGAACGGTAAATACTTTATCGTGCGAAGGTCCTTCTTCTTTAATCAATTCATAACGAATATGAACCGTACCATTTTGTTGCAAATACTCTTGTAACTCTGTTTTGAAATCAGTAATCAGTTCATAACGTCCATTTTTAATTTTAGGAACAATCACTTGGTCTAAGAAGCGTTGCACTTCTTCCATCCCTTTATCAAGATAAAGAGCACCGATAAACGCCTCGAACACGTCACATAAAACAGCTGGCTTTTCATGCCCACCGCTAAGTGTTTCTCCCTTACCTAGTAATAAATACTCATTCAGAGAACATTCCTTTGCAAGCATCGATAAGCTATCTTCGCAAACGATTTGTGCTCTTAGTTTCGTTAATTGTCCTTCTTTAAAATGAGGAAATTGTCTAAAAAGCCAATCCGAAATATTGAGTTCTAAAACGGCATCTCCAAGAAACTCGATGCGCTCGTTATAGATTCCCTTCATTTCTTTATGCTCATTGGCATACGAAGAGTGAGTCATCGCTTCGACGAGCAATGCCTCGTTTTTAAACGAAATATCGAACTTCTCTTTTAAAATTGCTGAGAGTGCTTTTATCTCTTTCATGATGGCCTCCTGAAAAATTCCTTATCTTCAATATTATACGCGTTTTGGGGTTAGATTACAAATTTACACCACAAAAAACGGCTTGAATTCAGAGTTTCAAGCCGTTGATTATTTTTATTTACGATACCCTTTTACGCAATATTGATTTTTCTCTTCGTCATAGTTTAATGACTCGACTAGAGTACGCTGTTGAAGCTGATTTAACTCTTTCGTCTGAGTCACGTCTAACCACTCTTCATAGTATGTCATTTGCGCTTTTACTTGTTCTTTTAGGAAAGCTTTTAATCGCTCCACATCTGCTTCGTTCACTGCAGAAATTTGAATCGATGGATAAAGGTTAGGCTGGAATTCGCCTTCGATTAAGTCTGTCTTATTATAAACTGTGACCATTGGAATTTTTTGCATTTCCAATTCATTTACTAAATCGATGACTGTCTTTCATGTAGGGAGAACTGCGTATTTGACGCATCCACCACATGAACTAATAAATCAACATCTGCACTTTCTTCAAGCGTAGATTCAAACGCATGAATCAGTGTCGTTGGTAACTCTTGGATAAATCCTACAGTATCTGTTAAAGTCACTTCGAAATTCGGGAACAAGTCCACTTGTCTAGTTAATGGATCCAGTGTCGCAAACAATTGGTCCATTTGGTAAGTACCCGCCTGCGTTAATTGATTTAAAATCGTAGACTTTCCAGCATTCGTATATCCGATTAATCCAAGTTGGAATCCATTAGAACTCTTTCTCTTCTCACGTGAACGTTCACGGTGTTTCTTAATTTGTTCTAGCTGTTCTTCGATATCTTGGATTTGCTTACGAATATAACGTCTATCAGTTTCTAAACGTGTTTCCCCTGGACCACGAGTACCAATTCCCCCACCTTGACGAGACAAGCCTTCACGTTGACCCGAAAGACGAGGTAGTAAGTAGTTTAATTGCGCGAGCTGTACTTGCAGCTTCCCTTCTTTAGAACGAGCACGCATTGCAAAAATATCTAAAATCAATTGCACACGGTCAATAATACGACAGTTAATCGATTCATTGAGATTTTTCACCATCGACCCAGTGAGCGATTGATAGAATACGACAAGGTCCACTTCTAGTTCATCGACAAGATGGCTGATTTCTTCCACTTTTCCTTTTCCAACAAGGGTACGTCCACTAATCGACTCACGTTTTTGAGTAACGGTAGCAACTACTTCACCCATCGCTGTATCGACTAATTGCGCCAACTCTTGGTTAGCATATGCGAAATCCTCATCCGTTTGCGTCGTTTGTACGCTTACGATTAATACGCGTTCTCTTTGTTCCATTCTATCCCTCCTCTACAAAAGTTGATAGTTCTTCTAATAGTTCTTCTTTATCATTTGGTTTCTCTAATAAATTCACCCAACGAATTTGCGGTAGTCGATTTCTAAACCACGTTAATTGTCGTTTGGCGTATCGTCTCGAATTTTGCTGGATGGTCGCAATAATCGCCTCACGCGACTGTTCCCCTTCAAAATACGGAATCCATTCCTTATATCCAATTCCACTAATCGATTGGATATCTAGGCCTTTTGATTTTTCATATAAATCTCTTGCTTCTTCTTCAAGACCAGCCTGTGACATCAGTTCTACACGCAAATTGATGCGCTCATATAGAAGTGCTCTATCTGTATTTAAACCAATAATAAACGCATCATAGTGTGGTGTCTTTTGAATTTCTAGGCTTGAAAACTTCTTGCCAGTCGCATGAATCACTTCTAGCGCACGAATCACGCGTCTAGGATTATTCACCGAAATCTTGGCAGCGGCTTCTGGATCTACAGCATTTAATTCATTCCAAGTACTTCTGAACCTTTTTCTTCTAGCTCTTGTTCTTTTAATAAACGATAGTCCGGATCATTCGAACCCTCGCCACTATAATGAAATCCATATAATAGACCTTCGATATAGAGTCCTGTACCACCGACGATAATCGGTAATTTTCCACGACTCGTAATATCTGCAATAGCTGCTTCTGCCTTCTCTTTAAAGTCGCTTGCAGTAAAAGGTTCATCCCACTCACAAATATCGAGCAGGTGGTGAGGAACGCCTTCTTTTTCTTCCTCAGTAACTTTTGCAGTCCCAATATCAAGACCTTTATACACTTGAAGCGAGTCTCCATTAATGATTTCGCCATTGAAGTGTTTTGCTAGTTCAATACTGAGAGCTGTTTTTCCTACCGCGGTTGGTCCCACGATAATCATAATTTTTGGTAGCTTATCGCTCATAGTTCTCCTTTAATTGTAACGCCTTTTGCGGATAATCCGTAAAAATGGCTTCAATCTGTAGTTCAAAGCAATGGTTGATATCTGTATCTTCATTCACTGTCCATACACGTAAAGGCAACTGATTCGTATTCCAATCCAGCGTCCAATCAAGCAACTTCAAATCAGGATGGTATGCTTCTTTTTCAAGCATCGCGTCACCTTTATTTGCCCACTCGACTGACTCAAAGAGAAGTCCAATTTCTTGAGTTGGATTTAATTTTTTTAGCTCAACTAATGTATATGGATTAAAGCTAGAATAGACAATTGCAAATGGCCAAGTCTCAGTACTTTGAAGGGCAAGACATTTCTCAACGAGTCCCTCATATTGAATAATATCTGTTTTTAACTCGATATTTAATTGACCGTTAAAACCTAACTCATTTAATAAGTGAAGCACTTCTTCTAGCGTTGGAATTTTCTCGCCTGCAAATCTCTCATTAAACCAACTTCCTGCATCCATTGCTTTAATTTCTTCTAGTGTTAAGGTTCTGATTTCTCCAGTACCATTGGTTGTACGGTCAACCGTTTCGTCATGAATGACGACTAAATGCCCATCCTTTGTTAAATGGACATCGAGTTCAATCCCGTCACTCCCCACACGCACTGCTTCCTTAAATGAAGCAAGTGTGTTTTCTGGATGTGTCCCTTTACTTCCTCTATGTGCAAAGATTTTTGTCATTTGCGTTCACCTTCTGCTCGTGTATCATTTTCTTGTTTAATTGCGTTTGAAATTTGTAATAATTCTTTTGCATTTTCAAGTGTTAATGCAGTAATCGTCGTACCTGAAAGCATACGCGCGATTTCTTCTGTACGTTCCGCTTCGTCCATTACTTTCAGAATCGTATGCGTACGTTCGCCTTCTTCCACTTTTCAATATGAATATGCGTATCTGCCATACTTGCTACTTGTGGTAAATGCGTAATACTCAACACTTGAGCGTATTCTGAAATATAGTGCATCTTCGAAGCAATCGCCTGAGCCACACGTCCGCTAACACCCGTATCCACCTCGTCAAAAATAATCGTTCCAACGAGTTGTTCTTTCGTGAAGATGGATTTCATCGCTAATGTAATACGAGATAACTCCCCACCGGAAACAATCTTGCTAAGAGGCTTCAACGGTTCTCCTTTATTCGTTGAAATGTAAAACTCAACGATGTCAATCCCTGTTTCCAGTAAGGCTTCAGTTGTCTCAAATTGGATTGCAAATTGCGCATTCTCCATGTAGAGACCGTGCAATTCACTCACAATATCAGCTTCTAAACGTTTCGCCACTTCTCGACGAATACTTGAAATCTTCTCAGCAATCGCAAAGGCTTCAAGAGTAGCTTGTTTCAACACTATTTCTGTTTCAGCAATCAATGCTTCTTTATTTTCAATCTTATTCAAAGCGTCTCTTGCTTTATCTTGGAAGGCTAGAATTTCTTCTGCATCATCCCCATATTTACGTTTTAATTGATAGTAAACATCAAGACGTTCTTCGATAAAGGCAAGGCGTTCTTCGTCAAACTCAGCATTTTCAATTTCATGACGAATCGCACTTGCGGCATCTTGTAATTGATAGTAAGCCTCGCTCATTTGCGTAGAAAGTGTCTTGAAGCTTGTTGAAATTGACTCTAAACTTTCCACTTCACGAGTGGCTTCACCAATAGCATCCACACTTGAATACTCTTCCCCTTCAAGAGCAGCAAGAGCTGTTTGAAGTGCCGTTTGGATTTTTTGGAAGTGAGTGAAGTATTCTTTTTCTTCACTTAATTGTTCTTCCTCACCCACATAAATATTGGCTTCTTCGATTTCTTGAAGCTGGAATTTCAACATATCTACGCGTTGTGCGTCTTCTTTTTCTGCCGTTTGCAAGGCTCTAAGCTCTTGTTTGGCAGCAACCACTTTAGCGTATGCTTCATCGTACTCGGCCATTAATGAACCCATTTGATGGTGTGCAAACTCATCTAATAGCCCTAAGTGTTTCTCTTCGTTTAATAAGAGGAAATGCTCATTTTGCCCATGAATATCGATTAAATAAGGTCCGATTTGTTTAAGGAGCGCAACAGTCGCTAACTGTCCATTAATACGGCAGTTTGATTCCCATTTTGCAATAATTCACGTTGAATCATTAATTCATCTTCAACAACTTCAACCCCGAATTCTTGCAGTTTTTCAACAACAGCTGGATCCTCAATTCGGAATACCCCTTGAATCAAGGACTTTTCTTCACCATAACGAATCATTTCGAGCGATGCACGTTCTCCAATTAATAGGCCCACCGCATCAATAATAATCGATTTACCAGCACCCGTTTCTCCGGTTAAAACCGTCATTCCTTTTTCAAACGTACACTGAACTTCTTCGATAATGGCAAAATTCTTAATATAAATCTCTTGAATCAAGTTCGTCACCCTTTACTTTTTTAATCGTTGCGCTTCTTTAACCGTCTCACGTGCGAGTTCTTCAAATGAATGAACCTCACTTGGTGCCGTATTTTTTAAATGCGCTAAAAATTCAATATTCCCACTTCCACCAGTGATTGGTGAATACGTTACTTTTTCGACAGTGAATCCAATTTGTTCACTGAAGCTTAAAATATCTTCTAATACATCTTCATGAACTTTTGGATCGCTGACAATTCCTTTTTTCCCGATGCGTTCACGACCTGCTTCGAATTGCGGTTTAATCAACACGAGCACGTCTCCGCCTTCTTTTAGAATTGGTTTTAATGACGGTAAAATAAGTTTCAACGAGATAAACGATACGTCAATCGAAGCCACATCCGGTTGACCTTTTGTGAAATCATCCGGAGTTGCGAAACGGAAATTCATACGCTCCATAACAACGACACGTTCATCTTGGCGAAGTTTATAATCTAATTGGTTATACCCTACATCGAGTGCATAACTTTGTTTGGCTCCATTTTGTAAAGCCGCATCTGTAAAGCCACCAGTCGAAGCACCGATATCAAGTAAAATCTTTCCATCGACACTGACATCGAATTCTTTTAAGGCTTTTTCTAATTTCAACCCACCACGAGAGACATATTTCAACGGTTCTCCTTTAATCATTAATGAACTCGACACAGGAATTTTCTCCCCTGGTTTATCGTATCGGTTATGATTCACCGCATCCACAATCTGTCCAGCCATGACAAGACGTTTTGCTTTTTCTCTGGAATCTGTCAATCCTTGTTGGACGACTAGAATATCCACACGTTCTTTTTCCATTTGTTACTCCTATATTTCTAAATACGTTAAAAATTCAACGAATAGCGCCTTTGTTTGTTGGTTTTCTGGTGTAAAATCCACTTCTTCCAATGCACGTTTACAAGAAGAAATTTCGCTTGCTAAGGCTTCTTTTGCGCCTTCTACTCCTAAGAGACTCGGATACGTATTTTTACTTAGTTCTGAATCCTTACCTGTTTCTTTCCCAGTTTGCTCACTTGTCCAGCACACATCTTGCAAGTCATTTTGAATTTGGAATGCTAGACCAAAGTGAGTCGCATAAGAAACAAAAGCTTCTTTCATTTTCGAATCATCTACAAACAGATTTCCAAGACGTACAGCAGCTAATAACAACTCGCCTGTTTTCTCACGATGGATTTCCTTCATTTGTTCCAAAGTAATCGTCACTTTTTCACTAGCAATATCTTTCATTTGGCCTGAAATCATGCCGCTCATACCTGAAGCTGTCGACAAAATCTTCACGGCTTCCACTAATTGATGAGCTTGTAAGTTGGCATTTGCTGCCACTTCGAAGGCTAAAGTGAGTAATGCATCCCCAGCCAAAATCGCAGTGGCTTCATCAAAAGCCTTATGCACAGTTGGTCGACCACGACGAAGGTCATCATCATCCATTCCTGGTAAGTCATCATGAATGAGTGAATACGTATGAATCATCTCTAAGGCACATGCTAAATCTAGCGCTGCTTCATTTGACGAAGTCCCAGCAGAACCAACTGCAAGCGTTAAGAGTGGTCTAATGCGTTTCCCACCGGATTGAACGGCGTATAGCATTGCTTCTTTCAATCTTGCGTCAGAAGCTCTTTTTTCAATCAGCTGCGTTAAGTGAAGTGCTACGTCTTGTTGAAGTTGTTGAATAACATCCTTCACCATACGACTATGCCTCTTTTCCTTCTGCATTCACTGTAATCATTGAACGAACGGTTTCTTCGGCTTTTGTCAATGTTTCATTACAAAATTGGCTTAATTCCATTCCTTCTTTGAATTTATCAAGCGCTTCGTCTAAAGGAACATTTCCGCTTTCTAATTGGCGCACGATTTGCTCTAAGGCACCCATTGCTTCTTCAAATTTCATTTCTTTTTTAGCCATTATAAACTCTCCTTATTTTTTGCTGTGACAGTAGCATTCACTAAACCATCACTAAGTCTGATTTCAATTGGTTGTTCTTCTTCAATTTGGTCCACTGATTTCACGATATCACCGTCTTTAAACACGATACCGTAACCACGCGTCATAATCTTCAACGGACTAAGTAAATCTAATTTCTCCACTAATTGTTGGAATCTGATTTGCTTATCTTGCATGTAATTTTGATTGCTATCGACTAATTGCTTATGCAACCATTCGAGTTTTTGCTTTTGTTGAATTAATAATTGTTCTGGCGACACTAATTGCAGACGGTGCGTAAATTGCATCGACTGTTGTTTGGCCAAGTGAAGTCTTTGTTGCATGCCTTGCATTAGTTTTAATCGCAGTTGATCGACTTGCTGTGCATAGACTTCATACATCCGCTCTGGTTTTACGAAATACCAGATTTTTCTAGTTTACTTAATAACTCTTTACGAGTGTTCAACTGATTGAGCATCGTCGTTTGCAAGCGACCTGTTAAATTCCCAAGTTTTAAATGAATCTCATTTAAAACTGGAGTTGCAAGTTCTGCAGCGGCAGTTGGTGTCGCTGCACGTTGATCAGCTGCAAAGTCTGTTAAAGTCGTATCTGTCTCATGCCCCACACTTGAAATGATTGGGAGGGAGAATGAAGCGACACGTCTTACAACAGGTTCTTCGTTAAAGGCCCATAAGTCTTCGATGGAACCTCCACCACGACCAATAATCACCACATCGGCATCCGACTGTTCTACTAAGTCCAAGTTTTTAAGAATGCTTGGAACGGCGTGAACTCCTTGTACCACGGTTGGATATAACACGAGTTGTGCGATTGGAAAACGTCGAGCAACTGTTGTTTGAATATCACGGATAACTGCACCTGTATCACTCGTTAAAATCGCAATTTTCTTTGGAAATACAGGAATTGGTTTCTTCGGCCCAGCAAATACCCCTTCTTCAGTTAATTTTTTCTTCAACTGCTCGTAGGCTTGATAAAGAGCTCCAACACCATCTGGTTCCATATGCTCGATAATCATTTGGTATTTCCCAGATTTCTCATAAACCGTAACGCGCCCAATCACAAGAACCTTCATTCCTTCTTCTGGTTGGAATTGAATTTTCTTATAGGCACCTTGGAACATTGTTGCAGCGATAATCGCATTTTCATCCTTTAAGTTGAAATACTTATGGACACTATTTTTATTAAAGTTCGAAATTTCTCCCGTCAAATAAACGCGGTCTAAGTGCGGATCACGGTCAAATTTAGTTTTAATATACTTCGTCAACGCGGTGACGGTTAAGTATTCTTGTTCCATGTCCTACTCCTTCTTACTTTTTGCATTTTTTACGGTTTGCGCTAGTAACATTGCTATCGTCATTGGGCCCACCCCACCTGGAACGGGTGTGATTGCACTTGTGAGTGGTGCCACTTCATCGAAAACAATGTCTCCGCAGAGTTTTCCTGCTTCATTACGGTTAATACCGACATCGATCACAACGGCTCCTTCTTTCACGAAGTCTTTTGTAATGAGTCCAGCTTTCCGACTGCACTAATTAGAATATCAGCGCGTTTAGCCACTTTTGCTAAATCTTTAGTACGGCTATGGCAAACTGTAACTGTCGCACCGTGGTTTAATCCTAATAGTGCCATTGGACGACCGACAATCGTACTTTGGCCAATAATGACCATCTCTTTTCCAACAAGGTCGATATCGTATTCTTTAAAAAACTCCATGATTCCTTGTGGTGTACATGGAACAATCGATTCATCCTTTTGGAGTAATTTTCCTAAGTTCACTGGATGGAACCCGTCCACATCTTTTTCAGGAACAATCGCTTCTAAGACTGCATCTGTATCGATGTGTTTTGGCAGAGGTAATTGCACCAAAACCCCATGAACGCTAGCGTCATGATTGAGCTTATTCACGAATTCTAATAACTCTTCTTGTGTCGTTTCTTCGCTGAGGCGAATCACGTTTGAATGAATGCCTACTTCTGTTGCTGCACGTTCTTTGTTACGCACGTACACTTGGCTAGCTGGGTCTTCTCCAACAAGAATTACTGTTAGTGAAGGTGTGACTCCACTTTTAGAAAGTTGTTCTACTTCCTGTTTTAGTCCTTCTCTTATTTTTCCAGCTAATGCTTTCCCATCTAGAATTTGCGTCATAGAAGTCTCCTTTTTCTTAAAATAATGTTGTTAAATTGATAAAAATAAAATATGTATAGTGAAATTAACAAATGTGTGAATTATCATATATGATAATTTTTTAGTGCATTCAATGGGGTGTGACATGACTTAGGCGCGGTGGTTTATTACTGCAAATAATTTATATTGTATTGTCTTATAGATTAACCATTCAATATCATTTGCAATGCCCACGACCCAAATCCTTCGCACTGTGAGAATATTCTTAGCTTCTGTCTTTCTGCTTCACATCCTGCTTTTAGTTGAGCTCGAAATCGCGAAGACTCACATCCTGTAGTTGAGTTCGAAAAGGCATAGGCTCAAGCCTTTCGAGGTTAGTCCGCACGACTGTAGACAGTCCTTTGCGGCTAACCTGTGCGAACCGTCATCGCCTATGACCGCCTTTTCTCGCATCCTATTTTTAGTTGAGCTCGAAATCGCAGAAATGGCGTGCGTTTCCCGAAACATCCGCAGAACGTTTCACGTTCCTTCCGGTGTTCCGGTCCAACGTTCCATTTCTGAGCGCGATTGCTCACATCCTGCTTTAAAAAAGAGTCTGAAACTGTTGCTTCAGACTCTTCGTGTAGTAGAATCTTACCCGTTTACTAAGTTTGATAAGATACCATTAATAAATTTCGCTGATTTTTCGTCACTGTAAGTTTTTGCGATTTCAATTGCTTCGTTTAACGCTACAGTTTGTGGAACTTCTAATTCTGGAGAAGTCATTTCGAAAATAGCCACTCGCATGATGATTAAGTCTAAACGCACTATACGGTTTAGCTTCCATCCTTTTAAGTACTTTTCGATTAACGCGTCGATTTTCTCGACATTGTTTTGAACTCCTCGCACTAATGCTATGCTGTATGCAATCTCTGGAACTTCGTTAAGTAACTCTTCTTCCGTAATTGCTTCGATAGAATAAGGTGAATCTTCTGAGCATTCCAACGCAAGACTAAGCGCATCTACAATGTGCATTTCAGGCGACACATCTAGTTGGTATAAAGCTTGAATGGCCAATACTCGTAGTGCTCGTCTTTTTAATGGTTTACGACTCACTATTCATCCCCCAATTCAAATAATTCTGCATCCGCATGGTGCACTGGTAAAATTTCTTGAACGTGAACATTCACTTGTGAAATGACTAATTCACAGCTGAATAATAATTGTTCTTTAATTTTATTTTGCAACACTAGAGCTGTTTTTGGAATTGAAACACCGTAATCTACATTTCCGTAAATATCAATTACAAATGATCCGTTTTCTTCTGTTAAATAAGCCCCTTTAGATAATTGTTTTCCACCGAAAAATAGTGTTTAAGAATCCAGGAACTGGATAGAAGCCTTCCACTTGTGCAGCTACAATCCCTGCAATACTTTCGATAACTTCAGGAGCAATTTCGATTGCACCTAGTTCTTGATCTTTAGAATATTTTTTGATTTGTTCCATTTTGTAACCTCCCTGTTTGATAGAAAATTACTCATAAAAAGATTTTCCAATTCTCATTTAGTTTACCATGAAACAGCTATTCTCACAACTACCGTCTATTTTAGAGAATAATGAGTTCACGAGGAACTTTTTGAATCACTTCGCCGCCAGTTTCATTGATAATAATGTCGTCTTCGATACGTACTCCACCAACTCCTGGAAGGTAAATTCCTGGTTCATTTGTAATAACGTTTCCTGGTACAAATGCTTGTGTCGCAATACGAGAAACGTTTGGTGCTTCATGGATTTCAAGACCGATACCATGTCCTGTTGAGTGAGTGAAGTATTCACCATAACCACGGCTTGCGATGTAGTCACGAGCAATCTTGTCTAATTCTACCCCTGTTTTACCGGGTCCTGCTGCTTCGCTCACTTTTAATTGAGCTTGCAAGACAACATCGTGAATCTCTTTCAATTGGTCAATTGGTTCAGCAACAGCGATTGTTCTAGTCATATCAGATACATAACCATTGTAGTAGCAACCAAAGTCAAGTGTTACTAGATCTCCTGTTTCAATCACTTTTGCACTCGCAACACCGTGAGGCATTGAAGAACGAACACCACTTGCGATAATCGTATCAAATGAAACTCCAGTTGCACCAAGGCCGCGCATATAGAAGTCTAATTCATTTGCCACTTGGATTTCAGTTACACCTGGTTTGATGAAATCTAAAATGTGTAGAAATGCAGCATCTGAAATACGGCAAGCTTCACGGATTGTTTGGATCTCACCTTCATCTTTGACTTCACGAATTTTCTCTACAATGTTTGTGTTGGAATTAATGCTGTATCAAATGCATCTTCGAAGATTTCTAATTGTGAAACTGAAACATGGTCTGCTTCAAATCCAACAAAGTTTAAGTTGTTTTCGCGAATGATTTTCTCAAAAGCTGGAACCCAACCTGTCTTATGTTCAATCACATGGAACCCTTTTGCTTGTTGTTGTGCTTGTTGTGTGTAACGAGCATCTGTTACAAAATAAGCATCTGTCAATGTAATTAATGCAAACCCTGTTGTTCCTGTAAAGTTTGCTAAATAACGTAAATTGTATGGACTATATACAATCAATCCATCAATTTCTTGTTCTTTCATGGAATTTCTTACTTTTTCTAAACGTGTCATAAATTGTTCCCTCCAATGAAAATGGTAACTTTAGTATAACAAAAAAAAGCCTAACAAAAAAGTCAGGCTCCTTGGAATTTTCATCAAATTCTAATATTGATTAAATCGCTCTAAACGTTGGCTTACAATTTCTTCTTTCGATTTCAATGACCACTCATTTAATTGAACTTCTAATTGTTCTCTCATATCCAAAGCAATCTCTTCGTTTGTCTTTTTCTTTTCTGGAATAATGCGATCAACAATCTTTTGCGCCAACAAATCATTACTTGTGAATTTCATCAATTCGGCGGCTTGACTGGCTTTTGAACCATCCTTCCACAAAATCGATGCAAATCCTTCTGGAGAAAGAATTGAATACATCGCATATTCCATCATCCAAACTTCATTGGCAACGGCAAGCGCTAATGCTCCACCACTTCCGCCTTCCCCGCATAGGATAGCTATGATTGGCACTTTCAAGTGGCTCATAATACGAAGATTATCCGCAATGGCTTCACCAATTCCACGTTCTTCCGCAGTTGCCCCGCAGAAAGCACCAGCCGTATTAATAAATGTTACAACTGGACGGTTAAACTTCTCCGCTTGTTTCATCAAACGTGCACTCTTACGGTATCCTTCTGGATGGACTTGACCAAAGTTTGTCTTCAAGTTTTCTTGAAGCGTATGCCCCTTCTCCATCCCAATCACCGTAACAGGTTTACCGTTTAATGTCGCAATCCCGCCTACAAGAGCTTTATCATCGGCGTAGTAACGGTCCCCATGCAATTCAATAAAGTCGTCAAATACGGCGTTAATCCATTCTTTTGTCGTTGGACGTTTCACATCACGTGCCAACGAAACAATTTTCATTGGTTTCATGCATTCGACTCCTTTCTATGAAGGACAAGTAGACGATGAATCATCTTCTTCATTTCCTTACGGTGAACCACCGCATCGATAAACCCTTGTTCCAGAACGGTTTCTGCTTGTTGGAAATCATCTGGAAGTTTTTGGTTCATGGTTTGTTCCACAACACGTTTTCCAGCAAATCCAACGATAGCTTTTGGTTCTGCTAAAATAATGTCGCCTTGCATTGCAAAGCTTGCAGTGACGCCTCCTGTTGTTGGATCCGTCAATACTGTTAAATAGAATAATCCAGCTTGATGGTGTTCTTCCACAGCTCCTGAAATTTTCGCCATCTGCATGAGAGAGAAAATTCCTTCTTGCATTCTGGCACCACCTGAAGCGGTAAAAATCACGACTGGTAATTGGCGTTTGATTCCTTCTTGGAAAGCCTTCGTGATTTTCTCACCAACGACTTGTCCCATTGACCCCATCATAAAGAATGAGTTCATGACGCAACAAATAAAGGATTCTTCCCCGATTGTCGCCACACCGACTGTTACAGCTTCATTTTCTTTGGCTACTTTAGAGGCTTTCTCCAATTTCGCTTCGTATCCTGGAAAGGCTACATCCACTTTTGGTTTTTCATCCTCAAAGAGTTCTTGGAAAGTATCTACCGTAATGGCTAATCGTTCAGCCGCATTAATTCTAAAATGAGCATCACAGTGCGGACAAACTTTTAAGGATCCTAAGTCTTCTTTGTAGATAATCTTGTCACAAGAAGGACATTTCACCCATTTCCCATCCGGAACTGTAGGTAACTCAGACTGTTCAGATAAGTCTACTTTGGTACGATTGATGGTGATATACGACCGTTTTCTAAACAGACCCATCTAATCACTCCTTTACTAAATCATTCTATTTCTCTTTTGGTTGATTCCAGTGTTTCAAAAATTCAGTTTCAACATACGCAGTAGTATAATCTCCACGTCTGAATGCAGAAGAATCTAATAAATCTTCAACGAATTCTTGGTTCGTATCCACACCTTCTACTACAAGTTCAAAGAGCATCCGTTTCATACGAAGAATGGCTTCCTCACGAGTCTTACCATGCGCAATCAACTTCGTTAACATTGAATCGTAGAATGGTGGAATTTGATATCCTGTATACAGTGCTGATTCAATACGTACACCCATACCTCCAACAGGTTGGTGTAAGAACGTTACTTTACCTGGAGAAGGACGGAAGCCTTCAAATGGATTTTCAGCGTTTAAACGACATTCAATCGCATGTCCTTGGAAAGTAATATCCTCTTGAGTAAATGGTAACTCTTCTCCTGCAGCAATTTTAATTTGTTGTTGCACAAGATCCACATTCGTAATCATTTCTGTAATTGGATGTTCAACTTGAATACGCGTATTCATTTCCATGAAATAGAAATGTTTTTCTTCATCCACAAGAAACTCAATCGTTCCTGCGTTTTGATAACCGACTGCTTTAGCAGCACGAACAGCTGCTTCCCCCATTTCTCTTCTGAGTTGAGAAGAAAGAGATGGACTTGGCGCTTCTTCGATAATCTTTTGATTTTTACGTTGAAGTGAACAGTCACGCTCTCCTAGGTGAACCACATTTCCATGTTGGTCGGCTAAAATTTGAATTTCAATATGTTTGGCTGGATAGATAATACGTTCCATGTACACATCAGCATTTCCGAAGGCTTGTAAGGCTTCTTGGCGAGCTGTCACAAATTGATGTTCAAATTCTTCAACTGTTTCAACACGACGAATCCCTTTACCACCACCACCAGCAACCGCCTTAATTAAGAGCGGGAAGCCGATACGCTTTGCAAGTTCAATTCCTTCTTCAACGGTTGCAACGACATCATCACTACCAGGAATTACCGGTACGTTTGCCGCAATCATTTGCTTACGAGCTTCTGCTTTATCCCCCATTTGAGAAATCACTTCGCTTGAAGGCCCAATGAAAGTGATATTGCATTCCGCACACATTTTGGCAAATTTGGCATTCTCCGATAAGAATCCAAATCCAGGGTGAATCGCTTGTGCGCCTGTTATAACAGCTGCACTCAAAATATTTTCAACTTTTAAGTAAGAATCTTTTGAAGCAGCAGTCCGATACAAACGGCATGGTCGGCTAATTGTACATGAAGAGCATCTTTATCCGCTTGGGAATAGACAGCTACCGATTCAATTCCTAACTCGCGACAAGCACGAATAATGCGGCAAGCAATCTCTCCACGGTTTGCGATTAGTACTCTATTAAACATAGGCTTAACGTCCAATAATAAAGGTTAATTCAGCTTCTGCGACTTTCTTACCATCGACATAAGCAACGCCTTTACCGATTCCTGCATATTCTTTTAATTTCACGATATCCACTTGAAGTGTTAACACATCACCTGGAGTTACTTTTTGACGGAATTTAACATTGTTTAATCCACCTAAGTAAGCTGTTTTTCCTTTGAAAGAATCTAATTTCAATAATGGAATTGAACCCGCTTGTGCTAATGCTTCAACGATTAACACACCAGGCATTACAGGTTCACCAGGGAAATGTCCTTGGAAGAAGCTTTCGTTAAATGTCACGTTTTTACGTGCCACAACGTGCTCACCTGGTACTAATTCATCTACACGGTCAATAAATAAAATTGGGTAACGGTTAGGGATTAACTCAGCTACGTCAGTTACAGTCATAATGTTCATCTTAATTTCCTCCTAAAATTGGGTTTAGCGAATCGCAAATAGTTTTTGTCCGAAATCAACCATTTGGCCGTTTTCTACAAGGACTTCCACAACTTCACCATTGAAGTCGCTCTTAATTTCGTTCATGATTTTCATTGCTTCGATAATACATACAGTGTCGTTTGAAGTGATTTGTTTACCCACTTGTACAAATGGATCTGCGTCTGGTGAAGATTGTAAGTAAACCACCCCAACGATTGGGCTTGTAATGTATTTTGCATCTGTTGCTACTTGTGGAGCTTCTTGAGCTTCGGCAGAAGGAGTGGCACTCACCGGTGCAGCTTCTACTGGGCTTGCCACGTTTGCGACTGGTGCAACGGCATTAGAAACGACTTGAGGATATTCCTCACGTTTACTAAATTGCACTTCGAACTCTTCGTTTGATAAATGAAACTCAGTCATGTTTGAATCATTGAACAAAGTCATTAGTTCTTTAATTTCTTCTACATTCATGTATTAATCCTTCCATTTCTTCACGCAGATTACGGCATTATGTCCGCCGAAACCTAACGAATTACTAATTGCTACGTCTACTTTGTAGAAACTCCAACGTTTGGAGTTACGTTTAAGTCACACGCTTCGTCTTGCTCTGTTACATTAATCGTTGGTGGTACGAAGTCTTCCTCAACTGCTTTCACGCAGGCGATCGCTTCGATAGCACCAGCAGCCCCTAATAAGTGTCCTGTCATTGATTTTGTACTTGAAACATGAACCTTATCGGCAGCTTCTTTTAACGCATAACGAATTGAAGTTGTTTCAGCTGAATCGTTTGCTGGAGTACCCGTACCGTGAGCATTCACGTAATCTACTTCACTTGGAGCCACTCCTGCTTCTTCGATAGCTTGTAAGATAGCTTTACCAGCACCGCTTCCATCAGGATTTGGAGCTGTCATATGGTAAGCATCTCCAGTAGCGCCATATCCAACGACTTCTGCATAAATTTTAGCGCCACGTTTTTGTGCGTGTTCTAGGCTTTCAAGAACAAGAACCCCTGCTCCTTCACCCATTACGAATCCGCCACGTTTTTTATCAAATGGTAATGAAGCTGCATTTGGATTGTCACTGCTTGATAATGCTGTTAAGGCAGCGAATCCTGCAATTCCGATTTCACAAATTGAACCTTCAGCACCACCGGCTAAAATCACATCAGAGTAACCGTGTTTAATGTTACGGAACGCTTCACCTATGGCATGTGTTCCTGTTGCACAGGCAGTTACTAATGACGTACATACGCCGCGTGCACCAATTTTCATTGAAATGTTTCCTGCAACCATGTTTCCGATGGCCATTGGAACGAATAATGGAGCTACACGTGTTGGGCCTTTATCATGCATTTTGATGATTTGGCTTTCCATTACTGTTAACCCACCGATACCAGAACCAACCATGACACCAAAACGGTCGTAGTCTGTATTTTCTGGAGTAATGCCGCTGTCTTCAACGGCTTGGATTGCTGCAGCAAGTCCGTATTGACAGAATAAGTCCATACGTTTTGCTTCTTTACGATCCATGTATTTTGTAGCATCGAAGTCTTTTACTTCAGCCGCCACATGAACATCTAAGTCTTTTTATCAAATTTTGTAATTGGAGCAATTCCATTCTTACCTTCTTTAAGGCCTTCCCAGAAGCTACCTACATCATTTCCTAAAGGAGTGATTGCTCCCATTCCTGTAATTACTACTCGATTCATTGTTTTCCTCCTTTAAGAGATTACATGTATAATCCGCCGTTAACGTTTAACACTTGTCCTGTAACGTATTTTGCTTCCGCTAAGAACACACATGCTTCGGCAATATCTTCTACTGTACCGAAACGACGTACTGGGATTTGTTTTTCCCATTCATTACGAATCTTTTCAGGTAATGCTTGTGTCATATCTGTATCGATGTATCCAGGAGCAACAGCATTCACTGTAATCCCACGAGAACCGATTTCTTTAGCAACAGATTTTGTTAAACCAATGATTCCGGCTTTACTTGCGGCATAGTTTGCTTGACCTGCATTCCCTGTAACCCCAACGATACTTGTAATGTTAATAATGCTTCCTGATTTTTGTTTTACGAAAACTGGAGTCGCAAAACGAATCATATTGAAGTATCCTTTTAAGTTAATATTCATTACATCGTCAAAATCAGATTCACTCATACGCATTAATAAACCATCACGCGTAATTCCAGCGTTATTGACTAACACGTCGATGCATCCAAAACGCTCTTTTACTTCGTTAATAAAGTTTTCAGCTACGTCGAATTTCGAAACGTCTCCAACAAACGTCATTACTTCACCAGGATAAGCATCAAATTGTGCAAGTGTTTCTGCATCAATTTCACGAGTACCGTTTAAAACAACATTAGCGCCAAGTTTAGCGAATTCTAATGCGATTCCAAGACCGATACCACGACGGCTACCTGTTACAACAACTGTTTTATCTTTAAATTTCATTTCGTTATCCTTTCAGTTCCTTTACTTTTTCAATGGTTTCATTCATTGCTTTAAGGCTATCTGTTTGGAATAATTGAACAGAGGCACCTTTTGCTTTGGCAATTTGTTTCACCATTTGCGTCAATGTTTTTCCAGGACCTACTTCAATAAAGACATCTACGCCATCTTGAAGCATCCACTCTACATTTTGTTTCCATTTCACGGCATTTGTAATTTGATCGCAGAGAACGTCTTTTGAAGGAATCCCTTCATGCGGTGTACCAAGCGTATTGCTTAATACAGGGCATTTGCTTTCATGTAACTGAGCTACTTCCATCACAGGAGCAAAACGAACTTTTGCTTCTTCCATTAATGGTGTATGGAAAGGTCCAGATACCACAAGGGGTACGGCTCTTTTTGCGCCAGCTTCTAAGCATTTTTCACTTGCGATATCTACTGCAGAAGCGTGGCCACCAATTACTAATTGTCCTGGTGTGTTGTAGTTTGAAGGAACTACAAGAGCTTCTTGAGTAGACACTTCACGGCAAATGGTTTCGATAACATTGTCTTCTAGACTAGAACGGCTACCATTTTTCCTTCGCCTTCTACAACTGCTTCTTGCATATATTGACCACGTTTTGCAACTAGGTTTAATGCTTCCTTAAATTCAAGGACTCCTGCTTCTACTAAAGCTGAGTATTCACCAAGAGATAATCCTGCAGTCACATCCGGTGTGATTCCTTCTTGTTCTAACACGCTTGCAATTGCATGTGAAACCGTTAATAACAACGGTTGCGTATATTCTGTTTGATTGATTCGTGCGGCAGGTTCTTCCAAAAGAATGTCAGTCACACGATAGGACAGAACGCTACTCGCTTCTTCAAAGACAGCTTTTGCCACTTCGAAGTTGTCAGCTATTTCTAAGCCCATTTGTGCTTTTTGACTCCCTTGACCTGGAAATAAAAATGCGATTTTCATGAGTTTCCTCCTATTGCGCTGTAAAAAAAATGGTGGAAGTATGCTAAATAAGCATATTTCACCATTCCTTTTTCATTTAATTAAAAACGTGCAAGTTGTTTTTGGATGACTTCATGGGATTCTGCCATCAATTCTTGGATAATTTCAGAACAGCTTTGTTCTTTTGAAATTAAACCAGCAATTTGACCAGCCATCATTGATCCCATTTGAGTATCCCCTTCAACTACGATTCTACGTAGAGCTCCACGTCCAATATCTTCTAAGCGTTCAAAGTCTGGATTTTCTTTACTAGTTTCCTCTTTTTCAGCTTGGAGATAAATTTTTGTTAATTTATTACGTAACACACGTACAGGGTGTCCTGTAATTTGTCCTGTAATAACAGTATCGATATCTTTAGCTTTTAATACAGAAGCTTTGAAGTTATCGTGCGCAGTACATTCAGTCGCAACAAGGAAACGAGTTCCAAGTTGAACTGCATCAGCACCAAGCATTAAGCCGCTGCCATTCCGCGTCCGTCACCAATTCCTCCAGCACCGATTACTGGAATATTTACCGCATCGACTACTTGTGGTAAAAGAGCCATGGTCGTAGACTTACCGATATGTCCGCCTGCTTCCATTCCTTCTACAACAACAGCGTCTGCGCCTTCTTTTTCCATTCTTTTTGCTAGAGCAACTGAAGCCACAACTGGAATTACTGTAATTCCTGCTTCTTTAAATTTCGCCATGTATTTGCCAGGGTTACCAGCACCGGTACAAACCACTTTCACGCCAGCCTGACAAACGACATCCACAACTTCATCAACAAATGGACTTAATAGCATAATATTTACACCATATGGTTTGTCTGTTAAACGTTCCATCTCTTCGATGAATCCTTTAACGACATCGCCAGGAGCGTGTCCACATGCAACGATTCCTAAACCGCCGGCATTGGACACTGCACTTGCAAGCGCAGGATTTGCAACCCATGCCATCCCTCCTTGGATAATCGGATATTCAATTCCAATCATGTCGCAGATTCTTGATTTCATGTGTTACCATCCCTTTTTAAAATTATTTGTCAGCTAATTGAGCATCAACGTAGTTTACTAAGTCTTGAACTGTTTCTAGTCCTTCTTCAGTATCGATTTTCACATCGAATTCATCTTCGATATCGTTGATGATTTGGAATAAATCTAAGCTGTCTGCATCTAATTCGTCTTTAAGACGAGTTGTTAATTGTACTTCTTCTTCCTCTTTACCTAATTGATCTACGATAATTGCTTGAATTTTTTCAAATGTCATTGTGTTTTCCTCCAATAGTTTAAAATTATAATGTTATTGTGATACTTCCCCAGGCAAGGCCTCCGCCAAAACCTGATAAAAGTAATTTGTATTTTCTCCAATTTTCAATGTTCCGTTTTCTACGAGTTCATTGAGTAAAATCGGAATACTTCCAGCCGAAGTGTTTCCAACGTGATCGATATTCATTGGGAATTTTTCGATCGGTTGTTTTAATTTCTTAGCCACTTGTTCGACTAAACGACGATTTGCTTGATGTAACAAGTACAAATCAATATCGTCGGCAGTATATCCAGCCTTTTGTAAAGTCTCTTGGATATTGACTGGAACAGTTTTGCTGACTAATTCATAAACGCCTCGACCATCCATTGTCATGGTTGAAAGTGTTTGATTTGTCATTCTTTTTCCAGCGACTAATGCCTCAGATTTCTGTCCATCATTTTGTAATGTTTCCGCCAATAAAAATGGCTCTTCATCTTTTTGTAAAAAGAACAGCTCCAGCGCCATCTCCAAAGAGAATAGCCGTTGAGCGGTCTTCCCAATCGAGTGAACTGAGCATTGTTTCTGCTCCGATGACGATTCCGTATTTTCTTTGACCATGTTCCAACATTTTTAAACCTGTTGATAAGGCAAAGACAAATCCGCTACAAGCAGCACTGATATCAAATGCGAATGCATTCGTTGCTCCGATTGCTCCTTGTACCAGTGACGCGCAAGAAGGACTTGCTGCATCTGGTGTCATCGTTGCTACAATGATAAATTCAATGGATTCAGGAGAGATATTGCTCTTTTCAACTAAGCGTTTAGCGGCAATTGTCGCCAAATCACTAGTTGTCTGTTCTTTTGCCCAATAACGGGTTTTGATTCCTGTTCTCTTAACGATCCATTCATCAGAAGTATCTACTCGTTTCGCCCAGTCATCGTTTGTGATCACGGACGTTGGGAGATAGGAACTTGTCGCTATCACTTGAACCCCCACAATGTCTACTTCCCTTCTTGATTTGCTAGTACAGCCTCGTGTAAGAAATCATATAAATTATGAAGTCCTTTAACAAGAACTGCCATTTCTTCAGCATTCATTCCCTCGATAGTTTTTAAAACTAATTTCTCGTGGAATTTACGATGAAGACGATAAAGTAAGCGACCTTTCTTGGTCAGACCTAAAATTACAATTCTTCGATCGGTTTCACTCTTCAAACGAACAACATAGCCTTTTTTCACTAAAGCATTCACTGCAACTGTTAGCGTCCCAACAGTAACATTTAATTTATTAGCGACTTCTGTTGTCGTATGTTCGTTATACATTCCAATCGCTTCAATGGCATGCATCTCTTTAATGGATAAATCATTAAATTGGCTTTGCGCCAGCGAAGATTCTTCAATGTCGAGCATTTGATTAAAGACGTCCACCAAATACCCGTTTATGGTCTCTAGAGTTGGTTCCATAAAGATTTCTCCTTTTTGTTTGAATATCAAATCATTTGATAATCAAAGTATATACGAGAGATAGTTTGAATGTCAAACCTTTTTTTAAACATTTATTTTGAATTTCAAACTATTTTCAAAATTTAAAAAGCTTACATTCCTTTTAAATTAGGAATTATTGTTTGTAATTTTCATAAAAAGAACAATTTTTAAAAAGATTAAAACACATAAAAAAAGCTAGATAGACTGCTCTATCTAGCTTTCTCATTATTGTTTATAGACACATTTACCATTGACGTATGTCGCTTCTACGTTCGTGTTTAACAATTCCACTGCGTCACTTTCAAGAATATTCTTATCTAGAATTACGAAATCTGCTAACGAACCGACTTCTAGTGTGCCAATATCTAAACGACTGAGTGCTTTTGCTGCCCCACTCGTGTGTGCCTTTAATGCTTCACCAATCGAAATACGTTGTTCTGGCATTAAGCATGGCACTGGTAGCTGCTCTTTTGTTTGGCGGGCTACTGCGTTAAACATCGATTCAAACGGCGTCACATCTAGTACAACTGGCGTGTCTGTTCCAAATCCAAGCGTTGCACCCTCTTCTAAGAAAGATTTGAACGGGAACATATGACGCGAACGTTCTGCACCCACCTCTTCATCTAAAGTCTCGTATCCTACTAATAAATGACTTGGTTGCACTGAAACAATTAATGAAGGCTGAGCCGTTAATGGAAGGTCTGTTGGATCCATCACTTCCAAATGTTCAATCGTATTGAATTTATTCGGAGCGTCAAACGGAGTCTCTTCTTGCGCCTTTTTGAAGTTTTGAAGCGTTAACGCAATCGCCTTATCCCCAACCGTATGAATACGCATTGGCCATCCTTCTTTATTGGCAAGAAGTGTTAAGCGTTCCATCTTCTCTTCCGTTAAAAGCGGTCCACCGACGTCTCCTTCGAAGAACGGCATCGGATACGGCTCTTTTAAATACGCCGTATGCGAACTGGTCACTCCATCGTAAAATTGCTTCACGCCCCCCATTTGGAGCATGTCAGAGCGGTATGTCTTGTAAAGCTCGCGGTTACGTTCCACTTCTTCACGCATCGCTGGGAAGAAGCTCACACGAACTGTGGCATCCTTTTCTACTTTCGAGTACAGTTCTGGATACACGATGTCATCTGGGCTTTCACCTGTTAAGGCAACATCCCCTACAGCCGTCACACCCATTTTATTCAAATAAGACATATAATCTTTTAACGCTTGTTCTTCATCTTCTTTATATACAGACAAGACTTTTGATAAATAATAGATGGCTTTTGCTTCAAGGAACACCCCTGTAAGTTCACCGTCTGCCACCACTGCTTCTCCGCCGATGTTTTGCGGAATCGCATCTGGCGTTAATTCAAGCACTTCTAGCGCTTTTGAATTGAGCCAAATCGTATGAGCATCCCCTGCGATTAAGCAGATAGGTACGTCTGTTGATGCTCTATCTAAATCTTCTTTTTGTCGGTAAGACTTGTTGTCCGAAATCACTCGCATACCAACCAATTCCGATTTTCCAACCATTATATTCAGGAATCGAACTTGCTTGAAGAACTACCTCATCAATTGTTGGTCCACCAACTGCCTTCATTTTTCCTAAATGAATTAAGGCAGATAAGTATAAATGCACATGTGCATCAATAAAAACCAGGAACGACTAGTTTGTCTCCTGCATCTAAGATTTCTCCTTCAACAGGCGTATTGTAATCGAAGTGGCCAACAATTCGACCATCTTTAATTTCTAAAATTCCAGAAACTGCCTTCGTTGTATCTCCAATAAAGAGATGTTTACTTTTTAAATAGTAATGCATATTATAACTCCATCTTGAAGTCTAAGAAGGCTTCGTTATATTTTTGAATCCAGTCATTTCCTAGATATTCATAATGCTCTAATGAATTGATAATTTCTTCTGAAGGATAGTATGTTTCATCAGAAGTCACTTCAGGATCCATTAACTCTTTTGCTTTTTCGTTTGGTGTTGAGTAACCCACGTATTCGGCATTTCTAGCTGCATTTTCTGGTCGAAGCATAAAGTTAATAAAGGCATACGCACCATCGATATTTACAGCTGTGTGAGCAATCGCAAAGTTATCTGTCCAAACTGCACTGCCGTCTTTTGGTAAGATATATTGGACGTTTGGATTTTCTTCTGCAACTGCCGCCGCGTCTCCAGAATACCCCATTCCGATTGGAGCTTCTTCAAGTTTCATCATTGTTTTGATTTCTTCATTAAGAACCGCACGAACATTTGGTTTTAACTCTTTAAGTTTTTGCTCGGCAGCTTTTAATTCATCTTCATTTTTTGAATTTAATGAATAGCCTAATGATTGAAGCGCCATCCCTAGTGCTTCACGGTTTCCATCTAAAACAAGCACTTTATTTTTGAAATCTTCTTTCCATAAATCATTCCATGTTTGAATGCTTTCTGGATCGATATATTTCGTATTGACCATAATTCCTACTGTTCCCCAGAAATACGGAATCGTATATTGATTTCCTTTATCCACTGGACTATTTAATAAGAACGGAGAAATATTTTCTAGTCCTTTAATCTTTGAATGGTCTAGCTTTTGAAGTAAATTTTGATTCACTAATTTGGTAATACTTGATTCACTTGGAAAGACGATATCATAACGCGTTCCGCCTTGTTTTAGCTTGGCTTCCATCGCATCATTTGAATCAAATGTTTCATAGACAACTTGAATGCCTGTTTCTGCTTCAAATTCCTAATTAATTCTGGATCGATATAGTTCCCCCAGTTAAATAGGAACAATTGCTGTTGTTCTGATGAAGTTTCTACTTCCTCTGTAGATTCTTTTGCTTGAAGCATGTTCTTTACTCCAAATAAAATAGCAACCATTGCGAGAATTGCAACAATTAAAGAAACTAATTTTTTCATTTATAACCCCTTCTCATTAAAAAAACTGCTTTTAATACAGTATGGCACCTAGATTAAAAGCAGTTCTCATTCTTATTTAGATTTTACGTAGTTCTTACCGTTAGCGGCTGGTCCTTCCGATTTTCCAATGAATCCTACCAATACAATGATAGTAATCAAATATGGCGCAATCGTCAAGCCAACTGATGGAATATCTTTAATTACTGGGATGTAGTTTCCGATAACCCCTAAACTTTGAGCAAGTCCAAAGAGTAATGCTGATAGCATAACGCTCACTGAATTCCACTTACCAAAGATCATCGCAGCCATCGCAATGAACCCTTGACCAGCGATGGTTGTCGCTGAGAAGTTCAGTGTAATCGATTGAGCAACAATGGCTCCTCCGATACCAGCCAAGAACCCTGAGATTAATACTCCTGCAAAACGCATATGGTAAACGTTAATTCCTAATGTATCTGCTGCTTGAGGATGTTCCCCTACAGAACGTAATCGTAATCCAAATTTTGTCTTATTCAGGATAACTGAGCAAACAAATGCAAGTCCAACTGCTAAGAACGCTGGTACGAATGTATCTGTAAAGAAGATTTCCCAATAATTGGAATCGAACTTAACACTGGAATCGTTGTTTTACCAAAGTAGTTCGTAATGATTTCCGTTTGTCCGATTTCGTTATACATTAAGCGGCACAGGAACACCGTTAAGGCTGGTGCTAGTAAGTTTAACACCGTCCCAGAAATAATATGGTCGGCACGCAGGTATACTGTTGCGAATGCGTGAATGGATGAATACAACATTCCAGCAATCGCCGCTACAATTAGAGCAACCCATGGCGTCCATGAACCAAATTGTGAAGCAAACGCTAAGTTGAAGACGGCTGAGGCAAAGGCACCGATAACCATTGTTCCTTCAAGCCCGATATTTACAATCCCGCTTCGTTCTGAGAAGATACCCCCCTAAAGCTGTTAAAATCAGCGGTGTTGAGTAGATGAGCATGTTCCCGACAACTACTTGTAAAAGTGTTACTAAATCCATTTCTCATTACCCCTTTCTCTTCCCAAATTGAGGGAATTTATCAACAATAACTTCCATTAAGTAGTTCGCACCCACAAAGAAGATGATAAATGCGACTACAATCGATACGACTTCTGTTGGAATCTTCGCAAGGAGCGGCATTGAAATACCACCAATACGAAGAATGGCAAATACTAATGCAGAGAATAGAATACCGATTGGATTATTCAATCCAAGAAGCGATACTGCCATTCCGTCCCATCCGATACTTGGAAGACTTTCTGAAGCAAATGCATTTGGAAAGTTCCTAACCCTTCCATCACTCCGCCAAGACCTGCTAAGGCACCAGAGATGACCATTGCGAGAATAATCGTCTTCTTAGCGCTCATACCGACATATTCAGCAGCGTGTTTGTTTAACCCTACTGTTTTCAATTCGAAACCAGTTGTTGTTTTATTCATAATTAACCATACAATGAAGACTGCCAAAATCGCAATGAAGATACCGCCATGCAACGTCGATTTTCCTGTTAATTGATACAAGAATTGCATTCTTAAGCTAGCTGCTTCTGGAATAGAAGCTGTGATTTCTGATTTCTCTGTTAAGATTTCACGAATCACGTAGTTTACGATATGAAGCGCTGTGTAGTTCAACATAATCGTTACGATGACTTCACTGGCATTAAAGTACGCTTTTAAGTAACCTGCAATCCCTGCCCAGATAGCACCGGCAAGCATCCCCATAAAAATACATAATGGTAAGAGAATAATTTTTGGTAAATCTGGAAGAACTAGTCCTGTCGCAACGGAAGCAAACCAACCGACTAACGCTTGTCCAGCAACCCCAATATTGAAGAAACCAGCGTAACTTGCAAACGCAAATCCAAGCGCTACAAGAATTAATGGTGTGGCTTGACGTAATGTTTCACCAATATAGAACGGTTTTCCAAGCGAACCTTTGAGTAATGCGGAATATCCTTTTACAACGTCAAAAGCCGAATATCCACATAATAAGAGCACCGACTAATAATCCTAAGACCACTGATAGGACCGGAATAAGAATCTTTTTGTATTTTGAATTTTTCATCTTATAACGCCTCCTGTTCCTTGGCTCTTACTTGTTCGCGAGTCGAACCAGCCATTAATAATCCTAATTCTGTTTCATTTGTCTCTTTTGTATCTAGCACGTCTACGATACGACCTTCATACATAACAGCAATTCGGTCTGCAACGTTTAAAATTTCATCTAATTCAAAGCTCATTAGTAATACGGCTTTGCCTTTATTACGTTGATCAATTAAACGCTTATGAATATATTCAATCGCACCTACGTCAAGTCCACGCGTTGGTTGAGCCGCAATAAGTAAACTTGGGTTACGGTCGATTTCACGAGCGATAATTGCTTTTTGTTGGTTCCCACCAGACAAAGCTCCAGCAGCTACTGTTGGACTTGGTGTACGCACGTCGAATTCTTCAATGAGTCGTTCTGCTAAGTCCACAAAAGCTTTTTTATTTAAGAATCCATTCTTCGATAATGGTTCTTTATAGTACGTTTGAAGTCCGATATTTTCATCGAGTCCCATTTGAAGAACAAGACCATGTTTATGACGGTCTTCTGGAATATGACCAAGGCCACCTTCAGTACGTTGTCTTGTTGGCACCTTCGTAATATCTTTTCCATCTAATTGGATTGAGCCACTTTCGATGGCACGCAAGCCAGACAACGCTTGAATCAGTTCTGACTGTCCGTTTCCGTCCACCCCAGCAATTCCGACAACTTCACCATGTCTTACCGTTAAATCTAAACCTTTCACTGCTTCAATACCACGGCTATCTTTCACAACAAGGTCTTTAATCACTAAAGCCTCTGTTGTTGGTTTAGCAGGTTCTTTTTGCGTCTTAAAGGATACCGAACGTCCCACCATCATGTCGGCTAGCTCTTGGTCTGAAACATTTCCCATTTCAACCGTTCCAATGACATTTCCGCGACGAATAACCGTACAACGATCCGCAACCGCTTGGATTTCTTTAATCTTATGGGTAATTAAGAAGATGGATTTTCCTTCCTTCGTTAATTGCTTCATGATCACAATCAGTTCATCGATTTCTTGAGGAGTTAATACCGCTGTTGGTTCATCAAAGATTAAAATATCCGCACCACGATATAAAGTTTTCAAGATTTCAACACGTTGTTCCATCCCCACTGTAATATCTTCTACTTTCGCATCAGGGTCTACCGCAAGATGATATTTCTTAGAAAGCTCCATAATTTCTAGTTTTACCGCATTTTTATCGATAAAACCGAACTTTGTTTGCTCTTTACCCAGAATAATGTTCTCCACTACGCTGAATTTCTTAACTAGCATAAAGTGTTGGTGAACCATCCCAATTTTTAAGCGATTCGCTGTATTTGGCGAATCAATTTTTGTTGGAACACCATTTACTTTAATTTCTCCTTCCGTTGGTTCCAGTAACCCTGAAAGGATATTCATTAACGTCGATTTCCCTGCTCCGTTTTCTCCAAGAAGCGCATGGATTTCGCCTTTTTTCAATGTTAAATCAATCTGATTATTGGCTACAAAATTACCAAACTTTTTTGTGATGCCTTTCATCTCAATCACAAATGTTTCTTCTACCAATCGTCTCACCCCGCACAATGTTCTATGTATAAAAAAGTAGGAGCGAAGAAATTCGTATTCTCTTCAACTCCTACTCCTCTCAATTTAAGTTCGTTTGTTAAAATTAAGGTTTCGCAGGAACTTCTTGTTTTCCTTCGATGATTGCTTTTTTGAATACAGCAATTTTTTCCTTAACTGAGTCTGATAATTGACCATCTGCTAAACCAACACCGTTATCAGATAATCCGTAAAGAACTTGTTCACCACCGTGATAGTTTCCTTTAGAAGCATCTTCACTAAATTTGATAAGTGCTTGTTTTACACCTTTAAGTGTTGATGTCAATGTTACGTTACGAGAGTCGTTTACTTTACCTTCTGCTTGTTGGTCTTGGTCAACCCCGATTACCCAAATTTTACGATCTGGATTTGCTTCAACGATTGATTTAGCCGCTGCGAATACTCCAAGTCCTGCACCACCTGCTGCTGCATAAATGATGTCAACATCTGAAGCGTACATTGCTTCTGCGAGAGATTTTGCTTTAGCACCATCTGAGAATGATTCAGCATATTGAATTTCAACAGTTGCTTTAGGGTTTACTGCTTGAACCCCAGCTTTGAAACCAGCTTCAAATTTGTCTAATGCTGGACCGTGCATACCACCGATGAAAGCTACTTTATTTGTTTTAGTTGTTAAACCAGCTGCAACCCCTGCAAGGAATGCTGCTTCTTGGTCTTTATAGTTGATTGAAGCAACGTTTGGTTGTTCAACCACACTATCGATAATCGCAAAGTGTGCGTCTGGATTTTGTTTTGCTGCTTCTTCAACAGCTTTTTGTAATTTAAATCCGATTGCGAAAAATAATATTGTACTCATTTAAAAACTGCAGTGTTAAGGTTTGTAGTATAGTCAGATTCTGCTTTTGAAAGAATGTAATCAATACCATTTCCTTTTAGTTTTACCACCGTTATTTTTATACCCCCATTCTTGAAGGCCTTCCCAAGCGCCTTGGTTGAATGATTTATCGTCAATACCACCAGTATCAGATACCATTACCGCTTTGAAGTTGTCTGAAGAGCCAGCGTTGTTTTGAGAAGATGCTTGTGAGCTGTCAGATTTTGATCCGCCACACGCTGCTAGTACAGCAGTCGCACCAAGTGTCAATGCAAATAAAGCTAAATTCTTTTTTTAGTTTTTCACGATAAAAAAACCTCCAATAAATGATTTACTACAGTCATTCTATCATAAATAGAATGAAAAATCAAGCTAAATCTTTTCATTGGAGGTAATTTTTATGAAAAAAACGTTCGGTTTTTACATTTCTATGCGTTGGTTTCCCCGGTTCGGAAGCGTCGTTTTCATTGAAAACATGAACATTCACTTTTCTTCCTTTGCTTCCATCTGCAGGTCCAACATAGCCACGCGCTTCTAATTCATCAATCATTCGCGCTGCACGGTTAAATCCGATACGGAATCGTCTTTGTAAATAAGACGTACTAATCGTTTCTTGTTCTTTTAATAGTTCGATAACTTCGTAGAATAGTTCGTCTTCTGGTTCACTTCCACCAGCAGATGTTGTATTTTCCGAAGGCATCATCGCTTCGTCATACTCTACTTCTTGCTGATTCTTCACGAAATCAACGATACGTTCGACTTCTTCGTCCGTTAAGAATGCGCCTTGTACACGAATTGGTTTATTTTCACCCATTGGCATATATAGCATATCCCCGCGTCCAAGAAGTTTCTCAGCACCATTGGCATCGATAATGGTACGAGAGTCTGTACCACTAGATACCGCAAAGGCGATACGAGAAGGAACGTTGGCTTTAATAATCCCTGTAATAACGTCAACCGATGGACGTTGTGTTGCTAGAATCATATGAATACCCGCAGCACGAGCCATTTGCGCAAGACGAATAATCGCATCTTCTACTTCATTACTTGCTACCATCATTAAGTCCGCAAGCTCGTCTACGATTACGACGATATAAGGAAGTGTTGGGTTATTCTCGCCAGTTTCACGGTTATATTGTTCGACATGAGCGTTATATCCATCGATATTACGCATTCCCATTGAAGCGAACAATTCGTAACGTTTTTCCATCTCAGCCACAACCTTTTGTAAGGCTTGAGCGGCTTTACGAGGGTTCGTTACAACCGGAGTTAATAGATGCGGAATGCCATTATACACATTCAACTCTACCATCTTCGGATCGATCATCATTAATTTCACTTCATGTGGTTTTGTCTTCATTAAAATACTTGTGATAATGCCGTTAATACATACCGATTTACCAGAACCGGTTGAACCGGCAATTAACATATGCGGCATTTTTGTAATATCGCAAAGACGAACATTACCAGAGATATCTCTTCCTAATGGTACGTCTAAAGGTTTTGGAGATTGAAGAGCCGATTGAATCACATCGCTAAACGATACAAAACTTGTTTGGCTATTTGGAACTTCAATCCCTACATAAGGTTTTCCTGGAATTGGAGCTTCGATACGAATATCTTTGGCAGCAAGTGCTAGAGCAATATCATCACTCAAGTTCACAATCTTACTTACCTTCACACCAATCGCTGGTTGAATTTCGTATTTTGTAACAGCTGGCCCCATCATTGGGTTTGGCATTACTTTAGCATCCACCCCAAAACTTGCAAACGTACGCTCTAAAATATGCATATTCCGTTCTACAATCGTACGTTCATTCGATTGGTCTGAATGTTGTACGGGATTTAATAAGGTTACTGGAGGCAATTGATAATCTTCATCATCTTGTTCCCCACTCATTGAAAGTTCCCCGATGTCTTCGCCATCATCTTCAAACTCAGGCTCTTCTGTTTTTTGAACTGAAACAGGTGCTACTGGTTGCGTCGGCATCACTGGTGCCACTGGAGCAGGAGCTACTGGTTCCACTGGCGGAATCGGTTCAATAGGTTCTACCATTGGAGACGTTGCATATTCGTCCTCTGTTAATGTTTCATCTTCATATTCATCAAAGAACACATCTTTCATTCGGTCTAATAACGAATGCGGTTTTCTTGGTTCTTTTGGCTTTTCAGGTGTTTCTGTTTGTACTGGAGCAGGAGCCGGTGCTACAGGTGTTGCCACAACTTTCTCCTCAGCGTCTTGTTCTTCTTCCAAACGGCGTGCTTCGCGTTCGGCTTTACGCTCAGCTAACTTTTCAGAAGCATTCGCTGTTTGAGTACGTACAAAATCCATCACGTCACTTAAATGCACGTTGAAGATTAAGAGTCCGCTACATACTAATAATAAGAAGACGATTAAATACGTTCCCCATTGTGAAACAAGGAAATACGTACATGAATAAAGAAGAGTTCCTAATACTCACCACCGAGTCGTTGAGAAACGGTATTAGACGTAAAGTCCACCATGAAACGATTCATCATTTCTTGGAAAACAGGAGAACCTGAACTTGTAAAGCTACTATAAGTCATCACTGACACGAATAAGAGAAGTGCCACGCTTGATGAAATAGCTGCAGCAGTCCATCTCCACATAATCTTAGGCATGCGTCCACGAAATAACATACCGAATCCTGCAAGAACTCCGCACACCCCACCGAAGGCATATAAATCCCCGATAAAGAAACGAATCAGGTTTGCAAAGAATTTTCCTAAGAATCCTAATTGAAAAGTTGCTAATAAACTATAGACAATAATAAATACGGCTACAGCTTCAATCGATAAAAACGGATTGGTATTCTTTGTATTTTTTCTTTGTGTTTTTTTCTTCGTTTGTTTAGCCACGTTCTTCTCCTTTCTCTTCTACTAATTGATTATTTTCATCGACTAAAATCAGTCCATGGAAAATTTGAACATCACATTCACACGCCACACAATAATCTTGTTCTTTCTCATTCCAAAAGGCAATGGCGCTTGTTCCTTTTGATCGTTTTTCTGGATAGTTAGAAGCAAGTCTTGCTTCATGCTGTTGGAAACTATTTTTCGCTTCTTCTAAAAAAGAAAATTCTTCAGTCGAAACAATCATTTTTTCCCAGTCATCGAAAAACCACCACGGTTCATCTTGACCTGCTGTCTCAATTACTTTAAACATGTTTTCACCTCGTTTATTAGTATACCAAATTTTGCGAAATCATGGTAATCTTGTTTCATAGAGATGACAAATATTTTATGATTTTAGGAGGTCTTTCCATGATTACAAGACAAATTCGCGTCTGGGGTCGTGTTCAAGGTGTCGGATTCCGCTTTTTCACGCAGCAACTCGCAATTCAATTAGATATTTTTGGCACGGTTCAAAATAAAATGGATGGCTCTGTATTTGTGATTGCACAAGGCGAAGAAAAAGACGTCACTCGTTTTATCGAAAGAGTTAAAGCTTCCGTTTCCCCTTACGGACGCGTTGATTGCTATGAAGAAGGCGAAGTTAATGACGCACCTCTATACACAAAGTTTCAAATTATATAAAGAACGTTGCTATTTCAACGAAACACGTGTACAATAAATCATGTTATTAAATGAAAAGGAAAGTGATTATGAAACTAACTAAAAAAGCTCAACTGCTATTAGTTGCAACAGTTCTTCCCCTACTACTTGCGGGATGTACCGTTCAATATAATGAAAACCATGAACCAATTGGGTGGCTCTATAATTATTTAGTAGTCCCAACACAATGGTTATTAAACCAAATTGCTTCCGTATTTAACGGAAACTACGCGATTGCGATTGTGATCGTATCAATACTTGTTCGTGTCCTATTGATGCCAACACAATTCCATCAAATGAAAGCAATGCTTGTCCAACAAGAAAAAATGGCAGTATTAAAACCTTATATTGCTGAGATTACTGCTCGTGCAGAACAAGCAACCACTCCTGAAGAGAAACTTGCGATTCAACAAGAACAAATGGAGTTATACAAATTAAACAATGTCTCATTAATGGGTGGTATCGGATCAGGATGTTTACCAATCTTGATTACACTTCCAATCTGGAGCGGATTGTATAACGCGATTCTATTATCAAACGAAATTTCAAGTAGTGATTTCATGGGAATCAACCTTGGAGCACAATTCTTACCAATTGCCCTTGCGACAATGGTAGCTTACTATGTTCAATCACTAGTCAGCCAAATGGGAATGGACGAAGAAACGAAAAAACAAAGTCGTTCAATGAACTACATTCTTCCAGTAATGATGTTCATGATGACTTTCCAATCACCAGCCGGGGTTGGTATTTACTTCTTCATCTCTGCCCTTATCCAAATTTTACAATCATGGATTCAAAATACTTATATTCGTCCAAAAATTAAAGCTCAAATCGACGAAGAATTAAACCATGAAAACATTGTGTTACCACAACGTACAACACCACGTAAAACAGCTCAAAAAGCAACACAACAAGAAACGTTCGCACAACGTCAAAACAAAACTGGTGGTCGTAACGCTGGTAAACAAAACCGTAGATAATAACGCAAAATACCTTTGAGAATTTCTCAAAGGTATTTTTTTGATGCAATGTGTATCATGCATGATACGTATCACAGATGATACATCATCAATTAAAAAATTCCTTTTGTATCAATTTTGATACAAATCAATTTTGATACATTCAATTTTTTTGCAATGTAGGGTGTAACAATTATGAACCGTAACAAAAATGTTACACTCATAAAAAAAGACATAGCGAATCTCTTCGCTATGTCTTTTCATATTTGTTTTATTCTTGCATCATCCCTGCTTGGAGTTGATACATCTTATAATAGAGCCCTTCTTTTTCAAGAAGTTCTGTATGCGTTCCGCTCTCAACAATTTCTCCTTTATCGAGCACAAAGATTTGGTTAGCATCTTGAATCGTCGATAATCGGTGTGCAATCGCTAAAGTGGTACGGCCGTTTCTCATTTTCTTAAGAGACGTTTGAATGACTTCTTCAGTTTGCGAATCGATATTAGCAGTCGCCTCATCCAGAATCAGGATTTTTGGATTCGCCGCAATCGTTCGTGCAAAGGCGATTAATTGACGCTCGCCACTTGAGAACGTTGAGCCCTTTCAGAAACTTTATTGTCATATCCTTGTGGCAGTTGCTCGATAAAATGATGCGCATCCACGAATTCGCTCGCCTGCTTCACTTCTTCATCTGTGATGTCTTGGTACATGCGAATATTGGAAGCTACTGTTCCATGGAATAAGAATGGATCTTGCAAGACGAGTCCGATTTTATCGCGTAGGACTTCCTGTGAATAGTGTTGAATTGGGAGTTCATCAATCAGGATTTCTCCTTCTTTGAAATCATAGAATCGTAAGAAGAGATTCATGATAGAAGATTTCCCTGAACCAGTCGAACCGACAAATGCAACCGTCTCTCCTGGATTCACTACAAAGTTAATATTCTTTAATACATTCCGTTTTCCATCATAAGAGAAAGTAACATTTCTAAACTCAATCTTCCCGTCTTTAATCTCCGTAACCTTCCCAAGTTGTTCAGGTTCATAATCCGTATTATCGATGACTTCAAAGACACGAGTCGCCGCAATCATCGACGCTTGAATAATCGCAAAGTTTTGCGTCACATCGATTAATGGATTAAATAACTGATTGGAAAATTGAATAAAGGCGTACATCACCCCTGCTGTCACTCCAGCTACTTCCCAAGTAAGGCCAAAGTATAAAATAATGACCGCATAGGCAACAAGTTTCAACAGCGACATCGCTGGGCGAAGGAACAGACTATTCACATTAATCGAACGATTCGAGAATTGCACATGCTCTTCGTTAATTTGTTCGAATTCTTTTCTTAACCGTTCTTCTTGGTTAAATGCCTGAATCATCTTCATCCCGTCAATACTCTCTGCTAGCTTCACGTTAATCTCGCTGAGCTTCTCACGCGTCTTACGAATCACGCTATGAGAGAGACGGTTATAGATTTTAACGGATGCAAACATCACTGGAATAAAGAGAACCATTAATATCGTAAGTCCAACATTCATGCTAAACATCGCAGCTAATGTCGCCACGACGATAAATAAGGTACTTAAAAACGTCGAGAAAATCGAACTAAACATATCGCTCACAGCCTGTGTGTCGTTGGTTAACCGAGATACGATGGCTCCAGCTGGTGTTGTATCGAAGTACGTCATATTGAGTTTTTGCATGTTGGAAAAGGCTTCTTGACGCAAATCGCGAACAACACTATTGGATACATAACTAAAGGCATAGGTCCCAATATACGTTAATAAAACGCGCAATAAGAATAGTGAGTAGTACACAATAAGGAGCCAGTATCCTTCATTCCATGCGCCCTTTTCAATATACGTATCGATATAATAACGAGCCATCAACGGAATCACTGTTGCAGTCACACTGGATAAGAGGATAAATAAAATCGCAATTGTACTCGACTTCTTATATCGCCATAAGTAGGCGATGAGTCGATTAAAGGTCTTCATGTTCAACTGCACTTCCCCCTTCCTCAAGTGTCGCTTCGAGCTGTTGACGGTCGTAGGTTTTGGCATACCAACCACAAAGCGCCATTAATTCTTCATGCGTTCCTTTTTCCACAATACGTCCATCCTGGAGCACAATGATGAGGTCCGCATGCACAATCGCTGATAGTCGGTGTGCTGTAATCATCGTTGTTTTGTCGCTGCGTTCACGTTTCAAGTTTTCTAAAATTAAATGCTCTGTCTTTGCATCAACAGCTGATAATGAATCATCGAGCATTAAGATTTCAGGGTTCACAATCAGCGCACGTGCCATCGATAGACGTTGTTTGACCGCCTGATAACAGCACACCCTTCTCCCCGATTAACGTATCGAACCCTTCTGGCATCGCCATGATATCGTCATACAATCCGCAGATTTTAGTGGCTTCTACGACAAATTCGTCAGGAAGAGATGGATTTCCAAAACGGATATTCTCTTTAATCGACATCGCAAATAAAATCTGTTCTTGCGGCACGTACCCCATAAGCGCACGCAAGTCTTTAATACGATAGTCTTGAATAGAACGTCCATTGATCAAAATCTCTTCTTTTCCTGCATCATATTGACGAAGGAATAATTTTAAGAGCGTTGATTTCCCAGAACCTGTTGGACCCACAATCCCCAGCGTTTGCCCTTGGTGAAGGCTAAATGTTACGTCTTCTAATGTTGGCACATCTTCGTATTGGAAGTTATGAATTGCAACATCCATCTCACGAGCTTCTGTAATTGGAAGGGCCTGTGGAGTTTCTTCGACTTCGCTTGTTTCTTCCATTAATTTTTCAATACGACGATACGAAATACTAGCACGTTGACCGATATTCAGGAGCCAACCAATGGCTTGAAGCGGCCACACTAGCATATCTAAATACGTCATAAAGGTAATCATTTCCCCAACCGTGAATACTCCGCGTTGGATTAAATATCCACCATATCCCAAACTGATTAAGTAGCTGAGACCTACGAAAATAAGAACAATTGGATCGAATAGATTATTATATTTTGCAGCGTGGTTATTCTTCTTCCATGCATCTTGGTTCGTTTTCCAAAACGACGCTGTTTCTTTTTCACCATAGCCAAAAGATTTCGTCACTTTTATTCCAGAAACACTCTCGTTCACATGATTATTCAATAACGAGAAAGCTTCTTGTGATTCCTTATAGCTCTGATGCTCTGCACGAACGACGATATTCGTCGCAATCGCAAGTAGTGGCAATGGAATAATCGCAACGAGTGTCATTCGCCAATCCAGCATAAAGAACATCGTCGCTAGCGTCACTAACGCTGTAATCGAGGCATCGACTGCAGACATTACACCTCCGCCAGCAGTCATGACAATAGCACTCACGTCATTGGTCGCATGCGCCATTAAGTCTCCAGATCGATACTTTTGATAGAAGCTTGGAGACATGCTTGTAAAGTATTCGTATAATTGATTTCTCAGTCTCTGACTAACGAGTTCGCAGTCCCAAAGATAAAGAGCCGCCATACAAAACGAAGCCCGTACATGGCTACTGCTGAAAGGAGCAATAACAGTAAGTTCCATAATAAAGACGATGTTGTGAGCGTCTTGAGGTCGATGGAATCGACAACTTCCCCAATCACTCTTGGTGGAATAAGATTGAATACACTGACGAGCGACAATGCAATAATTCCAATTGTGTATCGTTTCCACTCTAATTTAAAAAACCACGATAATTTCTTTAATAAATACATATTTTTCTCCTTTCACGCGTCTATTTATTGTACTATAGTCATCTTTCTATTTCATATGATATGTTCTAAAAAAAGACAACCCTTCTCCAGGTGGAAAAGGATTGCCTAAGGACTTTAATTTTTCTTTTGTGTTTGCGGATAAATCCATAAGAAGACAACAAGTGCCAAAACTCCTAAAGTCGTTACAAAGATGATACTTGTTTGTCCTGCTGTTACTAAATTGGAATCAAACGAGCTGAAAATACGAGCGATAATTGTCGTTGAAATTGCACCAGTGAACTGTTGTAAAGTATTCACGATACTATTTCCATCCGCTTGAATTTCTGGTTTCAACTGAGCTAACGAATACGTGACATTACTTCCCATTACAAATCCAATCCCTGTCATAAAGATGACGTTGAGGGCTAATAAAGGATAAATCGTCAATCCTGGGAAGAAGAAGCTGATAGAAACTCCCCCAATCACTGCAAAGATTAACCCTGTTAAGATTGGTTTTAGTGGACCTGATTTATCATACCAGCGACCAGATAAGGCTGAAAGAATGGCTACCATTGCTGCCCCTGGGAACATAAAGAGCCCTGCCACTGTAGCTGTTTCGCCCCACGCTAATTGAATGTAGTTGGGATAAATAAAGGATAATCCAAGTACAATTCCTTGGAAAGCCAAGACGATATATAATGTTGCGTTGAACGTCGCAAACTGGAAAGGTTTGAACGACAAGAGAGCATTCTCTCGGTTAAAGTAGAAGAACGCTGCAAATGCCACGACCACTACTCCAAGATAGAGGACTGATAAATGTTCAATCGCCATCAATAAGCTTGCAAGGCCAATCCCTAATGTCACAAACGCCATAAAGTTGAATGGTTGTTTCTTCGGAGATTCTTCAGTTGGAATCGCCCAAAGTCCCATCACTAACGAGAATACTAAAAATGGAATCAATGCGAAGAAAATCGCACGCCATCCAAATGCGTTTGAGACAACCCCGCCAAATGTTGGTCCAATTGGTGGAGCTAGTGCTGTTGTCATTGCACCAATCCCAATGACAGTTCCATGTTGATGCAGCGGCACTTTAGATAATACGATATGGAACATTAACGGAAGTGCAATCCCGGTTCCAATCCCCTGCATAAAACGTCCGAGTAATAAAATCACTAAGCTTGGTGAAATACAGTCAATTAAGACCCCACCGATAAATAAAAGGTTCGCTGCCAAGAAGAGTTGGCGAATCGTGTAATTTCGTGTTAAATAAGCCGTAATTGGCACGACAATCGCAATGGCTAGTAAGTATCCAGTTGTTACCCATTGAATCCCTGAAGAATCCGTATTGAATTCTGTCATCAGTGTTGGAAAAGTAACGTTCATTGCGGTTTCAATCAACACGCCACAAAAGCTCATAATCGCCGTTGCGACTACTGCTGGAATGACATGCCATGTTTTTGTTTTGTTTCCCATTGAGTTCTCCTTTCTTTGCGTTATGATCGCCATAAAAAAACCGCAACCTTACGAGTTTAGTAAGATGTTGCGGTTTAAATTATTTTATAACGCTGTTTCCTAACGTTTTTTCTTTAATTTTTTCAATTTATTTTGTTTTTGACGGCGTGCGTATTGTTGCATACCGATTTGAGCGAGTTTGTTTCCACGTCCGCCCATGCCCATTTGGTTCATCATGCCTTCTAGACCTTTCATATTCCCGTTGGACATTTGGTTCATCATCTTCTTAGATTCGTTGAACTGTTTAATTAAACGGTTCACTTCCGCTAAAGGACGAGCCGAACCTGCCGCAATACGTTTACGACGAGCTTGTGATAAGATATCTGGATTTTCACGCTCTTGTGGAGTCATTGATAAGACGATAGCTTTCATACGAGCTGTATCTTTTGGATCCACTTTTAAGTCGTTTAGACCAGCCATTTTATTTAACCCTGGAATCATCTTCAAGATATCTTCTAGTGGTCCCATCTTATTCACTTGGTCTAATTGGTCGATAAAGTCATTAAAGTCAAAAGTGTTGGCTTTAATTTTATCCGCCATCTCTTGCGCTTTTTGCTTCATCGAAGTCTTGTTGCGCCTTCTCGATAAGGGTCATCATATCCCCCATACCAAGAATACGAGAAGCCATACGTTCTGGGTAGAAGATTTCGAAGTCTTCTAATTTTTTTCCCCACGACCTGTAAATTTAATTGGTTTTCCTGTAACAGAACGGATAGATAGAGCCGCACCACCACGAGTGTCCCCATCAAGTTTTGTAAGAATAACCCCTGTGATGTCCAGACGTTCATTGAACGTTTGAGCTACGTTTACGGCATCTTGCCCTGTCATTGAGTCGACAACGAGTAAGATTTCGCTTGGATCTGCGACCGCCTTGATGTTTTGTAATTCTTCCATCAAGTTTTTCGTCAATATGCAAACGACCGGCCGTATCGATAATCACTAAGTCGCGACCATCGATTTTCGCTTTTTCAATCGCTTGTTTGGCGATTTCCACTGGGCTTACTTGATTTCCAAGTGAGAATACTGGGAAGTTTAATTGTTTCCCTAATGTTTGTAATTGGTCAATCGCGGCTGGACGGTACACGTCGGCAGCAACTAGTAATGGACGTTTCTTTTCATGTTTCGCCATGAAAGAAGCGAGTTTCCCAGCAGTTGTTGTTTTACCGGCCCCTTGAAGACCGACCATCATCACTACCGTTGGCGGTTTAGCTTCGAAACGGAACGGCGCTTGTTCGCCACCCATTAATTCTGTTAATTCTTCGTTAACGATTTTAACGACTTGTTGTGCTGGTGATAATGCTTCAAGCACATTGGCACCTAATGCACGTTCGTTCACTTTACGAACGAAGTCTTTTACAACTTTGAAGTTAACGTCGGCTTCTAAAAGCGCAAGACGCACTTCACGCATCATTTGTTTTAAGTCAGCTTCCGTAATTTTTCCTTTTCGTGAAACGGAAGTCATCGCATTTTGCAGGCGATCTGATAATCCTTCGAATGCCATAATTTCACTCCTTGAGTTTATTTATTCATCTCTTGTAATTTTGAAACGATTGAAGCAAGCTGTGTTGCCTCAGGATAGTTCTTTTGAATTTCTTTTTCTAATTCATCATAGTGCTCTTGGCGTTTATAGAAATCAGCGACCAGATGTAATTTCTCTTCGTAGTTTTCTAATAACTTTGCCGAGCGGCGGATATTATCATATACTGCTTGACGGCTCACGTCAAATTCTTCGGCGATTTCACCCAGCGAATAATCATCCCCATAATAGAGCTCCATATATTCGAGTTGTTTATCGGTTAAAAGGCTGCCATAGAACTCCACAAGCAAGTTCATTTGCGTTGTTTTTTCTAATTCCATTCGTTGACCTCCCTTAAACTCATATCCTTTATTATAGCAAAATTAGGGTTATTACGCTAACAAAAAAACGGAGTAGAACTTCCCCCAGAACTTGTATCATTCCGGCTTGTTTTCCACTCCAAAAATAGAACTACATTTGATTTATTACGTTGTCACCCTTTTTACACAGAACATTCTGCCTAACTGCATCAACAGTTGAAGAATACTCCACCCCATCATCAAAAGAACTAGTTGACTACAAATCCCAAAAGTTCCTTTTAAGAAAAGTGGAATGGTGCTCTCAACAAATCCATCCACAATCATAATATTACTGGCATTGATTTGATAACATAGTAATAGAAGAATTAAAGCTTCCCCTACTCCAATTAGCCAATCGTGTTGCCTGTTACTTCGTTGCACTATTCCAATCACCAACAGTCCAGTCAAGGATTGAAACAGTATTAGTACTCCTTCCTCAAAAAATACACCACTTTGATTATAGAAATAGATTGAAAAAAGAAATTGAATCAATAAACAGATAAAAGACATATACTGGTAGACCTTACTTAACGACTTCATCATTAGCTCATTCCCCTTTCTATTTTCCGTTGGATAACAACATTACTTCTAACGAATTTATTTACTAAGTATATTATACATAATACAAAATTAGTTCTTAAGTAAATAAACTCGTAACTTTAACCTTATAAAAGTCCAACGATTGCTTCAATTTCCGACAAACTTTTTGCAAAATGAATTTGACTTCTGTCTTCTTCACTTAGCAAGTTCGTTTCCACCATTTTATCGAAAAAGGCTTCTAAATGATCATAATAGCCTTCCATATTATAGAAGATACAAATGCCATTGGTTTGGCCTACACGCACCCAAGAAACAACCTCTGCGATTTCTTCAAGGGTACCAGGACCACCAGGCAGCGCAATGTACACTTCACTGAGTGCGATCATCTGATTTTTACGCTCGGACATCGTATCGACAATATGAAGCTTCGTGATATCTTGTTTTGCAATTTCGCGGTCTACAAAAAACTGCGGCATCACGCCAATGACTTTGCCGCCTGCGTTCATCACGGCAGTCGCTACTACACCCATGAGCCCCGTATTCCCACCACCATAAACGAGCGTGTGGTTGTGTTTTGCCATCCACTTCCCTAGTTCTTCTGTTTTTGTATCAAATGCAGGACAATTACTTTGGCTTGCCGCACAATAAACTGCAATATTCATACGTTCTCCTTTAAAAGAAAGAGGCGTAATCTCTTACGCCCCTCCACTCATTTTTATTTAAATGCTGCGATAATTTCGTCAGCGATATCTTTAGAACAGATAACGCCTGTTGTCTTCTTATTAGGAACTAAGAAGTCCACTTCTTTTCCATCCACTGTACTGTAGTGTAATCCTAATTCTTTAGCAATAACCATTCCTGGTGCGATATCCCAAGGAGCAAGTAATGTAGAAACATACGCTACAGATTTTCCTAAGATTACTTGGATGTGCTCGATTGAAGAAGCTCCGTAAGTACGTGTTACCATTGCTTACGAATCATTTCTGCTTCTTTTTCAGTCGCTTCTAATAACATGAATCCATTCACGTTGATTGAGCTGTCGCCAATGCTGTGAATTTCAGGAGTTGAAAGACGACGACCGTTGCAGTATGCACCGTAATCTTTAATACCGTATACGAAGCGATCGCGCATGACATCGTAAATGTAACCTAATAGACCTACGCCATCTTTATATAACGCAATCATAATACCGAAGTCTTCTTGACGTTTCACGAAGTTCAATGTGCCATCGATTGGGTCGATTAACCAAACGTAACCGTCCATTGAAGTTAATTCGTCACCGAAACCTTCTTCTCCCATGATTTTATGTGTTGGAAATTGTTCGCGAATTTTTGCGATAAAGAATTGTTCGATTTCTTTATCCACGTTTGTTACTAAGTCGTTACGGCTTGTTTTTGTATCTACTTTTAATGGTTCACCAAAGCTGTGACGAATTTTTTGTCCAGCCTCCATAATCCAGTCATTTACTAATAAGTGTGTTGCTAATAAATCCATTATTTTTTCAATCCTTCCATACGAATAATTTTTGTTGCGTTTTTACTTGCTTGGACTACACGATAAAGGCTATATCCAGATGCCTCCTCGAATTCGCGACCGAGTCTCTTCTCTTCACCGATACTACGGACTACCGTTTTAAATTCTTGGTAGGCTTTTTTAAATGCCTCGACTTGGATTCCTTTTTCGTAAGCCTCTTCGACCGCATTCCAAAGTTTGATGACTTTATTCATCTCTTCATGCGACCATTCCAAATCAATTGGATAACTATAATTGGCCATCTCGCCACCTCACAATCATACCCATTTAGTATACACTTTTTCTGCAAGAGTTTCCATTTATGCATAACAAAAATTTCTTAAAAAAGAAGATAATTCCTGCGGATTTTTTCATTATCATTGTAATGAGGGACCGGATCAAGCCGTTTGTCTTTCGCCTTTAAAGCCTCAAAGCAGGAGTAAGAAAAACATTTCTAACTCCTGCTAATTCGCATATAATACACTTTCCCATTACTATGACAATGAATCCGCCAGATTCTCCGTCATCATCTTCTTGGTGCTTTATATGAATGAACACAACTCTTCCAGAGTTTACTATATAGGTTGATTCCTCGAAAATTAGAGACGAGAGCTCAAATTTAATTACTGCTTTTCATTTTAATTTGTTTAAAGCACTCTTCTAAACTAAGTCGCTGCACTCTCTAACTCGAGAAGCACCAGTCCCTTTCCCTTGGGCACAAATCCCAAAAGAAAATCATTCAATTATGGATTACGTCGTATCCACGGATTCTATATTAGCATTAACGGGAATAGCATTAAAACGAGGGAGAAAGACAAAAATGCCATAGATACATTGTATCTATGGCATTTCGTTTTCTTTCCCCCACAAAGTTGAATAGGAATGAGATAGCTGTTTACAGCGAAACTCATTCCATTCAACCACTGTGCTAAGAGGGCGTAGGATTTTTAATCCATACGCCCTCTTTGAGGCTTTAAAGGTGAGAGACCTTGGGCTCGAACCGATGCCCCGTTATCGCTAATATGAAGATATCCGTAAGGATACAGAGTAATCCATAAGAGTACTTTTAAGTACTGAATTATTTTCCTTCTTGGTATTCTTTTGCGATTTGCGCACCAAGTTTCGCGTTATTGTAAACAAGCTGGATATTCGTCTTCAAGCTTTCCCCGCCTGTTAACTCAACGATTTTCGCTAATAAGAATGGTGTGCTATCTTTACCGTGAACCTCTTTTTCGTCCGCTTCACGAACTGCTTGATCGATAATGGCATCGATTTTTTCGTGTGGAATTTCATATTCTGCAGGAATTGGGTTTGTAACTAAGATACCGCCTTTAAGGTTCAATAATTCAGAGTAACGAATCATTTCCGCTACTTCTTTTGCTGAGTCTACACGGCTGTTTAATTTATACTCGGAAGTACGAGTGTAGAATGCTGGTAGGTAGTCTGTTTGATAGCCAACTACTGGCACTCCTTTTGTTTCTAAATATTCAAGAGTACGTGGTAAATCAAGAATCGCTTTGCACCAGCGCAGACAACTGTTACTGGAGTTTGTCCTAATTCATCTAAGTCTGCTGAGATATCCATTGTTTCTTCAACACCACGGTGAACCCCACCGATACCGCCAGTTACGAATACTTTAATTCCAGCTAAGTGCGCACCAATCATTGTTGTCGCTACAGTAGTTGCTCCTAAAACACCTTTAGCAAACACTTCTGCTAAGTCTCGGCGAGATACTTTTGCAACTGGTTTTTCTTTGGCAAGACGTTCTAAGTCAGCTTCTTCTAAACCAATTTTGTATTTTCCATCCATGATAGCGATAGTTGCTGGAACAGCACCATTGTCGCGGATAATTTGTTCTACCGTTTTAGCCATTTCAACGTTTTGTGGATATGGCATTCCGTGTGAAATGATTGTTGATTCCAACGCCACGACTGGTAGGTTGTTGTCTAATGCGTGTTGTACTTCCTTGCTGATTGATAATAATGGATTCATGATAAACCTCTTTCCTTTAATTGTTGATATTCTTTTTCAAATGACTTAGCGTTTAAGTCTTTTCGAACGGTTTCAATAGCTTGGACTGTATAGTACGAATTCGTTAATCCGTATCCAATTGACTCTTCCAAGCTTGCTTTTTTAAGAGCTCCATAGAGTACTCCAGAAGAAAATGAATCTCCTGCTCCTGTCACATCACAGACTTGCTCTGCTTTTATGGGGGTAAAAGTTTTTACGACTCCTGTAGCATCTGCAAAGACACCACATTTAGTCCCTTTAGTAATCACAATGTTTTCTACGCCATCTTTTTGCCATAAAGCAGCTAATTCAGCTAGCGTGTGTTCTCCGTACCTCGTTTGGGACTCATCCGCATTGACGACAATCCAGGTCACTCCTTGTAAATCGTCTGGGATTCGTTTCATCTTTGGTCCACTCACTGGGATAATGGCCAGTGGAATCTTTTCAAGACCAGTTAGCTGTATGAGCGCTTGTAATGTTTCTTGCGGAAGATTTAGATCTGCAATCACTAGAGATGCTTGTTTCACCGCTTCATCGTGCGAAATAAGCCAGTCAGGCGTCATTTCCTCACAAATGGACATATCGGCTAAAGCCAGACACATATCTCCTTGAAGATCCAAAATCGCTGTATAGTTCGACGTTGTTTTTCCTTTTAATCGGTCTACAAGTGAAAAATCGATAATGCCTTCAGTCTCCTTTTCAAGCCAAGTAAAACTTTCGTCATTGCCTGCTACCGATAACATCTTAACGGGCAGCCCCAGACGACCAAGATTTTCGGCAATGTTTCTGGAAACACCACCGGCACTCAGCGACGAGACCACTGGATTACTCGTCTCAAGCACGAGATTTTCGAGCAATTGGACTTTCTTATCCACGTTCATTCCGCCGATACAGAGTACGTAGGAATCTTTAAAATTCTTCTCTTCTGACATGAAACATCCCCCTTCGTATACAAAAAGGTTCGATGAATGGAGGTTGATGAAGCTTTCCCTTCATTCGGTCTTATACGCTTCATTATACGCGATAACCCCTACTCCAATCAAGCTATCCAGGAGAAAACCACAAATATTTCAAAGTTCATTCAGATAATTGTTCGGATTTAAAACATAAACTACTTCATCTTTTTTTATAGCAACAAAAAAGGACTCGAAATTCGAGTCCTCTGTCAACTTCAATAGAATTATACGTGAATTGGCATACCTAATGCTAATTCAGCAGTATCCATAACTACTTCTGATAATGATGGATGTGAGTGGATTGTTAATGCGATATCTTCCGCATTCATTCCAGCTTCAACTGCTAAACCTAATTCAGCAATAATATCTGAAGCGTTCACGCCGGCAACTTGTGCACCAACGATTACGTTATCTTCTTTAGTAGTGATTAAACGAACGAAACCTTCAGTAGCGTTCAATGATAATGCACGACCATTTCCTGATAATGGGAATTTAGAAGCTTTTACTTGTAAACCAGCATCTTTAGCTTGTTGTTGAGTGTAACCAACTGAAGCTAATTCTGGATCGAGTGAAGGCAACAGATGGCATTGCACGGTAGTCAACAGCCACTGGTTTACCTGAGATTGCTTCTGCAGCGATTTTTCCTTCGTAGCTTGCTTTGTGAGCTAAAAGCTGGTCCAGGAACGATATCACCGATTGCGAAGATTGATTTAACGTTTGTACGTCCTTGGTTATCAACTTTAACTAAACCACGGTCAGTCATTTCAACACCAGCAACGTCTAAACCAATTTCGTCTGTGTTAGGACGGCGACCTACAGCAACCATTACGTAGTCAGCTTCAACAGCTTCTTCTTTGCCGTCTACTGTGTACTTAACAGTTACGCTGTCACCATTGTCAACAGCTTCTTTAGCCATTGCGTTAGTTACGATAGTAACACCTTTTTTAGCCATGTTATCTTCAACAAGTTTAACCATGTCTTTATCAAACATTGAAAGGATGCTTGGAGCACCTTCAAGGATTGTCACTTCTGAACCTAAGTTAGCGTATGCTGAACCTAGTTCTGAACCGATAACCCCACCACCGATAACAACTAATTTTTTAGGAACTTCTTTAAGACCTAAACCACCAGTTGAATCGATAACGCGTCCGCCAAATTTGAAACCTTTGATTTCGATTGGACGGCTACCTGTAGCTACGATAGCATGGTTGAAAGAATAAGTTTGAGCGCTGTCTTCAGTAACAACACGTAAAGTGTGCTCATCCACTAAGAACGCTTCCCCTTTAATAATTTCAACTTTGTTTTTCTTTAATAAGTACTCAACACCAGCAGTTAATTTCTTAACAACTTGGTTATCTTTCCATTCTTGAGTTTTAGCGAAGTCTAAAACAACTTCTTTAGCAGTCACACCAAATACTTCTGAGTGTTGTGCTTCTTGGTAATGATGTCCAGCTGAAATTAACGCTTTAGATGGAATACATCCAACGTTTAAGCAGACACCACCAAAATATTCTTTCTCGATAATCGCAACTTTTTGACCTTCTTGTGCTGCACGAATAGCTGCAACATATCCACCAGGGCCGGCACCGATTACGACTGTATCTAGTTCAATAGCGAAATCGCCTACTACCATTTTTTTTCACCTCTTAAAAGTTTTCAAATAAGGAACCGACGTAAACCCATGTCTACGCCGTTCCTAACAATTTAATGAATTAAGCTTCCATTAATAATAATTCTGGATCATTCAATAGACGTTTCAATTCGTTCATAGCTTTTTGAGCAGTTGCTCCATCCACGATACGGTGGTCAAAGCTTAATGATAATTTCATGTTACGTCCGATTACGATTTCATCGTTTTCGTTGATAACTGGTTCGCGAACGATTGTACCAACACCTAAAATCGCAACTTCAGGGTAGTTGATAACTGGAGTGAACCAGCCGCCACCTACTGAACCGATGTTAGAAATTGTAATTGTTCCTTGTCCCATATCTCCTGCAGTTAATTTACCTTCATGAGCTTTTGCAGCTAATGCGTTAATTTCATCTGCGATAGCGAACATGCTCTTAGCATTCGCATCTTTGATATTTGGAACGAATAAACCTAAATCAGTATCAGTTGCAATACCGATGTTGATGTAGTTTTTGTAAACAATTTCTTGAGATGCATCGTCGATAGAAGCATTCAATACTGGGAATTTCTTCATTGCTACTGCTAAAGCTTTAACAACGTAAGGTAAGAATGTTAATTTAGTACCTTGTGCAGCTGCAACATCTTTGAATTTCTTACGGTGATCCCAAAGTTTAGAAACTTCAACTTGGTCATGTAAAGTAACGTGTGGTGCAGTGTGTTTGCTGTTAACCATTGCTTTAGAGATTGCTTTACGCATTGGAGTTAATTTAACGCGTTCTTCACGTTCAGCTGATCCAACGAATGGTTTAGCTGGAGCTGGAGCCGCTGCTGGTGCAGATGCTTGAGCTGGAGCTGCTGCTGGTGCAGATGCTTCTGGAGCTTCTACTGCTGCTGGAGCAGCTGGTGCAGCTACTGGTGCGCCACCGAAGTTATCGATGTCTTCACGAGTGATGCGTCCGCCTTTACCAGTTGGAACTACTGCTGTGATGTCAACGCCTTTTTCACGTGCATATTGACGAACTGAAGGCATTGCTAATACTAATTTACCAGGGTTGCTTGCTGCAGGAACTCCTGTTGGAGCTGCAGGTGCCGCTGGAGCTGCTGCTGGTGCTGGTGCTGGAGCTGCAGGTGCTGCTGGAGCCGCTGCTGCAGGTGCGTGAGAACCGCCTTCTGTTGCGATTTCAACGATTACATCACCAACGTGAGCTACTGTTCCTTCAGATACTAAAACTGCTGTAACAGTTCCAGCTACTGGAGAAGGAATAGATTCTACTGATTTGTCGTTTTGTACTTCGAATAAATGTCATCTTCAGCAATCTTGTCGCCTACTTTGATGTCGATTTTAACGATTTCACCTTCTGCAATTCCTTCACCGATGTCAGGTAATTTGAATTGGAAAGTGCTTGATGCTGCTGGTGCAGCTGGTGCAGGGGAAGCCGCTGGAGCCGCTGCTGGTGCAGAAGCTTCTGCTGGGCCAGAACCATCGTCGATAACTACGATGATGTCGCCTACGCGAGCTACTGTACCTTCTTGAACTTTAACTTCTAATACTTTACCACTTACTGGAGAAGGAATTTCTTCTACAGATTTGTCGTTTTGTACTTCGAATAAAATATCATCTTCTTGAATTGTATCTCCGACTTTAATGTCGATTTTTACGATTTCGCCTTCTGCGATACCTTCACCGATATCAGGCATTTTAAATTGGAAAGCCATGCTTGTACATCCCTTCTTATTTTTATAAAACTCTAAAGAGCACACTCATGCGAGGGGCTCTTTAGAATGAAAATTGTTGAATTAGAAGTTCACTGTTTCGCGAACTTTAGCTTCAATATCGCTAGCATTTGGTAACCAGTCGTTTTCTGCTTGACCAAATGGGAAGATTGTATCTGGAGCTGCAACACGTCCGATTGGAGCTTCTAAACTTAAGATCGCACGTTCAGAAATTTCAGACATTACCATTGCACCAACACCAGCTTGACGTTGTGCTTCTTGAACAACAACTACACGACCAGTTTTTCAACTGATGCTAAGATTGTGTCTAAGTCTAATGGAGAAACAGTACGTAAGTCGATAACTTCTACTGAGATTCCTTCTTTTTCTAAGTTTTCAGCAGCTTTAACAGCTTCACGAACCATTGCACCGTAAGTAATTACAGATACGTCTTTACCTTCACGAGTTACTGCAGCTACTCCTAGAGGAACTGTGTATTCTCCTTCTGGAACTTCTTCACGGAATGAACGGTATAATTTCATGTGTTCTAAGTAAACAACTGGGTCGTTGTCACGAATAGCTGAGATTAATAACCCTTTTGCATCGTATGGGTTTGAAGGGATAACCACTTTCAAACCTGGAGATTGAGCTACTAAACCTTCTAAGTTATCTGAGTGTAATTCAGGCGTGTGTACCCCACCACCAAATGGTGAACGGAATACGATTGGCATGTTACGAGTTCCACCCATACGGTAACGTGTACGAGCTGCTTGAGCTACCACGCTATCCATTACTTCGAATACGAATCCGAAGAATTGGATTTCAGGAACTGGACGGTAACCTTCTAAAGCTAAACCGATTGCTAAACCACCGATACCAGATTCTGCTAAAGGAGTGTTGAACACGCGGTCTTCACCGAATTCATCTTGAAGCCCTTGAGTTGCACGGAAAACCCCACCGTTTTTACCAACGTCTTCCCCGAAAATTAGGACATTTTCATCACGTTTTAATTCAACAGCCAATGCATCAGTGATGGCTTGAATCATTGTCATTTGTGCCATAATTATTTATTCTCCTTTGCTTTAAAGTATTCGATTTGTTCTTTAATAACGTTTGTTGGTTCTTCAAACATTGTTTCTAAGAAGAATGAAACTTTTTGTTTAGGTTGTTTGTCAGCCTCTTTAATCGCTTCTTTGATTTCTTCTTTAGTTGCTTCAATTACTTCGTTTTCTTTTTCTTCTGACCATAAACCTTTAGCTGTTAGGTAGTTACGGAAACGAATTAATGGATCTTTTTTAGCCCATTCATCTTGAATTCCTTCTGGTTGGTAACGAGTTGGGTCGTCACCTGATAATGTATGAGGACCATAACGGAAGCAGATTGTTTCGATTAACACAGGACCGTTTCCAGCAACTGCGTATTCACGAGCTTTTTAGTTACAGCGTAAACTGCTAATGGGTCCATACCATCAACTTGGATACCAGGGATACCAGCAGCAACTGCTTTTTGAGCTAATGTTGGAGCAGCTGTTTGTAACTCACGAGGAGTTGAAATTGCCCAACCGTTGTTTTGAATGAAGAAGATTGCAGGTGATTTGTAAGCACCAGCGTAGTTAATACCTTCATAGAAGTCCCCTTGTGAAGATCCTCCATCACCAGTATAAGTCACAGCAACGTTTTTCTTACCACGTTTTTGTAAACCTAATGCAACACCTGCTGCTTGAACATATTGTGCACCGATAATGATTTGTGGTGGTAAAGCTTTTAATGTTTCTGGGTACATGTTACCTGCAACATGTCCACGAGACCATAAGAATGCTTGTGATAATGGTAAACCGTGTTTTACTAATTGTGGTACATCACGGTAACCTGGTAAAAGAACGTCGTCTTTCTCAATAGCTTTGATTGAAGCTAATTGTGAAGCTTCTTGTCCAGCTGTTGGAGCGTAGAAACCTAAACGTCCTTGACGATTTAATGCAGTTGAACGTTCGTGTAAGATACGTGACCATACCATGTCAGTCATTAATTGAACTAATTCGTCATCAGACAAATCTGGTACTAAGTCAGGATTTACAACATTTCCTTCTGCGTCTAACACTTGAACCATTTCGAAGTTCGTGTTATTTGGTGTGAAAAGTGCATCGAGATTGAATTTTTTCTTCGTTGCCATACTTCTTTTTTCCCCTTTTCTATAAGAAATTGTGCTTAACAGACAAAACAGGTAGTTAGAACTGTACTATTCCCTCTGCTATCGTATAATAATTTAACAAACTTTTGTGAAATATGCAAGCAAAGAAGACTTTATAGAGCGTTTTTTTGTAAACTTTGTGAAAAAAACTACCACTATCTTACGCTAAATAAAGTCTTCTTTTTATTCTTATTTGTTCAATCAATTGTCTGTTTTCACATTTTTTTCAGTAAATGAATTCTTAATTTTCACAATGAAACTGTACTAGTCAGTTAATGAAAACTGTACTATTTTTTTTAAAAACAGTTTTAATTGTTTATAGAGTCTATTTGTATTTTCTAGATGCGAAATGGTCAGTCCTATCAGTCTTATCGGGCGTTCTTCCATCATTTCCTCAAACAATTGCAGTGCAATCGAATAGATTTCTTCTTGCTTATTCAAATAATCACGCATTGTAACACTCTTTGTCATTGTATTAAATTCCGAATCTCTCAACTTCAACGTGACGGTTCTACAAGCCAGACTTCTCTTCTGCAACATTCGTTCTAATTCTTCTGCAAACTCCTCCAAGTATCCAGTTAAAATACCATGGTCGGTTGTATCTTTTATTAATGTCCGTTCGGTTCCAATTGATTTTCGTTCCCGGTGAAGTGTCAGCTGGTCGTTAGACTCCCCTCGCACTTGTAAGTATAATCGTGGTCCAAGGTTGCCAAACTTCTTCTCCAGTTCTTCCTTAGATAATGGGAAGAGATCTTCTCCTGTTAAAATGCCCGCTTGTTTCAATTTCTCTGCGCTCACTTTTCCTACGCCATAGAAATCTTCAATAGGAATTGTGCGAATAAACTCTTTAGCATTTTCTGGTGTAATGACGGTCACTCCTGAAGGCTTATGATAGCCTGATGCCATTTTCGCGAGAAACTTATTAAAGGACACGCCTACGGAACAAGTTAATCCGACCTTCTCATAGACATCCTTTTGAATCGCGTGTGCAATCATTGTTGCAGACGTCATCCCTTTTTTATTATCCGTAACATCTAAATAGGCTTCATCAATCGAGAGTGGTTCGATAAGGTCCGTATAATTACGAAACACTTCATGCACCTGAGCAGAAACTTCTTTATACAAATCATATCGTCCAGGCGTGAGGATGGCTTGCGGGCAGAGTTTCATCGCTTTTGCAGTCGGCATCGCAGAACGCACGCCAAAAGCCCTCGCCTCGTATGAACAAGTCGACACCACCCCACGATGGTTTGGTTTCCCTCCGACAATCACAGGCTTCCCTCTCCACTCAGGGTGCTCCCTTTGTTCCACTGATGCGAAAAACGCATCCATATCGACATGTAAAATCTTTCGCATCAAACCCCCACTTTCTACTTTTCTCTTTTCTATCTTATCGATTTTTCCAAAAAAATAAAAACGGAATGCACATTGGCACTCCGCTAGAGTCTATTCATTGTTGGCTATGGCTTTTTTTCTTACAAAATAGCGAATGATTTGGCAACCACGATTCCATTGGTGATAGCAAATATTCCAACCTGTACGATTCCTGCTCGTTGGATAACTTGTTGCATCCACTCATCTAAAGCAAGATCTGCAGCATGTTTTAAAACAGTGACACCAAACGCTCGAACGACTAAAGTGAGCCAAGCGATACAAAGTAGCCCCGCATTTTCAATAATAAATTCAAAAAAATCATCCGGGAATTTCTTCTTCGCAAATTCCATTCCAAATACAATGACCAAAATCAGTACACTGAGAATGACAACGTGCCATCCTTGAGTTGTAATAAAAGCATTCCCTAAGTTCATTAAGGTTGCTGTCAGTACTAAATAGAGAATGGTTAAAACAGCGACAATATTATAGTAGATTAACATCAGTTTCTTCATCATTATCCCTCCATTTCAACTCTTCTATCTACTTCTATTGTACTCCTCCTAAAAGCGGACTTCAATCATTCATTTTCATATTTATTAAGGAAATAAAAAAGACTGACAGGCTCTCTGTCAGTCTTACTGATTTATATTAATTTTTGCTTTCTTCGTCAGAATCTTTTTTCTTAGCGAATACTAACACTCCAACTGCCGCAACCACTAGTAATCCACCAATCACCATATAGATTGTTTGGTTTCCAGTACCTGTGTTTGGAAGTTCTTCTGTTACAGTTGTTGAAGTTTCCTCAACTGTTGTAACTGTAGTTTCTTCTGTAGTTTCTTCTGTAGTTGTTGTCGTTGTAGTAGTTGTTTCTTCCTCTTTAGGAGTATCTTTCACGTGTAAGATGCTTCCTTCTTGTCCAAGTGTCACTGTGTATTCTGTTTCGTCTAATTCGTAACCTTCTGGAGCAGTCTTCTCTTTAATCTTGAATTCTTTACCAGCATATTTCTCATCGAATTGTGATGAAACAGCATGACCTTCTGCATCAGTTGTCACTTCAACTGTATTTCCATCTGGATCTGTAATCACATAGACAGCCCCTGCTACAGGGTTCAATGTTTTCTCATCGACTTTACTTACTTTAACTGTATAAGCACTAGTTGCTTCGATTGTTCCTGAGAAAAGTGAAGTGGCACTAGCTGTGAATGTTGTTTCAGTCGTGTTTGTACGACGAGTTACTGGTGTTCCGTCTGCTTTTGCAACAGAAACCATGTTTTGAACTTTACTTCCATCATTTGGAGTTGTTGTGTCATAAGTGACATAGTATTTTTTAGTTCCATCTTTAAATGTGATTGTAAAGTTAGTATAGTTTTCGTTCCAGTTTACTGTGTAGTCAGTTCCTTCTACTAATTGTACAAAATCGCCTTCTTTACCAGAAGTTGATTCAGTCATTGAAGGAGCGTTGTATACCACTAATGATTCTGGAATATATTGAATTGAAGCAGTAGATGGGTCACTTGGCAATGTATCAGTTAATACTAAGTTTTCTCCTAAGTTGTCTCCGCTCGTGTTCACACGTACTTTCCACTCTGAAACATATTGGCCAGAACCTTTTGACCCAGCAGCTTCTAATTTTGCTGATGTCCAAGCTTTATTAGCTGCTTGTCCACCAATTTTCGCGAAGTTTTCTTTGCCAATCGGATCTGTTTCATCTGAAAGTGTTTGAACATTATACGTTTGTGTAATCGTTGTTTGCATTGAAGGTGAATCAAATGTTACTGGTTGATTCGAAACATTCTTCTTATATAAGAAGTTTAAAGCCAAAGTTCCTTTGACCTCTTTTACTGTATCCGCACCCTTTGCTGCTAAATATTGGTCAAGGTTCTTCAATGTTACAGTAATTGTTCCACCTTGGTTATCCCCGTGACCTTCAAAATGCGCATCCGCAATTGGAACGTTCGTTGCTAAGTCTACTAATTCAACATCGTGGTTATCATAAAATGTAATCTCAGCAGGAACTTCTAATTTGAAGAAATCACCATTTTGAATATCTCCATTGTAATGCTCTAGGTCGAATAGCGCTCTTAATTTATAAGCTCTATTTGTAAGGATTTGATAGACTCCATTTGCATCTGGACTTAATTTTGTATCCGATTGATCAAGAAGTTCTAACCCTGAAATTACATTTTGAAGTTCTTTTCCTTCAGCTGCTTTTGCTGAAGTGTTTCCTAAAAACACCAATGATAAAATCACCAATAAAGTTGCGAATAAACCAAACCATTTACTCTTTTTCTTCATAAAAACCCTTCTTTCTTTTAACCGTTTTCACTATCGTACCACAAACTTCATACTAAAGGCAAAAAAATAGAGCAAGTAGGAAGAATTCCACTTACTCTACTCGCCAATCAATTGGCGTTTGACCTGTTTTCTTTAAAAATTCATTAATTTGACTGAACGGTTTGCTTCCAAAGAATCCGCGGTATGACGACAGCGGGCTTGGATGTGGCGCCTTTAAAATCAAATGATTGGGATTAGTAATCAGCTTTTCTTTTGATTGTGCTGGTTTCCCCCACAATACAAAGACAATTGAATGAACACTTTGATTAAGAGAAGTAATGACTGCATCGGTAAAAGTTTCCCAACCTTGACCACGATGACTATTCGCCTCATGTGCACGAACTGTCAATACTGTGTTCAAAAGCAACACGCCTTGCTTTGCCCAAGCGGTTAAATCCCCACTCTTTGCAACAGGAATGCCAAGGTCGCTTTCAAGTTCCTTATAAATATTTAGTAATGAAGGAGGCAACGCGATTCCTTTTTGTACCGAGAAACTAAGGCCATGTGCTTGGCCGTCACCATGATAAGGATCTTGACCAAGAATGACTACTTTCACGTTATCAAACGGTGTGAGTTCGAGTGCTTTGAAGACATTTTCTGCAGCCGGAAAGACTTTATGATGGTTTCGCTCGCTTTGTTCAAAGGAACGTACTGCATGGAAATATTCTTTTTCCTTCTCCTCGCCAATGACATCATGCCATGTTGTCATAGAGTTTCCTCTTTTCTCTCGTAGATTTCAAACGTATGTGGATAGACGTTTTTCTCGTCCACTTCTCCTTCGTGTGATTTTACCTTAATAAAATCGTCCCACGGAAAAATCGGTTGGAAAATACGTATCCCCTTCAAATGTATGATGGATTCGTGTGCAATATAAAAGCTCCACATGGTCTTTTAGAAGACGGTAGACTTCTGCACCACCACACACATAAATATCCTCGTGTTTGGAATCTTCGATAATCGCATCAATATCAGTAACGACTTCAGCACCTGGTACTTCATAATCGTTGCTTCTTGTTAAAAGAATAGTTTGACGTCCTGGAAGCAAGCGACTCCCCATCCCTTCGAACGTTTTACGTCCCATAAGGATGGTTTGTCCCATCGTTACTTCTTTAAAGAATTTCAAATCATTCGGCAATCGCCAAGGAAGCGTGTTGTCTTTTCCAACAAGTCCTTGTTCATCTTGAGCCCAAATATAAATTAACATCTGTCTCCTCCAGTATTACACGGCAATCGGTGCTTTAATCGTTGGATGCGGATTATATCCTTCTACAATTACATCATCAACATCGATATCAAACATTGATTTTTCAGGATGTTTTAATACGAGTGTTGGCAATTCTCTTTCTTCACGCGCTAATTGCGTTTCTACTTGTTCCATATGGTTTAAGTAAATATGCGCATCGCCTAATGTATGAACGAATTCACCAACTTCTAAGCCTACTTCATTTGCGATTAAATGTGTTAATAAGGCGTAACTTGCAATATTGAAAGGCACTCCTAGGAACACATCCGCACTACGTTGGTATAATTGGCAGCTTAATTTACCATCAGCCACGTAGAATTGGAACATTGTGTGACATGGAGGAAGCGCCATGCTAGGCACATCTTCTGGATTCCATGCTGAAACAATCATACGACGTGAATCTGGAGAATTCTTCAATAAGTTGAGTAAGTCTGCGATTTGGTCAATCGTCTCACCCTTTGTTGTTTTCCAGTGACGCCATTGTGAACCGTAAATATTTCCAAGTTCACCGAATTCAGCCGCAAACGCATCATCCGTTAAGATTTTCTCACAGAAGTCTTTCTTCACTTCTTGGTATACTTCGTTAAATGCTTCGTCTTGCAAGCAGCGACGCCCAAAGTCTGTCATATCTGGACCAGTGTATTAGGAGAAGAAACATAACGCTCAAACGCCCATTCGTCCCAAATGTGGTTGTTATGTTCTAATAAGTATTTGATATTAGTATCTCCGTGTAAGAACCATAGTAACTCGCTCTTAATTAAACCAAACGCTACACGTTTTGTTGTTAACAGTGGAAATCCTTTTTGCAAGTCAAAACGCATTTGGTATCCGAACACACTCTTTGTGCCTGTACCAGTACGGTCTGTTTTAATCGTTCCTTCTTCTAAAATCTTTCTTAGTAAGTCTTTATATTGTTTCGTCATATCTGTTCCTTTCTTTAATTCCCTGCTAGTTCTGCTAAATATTCCCAACGTTCGTAAGCCGCACTTGCTGCTTCTTCCGTCTTGTCTAATTCCTCTTGTAATTCTTGTAGTTTGGCAAAATCTTGTGCATGAACACTCATTTCCTCTTGCAAGAATTCTAGTTTCTCTTCGAGTTCTTGAATAGTAGCTTCTATCGTCTCCCATTCTTTCTTCTCTTGATACGTCATCTTCTTAGCCGGAGCTGCTTTTGGTGCCTCCACTTTTGGCGCTTCTTCCTTAGGAGTTTCTACCGCAACTTTTGCTAGTGATTTTTCTTGTTCTAAATACTCACTCATCGATCCATAGAACAGTTCTGTTTGCCCTTCGCCTCGGATGACAAATAATTGATCCACCGTCTTATCTAAGAAGTAACGATCATGGGATACGATAAGGACCGCTCCATTAAACGACTCTAGGAAGTCTTCGAGTACGGTTAATGTATCGATATCCAAGTCGTTCGTTGGTTCGTCTAATAATAACACATTTGGTTTTGTCATTAATAAGCGAAGTAAGTAGAGTCGTCTTCTCTCTCCCCCAGACAATGTATGGATGTACGCTCCATGTAAATGTCTTGGGAATAAGAACGTCTCGAGTAGTTCTGAGATGGAAGCAACTTCTCCGTTTTCACGTTTAATTTCTTCCGCTTCTTCTCGTAAATATTGGATGAGCTGTTTATCCATTGGGATATCTTCATCTTGTTGCTTATAGTACGCGATTCGAACGGTCTCACCGACTACAAACTGACCACTATCAAATGGAATCTGTCCAGCAATGGCGTTTAGGAAAGTAGATTTTCCAACACCATTCACCCCAGCAATCCCGACACGGGCTTGACTTTGAATAATCCAGTCCAGATTCTTCACGATTTGTTGCCCATTAATGGAAAGAGGCATCTTCTAATTGAAAAACGCGTTTTCCCAATACGAGCTTGGTCGAATTCCATTACTAGCTTGTCGTTTGAAGTCGTCTGCTTCACATCTTTTTCTAATGCTTCAAAACGATGAATACGCGCTTGTTGTTTCGTTGTACGAGCTTTTGCGCCTTGACGCATCCACTCTAACTCACTTTGATACAATCGTTTTTGCTTTTGCGACATGCGTGCTGCGATTTGTTCTCGCTGGCTTCGTTGCTCTAAGTACGACTCGTAGTTTCCTTCGTAGGCTTCGATTCGTCCGTTCACCAGTTCAAACATATGCGTTACCGCACGTTCTAAGAAGTAACGGTCGTGAGTCACGAGCATCATCGCACCTTTGTAATTGGCTAAATACCCTTCTAACCATTCGATGGCTTCTAAGTCTAAGTGGTTCGTTGGTTCATCGAGCAATAGTAAATCCGGTTCTTCCATCAATACTTTTGCAAGTCCAACACGCTTCTTCTGTCCACCAGAGAGCGTACCCACTTTTTTCTGAATGTCCGTTAATCCCATCTTTTGAAGAATGGTCTTGATTTGAACTTCCACTTGCCATCCATCGATTTCATTCATCTTTTGTTCTAAGACGCTGTATCGTTTTGTGAGGCTTTCTGAAGTTGGATTTTCGCGTAATTGTTCAACCACTTCTTCATAGTCATGAACGACTTTTAATGTTGGATGGTCCCCCTTATATAAGGCTTCGAAAATCGTATCTTCATCATCTAATTCTGGTTGTTGCGATAAGTATCCAATTCTATAATCGTTAGACGTTGTGATGTCTCCTGATTCAGCAAAATCAACTCCTGCAAGAATAGATAATAATGTACTCTTACCGGTCCCATTTTGACCGATTAAACCTACGTGTTCACCTTCATTAATAATAAAGGACACGTCTTCTAATAATGATTTCGCACCATAAGATTTTTTCAAATGATCGACTCTAAAATCTTTCATGCAAACTCCTTTCAAGTCTCTTAATATAACCCTTGAATTTTCCCATTGTCATCAACACTAATCCCAAGTGCTGCTGGAATTTTAGGAAGTCCCGGCATTGTTAAAACTGTTCCCGTTAACGCTACAATAAATCCAGCACCAAGCTTAGGGACGAAAGAACGAATCGTAATATCGAAATCGGTTGGTCGTCCTTTTAATTTCGCATTATCCGAGAATGAGTATGGTGTTTTGGCAATACACACATTCAGATGGTTCCATCCCAATTTTTCGAATTCCTTCAATTGTGTAAGGGCTTCGTCTGAATAATGAACGTTTGTAGCACCATAAACGTTCTTCGCAATCGTCTCTACTTTTTCTTGGATTGTCGCACTCATATCGTAAGTTGGTTGGAAAGTAGTATTGTTCTCACATAATTCGACGACTTTCTCTGCTAGTGCGATACCGCCCCGACTTCCATGTTCCCACACACTCGTAAGAACACAAGTCACACCCATCTCACGGCATAATTCCATAAAGAGGTCTTGTTCCTCCTTCGTATCTGTTAAAAATTCATTTAAGGCTACAACAACTGGTAAACCATAAGCTTGTACGTTTTCGATATGTTTTCGTACATTTTTTAAACCTTCACGAACCGCCTCGAGATTCTCACCAAGTGCGAGTTCATCAAGCGCAACGCCACCATGCATTTTCGTCGAACGAATGGTCGCTACAAGCACAACTGCATCTGGATGTTTTCCAAGAACAGGAACTTTAATATCGAGGAACTTCTGTGCACCAAGGTCAGCCCCGAATCCTGCTTCGGTCACGACATAATCTGCAAGCGTCAATGCCATTCTCGTTGCCACGACACTATTACAGCCATGTGCGATATTAGCAAATGGCCCCCCATGAACAATGGCTGGTGTTTCTTCCAATGTCTGCACAAGGTTAGGCTTCATCGCCTCTTTGAGTAATGCGGTAATTGCACCTTCCGCACCTAAATCAAACACGGTAACAGGTTCTCCTGATTTTGTATACGCCACGAGAATATTTGAAACGCGTCGTTGCAAGTCGCTTAAATCACTCGCCAGGCAAAGAATCGCCATCATTTCAGTTGCGACCGTAATATCAAAACCGTCTTTACGCGGTGTTCCATTCACTGGACCTCCCAGTCCGATTTCAATCTCTCGCAACGCTCGGTCATTTAAGTCCAAGGCCCGCTTCCAAATAATGCGATTAGGATCGATTTCTAATTCATTTCCTTGATGAATATGATTATCAATGATAGCAGATAACAGATTTGTTGCTGTCGTTAGGGCATGCATGTCCCCTGTGAAATGCAAATTGATTTCTTCCATCGGAACAACTTGCGCATAACCTCCACCTGTAGCTCCTCCTTTGAGTCCAAGAGTTGGTCCTAGAGAGGGTTCACGAAGTGCAATGGCGGTATTTTTCCAATAGCCGTTAATGCATCCCCAAGCCCAACTGTTACTGTAGACTTTCCTTCTCCAGCAGGAGTCGGATTCATCGATGTCACTAAAATAAGTTTCCCAAAAATCTCTGGGTTATGAATATCAGTCTTATCAATCTTGGCTTTGTATTTTCCATAGGGTTCCACTTCATCAGGTGTTAAATAAAGCTTTTCGGCAATCACCGTGATGGGTTGCATTTGGTTTTCTTGTGCAATTTTAATATCTGTTTTCATGAGGCCACCTCGCTTGATGCATATTCGTTTTATTATACCATAATTTGAAGCAAAAAAAGAATGAGGATGCAATACATCCTCATTCATCTCTTATGATTTTAGTCTTCTTTTTTCTTGAATCCTAATACTCCAAAACCACTGAGTAGGAACGCCGTTGCTACACTTAGTAGTGAGTCTGCTGTCCCAGTATTTGGAAGTTGTGGTGCTGGAGTTGTAGGGATTTCTGGAGTTGTAGGGATTTCCGGTGTCACAGGCACTTCTGGAGTCTTTGGAACTTCTGGAGTCGTTGGAACTTCTGGAGTAGCAGGTTCCACAGGAAGTGCTGAAATAATCGCATATTGATTCACTGTCACACTTGGAGCTTCTGGTTCTGTTGGCTCACTTGGTTTCACTGGTTCTACTCCTGGAGGTTGAGGAAAAGCAATATTGGTATTAATCGCAAACCAATAGACAGTATTTAAACCAACTGAATTCCCTTGGACCGAGAATGTATAGTGGTTATCGTACAAACGAAGTGCTCCACTTCCCCAATAGAAGTTTGGGGCTGTTTCATCATCCCAACCTTTTACATTTCCCATATCATTCCCATTGAATTTTGAACCATGTTCTAAGTATTGGTTGTCATTCACAGAATAGATTTCACCATTTTGCTCGCTTACAGAAGAACCTGGAATTGGGATAAATTTGTTGCTTCCAACACTCATTTTTTCAATATGCTTTGTATCATCCCAAGCCCATTTTGTTTCACCGTTTTCTGTATAACGAATGCCGTTGTAGTGGTTCAAACTGTTTACAGCAATAATTGAATTTCCATTGTAGACCGCTTGGACTTCATTTCCTGCTGCGTCATAGTAATGATCCACAACTTTGATTGTTAATGGATTAGCAGAATCCGTGCTATCTCCTACAACAATCGTTTTAGCTGGGTCACGATAAACATTCGCAATGATTTCCTGAATTACCAGGCGCACTAGTAACTGTGAATTCACGGACGATTTTAGCAATCGGTGTATCTTTAAAGCGCGAATTAGAAAGATTCGTACTTGTAACAGTCATTGTTTTACCAACTTCAAGAGCGACCCAAGCATCGTCTGTATCTGAATATGGATTCGTTGTTGTAAGATATTCCGCTTTTATTTTGTCTCCATCAAATCGAGCTAAGTAGTCCGATTGGTTTAAGGCATCTACACCAGCTTGTGTAAGGTAGTTCACATCCCCACTGACAACCGTATGTGCATCTGGCTCCGTCTTCAAAGTCAATTCTTGTAATGTATTAATAATCCCTGCATCTTTACCGTCAGCAATTTGCTTTTGGTATTCTTCGTAAGCTGCTTTCTTTTCGTCATATTGAGCTTTTTGGATATTGTATTCTTTTACATCTTCATCGTATTTCTTTTTCTCTTCAGTATATTTTGCTTTATCTTCTTTATACTTATTAGTGACTTGTTCAATCTCAGCCGCCTTCTCCTCTTGAGCCGCTTTGACTTGTTCTTCATTTAAATTCGTAATCGTTTCTGAACTTTCATTAACAGTTACACCTTCTGTCTTTGCATTGTCGATGGCTGTCTTTAAAGTATCTGAATTTTCGATAGCTTTTGTTGTTGTCGCAAGAGTTTCCTCTGCAGCTACAACTTCATCTGCTAAAACCGTATCTGCTGCGAAAACACTGCTTACAAATAGAAACACACTTGCTGTTGCTACAAAACCACATAACCCAAATGCTTTTGATTTTTTATACCCAACTGTTGTCGATTGATGATTAAACATAATTTTCCCCTTTGATGAAATAATTTCCTTAATCTTACACCTTATACAGTTGTTTTTCAACTATTTTTCTTTAATTTTCCTCACTTTTCACATAATTTTCAAAAACGTCTAAACCCTCTCTGTTTCAATAAAAAAGCCGTGTGGCAACGCCACACGACTTTAACGTTTTAAATTATTTTTTCTTTTTTGAAACAGCTAAACCAAGACCAGCAAATAATGTTGCTAAACCTGTTGTTACTGCAGTTGTAGCAACCCCAGTATTTGGTAATTCTTCTTGTTTTGGTTCTTCTGGCGTACTAGTTGTTGTTTCTGCTGTTGTTTCTACTGTTGTTTCTTCAGTAGTTACTTCAGTTGTTGGTTGTGCAACTTTTTTGTACCAGTGGATACGATTTCCTTCACGGTCTTTTTCTGTTTTAACAAATTCATATCCATCGATAGTTGCTGGATCTTTCCAACCTCTATCAGTTGCTTTAATTGATTCTTGTGTATCGATATCCTTATAATCTGTCACAAGTGAATCCAATACTAATTGTGCACTAGTAGAGTCACTAATAATACGATAGATATAGATTCCTTTAGAATCTTTACCATCAATAGTCGCTGTAGCAACAGTTGAAACGTCATATTGCATTTTTTCGATATCAATTTTAGATTTGTCGATGATATTAATTCGGTTTTTCCCTACACCAAAGAATACACCTAGTTCTTTAGGAACATCTCCTTCAATCATCTCAAGTGTAATTTTCTTTGCACTAACAGAAGTCACTTTGAATTTTGGAGCTACACCCGTTGGGAACACATAAGCACCGTATTGGTTTACGCTGTAATTACTATATACAGGTAAGATGAAGTATGCATTATGTGTATCGCCAACTTTAATTGCGTCAGCTCCACTTGTTTTCCACTCAATTCCTGAAGCATCGTTGAATTCTAGTTCAACAGTTGAACCAACCTTCATCCCTTCTCTTCCACGAACTTGGAATTGTGTAGACGTTTCATATGAGCCATCTGCATTGAACTTAATTGTATTTCCCGAAGGTGTGAAGTGAATAGAGTTTGTTTCAGTTGCAAATTTCTCTACTTTTGGAATATCTACTGTACTTGTTACAGAAGAATCTCCCACTTTAATCACTTGATTTAAAGTGTAGTCTTTATTCGCAATAACAGCTCCGTTATAAGCGTTATCTGATTTAATTGTGAACTGTGCTTGTTTCAACACATCAGGTTTTACCGCTTCAACTGCTTTTGTAAATGTGATTTTTAATGTAGCACGTGTTGATTCCAATTCAGCTTGTTCCATTTGAGCTTTGTCGTTCGAACCTTGACGAGCTTTATTTACATTTTCAAATGATACAACCGAAATTGTACCAATTTTCTTTCCTTCGTAAATAACATCTTTACCATTTAACGAAGTTAATACCGCAACGTTTTCTAATGTAATTGTTACATAGTCGCCTTCTTTCACGTCATCATCTGTTAATGAGACAGCGATATCTACGTCTGTGTAGTATTCATAGTTCTTAATATCATGGTTTTTAATCGTACCAGTTACTTTGCATTTGCTTCTTTAGCAGCACGTGTTGGCGCCGCAGTTGTTGCTTCTGTTGTAGCTTCTGTCGTTGCAGTCGTTGCTTCTGTTGTAGCCTCTGTTGTTGCTGCAGCAGCTGTAGTCGCTTCTGTAGTCGTTGCATCTTCAGCAAATACAGACTTATTTGCTTGGAATGCTGTTAACAAAACACCGCACGACGAGATTGCTAACATCAGTTTTTCCAATTTTACGAATTGATTGTTCTTTTTTTCATCCAATCTTTCCTCCATAAACACTTTAGTTAGAATCATTTTTACTATAACTTTGTACATTTTTCAACTAAATAATTCACAATTAATTCGAAAACTATTTTCATAATTTTCATTCATTTCCAAAAAAAAGAACAGTAGCTTAATACTACTGCTCTACTCCATGTTGAACTTTATTTTTAAAGATATAATACGCAATCATGAGAGGCACCATTGAACCAAACCACGCCATTGGATTGGCAACAGTTGCTCCGACAAAGCCGTACATATTTGAAAGAACCACTGCAGCAACAGAACGCATAATGAGTTCCATAATTCCAGCCAAGGTTGGCGTAAATGTTTTTCCCACCCCTTGTAAGGTATAACGGTAAATAAATAATAGTGAGAGGAAACTATAAGTTGTTCCGTTTGTAAGGAAGAATAGTCGTCCTAACTCTACAACATCCTCATGTCCCTCTCCTACGAAGGCACGAATAAGAATCGGACTAAATAGATTTAGAATAATCCCTACCACAATGGCAAATGTCAATGATAATTTGATACATTCACGCACACCAAGCCAGATACGATCATATTTCTTTGCACCATAGTTTTGCGCAGAATACGTCGCCATCGTTACCCCGAATGACATCATTGGAAGAATCGCTAACTGGTCAATCTTTTGCGCTGCCGTATGCGCCGCAACCGAAGTCGGTCCTAATTGATTCAATGCGATTTGAACCATAATCGTTCCAATGGCAATAATCGATGCTTGGAACGCCATCGGGAATGAAATACGACAATGTTCTCTAATATTTTGCTTTGTCGCTACAAGGTCAGCTTTTGTTAATCTTAGTACTGGAATTTTCTTCCAAATATAAACCACGCAGGCTACCGCTGAGAAGATTTGAGAAAGAACCGTTGCATATCCTGCTCCTTCAACTCCCATTCCAAAGACTGCAATGAAGAGAATATCCAGAACGATATTCATCACACAAGCCATTACAAGGAAATACAATGGTGTTTTTGCATCCCCGATAGAACGGAAAATATTGGATAGTAGATTATAGGCCATCGACGAGAAAATCCCACCGAAAATAACGATTAAATAATCATAGGCCCCATCAATAATCTCGGATGGTGTCTGCATGATTTCCAGAATTTGACGACAGAAAATCATACTCAGGGCGGTTAACACAATAGCCGTAGCAATTGAAATTAAAATAGAAACGTAAAAACTATGTTTCACGCCCTTGTAATCCTTGGCGCCAAACCGTTGCGCTAATGGAATCGCAAGACCAGCTGTTAACCCTGTCGCAAACCCGATAATTAAAAAGACAATACTTCCTGTAGAACCCAACCGCGGCTAGCGCATGGACACCAATCGTCCGACCTACAATAAAAGGTATCGGCCATATTATATAATTGTTGGAAACAAGTTACCGATTAATAGTGGGAATAGTAAAATTCCAAATCAGTTTTAATGGTTTTGCCACTTGTCATATCTTTTGCCATACGACACCCTCCTCTTCTAAAAATTAGCAATGAATAGTATAAAACATTCCAATGAAAATGAACAGTAGTTTTGAAAAATTTCTTTTAAGAAAACGTCTTCTATGCTAAAATAGGACTGAAAAGAGGCGAATCTTATGGCAGATTTTGATAAAAATAGAATTGCAAAAATGCAACAATACTTAACAGATGTAACAGACCCTGAATTTAAAGGGAGCGCCACCGACAAAACTGTCGCTATGGCCGAATTATTTAATTACTATCATTCAGATTGGAAAGCTGATGCGAGTCACTTCGTCGATCAAAACTTAGAACTCTTCGACGATGAAAAAATGCAAATGCTCTTTCGAAACTCAAATGCGGGCCGCAAATCCCCACATACCATCATCCGACAAGAATCAAAAAGCAAGTACAAGAGACCTATGAGACCGGGGGAAGATTGAGGATGTGAGCAAAAGCGTCCAGAGGCGATGACGGTTCGCAGTTTAGCCGTAAGCGGTCAGAAAGACCGTGCGGACTAAACTCGAAAGGCTTGAGCCTCTGCTTTTGCGAACTCAACTACACAGAGTTCAACTTCAAGGATGTTCTTTGAATGCACCATGAAAATTATCATATATGATAATTTCACCATACGTATTTATCTGACAGAATTTATTTTATTGCACAAAAATCCCCACATCTGTGGGGATTTTGTCTTATCGAATACCTAACGCAATTCTTGCATAGCGTGACATTCTGTCTGGGCTCCATGCTGGATACCAAACCAATTTTACATCGATTGTCTTCACTTCTTCAATCTCTGCTAACGCGCGATGAATTTCATCAGTAATAATATCTGCTAGGGGACATCCCATTGTTGTCAAAGTCATATCCACTTGGCAATGCCCTTCTTCATTTAAATCCACTCGGTAAATCAGTCCAAGATTGACGATATCAATTCCAAGCTCTGGGTCAATCACTGTCTCTAACGCTTCTAAAAATCTTCTCTTGCATTACTTCTGCAGCATTTTTATTTTCTTCTGTCATCTTCTACTCTCCTATTGAAATACTCTTTGGAAAAAGTCAGCAACATCTTCAAACACTTGATGTGGCACAATATGCCCTTGACCTGGTGTTTCATGCCACTCTACATTTTTCGCATATGGTTCGTCTTTAATGGTTTCATAAAATTCTTTATTCAATTCATATGGTACTTTATCATCTGTAGTTCCATGCCATAAGAATAACGGACGTCCATTAATTCGTTCCGGATGTTTCGCTAGCGCCATCGCATCTAAGAAGGCTTTTGTTCTTTTCAATTTCAGCTTCTAGCGCATCACATTGCTCCTGTGTAGCTCCTGTCATCCAAACCGATGAAATCGTCCATTTAGCAAAAACGAGCAGGATCCGCATTTCCCCATTAAACTCGCTGCTGCTGTAATATCTGGATATTGATTGAACAACGCGTATGTTGAAATTCCACCCATACTTAAATCCAGACACTCCCAAACTTTCGCTTTCATCTAAGAGCCCGCGTTGTCTCATTTCTTCTTTTTATAATAGGAAGTTCTTTAATGTTATTAGCTACAATTTCCCAGATTTCTCCGCCAATCAGACGTACACCACGGTCTCCGTGTAAGAGTTGGTCTGGTAAAATCGCGCATTCCACGCTTCGCTAATTCAACTCCGATTGTGACAACACGGTCTTTGCTACCTGTCCAGCCATGATAAAAACACAACAATTAGGGATTGCTTGATCTTTTAATGATGCATCCACTACTTCAGCATATGGAACACCACTTACTTCACGATAATCAATTTGAATCATAACTTCCTCTTTCTTATTTAATCTAAAAATATGGTAAACTTATACAGATATTGTACTTGATGGAAACTTTGAAAACAAGTTTCTGCTTTTAGAAAACCACTTTGAAAGGAGAAAGAATGGAAAAGAAACTCATTGCCATCGACCTCGATGGAACTACATTAAACAACAATTCAGAACTGACACAAGAAACAATAGATACCCTTCATGCCGTGAAAAACTTAGGTCATGAGGTAGCCATTGTCACTGGTCGCCCTTACCGTAATTCAAAACAATATTACGACCAACTAAACCTAGGCGGCCCAATCGCAAACTTCAACGGTGCTCTCTGCCATATTCCAGGAATGCCTGAGTGGGATGGAAAATACCACATCACACTGGATTCAGAGTTCGTACTCGATTTAGTAGCCTTTAACAAAACGCTACCTGTCGATTACTTAATGGTCGAAGGAACAGAGCTTGTGTATTCAGATATGGAAGAACTACCCCAGAATGTCCATATTATCCAAAAGACCAAAAGCCAATCGTGATTGATAAGAATACGAAACTAAAAGAACAACCAACAGCCGTTGCTCTCTTCTCAGATGTTGAGAAACAAACCAGAGATTAAATCAAAAATCTTGGACCGCTATGATAACGACATTGAAATCCGTACTTGAGGGTGGAAGCTTTCCCATGTCTTGAGGTGATTTCACCTGGAATTCATAAAGGCTAAAGCTCTTGAGCATTTATCTCGTTACTTTCGGTATTAAACAAGAAAATATTCTTGCCTTTGGTGACGAAAGACAACGATATGGAAATGATTGAATACGCTGGACATGGCGTTGCGATGAAAAATGGAATTGATGAATTGAAAAATATCGCAAATGCGATTACTCCATTCACCGACGAAAATGGATTGCGAAAAATTTGAAAGATTTTTGATATCAGGATGTGAAAATCGCGAAAATGACCGTTGACTCGAACGCCGAGGAACGTGAAACGTTCTGGGGACGTTTGAAAACGCAGCACTGCGTTTCGAACTCAACTCAGGAAAGGCTAGAAAAAAACGATAAGGATACAGACAAAAATGTCTATACACCTTATCGTTTTTTATTTTGCTAAATAGACTGAAATAAATTGACTCACAATCGTGAAGTAAACCAAAACTGATGTTAAGTCATTCACGGTTGTAATAAATGGTCCACTGGCAATGGATGGATCAAAGTTGAATTTATCCAACGCAAATGGAATACATGTCCCTGTTAATGCCGCTACGAAAATCGACGCGAACATCGCAAATCCGATAATGCCACCAAGTACAATATTCCCTAGCCATAGACTCACAATTCCAAACACAACTACCCCAGAAATCAATCCGATACCAAGACCGGTTGTCCCCTCTTGCACGAGTACTTTCCAGAAAGATTGTTCTTCATCATGAAGACCAATCTTACGAATCGCAACCGCAAGTGATTGTGTCCCTGTATTTCCGGCAGTACCAGTAATTAATGTAATAAAGATTGCAAAAATACTTGCCTGTTGAATTAACGGTTCATATTGTCTGAAAAGGAACGCCGTCACAGTTCCCATAATGAGAAGTGTCATAATTCCTGGCAAACGGTTAACAATCCCTGCCCACACGCCTTGGTGCGCTTCATCAACGTTTACCCCGGCAAGACCTGAATAGTCACTGGTCGCTTCTTCTTCGATAACATCCAACGCATCATCGACGGTGATAATCCCAACTAATGTATTCGTATCATCGACTACTGGAATGGCAAGGAAGTCATAGTCTTTAATCGTTTGAGCTACTTCTTCTTGCGCATCATTCACGTGCACTGTTACGACACGGTCAATCATGATATCCTTGACGAGTTTTTCGTCTGGTTTCACGATTAAGTCTTTCAACGTGAGAATCCCTGTTAAATGATTTTCATCGTCAGTGACATATACATAGTAGATTGTTTCAGCGTCTTCGGCAAAACGTTTTACCGTTGCCATCGCTGTTTTTAAGGTATCCGATTCACGCACGGCGATAAATTCAGTCGTCATCATCGCCCCTGCTGTTTCGTCTTCATAGTTTAATAATTGACGGAGTTCACTTGCCGTTTTATGTGGCATCAAGCGTAAATAAGTGCGGACATTTTCTTCCCCTACTTGCTTTAGCACGTCTACTGCATTATCGGAATACATTTCCGCAAGCATTCGTGAGGCATAGGCTTCGTCCATTTCGCTTAAATACTCTTCAACGTCTTCTACGTCTTCTTCTAGTAGTTCGAACACCATTGCCATTTCTTCAGGATTCAGAAATTGGTAGGCTAATTTACGTTCTTCCAGCGTTAAACTTAAATAAATTTGCGCTTGGTCGTACGTATGATTCTCAAAGAAAATCTCACGGAATTGTTGCTTATCTTCCGTAGCCAAGGTGTGCTGAATTTGTTCTAAAATATCTTCAAATTCATATACGATTTCGCTCAATGGTGATTCTCCTCTCTTTATTGCTTGTGGGCTTTAATCCACTCATCCATATCTTCAGGGAGTGGCGCCACAACTGTTATTTCTTTTTTCGTCATTGGATGAATAAACGTGAGTGAGTGACAGTGCAAGGCTTGACGGTCTAAAATCTCGTCTTTTACCCCACCATATAAATCATCTCCCACAAGCGGTGCGCCTAGCCATGAGAAATGAACACGAATCTGGTGCGTGCGCCCAGTATGTAATAAAATCTCGACAAGGTCCGCTCCAACAAGCGTTTCTTTTTTCCAATATTCAGTTAGCGATGGTTTCCCATCTTCTGATACACAACGATTAATAATCGACCCTTCATGTCGACCAATCGGTGCATCAATCATGCCATGCTCTTCTAGCGCGACTGTATCATGCACAATCGCTAAATACTTCTTCTGAATGGTCTTATCTCGTAAGGCTTGGTCCATCCATGCATGTACAACGCGGTGCTTGGCAAACATCATCACTCCAGTTGTATCACGGTCAAGTCGCGTTACCACATGGGTAATTTGGTCTGCATAGCCTCGACGCTTATAATACCCTTTGACACGATTCGCCATGGAATGGTCTGGATGCAACTTCGACGGAATCGAAGCCGTCCCTACAGGCTTATTGATAATGAGTAAATAATCATCCTCATACAAAATATCAATCGGTACTTCACTTGGAATCACGGTCTCATGTTCTCCAGACGGTGGAATCACCATCGTTAGCACATCGCCAGGCTGAAGTGTCTTTAAGACAATCTCATGACGCCCATTAACAAGAAGGTCTCCATGCGTTTTTACATGGGCAAGAAAGGTTCTGGAAATCCCGACTTCTTGCAAGAAAGACCGCATCATCATCGGATACTCGTATGGGTAATTCCACGTTAAAATCAACGGACTTCCTCATTTCCACGACAGTTCACTTCACGCGAACCGATAAACGCATCTTCCCACACGATCCCAGAATGGTGTATGACGGTACGCCGCAAATGAAATGCGCTCCCCACTAATTTGTAATTGAATTTCTTCAATCTCATTGGCATCATAGGTTAAATGGTCAATCGCCATCACCATGCCCTCTTTACTTTCAGGACGTAGTGTTAAGACATTATCTTTAGCAAAAATCATTGGCGAACTAAGTGTACGATACACACGATTATTAATCGACGCCATTTCAGTCATCTGCATCACTTCTGCACGCGGATGAACAACGGCTCCCCCTAGAGATTTGCTTAGACCAGTTGACCCAGTTGGTGTCGCCACACAAAGCCCATCTCCACGGAAGTTTTCGAACAACTCGCCATTAATATACACTTCGCATAAAAGCGTGCCATTTACTTTACGCAATGTCGCCTCATTCAAGGCTGCATAGCGAACAACATCTCCGCTCTTAAATTTCACATTCACATCGAGTAATGGATAGCTCACACGCTCGCCCTTGTCTTGTTTCAATGACTCGATTAATTGATCCACTTCGAAGTTACGCCAATCTGTATAGAACCCTAAGTGACCCGTATGGATGGCCACAAAACGAATGCTATCTAGTTGATTGCGGTAACGGTGAAAGGCGCCTAAAAGCGTTCCATCTCCACCAACTGTAATCACCACATCAGGATGCTCATCATCACGCACAAAACAGCCTTCTTGGCATAAGCGGTCGAAGGTATTCATGACTTCTTTTGTTTTTTCTGTTTGATTTCCGAATAAACCGACTTTCATCATGATTCCCTCCGTTTCTTTCGTTTACGTTGATTTTCTTTATTAATCGCAAAAATATATTGCGCTTCTTGAATCTCTTCTCGTATTTGAGACATCTCTTCATCAAGCAAGAACGCCGCTTCTGCTGCACGTTCCAAACGCTCATGAATCGTATCAGGGAATTCCCCTTTATATTTATAGTTCAATGAGTGTTCAATCGTTGCCCAGAAATTCATCGCAAGTGTACGAATTTGAATTTCCACAAGAATCTTTGTTTCTCCTTCGATTCGTTGCACTGGATATTCCAATACGATATGGTACGAACGATAGCCACTCGCTTTTTTATTTTGAATATAGTCACGTTCGATTACGATATCAAAGTCATTACGCTGACGAATCAGGCGAACCACTTCATAAATATCATCGACGAACTGACACATAATGCGAAGCCCTGCAATATCTTGTACGCCTTCAAGGAAGTCTTCTCTAGGAATATTACGAACTTGCATCTTTTCTAGAATACTCTCTGGAGTCTTTACACGGCCCGTGATAAATTCAATCGGTGCATGCTTTCCTTCCTGACGATACTGACGTCTAATTCCCTTTAATTTAATTTTTAATTCCTCTATTGCTTGATAATACGGAGCTAGAAAGGCTTCCCAGTCTTCTACTAAGGGTGTTTCCCATGTTTCCATATTTTCACCTACTTTTTTTCATTTCCGTTCTCTATCATACCATATTTTATCAGGAATCATGACAAATTAAGGCGATTTTTTTCAAATCTGTAATAAAATGAGCTACAATAGAACACTAAAGGAGAAATGAATATGCCAGAAATCGAAAAAGAGTTTAAAAACTTACTGACAAAAGAACAATACGACGCACTCGTAAACGACTATAAAGAAGTCTTTACAAAAGACGTTACGCAGACCAATAGCTACTACGACTATGAAGGTCTCCTCCAAGAACATAAAATGGCGCTTCGCATTCGCATCGTCGAAGGAAAAGAAACCGGTGAAATCACACTAAAGATTCCTCAAAGTAGCTTAGAGGTGCTTGAGTATACCGAAGTTCTTCCGGTAGATATTCTGAATGCATATAATCATAACAAACAATTCACGCTTCCCACTTCGCTTCAGGAGGCATTGGAAGATAATGGAATTACAATTCAAACCGTGAATCAAACAGCCCTTCTTACCACGCATCGCTTAGAAGGTGCCCTCTCTGAGAATGAATGGCTTGTTCTAGACGAGAGTCACTATAACGGCAAAGTCGACTTTGAGATGGAAATGGAAGTCCGTAGTCTCGAACTCGGTGAACCCGTATTCTTAGGTATTTTAGCCAAATATAATATCTTAAGACGCCAAGCAGAAAGTAAAATTAAACGTGCATTGTCCACGAGATGAGTACAAACGTCACGCGTTGTGCAAATTATTCTGACATTTCAACGAACTATGTTACAATGATGTTACAAAGTTAGTTAGGGAACAGGGGTGTAGGATTTTGAGTACTTCAAAAACAAAGAATCTATCAGAACGCACTTCACACGAAAAGATTTTCGAATTATATTTATTCGTGAATCCATTGGGATCATATTGTTATCGCTGTGAAAATGAACTATTAAAATTTGTTCGTAATTCTGAGTTTAAGGTACATTACCAATTCGTAACGTTTCATAATTTACAAACGGTTGATCAATATATGAAAAAAACCAAAAAGTTAGATGAAACGGATTTAGATTTAGAAAACGAAATCTATACTAGAATTTATGATGCGGCTCTTTCTTATAAAGCTGCCCTCTTACAAGGAAAACGTCCAGGTCGTCAATTCTTATTTGAATTGCAACACCAAATTCATCATCACAATCGTAACTATAGCAAAGAGTTATTAGATGAAATTTTAGATAATATTGAAATTGATAAGAAAATGTTTTACGAAGATAAAGCAAGTGCTGCTGTGAAAACAGCATACGACCGCGACTTACAAATCGCCCAAGAGATGAATGTAACGCACACTCCTTCTCTTGTCATCTTCGATAATTCAAATCATTCTTATGGAATCTTACTGGCCAACAGTATTACGGCGGATACCATTAGTGAAATTTGTAATGGTGAGCCTCTTCCTGAATGCCCAGAAGTTAAACGACTTGTAGAAGTTCGCTCACGCCATAACTTAGCAAAAGTCGTGAATATGACTCGTTAAACGAAACAAACTCCTCCAGTTGGAGGAGTTTTCTTTATTTACCCTATATAACAAAACAACTCCGAGAGTAAGAACTCTCGGAGTTTGTTTAGTTATTCACTCATTAAAGCCTCAAGTTGTGCTAAGCGTTTTTCGAATACGTCGAATGCGTCGTATAAGTAGTCTTTCTTCGTCATGTCTACGCCAGCTTTTTTCATTACTTCGATTGGAGCGTCGCTGCGTCCTGCACGTAAGTAGTTTAAGTAAGCTTCTAAATCTTCTGGAGTACCATGTAAGATTTTATCTGATAAAGCAGTTGCTGCAGCCATACCAGTTGCGTATTGGAATACGTAATAGTTCATGTAGAAGTGAGGGATACGTGCCCATTCGTATGCGATTTGTTCATCTTGGATGACATTTGCATAGTATTTCGCGTTAATTTCACCATACACTTTTGCGATTGATTCTTGTGTTAATGGTTGGCCTTCTTGGTCCATTACGTGAATCTTATGTTCGAATTCCGCAAATTGTGTTTGACGGAAGATTGTTGATTTGAAGCGGTGTAAATAGTTGTTTAAGATGTATTTTTGCGCTTCTTTATCTGTATGTTTCTTCAACAAGTAATCTGTTAAGATGTTTTCGTTTGTTGTAGAAGCAATTTCTGCTAAGAAGATTGAGTAATCTCCGTATTGTTTTGGTTGAGTATTACGAGTGAAGTAGCTGTGTGCACTATGTCCTAACTCGTGAACTAATGTGAAGAAGTTTGATAATTCATCATGCCAGTTCAATAGGATGTATGGTGCTGTTGAGTATGCTCCACTTGAATATCCACCGCTGCGTTTACCGATGTTTTCAGCAACGTCGATCCAACGTTCGTCGTAAGCTTTCTTCAAGATTTCGTGGTACTCTTCGCCAAGAGGTTTCAAGGCTTCCACACTTGCTAGTGATGCTTCTTGGTAGTTGTATTTAATTGGAGCGTCTCCTGTGATTGGTACGTATAAATCATACATATGCAATTCATCTAAGCCTAATGCTTTTTGTTGTAATGCAGTGTAACGGTGTAATAATGGTAATTTTTCGTTCACCACTTCCACTAAAGCATCGTACACTTCTTCAGGAACTTGGTTTGAAGCAAGTGCTGCTTGGCGAGCTGAGTCATAGTTATGAACTAAAGCGCTGAAGTTGTGTCCTTTCACTTCTGTACCAAGTGTGCTTGCGAATGTATTTTTCAAGTTGATGTAAGGTTTGTACAATGTTTCGAATGCTTCCTTACGAACATCTTGGTTTTTAGATTCGATATATACTGAGTAGTTTCCGTTTGTCAATTCAACTTTTTCGCCATCTTCAGTTGTGATTTCGTCAAACTTGATGTCAGCGTTGTTCAATAAGTTGAACGTTTTGCTTGCGCCTTGGAACACTTCACTAGCTTTTGATAATAAAGCTTCTTCTTTATCTGAAAGCACGTGTCCTTTTTTAATACGCGCTGTTTCTAATAAGACACGGAAGTCTTCTAGTCCTGGTTCTTGTTTGAAATACTCTTCAAACTCTTCATCAGATAATGCTAAAATTGCTGGGGCAAACCATGCTGAAGCACCTGAGAATTCGATGTATGTTGAGAACGCACGTTGGTTTAAGACTTGGTTTTCGTTATTTGAAGTATCTTGGTCAGCTTTTAAATGTGAGTAAACATAAGCTGTTTCAATCTTATCATCTACTACGTTTAAAAGATTTAAGAATGCTAATAATGATTCCCCGTCTTTAAGTGCTGTATCTTTTGCAGCGGCAACTGCTGGAATTTGTGATTTTACAAATTCTAAATCCTTTTCAAATCCTTCGTTAGATTCGTAAATTGCGGAAAGATCCCAAGTTAATTCTACTGGAACTTCTTCACGTCTTAATGGTTTTTTATTGGCCATTATAATCCCTACTTTCTAAAAAGTTGATAGTCCTAGTGTACTATGAAATGGATGCTTTTGAAAGGGTTTAAACCCATTTTTACACAAAAAAGAGACCAAATGAACCCTTTTTGATTCATCTGGTCTCTTCTATTAATCTTCTAAGAATGTGGCTTTATCTAAGCTATCAGTGCCGATAATCGCTACAAGAACAACATCTTCACGAATAAGGAAATCCGCAAACACTTTTGTATTTAAAGATTCATCCTTTCCTTCACGATATCCGATTAAGTTTAAATCATAATCTTTACGTAAGTCTAAATCACTAAGTTGTTTTCCAACCCATGATTTTGGAGGATAAAATTCCACAAGTGAAATATTGCCATCGAGTGCAATCACTTCAGCCAATTTATGGTGAAGGATATTCTTCACGAGACGAATTCCAGTTTCTTTTTCTGGGTTCACGACACGTTGCGCACCCATCTTCGTTAAGATTTCAGTCGTCGTACGGCTTTTTGCTTTAGCGATAATTTCTGGAACCCCAAGACGCGTACAATGCATCACGGCTAGAATACTCGCTTCTAAACTAGAACCTGTAGCTACCACTACTGTATCGCAATCGCCAATTCCGATTTCTTTTAAGACATCTTCGTCTGTAACATCGCCAATCACGGCCTTTGTTACAAGCGGTTCGATACGATTCACGTTCACTTCATCACGGTCAACGGCAATAATGTCGCAATCATATTCACTAAGCTGTTTGGCAATCGTCATCCCAAACACACCTAGTCCTAAAATACCAACTGTTTTTCTCATCACAATTCCTACTTTCTATCCAATTAATAATGGTGCTTTCGCATACTTCATGTCGAGCGCTTTGTTCTTTCTGTTTGAGAAACTTAATAGAACGGTTAATGGTCCGATACGGCCAATAAACATCAACAACATAATAATAATCTTTCCTAGGAAGGATAAGGTTGGTGTTAAATTCGCCGTTACCCCTACTGTACATACCGCTGAGATCGTTTCAAATAAGGTATATAAAAGTGGCGCATCTGGGTCCGTTAAACTGAGTAAGAACACACTACCTAAAATAAGTGTTGTAAACACGATAAAAATCGTTAACGCTTTTCTGGCCATCTCTTGCGAAATACTATGGTGTCTAAAATGAATCATTCCCTCATCGTACACTTCTGAGCGAATGAATAAGAGAACCACTAAGAAGGTTGTCGTCTTCACCCCACCGGCCGTCCCGCCAGGAGATCCTCCAATCAGCATTTGAATACAATAAAGAAGAATACTCGTTGGATGTGCATTCGTATAATCAATTGTCGCAAATCCAGCGGTTCTCATCGTTACAGTTTGAAAGAAGCTCACGAGTACCTTATCGAAGAAAGATAGATTTCCAATCGTATTTGGGTTATTCCATTCGGTGAGCATCGTTAACACCGTTCCACCAAGTAAAATAATCCCCGTCAACCAAAGGACAATCTTCGTATGATACTGCAAACGTCTGTAAAATGATTTGCGCTTTTTACTCTTGGTCGATTTTCTCATTTCAAGGTAGCTTCGTTTGAAATCAAACCAAACGGAAAACCCGATTCCCCCAAGAATAATGAGAGCTGCAACCACTAATGTCAAAAATGGATCAGTTGCATAGTTAATCAGACTATTAGAGCCTAAATTATCAAAACCTGCATTACAAAATGCAGAAATTGCAAAGAAGAATGCAGTGAAAATTCCCTTTGCTGTTCCTAGTTCTGGAACAAAGCGGAAGGATAAAATAACCGCTGCAATAAATTCAATAAAGAATGTATATTTAAAAATCGTTTTTAAATACTTTTTGAAATCTTGGCCATCCTCACGGTTCAAACTATCTTGCAAGGCTAATTTATCGACTAATGACATCTTCTTCCCAGCATCATAGAGGAAAAAGGCAATAATACTCATTAATCCTAATCCACCGATTTGCATTAAAATCATACAAATCACTTGTCCAAAAGTATTGTACGTCTCGGCTACTGGTTGCGTCGAAAGTCCTGTAACACATACCATCGATACAGTTGTAAACAAGTGGTCAAAATACGAAGCCTTTGATGTCGCAATTTGCGAAATCGGTAAGTTTAACAGGAATGACCCCACCAAAATCACAATCGCAAAACTGGATGCAATTCTTTTCGGAATCGAGTCCTTAAATAAGAAACGAATCATCTTCGTCCCTCCTGTCCTAATCAAAAATAATGTGCCCAAAATAAAAAGAGCAGAATATATTGGATATTCTACTCTTCCTATCGGCTAATTACAACCGTTACTATTTTCGTTTAAACTGTTGGAAAATTATTCCACCACTTTATATTCTTTCGTTTCACCAAAAAACTCATCATATAACGCACGGATGGCTTTCTTTTCGTATTGGTCTAAAATACCAAACATCATTGAAACCTCAGATACCCCTTGGTTATATAATTCGATATTGATTTGAGTACGAGCAAGCGTTGAAGCCACACGAGCCGTTGTACCGACCATGTTGACCATCCCTTCCCCTACTAACATAATCAGGCAGAGACCACGCATATAATGCGCATCATCCACATCTAATTCCGCATAGAAACGTTCTACGATACCGTCGAGTTGCTCGTCAGTTGCATCTTCCCCACGGATAATAATTGTCGCATCATCAATCCCTGTTGGAATATGTTCGATGGAAATGCCTTCTTCTTCAAAAATTGTCAATAATTTACGAAGGAACCCAATCTCATGGTTCATCAAATATTTCTTCACGTAAATACTTACGAACCCTGGCGAACTTGCAATCCCGGAAATAACATTTGGAGAAGTCACCTTCCCTTTCATAATGTAAGTTCCGCTTGCTTCAGGGTTATTCGTATTGCATACGTGCACTGGAATACCTTTTTTGATTGAAGGAAGAAGCGCTTCTGTGTGGAATACTGAGAATCCTGCATAAGATAACTCACGCATTTCTGTATAAGATAACACATCGATGGCCAGTGGTTTATGCACGATTTTTGGACTCGCTACATAAATGGCATCTACGTCTGTGAAGTTCTCGTACTCTTCTGCGTTGACGGCATTGGCTAAAATCGAACCTGTAATATCTGATCCACCACGTGAGAATGTCACGACATTCCCTTCTTTTGTCACCCCGTAGAATCCTGGGAATACAATCACTTCATTGGTTAATTGTAAGTACTCTAATTCGTGGTAGCTTTCTTCTAGACACGTGCTTCCCCTGGAGTGTCGCTCACCCATAGTTTGGCTTCGCGTGGTCCCACGTATTTAGCCGCAAGACCTTCTTGGTTAAAGTATGACGCAATTAAGCGTGCGTTTAAGTCTTCACCGCTTGCTTTATACGCATCCATTAAATAGTCCGAAGCTAAGTCGTTTCTTTCTTTTAAGTTTGCAAAATGGATACGAACGAGTTCGAATACTTCTCGTTTTAATTCCAATTCGTCACAAATTTCTTTATAACGCACTAAGATTTTCTTTAAAACTTCTTCATCATAATTCCCTTCAATATGAGAAGTTGCTAATTGGATGAGAAGGTCTGTTACTTTTTCATCGTCTGATGTGCGCTTCCCTGGGGCTGAAACCACCACGATTTTACGTTTTTCATCAGCTTTGACGATATTAAAGACCTTTCTTAATTGTGTGGCATTGGCTAAAGAGCTTCCACCAAATTTAATTACTTTCATATGACACTTCCTTATTTTTTCAATGGTACTAGACTACCAAATTAATGAAAAGAACGCAACATATTTCCACTAATCGAATACATTTGTCCGCAAAAAGAAAACAGTCTTGAAAACTTGTATTTATTTGTAGAGTTTGTTAGGCTTAAGGAAAATAAATTAAGGAGGTCACATCATGTCAAAAAAATGTTGCATACTTGTGTCCGTGTTCAAAATCTAGAAGAAAGCATTCGTTTCTACGAAGAAGCATTTGGTTTTAAAGAAACTCACAGAAAAGATTTCCCAGAACACAAATTCACGATCGCTTACTTAGCATTCGAAGGTGACGATTATGAATTAGAATTAACATATAACTACGGCCACGGCCCTTACGAAATCGGCGACGGATATGGTCATATCGCAATTAGCGCAAAAGACTTAGAAGGACTTCACGCTGAACACGTTGCTAAAGGCTACGACGTTACAGAATTAAAAGGTTTACCAGGACATCCTGCAAACTACTATTTCGTAAAAGACTTAGATGGCTACAAAATCGAAGTAATCCGCGAAAAATAGTTCATACATGACATTCCACACACCCTCTGCTATAATATGTTCTATGCGATGAGGCGACACGCAGTACATAAGAGACTGCGAGTTATGTGGAACAGGCGTGCTTAGGCACACTACCGGATGTAGCTGTTTGTAGTTCGTGATGTGAACACGACCTACTCATCTGAAAAGATGCCACGCTAAGACTAGGAGTTCCTAGTCTTTTTTTATAGTAAAATTATGATACAATAGCAATGAAAATTATTAGACATAGAAAGAGGAAGATTCATGAAACAATGTCCATTCTGTCATGAGATGATTGACGAACAAGAAACACTCTGCCCTTACTGTGGAACAGTTCAAGATGAACTATCACAACCGGTGTCAATTGAACCAAACGAAGGCGTTCAAACAGACCTTTTAGACGAAAATAACGAACCTACTCCATCGTTTACAACGAAAGTAGAAACAAGTATTCCAGAAGAAGATAATAACCGCAGCTCTCAAGAAAACCGTGTGAAGAATAATCGCCTAGCTTATGCTGGTGCGTGGAAGAAATTCAAACGCTTCTTCACTTTCTTTGGAGAACGTTTAGTCCAACCGACAAATCATTACTCACGTAAGCGTCAATATAGCCGTACTTACGGATATGCATTGATTATCCTTGCGACAGTGATGTCCGCATTCGTAACGACTCACTTGATTCATTCACTCATTGGTCAATACCAATTATTTGCCGACATTTCAATCTTACCAAGTTTAACAAGCACACCTAATTACATTTGGATGTTCATTCGCTTCATCCTCTTCTACGCGGTGTTCTACCTTGGATTTCCAAGCGTATCGTATGGATTGAAACATGTCTTCCAAAAACGTCAACACGTATTTAACTACTGGTTGACACAATACGAAGGAATGAACGTTTTAGCGATTGTGTTACTAGCCGTTGCGACAGTGATGACATTTATCAGTCCAGTATGGTTATTCGTTGGAATCTTGATCGTATTCTTCGCGCACATCCTACTTTACATCGTGACATTTACGTCATCAATGTTTAAGAGCGCCACTGAATCAACGATCGATCCAATTTACTTATCACTCATTGGTTTAGTCGTACAACTGATTATCACAATCAGCTTACTCTTAATCTTATTCTAAAATACAAAAAGAAAACCCTGACCATCGCTGGTCAGGGTTATTTGTTCTAAAAATTTTATTTGAAAGAATTATTCTGAGAATTCTACAGTTACCTTTGCTTCAGAATCCATTGATGAAAATAATGTTTTATAATAATTAATTGCAGATTCTTTAATTTCACTCTTAAACTTATCTAAATACTCTGCTTGTTTATCACTAGAAAGTTGGTTAGTGACCAATTTACCAGTATCAACATCTTCTGTAGTTCCACTTAACAACTCTCCATGATTATCATACAAATTGTAAGGATTATCTTTTGAAAGTTCAACACCAATTACTTCAAATTTTTGGAACGATAACCTTATATTCTTTTTCACCTATTTGTTCAACCTTTACACTACTTTTAATTCCAAATTTAGCTGTATAATTTAAGATTACTAATGCTGTTTTTTTCTAGAGAAACGGCACATCAAACCCAAAAAACTTGGGTTGTTTTTTTGTTTCAGTAATAATTTCATTAACTCCCGCATTCAAAAATACAACTTCATTCACTTTTTCAATACTTTCGATATTAATTGACGATTTGACTTCTGATTTTTGTTCCTTAGGTAAGAAAAATGCCACTCCAACAAAAATAATAGCTATTAATACCACATTCAATAGAACACTAAACTTATTAAATTTCTTCTTTATATTTGTACTTCTCAATTTGCATACCTCCACTATTTTTGCTTTTTCTGAAAGAAACTTCTCTTTTAATAGCATATGTAAATTTTACACACTCTAAAAAAATAACAGTCAACAGAATAGTTCATATTATCGTCTAAGAATGTTCTATCCAAAAAATGTAAAATAAATTTGTTGTATCTAATCGTATTCTAAAATACAAACAGAAAAACCTGACCAGCGACGGTCAGGGTTATTTTTTAACTATTTTTTGAATAGCAATCCAATGAGTTGTCCTATGAGACTGACAACTGCATACATCAGAATATAAATGGCCGCAGAGTCATTTAGTAAAAAGAGATTCGGAATCCATAAGAGACCTATCACAATCGGGAAATACCAATAATATCCAAACTTTACCGAAAACAGCATCGAAGCAACAAAGACGATGAACGGAATTCCAATCAATAGTAAGAACATTGCACTTCCTGTATCTTGAATCAGAAAAACAGGGATTAAATAATAGAGTCCAGCAACAACAACGTACACCAGTAACTGTCTATACTTGGATGCCATCATGACCCCTCCTCTATATATTCTATTTTCTTACCTCCATTATACCATATCTCCTTTTACATCGAGTGCCATTTCGAGCACTAAAAAAGCATGAAACAAATTTGTTCCATGCTTACGATTCACTCTTTAGTTTTGTGAGAAGAGATTTTTGATGGCATCAAAAAAATCGATTGGAAGAATGAGCGATCTTATCGAGCCATCCTTCGTTTTTGGCTTGTTCGACTAAGCTGTTAATCTTTTCGCTGACTGATTTTGACAAGCTATTTAATTGCTCTAATACTTGTTTGGAATCAATCGCACTTGTGTTTTGGTAGTTTTGCGCAAAAGCGACTAGTGCATTAATTTGGTCTTGAGAAATCACATTTTGTAACGAGTTGTTCTTCAAGGCCTCGTTAATAATGCGTTCGATATCTTCTTTTGTCGCTAATTGTCCTTGCTTTTGTTTGAGTTCTGCAAGTTCTTTCTTGATTTCAATCATCGCTTTATCGAGTTTTGAAGAATCGAAACCTTTAGCGTTCGCATTTTCTTGCGCGATTTTATTCGTTACTTCTAACTCTTGTTGCGCCACTTCGGTACGTTTGGCATCCAGTTGTACTCCGTTGGCTTCGAAGGCTTTATACACCCCTGTTAAGGCTGATTCACCTGTTACTTTTGATATGGCTGCCACTTCAATTTCCGCATCCGTTACACCAGCCGTAATCGCCGCATTGGCGTATTGCTCAGGTGTTACCAGCGTAATGTTTTCAGGTGTCTTGATTTTCACCTTCACTCCTGTGCCCTTGTCTGTCTTTTGCACCATCACAGACGAAATCATGACAGACGTATTCCCGTCACCACTTCCAAGATATTTAATTAAATCTTGTCCGGTTGCTGTTTCCGTTAATACGGTATTTGGATCTTTAATGCCTAATAATTGAGAAGTTTGCTGAATTTGCGCCTCGCTGAGTCCACCACCATAAACCACGGTTGGTTTTCCCCATTTTTCATTAACGGTCGTTGTATCAATAGCATATGCATTCTTCATGGATAAACCCATCAATGCAAGGACGACTGCGGTTGCCTTCACCCATTTTTTCATGAATGAACCTCCTTTGTTTTCAATCGTAACTCATTCGTTACAAGTCTAGTATACAAAAAGAACTTTAAGAAAAAAGTGTTCTTTCCTTAAAGTTCTTTATCTATTTGTTTAAGAATTGGTTAACGTCTACGCGCAAATGCCTTCATGGTTGTTGGTGAGAAAAGCATGATGATTGGATAAATTTCCAAACGTCCGGCAATCATCCCAATCGCAAGCATAAATGTATTGAAATCTGAATACATTGAGAAGTTGCTTGTAGGCCCTACTTGACCAAGCCCTGGCCCAATGTTGTTAAAGGTTGCGGCCACACTGGAGAAGGCTGTTGTAAAATCGCCCGCTTCAAAGGAAACGCAGAGTAATAAGCATAGAAAGACCAACACATACACGATTAAGTAGTTGGCGATACTCTTCTCCATCTTATTATCGATTGGTTTTCCATTCATCGTTGGTACAAACACACGACGAGGTTGGCCCATACGTTTTAATTCGGCAATGGCACTCTTGAAGTACACGATAACACGAGAGACTTTAATCCCCCCGGCTGTTGACCCTGCACATCCTCCGATAAACATTAGTAGTAACAGGAGCACATGTGGGAACAAGCCCCAGAGTCCAAAGTCGACGGTTGAGTATCCGGTTGTTGTAATAATCGACGATACCGTGAAGAACACGCTACGAATTGGAACGCCTAAAGCAGATTGTGTAATCGACAATACGATGAAAATAATCATTGTAAAGCTGAGGACGATTCCGACATACGTACGCATTTCTTCGTCTTTAATCACGTCTTTCACAGCACCTAGAAGAACGAAATAATACAAGTTAAAGTTGATTCCAAAGAGCATCATCCCTACCCCGATAATCCATTCAACGGCAGCTGGATTAGCGTAAATACTAAATCCGGCATTGTTAATCCCAAATCCACCTGTCCCTGCTGTACCAAAAAGCTAGTAGCATGGAATCAAGAGCGGTGCTTGAAGACGACTAAAATGATGATTAATACGGCTGTCATCGCTAAGTAAATCATATATAAGATCTGCGCCGTATGCGCTAATTTCGATACGAGTTTTCCAAACACAGGGCCTGGAACTTCCGCACGCATCAGCTGCACGGATTCAGACCCATGACTCGGAAGAATCGCAAGTGCAAATACTAGTACCCCCATCCCACCCACTAAGTGGTGAAGCTTCTCCAAAAATAATGAAGAATGTGCGAGTACTGAAAGGTCTGGAATAATACTTGAACCAGTGGTCGTTAATCCACTCGCCGTTTCAAAGAAGGCATCCACTACATTTGGAATTTCTCCTGTGAAAACAAATGGCAACCCACCAAAGAACGAGAGTAAAATCCAGCTTAAGGCTACGGTTACGACCCCGTCACGCGCCATGATTTTTAGTGGCTCTGGCTTTTTAAAGCTTAAGAGAAGCCCAATTACCATTAGTAACAGAATTGTTCCGGCATAAGCCAGTTTTTGAGTCAATGACTCTTGATAGATAAAGCTAATAATCAGTGGTAAGACTAAGAGCGCCGCTTCAACTTGAAGCATTTTTCCCACGAAATAGCGAACTGTTTTGATATTCATTCAGACACCTCTATTCCAAAATGTCGTTAATGTCATCAAAGTCTTTTTCCGTTGTAACGACGATTACCTTATCAAATGGTTCAATCGTATCACTACCGGCTGGATAAATGAGTTTTTCTCCACGAACGATAAACGCAATCAAGAGGTTTGATTTTGTCTTTAGTTCTGATAAAGGAATGCCACAAATCGCACTATTCTTTTGAACACGGAATTGCAACGCTTCAACTTGATTATCCGCTAAACGGTATAACGCTTCGACATTTGATCCTTGAGTATTCGAACGTGAACGCACGAATTGGATAATTTCGTTGGCAACAATACGTTTTGGTGTCACGATGGATTGATTATCGAAGCCTTTAAACACTTTAAGAAGTGCTGGACGGCTCATCTTCGTAATAATCTTTGGTACGCCTTGTTGTTTCGCATACGCTGAAAGAATTAAGTTTTCTTCGTCAATCCCTGTCATCGATACAAACACATCATATTCTGTAATACGTTGTTCTTCTAATACATCGTGGTCTGTTCCATCGGCATGAATGATGGTTGAATGTGGGAACGCATAGCTTAAAGTTTCACAGCGTTCTTCATTGACTTCGATGACTTTGGTGTTGATTTTTGTTTGTTTCAACATATTGAGTAAGTAATAAGTAATACGTCCACCACCGACAATCGTAGCAGAAGACACACTCTTCGTTTCTTGACCTGTTAATTTTAAGAAATTGCGAAGGTCTGGATACGCCCCTGTAATAAATACATGGTCTCCTTCTTCAAGTGTTGAATCCCCATCTGGAATGAAGCTTTGATCATTACGGTGAATCACACAGATTAAGATAGATTCAAATCGATTACGCACTTCTTTTAGAGTCAATCCTGCAAGAGCGGAACCTTCGTTGATTTCTAATTCGAGTAAACTTACACGATTCCCAACGAAATTTTCTACACTTAATGCAGAAGGATAATTAAAGTTATTGGCGATATCACGAGCCGTAGAAAGCTCTGGGTTAATCAGCAATGAAATCCCTAGACTTTCACGAACGAGTTGTAGTTGTTGTGAATACTCAGGATTACGAACACGCGCAACCGTGTATTCCGCACCAATTTTCTTCGCTAAAATAGACGCAATAATATTAATTTCGTCCATTTCTGTTACAGAAATAAAAGATGTCACAGTTTTTCTACCCTGCTTCTACAAGAATATCGTAGCTAGCACCATTTCCGCAAATCCCCATAATATCGAATTTATTTAATAGTCGATCGATTAAATCTTGGTTTTTATCAATCAATACAATGTCATTTTCTTCCGTTGAGAGCTCCTGGCAAATCACTTCGCCGACTTTCCCCCCACCGACAACAACAATTTTCATTTTGTTTCCTCCAGATTGAAAAATCTTATACCTTCCTATTTTACCTTTCTGGTGCGAAAAGGTCAAAGTTTATCTTGTTTTCTAAAGGGGCAAAGCGTGTTACACTAAGGTCGGAGGTCATTATGAACGAACACGAATTACAACAATTAACCGAGGAGATTTCGCGCACATCTTTTCACCGCGAATTCACGCATCAAATTAGTTATAACAAACGCCTGCGTTCCAGCGGTGGTCGCTATCTATTGAAGACAGGGAATATCGAGATTAATCCCTTGTAGAACAGAATCTGGGGCTAGAAGCTTTTGATTGGCGTCATTAAACATGAACTCTGCCATTACCACTTGCATCAAACAGGTGGCGGCTATCGTCACCGTGACCAGGACTTCAAACGCCTGCTTCATCAGGTAGGTGGAAGTCGATTTGTCGAACGAATGAAGGATCCAAATTTCATTTACGAATGTACAGCGTGTCATCACCGCTACCCTAGAATGCGCAAGATGAACACTACTCGCTATGTATGTGGAAAATGTCGTGGAAAATTAATCCTTTTAGATTGAAATTCCACTAAACATTTGTTAAACTGAAATAGTTCTGCGGTCGTGGCGGAATGGCAGACGCGCTGTCTTGAGGGGGCAGTGGGTGTATACCTGTGCGGGTTCAAGTCCCGCCGGCCGCATAAATAAAACGAAATACCCTAGATGATGGTCATCTAGGGTATTTTTGTGCTTCTGTTTTTATGCCAGCCAAGCTGTTAGCGCATCGTCACAAATTCCTCTGATCCTGTTGGGTGAATCGCTACTGTTGCATCGAAGTCGGCTTTGGTTGCGCCCATTTTAATCGCTACGGCAAAGCCTTGAATCATTTCATCAACGCCATATCCAATCCCGTGGAGTCCGACTACTTTTTCGTCAGCTCCTGCTGTGATCAGTTTGAAGCGTGCTTGTTGGCGATGGCTTGTCACGGCTGAATACATTCCAGCAAACGTTGATAAGTATGCCTTCACATTTTCCTCGCCATACTCTTTCACGGCTTGTTCTTCTGTAAGCCCCACAGTTCCAATGGCTGGGTGTGAGAACACGACGGTTGGAATCGTTGTGTAGTCCATCTTCGCGTTTGTTTGTCCGTTAAATAAACGTTCTGCTAGTGTGCGTCCTGCTTTAATCGCTACTGGCGTCAATTCTTTTTCACCAGAAACGTCACCTAAAGCGTATACCCCTTCAGCTGTCGTTTCTTGGAATTCGTTGACTTTGATAAATCCGCGTTCTGTTAATTCCACTCCTGCTGCTTCAAGGTTTAATCCTTCTGTATGAGGCACGCGTCCTGTTGCCCAAATCACTTTTTCAGCAGCAAAACTTGTTCCATCTTCGAAATGAATTTCTACACTTCCATTTTCAAGTTGAACCAATTTTTGTGGCACTTTATTTGTATGCAATGTTGGTCCTGATTTTTCCATTTCCGCAACAAGAACTTCAATAATCGAATGGTCGAAGTTACGAAGTGGACGATCGCGGCGAACGAATAGGTCTGTCTTCACGCCTAATGCATGTAAAACACCCGCAAGTTCTACGGCAATATATCCAGCACCTAAGATGGCTACTGATTGTGGCAACTCATCCCATGCAAACACATCGTCAGAAGTGCCTCCAAGTTCTTTCCTTCCACTTTTGGAATCGCTGGTTTAGCCCCTGTCGCAATCACAATATGGTTCGCGCGGTACTGTTCCCCATTCACTTCAATCGTGTGGGCATCGACAAAGCGCGCGTATCCTTTAATCACGGTTACGTTGTTTCGTTCAAATGTTCCATTATAAGAGTTACGTGAACGGTCGATATAAGCTTCACGGTTTTTCTTGAGTGTCGCAAAATCAAACGTTACATTTTCTGCAGTAAATCCATAGTCTGGACCATAGGCGTGAATCGCTTCTGCAATTTGCGCTCAAACCACATAATTTTTCTTAGGGAACACAGCCGATATTTACACAGGTTCCTCCAAGTAAGTTTCCTTCTACTACGGCTACGCGGGCACCATGCATGGCTGCACGGTTTGCTGTGGCAATACCGCCACTACCGCCACCGATTGAAATCATATCAAATTCCTTCATACGCTCATCCTCCGTTATTTCGTCACACTCATTCTATCAGAGCACTTTTGCTTTTGTCTTAAACCCTGCTCATGGAATAAATTTAGGCACAGAAAAAATGATTACTGCAAAGAATTAACACTGTACTCTTTGGTCGAATTTTTAATAAAGAAAAGTTTATATGAAGTAGACGCAGTAGCTGATTGGATTAAGCTTCATCATTTATGATTTGCTTAATCCTAATCAGCCTTGCGGGGGTAAGACTACGAAGCAAAAAGGACTCACACTGTGAGTCCTTTTTTATCTTCTGTCATACTCCCAGGCTTCTTCGTAATCATTTTGTGCTACTTATTTTTTGAGACAGAGTTTAAAAATGCTCTGATAGAAATATGTGCCAATAACGGCCTCTTCGCTCCTTGTGCTCCTGCTAAAACATTAATTCTGCTTTTCAGGATAAGAGCTGGGTGTGAGCTGGGTGTGATCTAGGTTGTATGCTTAGTGCTCAAAGACTAGAGCTTTTCAAGCCAGAGGGCGCAGAGTGTTTGGACGGCTGGGATAATCGTTGTGATTGAACCGTGGTTATCGTATGCCTTGTACCAGAGTTTGCCAGTTGAGTCATAAGCGTATTGATACACGACAAGCCAGTGATTTTTATACGGGCTACCAAGAGCTGTTGTGGTTCCTACGACAACTGGAACGCCGTCTTCAAGAAGACCTGGGACGACCTTTTCACTAAATAAATTAAAATGTGACTTATAACCATATTTCTTCCACTCGTTATTGAGTCCGCGTTGGACGTCCCAATAGAAAGTTCCGCGATATGGCAATGCGTATTCAATCGATGCTTCCATCCCTTTTAGAAGCTCGTCCATCGATTGTGTCACGACGCCTTCGCGTTTCGCCATAAGGACTGTTAACGAAGCTGCCGCGTAGGTTCCGCAGACTCCTGGTGTCTTTTCATTCACGTAAGCTTTGAACGGTTGCATATCCCCTTCAGGAAGCCCTCGCCATTCAACGTTCTCTTCTAAAGTGTGTTTCTTCTCCCACTTCATTCGCATTCTCCTTATTGTTCAAAATAATCGTCTTTATTTTTCAAAATGATATTCTTTCACTTGTAAGTTTTCATCGAGGTCAAATACAAGCGGTGTTCCTGTTGGAATTTCGAATTTCAAGATTTCATCTTCGCTAAGGTTGAGTAAGTATTTCACCAAACTGCGAAGTGAATTGCCGTGCGCTACAACTAACACATTCTTGCCGTCTAGTAAATCCACCGCAATCTTATCTTGCCAAATTGGAAGTACACGGTCCAAGGTTGTTTTCAATGTTTCGCCTTGAGGAAGGTCCTTCACTTGTAGATGTTTGTAGCGTGGGTCTTGCGCTTGTTTAGCCGCTTCTTCCTCGCTAAGAAGTGGAGGCATTACGTCGTATGAACGTCTCCAAAGCAACACTTGTTCGTCGCCATATTTTTCGCGTGTTTCTTGTTTGTTGAGTCCTTGCAAGGCTCCATAGTGGCGTTCGTTTAATCGCCAGCTCTTTGTTTCTGGTAAATAGTCTTGATTTAATTCAGACAAGACGATATGACCTGTGTGGATGGCTCTTTTAAGAACTGATAAATACACATGATCAAATTGAATGTTTAATGAGCGGAGTACTTTCCCTGCATGATGGGCTTCTTCTACCCCTTTATCCGTCAATTCCACATCGCTCCAACCAGTAAATAAATTGAGGGCATTCCATTCACTTTGCCCATGTCGAACAAATACTAATTTCATGTTCATTCCTTCTTTCTGAATTTCTACTTTCATTGTACGCCTGTTCTCAGAAACTTTCAAAGAACGACGCCCAATATCGTGCTATTTGCCCTCTATCGTGATTTAGTGGTAAAATAAGCTGATATCTATTTCATTAGATGATTGGTAGAAAAACTACCTGAAAGGAAAATTATGAAACTACTTACGATTATCGAAAAGATAAAACGATTCTCGAATCAGGACTTGGCGCTGTACTTACTCATTATCAGCAGCTTCCTTCCGTTCTATTTATTCCTAACATTGTTCGTCTTATATATCATCCTTCTCGCCTTTACGGGAAAATTAAAACAAGTATTCAAAGACTTAACACAGCACCCGTTCTTACTGGCGTTTATCGGATTCAGCTTTATCGTATCGATGGTAGCCGGTAACTATATCGGCGCTGTCATCTCAGTTGGATTCGTGATGTATGCGATATTCTTTAAATACTATCAAAGACGATTGACACCGGACTTTTTCCATATCGTTCTACAGACGGTCTTACTCCTCAGCATTTTCGCCGCGGGATTTGCGTTCTTAGAACACTATGAAATCGTTCATAAATTTAACTACACCTTCCTATCTCCAAAGATGCAAGTATGGCACCAAAACCGTGCGGAAGTGACGTTCTTTAATCCGAACTACTACGGCATTATTTGTTGCTTCTGTATTATGATTGGCTTCTACTTACTCAGCATCACAAAGAGTTGGTTCTGGAAGTTCATCGGCGCTGTCGCGATTGGTATTAACCTGTTCGGCCTCAGCTTCACGCAAAACCGAACAGCTTTCCCAGCGATTATCTGTGGAGCGATTATTTACCTCTTCACGACCATTCGTAACTCGAAAGCATTCTGGCTCAGCATCGCCGCATTTGCAGTGGGACTCATGTTCCTCTTCTCAAATGACATTGGCGTTCGTATGGGAACCCTCGACTCTTCGATGGAAGAACGCGTTTCGATTTGGAATGCCGGCATGGTTCTCTTTAAACAAAATCCATGGTTCGGTGAAGGGCCTCTGACCTACTTGCATAGTTTCGCAAGAATTGGCGCTCGTTACCACGAACATGCACACAGTTTATATATCGATACCATTTCAAGCTACGGGATTATCGGAACATTGCTTCTAGCGATTTCTACCCTCAAACCTGTCCGCATGCTTTTAGAAATGAGTCGCGATCCTAAGAAACGTCCAATCGTTGGACTTTACGTTTCGTTCATCGTTGTACTCTTCGTTCACGGTATCTTCGACGTGGCCATCCTTTGGGTACAAAGTGCATTCCTATTCTTATTAGTGATGACAAGTATTCCAATGTGGATGAAACAAGAAGAAAACGTTATGCCACATAAATAAACTACAAAAAATAAATCCCAAGATTCACGGCTGTGAACCTTGGGATTTTTTGGTTGCTCTTATTTTGTTAAGTTACGGATGTTTTTGAAGATGTCTTTATGGTTTTCAATCTTTGTATCATTTCCGATAACGACAAACGCGTTTTGATCCATGATAGCTTTCATCGTTGGAGCGTATGCGCGTACCTTTTCAGGCGTTACCGCTAAGATTTCATCACGGAACTGTTGCACTTTTTCTTGCGTCAAATGAGTGAAGTAACGCGTAAACGCTACTGCCCCTTTTTGAGCCGCAGAAAGTGGACGGTCAATCGTACTGAATGTACCAATCAAGTTCTTTTCAAACTCAGCTTCAGAAAGGTTGAAGTTTTCTAAGTACTCTACTTGTCCATCATAACGTTCGAGCGTTTCAACGATATTTGGGTCGCGGTAAGAAAGACCTGCGACGTCCCCTTTATCGGTGATCACACTCATACCGCCGTATGCCCCACCTTGAACACGAACCGTATTCCATAAGTAATCAAGTCCTAGAACGGATTTTAAGAATAAGTTCATTCCGTTCACTGGAACACCAAGAAGCGTTTGGTTATAACCTTTTGCGACATAGTTGATTTCTTGCGCTGTCTTGAACCCTTCGTTTAACACTTCCACTGGGTTTGTGAAGGCTTGTTTTTCAACTTTGTGGTTTCCAAGATGCTTGAAGAAGTCCTCTGACACTTGTTTGAAGTGGTCGAAGTCAACTTTGCTTCCGACAAAAGTTGCCACTAATTGGTCTGTTGTTAAAATGCTTTCTAACACAGCTTTCAAGCGATCGATAAAGGCTTGAGGGTTTTCGTCAAAACCAGCCACCACATCGCAAATAAAGTCGTAGTAGTCGATTCCTTCAAGCGATTGTAAGTATTTCGCGCCTTCGTAGTAGTAAGATTCTAAACGACGAAGTGCCGCCACGTGTGACCCATAGTTGAAGTTCATCTCTAAGTCTGCTTTCACATTGAGTAAGAGCTCTTTGATTTTTTCAACATCGTCTAAGTTTGAACGATGAACGATTTCTTCAATCAAGCTTAAGAGTTGTGGTTGGTATTCAGACAAGGCCTTACCGCTGACTGTGAATTTAGGATAGTAGATGTTGTCCGCTACTGATTCCGTGATGACCGTCGCGTTTGTACCGATGCCTCCAGTGTAGAAGTCGATTTCTGTGCTGAGGGCTTCGTCTGTGAAGTTTTCGGTTCCAACTTCCCCCTAGTACTTCTGTTAAGAAGGCCACGACTGGAATATCTTCTGTCTTCACGCCTGATAAATCGAAGTAATACTTCACGTAAGAAATGCCGGCTGTGAAGTCTTCATAGTGTAAGAAGGTTGGTTTGCCTTCTGATGCTTCCACGGTTAATGGCAGAGGCTTCACTTCACGGTCGATATCTTCGATCGAGAGTTTTGGTAATTTCGCCAAATCCTCTTCCTTATCTGGAGTCGTTTGACGCTCTAGGAGTTGTTGCGTTTGTTCCACAAGAGCTGCCACTTCTTCGTCAGATAGAGACGCTTTATAGGCTGCTAACTCTTCTTTCAACGCTTCATCTTTGCGGTCGCCTAGTCCAGGTTCTGGCGCTAACGTGATAACTGCTGCATGCGTATTGTCGAGTAATGTTGTTTGAATTAATCGTTCGAAATAGCCGTTTGTCATTTCTTTTTGCATCTTATCTAACACACGTTGGTATTCGAACGTTGCGAATACATCTCCGCCGTATAACCAGCTTGTAAGTGAGTTTAATGAATACAAGATTCCTTTTGGAGTTGCCCCTTCAAGCGCAGTTAATTCTTTATAACGGAACGCTGCTTTATTGAGGGCTGCTTGAATCGCTTTTTGCGGAATGCCTTCAGCCACTAAACGTTTCAACTCGTTTTCGATAATCGATACGAATTGGTCTTTGGCTTCTGGATTTGTATCTTTTAAGACGATTTCAAAAATTGGTGAGTATGTCGCTGCACCAAATCCACCAGACACATCAGAACCTAGGCCTGATTTCAAGAGAGCTTTCTTAATTGGAGCCGTGTTAGAACCAAGAAGGAGTTCATCTAATACGCCAAGCGCGATGAGTTCTTCAGAGTTTGTGCCTTTACCAGCTGCCCAAATGTACGCTAAGAGCGATTTGTTTTCAGTAGGCTCGTCTTTAGAAATTGAGAATTTCGCTTCTAATTCATGACGCTCGCTGAATGGCGTTTGTTCAACAGACTCGAATTCGTACTCTTTTGCTTCAAACGCATCGAAGTACTCTGTTAATTGCGCAAACGCAGTGTCTAAGTCTAAGTTTCCGTAAAGCGTCACACGCGCATTGCTTGGGTGATAGTACTTGTCATGGAACGCCACGAACTCTTCTTGCGTTAGGCTAGGAATCGCCGCTGGCATCCCACCAGAAATATGTTTGTAGACCGTATCTGGGAATAACGTTGGTTCAAACAGACGGTATAATTCAGAGTCCGCTTGTGAGAATGCCCCACGCATTTCGTTATACACCACGCCTTTATAAATCAACTCATCATCGGCGTTTTCTAAATGATAGTGCCATCCTTCTTGCATTAAGATTTGAGGATCATGCTTGAAGTTTGGATAGAATACCGCATCTAAATACACAGACATCAAGTTGTTGAAGTCTTTGGTTACGAGACGATACCGGATAAACCGTCTTATCAGAGTAAGTCATCGCATTTAAGAATGTATTCAGTGAACCTTTTAATAACTCTACGAATGGTTCTTTCGATGGATATTTCTTCGAACCATTTAACACAGAGTGCTCGATAATATGCGCAATCCCGTTATCATTATACGGTGGCGTACGGAACGCAATATTGAACGCCTTATTATCGTCTTCGTTTTCAAGGTATAAGACCTCTGCGCCAGTCTTATCATGTTTGTACAAATAACCGACAGAACGAATATCTGGCAAGTCTCTTTTTTCAACTAAAGAGTACCCTTTAAAATTCTTTGTCATAAAATTCCTCCTTCAAGGCTTTTCACCCATTCTACCACTTTTAGCGCAAAAAAAGAAGATAAGGGCGTTGATTTAGCTGGTAATTAGCTTATGAATAAAATGAAAAAGGAATTAAGCAATTGAATCATGCTTAATTCCTTTTTTTATAGTAATTCATTCTAACATCTCATTCACTCTCGCCTGAACCGCATCGTAATCAAATCCTGCTTTTTCTAGGCGTTCTCTTCTTTCTTCTCCGTTACCCCAGTCTCCTTGGATGACTTCGGCCGCAATGGAATCGATATTCTGGTTAATAGCGCGCAAACCAGTCTCGGTGTAGTTACTATTTCTACTACTTTCTTTTTGTTTTTGTTCATTGTTATCGTCCTCCGAATTAATATTTTCCCAGTCTTCACCCACTAAAAATCGATTAACTGCTGTTTGCACTTTTACAGGATTATATCCAGCATTTAATAAGCGGTTAGCTCGTTCCTCACCGTTTCCCCAGTCTCCACGAATTATCTCCTCAATTAATGTTTTATCGAACATTTTAACAGGGAGCTTCCTATCCCAAATTATTTTATTTTCACGAACACATAACGGTTTTCGTTCACCCAGTTCATACAATATGTTCGGAAGTGCGTCACCTAACGATGCGAAATATTGCATTCTTTCGATAAAATATTCTTTTACACTTTCTGTTGTACCACCATGTAACTCCATACTTCTATGAGGACAACTTGTTGGAACAAATTCGTGGTGAAGCCTTACCGTTTCTTCATTAATAGGTAATCCAGCCTCTAGTAGGTCGACTGTGGCTTGCATCAAAGCAGTATCTTCATTTTGAACAAATTCCTGATCATTTGCACTAAGACTTTCGCAAACTTCGTAGCCGATTGACCGGCAATTACTCCACCAATCTCCTGTATGATAGCCAATATTTGTCTTAGGAACGACCTGAACAATTTCCTTTCGATTACAGTAATAATGTGCAATTCCTAATGTTTTATCTCTCCAACGTAAAAAATCAATATACTTTTGTGGTCTCATCCTTCCTGCATCATTATGAATCACTACAAATTGAAAATCTACTAACTCTCCACTATCTTCCATCACAAAATCCTTAAATATTTGAATCATGATTATTTTCTCCCTTCGATTCAAGCTGTTTCAACACTTCTTTAAGCTTCACTGGGATTGGCACCCCTAAGTTTGATGCATTTTCTAAGATAGAAATACCTTCATTTGAAATATAAAAAGAAAATTACGGTACTGCGTAAAACACCTGCATGTCCTAAAAATATATTGATCTATCCCATTAGCTAGACCAATTAGAAAAAAGATGAATACTTTCTTAGCAATACCATGATACCCCACAGAGCTCGATAATCTTCGTTTATCAATAGCATTCAGTATTCCACTTGCGTAATCCAACATAACGAATAACAAGAGTGTGTATAGTAAAGCCATCTGTTCCACCCAAAAAACTACCTAAAAATACCGCCTAATGCAAAGACTCGCACTGTAAATAATATAATGGACTTTTCATTTTAATCCCCCTTTTCTTCACTTATTCTATTTATGTAAAAGAATCCAGAGAGTGAATTAAAGATTTATAGAATTCACTCTCCTTCTTCCTATTTCCTGACCTCTACTTCGAATTTATAAATGATCTTTTATTCAGAGATTATTTATCTTTCTTTTTGTCGTTCCAGATTTCTTCTCTTTTACGAGTCATATAGTTAACACTTTGGCCTTTGTCATACACATTGACACCTTGGTTTTCAAACAGGTGAGCATCTGTAATCTTTTTAACGGCTGCACGTGTAGTTGCTTCATCTAAGTTTTCTTCGGGATGAGCAATAACTAAACGTTTAGTTTTCCCATCACTTCCCTCAAAAGGTAAGTTGTAATTCTTTTTCTGTTGTAGTTTTATATTCTGGCATTGTTTTTCTCTCCTTTCTCTAATTAGTTTTTATCATGTCGTGTACGAACAACTGTGTCTGCATAAGTCATCGCTTCCTTAGCAAGGGTATCAATTGCGTCTGAAACTGACATAACTCCTTCGTGAGTTGCACCATTTTTTTCAAGTGTGGAATACTTTTGAATTTCTTCACTTTTCCTTTCTCCGCGTCTTGATAAAATAGTTCGAGTGTTGCTTTGTTAAATGTTTCTGCCATGATGGCTTCCTCCTTATTTGTTTATTTTGTTTTTGTAGCGTCATGACTTCTACACCTATAAGAACCGATTTAGGGCATTAAATGCTATGCTCTTCGAGAAATTTTTTTAACTTTTTTCGAATGGTTGAAATTTCTTGCTCAATTGCTCGTCTACTACGTCTCACTCGAATAGCGTATAATTTCACTGTCTCATTACTTCCAATCATCCATTCCAACGTTTTCAGTTGATTAGGTGTTAGCGTAGAAAAGAAATCGTGATAAGCATCTTCAACTTCAAACCAGTACTCATCCTCTATCGTTCCTGGCATCCATTCTGGTGTCAGTGCGACTGTTTCTAAATTCTTCTTCGTAATAGTATGCAAGTAACTCCAATACAGTTTACGTTTAAAGTACGAACCAAACTGGTTTCGCTCACTAATATTGCCCAGAGGATTACCAGTCGTTTCTTGATAACACTCCATTAAAAGGATTCTTCCTTCTTGTACAAAATCATCAAAAGCAGGATTCTTCTTTGTGACATTGATACGTTGCAACACGTTGTAAATCACTCCTTCGTAATACTCAAAGAGTAATGCTGTATTTTCTTCTGTTTCTGTCCATTCTTTCATTGTTTTCTCCTCCAAAAATAGATTCGAAATTGGCCAACTTCACTGGCTAGAATAACGCAAAAAAGACCTTCTCCGAAAATCAGAGAAAGTCTATGAAAAGGTAATAATTCCTACTTGAATATAAAAACGGAAATTAAACGAATATTTTATGATAAAAAAATATACGAAAACGATAAAAATAGTATAGAAAACAGTAAAAAACGGGTGTAAAATAAAAGAAAAAGCATTAGGAGGAAAACAAAATGAAAACGATTACTATTGGTTGTTGGGAGAACGACCAATCACCACTAACGTCCAGTTCGGATTATCCGCTGATGACGAAAAAAATGTTCTGTTACTGTATGACCTGACGTCATTCAAAACAGACATGAAAAAGTGCTGTCTTTACAAAGACGGGCGCTGCGTTCTGACATCACGAACCACACGTGCCCTTTTTAGTGACTTGGAGATGCAGTTTGGCATGTCCTATGCTCAGTCTAAAGCAATTACCCAACTCTTAACACGCATTTCCACAAAAGTACCGTATGCAATTAATGAAATCCTCTATTTTGAAATTAAAGATAAGGCAAGTTCTCATTCCCATTGGTGTGCTTTTCATCATCTCACACAAACCATTCAAGAAAATCGACAGACCTCTTTAATTCTGTCCAATTGCCTTCAAATCATTCTTCCCTATTGTCAAAAAACAGTTGAACATCAACTTGCAACCTATCGCATCATTCAGCATGCACATGAAACTGTTGCTTGTTCTATCATTGACAACCTCACTCACGCTACTGTTGAAACACAAAGAAGCAGAGAAATCACTTGCGTTCCATTCCATAAACCCACAGAATTTTTAAGAACACCCATGTCATTAAATGACACGATGCATTTAATGAGAAACGTATTTTGCGATTATATTGAACATCATAAGAGTATTTATATGGAACCTAGGGATTTGGAGAAGTTGAGGAGGATGAAAAGATAATCTAGAAAAAATACTAAAAATGAATGGGTATCCAGAGACCAGGACAAATTATTAAGTTAGGATGAATACATGGATGTTTCCCTGTATAGAACAAGGAAACATCCATATTTTTATTGTAATAGTCTTTATATTCTTCAACAGCCGTTTATAATTCCTCAAGGATAATAACATATTCATTTTCAAAACTTAGAGAAATCTGTTCTTCATTCCGGTGAAAAAAACGTCACTTGAATGCAATTATCATAAAATTTTTCTTTTCGAGATATTGAATGAATAATCTCTCATATTATTAATTTTTCTTTGATAAAAAAACATGGTGACATTTTTCTACTTTAATCTTAATTGAGAATAAATTCATTAACACCATCGAGGTTATTTTTAAAAGAACAATTTAGAATCTTATAAAAACTGTTCTAGTCGGATCTTAAAGAAAGAACATAGGAGACTATTACATTAGTGGATATATCTAAGTTTGGAGATAAAGAATATTTTCCTCCATTATAAGCATAAGACGTTGAACTCTTTTATGATTAACAACGTAGCCTCTACGACAAAGTTCTTGGTAAATTCTTCTAACGCCATATCTACCTTTATTTTCATGAAAGATGGTTTGGATTTCGATAATAACTCACCATTTTTCTCAGCCACAGCATCTACTTTATTCAATTCAAAATAGTAAGTTGATTTTTGCCAATTTCATCGCTTTAAGAAGATATTTTTAGTTGGTAAACTACTTCTCGCAATTCCTTGATGATCGCTGCTTTCTCGCCCTAGAGAAGCGCAGCTTCCTTTACTCAAGGCTCTCAGTTTATTTATAACAGCAATTTCAGCTTCTAAATATGCAGTTCGCTCACGTAATCGAACTATTTCTTCTCGTTCGGCTTATGTAAGGTTATTAGTCACGGCTTTTTATTCATAATAGGCTCCTTAGATAATGGCCGTCCTCTTTTCTTATTCTTTAGACCATTATATCCATAAGTTAGATACTGGTGACCCCTAGAACTTAATACCCCATCACTAATTCCTTCTGAAACAGAAACTTCTTTAAGAGTTTTTTTCCATTTAAAAATTTGTAGCACAAATGTCATTTTTTCGTCTGCCGTCCATTCTTTTTGCCTTTTAACGCGCTCTAATCCTTTTAGGACCATAAATCTTTTCAATTTTATCCCAACTAAATATTTTTCTTCTAAAACTCTTTTGCATAAGATTCTCACGAGTTTCTGCCCATGTTCCTTGTCGATACGTTTCTACACATTTCATTTTGAATTAAAATGAGGAATGCATAATAAATACCCCCTTTACTGTTTGTCCAGTAAAGGGGTGTTTATCGAACTGTTCAAGAAGAATTATTATGCTTAAAAATGAACTTATTTTCAATAAAAAGTTAATTTTTACTAGTTTCTTCAAGAAGGATGACTGTACTACAAATTGGAACGAAATAGTACATCAGAATAATAGAGAATAAATTGACATTTTCAAATAACTCTTTTTCTATATACGTTAATAATAAACAATATAGCACTAAAAAAATTACGAGATAAAAATATGATTTGAAAAATAATTTACCTTATGATACTTAATTATTTTACCCCATTCAAAAATCCTTATACATCCTTTTCTTAGCATCATTTACTTCTCCCAGAAAACTAGAATTAATAAAATTGAGGAATAATAAATAAGTGAAGAAAGCAATAGTCCACATAATAACACCAAAAAAATATTTGATTTTCTTTAATTAATCCTATTCCAAATACAGCCGTGAATAGAGAGACAAATTCAAACACAAATGTAAAAAAATAAATCCTATTACTACTTTTTAAAAAATACCTCAACAAATTTAAAAAAATAGCACTAAAAAATAGGTTCAAATTTATTATTTATATATTCAAAATTAGTGTATATGCTTTCGCCAATACTATCTTTGATTAGGCTATCTACTGCTGTTTTCTCCCTTTCATAATTTTCATATATTTTTTTGCTGCATAATTTTTTTCTTCTTTATCTTCTCTCTTTACTACCTTATATTCCCAAATATTTTGTAGTTCTTTTAACAAACTAATCCTTAAATTATTTAAATTTACACTTTCCATTTTTTTAATGTTGCGTAAATGGTATAAACCAAAAAGTAAAATTAGAAATATCAAGAATATCAAAGAAAAATGCTTGGGTAAAAAAATTTAGAATTTTTCTCCAAAAATTAATAATCCTATTAATTAGATTGGTATTTTCTTCTTTTCGGAGATTACTTGAGTAGAATAACTTTTGACTATTTCTTTTTATATTAAAGAACCCTACTACCGAAATAATTGTATTAATCACCCATGATGAGTTGTTCTTTTTATTTTCTAAATAATAAACATAATCTTCTATATGCTTCTTATTAATTCCTTTTTTTCTTCTAATTTTATTTTTCAATTCATACAATAATTTATTTAATTCATAGACTGTAATCTTATTATATTTAATTGATTCACTATTTCTTTTTGTACCATTTTTATACTCCTCTCTACTAATCTATTCAGAACAGAGTTCCTTCTTTTTTTAAATTTATTTTTCTCCCAAAAAAATAATAACCCAAAAATCACTACAATAGAAGCGAAGTTGATTAGTTGAGGTAATAATATATCAAATATCATCTAAACTTTTCCTTTCATACTATTTTTTTAAGACAAATTAAATTGATACGACATTATTTCAGATTAAATTTACTACTATTGAGTAATAAAGATACATTCTCTCAAGTTCGTTTATCTCTTTAGAGTAGAATTTCTTTTATAGTCTTCACTCATATTTGTATTGCATTATTCTGAATTCGCATATACCCGCTGATTTATATAGTTAAAATTTCTTTTTTTCTCAAAGTAATCTCAACTTCATACCCATTCTGCCTACCAATGTCTACTAAACTTAAAAATAGTTGGATTATGATGACCACTCTCTATTCTATTTAGCAAAGTTCTAATAATCCCGTTTTTCTCTGAGCACTGATTTTGATTCATGCCTTGTTCGAGACGCATCTTAATAATACTAAGTGCTACTTTTTGAAGGGTTACTTCGTTTAATAAGTCCTTCTCGAAGTCAGGATACTTTGAAGATAACATCGTGAATACTTTGTTCAAAGAAGAAGTCACTGCCATCCACCCCCTCTTTAACGTCTGATAATGGAATTCTCAAGTACCACTCCCCGTCTCTCTGGAATCCCCATTGTTCTAATACTTCTGGTGTTACACCATCGTCTTGCAAGATTTTTAACACCGCAGCAAGTCGAATCATTTCGTTGTATTCATAATTTTCTAACTGTCGTGCCATGTCCATCGTAATCTTAAATTTCTTTCCCAATTTGAACACCTCCATTTTTTTAATTGTAACATATATGTTACTGTAACATATATGTTACTTTTTGCTTTTTATAGTACTTTTTTTTGCTCAAAAAAAGTTTATATAAACATTCAATATTTAAGTTCGGGATATAGGACATTATTGTATATAATTGTCTCAATAAAAAGTTTCTTCATCAGTACGTTTTACTCTTAATAACAGTATTTATAGCATTTTTACTAAATTCTATAGAATTAGTAATTTTATTAAAACAATTACCTTAAAAAAATATCGTCACCTTTTCTGTGTATTTATTATATGTACTTTTTATTCTTTTTTTGGTAGGAATATACAGTAAAAGTTCACTTTTTAGGAATTATTCCCATAAAACTAGGCGATTATATTTTTTTCAATTTTTTTGTCCTCTAAAAACAAAAAAATGGAATTAAGTACAAATCACTATACTTAATTCCAAATTGGCTCTATTATCGCATTTTCTAAACATTAACTATAAATTGAATAGATCATGTAGATAATTATTTTTTTAACATATTTAGATTAAAAAAACATTAACAATATGTCCAAATGCTTCAGATAAAGGTAAATGCGCTGTTTTCCACCCTTGACCATCAGTCACCCAGACAAATTCAACATCATCTTTCGATTGAACAACAAATTGGCTTAACTCTGTAAATTCCCCTGCTACAGCTTTTAATTTACTGCCTCCACCACCATAATAATTTGTTTCTATCAACCAAAAGTTTATTATTTTTTTCTGAATATACAGCAACATCAAAAACGTCTTTCAGATTTATCAACTGGAACTTCGATATTCCATTTCTCTTTAATATATGCTGCAGTAGCTTGAGCTTTCCATTCGAGATCTAGTTCACTAGCTAACTTAGAAACATGACGTTCGAGTATACCTTCCATTGTAGTACCACTACGATTCTTTCTAGCATTACTATCTAACCCCGCCTCTACTCCATACACATAATCGACCAATGATCGATTTGCTTTATTTTGAATAAAAATCTAACAGACCCGAATTCTCAGCAAAAAAATAACGTAATCTTCGATACGTTCCATATCAATCTTAGAAAAAGTCTAAACGTTCGAATGACATATCATCATTGTCATCGATTGATAAAATATCTAGCACTTTATCTCGGCTAGCGATTAGACTAGGGATAACCTTAATTAAATTAGGTTGTTGCTTAAATAATTTTAAGGTTTCATCAAATATATTCTCTTTTCCAATCAAATAATTTAAAGTATTTAATTCTAGTTCAATTTCTTTGTTTCTCGTTCTACTTTTTTTCCCAATTAACATAATATTCTGGTGTTCGATTTGTAATGGACAAACTAGATAAAAAAATTCATTTAGACGTTCATTAGCACTCAAGCTTCTATACTCTTTTTAGTCGCATCATACATTCTCCATTCAATTTTTTTAATATTTATTGTTGTACTTAAAAGTCTCTTACTATTTATCCATTCATAGTCGATTCCATAAATATCCATTACTTTTTTTAATTTTATATTCTTAAGAGCCGACAAATCGAAATCAGGTGCATGTTCTATAAGTACCTTATTTATTGTCTTATCAAATTTACTGAATTCAGCTGCTTCTTTTTGGTGAATAATATTCATTCAGAACTTGAAAGACCCTATTGTCTTTTGGAGTATGTTTTAAGATCGATGGTCTTTCATTATATGTATGGTACCACTCAGATATCATCACTGCCCATAATGTCATATAAAGCTTGAATGCATCTTTTTGTAAGTATGCAGGATATTTATTTACTATATCAAAGATAAAAAATTTAACTCCATTAATGTGTGCTTTAGTATGGATAGGACTACCTTTATGATATATACCATTTATCTTAACTATATCCGACAAAAAAATAAATAATCATTCCAGACCACTTCATATCCTAATATTTTTTTAATTCTAATAAATCAGCAAAATAATCTTCATCTTTTTGGTGAGTAACCATAATTCATGTTGTCAATATTCGGCACATAAGTCACTCTATAATTATCAAAGCTTCCTCTATTAAATTCAATCGATGACCTATCTTTAAATTTATTAATTGGTATTCTATTTTTAGCGTTCTTAATATAATGACTTTTTTTCTGAGAAAGTCTTCATCCGCATTCTTCCTTCAAAAACAAATTAAAAAAATAAGAGTTCTATATTATTCCTATCCTTTTTTTAGTCTAATCTCTCGATTTTTCATAAAAAAACAGATGCTCATCACATTATATATTAGTTCTTGAAGATGATCTACATTTGATCATAATTTTTACTTTGAAAATTTACGAAACTTAAACTAATATTAAGTCAAACAAAAAAAGAATCAGGTAAAATCTACCTAATTCCTTCTCTATACATCAATTACAGCACTTCTAACCTTTTTCTTTTGCTATTTCTAAATACTCTTCTTCTGCGTCAATACCTATGAATTTTCTTCCCAGTCGTTTAGCAACAACTCCAGTAGTCCCACTACCAACAAAAGGATCAAGTATCATATCCCCTTCTTGTGTAGAAGCAAGTATGATTCTTTCTAGAAGATATTCTGGTTTTTGCGTTGGATGCTTACCTGCCCATTTCTCTGACTTAGGAGTTAAACTCCCCGTCCAAACATCTTTCATTTGCTTTCCATTATTCAACTCTTTCATGAGTGAATAATTATAATAATGTCGACCTTTTTTATCATTCTTTCGTGCCCATAAAATGGTTTCCGTAGAATGCGTAAAAATAACGGCAAGAAAGGTTTGGTGCAGGATTTGTCTTTTGCCAAGTGATATTGTTCAATATCTTGAAACCTTCTTGCTCTAGCGCCATACCTACAGAATAAATATTATGAAAGCTTCCTGAAATCCAGATAGTTCCATTAGGCTTTAACACTCTCTTCATCATTTTAATCCATCTTCTATTAAAGGTGTGTTTTTCTTTGAAAGTTTCTTTTTTTATCCCATTTACCTTTATTAACTGAAACCATTTTTCCACCACTATTTGAAAAAGCCATCATTGCTTAAAAAAATAAGGTGGATCTGCAAAAATCATATCAACTGATTCCTTAGGTATAGTTCGCATTAATTTAAAAGGTATCCCCTGAGCAATAGCGTTGAATTGTTATCATCGCTATAGTAAATTTGTTTCTTCATCGATTAACTTTTCCTTATTGATAGTTTCGAATAATTAATTCATTGATTTTTCCTCGTTTAGATGCATCTGAATTAATCATTCTAGTCGCGTTTACAACGGTAATATTGACACCTTCAATATTTTCATATAACTCTCTAATGGCACCCACATCTGAATTTGAAAGCATAACTTTAACACCTTTTTGTGTAAGGTCAACAAATACATCTCTCAATCTAATTTGTTCTTCTGTTCCAAAGCCTTCATGCGTATATGAAGTAAATGCGCTAGTTGCAGAAACTGGTGCATATGGCGGATCAAAATAAACAAAATCTCCTGCTTTAGCACTTTCAACACATTTCTCGAAATCCCCATTTAAAATGGTTATCTTATTTTTCGTTTAAATATTTACTAATATCAGTAATTAACTCTACATCCAAAATTCTAGGATTTTTATATCTTCCATAAGGAACATTGAACTGATTTTTAGAGTTAACACGGTAAAGCCCGTTAAAAATTAACACGAAGCATATACATTAATCGTGCTGCTCTCTACCTCAGACATTTGATGAATCTTATCTGTGCGATCAAATTCTCTAATTTTTAAATAATATTCTTTACCACTTTTCTCGTTATTGAGTTGATGTGATTGTAGTAACTCAATTAACTCATCTGGATTATTTTTAATTGCCTTATATGCATAAACTAATTCCGTATTGAAGTCATTGATGACGGCTTTAGTCGGTTGAACTTCAAAGAAAAGAGCTCCCCCACCAACAAATGGTTCAAAATACGTTCCATATTCTTCTGGCATTAATCTTGTCAACTCTGGTAATAGCTGACGTTTTCCACCTGTCCATTTTGTAAAAGGCTTTAACCTTGCTAATTTCTCAGGCATAATTCACACTTCCTTATTATTAATTTTTTATTACCTAATTATACCAGTAGCATTGTTCATAAGCGAATAGTTTAAAAGTGAACTTGGAAACAATTCTGAAAGTTCTCTAGATAATATCAGGAAGACTCTCTTGAACTTTAATGTTTATTTTAGAAACCACATTATTTCTTACAATCTTTATTTCTTATAAATTTAGTCATTAAATTTAATGTTATCGAAAAAGCAAATCATAATAACATAAATTTATATTATTAGCTGTCTAAAGAAAAATCATTCATATTGAATTTTTATTCTTTTTTTATAAATGAACTTTATTTATGTTAAAAATAAAAAGTTAAAGGAAGAAAATAATGAGAATCAAAAATGTTAATTTCAAATTTAAGAATAGAACTATAGATATAAATTTTAACAAACCCTCAGAAAGTGATTCAAATACATACAGCTTACTTCTTGGCAATAATGGTGCTGGAAAAAGTTCTATATTTGAGACTATATTGACCTATTATTCAAAAGAAAAAAGGATGATTCTAAAGAAAAAGCTAGTATTATTGATGAAGGTATCCCTAAAAAGATTATTTTATCTACTTATTCTCCTTATGATCGAATTAGAATTTAAAAATCAAAAAGAAATCATAGAATTACTATTCGTAAAGACGAGGATTATGACACAGAAATAATCAATCCAAAACATACTTTTGACAATATAGTTGGATTGACTTTGCAGTGCCTATTATAAGTGCAAAATAAAAATAACGACTACTTTTTCACGAGTAGAATCTCAGATTTCAAATCTTTTTACAAATAAAAGAAGAGTCTATTTTTTTCTTTTTAATAGAAAAACACAATCAAACACGCATAAACAAACTTTTTAGCCTATCACAAATTCCTCAATCTAAAAGTGCTCTCTGATTTACTTAATAAACGAATAGAATTTTTTTGATGATTCTTTAAAAAGCACAAATAGAGTTACTTACTTCACTACTAACTAAAGAGATAATTTCTTTAAAAATTTGACGAAAGATTTCACCAAAAATTTTTAAAGAAAAAAATTGAAATTGAAAGTGATTATCGTAATGCTTTTTAATTCTGAAAAATTACATTCACGAATTGAATATAGAAAATGAAAAATTACTAGAACCTTTTTCAGACGAAACAGTAAATAGAGATGAGCTTAAAATAATAATTTCTGAGTTAGTAAATGTAAGAAGAGAAATTTCTGATGCAATTGAAAAATCTTCCTATTGAATCAATAGTAAAAGATAACATAGACAAAGAATTATTTTTAAATTTTTTTAATGCTGAACACTTTAAATTATTTATGGTATTAGTATACTTAAAAATTTATATCAAAAAAATCAAAAAGTATCTATTGCGAAGAATATGAATATTATGGAAATAATAAACAATTCTTGAAGATTAGTTCTATAAAGGAGTTTTTATGTTCGTAATGAAAATACTGCCGGAATAAATATAACAGGTGATTCCGAGACGATTAAAGACTTAATGAATATTGATTTTGACATTCTAGAACAAACTAACAATTTTCTAATAGATGACTTATTAATATATAAAGAAAAAGAATATATACCTATTTCTAGCTTTTAGTTCAGGGAACTTTCTATATTCTTAAGAATTATGGAAATTAGCTTATATATTGAAGATAACTCACTAATCCTAATAGATGAACCAGAAATACATTTTAAATCCAGAGTGGATCATTAAATACTATTATATTTTTAAAACAATGTTTTAATAACAAGAATTCCCATTTTATTATAGCTAGTCAATCACCACTTATTGTTAACCTATTCCATAGGTCACAAGTATTTTATATTACTTCAAGTAACGATCAATCAACGATTAAACACCTTGATGAAGAGACTTTTTGTAAATTCAATTGATAATATTTTAAAATTTGTATTCGGTATTGATTATAGTAACAACCCTATCTTTTACTGAAGAATCTCAAAGGATTAAAGTAAAAGCTTCTGAAAACTTGTTATCTGCTTTTAGACAGTATCGATGAAATTGCTGATGGTAGATTTAGAAATACAATTTCATCTGAAATACTCTCAAAAGAAAATATCGAAAAATATATTGATTTAATTGGTGAAGACGCATCATATCATAAAGAATTAATTAGTGAGGAATTACAAAAAGATGACGAATAGTTTGGAAAAATTTTTTTAAGTGATATTTTTAAATTTAAAAAAACAATTAATGAAAATGATGATACTGATATTAATTCTATACTTACTCAAAAATTTTATAGAACTTAATGATGTACTGAATAAATGCCCGTCAATTATAGAATATGTAAATTATATATCTAACAGTAATTTAATTGATGAAATCCTTTCTCAAGAAAAATTTCTTCTCACAAAATTATTTTACATATTTAGATAGCAGTGTTTCTGAAATTCAGACTCTATACAAGATATTGAAACATTTTATAAAAGATAATAAAAGATGATTCGTATTTTAAATTTAAAAGAAATATACAACTACTTCTCTAGTAACGACGTTCCAACTGCGATAAAAAAATAATTATAATTACAATTTTAGTTTTTAAAGAAGATTATTCAAAGGGTATATACTATAACACATGCTCAGTATGTCAACAACAAATAGCCACAGGCAACAGAGATTTAGATCATTTTCTGAACAAAAAAATACTTTCCACTTCTTTGTTTAAAAAAAGATAATTTAGTCCCAATGTGTAGGATTTGTAATATATGTTATAAGAAAAACGAGGTTACCAAAAATCCCAGTCATACATCCAAGTAAAGTGGATTTTCAATATCAAATATTAAATTTAAACTAATTAACCTTGCTAGCTTAGTTATCGATAAGGATAATTTATCTGAGGATTATATAAATTATATAGAATTAATGGACTTAGAACGTCGAATATCCCATGAAGATATTTTATCTACAATTGAAGGTTTAATTAAAATTATAACGAAACAAACAAAAGAAAAAAAGTGACTCCGGGAATGCGTCTCAAGCAGATATTATCAGTACTAAAGAGTATAATAATTAATCATATTGAATACACTCGCTCCAATACTGATATTATTCCGCAATATCATATTCGAATACAAATATTAGAAAATTTATTAGATAATATACTTTCTCAATATAGAATAGCAATAATGATTTATCATTCAAAAGTCTAGGAATCATTATTAGAACAATAATTTGCATTTTGAAAGTAAATTATTGTTCGCTATTGATTAGGTATCAGAAAGAAAATATTTAATTTAAATACCACACTTATTGCATATAAAAACACCTCTATGTTTATTGGATATTAATTACCATATTTAACATAGAGGTGTCTTATTAATTTCTACTATTCTATTCAAGAGCAATTAATTATTGTCAACTAAATAAACCTTCCTCATTAATCTGCGGATATAGAGTTGCCCTCTTAAACTCTATTGTATCTTTAAAAATAAGCTTCACAACTCCTATTCCTAATTCTGATGAAAAATTCTTCATTAAGAGTTATATCTATACCCTCAGAAGATTGATTAAATGCCAATGGAGTTGAAGTAAATAAGTCAACGACCTCTTTAACGGCAGAAAATTCGCCACCTAATCTAAGTAATCCATTAAGTGGTCGAATAAAGTTAACAATATAAGCTATATTCTCCCGCTCAATCGAAATGCATAAATCATTTGCTCTATAAATTTTCGTTGGAGTATTTCTACCGTAGACTACTTCGCCAAATACATCTAACCATTGTCCTACACTTTTTAGAATTGAAAGTGTACTATTTGGAATCTTACCATTGGCATCGGGATTAACGTTCAACAATAAGTTTCCCTTTTTAGAGATTATCTCGATTAATGTTCGTATAACTTGTTGTGGAGTCATTAAATAAGGTTGAATTTGTTCCTCATTAATGTATCCCCAACTTAAACGATTTAATGTCATACATGATTCCCAGTACACATCATGACTGCCACCAATTTTTTCTTCTGGAGTGATAAAGTCTTCTGCTAACCTAGACCGGTTGTTAATGATGATTTGAGGTTGTAATTGTCGAACCATTTCATTCATAGCTATGGAATCCCACCCTTTAGCATCTATCATGGGCCGAGGAATATCATACCAAAGTACATCAATCTTACCGTAATTTGTCATAAGCTCTCGTAGCATTCCTTTAATATAATCTGTAAACCTCTTGTTTGCATCTTCATCTATCATGCAAGAATAAGCATCATCGTGATTCCAATCCATTAAAGAAAAATACAAACCAATACGCAGTCCATATTTACGACAATATTTTACGAAATACTTTACAACATCAATTCTACTTCCATAATTAGTTGAATTAAATTCATTTACACCCGATTTCCATAAAGAAAAACCCTCATGATGTCTTGTAGTGAGTACAACATATTTCATTCCTGTTTTATAGGCTAATTTCACCCATGATTCAATGGCCTCCTCAGAAATATTAAACCCATTTGCAAGTTGATTATACTCTTCTCGTTTAATATTTTGATTCCCTTTACTCCATTCATGATCAGCTTTAACACTATACAATCCAACATGAATAAACATTCCAAATCTTGCGTCTAACCACCAATCAATCCTTTCTGGAAGAGTCTTTAATCTATTGTTTTCATACTCCTCAAAGTTCATGACCTGTCCTACCTTAACTTATAACCTTATGTTCTAAAAGAGCTGCTTCTATTTCTTCAGCTTTTAAAACATTTTTTACACCGATTATAATTACTTCGTCTGCAAATTTTTCTAACTTACTAGCAAATACTAACGGGCAAAGAATAACATCATAATTTCGTCCAATTGATTCTGCATCCCCTAAACTTGCATGGTCAATCGTAGCATTCGAATTATGTTTCTTTAAAACTTCAGTAGTCTTCAACTTCATTATCAGACTACTTCCAACACCGTTTCCACAACATACTAATATTTTCATAAAATACACTCCTAAATATTATCGTAATAGCCCTCTTTGTGTTTCGTATAGTGTCGAATATGGATAAAAATGAGAAGCACTGTAAATAATGCTAATACTACATATGGGTTAAATAGATATGTTAAGTATAATAACGGTGCAATCATTAAGTTATTATCACCCATTGCAGGCCAAGCCACTAATTCATATCCAGAAACACCGTGAATCCAAAGTAGCATAACAAGTGAAACCATTACTTGAATAAATCCACTGATGAAAGGAATTAGCATTGCTGCCTTTCTACCACCTTTGTTATTCGCAAATACAGCAAGTGTTGCGTTATCAAAGAATAAAGGAATAAATCCTGGTACCAAGAACAATGGAGAGTTAAAGACTAACAATAGAGCCATTGCTACAATTTGTCCAAGGAATCCAAATACAAATCCAAACATCGTCACATTTGGATGAGCATAGTTAAATGTAACCGCACAGTCTACTGCTGGAATAGAGTTTTTGAGGAATTTTTGTTTAATTCCTTCAAATGCAGCCGTTAATTCAGACACGAATAGCGCAACACCTTGTCGAAGAATAAACATATATACTGAGAACATCAAGCAGCTTTTTAATACATATGCCCATAATGCCATACCACTATTCTTAAAGCCTGCGTCCACTTTTGCCAATGTTTCTGGTCCAACCATAAACATAATAGGTCCAATAAATAAAGTAAGTAATACTGCTATTGATACAATGTTATCACTAAAGATTGACAATGCTCCTGGCAATTTAATCTTTGCAATATCCTCATCTTTACTACCGATTTTTCCAGCAAACTTATCTGTAATTAAAAATACCAAACATTTGTTGGTGAGCTACCGCAAAGCCGGCATTATCTGTAAGATCCTTTGTAGCTTCAACCGTTAAGTTAGATGCAATTGACGTAAAAAATACCAATAAATAAACCGACTAAGAATGTGTACGTGAAGTTTCTTGTTTCTGGTGCAACAAGATAAATCATGAACGTCCACATTGTTGAATAACCTTGCAGTACATGCCCTGTAGTATATACCGTTCTACATTTTGTATACTTATTAAAGTAAACTAAAAATCATGTTAACAAAGAACGAAACAATAAATGCAGTCATAGTCCACATAACTGCCCTGGAATTGAATAAACTCCTGTATCACCATAAAGTTGACCAAGCATAAAATAAGTGTCTACTACACCAATTTTTTTCTATCAAATTTTTAAACCAATACTTTCAATAATTGGACGGAATGTTTGAACTAAACCTCCCGAACCAGCAGTTAAAATTAAGAAACCAATGGCAGTTTTGATAAAACTTGATAATGCTTCATACCATCTTTTTCTTTAAAAGAATTGCACCGACAAAAGACAGCATACCGATAAAATAAGCGGGTTGAGTTAAAAAGTTCTTTGATATCGATTGAAATACCTGCATTAAAAATTTCCATGTCAATTCTCCTTTATGTTTTTAAGAAAGATGTGAGTTAAAACAAATATAATTCACCTCCATTAAATAATTTCACATCTTTTTAGTAGTAATATAATGCCTGAGACTAAATTAAAAAAACTTAAATACAACAATTTTAAATAATACGTATAAAACATAAAGAAAAACCCTTACATAAATAATGCTGTAAATAGTTTTTAAAAATCAATAATAAAACCGTGAATAATTGGTGAATATAAAATCTTTAATTTCTCTGCTTCTGTCTTAAAGAACAATAATTATCTACTAGGATCTTAATTTTTTTAGTAGTTACTATCAGATAAAATTCCCATTTTTCTTTTATATCTTCATTTATTAATTTTGATGTTATTTATATCATAATCTCTGTTCTCCACAATTTTTGAAAAGTTATTGGAAAAAAACATTTTTAAACTATTAACAACTTAGCTAGTAATTTAATATTTTTAATATATAATCTTTATTAGCGTTAAATTTAATGTTATGATTTTTAGTGAATACAGAGTAAAAAGGGTGAATTTATGAAAAAAATAATGAAATAATTGAACGTTTATTTATTTTTGGAAACGGATTCGATCTATCGTGTGGACTAAAATCTAGTTATAGTGATTTTTAAAGATATATTTATTCTTAACCCGACAACATATGAAGAAGATAGTAAAGATAATTACTGGCTTAAATTATTTAAGAAATTGTCAACCGATAGTGACTCAACTTTATACAATTGGACCGACATTGAAACACAAATTCTTTTTACAACTAAAAAAATATTGAATTTTTATTCGATAGCTTTTTAATTTTCAATCTTGGCAATTCAGAAGATAGTAGTAGTTTAAAGATTAAAATCGCTAATGAAATAGATAGACCAACTACTAAAAATGAAATCAATTTTAAATGTTGATTCTATATTAATCACTTATCAACTATTAAAAAAAGAATATAATTCTTTTTAAAATCGAACAATTTAATAAAAATCCAACAAAAAAATTAAAGGCGGATTTAATTAGATTGGAGAAATATTTTCAAGTTTACCTAACTAAACATCTTAGTTCGAAGCTTAAAGTAGAAGTTTCTACAGATGATATTGCCACCCTACTCTTCGATTACAGATATAGAACATCTTCGTTAATAAACCATCTAACAAGACAATATTCTGGGGATAACTCCATAGATTATTATTTATCGTTTAATTATACTAGTCCTTATAAAAAAATAATTTGACCAGAAACATACATGGTACATTGGAAAAAGGAAATATCATCTTTGGAATTGATTATGATAAGGCAAAAATAATTTTTAATAAACCACCTATCAATTTACGAAATCTTATCGTATACTTGAAAAACAGAGCGATTTCAACGATTAGTATCTCTAAGGATTTCGATTATATTTGTTTTTATGGTCACGGACTTGGTGAGGCCGATTATAGTTATTTTCAATCAATTTTTCGATTCAGTAGATTTATATCATGGCAAAACTAAGTTAGTATTCTATTGGACTCAATTTGATGATAGTAACCAATACAAAAATTCAAGTTGAACGAGTTACTAATCTTATTGAAAAAAATATGGTCAAACATTTACAAATAAAAGATCATGGAAGAAATTTATTTACTAAATTACTTCTAGAAAAACAGAATAATTTTTAATTATGTTAATTTAAATGAAGTTTGGAAAGAATATTGTTTCAAATAAAGAAGAACCCTTGCAGTTTTCTGCAAGGGTTCCTCTTTCTATTCACTTTTTCTAAGGCACTCTCCCTATTTCGTCCCAATGCTCATGGTTTCTGGTAAGGTGCTGCCGCCGTCGATGACGATTTGGCTTCCTGTGAGGTAGCTGGCTTCATCGCTTCCAAGGAAGGCGAAGAGTTCACCGACTTCGAGTGGGTCTGCCAATCGTTTCATTGGTACGCCTACTGCGATGTCTTGGATGGCACTTTCTGGGTTATCAGGGTTGGATTCGATGGCCATCTTTTCAACCATTGGTGTACGCGCATATCCCAGTTGTGAGCAGTTCACGCGGATATGACGGTCTGCGTATTCGACGGCCAAGCATTTCGTTAAACCAACGAGCGCTGCTTTTGTCATGGCGTAGGCTGCTTCTCCGGCATCGGCTACAATATCCCCTGTGACAGATGAGGCAATGACGATGCTACCACCGCCTTGTTCGAGCATATATGGAATGACCGCTTGACAGCTATTCCATACACCCTTGATATTCACATCGATATGGAAGTCGCGCATTTCATCGCTCATTTCTTCAAATGGAGCCAAGCGACATACCCCAGCGTTGCAGCAAGCCACGTTCACTTCCCCGAAGGCGTCTTTTGCCTTCTTGGCTGCTTCTTTCATATGGTCTTTGTTGGAGACATCTCCGACATAAGTGACGATTTGGGCGCCGTATGTATCTCTTAATTCTTTCGCCGTTTCTTCAACTTCTGGTAATAAGTCGACTAGGCACATCTTAGCGCCGTATTTGGCATAGACCGTTGCGATTCCCTTTCCGAGTCCAACGGCTGCTCCAGTGATAAGTGCTACTTTTCCTTCTAATTTTTTCATGGTTTTCTCTCCTTTACTTGAACTATTCTACACCTCCAGTGTACCTTTTTGAAAACGGTTTATCAATCTAATTTTCTATGTTATTAAGTTTTTATCCTAATCTTATTTGTTTTCTATAAATGACTCTCTTTATATTTTGCATTTCACTTCCATTTTCAATACGATAGTGTCAAAGAAATCTAGGAGGTGAACAGATGGCACAGTCTGAAATCCTAACGCTACAAATTGACTCCAATCTAAAAGAACAAGCAGAAGCCCTATTTTCAAGTTTAGGGTTGACTCTAGAAGAAAGCCATCACTCTTTTTTTGAAGCATCCGTCCTGCAGGGTGGCATTCCTTTTTTTCATTTGAACAGCCTCGTTATAATCAACAAACGGAACTAGCTCTTCAAGAATCTCGAGACATTCTTTCTGGAAAGATTCACCACTCTACTACTCCTGTTGACGACCTATTAAAGGACTAACTCTCATCATCCAGTCACTTCTGAGTGGCTTTTTGCACAAAAATCGCCTTTCAGAAGGCGTGCCTTCCGTCCAGCGATCGTTTTTGTTATTTAATTATTCTTGCCCTTTGACT
>BNJU01002323.1_pt1 | contig 136783 bp, 134 predicted proteins | sample 8539281 | NCBI WGS metagenome assembly BNJU01 (sample SAMD00202456, study PRJDB9452) | human saliva metagenome | isolation source: human saliva | place: Japan | reverse complement strand
CTCATCCAGGGTGATCTCATCAGTGTGGTCGTCGATGTCCGTCATCAGCCACGAGCCTAACGCGCCCGGGGAGTCTTCGGCCCAACCGACGCCACGAGCCTTGGTCATCATCCCGGTCATCGTGGCGGGTCCTCCCGGCAGATCCCGGTGCCGACGGCGCCGGTCCTGCCTGCCGGGCCGCTCTCGGCGGCCGCGCGGCCTGCTCGGCAGGGCGCCCCGACGGCGGGCAGCCCGGCTCGGCGGCGACACGATCGACTGCTGGATGCTCATGTCCCGGCCAACACGACGGTGCCCCTGATTTCATTCCCCGTCCGCCCTGAGCGAGGCGCGCACCACGCTCGAGCAGCGATTTCGCTGGCCCGAGCCGCCCACGTAGGTCAGGATGGGGGCATGAACATTCTGCGCTCCTTCGCCCGCCCCATGCTCGCCGCGCCCTTCATCGTCGATGGACTCGACGCCCTGGTGCGCCCGTCGCGCCACGTGGAGAAGTTCGAGAAGGTCGCCCCCACGCTGGAGCGGGTCGGCCTGCCGCCCGTGCTGACCTCCGACGCACGGCTGCTCACTCGCGCCTCGGGTGCCGTGAGCCTCGTGGCCGGGCTGGGGCTGGCCGCCGGGCGGGCACCCCGCACGAACGCCACCATCCTGGCGGCCCTCAATGTGCCCCTCACCGTGGTCAACAACCCCGTCTGGGCGGTCAAGGGAACGCAGGCCCGCAAGGAGGCCCTCTCCGGGCTGCTGCGTGGGGCCGCCCTGGGGGCCGGGCTCGCGCTGGCCGCCGTCGACCGTCAGGGCAGGCCGTCCCTGGCCTGGCAGGTGCGCAACGCCCGCCAGCAGCGTGAGGCGATGCAGGCCGCCCAGCAGGCCGTTCAGCAGCGCTCCGTGACCGCCTGAGTCGCCCTGGTCGGCCCCGGATCGTCACCCGTTGGCTCCGGGCCCGGGTCCGACGTCGACCCATCGCCACCTGCACCCACAGCGCCCCTGCACCTGTCACCTGGGCGTCACAGGCGACGGCTACTCTCGTCCCGGTCCACGTCCGACCGGTCGCGGTGCGCGCACGCGCCCGCACCACTGACCACCACGCGCAGACACGTCATCGACACGCTAGGGAGCACTCATGACCGTCCAGTCCGCCCAGCCGGCTCAGGCAAGCCAGTCACCCCAGTCGGAGCAGGCCGCCCAGCCCGACATCATCTACACCTGGACCGATGAGGCCCCGATGCTGGCGACCCACTCCTTCCTACCGATCGTGCGCGGCTTCGCCCAGCGGGCGGGCGTGAGCGTGGGCACGGCGGACATCTCGCTGGCGGGACGCATCCTGGCGGCCTTCTCCCTGGCCGACGACGACCTGGCCCGCCTGGGCGAGCTCACCCAGTCCCCGGCGGCCACGATCATCAAGCTGCCCAACATCTCCGCCTCCCTGCCCCAGCTCAAGGCCGCCATCGCCGAGCTCCAGGCCCTGGGCCACGAGATCCCCGACTACCCCGACTCCCCGGCCACGCCCGCCGAGCAGGAGGCGCGCGCCGCCTACGACGCCGTCAAGGGCAGCGCCGTCAACCCCGTCCTGCGCGAGGGCAACTCGGACCGGCGCGCCCCAGCGGCCGTCAAGGCCTACGCCCGCTCCCACCCGCACTCGATGGGGGCCTGGTCACCCCAGTCGCGCACCCGCGTGGCCACGATGGGGGCCGGGGACTTCCGGCGCAATGAGCGCAGCGTCGTCGTGCCCGAGGCCGGCACTCTGCAGATCCGGTTGCGCCCGGCCGACGACGGTGAGCCGATCGTCCTGCGGGAGTCGCTGCCGGTGAGCGCCGGGGAGGTCGTGGACGCCACCTTCATGAGCGCCGCCGCCCTGGATGAGTTCCTCGCCCAGCAGGTGACCGCCGCCAAGGACGAGGACCTGCTGCTGTCGGTGCACCTCAAGGCCACGATGATGAAGGTCTCCGACCCGATCATCTTCGGTCACGCGGTGCGTGCCGCTCTGCCGGGGGTCTTCTCCACCTACGGGCAAGTTCTGGCCGAGGCGGGTCTGCGGGCCGAGGACGGGCTGGCCTCGATCCTGGCGGGCCTGGACTCGCTGCCCCAGGGAGAGGAGATCCACGCCGCCATCGAGACCGAGCTGGCCGCCGGGCCGCGCCTGTCCATGGTGGACTCCGACCGCGGCATCACGAACCTGCACGTGCCCAGTGACGTCATCATCGACGCCTCCATGCCCGCCATGATCCGGGCCGGCGGCCACCTGTGGGGGCCCGACGGCCAGACCGCGGACACACTCGCCGTCATCCCGGACTCCTCCTACGCCGGGGTCTACCAGGCCGTCATTGATGACTGCCGCGCCCACGGGGCCCTGGACCCGGCCACCATGGGCTCGGTGCCCAATGTGGGTCTCATGGCCCGCAAGGCCGAGGAGTACGGCAGCCACGACAAGACCTTCCTCATCCCGGCCGACGGCACCGTGGAGGTCGTCGCGGTCGAGGGCGCCGGCGCCGAGCCCGGTACGGTGCTGCTGTCCCACGAGGTGGCCACCGGCGACATCTGGCGGGCGTGCACCACCCAGGACGCCCCCATCCGCGACTGGGTGCACCTGGCGGTCACGCGGGCCCGGGCCACCGGCGCCCCGGCCGTCTTCTGGCTGGACCCCGAGCGCGGGCACGACGCCGTCCTCATCGACCTGGTGAACCGTTACCTGGCCGATGAGGACACCGAGGGCCCTGGACATCCGCGTCCTGGACCCGGTGGCGGCCACGCGCCTGTCCCTGGAGCGCGCCCGCCGCGGCAAGGACACGATCTCGGTGACCGGCAACGTGCTGCGCGACTACAACACGGACCTCTTCCCCATCCTCGAGCTAGGCACGAGCGCCAAGATGCTCTCGGTGGTGCCGCTGATGAACGGCGGCGGCCTCTATGAGACCGGTGCCGGGGGCTCGGCCCCCAAGCACGTGCGCCAGCTGCTTGAGGAGGACTACCTGCGCTGGGACTCCCTCGGCGAGTTCCTGGCCCTGGCGGAGGCCTTCCACCACGTGGCCCAGGTCAGCGGCAACGAACGCGCCGAGGTCCTGGCCGACGCCCTGGAGGCCGCCACGGCCCGACTGCTGGAGGAGAACCGTTCCCCGGCGCGCCGTCTGGGGCAGATCGACAACCGCGGCTCGCACGCCTGGCTGGCCCTGTACTGGGCCCGCGAGCTGGCCGCGCAGGAGACCAGCCCCGAGCTCGCCGCCGTCTTCTCCCCGATCGCCCAGCAGCTCGAGGCCTTCAATGACACGATCCAGGCCGAGCTCCTGGCCGTCCAGGGCTCCCCGGTGGACATCGGCGGCTACTACCGCCCCGATACGGCCCTGACCGACGCCGCCATGCGCCCCTCGACCACCCTCAACGCGGTCATCGAGGCCTTGGCATGACCAACGCCCCCGGCGCCGGCGGCCCTACGGCCCTTTCGGCTGGCTCGGCAGGATCGGCCGAGCCGTGGCGGGCGCCGGTGGCGGCGGGGGCGCTGGAGGCCGTCGTGGAGCTGCCGGGGTCGAAGTCGCTGAGCGCGCGGGCCCTGCTGCTGGCCGCCATCGCCGACGCGCCGACGACGCTCACCGGGCTTCTGCGCTCGCGCGACACCGAGCTCATGCTCGCCGCCCTGAGCGTGCTCGGTGCCCGCTTCGAGGACCTCGACGAGACCGGCACGCATCTGCGCGTCACGCCCGCTCCCCTGCCGCTGCACGTTCAGGCCGGGCCCGACGGCCTCGGACGCATCGACGTCGGCCTGGCCGGGACCGTCATGCGCTTCGTGCCCGCCCTGGCCGCCCTGGCCGACGCCCCGGTCGTCTTCGACGGGGACGAGGCCGCCCGGCGCCGCCCCATGGCGCCTCTGCTCGACGCGCTGGCCGCCCTGGGCGCGGACGTCACCCACCTCGGCGAGCCCGGCTTCCTGCCCTTCCGTGTCGGCCCCGGCGACGGCGCCCTCCTGCGAGCCGAGGGCGCCCGCGTGGCGGTCGATGGCTCGGCCTCCTCCCAGTTCGTCTCCGCCCTCCTGCTCCTGGGCGCCATCCTGCCCGGCGGCCTGGAGCTCACCCCCACCGGGCCGGTGCCCTCACTGACGCACGTGGCCATGACGGTGGCGACGCTGCGCGAGCGGGGCATCGCCGTGGACGAGCCCGCCCCCGGGGCCGGCGACGGCGAGCGCACCTGGCGGGTCCACCCCGGTCGCCCCCGCGGCGGGGAGGTCGTGATCGAGCCGGACCTGTCCAACGCCGGTCCCTTCCTGGCGGCCGCCCTCGTGGCCGGGGGCCGGGTCAGCGTCCCCCACTGGCCGGCGGCCACGACCCAGGCCGGCGACGCCTGGCGCGAGCTCCTCCCCCGCCTGGGCGGAGAGGTGACACTCGCCGACGGGCTGCTCACGGCCCGCGGTACCGGGCGACTGACCGGGATCCACGCGGACCTGTCCGACGTCGGCGAGCTGGCCCCCACGGTGGCGGCCCTGGCCACCCTCGCCGGAGCCCAAGGCCACACCAGCACCCTCACCGGCATCGCGCACCTGCGCGGGCACGAGACCGACCGCCTGGCGGCCCTGGCCACCCAGATCCGCCTCCTGGGCGGGAACGCCGAGGAGAGCCACGACGGGCTCATCATCCGCCCCGCCCCGCTGCACGGCGCCGCCCTGCGCTCCTACGCCGACCACCGGATGGCGACCTTCGCCGCCATCATCGGCCTGAGCGTGGAGGGGGTGAGCCTGGACGACGTCGAGTGCACCTCCAAGACGCTGCCCGGCTTCACGGACCTGTGGGCCGCCATGCTCGCCACCGCCGGCGAGTGCGGTACCGACCCCTCCACCGCCCCTCACCGCAAGCCGACGACACCGGGAGATGGTGCTTGATGGCCCGCCGCGACATCGGCACCGACGACCCGCGCGTGAGGGTCCGCCCCGGCCGGGGCTCGCGCCCGCGCACCAAGCAGCGCCCCAGCCACGCCGACGCGGCCCTGGGCATGGTCACCCGCATCGACCGCGGCCACTACCGCATCCGCCTGGACGACCCAAGCCTCACCGAGGACTCCAGCGGCAACATCACCGCCATGAAGGCCCGCGAACTGGGGCGGGGCAAGGTCGTCGTAGGGGACCGGGTCGCCGTCGTCGGGGACACCAGTGGCCGCAAGGGCACCCTGGCGCGCATGGTCCGCATCGAGGAGCGCACCACCCTGCTGCGCCGCAGCGCCGAGGACGGGGACGCCGCCGGCACCGAGAGGGCGATCGTCGCCAACGCCGACAAGCTCGTCATCGTCACCGCCGTGGCCGACCCCGAGCCGCGCCCACGCATGATCGACCGCTACCTCGTGGCCGCCTACGACGCCGGCATGGAGCCGCTCATCGTGCTCACCAAGACCGACCTGGCTGATGCCGCCCCGCTGACGGACCTCTACAGCCCCCTGGGCGTGCGCTGCCTTGCCACCCGACTGCGCCCCCACGGCCCCGAGACCGGACCTTCCCAGGCCGACGACGAGCGGCCCGACGACGGCATCGAGGCGGTCCGCCAGGTGCTCGACGGCGCCGTCTCGGTCCTCGTGGGCCACTCCGGGGTCGGCAAGTCCACGCTCATCAACGCACTCGTGCCCGGGGCCGACCGCGCCACCGGGCACGTCAACGAGGTCACCGGCCGGGGCCGCCACACCTCCACCAGTCTTCAGGCCCTCGAGCTGCCCGGGGGCGGCTGGGTCATCGACACCCCCGGCGTGCGTTCTTTCGGAGTTTCCCACGTCGGCAGCGCCGACGTCCTGAGGGGCTTTCCGGACCTCGCCCGCGTGGCCGAGAACTGTCCGCGCGGGTGCACCCACGAGGACGGCGTCGTCGACTGCGCCCTGGATGCGTGGGCGAGTGCGACGGACGGGCCCGACGCCTCGGGAGCCTCGGCAGCCCGCGAGGAGCGGCGCGCGAGGGTGGAGTCCTTCCGCCGGCTGCTGGCCCCTCACTGGAGGCCGAGGACCCCACCCGCCCCTGAAACACTTCTGAAGCAGTCCCGGCGGCGCGCGGAGCCCTTCCGGGCGCGTCACAGTTTCGTCGACAGCGCGACCCTTAACCCCGAGGGCCGTTTGCCCTGGTCCTGGGCGATGACCCGGCGAAAACGGCGTCAACACTGAGTTTTTTCACGTTTCAACGGGCCCGCTATTGGACTCCGTGTGCTAAAACTCACATCACGGCACCGTTGCAGGATTCAACTACACACCGATTTTGACGGTTCCCACAAGCGAAAGCGCGTTAGTCTCAGGACATGCACAACCGTCCGACCCCTTCGCTTCCACGTCCCGCCCTGGGCGACCTGTCCGCACGCGCCAACCTCTCTGCGGCGCGCCGGCGCGTCCTGGAGGTCGTGGAGGCTTCTAACGACGCGATGACGGCCGTTCAGGTCGCCAGCGCACTCAACCTTCACCACAACACCGTCCGTGAGCACCTCGACGCCCTGGTTGACGCCGGGTTCGTCACGGTGTCCACCAAGCCGACGGGCAAGCGGGGCCGCCCGGCCCTGCGCTACGCCTCAACGGCACCCGACCCCCAGCAGATGGTCGACGCCTACCTGCTGCTGCTCGACGCGATCGCCGACACCCTGGGCGAGGGCGAGGACGCCCGCGCCACCGCTCTGGAGATCGGTCGCCGCTGGGCCGAGCTGACCCCCGGCACCATCGCTGAGCCCACGGTCGACGGCGAGCAGGTGGACCGGGTCACCGCCCTCATCCCCTACCTGGCGGTCATGGGCTTCGCCCCGGAGGTCTCCGGAGACAGCGTCGTCCTGCGCTCCTGCCCGCTCATCACCCGCAACCACCAGCCGCGCGACCTGGTGTGCACCATGCACGAGGGTTTCCTCCGGGCCGTCGTCGGCCCCGACCCGGCCGCCTACGAGCGTCTCAAGTTCCTGCCCAACGGTCCTGACGGCTGCCAGATCAGCTCGGCTCAGCCCGTCGACGAGGAGCCGGACCTCAAGATCGTCCACGCCGACGTCGCCTGAACGCGCAGCTCCAACAGCATCACCCGTCCACCCGTCCACCACTTCTAGATCGCAAGGCTTCGGCCCCGGGCACAGTCGCCCGGGGCCGAAGCGGCATTCGGTGGTGCTGCGAGTCCTGGTCTGAGGCGCCCACGGTTCAGGCGCTGATCTCCAGGACGCCGTGAGCTCCCTTCTCCATGTCGGCGAAGGAGTGCGTCACGAACACGTAGTGTCCCGGCTCGGAGGCGACGCACTCGACGAACCCGCCCTGAGCCGGCTGCAGGCCGAGGGCCTGGGAGCCGCCGGACCAGGCGGCCCCGATCCGGTTCGGGCCGCCCAGGGTCCAGGCCCCCTCGAAGAAGACCTGATCGAACTGCAGGCCGACGGTGTGGAACGACGTCGGAAGGGAGGGCCCGGCGGCCATGACCCAGAAAGCGCACGCGCTCTCCGACCTTGGCCTTGAGCGGCTGCTGGTGGTACTGGAAGGCCACCCGTTGAAGGTCATGAGGTCGGGGGTCTTGGCGGCGATCTTGTCCGTGTTGGGCTCACCGCCCTCGGGGCCGAGGTAGACCTCGGAGGCGACGATGACGTACTCGCGGTCCACGGCCGCCAGCCCCGGCGGGTCGATGATGACGGCCCCATGCATGCCGGAGGCCAGGTGCAGGCTCATCGGCGAGGTGGAGCAGTGGTAGAGCCAGATCCCCGAGTGCTGGGCCTTGAAGGTGTAGACGAGGGACTCCCCGGGGTTGATCGAGCGCATCGCCTGATCGGGCGGGGTGATCCCCGCGTGGAAGTCCAGGGAGTGGCTCATCGTGCCGTCGTTGACCAGGGTGATCTCGAAGGTGTCCCCCACCTTGCCGCGCAGGACGGGGCCGGGGACCTGCCCGTTGAAGGTCAGGCGCCGCTGGGTGACGCCGGCGCCGACCGGCATGACCTGCTCCTTGACGGTGAAGGTGTGCCGGTGGGTCATGGGGCCACCGTCGGGACTGCTGGGGGCCGGTGGCAGGGGCGGCGTCGAAGGCCTTGAAGCCGGCGGGCAGACGGGCCGAGTAGTCGGGAACCGCGTCCTTGCCGGAGCCGGCCGGCTTGCTCTGGCCGCCGCCGTGCTGGTGGGCGCCGGCGGCCGCCCCGCCCGCGGTGACGTGGAAGACCATGCCCTGGGCGCGGTGGCCGGCGATGGAGCACCAGCCCTCGATCGGACCCGCGACGATGCCGGCGTCCAGGGTGCCCTTGGCTCTGGCGGCGATGCGCCCGGTGGTCTGGCCGGTGGCCAGGACGAGGTCGTGGACCTGGTCGGCGGTGTTGTCCAGGGTGATGACGAGCCGGTCACCGGGGGTGACATCGACCGTGTCCGGCACGAACCGCAGGCCCTCCACCGTGATGGTGGCGTTGACGGTGTTGCCGGTGGGCGTGACGTCCTGGGTGGCTCCGCCCTGACCGCGGTTGCCGATGACGCTGCCGACGACGACGGCCGCTCCGGCGGTCAGCAGTCCCCATGAGGACGCCGCGGCGGTCGGCGGGACTGGAGCAGAGCCGCCCGAGGACGGTGCGGCGGTCCCGTCTCCCGCCGTCGGGCCGGCCCCGCCGGTCAGGGGGCGGCGGTTGCGGTCGATGGCGGGGGCGGTACCGGCCGTCACCGCTCGGCGGTGGGCGCCCTCAGGGCTTGTCAGCGCCCGCCGCCGCGCGCCCGGCAGTGTCGCCGGGGGTGTGGGCCGCAGTGCCGGCGCCGCTGCTCTCGGTCTCCTGGGAGGCAGCGTCCTGAGAAGGGGCATTCTCGGAGCCAGCAGTCTCAGAACGGCGGCCTCATCGGGGATGGTGCCTGCGCGTCGGGCGTCTTCGTCATCGGGTTCCCCTTCGGGGCTGGGCGGGCCGGTGGCCCGCGGGGTCGGAGGTGGGGTCGGCGTCGGCCGGGGTGCGTGGGGTACGCGGCGGGCGCTTGCGCTGGGAGAGCTCGCGCAGGCTGAGGATCATGCCCGCCAGCAGGGTAGGGAGGTCACCAGCGCGGCCAGGGGCTCCGGCGACGACGCGCACCTGCCAGGGCGCCCCGGGTAGAGCGCCAGCAGGAGGCAGGCGTTGGCGGCGGTGACCCGGTAGGCGGCGAAGCGGTCCATGATCGCGTTGGTGGCCCGGGTGGCCGCGGGGCCGCCGCCGAGCATCACCGGGGTGAGGTAGCTCAGGGCCGCCACGAGGATCTGCAGGGCGAAGCCCGCCGCCAGGGGCAGGCGCAGGGAGTGGATGACCTCACGGGCAGCGGCGGCGTCGTCGGCCAGCGCCATGCGGGCCCCCAGGACGGCGACGCAGCCGATGAACCAGGCCACCGAGGCCGTGGCGGAGGCCGTGGCGAAGGAGGTCGGCGGGACCCGGCGGGCGGTGCGGTACGCAGGCACGAGGACGGCGCAGGCGCCGCCGAGGTAGACCAGGGTGCCCAGGCCCGCCAGGGGCGGCCACAGCCCGCAGGCGGCCACCAGCGCGGTGCCGCCCACGAGATAGGGCAGGCCGCGAGTGGTCCAGCGCGGTGCAACCGGCTCCATGGGAGTGCGCAGCATCGTGGGCCACAGCACCGTGAGCGTGCCCAGGACCGTGGTGCCCACGAAGCCCAGCAGCATGGTGGTCGTGTGGGCCAGGTAGAAACCGTCGGCCAGGGCGGAGCGCCCGTGGGCGTTGGACCAGGCGATGAGGAAGCCCAGGAGCGCGCCGGTGGCCAGCAGGACCAGGGCGACGGCGTAGTGGAGGGCCAGGGAGGCCAGGCGCGGGGCGATGGCGCGCCGGTACTGCACGGTGATGGCCACGACGCCCGCAATGGCCTGGGCCATGACGATACCCGCCCCGATGAGCGCCACCACCTGCTGGCCCATGGTGATGCCGGTGAGCACGACGGCAGTGCCGAGGCTGTGGGCGTAGAGGCGCGCGTCCAGGAGCGTGGCGCCGCCCAGGGCCGGGCGGTGCAGGAGGGTGTCGGCGAAGTGGGCGGACCAGATGGTGATGGCGCTGCCGATCCCGCCCAGGAGCAGGGCGTGCAGAGGCAGCCAGGTGCCCCAGGAGACCAGCGGGCCCACGATGGTCAGGCCGCCAGGATCGCGGCGATGAGCAGCCAGGCCATGACCAGGGCGTTGCGACGCACCTGGGTGGTGCGCCGGGAGGGCTTCTTGGCGGGGCGGCCCGGACCGTTTGCTCGTCCGGGGCCGGGAAGCGAGCCGGGCCGAGGGGCGGACCCGGTACCGGGAGGACCGATGGACAGGCTCATGCGGGGCTACCTCCCGTCTGCGACGTCGTCGTCCCGGATGCCACAGCCGCAGCCGGCGGCCCCACCCGGACCGGCTTGCGGATGCTGCCGGAGGTCAGGACGCGCCCCAGGGTGAGGACCATGAAGACGAGAATCGTCGCCACTCCCACGGCACCGCCGACCTTCCAGACCGCGGAGGCCTCCGCCAGCAGGCCGACGACGCGCACCACCAGGCCGGCGTGCAGCAGAACGTAGGGCAGCCACATGAGCCGGTGGTAGGGCAGGGCCCGGTGGACGATCGCGGGGATGATGACCGGGGCGTGGGCCAGGATCATGGAGAAGGCGAAGCCCACCGTGATGCAGTGGATGACGATCTCGTAGGCGGCCCCGTTCAGCCCCTGCAGGCCCCACAGCGACCACACCGCCCCGGCGACGGGCGAGCCACACGTAGCCGGCGAGCATGGAGGCCGCCATGAAGCGCACCCGCCGCGCAGGCGGACCGTGCGTCGGGCGACGTCGTAGTAGGCCATGACGACGGCCAGTCCCAGCAGGGCCGGGCCGACCACGAGGTGGGAGCCCGGTGCGATGAGCAGCAGGCAGGCGCCCAGGACCGCTGCGCCGGAGAGCGCCTCGACGACGGTCTCCACCATCTCGTCGAGGAAGGCGATGCGGGCCAGCTCCAGGCGCTCGCCGACGATGGTGAGCGTGGGGAAGAGCAGCCACAGCGGGACGACGTCCTCCATGCCGCGCCCACCCAGCCACAGGGACGTCCCCCAGCAGGAGGGCCGCCCCGCCCATGGCCTCGACGTCGACGGCGGCGCTGGGGGCGCGGCGGTGAACCCGCAGGTAGATGGCGCACAGGACGACGGCGGCGCCGGTCATGAGCCCCCGGCCGACGACGTCGGGGGCACCGGCCAGGAGGGCCAGGCAGCCCGCGGCACTTCCCAGCGGGGCGAGGAAGGCCCAGGGGGTGCGGGCGGCGACCGCCCGTTCCAGGGCGATGACGGTCCCCAGGAAGCCGACGAGCATGAGGGGACCGTGGAGCGCCGCCAGCTCGGCCCCATTGACGGGGGCCGGCAGGTTGAGGCGCAGGAGGGCGGCGTTGAGTCCCATGAGGATGCAGGCGGCGCCCAGGGCCCAGGCCACCAGGCGCGGCGCCACGCGGCTGGTCAGCGCCCGGCTGAGTCGGTCCGTCTCCACGGCCCAACCGTATCCAACGGCGCCGCAAACCCACGCACCACGCACTCACATCGACAAAAACTTCATGGACGACACGGCTCCGCGTCGTCTATGAAGTTTCGGTAGGTTTGTGTGGGGCTGGCCGCGTCGGCGGAGGTGGACAGTCGTTCCACTGGAGGTGGACAGTCGTTCCGGCCGACCCTGCGGTGGTAGTAAGGTCACGCCCACCAGTACGAAACACTCCGAAGGAGAGCCCTATGAGCGAGAGCCCCGAGCTGCTGCCCGTCACTGAGAAGAAGTCCAGCTGCGGCTGCCACGAGCACAGCGACGAGCGCCTCACCCTGGACGCGCGCGCCATCCCGCACCGTCTGCGCCACGCCGCGGTCATCGGCGCCGCCTCCTCCCTGAACCCCGGTGAGGGCTTCGACCTGGTGGCCCCGCACGTGCCCACCCCGCTGCTGGCCCAGATCGACCAGCTGCCCTTCACCTTCCAGCACACGCTGCTGGAGCAGTCCGAGGGCTTCGCCCGCGTCGAGATCCTGCGCACCGCCTGATCCGCGCCTCAGCGCGGCCGGTCGGCGGGGAGACACCCGCGGCCCCGAGCCCTCGGCTTCGGCCACGGGCTCGGGGCCTCGTCGGGTCTCACACCATGCCGCCGGCGCGCTCCCGATATGCTCAACGCATGACGCCAGCACCACTCGATGCCGCGGTCGTCGGCCCGAGCAGAAGCCGTGGAGCCTCCGCGGACCTGCCCATGCCGACGACCCGACCGGTGCTGCCCGAGCTGCCCGAAGGTCCCGGCCCGTCGGCCCCGGCTGCCGACGGCGTCCCCCAGCAGCTGGTCGACCGCTACGGGCGCACCGTGCGCGACCTGCGCCTGTCCATCACGGACCGCTGCAACCTGCGTTGCACCTACTGCATGCCCGCGCAGGGGCTCCAGTGGCTGCCCACCCCGGATCTGCTGACCACCGCCGAGCTCACCCGCCTGGGGCGCTCGCCGTCGAGCGCCTGGGGGTCGAGCGGATCCGCCTGACCGGTGGCGAGCCGCTGCTGCGGCGCGACCTGGAGGAGATCGTCGGCGCGCTGTCCGCCTTGCGGACCTCAGCCGGGGCCAAGCCGGACATCGCCCTGACCACGAACGGCCTGGGCCTGGAGAAGCGGGCCGCCGGGCTGCGGGCGGCCGGCCTGGACCGCGTCAACATCTCCATCGACTCCCTGGACCCGCAGGACTACGCCGCCATCACTCGCCGAGACCGGCTCGCCGACGTCCTGACGGGGATCGCCGGCGCCCAGGAGGCCGGTCTGGCCCCATCAAGGTCAATGCCGTGGCCGTGCCCACCACCGTGGAGGAACGCGCACCGCGCCTCCTGGCCGAGTGCCTGCGCCGCGGCTGGCAGCTGCGGTTCATCGAGCACATGCCGCTGGGACCGCGCGAGACCTGGAGCAGCCAGGACGTCGTCGGCGTCGATCAGATCCTGGAGGTGCTGCGGGAGGCCGGATTCACCCTCACCGAGGTGGGCCGCCCGGACCGTCGTCCGGCGGCGCTGTGGCGCGTGGCCGCCGGAAGCGCGGCGGGCCAGGAGCATCCGGCCGGGACGGTGGGCGTCATCGCCTCGGTCACCGCCCCCTTCTGCTCGGACTGCGACCGCACCCGCATCACGGCCGACGGGCGCCTCATGACCTGCCTGTTCTCCAGCACCGAGACGGACCTGCGCGGCCCCATGCGCGCCGGGGCCGACGACGACGAGCTCATCCGCATCTGGGCCGGCGCCACCTGGGGCAAGCCCCGCGCGCACGGCTCGGACAGTCCCCACACCGAGAGCGACGGCTTCGCTCGCCCGCAGCGCACCATGTCGGCCATCGGTGGCTGACCCGAGATCCTCAGGAGCCCCCATGACGAACCCCTCCCCGAGCTGTCGCCCCAGGCGGGCGCGCACCCCGGTCAGGCGCAGATCTCTGTGACCCTGCGCTACTTCGCCGCGGCCACTGAGGCCGCCGGGCGCCCCGAGGAGCGCCTGGACCTGCCCGCCGGCACGACCCTGGCGGCTCTGCGCGAGCAGCTCTCCGGTCGGGGCCTGGAGATGGCGCGGGTCATCCCGATCTGCAGCTTCCTCGTCAACTCCGTCTCCACCCCGGCGGACTCACTCACGCCCCTGACCGACGGCGACGCCGTCGACGTGCTCCCGCCCTTCGCCGGCGGATGACGACCGCATCAAGCCGGGCGGTTGCCGCACAGTCCGACCGTTCTTCCGCCCGCCTGCGCGAGACGTTCCCGGCTCGGCGACAAGACGTCAGGCGATGTTGCTCCACTGGCTCGAGCCGTCGGTGAAGGTCTGGCGCTTCCACACGGGCAGGCGCTCCTTGACCTCCTCGACGATCTGGCTGCACACGGCGAAGGCCTCGGCGCGGTGGTCGGAGCTGACGGCGACCGCGAGCGCCGCCTCCCCGACGCTCAGGTCGCCGACGCGGTGGACGACGCCCAGGGCCCGCACCCGCCCCTGCTGGGCCACGTCCTGGGCGATCTGCTCGACGACCTGGCCGGCCGTGGGGTGGCAGGAGTAGCCGATGCCGGTGACGGCGCGCTCGGCGTCGTGGTTGCGGACCACGCCCTCGAAGGTGACGACGGCGCCGGCGGCCGCGTCCTGGACGGCGTCGGCGAGCTCGGTGACGCTGATGGGCGCCTCGGTGACCTCGGCGCGGACCACGCGGGCCGTGGGAGCCGGGAGCGGCCGGCTGGGCTGGTCGGGGCTGGGCGTCACGGGGTCTCCTCGATCGGGGCGGCGGGCTGGGCGTGATCGGATGGTCGGCCGCGAGCATACCCATGTGGGCTTCCCCGGCTGAACGGGCATGATAGGCCCCGGGGTGCTCGGGAACCGGCCCCGCGACCACCCGCCCCGCGTCGCAGCCCACAGGGCGCCCGCTGAAGGAAGGACCGCTATGGCGCAGATGATTCCGCTGGAGGACTACGTCTCCCAGGTGCTGGAGGCCCTCTCGCCCCTGGAGGGCGGCCGTGTGCCGCTGGGGCGGGCGCACCGCCGGGTGCTGGCCGAGGACGTGACCGCCGCCGTGCCGGTGCCACCGTGGACGAACTCGGCGATGGACGGCTACGCGGTGCGCGCGAAGGACACGACCGGCGCCTGCCCACAGACGCCCGTGGTTCTGCCGGTGAGCGGGGACGTTCCGGCCGGCGCCGCACCGCGGCCCCTCGCGGAGGGAACCGCCCAACGGATCATGACCGGGGCGATGCTGCCCGAGGGCGCGGACGCCGTGGTCAAGGTGGAGGACACCGACCAGGCTCCCGGCCCGCACCCGCTTCCCGAGCGCGTCGAGATCCGCGCGGCGGCGACCCCGGGCCTCAGCGTGCGCCGCGCCGGGGAGGACGTGGCGGCGGGCGATCCGGTCATGGCGGCGGGGACGAGGCTGTCGGCGGCGGCCATCTCCGCCCTGGCCTCCGTGGGGCTCGGCTCGGTGCTGGTGCGGCCGCAGGTGCGCGTGGCGGTGGTGTCCACCGGGGCCGAGCTGCGTGACGCCGGCCAGGCGCTGGAGCCCGGGACGATTCCCGACTCCAACTCCCTGCTGCTGGCCGGGCTGGTCGCCGAGCACGGGGCCGTGTGCACGAGCGTGGCCCGCAGCGGCGACACGGCCGAGGCCCTGGCCGAGGTGCTGCGGCAGGCCGCGGCCGGCGCCGACCTCATCGTCACCTCCGGGGGCGTGTCCGCGGGAGCCTTCGATCCTCTGACGATGCTGGCGCAGGCGCAGCGGGGCGAGGAGGCCCCAGTGCACCTGGACTTCGTCAAGGTGGCCATGCAGCCGGGCAAGCCCCAGGGGCACGGCTGGGTGCTCGCCGACGACGGCCGGCGGGTGCCGATCATCTGCCTGCCGGGCAACCCGGTGAGTGTCCTGGTCTCCTTCACCACGATCGTGGCCCCGGCGCTGGCCCGCCTGGCCGGGCAGGACGCAGACGACGGCGGCGCAGAGCCGCTTCCGGGTCGGCCTGTCCTGACGGCGCGCGCGGCGGTGGGCTGGCGGACCCCGCCGGGGCGGCGCCAGCACGTTCCGGTGCGCTTCACCGAGGCCCCCACCGGCTCCGGAGTCCGTTCCGACCTCGGTGACGGTGCGGGCCTCCCTTGGGTGACGCCCACCCACCGGCTGGGCTCCGGCTCGCACCTGGTGGCATCGCTGCCGGCCGCGCAGGCACTGGCGGTGGTGGCCGCCGAGGTCGAGGCGGTCGAGGTCGGCGACGAGCTGCCCCTCATCCCGCTGTCCGCCTCGTAGCGCCCGCCGGCCGCCCCTGAAGGCCGCCGGTACAAGCGACGAGCCACATCCACGACGCACGATCCCACCCCCAGTGAAGGAGCCCCTATGACTACCCGCCCCGAGATCACCCTCACCCACCTGGACGAGGCGGGCGCCGCCTACATGGTGGATGTCACCGCCAAGACCCCGACCGTGCGCGAGGCCCGCGCCACCGCCTTCGTGGCCTGCTCGGAGGCGATCGTCGACGCCCTGCGCGGCGGCTCTGTCCCCAAGGGCGACGTGCTCGCCGTGGCCCGCGTGGCCGGGATCGCGGCGACGAAGAAGGTCCCCGAGCTCCTCCCCCTGGCGCATGTCATCGGCGTGCACGGGGCGCGCGTGGACCTGGAGATCGTCGACGGCGGCGTGCGCATCGAGACCACGGTGCGCACGGCCGACCGCACGGGCGTGGAGATGGAGGCCCTCACCGCCGCCACCGTGGCGGGACTGGCGATCGTCGACATGGTCAAGGGAGTGGACCGGGGCGTCGAGCTGCGAGAGGCCAAGGTGGTCGCCAAGTCCGGGGGACGCTCAGGGGACTGGGTGCGCGGTGACGGCGGTGACCGCGGTGACGCCGCCTGAGCAGGCGGCCGGCGCCGTCATGAGCACCGCGGACGCGGCCGAGGCCCCCAAGGTCGCCGAGACCCCCGATGCGGCCGATGTCATTGTGCTGGCCGGCGGGACAGGCAGGCGGTTGGACGGAGCCTCCAAGCCCGACGTCGTCGCCCGGGGGCTGCGCCTGCTCGACCACGTGCTGGCCGGCCTGGAGCAGCTGCGGACGCAGGGACTTCCGCTCGGGCGCGTGTGCGTCGTCGCCCCGGCGGAGGTCGCGCTGCCGGCGGCGTCCTGCGGGCGCTGGAGGACCCTCCCCTGGGAGGGCCCGTCGCCGGGATCGCGGCCGGGCTGGATGTCCTGGGCAGGAGCGACCCGGTTGCGGGACTGGCCGGCATTCTCACCTGCGACGCGCCCTTGTCCTGGAGGGCGCTGCCGGCCCTGCACCGGGCGCTGGCGCAGGCCGGGCCGGAGCTGGACGGGGTCTGCGCCCGCGACGGCGAGCACACCCAGTACCTGCTGGGCCTCTACCGTCGCCGGGCACTGGCCGCGGCCGTGGCCCCGGGCGGCGCGCCTCTGCGGGACACGGCTGTGCGCCGGGCACTCGGGACGCTCCGCGTCAGGGCCATCCCCACGACCCACGATGTCGTGCGGGATCTGGACACCTGGGCCGAGGTCCGTTCCTGGGACTCGGGCAGCTGCGGGTAACGGCCCTTCAGGCCGCCTCGCTCCGCGGCGCTCAGTCACGCTCGAGCGTGCTCAGTGGTCGCCGCCGCCGAGCTGCTCCAGGACATGGGGCACCAGAGGGCCAACGACGGCGACGGTGTCCTTGACCCCGCCGCGCGAGCCGGGGGCGTTGACGACCAGGGCGCCGTCGTCGCCGCGAGAGGTCACGCCCACCAGCCCGCGGGACAGTCCCGCCAGCGGCGTCTTGGTCAGCCCGTGGGCGCGGATCTGCGCCTCGATGCCCTCGATGCGGGTCTCCAGCAGTGGCGCCGTGGCCTCCGGGGTGAGGTCCCGGGGGGTCACCCCGGTACCGCCGGTGGTCAGGACCACCCGGGCTCCGCCGGCCACCGCCCGCCTGATCGCCTCACGCACCGGCTCTACGCCGTCGGGCACGAGGTCCACCTGCTCCACGACGACGTCGTGCTCAGCCAGGAGGCGCTGGGCCAGCGGGCCGGAGAGGTCCTCTCTCTCACCGCTGACACAGCGGTCGGAGACGGTGATGACGGCGCCCTTGACGGGCTCGGGCAGGGCCGCCAGGCCCTTCTGGACGATGGGGGTCTCACTCATGGGCCCACCGTAGTCCGCATACACCCCGCGCGGCTCCTCCGTCTCCCGCCCAGTGTTTCAAGGGCGACACGTCCCGATCCAATCGACAACCTCAATTTGACAACTATCATTGAACCTAATTCACCGCCCTTAGTCACCTCCGAGTTGTCAGTTTCGCCTCGTATTGCACAGACATTCGTCCCTTGCATGAAGATCTGACCAGCTCAATGCATCATTGAGGGCGGTGTGAGTCCGCAAGCTTTCACCGACTATCTCCAACAGTCTCAGGTCCAGGGCGCTGTCGCCCGGCGGACCGAGCCCCACATCACAGCAGGAGCCCTATGTCCACGCTCGACACCTCCGGTCGCGTCCTCACAGGCTGGAACCCCGAGGAGCCGGAGAACTGGTCCGCGAAGATAGCTTGGACCACCCTGACCATCTCGACCTACTCGATGATCCTGGCCTTCTGCGTCTGGTTGCTCCCCAGCGCGATCGCCCCCAAGCTCACCGAGATCGGCTTCAAGCTCACCGATAGCCAGCTGTACTGGCTCGCCGCCATGCCCGGCCTGTCCTGTGGCCTGATCCGTCTCGTCTACATGTTCCTGCCGCCGATCGTCGGCACGCGCAAGCTCGTCGCATGGTCATCCCTGCTCTACGCACTGCCGATGCTCGGCTGGTTCTTCGCGGTGCAGAGCACCGAGACGAGCTTCGGGACGCTGCTCGCCCTGGCCTTCGCCTGCGGGATCGGAGGCGGCTCCTTCTCCGGCTACATGCCCTCGACCGGGTACTTCTTCCCCAAGCGGCTGACCGGTACCGCCCTGGGAATCCAGGCGGGCGTCGGGAACATGGGAATGAGCATCATCCAGCTGCTGAGCCCCTGGCTCATGGGTTTCGGACTGCTGGGCATCACCTGGATCGCCCCCCAGCACGCCGGCAGCGGCCAGGTCTGGGTCCACAACGTGGCCGTCTTCTTCATCCCGTGGACCATCGTGGCCGCGCTTCTCGCCTTCGCCCTGCTCAAGGACGTCCCGGTCAAGGCCAACATCCGTCAGCAGATCGACATCTTCACCAACCCCGACACCTGGTACATGACGCTCATGTACGTGGCGACCTTCGGCCTGTTCTCCGGGTTCGCCGCACAGTTCGGACTCCTCATCAAGAACACCTACGGGCCTCAGTCGGCCCTGGCCGAGCACTTCGACAAGTCCCTGCTGCCCCTGGGTGCGACTTACGCCTTCCTCGGGCCACTGATCGGGTCGGTGGTCCGAATGCTGTGGGGCCCCTGTGCGACCGCTTCGGAGGGGCCATCTGGACCTTCATCTCCATCGTGGGAATGGGTGCCACACTGGCCGTCACCACCTTCTACCTCCACCCGACCGATCCGGCGCAGTTCCCCGGGTTCCTGTGGTCCATGCTGGCGATGTTCTTCTTCTCCGGCCTGGGCAACGCCGGCACCTTCAAGCAGATGCCGATGATCATGCCCAAGCGCCAGGCCGGCGGCGCCATCGGCTTCACGGCTGCCATCGCCAGCCTGGGGCCCTTCATCGTCGGCGTCGCCATCGCCTCCCTGGGCACCACCGCCTGGTTCTGGATCTCGGTCGCCTACTGCGCCGTGTGCGCGGTCATCTGCTGGCTGCGCTACGCGCGACCGGGAGCCCCGTTCCCGGGCTGATCTCCAGCATCCGGCGTCCGCCCGGAACGCCCACAACTGTCTGACGGGCTCGGCGGCGCGGCGGCTCACGACTCGCCCGCCCGCCGGCCCCGTCGGGGGCGCTCAGCGCCCATCCGGTCGTCATCAGCCCGCCGGACCGCCACGAACCAGCCCCCGAGCTGAACAGCAACGAACACAGACACACCATTGACCACCCACCAGCTTCACGGACCAAAGGACCATTGATGAGCACCACCGGCTCCCAGACCACCGGCCCCGGGATCGTCCCTGGGACCCGACCAGCAGGTCGAGAACGCCCCCGGACTGCTCACGCTGGGCTCGTACCTGCGTCGAGGACAAGCCTCTGCCGACGCCCGCCGCCTGTTCCTCACCGGAGGGCGCGAGGCCGACACCTTCTACCGCCACCGGTGGAGCCACGACAAGATGGTCCACTCCACCCACGGGGTCAACTGCACCGGGTCGTGCGCCTGGGAGGTCTACGTCTCCGACGGCATCATCACCTGGGAGAAGCAGATCACCGACTACCCCACCACGGGGCCGGACATGCCCGAGTACGAGCCCCGCGGCTGCCCGCGTGGCGCGGCCTTCTCCTGGTACACCTACTCCCCCACGCGCATCCGCTACCCCTACGTGCGCTCGGTCCTGCTGGACGCCTTCCGCGCCGCGAAGGCCGACAACGACGGCGACCCGGTCGCCGCCTGGGCACAGGGTCACCGGTGACCCCGCCACCGCCAAGGCCTACAAGTCCGCCCGAGGCAAGGGCGGCATGGTCCGCGTGGGCTGGGACGAGGCCATGGAGATCGTCGCGGCCGCCTACGTCCACACCATCCGCGCCTGGGGCCCGGACCGCATCGCCGGCTTCAGCGTCATCCCGGCCATGTCCCAGGTCTCCTACGGAGCCGGAGGCCGCCTCCACGAGCTCATCGGCGGCACGATGCTCTCCTTCTACGACTGGTACGCCGACCTGCCGCCGGCCTCACCCCAGGTCTTCGGGGACCAGACCGACGTCCCCGAGGCCGGCGACTGGTACAACGCCCAGTACCTCATGATGTGGGGCTCCAACCTGCCGCTGACCCGCACCCCGGACGCCCACTTCATGACCGAGGCCCGCTACCACGGGCAGAAGGTCGTGGCCGTCTCCCCCGACTACGCCGACAACACCAAGTTCGCTGACCAGTGGCTGCGCGTGGCCCTCGGGCACCGACGGCGCCCTGGCCCAGGCGATGGGGCACGTCATCCTCTCGGAGTTCCACGTCAAGCGCGAGGAGTCCTTCTTCCTGGACTACATGCGCCGTCACACCGACTCCCCCTTCCTCATCGGTCTGGACCCCTCCCCCGACGGCACCGGCTACGTGCCCGGGCGCTTCGTGACGGCCTCCGACGTCAACGGCGTCGCCACCGGCGCCCCGAAGAACGAGTTCCGCCCCTCGTGTGGGACCGCGAGCGCGGCCCGGCCGACCCCGGCGGCACCCTGGCCGACCGCTTTCACCCCCGAGGGTGAGGGCAAGTGGAACCTGCTCATGGAGGGTGTCGACCCGGTCATGAGCATCCTGGACCTGCACGGCGAGGGCCCCCAGGTGCAGGCCGCCGAGGTGCTCCTGCCCCGCTTCGACCTGCCCGGCTCCTCCACCCCCGAGGGCTCCGTGGGCGGCGGCGTCGTGCGCCGCGGCGTGCCGGTCACCCGCATCGGGGACCGCATGGTCACCACCGTCTACGACCTGCTCCTGGCCCAGTACGCCGTCGAGCGCCCGTCCATGCCGGGCGAGTGGCCCGCGGACTACCAGGACGCCACCGTCCCGGGCACTCCCGCCTGGGCCAGCGAGATCACCGGCGTTCCCGGGCCCCGCCATCATCCAGGTGGCGCGCGACTTCGCCCTCAACGCCGTGGAGTCCGGCGGCCGCTCCCAGATCGTCATGGGCGCGGGCATCAACCACTACTACCACGCCGACCAGATCTACCGGACGATCCTGGCGCTGACCTCCATGTGCGCCACCCAGGGCGTCAACGGCGGCGGCTGGGCCCACTACGTGGGTCAGGAGAAGGTCCGCCCGCTCAGCGGCTTCCAGCAGTACGCCTTCGCCCTGGACTGGCACCGCCCGGCCCGGCAGATGATCGCCACCGGGCTTCTGGTACCTCACCACCGACCAGTGGCGCTACGACACCACCTCCGCCGAGCGCCTGGCCTCCCCGCTGGGGCCCGGGCACCCTGGCGGGCAAGACCACGACCGACGCCATGGTCGAGGCCATGAAGCGCGGGTGGACGCCGTCCTACCCCACCTTCAACCGCAGCCCGCTGCTCCTGGGCCAGCAGGCCGCCGAGGCGGGCATGGACCCCAGGACTACATCGTCGAGCAGCTGCGCTCCGGTGAGCTGCGCTTCGCCTGCGAGGACCCCGACGCCCCCGAGAACTTCCCGCGCATCCTGTGCTCGTGGCGCACGAACCTGCTGGGCAGCTCGGCCAAGGGCACGGAGTTCTTCCTGCGCCACATGGTGGGTGCGGATAACGACGTCAACGCCGTCGAGACCCCGCCCGAGCAGCGTCCCGCCTCGGTGACCTGGCGCGACGAGGCCCCCGTCGGGCAAAGCTCGACCTCATGTGGACCGCGGACTTCCGCAACACCTCCACCACGCTGCACTCCGACGTCGTCCTGCCGGCGGCCACCTGGTACGAGAAGCGACATCTCCTCGACCGACATGCACCCCTTCGTGCACTCCTTCAACGCGGCCATCGACCCGCCCTGGGAGGCGCGCACCGACTTCCAGGTCTTCCAGACCCTGGCCGGGCTCATCTCCGCCTGGGCGCCGCGCTACCTGGGCACCCAGACCGACGTCGTCGCCGCGCCCCTGACGCACGACACCCCCGACGCCCTGACGATGGCGCACGGTGACGTGTCCTCCCTCCCCCAGGAGTGGGTGCCGGGCGTGACGATGCCCAAGCTGGTGCCCACCGAGCGCGACTACACCCAGATCCGGGCCAAGTTCGATGCCCTGGGGCCCCTGGCCGAGAGCTGGGGCTGCCCTGCAGGGCATCATGCTCAAGCCCGGGCCCGGAGGTGGAGCGCCTGGCCCGCAACCACGGGGTCTCCTCCGACGGCGTGGCCGCCGGCCGGCCGCTGATCGACACCGATATCCGCGCCGCCGACGCCATCTTCACGCTGTCGGGCACCACCAACGGGCGCATCTCCACCGAGGGCTGGGACACGCTGTCCAAGCGCACCGGCACCACGCTGGTCGAGCTCAGCGAGGAGGAGGCCGGCAAGCTCATCTCCTTCGCCGACACCCAGGTCAAGCCCCAGGGAGTCATCACCTCCCCGGAGTGGTCCGGCTCCGAGCACGGCGGACGGCGCTACTCGGCCTTCGTGGTCAACGTGGAGCACGCCAAGCCCTGGCACACCCTGACCGGGCGCATGCACTACTACCTCGACCACGACTGGATGCGGGACATGGGCGAGTCCCTGCCGATCTTCCGGCCGCCACTGGACTTCCACGCCCTGTACGGGGAGGCCGCGCCCGGCTCGGTGTCCACGAGCCAGGCCGGCACGGCGGAGGTCGCGGTGCGCTACATCACCGCGCACAACAAGTGGGCGATCCACTCGCAGTACTTCGATAACCTGTACATGCTCACGCTGGGACGGGGCGGCCAGACCATCTGGATGAGTCCCCAGGACGCCGACAAGATCGGCGTCAAGGACAACGAGTGGGTCGAGGCCTACAACCGCAACGGCATCGTGGCGGCGCGCGCCATCGTCTCCCACCGCATCCCCGAGGGCATGGTCTTCATGCACCACGCCCAGGAGCGCACCATGAACACCCCGCTGACCGAGTCCAGCGGCAGGCGCGGCGGGACGCACAACTCGCTGACCAGGATCGTGCTCAAGCCCAGCCACTTCGCCGGCGGCTACGGGCAGCTGTCCTACGCCTTCAACTACATCGGCCCCACGGGCAACAACCGCGACGAGGTCACGCTTATTCGTCGCCGCAGCAACCAGGAGGTGACTTTCTGATGAAGGTCATGGCCCAGATCGCAATGGTGATGAACCTCGACAAGTGCATCGGCTGCCACACCTGTTCAGTGACCTGCAAGCAGGCCTGGACCAACCGCGAGGGCACCGAGTACATGTGGTTCAACAACGTCGAGACCCGCCCGGGTGTCGGCTACCCCAAGGGCTGGGAGGACCAGGACACCTGGCGCGGCGGCTGGGAGCGCACGGCCTCGGGCCGCCTGCGGCCCCGCTCGGGCGGGCGCCTGCGCCGCCTGGTCAACATCTTCGCCAACCCGGAGATGCCCACGGTCGAGGACTACTACGAGCCGTGGACCTACGAGTACGACAAGCTGCTCTCGGCCCCCAAGGACTCCCCGGCGCTTCCGGTGGCGCGCGCCAAGAGCCAGCTGACCGGCGAGTACATGCCCACCATCAAGTGGGGTCCCAACTGGGACGACGACCTGGGCGGCTCCATGGAGACCCTCCAGCAGGACCCGATCGTCGAGGCGATGAGCACGAAGGTGCGCACCGACATCGAGTCGGCCTTCATGTTCTACCTGCCGCGCATCTGCGAGCACTGCCTCAACCCCACCTGCGTGTCCGCCTGCCCGTCGGGCGCCATGTACAAGCGCACCGAGGACGGCATCGTCCTGGTGGACCAGGACGCCTGCCGCGGCTGGCGCATGTGCGTGTCGGCCTGCCCCTACAAGAAGGTCTACTTCAACCACGCCACCGGCAAGGCCGAGAAGTGCACCCTGTGCTACCCGCGCCTGGAGGTCGGCGAGCCCACCGTGTGCTCGGAGACCTGCGTGGGCCGCCTGCGCTACCTGGGCGTCCTCCTCTACGACGCCGATCGCGTCTCGCAGGCCGCCGCCGTCAAGGACCCGCAGGACCTGTACATGGCCCAGCGCGAGATCCTCCTCAACCCCCACGACCCCGAGGTCGTGGCGGGCGCGCGCGCCGAGGGCGTGCCGGACAACTGGATCGAGGCGGCCCAGGCATCCCCCATCTGGGACCTCATCGACACCTACGAGGTGGCCCTGCCCCTGCACCCCGAGTACCGCACCATGCCGATGGTCTGGTACATCCCGCCGCTCTCCCCGGTCGTTGACGAGGTCGCGGCCGCAGGCCTGGACGGTGAGAACTACAAGGTGCTGCTCACGGCCGTCTCCGACATGCGCATTCCGTTGGAGTACCTGGCGGGCCTGTTCACGGCCGGTGACACCAACACGGTCGAGCTCGTGCTGCGGCGCCTGGCCGCGATGCGCTCCCACATGCGCGACGTGCGCCTGGGCCGCGAGCCCGACCCGGCCATCGCCGCCGCCGTGGGCCTGGACGGCAAAGAAGCTGGAGGCCATGTACCGCCTGCTGGCCATCGCCAAGTACGACGACCGCTACGTCATCCCCACCGCCAAGCCCGAGGTCCCCCGCGGCATGGAGTCCATGGGCAACGACGTCAAGACCCTTCTGGGTGAGGGGCCCCGGCCGGGTGCCACCCCGACGTCGCCTCCTTCCACGGCCAGGGCGGCGGCATCAGCAACGGCGCCCGGTGAGCCTGCCGCTGCCGACCGTGCGCCGTGAGCCGGTGCCGGCCGCCGGCCCGGGCATGACGCCGGTCGGTGTGCCTGAGCCGGTGGGGCAGGCCCCGGCGGCCGACTCCTCGACCGGCCCGGCGGTCGCGGCCCCAGGGACCTCTGAGATGGTCTCCTTCGTCCGCGCCCCCGGGTTCTTGAGAAACCCGCCGAGGTGCAGCTGACACCCTCCCAGCGAGCCACCGTGCACATGGCGGCCTCGCTGCTGCTGGACTACCCGGCCGAGGGGACCCTGGAGACGCGCCTGAACGCCGTCGAGGCTGAGCTGGCCACGCTGCCGGCGGAGGTGGCCGTCCTCCTGGAGGAGTTCATCGCTCAGGCGCGGCGCCGCGGCGAGCGGGCCATGGCCGAGCACTACGTGGAGATCTTCGATCGACGTCGGCGCTGCTGCCTGTACCTGACGTACTACACGGTGGGCGACACCCGGCACCGGGGCGCCGCGCTGCTGGCCTTCAAGCAGGCGCTGGCGGCGGCCGGCTACGAGATGGCCGCCGACGAGCTGCCCGACTACCTGCCGGTGGTCCTCGAGCTGTCCGCGCGCAGTGGTGACGAGGTGGCGGGAACGCTCCTGTCCTCCCACCGCGAGGGCATCGAGGTGCTGCGCAGCGCCCTGGCCGACGCCGCCTCCCCCTACGCGGGGCTGGTGGAGGCCGTCTCGATGACTCTGCCGCAGATCGATGAGGCCACCGCCGAGCGCGTGCGCGCCCTGGTGGCGGCCGGGCCGCCCACCGAGACCGTCGGTGTCACCAATACCCTGCCCTTCCCAACCATTCCCGTGCGCAACCCGAGCCTGTCCGGTGTAACCGCCGTGCCGGGCTCGGCACCAGTCGCCGATCCTTCCCCCTTCACAAGCAGCCAGGAGAGCATGACATGAGCCCGATTCAGCAGAACCTCATGTGGGTGGCCCTGCCCTACGCCAGCCTGGTGCTGCTGGTGGCAGGCATGATCTGGCGGTGGCGCACCGACCAGTTCGGCTGGACCTCCCGCTCCTCGCAGTGGAACGAGTCCCGCATCCTGCGCCTGGCCTCCCCCCTGTTCCACCTGGGCTTCCTCATGGTGATGGGCGGTCACTTCGTCGGGCTCCTGGTGCCCAAGGACGTCACCGAGATGCTGGGTGTCTCCCAGCACATGTACCACCTGGGCGCCACCTACCTGGGAACCTTGGCGGCCATCCTGACGATCGTGGGCCTGGTCGGGCTCATCTACCGGCGCATCGTCGTCAAGAGCGTGCGCCTGGCCACCACCCGCAACGACCTGGTCATGTACTGCTTCCTCATCGTCCCGATCCTGCTGGGAACGGCGGCCACGGTCCTCAACCAGCTCGCCGACGCCCACGGCTACGACTACCGCGAGACGATCAGCCCCTGGCTGCGCTCGGTGCTGGTGCTCCAGCCGCGCCCCGAGCTCATGGCCGACGTGCCGGTCTCCTTCAAGCTCCACGTCATCGCGGGCTTCCTGCTCCTGGCGATCTGGCCCTTCACCCGCCTGGTCCACGTGGTCTCCGCGCCCGTGGGCTACGTGACCCGCCCCTATGTGGTCTACCGTTCCCGCGAGGGCGCCACCTCCACCGCTCAGACCTCACGCGGCTGGACCCCGGTGCGGACCCAGGGCACCGGCAACCAGGGGGCCAACGACGTCACTCCCTCTCAGGGAGCCTGAACCGGACGTTCCCGCCGTCACGAAAGGACAACGTATGGGTATCACTCGTCGCGCGGCCATCGCCGCCGTCAGTCTGCTCTCCGCCGTCTCCTTGGCCGCCTGCGGCGGGTCCGCCTCCAACAGCTCCACCGGCGCCGCTTCGAGCGCCGCCTCCGCAAGCGGCTCAGGTGCCTCCCAGAAGGCCACCGGCAAGGTCACGGTCCTGGCCGCGGCCTCCCTCCAGGGGGCCTTCGAGGAGATCGAGAAGACCGTGGAGAAGGACAACCCCGGCCTGGACGTCACCTTCGACTTCCAGGGCTCCCAGGATCTGGTGGCGTCCCTGGCGGGCGGCGACAGCGCCGACGTCCTGGCCACTGCCAACAACTCCACGATGAAGACCGCTGCGGACCAGAAGCTGGTCGGGAACCAGACCGAGTTCGCCACCAACGTCCTGACCCTCATCGTCCCCAAGGGCAACCCCAAGAAGATCACCGGGCTGGACTCGTCGCTGGACGGCGCCAACCTGGTCATCTGCGCCCCCGAGGTGCCCTGCGGAGAGGCCACGAAGAAGCTCGCCGAGGCCCAGGGAATCACTCTCAAGCCGGTCTCCGAGGAGCAGAAGGTGACCGACGTGCGCGGCAAGGTCGAGTCCGGTGAGGCCGACGCCGGCATCGTCTACACCACCGACGCCGCGGCCGCCAAGGACAAGGCGGACAAGATCGACATCCCCGACGGCGGCGTCGTCAACCACTACCCGATCGCCCAGACGGCCAAGCCCGAGAACCCCGCGGGCGCGCAGGTCTTCATCGATGCCGTCACCGGCAAGGCCGGCCAGGAGATCCTGGCCAAGCACGGCTTCGGCAAGCCCGGCAGCACCACTGCCGGGGCGAGTGCCGGGGCGAGCTCCAGCGCCGGGGGCTCCGCCCCGGGCAGTGCGGCGGCGAGCGCCGGGGCCAGTTCCGAGGCCAGCTCCGGGGCCAGCGCCGCCCCGTCCCAGGCCGCGACCGCTGAGGGGTCCTCCGCCCCGGAGGCGAACAAGCCCACCGCGCAGACGACTGCTCCGTGACGGCTTGCCGGCCTGACTCGGTGGCCTGGTAGACATGAGTCTGTGAACCAGATGTCCCCCACTGCGCGCTCCGAGCAGCAGTCGGTACGGCGGCCCGTCCGCGCCCTCCTGGGGCGTGGGCGGGCCGCTCGCTCACCTCTGCCCGTCCTCGTGACCGCGCTGGCCGTCTTGGGAGGCTGCGCAATCGTCCTGCCCCTGGTGGGGATGGGGACGCGCGTGTCCTGGGGGCAGCTCCCCCAGCTGCTGGCGACGCCGTCGGCGCAGGCCGCCCTGTGGCTCTCGATCCGCACCTGTCTGAGCTCCACGGTCGTCTGCGTGGTGCTGGGCGTGCCACTGGCGCTGCTGCTCGCCCGCAGCTGGCCGGGGGTGAGGATCGCGCGGATCCTCGCGGTGCTGCCGATGACGATGCCGCCGGTGGTGGCCGGTATCGCACTGCTGTCCACCTTGGGCAACCGCGGCCTGCTGGGGGCGCACCTGAAGGAGTGGGGGGTACCCATTGCCTTCTCCACCACCGCGGTGGTCATCGCCCAGGTGTTCGTCTCCATGCCTTTCCTGGTGGTCACCCTGGAGGCGGCGCTGCGCAGCCGTGACAAGCGGGCCGAAGTCACCGCCCGGAGCCTCGGGGCCGGCCCGTGGCGGGTCCTGGCGCAGGTGACGCTGCCGCTGGCAACGCCCGCTCTGGCTCGGGGCACGGCCCTGGCCCTGGGCCGGAGCCTGGGCGAGTTCGGGGCGACCATCGCCTTCGCCGGCTCCAAGGAGGGCGTCACCCGCACGATGCCGCTGGCCATCTACCTGGAGCGGGAGAAGGACACGGCCACCTCCCTGGCCCTGGCCGCTGTGCTCATTGGCCTGTCCTTCGTCATCGTCGGGGCGACCAATATCGACTGGGGCAGGACCGCCTCTCACCTACTGCCCCGCCGCGGGCTCCAGGAGCACCAGGACCACGACGCCGCTGCGTCGGAGCCCCGAGGCGCGCAGGTCTCCACCCAAGGCAGGGACGAGCGGATTCCCGAGTCACCTCGGGACGGCGGACGCGGCCAGGACCTGCAGGTGGCCTTTGAGCTGCCTGAGCGTGACGTCGTCATCGACCTGGAGGTGGAGGCGGGGCGCACGACGGCACTCATCGGTCCCAATGGCTCGGGCAAGTCGACGGTCTGCTCCGTGGTGGCCGGCCTGCTCGACGCCGAGAACGGTCAGGTCGTGCTGGGCGGACGAGTCCTGGACGGTCCCGGAGGCTTCGTGCGGTCGGGGCGGCGCCAGGTGGCGCTGCTCAGCCAGGAGCCGGGCGTCTTCACCCACATGTCCGTGCTGGGCAACGTGGTCTTCGCGCTGCGCTGCCAGGGGGTGAGCCGGGCGGAGGCGACGCGTCGGGCCCGCGCCGAGCTGGCCGCCGTCGGTGCCGATCACCTGGCATCCCGCCCGGGAGGCGCGCTCTCAGGAGGGCAGGCTGCCCGGGTGGCCTTGGCCCGGGCGCTGGCGACAGGGCCCCGTCTGCTGGTCCTGGACGAGCCGATGGCCGCCCTGGACGTGACCGCCCGCCAGGAGATGCGCCGCCTGGTGGCGCATCGGTGCGCCGAGGAGGGGCTGACACTGCTCCTGGTGACCCATGACGTCCTGGACCTGACGGCGCTGGCCGAGGACGTCGTCGTCCTGGACCGGGGCCGAGTGGTGGAGCAGGGGCCGACGGCGCGGGTCCTGTCCGCGCCGCGTTCGGACTTCGTCGCCCACCTGACGGGGACGGCCGTGCTCACCGGGGTCGTCGACGGCGACGCCGAGGCTCCCGGGTTGCGGCTGCCGTCAGGGCAGGCCATCCACGGCCGCCCCCGGGAGGAGGCCACTGACGGGCAGGTCGGCGAGCAGGGCCACCGGGACAACCATGACGAGGTGTTGCACCCCGGAGCGCCGGGTATTGCGCTGGTGCCGCCCGACGCCGTCGCCCTCTACCGGCAGGCACCGCACGGCAGTCCCCGCAACGTCCTGACCGGCCGGGTGACGGGGCTGGAGCGCTCCGGGGCGCTGGTGAGTGTGCGCCTGGAGCTCGAGGAGGGGCAGCGGCTGTCAGCGGCGGTCACCGCGGGTGCCGTGGCCGAGCTCGGCATCACCGAGGGCCGGGAGGTCTGCTGCGTCATCAAGGCGGTGCAGGTGCGTATCCTGGCCCGCCGGGGTTGAGGACCGCGGCACTGAGGCGTTGAGAGAAGGACCGGGTGAGATGAGGGAGGGCGATGTGAGCGCTGTTGAGGGAAGCGAGCGCGATGGCGTCTGCGGATCGGTGATCGCCGAGGAGCGTCTACGACCGCTGAGCCGCGATGAGCTGGAGCGCTACCACCGCAATGCGCTCGTGCCGCAGGTGGGGCTCGTGGGGCAGCAGCGCATCCGCGCGTCCCGGGTCCTGCTCATCGGTGCCGGCGGGCTCGGGGCGCCGGCGGCCCTGTACCTGGCGGCCGCCGGGGTGGGGACGATCGGGCTCATTGACGACGACGACGTCGACGTGTCCAACCTGCAACGCCAGGTCATCCACGCCACGGCGGCCGTGGGGCGCCCCAAGGTGGACTCGGCGGCCGAGGCGATCAGGGCGCTCAATCCCGATGTTGAGGTCGTTGCCCACCGGACGCGGTTGACGGCCGATAACGCCCGGGACCTGCTGGGCGGCTGGGACGTGGTCATCGACGGGACGGACAACTTCCCCACGCGGTACCTGGTCAATGACGCCGCCGTCATGCTGGGGCTGCCGCTGGTGCACGGGGCGGTGCTGGGGTTCAACGGGCAGGTGGGGGTCTTCGACGCGCGCCGGGGCCCGTGCTACCGGTGCCTGCACCCCGCTCCCGCCGCCCGCAGGATCGGTGCCCTCCTGCGCGGAGGCCGGGGTGCTGGGAGTGCTGCCCGGCATCATCGGGACGATGCAGGCCGCCGAGGCACTCAAGCTGGTGATCGGCGGCGGGCAGCCGCTGCTGGGGAGGCTGGCGTTGCTCGACGCCTGGGGGGCGCATCTGCGGGAGATTCCGGTGGCGAAGAACCCGGCCTGCCCGGTGTGCGGCGAGAACCCGAGTATCACGACGCTGGTCACGGAGGCTGATGCCTGCTTGGTTCCCCGGACTCCCAGGGCCGACACGCAGCCGCAGGAGCCCGACTCCGGGGGTGAGGCCTTGGGGGGCAGGAGTGGGGGTGTCTCTGCAGCCGAGCTGAGGAGGCTCCTGGAGGGCGATGTGCCGCCGGCGCTGCTGGATGTGCGTGAGGACATCGAGGTGGCACTCGAGCCGATGGAAGGCGCTCTGCACATTCCGTTGCGTGAGGTCGTGGCACGGATGGACGAGCTCGACCCGGGCCGGCTGACGGTGGTGGTGTGCGCCGCTGGGGTGCGCTCGGCCCGCGCCATCGAGGCACTGAAGGCTGCGGGCTACCCCGGCCAGTTCCTCAACCTTGAGGGCGGCATGAGGGCCTGGGCGGCTCGTTGAAGAGGGGTCGTGCTGCCTTGTGCTCCTCGGGTGCGGCGGATCGACGGTTGTCTCACTTGATGACGTTTTCTTCATAAACGACGCGTGGCCGCGTGGTGGGGTCAGGTGGTGCATCCACCACCAGACCCCACCCTGGAACAAGGCACAGCTCTTGTTCTCTCAAGATCTTGTCGACTGGGCAGCCACGGAGGGATTAGATATCGTGGGAGGTGGCGGCGGACTCCCTATGGCGGCAGTAAAGATGCCCAGAGGAGGAGGCGACGCGAACGTGATGGCACGAGAACTTCCACCCAGCGCCAAGTACTTCAGGCGTCAGGGAATCATTCGCTACTCGTACACGAGCCTGGGGTGCAAGGATGATTCCTGGGTCGATGCTACTGAAGCCTTCTGCCGCGACCTGGAGGGACTGATCAGATGTCGGGAATACTAGATAATCGATACGCTCAGGGCGCGGTGGTGGTGCTCGGCGGGGTCCTGGTCATGTCTTTTGATGCAGCCCTCATCCGCGCTGTAGACCAGCCGGCCGGGGTGTTGTCGTTGTGGCGCGGTGTGCTGATATGCGCTGCCATGGTGCTGGCGGCAGTGGTCTGCCACGTTGCTGGGGTAAAGCAACGCTGGGACAACGAGTGGGCTGCCTGGGGTAACGGGCTGATGTTCGGGATAGCATCAGTGGCATTCGTGTATTCCATCGAGAGCACTTCCGCCGCCAACACGCTCTTTATCATGGCGACCATGCCGGTATGGTCGGCAATTCTGGGACGAGTGTTTCTCCGGGCCAGCATCGACCGGCCGACGGTCCTGGCGATCCTGGCGTCGCTGGCCGGTATGACGATCATCTTCGCTTCACAGCTGTCCAGCGCCGCAGGCCGGGGGGGGAACTGCTGGCCCTGCTGGCTGCCGTGTCGATGAGCGGTGGTTTCGTATGCTCCTCCAAACGCCGCTCCAGCCCCTTCCTCACCACAGCGGTCGGCGGTGCGCTGTGCGCACTCACCGCTGCTGCCCTTCTGCACGGGGTCAAGGTTCCTGACGAGTCCTCCTCATGGCTGCCTCTGGTGGCCGAGGGCTTCGTGGTCATGCCGGTCGGTCTGGTCTGCTTATCCGTTGGACCGAAGTTCCTGCCCGTGCACCATGTGGCAATCTTCGTGTTGGCGGAGACAGTGCTGGGCCCGGTGTGGGTGTGGCTGTTCTTCCGTGAGAATCCCGGGGCGGCCTCACTCCTAGGTGGGTCGGTAGTCATCGGAGCGATCATCGGCCTCAACATGCACTACATTCGCCGTTCAAGGAGGGAGAGAGCGGGTGCGACTTGATAAGCGTGACATGGGGGAGAGTCCGCCAATTGTCAAGTGTGCTGCGGTCGTTCTCCGCGGGAATAGCATGCTGCTTGTCCGCAAGCGTGGTACGACCGACCTCATTTCTCCTGGAGGCAAGCTGGAGAGAGGGGAGTCGCATGTCGCCTGCCTCGGCCGCGAGCTTGATGAGGAGCTCGGGGTCTCGTTGGTGTCGGCCACTTACTTCGGTACCTATGAAGATGTCTCCATCTTCGACCGGAGCCGGATGATCACCCTATTCGTCTACATGTGCGATATTGTGGGCGACCCGGTCCCTCGCTCTGAGATCGAGGCCGTAGAATGGGTCCCCGTGACCTGCTCGCCAGGTGATGGGTCAACCTTTCAGAGCAGGGTGATTCCTGATATTGCAAGGATGCGTGGTCAATGCTGAACAGCCCGGTGGGCGTGGTGACAGACCTGGACGGGACCGTCGTCTTCGGCGGAGTCGCCGATCCCCGGCTGACCCCCTTTCTCAGGCGGGCCGCGGGACGTGAGGACATATCGGTCATCGTGGCGACCTCACGTGCGCCCCGAGGAATGGCCGAGGTACTGGGAGATGCCGTGACCTGCCTGGAAGGCTCGGTCTGCCTCAACGGGGCTCTCTTGCGCCTAGGAGACAAGGAGAGGCGCTACCCCATGAGGGCGGATCACGTCCGCGCCGTCGTGGACGCCGCCTTCCGCGCGGGCATGCCCCTCTACGTGGACCAGGGCAGCTCTTTCACTGCACTGGCGGGCCATGACCCCGCCGCAGATCCGTGGTCGGAGGAAGTGTCTGAAGCGGTCTCAGATTTCGCTGAGTCCCCAGAGACAGGGGTGGAGAAGAAGTCCCGGCGAAGGGACAGCCAAGATTCCGGGACGGCACAGGGCCTCTGGGACGGCCTGGAGCACATGCGGGACTACCCGGATGGCACGTGGTGCACCGACCCGGCGCAGGTACCGACTGAGGATGTGCTCAAGGTGACGGTCGTCAGCAAAAGGTGCCGGGGCCGTGCGGGGCAGGACAGCATCAGGCAGAGCATTACTGATCCGCTACAAGGAACGGCTGGTCCGGGTACGAGGGCTGCCGACTCGCAGGAGACGGGCGGCCCGGAGCCCGCGAGCACTCTCCAGGACTTGCTGGGGCTACGCCTCGACGGCGTCGTCGCCTACCCGCACGAGGACGGCGTGGTCGATATCTGCGCGGCAGGGGTGGACAAGAGCGTCTGCATGAGGCTGCCGGCCGCCTCGGGAGGTGCGGGTACCGTGGGAGGGACAGCCATCATGGGGCAGTCACCGGCCCTTCGCCATCGCCGCGTCTCCACGTGGGTCGCGGTAGGCAACGACGCCAACGACGTGGAGATGATCCGCGCGGCAGACATCGGTGTCATTGTCGGGGACGGGCTGAAAGAGGTCAGAGCAAGGAGGCAGACGGTCCGCGTCCCCTCACGCCCTGGCGCGGTGGTGTCCATTCTGGAGCAGCTGCTTGAGCTGCACCACTGACGTCACCACCAGCATGTGTGGAGTGCCTGGCGTTTCTCGGACTTGGGGAGATTCTCCTTTCATGAGTGGATATGGGAGGAGACCATGCGAGCAGCGAAGTACTTAGAGGAACTGCTGGACACAGATTGAGCGTGAAGCGGCCTGTGGAGGGCCACCACAGCGGAGGTGACCGAGTCCTACGATCTTGTGAGCCACAGACGTGGGCAACCGGGCCGCACGGTGCAGGAAGGAGCACGCCACCGGCCTGGACAGTCAGAAGACCTCCGAGTCGGCTTGAAACTCACGAAGCTCAAGGCGGAGGTCCATCAGTTGCGTGGGAGACACGAGTTCCTAAAATGCAGCAGCCTGGCTTGCGAAGGAACAACGTCGGCGACCAAGGTGCTTGCGAGGACACAGAACGCGAAGGCGTTGGTGTAGGTGATGCTCCTCTCGGTACGGGCCACGGTCGCAGACGCGCTGGCACTCACGCTGGCCTCAGCCGGCCCGTTCCGCACGCCCCAAAGGAGCCATGAGCAGCCAGACGAGGTAGATCCCGCCCACCGCAGCACTGACCAGGCCCACCGGAATCTGGAAGGGACTGAGAAGTCGCTGCGCCAGGAAATCAGCCCCGCCCAGCAGGAGCGCCCCCATGGCCGCCGAGGCAATCATCGTCATCCCCGCCGATCGGCTCAGCCGGCGCGCCAGCTGCGGTGCGGCCAGCGCGATGAAACCGATCGGTCCCGCCGTCGCCACGCAGATCGCCGCCAGCACGACGCCGTAGCCGAGCATCGCGCCGCGCACTCTGCCAACCCGCAGTCCCAGGCCGGTTGCGGCGTCGTCGCCCATCTCCAGCAGACTCGCAGGCCGCACGAGCCACACCACCTGAATCAGCAGCACCGCGGCAGCCAGAGCCAGGGGCTTGACCTGCCCCCAGGAAATCGCGTTGAAGGAACCGTACTGCCAGGCCTTGGCCGTCTCGGCACTAGGCAGACTGGCTTGGGAGATGAGGTAGCTGTTGGCCGCCGAGAGCATCTCGGAGATGGCGACCCCGGTCAGGATCAGGTTGTCGCCGCCCACGCCACCGCGCCGCGACACGAGAGCAACCACCGCCGCGGTCGCAAACCCTCCGAGGACCGCCCCCACCGAGACCTGGAGATCACTCGCCGACGCCGCCAGCAGGAGCATGAACAACCCGCCACTGGAGGCGCCGGTCGTGAACCCCACAATGTCGGGGCTGCCCAGGGGATTTCGTGACAGGCTCTGGAAGACAGCACCCGACAGCGCCAGCATCGCCCCCACCAGCGCCGCCGCGACCGCGCGCGGAAGCCGCTGGTCGAGCACGAAGAAGCGATCCATCCTGCTTCCAGACCCCGTCAGCAGTGTGTGCAGCGCGTCGGCCCCGGAGATGTTGTAGGCACCGAACAGCACCGAGACAGCCACCACGGCCAGCGCCGCAGCAAGCGCCAGCACCGTCACCACAGCGGCGCGCCGGTGGACGAGGAATGCCCTGCGACGTCCAACGGGGCATCGCAACTGGGAGGCCGGAGCCCCGAGGCGCACACCGTCGGTCTCCGACGCCGGGCTACCGGCCACGTCCCGAACCCGCTTCACCGCCGTTTCACCCCCATCCGCTGGATGACCATGAGCAGCAGCACCGGACCTCCGATGAATGCGGTCACGACCCCCGCCTCCATCTCACCGGACTCCAGGATGACCCGCCCGACGACGTCGGCGGCCAGCAGCAGGACTGGTCCGGCGACGAGGGAGACGGCCAGCAGCCTGCGCTGGTCAGCCCCCAGGGCCAGCCGCAGCACCTGCGGGACCACCAGCCCGACGAAGGAGATCGGCCCGACCGCCGCCGTCGACGCCCCGCACAGGAGAGTGATCGAGGTCAGTGCCAGCGCCCGAGCGCGCCTCGGGCTGACACCCAGCGCCTTGGCCTGCTCCTCCCCCAGCGCCAGGGCGTTGAGCGTGAGCCCCGAGGCCAGGGCCAGCATCAGCCCGACGACGAGGAAGGGCGTCACCCACACCAGCAGCACCGCATCCCGGTCCGCCAGCGAGCCCAGAACCCAGAAGCGATAGGAGTCGAAGGTGACGGAGTCGTACATCGTGATGGTCCCGGTGATCGACCGCAGACTCGCCCCCAGGGCCACCCCGGCCAGCACGAGTCTGGCGGGTCCGGCGTCGGCACTGCGCACCGACATGAGGTGGACGAGGAAGGCGGCCAGGGCGGCCCCTGCGAAGGCGAACCAGAGGAAGTCACTCACATCTGTCAGCCCCAGCAGAGACATGGAGAGGACCACCGACAGCGACGCTCCGGCATTGATGCCGAGAATACCCGGCTCGGCCAGGGGATTGCGGGTCAGTCCCTGCATGACGACTCCCGCCACGGCCAGCGAGCTCCCACCATGACCGCCAGGACGGTCCGCGGCATCCGCAGCTGCCAGACAATGACCGAGGCGACCGTTGTCCTCCCCGGCACGAAGGCACCGGCCACTTCCTCCAGCGTCAGACTGTGCGACCCAACGGCCAGGCTCACCAGGCACAGAAGCACCGACAGCACCCCGAGAACAAGGACGGTCCCACCCACCGGGACCCCCACTGACGTAGGGGCGGACGTCCCGGCAGACTCCTCACCACAGCCACGGCGGCGCTCCCACCACCGGGCGATCACGCCAGAGCTCCCGGCTGCGACTGACGAGCGACCTCCGCCACGTCCCCACCTTTCCTCAGGATGATTCTTGATAAAAACGCTATGACTTAGGTTAGCCTAAGGCCATGACATCCCACTACAGCCGCCGCAGCGCTCTCGTCTTCGCAGGGTTGGCCACCGCCATCCCCGTCCTCGCCGCTTGCTCCGGTAAGAAGGCGGACTCCAGCGCCTCCTCGACCGCCAAGGCCAAGCCCACCTCATCGGTGCCCACCGGCATGCCCGAGGGCAAGGGCTCAGGCAAGGCCGACGACGTCTTCCCCCGCAAGGTCGTCCACTTCAAGGGCACCACCGAGATCAAGAAGGCCCCCACCAAGGTCGTCATCCTGTCCACCGGTCAGCTCGACGTCGCCCTGACCCTGGGCATCGTGCCGATCGGCTCAACCAAGGGCGACGGCGCCGCAACGGTCCCGGAGTACCTCAAGAAGGCCTTCCCCAAGCATGCCGACAAGCTGGGCGCCATCAAGGATGTCGGCTCTCGCAAGTCCCCCAGCGTCGAGGACATCGGCAACCTGTCCCCGGACCTCATCCTCGTCAACCAGGCGGGCAAGGACGACATCGACACCCTCTACAAGTCCCTGTCCGAGGTGGCGCCCACCGTCGTCACCCAGGGCAAGAGCGAGGCGTGGAAGCAGGACTTCCTCCTCGTGGCCGACGCCCTGGGCAAGCCGGAGACCGCCAAGAAGTGGATGGAGACCTACCAGGTCGACGCCGCGAAGGCCGGCTCGGCCATCGACGGCAACCCCACCGTCTCCCTGCTGCGCAAGACCAGCGACAAGCTTCGTCTCTTCGGGGCGGTCTCGCTGGCCGGCTCGGTCCTGTCCGACATGGGCGTAGCCCGCCCCAGCACCCAGACCTTCACCAACAACGGCAACAAGGACATCAGCTCCGAGACCCTGGCTGAGGCCGAGGCCGACTGGATCCTCTACGGGGCGCAGAAGACCCCGAAGGATGAGAAGGACAAGGACAAGAACAACACCGAGCTGACCGCCATGCCCCTGTGGGCGGGACTCAAACCGTCAACGACAAGCACGCCGTGCGCGTTGACGACGACGCCTTCTTCCTCAACGCCGGCCCCACCGCGGCACGGCTCGTCATGACCACGGTGGCGGACACGCTGCCGAAGAAGAAGTAGTCCGTGCCCGCTCCGGTCTCATCGCAGGCTCGTTCCGACGCCCAGGTCCCCACTGCGGGCCTGGGCGTCCGGGGCATCTGCCTGGCCTACCATCCCAGCCATCCGGTCATCGAGGACCTGAGCACGGCCATCACCCCGGGCGCGGTGACGATGATCGTGGGCCCCAATGCCTGCGGGAAGTCCACGCTACTGCGCGCCATGAGCCGGGTCCTGACCCCGGGCTCCGGGCAGGTGGTCCTCGACGGCCGCGACATCGCCACCCTGGCCCCCAAGAAGCTGGCCCGGCGAGTGGGCATGCTGGCCCAGTCCTCCATCGCCCCGCCCGGGATCACCGTCCACGAGCTGGTGGCGCGCGGGCGCTACCCGTATCAGTCACTCCTGCGTCAGTGGTCGGCCGACGACGACGCGGCCGTCACCGAGGCCATGGAGCGCACCGACGTCGTTGGCCTGGCCAACCGGCACGTGTCCGCACTCTCCGGCGGACAGCGCCAGCGGGTGTGGGTGGCGATGGCCCTGGCCCAGCGCACCGACATCCTCCTGCTCGACGAGCCGACCACCTACCTGGACCTGGCCCACCAGGTGGACCTCCTCGAGCTGTGCCGGGACCTGAACGCCGAGCTGGGCACCACGATCGTGGCGGTGCTCCACGATCTCAACCAGGCCTGTCGTTACGGGGACGAGGTGATCGCCATGCGCGCCGGCAGCATCCTGGCCCACGGCCGCCCCGAGGAGGTCGTCACCGCGGAGATGGTTGAGGAGGTCTTCGGCCTGAAGGTCCAGGTCATTGCCGACCCACTCACCGGGACCCCGCTGGTTCTGCCTCTTCCGCGCAGGACCCGGGACACGGCGTCGGGCGGCAAGGCCGGGTAGGGAACGGCGCCGCCCGCGCCCCGGCTTCGGCCGAGCGCGATCATCTGCGACCGCCAGCGAGCCTCTCTGCCCGCTCGCCGGCACCGGTCTTCGCCCGTGCTCGGGCCGATACACCCAGTCTCACGAACCACGACCGGTCCCCCGCGGCCGCGCAGGGTCGCCCTGACAGAACCTGCTGGGCGGTGGACCTGCGTCGATGCGCGCACCTAGTCTTCACGTATCAACCAGAACTGATGTGAGGACATACCTGTGACTGCTCCCGCCCTGCCCGCCACGATGCGCGGCGTCGTCATGCACGCCGCCGGCGACGTCCGTGTCGAGGACCGCGAGGTCCCCCACGTCATCGAGCCCACCGACGCCGTCGTCAAGCTCGAGGCCGCCTGCGTGTGCGGCTCGGACCTGTGGCCCTACCGGGGCATCTCCCCCGTGGAGGAGGCCCGTCCCATGGGCCACGAGTACGTGGGCACCGTCGTCGAGATCGGCGACGACGTTAAGAACGTCAAGGTCGGCGACTTCGTCGTCGGCTCCTTCTGCCTGAGCGACAACACCTGCGAGATCTGCGAGGACGGCTTCCAGTCGCGCTGCGCCAACGGCGGTTTCATCGGCGACACCCAGGCCGAGTACACGCGCGTGGCCCTGGCCGACGGGACCCTCGTCGTCGTTCCCGGCGGCAAGCCCGAGGACCCGGAGATCATCGCCTCGCTGCTGGCCGCCTCCGACGTCCTGGGGAACCGGCTGGTTCGGGGCCGTCGCTGCCCAGGCCGGCCCCGGCAAGACCATCGCGGTGGTCGGCGACGGCGCCGTGGGCCTGTCCGCCGTCCTGGCCGCCAAGGCCCTGGGGGCTGAGAAGGTCATCGTCTTCTCCCGTCACGAGGACCGGGCGGCGCTCGCCCGCGAGTTCGGCGCCGACGTCGTCATCGCCGAGCGTGGCGACGAGGGCGCCGCGAAGGTCAAGGAGCTCACCGGCGGCTACGGCGCGCACGGCGTCGTCGAGGCCGTGGGCAACCAGACCTCGATGATGCAGGCCATCGCCTCCTGCCGCCCTGGCGGGCACCTGGGCTACGTGGGCGTGGCGCACGGCGTCTCCCTGCCCGGGGACCAGCTCTTCTTCGCCGAGATCCACATGCTGGGCGGCCCCGCGCCCGTGCGCCGCTTCCTGCCCGACCTCATCGACCGCATCCTCAAGCGCGAGATCAACCCCGGCAAGGTCTTCACCCTGCGCCTGCCTCTGGAGGAGGCTCCCGAGGCCTACAAGGCCATGGACGAGCGCCGCGCCATCAAGGTGCTCCTGGAGCCCTGATCCGAGCCGCACGCCCCACCATCATCGTCTGACAACAGGAGCATTCATGAAGACCCTCGTTCTCGTCTTCCACCCCGACATGTCCACCTCGCGCGCCAACCGGTCCCTGGCGGCCAGGGCCGAGGCCCTCGGAGACGACGTCACCGTGCGCTACGTGTACGACCTCTACCCCAACCAGAAGGTCGATGTCGCCGCTGAGCAGGCTGCCCTGGAGGCCGCCGACCGGGTCGTCCTTCAGTTCCCCATGTACTGGTACTCCACCCCCGCCCTGCTCAAGCAGTGGCTCGACGACGTGCTCCTCTACGGCTGGGCCTACGGCTCGACCGGCAAGGCCCTGGCCGGCAAGGAGCTGCTGGTGGCCGTGAGCACCGGTGGCCCCGGCGAGGCCTACAGCCACGAGTCCTCCTACGGCTACACGCTCACCGAGCTGCTGCGGCCCCTCCAGGCGACGGCCAACATGGTCCAGATGACCTACCTGGCACCTTTCACCACCACCGGGATCCTCACCATCACCGATGAGGCCCTGGCTCAGCGGGCTGAGGACTACGCCGCCACCCTGCAGTCCACGGACCTGCCGGTTCTGGAGCCTCCGCGGCTGAGTCCGCCAGCAGGCAGCGTCCACATGCCCGAGGGCCCAGGCCGGTTCGCCGGTCTGGGCCCTCGGGGCGTCTCACGGGTGTCTCAGTCGCCGTCGGCCAGGTCCTTGAAGTAGCGCGCCACCGGCCAGCGCTGGAAGCCGAGTCCCTCGTAGGTGGCGCGGGCCGGGGCGTGCCCCAGGTCCCCGCCGGTCTCCACCATCACCATGGCCATCCCGGCGGCCCGGGCCCGCTCCATGGAGTGGTTCATGAGGGCACGGCCAATGCCGCGACGCTGGTAGTCGGGGTCGACGACGACGATATAGACCTCCCCCCATCCTGTCCTCGGGATGCAGACGGGTGCACACCCAGCCCACCGGGCGACCATCGACAACGGCAACGTCGACGCCGTCGGGCTCGCCGTCGAGGACCTCGGCAAGATCGGAGGACTGTCGCTGCCGCCAGCCCTCGGGGTAGAAGGAGCGGTAGACGAAGGCGGGCACGTCCTGCTCCATGAGTGGGAAGACCGGAGCCCAGGCGCGCAGGGACAGGTCCAGCAGCACCTGACGCTGCTCCGGCCGGTACGCAACGATCTCAACCATGCCGAAATCCTACGGCGCTCCCCACAGATACGCCGGGTCCCCGCCGGTCATTACGCCGACGGGGACCCAGTAGCTCAGGACCGCTGAAGGACCTCAGCCGAAGATGTCGAGCAGCGGGAGCTCAGGGGTCTGAAGGACCGCGGCGTAGTCCTGCGCCCGGCGGGCAATGGCCTCATCGGTGATCTCCAGGGCGCCCACCGACAGGAAGGGCACCGCGTACTTGGTGCCGATGACTCGCGAGGTTCCCTGCATGGGCCGCAGGAACTCGTGGATCGTGTAGATGTGCGCGCCCTCGCGACCGTAGGCGCTGCCGGCGCCGCCAACACTGACGGCCAGGAGCAGCTCCTTGCCGTGCAGGGCCGTGCCGGTCGAGCCGTAGGCCCAGCCGAAGGTGAGGACGTCGTCGAGCCACTTCTTGAGCAGGGGCGGGCAGGAGAGCCAGTACATGGGGTACTGCAGCACAATGCGGTCGGCACCCAGCAGAGCCGCCTGCTCGGTGGCCACATCGATGTTGAAGTCGGGGTAGAGGTCGTACATGTAGCGCACGGTGATGTTGCCGCCGAGCGACTCCGCCGCGGCCCCGAGGGCCTTGTTGACCCGGGACTCGGAGATGTTGGGGTGGAAGACGAGAACGAGAGTGTTCACGGAGGACTCCCTGGTGTCGTTGGACTGTGTTGCGGGGGATGGCCCCCGTGAGGCGCTGTTGCTCCCGGCGCCGGACAGGACGTCGCTCAGGCTGGAGAAGCCGCCGATGATGACCTCCAGCTTGGGGGCCATCGCACCGCGGTCCAGCCAGGACTCCTTGGGGCGGAACGGAACGCGGTCGGCGTCGTCGCCACTGTGCAGCTCATGGGGCCCACGCATGCCCAGGGCAGCGTTCGAGTCGCCGAAGCGCTCGTCCCACATGCGGGTGGCGACGTCGATGCCGCGCTCGCTCCGGCCCGGCTGACGGTCGGACTCGACGGTCTCGGCCATGGCGACCGCCTGCTGGTGGGCGGTCAGAACCGTCGAGAGGGTGTAGTTGAGCGCCAGGTAGGCGTCCTCGCTGCGCAGGCCCCCGGAGACGAGGGCGTTGTGGGCGCGCTTGGCCACGGACATGAAGGGCACGTAGGCCCAGGCCAGGTTGATGAGGGTGTGGTCCAGGCCGGGATGGGCGTCGAGCACGTCCCACAGCGAGTCGGAGAGCCGGCGCAGGTAGTCCTGCCAGCTCAGGCCGGTGGGGGGCAGTGTGACGTCGGCGGACACACGCTCCAGGCAAGCCACGAGCAGGTCGTCGCGCGAGCTGACGGTGCGTCCCAGATCAGCCGCACTCACCCCGAGCCGACGCGCCACCTTACCCATCGTGAACCGGTCCACACCGATCTCGAGGGCCGCTGTGACAACGTCATCCCTGGTAAAACCGGCATTATGCTGCATTGAGCCTCCCGGGTTGGGTCATACTCGTCAGCGTAACGAACCAATAACAGCCCGCCAAATCGAAGGCACCTATCCGCGCGATGACCGACGCCGTTCTTCCGCAATATAACGGGAAATAAACCATCGCTCCCCCACACCTCCACCATACCTCTGACCCCGCCAGGAATCTCACGGCGAGGTAACGGCTCGGCACACGCCGGGCGGCCTGCCGGGTGGCGCGCCCGACGACGGTGGGGTCTCGCCGAGCCCGCTCCCCCCGTTACCGTGGTGCCATGAGCGAGACTCCCCGCCCACAGCGCCCCGTCTTTCCGGAACCGCCCGCGGCGCCCTCACCGGCAGCGGCGCCGCCCGCGCTGACGGCTCCTCCGGCCAAGCAGCGGCGCTGGCGCGATGACCTGCACCTGGCGCACACGATCGCCAATAAGGTGGACAGCCTCACCCTGGCCCGTTTCGACGCCGGCAACTTCACCGTGGAGACCAAGTCGGACCTCACGCCGGTCACCGAGGCCGACAAGGAGGCCGAGCGCGTCATCCGCGAGCAGCTGGGGCGGGCGCGCGGGCGTGACTCCGTCCTGGGTGAGGAGCTGCCGACCACCGGGCATTCCTCACGCCAGTGGGTCATCGACCCGATCGACGGGACCAAGAACTTCGTGCGGGGCGTGCCGGTGTGGGCCACGCTCATCGGCCTCATCGAGGACGGCCAGTGCGTCGTCGGGCTGGTCTCGGCCCCCGCACTGGGGAGACGCTGGTGGGCCGTGTCCGGCGGAGGGGCCTGGACCGGGCGCTCCCTGAGCTCGGCGCGGCGGCTGTCGGTGTCCGGCGTCGACGACCTCACCCGGGCCTCGATGTCCTACTCCTCGCTGTCGGGGTGGGCCCAGACCAAGCGACTGCGCGGGATGCTGGGACTCATGCAGTCGTGCTGGCGCACCCGCGCCTACGGGGACTTCTGGTCCTACATGCTCGTGGCCGAGGGCGCCGTCGACCTGGCCGCAGAGCCCGAGCTCGAGCTCTACGACATGGCGGCGCTCGTGCCCGTCGTCACCGAGGCGGGCGGGCGCTTCACCTCCCTGGACGGCGAGCCCGGCCCCTTCGGGGGCAATGCCGTGGCCACGAACTCGCTGCTGCACGACGTCGCCCTGCACCACCTGAGCGCCGAGACGGACTGAGCCGGCCCGCTTGAGCCGCAACCCCATCTGCTGGACATCAGTGCGCCCCAAAGTTATAAAAGATCTAAAAGATCTAAAACGCACAAAAGTGGAGACGATCACACATGGCCAACCCCTTCAAACCGACAGCGGGCGCAACGCCTCCGTTGCTTGTTGGCCGCAACCGCGTCATTGAGGAGTTTCTGGAAAGCCTCGACGACGGCCCCGGAGCGCCTGGGCTCTTGGAGCTCATCACTGGCGCCAGGGGCGTCGGGAAGACCGTCATGCTCACCGCTCTGGGAGACTCGGCACGAGAGCGCGGCTGGGTGGTCGTTGACGAGACCGCACGCGAGGGGCTCATGGACCGACTCGCCGCCGAGTTCACTCGCCAGCTGTCGCAGCTCGCCGGCAAGGAGCGCTCACGGTTAACCTCCTTGAGCCTGAGCACTCCGCTTGGTGGCGGTAGCGCAACACTCGAGCACGCACCCACTCCTGAACCCTCCTGGCGGCAGAAGGCGCGAGCACTGACCCAGTGGCTCGCGGAACACGGCACCGGTCTGCTGCTCACGATCGACGAAGTACACGCCATTCCTCGCGAGGAGCTGCGAGCCCTGTCCGCAGAAGTGCAGCACCTCATTCGCGAGGGGGCTCCTATCGGCCTGCTCATGGCTGGCCTCCCCAAGGCCGTTGAGGAGCTCCTCAATGACGACATCACCACCTTCCTGCGCCGGGCCGAGCGGATCGAGCTCGGCGAGGTGGCCATCGACGACGTCTGCGAGGCCCTGAAGTCGACCTTCGACGCGGGCGAGAAGGCGTTGAGCAACGACCTGGCCCAGGAGTGCGCGAACGCGACCGGCGGCTACCCATTCATGATCCAGCTCGTGGGGTACCAGGTATGGAAACACAGCGGTGATGGCCCAGTGACCCAGCCAGCAGTCGCCGCAGGAACGACCGCCGCCCGACTGCGCCTCGGCAACCTGGTGCACGCTCCGGCGCTGCGCGACTGTCCGACGTCGACCGCACGATGCTCGTGTGCATGGCCAAGGACGACGGCCCGTCACAGATAGCCGACATCGCCGAACGCATGGACCGCCCCGTCAACTACGTGTCGGTCTACCGCAACCGGCTACTCGCCGCCGGAATCATCAAGACTGCCGGCTACGGCAAGGTTGACTTCGCCGCCCCCTATCTGCGCGAGTACCTGCGCGAGCACGCAGCGCACCTCGTCATGGAGTGAGTCGCAACCGCCGACCGACACCCCTCGGCCACACGCCGAGGTCGCACGGGCTGGACTTGTCCCGCATCCAACGTTATAAAAGGGATACAAACTGATATGCGGCCGCAGAGTCGGGCCTTTGCCCCGGTGTCGCCGCGCGGCTGAACCGCCACCGCTGCGGCGGGTACCACAGTGACCCGGCCGTTTCCCCACCCCGTGCGCCGGTAACCTGCCGTGAGTCCACCATCCATCCACCCCAGGAGTCCCTTTGAACTGGCTGCACGCCATCCTCCTCGGCATCGTCGAGGGCATCACCGAGTTCCTCCCGGTGTCCTCCACCGGTCACCTCAACATCGTCGAGAAGCTGCTCGGCTACGAGATCAACTCCGCAGGCATGACCGCCTTCACCGCCGTCATCCAGGTCGGTGCGATCATCGCCGCCATCATCTACTTCTGGGCCGACATCGTCCGCATCGTCACCGCCTGGTTCAGGGGTCTGAGCAACCAGCACGCCCGCCAGGACCCCGACTACACGCTCGGCTGGGGCATCATCCTGGGATCGATCCCGGTGGCCGCCGTCGGACTGCTGTTCAAAGGACTTCATCGAGGGGCCGGTCCGCTCCCTGTGGGTGATCGCCGGAGCCCTCATCATCTGGTCGGGGGCCATGTGGCTGGCCGACCACCAGCAGAACCTCACCAAGGGCATGAAGGACGTGACCGTCAAGGACGCCCTCATCATCGGCGCATTCCAGGCCCTGGCCCCGGTGTTCCCCGGCATCTCCCGCTCCGGGGCGACGATCTCCGCCGGCCTGTTTTCAAGTTCGACCGGGTGACGGCCACGCGCCTGTCCTTCTACATGGGCATCCCATCCCTGGTCGCGGCCGGACTGCTGGAGGCCGCAACGGAGGCCAGCACCATCAGCAACACCGTGGGCTGGACGCCCACCATTGTCGCGACCGTCGTCTCCGGAGTTGTCGCCTACGCGACCATCGCCTGGCTGCTGCGCTTCGTGTCCTCCAACAAGTTCACGTCCTTCCTCGTCTACCGCGTGCTGCTGGGCCTCATCATCATCGCCCTGGTAGCCGCCGGCACCATCGCCGCCTGACGGAGTTCTTGCCGCCGATCTCAGTTCACCTCCGCCGGCATTCTTCACGTGGGGCAACGGATTCTTCCGTTGCCCCACGTGATTTCTGTGCTCCTCAGCATCGAGATCCGACGCCGCACGAATCCTGTTCCAGCGGCGTCGTCCGCTTGTACGATAAGCGCCATGGCCACCCCTGGGGTACGCGCAGACTCACGAGCCGCTGAGGACGTCGGCTCAGGACATCGGGGAAATTCGTAGCATGACCAGACGCCACCCATCCGCTTCTCCCACGCAAATTCGCTTCGGAAGTCATCCCGCGATCGCCGCAAATTTCGTCAAGCGGCAGGGACAGGATGAGCTCTTCGACGCCGTCTTCGCTCGCTCCGAGCCTCGCACGGTTCTGACGGGGATGCGGGGAAGCGGCAAGACTCAGCTGGCCGCTGCGGTGGTGGCCAGGTGCGAGGAGGAGGGCTGGCCCCTTGTCGCCTGGATTCATGCGGCCTCGCGCAAGGATATCCTTGCCGGTCTCTACGAACTCGCAATGCGGATCGGTATCGACGCACCGAAGAACATTCCTCTGGAGGTCATTGTTCGGCGGCTCCTGGATCGGCTGCGCTCAGCAGAGGCGGCGGACCGTCTCTTCGTCTTCGACAACGTGGAGAATCCGGACGACCTGAGAGACCTCATCCCCGAGGGTGCTGGAGTCCGGACCCTCATCACCACCACGCGCCACCTCGATTGGGACGGCCTGGGGTGGCTGCGGTTGACGGTGGGCGCCTTCGATCGGGAGCAGTCGATCTCCCTCCTGTGCGAGCACACTGGCGACACTCACCGCGATGCTGCTGACCGGATCGCGGATGCGCTCGGCGACGTGCCCGTCGCCATCACCCAAGCCGCCGCGACAGCACAACAGGGTGGATACTCCTTATCCGGCTACCTCGACAGGCTCAGTCATCACCCGCTCGAGTCACGCATGAGTCGCCTCGAGGGTGCCAACTACCCCGACGCCGTCGGCATCGCACTGCTCATGGCCTATGAACAGGTCTTGGAGCAGCTCAGAACCAAGCATCCTCAGCAGGAGAGGATCGCCGTATCGCTCCTCGGCGCACTGTCCCTCCTGGCTGCTTCCGGAGTGCCGACTCACTGGCTCTTGAGGCTCGACGGCGACTCCGACGCAGTACGCGACACCTTGTCTTTCCTGAAGAGCGCTGCCATCTTCCAAGAGTCCAGTGACGGCACCAAGACCATGATTCACTGGCTCCAGGGACACGTGTACCGGGAAACCTACCTGAATGACCAGAAGAAGCTCGGTGAGGCGCGTTCGCACGCAGCAACACTTCTCGGCGGGATTGACGTTAACCGCCTAGAGGATGGTGAACAGCGGCGAGACGAGACCCATCATCTCGTCGAGCAGTTTCTCTCAGTCACATCACAGGACTTCTCTCAGTCATTGTTTTCTGAGTCACAGGTGTCTTCAAAGCTCGCCGAGACACTGGAATACGCAGCCAGCCTGGGGATGTCGCAGCTAGCCCTTGGCCTCACTGACTCCGTGACCCGGGCCTGCGGCGCCTTGGGCCCCCACCACCCCGACACCCTGGCTTCACGCAACAACCTCGCCGGCACCTACCGGGCGAGCGGCAGGCTCGACAAAGCCATCCCCCTGTACGAGCAGACCCTCGAGGACTCCATCCGCGTCCTGGGCACCGACCATCCCGGCACCCTCACGGCACGCAATAACCTCGCCGGCGCCTACCGGGCAGCCGGCAGGCTCGAGGAGGCCATCACCCTGTACGAGCAGGTTTTCAGCGGCCGTAGCCGCGTCTTGGGCCCCGACCACCGCAGCACCCTCACCGCGCGTGACCATCTCGCCGACACCTACTGGGAAGCGGGCCGATTCGACGAGGCCATCACCCTGAAAAAGCAGATCCTCGCAGACGCCATGCGCATTATGGGCCCCGACAGTACCGGCGCCTCGGCCGCGCGTCTCAACCTCGCCGCTACCTACCGGGATGCGGGCAGGCTCAACGAAGCCATCGCCTTGTACAAACAGAACCTCGACGACGTCGCCCGCACCCTGGGCCTCGACCATCCTGAAACCTTGGCCTCACGCCACAGTCTCGCCGGCGCCTACCGGGACACCGCAGACTGGATGAGGCAATCGCCCTGTTCGAGCAGAACCTCACCGACTTCATCCGCATTCTGGGTCCCGACCGCCCCGACACCTTCACCTCACGCAGCACGCTCGCCAGCGCCTACCAGGCAGCCGGCAGGCTCGACGAGGCCATCCCTCTGTTCGAGCAGAACCTCAAGGACCGCACCCGCACCCTGGGACCTGCTCACCCTGTCACTCTCACCTCGCGCAACAACCTCGCCAATGCCTACCTTGCCGCAGGGAGAACCGAGGAAGCGAAGAAGCTCTTCGGGACGCCGTGAGAATTCTGCTTCGGGGCCACTGACCGCTTGTACGATAGCGGCATGGCTGATCCCCTATCCCTCGCTGTCTTGTCCGCCAGCATCACCGGGCTGCTCATGCGTGGAGCCGCTGTGGCAGTCGACCCTTCATGGAGCAGTGCGGCATCACTGCCTGGCGACACCCTCAACGCATGGCGCAGCCTAAGACGTCTGCAGCAGGGGCGAGGTGGACAAGAGAATCCGCTGGAGGCGTCCATCAAGGCCCGACTTCAGAAACAGGTGGATGACGCCCATGAGCGGTACAAGCGGACCGGAGCCACTCGATCCGCCCTCGCCGGAGCCGTCACCGAGATGGAGGTGGCACTCAAGGAGCTCAGCGGGGACGACGCCACAGTCCTGGAGGCGGTGCGGTTCCCGGACAACTTCGAGACCTACCTCCGACGGCGAACGGCTGGCCACCGCCAAAACGTCGAGGCAGCAGCCGAGCCCTTCTTCGACGACCTGACCCACATCGTCGCCGACGAGTTCATCCGTCTCGCACCAGGCTCGCGGGCCTTCGACATCTCCGCACTCAAGCGACTGCTCGCAGGCCTTGATCAGCTACTTGTCGGGCAAGAGCAACTGCTGGGAGGGCAAGCAGAGACTAACGACCGCGTGAGGGAAGTGGCTTCCGACACCAAGAGGATGGCTACGGATATTAAGGAGATCCATAGCGCGGTCACTCGAAACCATTCCGCCTCGCCCACACGGATTCGCTTCGGCAGTCGCCCCAGGGTCGCCGCAGGCTTCGTCAAACGTGAGGGGCAGGACGAGCTCTTCGACGCCATCTTCACTCGCGCCGAGCCTCGTACAGTACTGACAGGGATGCGAGGGAGCGGCAAGACTCAGCTGGCAGCCGCAGTTGCCGCCAAGTGTGAAGAGGAGAGCTGGCCCCTGGTCGCATGGATTCATGCGGCCTCACGAACGGAGCTTGTCGCCGATCTCTACGAGCTCGCACTACGGGCAGATATCGACGCACCCAAGGACGTTCCTCCGGAGACTATTGTTCGGCGCTTCTTGGATCAACTGCGCTCAGCAGATGCAGCGGACAGCCTCTTCGTCTTCGACAACGTGGAGAATCTCGACGACCTGAGAAATCTTACCCCTGAGGGCAACGGAGTTCGGTCCCTCATCACCACCACACACCGCCTTGATTGGAACAGTTTTGGATGGTCGCCGTTACCGGTTGGCGTCTTCGAACGGGAGCAATCGATCGCTCTTCTCTGCGAACGCAGTGGCGACACTGATCGCGATGCGGCCAACCAGATCGCAGAGGCGCTTGGTGACCTCCCTGTCGCCGTAACCCAAGCAGCTGCGACAGCAAAATGGGGTGGATACACCTTATCCGACTACCTTGACAGGCTGAGCAGTCACCCACTCGAGTCAAGCATCAGTCGCCTCGAGGGCGATGACTACCCGGACGCCGTCGGCGTTGCACTGTTCATGGCCTCCGAGCAGGCCTTGGAGCAACTCAAAACCAAGCACCCTCAACAGGAGAGCGTCGCTATATCACTTCTCAGCACGATATCCCTTCTTGCCGCTTCTGGCACTCCAAACCGCTGGCTGTTAAACTATAGTGATACCCCAGATACCATCAGAGATGTCACCTCTTTCCTTGCCAGTCGATCTATCTTCCAAAAAACACATGATGGCATGAAAATTGTTGCACATCGCCTTCAATGTCAATCATTTCGAGAGAATCAACTCGGGTATAAAATAGCCGAGGCTAGGGCGATCGACACAGCAATCAAACTTCTCAACAATGTCGGGACTGACAACCCTGGCAACACCGAAAAAGGTCGCGAGGATACACTTGACCTAGTAGAACAACTCCAATCCATTTCATCTCAAGACTATTCACAAACATTATTCTCTCACCCCGGTATAGCGGAAGTAGTGGCGAGAACCCTTAACCGTTCTTCAGATACCTGGATACCGCAAGTAGCATTCTCCCTCGATCAGACGGTAACACGCATTACCAGAACACTGGGAAGAGACCACCCCTATTCCCTCATTCTGCAGAACAATCTGGCTAGCACCTACCAAGATGCTGGTCGCCCCGACCTTGCCGCCCCCATATTCGAGAAGAACCTTCTAAGTTATATCTCTCAACAGAATTTAACGGAAGCCTCGCGCACGTTAAATAACTTGGGCTCCTCTTACGGATCTCTCGGAATGGTCGACGAGGCCATCCACTGCCAAGAACGCAGCATTAAATTACTCGAAACTACCTCCCAAGACATTGCAACAATTCTTGCAGTGAAAATTAATCTTGGAAACTCCTACATGTTGGCCGGAAGGTTTGACGATTCTGTTCGCCTACTCGAATCTACAATGAAAGAATGTCGAGACAACCTCGGGTCGAGCACCCCCGAAACAATTAGGTGCAAAATTAAACTAAGCATGGCCTATCACAATATAGGTCAGAATACGAAAGCACTCGATCTACTTAACGAGTGCGCCGAGGAAGCCACACACACAACACTCTTGGATAAAGTCCTATGCCTCACAATTAAAGAAGGTCTAGCATCTTGCAATCTAGCGGCCGGCAACATTTCAGGCGCCATCCGGTTACAGAAAGTAGCTCTCTCCGAAGGTGAACGAATTCTACCTGCGGACTCTCCTACACTACTCGAATTACGCGCAAATCTCGCCGCCTATTATAGTAAATCTGGAGATTACAGGAAATCAACCTCCCTATTGGAGCAAAATCTTGCATCCTTCGCGCACATGCAAGGAGTAGCGACATCGGATGTTATTGAGACTCGCTCTAGCCTCGCCTGCATGTATTTCCTTGCAGGCAGACAGTCTGAAGCCATAGAACTAAACAGTAGTACATTAGAGTTATGCAAAATACACATGGACCCACTGCATCCAACCCTACTATCTCTTCACCACAACCTCGCCTTCGAATATTTTGCCACAAAACAAATAGATAAGGGAATTTCACATTGCACGCTCGCTTTGCGAGGTCGCACTCGCATCCTCGGAGCCAAACATCCTGACACCTTAGAGACACAGAATTTACTCGATATTTCCTATCGTGCCGCAGGTCGAACTGACGAGGCGGAGGCACTCTTCGAGACACCGTCGGGCTCAGAGGACAAGCAGGACAGCACCGAGGAGGACCAGGACCAGGAAGCCGGCGACTGACCGCCACAGGGCGCCGTCATTGATGTCGGTGGGCTGTGAGACAGTGTCCGCATGCGGATCCTCCACACCTCCGACTGGCACCTGGGGCGCACCTTCCACGGGCGCGTGCTCGATGACGCGCACGCCGCCTTCGCCGACCACCTCGTCGAGCTCGTCACCGCCGAGTCAGTCGATGCCGTCCTCGTCGCCGGGGACGTCTACGACCGCGCCATCCCGCCCAATGACGCCGTCGCCCTCCTCGATGAGACGCTGCGCCGCCTGACCGAGCGCACCCGGGTGGTCCTGACCCCCGGCAACCACGACTCCGCCCGCCGCCTCGGCTTCGCCGCCGACCTCATGCGCGAGGGCCTCATCATCCGGGCCCGCACCGCCGGCCTCGACCGCGGCATCATCCTGCCCGACGCCGACGGCAACGATGCCGCCATCGTCCACGCCCTGCCCTACCTCGACCCCGACGCCGCCCGCGAGATCCTCCCGCCCCTCCTCGCCGAACGCCTCGGCGAGGAGACCCCCGCGAAGCACACGGTGAGAGAGGAGAGCAACGAGGGTGAGGGCACCGCATCTCAATCCGGTGAGCCGGAGCGCCCGCGCCTGCCCCGCTCCCACGAGGCCGTCGTCTCCGCCGCCCTGCGCCTCGTGGCCGCGGACCTGGACCGTCTGCGTACCGGCCGCAGCCCGGCGCCTGCCGAGCCTGCTCATGGCCCACGCCTTCGTCGTCGGCGGCGAGGCCTGCGAGTCCGAGCGGGACATTCGCGTCGGCGGCGTCGACTCCGTGCCCTCCGGCGTCTTCACCACCCTGGGCGGCTCGCCCCTGGCCGAGCGCAGCGGCGGCCTGGACTACGTGGCCCTCGGCCACCTCCACCGGCCCCAGGAGCTCACCCGGCCCACCGGCCCGCGCCTGGTCTACTCCGGCTCGCCCCTGCCCTTCTCCTTCGACGAGGCCGAAGGCGCCCGCAACTCCGCCACCAAGTCCTCCGTCCTGCTGGACCTGGGCGCCGACGGCGTCACCGGTCTGGAGCGCATCCCCACCCCGGTCCTGCACCAGGTGCGCACCCTGACCGGCACCATGCCCGAGCTCCTCTCCCCCGCCTTCGACGACGCCACCGGCGCCTGGGTGCGCGTCATCCTCCAGGGCGAGCGGCCACCCGGCGCCCTGGCCACCCTCAGGAGCGCTTTCCCCAGCCTCCTGGCCTTCCAGCACGAGGCCCCCACGCGCACCGCCCGCGAGCGCATCGCCGTCACCGCCGCGGCCGACCCGCTGCGCATCACCGAGGACTTCTTCGACGACGTCTGCGGGCGCGCCCCGAGCCCTCCGAGCGCGGCGTCCTGCGCAGCGCGTACGAGTCCGCCCTGGCGAGCGCGAGGAGCGAGCGATGAGGATCCACTCCCTGACCATGACCGGCATCGGCCCCTACGCGGGGCGGGAGCACATCGACTTCGACGCGGTGGGCGCCTCCGGCCGCTTCCTGCTCACCGGCCCCACCGGCTCGGGCAAGACCACCATCATCGACGCGATCGTCTTCGCCCTCTACGGGGACGTGGCCGACTCGGCCGACTCCTCCAAGGAGCGCATCCGCTCCACCCTCGTGGGCCCGCACACCGAGAGCGTCATCGAGCTCGTCTTCTCCACCGGCGCCGGCGTCTACCGGGTGCGCCGCACCCCCACCTACGAGCGGGCCAAGCGGCGCGGCCAGGGCACCACCACCCAGAACGGCACCGTCAAGCTCTGGCACCTGGCCGAGGTCGGCGGGGAGCCGCTCGACGAGCCCGTCACCCGCGTGGGCGACGCCGACGCGGAGATCGCGCGCGCCGTGGGCTTAAGCCGGGAGCAGTTCACGCAGACGGTCGTCCTGCCGCAGGGCAAGTTCGCCCGGTTCCTGCGCGCCGACTCCTCCGAGCGCCAGCACCTCCTCAAGGACGTCTTCGGCACCGGCATCTACGACGCCATCCAGGACGCCCTCATCCAGGCCTCCCGGGACGGGGCCCGGCGGGTCGAGCAGGCCGCAGCCGACCTGCGCGGGCAGGTCGCCTCCCTGGGACGGCACCCCCTCCTCACCGAGGCCCCTCCCCACTGAGACCGCAGATGCCGGCGAGGAGACCGACGACGCCGATCAGGCGGTTCACCCGAGGACTCGTCGCCGGATAACTCGTCGCTGGAGGCCCCGTCCGGAGGGACCCAGGAGGCACTGCCGCTGCCCATGGATGACACCGACCGCGCGGAGCCTCAGGAGGCCGACGCCGGCCCTGCTCCAACACCGGCCCAGGCCTTGGAGGCGGCGATGGCGGGAGCCGCCCCGGACCTGGTGGCTCTTCGCCGCATCGGGGCTGAGGTTCTGGAGGTCTCCCGCAACCGGGTCGCGTCGGCCGATGCTCAGGCTGAGGCCGCGGGGACGGCCCTCACCCGGGCACAGTCGGCTCGTGAGGAGGCCCAGAGCCTCCACGACCTCCTGGAGCGACGCCGGGCCCTGATCGAGGAGAAGGAGCGGCTGGCCGAGCGCGCCGAGCAGGAGGCCGACGACGCCCGGCGTCTCCAGGACGCCGAGCGCGCCTCCCGGGTGCGGCCCTACCTGGCTCGCCGAGCAGGCCGCCCGTCGCCGCGCCCAGCAGGCCGTCGCCGCACTGGCCGCCCGCGCCGACCAGAGCGGACTGGCCCACCTGGCCGAACAGGCCGGAGTCACCAGTGCCGGCAGCACGGAGGAGGCCACCGGCAGCGACGCTCACAGTCATGGTGCCGCGGTGACGCCCGCCGCCCTCGTCGAGCCCCTGGTCCGTGAGGCGCAGCGCCAGCTCGCCGCCCTCGAGGATAACCCCAGCCAGGCGAGCGCCGGCGAGTACCGAAGCGGGCGCCGTCGCCCCGCAGGACTCCGAGGCGGCAGAGACCCCTGAGGCGGCCGATGAGTCGGAGACGGACCGCGCTGAGGCCCTGAGCCCCCGCGGCCTTGACGACCTGGCGCACCACTGCCGTCGCGAGCACGGGCAGCTCGAGGCCCTCGTGGACCTCGAGGCCGGCCTCCCTGAGCGCGAGAGCGCCTTGCAGCAGCGGGAGGCGGAGCTGCAGCACGCCGCCGGCCCAGTTGGAGCAGCGCGCGGAGAAGCTCGCCGAGCGCCCCGCGCAGCGCACCGCCCTGGTGGAGACGCTGGAGGCGGCGCGCGCGGCCCACGAGCGCCTCGACGGCCTTCAGGACCGCCGGGCCCGGGCCGAGGAGCGTCACCGGGCGGCCCTGGCCGTCGAGCAGCTCAGCGCCCAGCTCGCCCAGCGGGACGATGCCTGCGCTGAGGCGGCGGCGCTCGCGCGGGAGGCGACCGAACGGGTTCGTGCCACCCGCCTGGCCTGGATCTCCGGGACCGCCGGGGCGCTCGCCGGTGAGCTCACCGAGGGCGAGCCCTGTCCCGTGTGCGGCTCGACCACGCACCCCTCCCCTGCCACCGCCGGCACCGACGGCGCCACCCGCCAGCAGGTCGAGGCCGCTGAGGAGCACCAGCGGCAGGCCGACGAGGCGCTCAGCGGCGCCGTCCGGGAGCGCGACGCCTGTGCCACCCGGCTTCAGGAGGCCCAGCGCGCCAGTGACGGCATGGATGCCCCCGCCGCCAAGGAGGCGCTGGAGGCGGCCGCCACCGCCCTGGCCACGGCGCGGGCCGCAGCCGACGGCGTCGAGGAGCTGGTGGAGCGGCTCGAGGCCTTCGATGCCGGCACCGAGCAGGAGCGCGCCGCGCTCGATGCCGCCCGCTCCGCCCAGGAGTCCGCCCGCAGCCGCCTGGAGGCCGAGCGCGAGGCCCTCGCCCATGACCAGCGGCGCTGCCTGGAGGCGCGCGGGACCTGGCCGAGCGTCACCGCCCGCGCCGCCGCGCTCCTCGTGCGGGCCAAGGAGGCCGAGGACGCCTCCCAGGACATCGACACAGCCCGCACCGCCCTGGCCCAGGCCCGCAGCGCCCTGGCGGACCTGGCCGCCGCGCTGGTGGAGGAGGGCTTCACCGGTGCAACCCAGGCAACGGCGGCCCTCATGGAGCGCGGTGCCATCGAGGCCCTGACGGCCAGCATGCGCGCCGCCGCCACCGCCCACGAGCGGGTCCGCCTGGGGCTGGAGGACCCGCAGATCGCCGCCCTGAGCGGCCAGGAGGAAGACCGCCTCGAGGCCGCCACCGCCGAGCTCGCCCAGGCGGACACCGCCGCCCGGCAGGCCGCCTCCGTTCAGGCGCGCACAGCCGAGTCCCACGAGCACCTGCGCCGGGCCGTCGACGGCGTCGAGCAGGCGGCCACCGCCTATGAGGAGGCGGCCGGCTCCAGCGCCGACCTCATCCGAGTGGCGAACCTCGCCCGCGGGGAGAACGAGGCCGGCACGCCCCTGGCCACCTGGGTGCTGCAGGCCCGCTTCGAGGAGGTCCTCGTCTTCGCCAACGAGCGCCTGTCCCAGATGTCCTCCGGGCGCTACGAGCTCATCCGGGTCGCCGAGGAGACCAGCCAGCGCCGGCGCCGCAAAGGGACTGGGCCTGGCCGTCGTCGACCACCTCGGAGACGAGCGCACCCGCGACCCCCGGACCCTCTCGGGCGGGGAGACCTTCTACGTCTCCCTGTCACTGGCCCTCGCCCTGGCCGACGTCGTCTCGGCCGAGTCCGGGGGCGTGAGCCTGGAGACCCTCTTCATCGACGAGGGCTTCGGCACCCTGGACGCCGACACCCTCCAGGCGGTCATGGCCCAGATCGACCACCTGCGCGCCGGCGGGCGCACCGTCGGCATCGTCTCCCACGTGGCCGAGCTGCGCGACCAGATCGCCGAGCGCATCGCAGTGCGGCGCGTCGCCTCGGGCGGCTCCACCCTGAAGGTGACCGCCTGAGACGACGCGCCGCGAACGCATCCTGCTGGCCGGTGCCGACCCAGCGGCCGGCACCGGCCAGTGGCCCTAGAAGACGCTGCTGCTGGACTCGATCGTGATGGTGGGCTCGCCATCACCCTCCGGCAGCTCCACCTTCCCGGAGAAGGTGAACTTCGCCTTGCGGGGGCTGGGGTTCTTGTCGAAGGCCGTCGGCTTGGGAGACCCGGAGATGCTGATCTCGTCGGAGGTGAAGGACAGGTCATTGCTGATGTCCTCGGAGAACTCCACCTTCGTGGCGTCCTTCTCCACCGACAACGAGGTCATGTCCGAGGAGGTCTGGTAGGGGCAGGGCTTGTCCGAGTTCGTCGGGACGGTCGCGCAGGTCTTCGTCTGCTCCTTGACCTTCGCCAACGCCTTGGTCTTGAGCTCGTCAGTGGGAGTGGCATTCACCGTCTGGGTGCCCACCGACTCCGCCTCCGCGCTCGCACCCTCACCCGTAGGAATCAGCGTGAAGGACGTCTCCTTGGCAGTGAGGTACTTGCTGACGGAGTCCGGCGCCGCCACCGGGTAGACACCGGGGTAGGCGACCTGGGTCGAGCGATACCCACTCAACCCGTCTTTATCCTTGGCCATGTCGATGGCAACCCCTGCGACCTTCAGCCCCGGAAGCGAGGAGGAGCTGAAGTCCGCGGAGACCACGAGGGGCTTATCCACCTTCCAGCTGTCCAGGCCGAAGGAGCCCGACGACTTCGAGGCGGTGAAGTCGTACTCGAAGGCCTTCCCGTCCAGGGACAGGTGAGCCTTGATCGTGGCGGTGTCACCGGAGATGGTGGGCTTGTCGATCTTGGTGACCTTGATCCTCGCCTTGGCCGCCTTGAGGGCGGCGTCGGTCAGCAGCTTGCGCTGGTCGTTGGGGACACCGGGGTCCACCATCTTGGTGGCCTCGAGGCCTTCCCCTCCGACAGGAGCGTCAGGTAGCTCTCGACCGCCTTCTCAGGGCCGCGCATGCCGTTGACGACATTGAGCCCGACGACGCCGGCCACCACCAGCGCCACCACGACCCCGAAGGCAGACAGTCCCAGAATGACCTTCTTGCGCGAGGCCGCACTCATCGGGGCCGGCTCGGGCAGGTCGCCCACAGCAGTCGCACCCGCGGCCGCGCCGCCAGGTCCGGGAGCCGGGGCCTGCGAGGCCGGCGTGGTCTCCACCCACTGGCCGGTCGCCGGGTCCATGGAGAAGACAGCGCCGGTGGCCAGGTCCGTGGCGATACTGGCCCCGGTGGCCGGGTCGGTGCTGTACGCCCACTGCTGGGCCGACGACGTCGGAGCCACGCCGGAGGTGCCCGCAAGCCAGGCCGCACTGGCCTTCTTCCCGCCGGCCAGCTGCAGCACCGCCGGGAAGGAGGAGTAGACCCACAGGGGCAGCAGCTCGGCCAGCACGGAGATGATCGCCACGACAACCCCGAGCAGGAAGAAGGTCAGGGCGTTGGGCTGCAGGCTCAGAGACATGTAGTGGCCGGCCCCGCCGCCCGAGGAGCGCATCGGGGTGTCAGCGCCCGAGAAGCGCAACGGCAGCAGCCCGTAGAAGACGATCGCCCCCAGGACCAGCGACACGAGCGGAAGCTGCCAGACGCGCTGCCACTCGGTCCGCCCCGTGCGAGCGCGCCTGACACCCACGCGCAGCGCCGCCGCCGCGATGGCCACGATCATGGCCGCGAACAGCAGGATCGACCAGCTGCCGAACCAGGTCCAGGCGTAGGCGTCGCCGCCGTCCTCGCCGCCCAGGGACGGCAGGAAGTAGGCCAGAGCCGCCGCGGCCTCGCTCTTGTCCAGGGTGATGCCTCCCAGGGACCCCAGGCCCAGGGCGAGCAGTACCAGGTTCGGCAGGAGCACCGGCAGCAGAAGGATCGAGGCGAAACCCGACCCCTGGATCAGTACCGCAGCGATGTAGGCGACAATGATGAAGATCCCCAGGACCACGCCCAGTGCGGTGCTCAGGGCGCCCAGCTCGCGGCCGAGCTGCACCACCGGGCTCGGCAGGCGCTCGAGCAGCGACCCGCCGCTACGAGCCACCACCAGCGCCACGAAGACCACCACAGTCACCAGCAGGATCGTCATCAGCGCGGAGGAGGAGACCGTCATGACCTTCAGCCCCATCATCGTGGCGGTCATGGAGAACGGTGCCGTCACCAAGCAGGCCACCAGGGCCACAGCCAGAGCCTCGGCTCCGGCCCGCGCCAGAGTCGGGACCAGCGGGGCCGCCGACCCGTCAACCGCGGCCCGGCGGCGCGCCAGCCAGAAGACCCCGATGCCAGCGGCGGTCAGTGCCCCCATGGGCAGCAGCGTGAAGGTCAGGGTGATCGTCTCGTAAGAGTTCGAGCCCGACATGACGAACTGCCCGCCCAGGCTCCAGCCCATGAGCAGCGGCAAAGTGGAGAAGGTCGTCGGGAACGTCTTCGTCGATTCCGACGTGGACATGGCCACAAGCATGAGGATCGCGCTGATGGCTGCGGATCCGAGCACGATCGCCAGGCTCAGGGCCGTGGAGGTCAGGCCCGGGCCGCGGAACCAGGCAGTGAAGGTCTGCGCCAAGGGCGAGGCCTGAGCCACCTGCCCGGGCTGCACGTACCCGCCCTGGGCCTGAGGTGCCGGCGCACCAGGTGCGGCAGCCGCGGCGACCGGAACGCCCATCGTGTTCGGGTGCGGCCACAGCTCTCCTCCAGGGGCGGGCACCGGAGGCGGAGGAGGAGCCTCGGCCACGTTGGGCACCTGGGGCGCGGGGGCGCTCGGCGGAGGAGGCACAGGCACAGCGGGAAAGCTGCCGGTCTCCGGCCCCGACGTCATCGGCGGCGCAGGGACTGGAGCCTCACCAGTGCCATGGGAAGGATCAGGAGGAAAACTGCTGTGAGACACAGGGCTGCCTTCGATAGGGAATCAAACACGGCAGTTCTACCCCATGGAAAACGGCCGCGCACCAGTTTCGTCACCCAGTCTTGACATGCGATCCGAGCTGTTCACGGATGAGCACGGACAGAGCCACCTCGGTGCGCCCAACGTCCTACCGCAGCTGAGGCTAGCCCTCGCCGCCCGCCGAGCCGCCCTCACCCTGCTGGCTGTCGCCGCCTTCCTGGCCGCCACCGTCCTGGGAGCCGTCCTGCTGGTCCCCGGACTGGTCGGTCCCCTGCGAGTCCGTGTCCGGCGAGGTGACACCCTGCTCAGCGGCCTTCTCCTTGACCGTGTTGAGGATGCTGATGAGGTCGTCGCGTCCGGGGAAGGAGACACCGGACTGCAGCGCCTGGAGGGTCTTGTCGACATTGCCGATCTTGAGCTGCCCGGAGAAGCTCTCCGCCTCAGCCAGCGTATGCGTCTTGAGCACGCCCGCCCCGTAGTAGATGCCCGCTCCTGTGGCCACCAGGGGCAGGAACAGTGCCGCCAGGACCAGCAGGGCGGCAGGCCCCCTTCGGCTTGGCTCTGGCCAGCGCCGAGCAGGACACGAGGAAGGCGAAGAAGGCCAGCACCGCGCCACCGCCGACGGCGCCGATCGCAGCCCAGTTGGGCGTCCAGCTCTGAGTCGAGAGGATCTCGAAGACGTGCAGCGTGCTCAGCAGCGTGTAGGTCCCCCAGCCCAGGGCCCCGCAGGCCACGAGCACCATGATCGTCCCCAACGGCAGGGCGGCCGTACGACGGCGCTCAGGGGGACGCGGAAGCTCCACCGGGGGCTCAGGCTCGGGCTCACCCCAGGTCTCACGCACCGGCACCTGGGAGACCATGGGCCGTGCGGGCTCGGGGGTGGCGTAGACCGGCTGGACCGGCTCAGCCGGGTAGACCGGCGGCGTCTCCATGGCCATCGTCTGCGGCGCCGCGGGCATGGGTTGGAGGACCTGGGTGTACTGGCTGCGCTGGTCCGGGGAGGCGGCCAGCTGCGGGGTCGACGTCGACGGCGGCAGGTACCCCCATCCCTCGTCCCCCGGCGGCATGGCGATGGCCTCCGTGGCCCCCGGCTGCGCCTCCATCTGGGCAAGGTCGATCCGCTCGGTGGGCCGACCGCGGTCGATGTGCTCGGTGCGCTCGACAGCGGCGTCCACGTCTGCGTCGTCGTCGAACTGCGGCCCACGGGAGAGAGGACGGGACACGATGAGGCTCCTTGCCAGAGGGGTAACGATGGGGTCTCTACGACCACGAGGCTACGCCACCGAGGCTACCGGCACGAGGTGCCTCGGCCCCGGAAGGAGGACTTCACCGAGTGTTCTCGTGCACCACGAGCGCTGAGCGCGGGGGCACGATCACGTGGCCCGTGCAGGACTGGCCGCTCAGCAGGTCGGTGCCCACGACTCCGGCCACCTCGGCGGCCCGGTCGGAGTGGTTGAGCAGGAAGAGGATGTCCCCGCGCCGCTGGGCCTCGACGCCGTCGGGCAGGTCGGCGACCACGGGTCGCAGCCGGGCGTGCGCGCACACCAGTGTCAGCAGGGCGGCCCGGCTGAGCGCGTCGAGGTCGGCGGCCACGTACCAGCCCGCTCCTGCCCCGCTCATAGAACGCCGGGTGATGGCGGGCCGCCCGGCCAGGTCCGCTCCCCCGCCGCGGCCGTCGAAGACCGCGACGACCTCCACCGCCTGGCGGCCCTGCCCCGCCCGGGTGTTCTCGTCCGCCGCCTCGGGCGCCTCGTCGATACGGAGCTCCTCGGCCCAGCCGCCGGCGCGCAGATCGGGGGCGGGCGTTCCCATCCGGTCCAGGACCCGGCGCAGGGGCTCGCTGACGGCCTCCAGTCCCGTCCAGGTCTCGGCGGCGGGAGTCCCGACGGCGCGGCTGAGGCGGTTGACGAGCGCGCCTCGGGGATCAGGCTGCTGGACCTGACCGGTCAGGGCGGCGTGATCGGTGACCCGCACCCCCAGCAGCGGCCGCAGGGATCCCAGGTAGCCGCCCAGGACGGCTCCCGCGTTGGCGTCGACGACCCCGGTGGGGCCGGCCACGACGACCTGGGCGCCGGCGGCGACCGCCCGCTCCAGGTGCTCGGCGAGCTCGGGGCGGTCGATGAACACGGCGGGAACGATGATGAGGCGATAGCCCTCCAGGCTCCGGCCCACCGGGACGATGTCGGTGGCGATCCCGGCCTCCCACAGGCTGCGGTGCCAGGCGCGGGCCGCCTCGAAGCGCTCGCCGACCTCGACCGGGCCGATGGCGGTGCTCAGGGCCCACTGGCTCTCCCAGTCCAGGACGAGGGCCGCCTCGGCCCGCACCGGCTCCCCCAGGACCGGCCCGAGGCGGTGAGCGCCTGCCCGGTGGCCACGGTCTCCTCCCAGGTGCGGCTGTCGCGCCCGGCGTGGGGGACCATGCCGGAGTGGAAGGTCTCGGCACCCTGGCGGGACTGGCGCCACTGGAACTGCAGGACGCCGTCGGCGCCGTGGGCCACGCGGGCCAGGGACCACAGGAGGAGCTGGCCGGGGCGCTTGGGCGAGTTGCGCCTGCGCCACTGGACGGCGCTGGGCGCCTGCTCCATGAGGATCCAGGGGCGCCCTCCGGCCAGGCCCCGCATGAGGTCACCGGCCCAGGCGACCTCGTGGGCGGCGGCCGGGTCGGCGGGGTCGGGGTAGGAGTCGTCGGAGATGATGTCGAGGGCCTCGGCCCAGCGCCAGTAGTCGGTGGCCGGGAAGTCGCCCATGAAGTTGGTGGTCACCGGCCGCGTTGAGCGCTGCCGCAGGATGCGGGCCTCGGCCTCCATGAGGCTGCGCAGCTGGTGGTCGCTGAAGCGTCTCCAGTCCAGCATCTGCGCGGGGTTGGGGAAGGTGGGCATGGCGGCGGGCGGGGCGACCTGCTCCAGGCTCGTATAGCGCTGGGACCAGAAGTCGGTGCCCCAGGCGGCGTTGAGGCGCTCGACGTCGCCGTAGCGCTCAGCCAGCCAGGCCCGGAAGGCCCGGGCGCAGGCGGGGCAGAAGCACTCGGCGGTGTGGCAGCCGTACTCGTTGCCGATGTGCCACATGACGACGCCCGGGTGGTCGCCCAGGCGCTCGGCCAGCGCCGCGGCCAGGGCGGCGGAGCGCTCCCGGTAGACGGTGGAGCTGGGGCAGTACTGCTGGCGTGAGCCCAGGCCCAGGCGCACGCCGTCGGCGTTCATCGGCAGGGACTCGGGGTGGTCGGTGGCCATCCAGGCGGGCGGGGAGGCGGTGGCGGTGGCCAGGTCGACGGCGATGCCCGCCTCGTGGAGACGGTCGACGATCTCCACCAGCCAGTCGAGCTCGTAGACGCCCTCGCGCGGCTCGAGGCGCGCCCAGGAGAAGATGCCGAGGGAGACCAGGTTGACGCCGGCCTCGGCCATGAGCTCGAGGTCCTCGGCGAAGGTGGCCTCATCCCACTGCTCGGGGTTGTAGTCGCCGCCGTAGGCGGGGCTGGTCAGTCCCAGCAGCTCGTGCGGGGCGCGGCGGGGCGTGGCGGCACCCGGTGCCTGCTCGGACCGGGCTGTGGAGGCTGAGGGCGAGGGACTCGTCATGGGGCGATTCTCCCCCACCTCTCCCCGACCCGTGCACCGCGGGTACCCGGGTCGGCGGGGCCGGGCGGGCTCAGCTGATCGTCGAGCGCGAGCTCGTCAGCCAGGCCAGCGGCACGGTGGTCAGGAACAGCCCCTGCCACTCGCGCTCCCACAGCAGGGCGATGTCACCGCTGGGCAGCTGGGCCATGCACTGGTAGACGTAGTGGCGCGGGTTGATGACCCGGTTGTGGGGCCAGGTGGCGCCGTCGTCGTAGCTCAGGCGCAGGACGCCGCAGCCGCGGAAGGGCAGCATCCGGGAGGCGTTGGCGAAGACGATCCCCCGGCCGGCCGCCCCGTGACGCCATCGCCGTCCCCCGCTGCCGGCGCGCCATCCAGGCCGGTGACGGCGATGGCGTTGGGCTGGGAGAAGATCTCGGGGAGCTGCTCGTCGTAGTCGACCTCGCCCCAGGTGACGCCCCCGTCGCGGGAGACGGCGTGGGCGACCCTGCCCGAGGGGTGCTGGTTGCGGGCCCACACGTGCACGGCGCCGTCGGCTCCTTCGACGAGGACGGACTCGTACAGGCTGGCCCGCTCGTCGGTGAGGTCCCGGGAGTGGACGACGGCGCCCAGCACCTCGCGTCCGTCATTGGGTGAGGCGCCCAGGGTCCAGGTGGTCCCGCCGTCGTCGGAGTAGATGGCGGCGCAGGACAGGTAGCCGGTGCCGCCGGCCTCGTGGCTGTAGTAGACGGGTGCGAGGATGCGTCCGGCGTGCTCCGGCGCGGTCAGCTGGATGGCGTTGCCGGGGCCGGTGCCCAGGAAGCACATCCAGTCGGCCTTGACCTGGGGGGTGATGTCGATCGGCTCGGACCAGGTGGCGCCGTCGTCGTCGGAGGTGAGCATGAGCAGGTGGGAGCCGCGGTGCTGGAAGAGGCAGTCCTCGGGGGCCTGCTCGTGGGCGAGATAGATGCTGCCGGCCGCCCGGCCGCCCAGGAGCACGTCACCGGCGCGCACCCCGGCGGCGTCATCGCCTCTGAGGATGACGCGGTAGTCGGTGGCCTCGCCGGCCTGCGTGACGACGCTGCCGTCGGGCTCGACGGCGAAGCGCTCGCCGGCGCGGTTGTGCAGCACGCGGCGCCCCTGCTCATCGAAGCCGGTGCCGACGGTCGCGTTGGGCTGGCCGATGCCCCCGGGGAACTGGTCGACCAGGCAGATGACGCGCCCGGTGGAGCGGTCCTGGACCAGGACGGAGTCGATGAGGCTGGCCCCCAGCGCCCCGGTGCCCGGGAGGCTGAGCAGGGTGCGCATCTCCTCCCATGTGGCCCCGCCGTCCAGGCTGCGGCGCATGACGAGGTTGATGTCGTTGGGGGCGTCGTTGGGGATGGAGACACGCTGATCGGCGCCAGCCAGAATGACGCCGCTGTCCAGGGTGAGCAGGGAGGGAATCCGGTAGGACCGGGCGCCGTGGTAGCCGGTGTCGAACAGGGCGCGCGTGGGCAGCGGGGCGGCTGCGGCCAGGCGCTTGACCTGGGCGTCGGTGAGGGCGGCGTCGTAGACCATGGCGGTCTGCGCCTCGCCGAAAAGGCGCCTGCCGTCCAGGTCGGCGCCCACCACGACACGCGTCACCGGCGCGATGTCGGCCAGGAAGGCGCCGCCGGGGACGAGGGCCACCTGGTAGCCATCGACGTGGATCTCCACCGCGCCGCGCCCCGAGGTGACCACGACGTCGTGCCAGGTCCCGTCGTCCCAGTGGCCCGGGGCCCGCACCTCGATGAGGGGCTCGGTCTCGAGTGAGTCCTCACCGGGGAGCACCCGGTAGCTCAGGCCTCCCGCGTCGATGTCGAGGTGCAGGGTGCCGCCCTGGCCGCTCGCGGCGATGATGGTGCCTCCCTGGCCGCGGCCGCGGGTGCGCAGCAGCGCCCGGATGGAGCCGGTGGCCAGGGCGCCGGTACGGCGGGCGTCACGGGCGGAGAGCTCACTGGCCGCGAACTGGACCAGTGGGGTGGCGGCCAGGGACTGGGCCATGACGGCGCGGTCGCTGAGCGGCTCGGCCCAGGCGGCCAGGCGGGTGACCGCGGCGATCCCGTCGGGGTCGATGCGCACGTCGGTCAGCCCGATCTGGGCGAGGAAGGCGGTCAGCGTCGTGGAGAAGCACTCGTAGCCGTCGGCGTAGAGGTGGGTGCCGGTCTCGTTGACGGTGACGGCGATCGTGTGGGGGCGGCCGTCGTCCAGGCCCAGGGCGTCCTCGGCGTCGAGCACCCGCCGCTGAATACCGCCCGCACTCCCGGCTCCGGAGGGCCCCTCCGGACGGCCGACCGCCCCGAGGACCTGCTCGCCGTCGAGGCGGCCGGCGCGAAGCGACAGCGTGATCCGCCCGTTGGTTCCGGTGAGAGCGATGAGGGTGGCGTCGGCGCGGGCGGCGACATCGAGAAGGATCGTGCCGCGCCCGCAGGCGGCCAGGGCGGCGACATCCTCCTCGCTGAGGCTCAGGGGGGAGGTCTCGGATGCGGTGAGGTCGAAGAGCATGGGGAGGTCCTTCGTGCCGGCAGCGGCTGCCCGCCGGCGTTGAACGACCGGCAGTGCCGTGCGCGACGGTGCGCCACCGCACATCCAGTCATATGATGTCTGATGTATCGCGCACTGTAGCACGATCCCTGCACCTCAAGGAGACCACATGTCCGCCACCTCAGAGAATCGGACTGACACACCCGCCCAGCCCCGCACCGTGCCCTTCGTCGTCGGCGCCTACCCCATGCTTCCGCCCGACGACGAGGACCGCAGCGGTGCCGCCGCCCTGTACGCCGCGCTGGCCGACCTCGGCTGGGTCGACGGCATCGAGCTGCCCTTCCGGGAGGCCCTGGACGCCCCCGAGCCGTGGCTGGCCGAGCAGCTGGCCGGGCGCTTCGACCAGTGCGTCATCACGGCGATCCCGGGAACCATGGGGCGCGCCGGAGCCGATCCCGTCTTCGGCCTGGCCTCCCCCGACGATGACGGACGCGCTCAGGCACTGGCCTACACCCGCTCCCTGCTGGAGGCCGTCGACCGCCTGCACGAGGCGGCGGGCGAGCAGCTCGTCACCCGGGTGGAGCTGCACTCGGCGCCGCACCACCAGGCCACCCCCGAGGCCTTCCACGCCTCCTTGAGCGAGCTGAGCGAGGACTTCGCCTCCCGCGGCCTGGGGATGATCGTGGAGCACTGCGACGCCGAGGGCGGCGTGGGCCCCTCGGAGAAGGCCTTCCTGACGCTGGCCCAGGAGATCGCCGCCTGCCGGGACACCGCGGCACTCATCACCGTCAACTGGGGGCGCTCCGTCATCGAGACCCATGACCCGTCCACCCCGGAGAGCCACGTGCGCGAGCTCGTGGAGGCGGGCCTGCTGGGCGGCGTCATGATCTCGGGCGCCGGACCGGAGGAGACGCAGTGGGCCTGGGCGTGGGCCGACGCGCACCTGCCGCTGGCCGAGCACGAGCCGACCAGCTGGCTCACCCCACAGCGGGTGGCCGCCACGATGCGGGCCGCCGACGGCGCCCAGGTCTACGAGGGCCTCAAGATCAACACCCCGGCGAGCGCCTCCCTGGAGGACAAGCTCGCCTGGGTCAGCCGTGTCCGCGAGACCATGCTCAGTGCCTGAGCCCCATTCCTCTGAGCCCGGCTCCTCCACGCCCGGCCTCTGACGGCGTTCGGCCCGCTCCCCTGGTGGGGAGCGGGCCGAACGCTATGCGAGCCTCAGGTCCCGTGGACCCGGTGGCGGCTCGCTCAGAACTCGACGTCCTCGCTGCTGGAGAAGCCGGTGCGGAAGTCGTCGGAGAAGTCCGCACGCAGGTCCCCGCCGAAGTGGAAGTCGTCCAGGGCGACGGACTCGCCGAAGACGCCGTCTCCCAGGTCCACGCGGGAGAAGACCTCGGCCTTGACCTCCTCGGTGGGCTCGACCTCGATGTCCGAGTAGCGGGCCAGGCCCGTACCGGCGGGGATGAGCTTACCGAGGATGACGTTCTCCTTGAGGCCCAGCAGCGGGTCGGACTTGCCGTTCATGGCGGCCTCGGTGAGCACGCGCGTGGTCTCCTGGAAGGAGGCGGCGCTCAGCCAGGAGTCCGTGGCCAGCGAGGCCTTGGTGATTCCCATGAGCTCGGTACGGCCGGTGGCGGTCTTGCCGCCCTCGGCCATGACCCGGCGGTTCTCGGCGCGGTAGTGCATGACGTCCACGAGGTCGCCCTGGAGGAGGCGGGTGTCCCCGGAGTCCAGCACGGTCACGCGGCGCAGCATCTGGCGCACGATGACCTCGATGTGCTTGGAGTGGATGTCCACGCCCTGGGAGCGGTAGACCTCCTGGACCTCCTCGACGAGGTGGCGCTGGGTGGCGGCCACCGAGCGCAGGCGCAGGACCTTCTTGGGGTCGACCGGCCCCTCGGTGAGGGCCTGGCCGGGCTCGACGTGGTCCCCGTCGTTCACCAGCAGGCGCTGACGGCGCGAGACCGGGACGATGACGTCCTCCTCGCCGTCGTCGCGGGTGATGACCAGGCGCTTGCCGTCGGCGTCGTCCTCGATCTTGAGGGTGCCGGCGGCCTCGGCCACGGCGGCCTCGCCCTTGGGGGTGCGGGCCTCGAAGAGCTCCTGCACACGGGGCAGACCCTGGGTGATGTCGGCGGCGCCGGCCGCACCACCGGTGTGGAAGGTACGCATGGTCAGCTGCGTGCCGGGCTCACCGATGGACTGGGCGGCGATGATGCCGACGGCCTCACCGATGTCGACGCGCTTACCGGTGGCCAGCGAGCGGCCGTAGCAGGCGGCGCAGGTGCCGACGTTGGAGTCGCAGGTGAGCACGGAGCGCACCGTGATCTCCTCGATGCCCGCGTCGATGGCGGCCTGGATCTCGGCGTCGCCCAGGTCGGCGCCGGCCTCGATGATGAGGTTGCCCTCGGTGTCGATGGCGTCGCGCGCCAGGGTGGTGCCGAACACGGTGGTGCCCAGGATCTCCGAGGGCTCCTTGATGAGCTCGTCGCCGGCGTCGATCCAGGAGAAGATCCGCTTGGTCAGGCCCTTGCGGGTGCCGCAGTCCTCCTCGCGGACGATGACGTCCTGGGAGACGTCGACCAGACGACGCGTGAGGTAGCCGGAGTCGGCGGTACGCAGCGCCGTGTCCGCCAGGCCCTTACGGGCGCCGTGGGTGGCGATGAAGTACTCCAGGACGCTCAGGCCCTCGCGGTAGTTCGACTTGATCGGGCGCTCGATGAGGCGCTGCTTGGGGTCGGCCACCAGTCCACGCATACCGGCGAGCTGGCGGATCTGGTCCCAGTTGCCTCGGGCCCCGGAGACCACCATCTGGTAGACGGTGTTGCGCTGCGGGAAGTTCTCGCGCATCGCCTCGGCGACCTCGGCGGTGGCCTTGGTCCAGATGTCGATGAGGGAGGCGTAGCGGTCGTCCTCGGTGAGGGCACCGAGCTCGAACTGCTCCTCGATCTCAGCGGCCTCGTTCTCGTAGCGCACGAGGATCTCCTGCTTGGCCTCCGGGGAGACGACGTCGGCGAAGGCGACGGTGATACCGGACCAGGTGGACCAGTAGAAGCCGTTGGCCTTGAGGGCGTCCAGGGAGGCGGCGACCTCGACGCGCGAGTAGTTCTCCGCCAGGGCGTTGACGATGTTGCCCAGCTGCTTCTTGTCAACGATGTAGTTGACGTAGGGGAAGGTCTCGGGCAGCGAGGTGTTGAACAGGGCCCGGCCCAGCGAGGTGCGCAGGGTGATCGGGTCGCCCTCACTCCAGCCCTCGGGCGGCTGCCAGCCCTCGGGAGCGGCGATGCCCTCCTCGAAGCGGATGTCGCAGGCGGCGTTGACGTGGAGCTTGCCGAAGTCGTAGGCCGCGACCGCCTCCGCGAAGGAGGAGAAGGCCGGGACGATCTCGTTGCCCTCGGCGTCGCGCTCGACCTCGACCGCCGGGTCGGGGTCGGAGGTGAGGTAGTAGGTGCCGATAATCATGTCCTGACTGGGCATGGTCACGGGGCGCCCGTCGGAGGGCTTGAGGATGTTGTTCGAGGACAGCATGAGGATGCGGGCCTCGGCCTGCGCCTCGGCGCCCAGCGGCAGGTGGACGGCCATCTGGTCGCCGTCGAAGTCGGCGTTGAAGGCGCCGCACACGAGCGGGTGCAGCTGGATGGCCTTGCCCTCGATGAGCTGGGGCTCGAAGGCCTGGATGCCCAGGCGGTGCAGGGTGGGGGCGCGGTTGAGCAGCACGGGGTGCTCGCGGATGACCTCGGCCAGGACGTCCCAGACCTTGGGGTTGGCGCGCTCGACCATGCGCTTGGCGGCCTTGACGTTCTGGGCCTCCTTGAGCTCGACGAGCCGCTTCATGACGAAGGGCTTGAACAGCTCCAGGGCCATCTGGCTGGGCAGACCGCACTGGTGGAGCTTGAGCTGGGGGCCGACGACGATGACGCTACGGCCGGAGTAGTCCACGCGCTTGCCCAGGAGGTTCTGGCGGAAGCGGCCCTGCTTGCCCTTGAGCATGTCGGACAGGGACTTCAGCGGACGGTTGCCCACGCCGGTGACCGGGCGGCCGCGGCGGCCGTTGTCGAACAGGGCGTCGACGGCGTCCTGAAGCATGCGCTTCTCGTTGTTGACGATGATCGTCGGGGCGCCCAGGTCCATGAGCCGCTTGAGGCGGTTGTTGCGGTTGATGACGCGGCGGTAGAGGTCGTTGAGGTCGGACGTGGCGAAGCGGCCACCGTCGAGCTGGACCATGGGGCGCAGGTCCGGCGGGATGACCGGGATGTTGTCCAGGACCATCGACTCCGGGGCGGTGCCGGTCATGCGGAAGGCGTTGACGACCTTGAGGCGCTTGATGGCGCGGGTCTTGCGCTGGCCGGTGCCGTTCTCGACGATCTCGGCCAGGGCGGAGGCCTCGGCCTCGAGGTCGAAGCTGCGCAGGCGGGCCTGGATGGCCTCGGCGCCCATGGAGCCCTTGAAGTAGATGCCGTAGTCGGCGACCATGTCGCGGTAGAGGACCTCGTCACCCTCCAGGTCACCGACCTTGAGGCTCACGAAGCGGTCCCACACCTTGTCCATGTGCTCCAGGGCGCGCTGGTTGCGGCGGCGCATGGCCGTGATCTCGCGCTCGGCGGTCTTGCGGAGCTTGTCGCGCTGGGAGGCCTCGGCGCCCTCGGACTCGAGCTGGGCGAGGTCCTCCTCGAGGCGCTGCTGGCGCGCCTCGACCTCGGCCTGGCCGGACTCCTCGAGGTGCTTCTTCTTTGACCTCCAGCTCGTTGCGCAGCGAGGGCAGGTCGTCGTGACGGCCCTCCTCGTCCACCTCGGTGACCATGTAGGCCGCGAAGTAGATGACCTTCTCCAGGTCCTTGGGCGCGAGGTTGAGCAGGTAGCCCAGGCGCGAGGGCACGCCCTTGAAGTACCAGATGTGGGTGACCGGCGCGGCGAGCTTGATGTGGGCCATGCGCTCGCGACGCACCTTGGAGCGAGTGACCTCGACTCCGCAGCGCTCGCAGACGATCCCCTTGTAGCGCACGCGCTTGTACTTGCCGCAGGCGCACTCCCAGTCCCGGGTGGGGCCGAAGATCTTCTCGCAGAAGAGGCCGTCCTTCTCGGGCTTGAGGGTGCGGTAGTTGATGGTCTCGGGCTTCTTGACCTCGCCGTGGGACCACGAGCGAATGTCCTCCGCGGTGGCGAGGCCGAGCTGGATCCTGTCGAACACGTTGGCGTCGAGCACAGTTCCTACTTCCGATGGTGAAATCTCATCAGGTGGTGGTCTGGGGGCGTTCCGTCGTCGTTGTTCCATGACCCGACGGCGCCTGCGAGCCTGGTGGGAGGGCGGGCGGCGGGTGGGCCACCCGCCCTCAACCGGGGCTCGATGAAGTTGTCACGAAGTCGTCACCAGGCGGTGGCCACTCAGATCTCGTCAACCGTGGAGGCCATGGCCCCGCCCGGACGCCGGCCCAGGTCGAAGCCGAGCTCATCGGCGGCGCGCGAGCCGTCGTCGTCGGTGTCGTCCAGGGCGATGGCGACGCCCTCGGCGTCCAGGGCCTCGACGTTCAGGCACAGCGACTGCATCTCCTTCATGAGCACCTTGAAGGACTCGGGGATGCCGGGCTCGGGGATGTCCTCGCCCTTGACGATGGCCTCGTAGACCTTGACACGGCCGTTGACGTCGTCGGACTTGACGGTGAGGAGCTCCTGGAGGGCGTGGGCGGCGCCGTACGCCTCCATGGCCCACACCTCCATCTCACCGAAGCGCTGACCACCGAACTGGGCTTTTACCACCCAGCGGCTGCTGGGTGATCATGGAGTACGGACCCGTGGAGCGGGCGTGGATCTTGTCGTCCACGAGGTGGTGGAGCTTGAGGATGTACATGTAGCCCACCGAGATGGGGTACGGGAAGGGCTCACCGGAGCGGCCGTCGAACAGGCGGGCCTTGCCGTTGGGCTCGACCAGCTGCAGGCCGTCGGAGGTCGGCAGCGTGGAGCCCAGCAGCCCCATGAGCTCGTTGTCCCGCACACCGTCGAAGACGGGCGTGGCCACGGGCGTGCGGGGCTCGGCCTTGATGCCGTTCTCGGGCAGGTTGGCGGTCCAGGCCTCGCCGGCCTCGCGGGCGGCGGTGGCGTCCCAGCCGCGGGAGGCGACCCATCCCAGGTGCAGCTCGAGGACCTGTCCGACGTTCATACGGCTGGGCACGCCCAGCGGGTTGAGGATGACGTCGACCGGGGTGCCGTCGGCCAGGAAGGGCATGTCCTCCACGGGCAGGATCTTGGAGATGACGCCCTTGTTGCCGTGACGGCCGGAGAGCTTGTCACCGACGGTGATCTTGCGGCGCTGGGCGATGTAGACGCGCACCATGCGGTTGACGCCCGCGGGCAGCTCGGCGTCGTCGGAGGCGGCGTCGATCTCACGCACGCCGGTGACGATGCCGTACTCGCCGTGGGGCACGCGCAGGGAGGTGTCGCGCACCTCGCGGGCCTTCTCACCGAAGATGGCGCGCAGGAGGCGCTCCTCGCTGGTCAGTTCGGTCTCCCCCTTGGGGGTCACCTTGCCCACGAGGATGTCGCCGCTGCGGACCTCGGCGCCGATGCGGATGATGCCGCGCTCGTCGAGGTTGGCCAGGGTCTCCTCGCTGACGTTGGGGATGTCGCGGGTGATCTCCTCGGCGCCCAGCTTGGTGTCGCGGGCGTCGACCTCGTGCTCCTCGATGTGGATCGAGGTGAGCATGTCCTCGGCGACCACGCGCTGGGAGATGATGATGGCGTCCTCGTAGTTGAGGCCCTCCCAGGTCATGAAGGCGACCAGGAGGTTCTGGCCCAGGGCCAGGTCGCCCTCGTTGGTGGCGGGGCCGTCGGCCAGGACCGAACCGACCTCGACGCGCTCGCCCTCGGTGGCCACGACCCGCTGGTTGTAGCAGTTGCCCTGGTTGGAGCGGCGGAACTTGGCGACCTTGTAGACGTTCTCGGTGCCGTCGTCGTTGGCCACGCGCACGAAGTCCGCGCAGACCTCGGTGACGACACCGGCCTTGTCGGCCACGAGGACGTCACCGGCGTCGACGGCGGTGCGCCGCTCCATGCCCGTGCCCACCAGCGGGGCGTCGGGGCGGATGAGCGGCACGGCCTGGCGCTGCATGTTGGCGCCCATGAGGGCGCGGTTGGCGTCGTCGTGCTCGAGGAAGGGGATGAGGGAGGTACCCACCGACACCATCTGGCGCGGGGAGACGTCCATGAGGTCCACCTGCGAGGAGGGCACGAGGGCCGGCTCACCGCCGGTGACGCGGCACAGGACGTGGTCCTCGGCGAAGTGGCCGTCCTCGGTGAGGGCGACGTTGGCCTGGGCGATGACGTGGCGGTCCTCGTCGTCGGCCGTCAGGTAGTGGGTCTCGTCGGTGACCTGGCCGTCGACGACGACGCGGTAGGGGGTCTCGACGAAGCCGAAGGGGTTGATGCGCCCGAAGGTCGCCAGCGAGCCGATGAGGCCGATGTTGGGGCCCTCGGGGGACTCGATGGGGCACATGCGCCCGTAGTGCGAGGTGTGGACGTCGCGGACCTCCATGGAGGCGCGCTCACGGGACAGACCGCCGGGGCCCAGGGCGCTCAGGCGGCGCTTGTGGGTCAGGCCCGCCAGCGGGTTGTTCTGGTCCATGAACTGGCTGAGCTGGGAGGTGCCGAAGAACTCCTTGATCGCGGCCGTCACGGGCCGGATGTTGATGAGCGTGTTCGGCGTGATGGCCTCGACGTCCTGGGTGGTCATGCGCTCGCGCACCTGACGCTCCATGCGGCTCATACCGGTGCGCACCTGCGCCTGGATGAGCTCGCCCACCGCGCGGATGCGGCGGTTGCCCAGGTGGTCGATGTCGTCGTACTCGACGGCGATCTCGGTGATCTCGCCGTCGCGCACGCCCTCGACGGTCTCGGCGCCGGAGTGCAGGGGCCAGCAGGTAGCGCAGGGCCGCGACGATGTCCTCGATGCGCAGGGGTGGACTCGGTCAGGTCCGAGGCCAGGCCCAGCTTCTTGTTGATCTTGTAGCGGCCGACCTTGGCCAGGTCGTAGCGCTTGGGGTTGAAGTAGAAGTTCTCCAGCAGGGTGCGCCCGGCCTCGACGCTCGGCGGCTCACCGGGGCGGATCTTCTTGTAGATGTCCAGGAGCGCCTCGTCCTGGGTGGTGATCTTGCGGTCCTCGTCCAGGGCGGAGGTCAGGGCCGGGTAGTCGGCGAACTCCTTGCGGATCTCCGACTCGTCCATGCCCAGGGCCAGCAGGAAGACGGTGACGTCCTGCTTGCGCTTGCGGTCGATGCGCACCGCGACGCGGTCGGACTTGTCGATCTCGAACTCGAGCCAGGCACCGCGCGAGGGGATGAACTTGACGTTGTAGACGTACTTGTCCGTGGCCTTCTCGGTGGTGCGCTCGAAGTACACGCCCGGCGAGCGCACGAGCTGGGACACGACGACGCGCTCGGAGCCGTTGACGATGAAGGTGCCCTTGTCGGTCATGAGCGGGAAGTCGCCCATGAAGACCGTCTGGGACTTGATCTCACCGGTGGAGAAGTTCTCGAAGTCCGCCACCACGTAGAGGGGGGCGGAGTAGGTGAGGTCCTTCTCCTGGCACTCCTCGGCCGTGTACTTCGGCTCCTCGAAGCGGTGGTCGTGGAAGGACAGGGCCATGGTCTCGCCGAAGTCCTCGATCGGGGAGATCTCGTCGAAGATCTCCTCCAGACCGGAGGTCTCGGGCAGGGAGCCCGGGTGCGCCTTGTTGGCGGCGGTCATCCGCTCGCGCCACCTCTCGTTACCGACGAGCCAGTCGAAGCTCTCGGTCTGGAGGGCAAGCAGATTCGGAGCCTGCATGGGCTCGGCGATCTTGGCAAAGTTGATACGACGCGACGCGGTACGAGCGGCGATGTCAGCAGCAGTGGGTGCGGAGGTGCGCGAGGCAGCCAAAGGGGGATCCTTCCCTCAGATCGGGGATCACACAACGCGCACTGCGGGCACCGGGTTGAGTAGAATCTGCGTTGCCGGGCTCACGCCCGCCAGGGTTCCGACGGACCGAGCCCGTGCGGAGGGCAGATACTCCTCGCACCAATACACACAATGCACGCAAAGCGCTAGCGTACACGGCCGACGTCAAGGACTCCACGCCGATCCACCCTGGTTCCTTGCGATTCCCACCACAGTCGCGCATACTGCCCCACCCGTGTCCGCCGCGTAACCTGAGTCCCTCGGTGGGCGCCTCCCGCTGAGCGGCTGCCGGCTGGCTCGCGCCCGGCACGCCCAGCCGCCCACTCCCCCGGCCCCCGCGGCCCTGCACGTCCGCGACCCCGCCTCCTCTGCGTCCGCCCGCCCGATCCTCTCCGGCCGACGGCGTCGGGAACGTACTTTCCGATCGGCGACTGCGTTCTCCCCAGACCACTGGGGACGGACCTCAGTGACCTGGAGGACATCGCAGTCCTCGGCGCACATGTACGTCCCCGATCCCCCACCGCCCCTCCAACCCGTCCACCTGCTGGCCGTCCCAACCCGACGACGTCGCGACGAGCACGTCGCTCCCGCCTCTCGTCCGGGAAGCGGGCTTTCAGTGGTCACTGCGGGATCCACAGCGAAGCACTCCTGCCTTCAGACTCCGGCGAGTCCACACCCACGGGGCTCTGCACTCGCCATGCCCCGAAACTCTTGAGAAGACTCGCTGCATGAGCCCCGTCGCTAACCACTGCCAGCCGCCCCTGCTCCCATCTGCCCGGTCCCGGCGCACCTTCGGCCGACCATCATCTACTCAGGCGGCCGCAAGCGCTTCCACGCGTCGCGCAATCCTGATCTGCTGCGACTCATGCCGGGCGCCTACCTGCACGCAGTCCCGGGCAGGCGACGCTGGGAGCAGCGGTTCATGGTGTCCTTAGCGCGTGCGATTGCCGCGCAACAGCTCCTGCCCTCCGCCACCTGCCTGTCTCACACATCGGCCGCCCTGATTCATGGCCTGGCGATGTGGACAGGTGAGCCGGACGTCTACCTCGCCGTCTCCGGCAACCCGCGTCTGACCACAACGACACTGCCCGCCTTCCGGTACCCGTCGTCGGGAGTACCCGCTCCCATCGATCCGACGCACCCCGAGGCCACCCCGATCCGAATGCACCGTCGCCGGCTTCAGCTGCGCGACGAGGAGATCGAGACGGTTGGAGGGGTTCCCGTCACGTCCGTGCTGCGCACCGCCTTCGACTGCGCCTGCGACGAGCCCCCGTTCAACGCGCTCTCCATCGCCGATGCGGCTCTGAACCGGCACTGCCGACCCGATCCGTGGCACCGAGATTCCTGCGCCACGCGGCTGCGCTCGGCTCACGCCTGCTGGGAGGAGCTCGTGGCACGTCATCGGGGGCGGCGAGGGATAGCGCAGGCGCGTGCGGTACTGGCCGCCGCCACCCCTTGGGCGGTCTCGCCCGGGGAGAGTGTGCTGCGGTGGATGACGCTCGTGGTGGGGCTGCCTCGGGCCATTGCCCAGTTCCCGGTTCCGGGGCTGTCCAAGGACCGCTTCCTGGACCTGGGCTGGCCCGATCACCATGTCGTCGCGGAGTTCGACGGCCGGACCAAGTACCACACCGAGGAGGACGTCTTCCTCGAGAAGCTCCGCCAGGACGAGCTCGAGTCGCTGGGGTGGAGGTTCTTCCGGGCGACGTGGTCCTCGCTCAGCGACATGCGCACCCAGGCGGACCGGTTGCTGTCGATGTTCCCCCTGGAGGTGGTCTCCCGCCTCTCGCCGGTAGCCGGGCTTCAAGGTGGCGGACTGTGGGGCGAGCGTCCACCCGGAGTGCTGGTGCCATGAGGTCGCGGTTCCCGACGCCGCACCCTGACTCATCGAACGCGCCCACCGGCATCGGGAACGTACTTTCCGATCGGCGACTGCGTTCTCCTCCAGACCACTGGGGACGGACCTCAGTGACCTGGAGGACATCGCAGTCCTCGGCGCACATGTACGTCCCCGATCCCTCACCGCCCCGAGCCCGACGACGTCGAAGCGCGCGAAGGCCGAGCAGCATCAGTGCCCCCCGGAACACGACCGGGTCCCGCCCACCTCATGGTGGACGGGACCCGGTGAAGCTGGGCTTCCCCGGCCCTCGACGACCCTCAGGCCGCCTCAGGCAGCGGGGAGAGACTCACTTGAGGGTGACGGTGGCGCCGGCGCCCTCGAGCTGCTCCTTGGCCTTCTCGGCGGCCTCCTTGTTGGCGCCCTCGAGGACGGGCTTGGGAGCGCCGTCGACGAGCTCCTTGGCCTCCTTCAGGCCGAGGGAGGTCAGGGCGCGCACCTCCTTGATGACCTGGATCTTCTTGTCGCCAGCGGCCTCGAGAATGACGTCGAACTCGTCCTTCTCCTCGGCAGCGGCGTCGCCACCGGCAGCGCCGGGGGCGGCGGCAACGGCCACGGCGGCCGGAGCGGCGGCGGTAACGTCGAAGGTCTCCTCGAAGGCCTTGACGAACTCGGACAGCTCGATGAGGGTGAGCTCCTTGAACTGCTCGATGAGCTCTTCGGTGGTCAGCTTCGCCATGATGGGCGTTCCTTCCTTATCAGGTTCCTGCGCGCGCAGGGTTGGTGGATGACGCGTGCGGCCTCAGGCCGCGGTCTCCTGCTTCTCGCGCAGGGCGTCGACGGTGCGCACGGCCTTGGAGGCCGGTGCGGCGAAGAGGTACGCAGCCTTGGACAGGGACGCCTTGATGGCGCCCGCGGTCTTGGCGAGCAGCACCTCGCGGGACTCGAGAGAGGCAAGCTTGTCAACGCCGTCGGCGGACAGCACGGCGCCGTCCATGACACCGCCCTTGATGACGAGCTGCTGGTTGTCCTGGCGAAGTCACGCAGAGCCTTGGCGGCCTCGACCGGCTCACCGGTGACGAACGTCAGGGCGGAGGGGCCCGTAAGGTCGTCGGCGAAGTCCTCGAGCCCGACCTGGCGGGCGGCGATCGCAGCAAGCGTGTTCTTCACCACGGTGTACTCGGCGTTACCGGCGAGGGAACGACGCAGCTCCTTGAGCTGGGCGACGCTCAGTCCCCGGTACTCAGTCAGCAGGACCGCGTCAGCCTGGCGGAACTTGTCCGCCAGTGCAGCAACGGCTGCTTCCTTGTCAGGCCGTGCCATGGGCCCTCCTTCCGTGGTATGCCGCAGGGGTCCATTCACTGGAAAAGCCCCGCGCCGGTGGGCACGGGGCTCGATCTCGGGCACGCCCGAAGAAGTCTCGTTCTCACCTGCGCCGGCCCCACCTGACGTGGACTTGGTCCCGCCGGAGCGGGCGACCTGCGGTCTTTGGCAGAGAGCACCTTACCCGGCAGCGGACCGCAATGCGCAAGGCAGGCAGCCGTGGAACTGGTCACGTCACCACGAATCCTGGACGAAAGCATCCCCGGTCGGGCCCGGGGGTGGGGCAGCGAGCAGTCCGACGTCGGACGCGGGCGCGCTCCGCACTGACCTGCGATGCCGGCCCAGTCAGACGCCGAGGCTCTCGGCCAGTGCCTCTCGCTCCGTGACGTCGTACCAGAGCAGGTCGGCCTCGGCGGCGCGCTCGAAGGCGTCCTCGTCGCCGAGCCGGGCGGCTCGCACATCGTTCTGCGCCTCGGGCTCGTCCACGAGCAGGGCGGCGACATCCTCCCAGGGGATCTCGCCGGTGACCTCGATCGTGCCAGGCAGCACATCGCCCTCCACGGGAACCTCGCGCACATTCTCGGCGTCGACGTCGGCCGCGATGACGATGCGCCGGTCGGCCAGGCCCGCGGCCTCGGGCTCGGCCAGCAGGACGACGGAGGCGTCGGCGGCGCACAGCGAGGCGGAGACCTCCAGGCCCTCCTCATCCTCCTCGGGCAGGGCCTGGGCGAGGGCCGGGGTGGCGGCATGAGCCGTGAGCGGCTGGTGCGAGGAACCCAGGACGCTTGCACGCAGGTGGGCGGCGGTGGCGGGCAGGTAGATGCGCATGCGCCCAGTCTGCCCTACCTCCGCACTCGTCCCCTTCCACGAAGCACCCGGAAGGCCGCCCGGCACCGTTCGCGCGCACCGGTTCTCAGTAGCGGTGTCGCCCGGTTCCCGGCGACGCCGACTCCGGGGGCGTTCCCGCACTCGGCTCCGGCCCGGGCCCAGGTCCGTGCGGCGAGCCGGGGACCGGCCGCTGCTGCTGGTTCGCCGGCTGGTTCGCCGGCTGGATCGATGGCGGTAGGCCCGGAGGCGACTGCGGCGACGCCTGGGCGAGTCCGCTGGGCGCCTGGGGAGCCGGCGGTCGTTCACCAACCCCCTGTCCCCCGTTCCCGTCTCGGCAGCGGCGCCTGGCACCTGCGCTGCGTGCGTTTGAGCGACTCCTGCTTCTGGCGGTTGCGGTCCGGGCTGCGGAGTTCCTGCGGTCCCGGCGCCCACCGCGCCCTTTGGAGCGCCACAGTAGGGAACGGCGCGGGGAGGCGGCCCTGCGTAGCGCTGCGACCTGCGGATCGATCCGGTCGACCAGTGCGCTGAGGGCCTTGCCCAGTGCGCTGGCGGGCGCCTGCTCCAGGACGGTGCACCCCTGGAGCAGGCAGGCATCGGCCGTTGCCGCGTCATCGGGCAGGAGCACAATGTCCTCCAGCCCACCAAAACGCGCCAGGGCCTCTCGCAGAGCCTGCTGGGGAGAAGGTCCTGCGGCCGAGGCCCGCACCCGGTTGATGACGACCTCGACCCGGCCCGCGGGGTTCATGGAGGCCCCCATCTCGTCGAGGAGCTGGAGCAGGCGGCGCACCCCGACGGGGTCGGCCCCGCCGACGACCAGAATCACGTCGGCGTGCGACACCAGGTCGGCCGTCACGGCCCCGCGCCCGGGCTCAAGGGTGAAGTCGTCGACGTCGTCATCGGCGGGTCCGCCGGCGACGTCGACGACGGTCCAGGCCGCGGCCCGACGGCACTGCGCCCACACCTCGGTCATCGAGGCCGGTGGCAGCTCGCGCCACCGCCCGGACCTGCCCAGGCCGCCCAGCAGAAGGAGCCCTCCGCCCACCGGAGCCAGGATTCGTCGGAAGCCCTCGGCGTCAAGGCGGCCATGGGTGGCCAGACGGGCGGCTCCGGCCAGGGCCGAGGAGTCCTCCGGCATGCCGAGGAGCTGGACGAGGCTGGGCGCCTCGACGTCGGCGTCCACGAGGATCGCACCGCCGCAGGCGGCCAGGCCGTGAGCGAGGGAGGCGGCGACCGTCGAGCGTCCGGGAGCACCATGAGGCCCCCACACCAGAACGATCCTCCCTCCACGCTCGTCACCCGCCGGACTCCCCGCGACCGGGGGCGCAGGCTCCGGCGTATCCGCGGCGGCCGTCTCCCGGCCGCGCCGCCGGTTCTGCCCCATGTCCTTCCCACCGCCGGCGTCGTTGGAGGCCCGGGGCGGCTGCGACGGCGCCGTCCCGCCCTCAGGGGAGCCGGGCGACTGGCGCCACAGCTCTTCGAGCCAGGCGGTCTCCTGGGCGGCAGTGTTCGATTCCGTGTGCGGTTCCGTGTTCGCTTCCGTCGAAGCGGGGGTGGCGGCGCTCAGCCAGTCGGCGCTGCCGGCTGCCGGCCCGGTCCCGGTGGAGGCCGCGCCGGAGGCCCCACCACGACGCACGAGGTCCTGCAGCGCCGCGCAGATCCGGCCGGGCTCCGTGTCGCGGCGGAGAACCGGCCACCCCGCACTGCGCCAGCGCTCCTCCTCGTGGGCCTCCACCAGGAGCATTCCGCTCAGGCCCGCGCGCGCGAGCCGGTCCAGGACGGTGCGGTCGATCTCGTCGAAACCGGTGTCCAGCAGGGCGAAGCCCGCCAGTCCGGCCATCCCCGCGGAGAGCAGCTCGGGCAGGTCGGCGCATCGGCGCACGACGCACAGCCCGCTTCCCGCCTGACTCAGCGCCCGCAGAATCTCGGCGTCGTCGCCGCTGAGAGCCAGGAGGACTCCGGCACCCGGGGCGCTCACGAGGCCTTCTCCGCCGGCGCTTCCTGGCCGGTGGGAACCAGGACGAGCGCCCCCTCCTGCCCGACGGCGCTGAGAACGGCGGCGAGGGAGGCCTCGGGAACCTTGACCTCCACCCCGGTGCCGGGCCCGGAGATCAGTCCCTTGCTGGTCTCACCGACTGAGGCGATGACCAGCCCTGTGGCCACGCGGCGGGCCCCAGTCCCCTCGGCCTGCCCCGCCTGGTCGCCTTGACCTCCCTGCCCACTCCTGTCCACTCTGCCCGGTGGCAGGCGCCTGGGCCGCGGGCCGGCCCACCACGCCCTCCTTGGGCACGATCCACAGATCGACGTAGTCGCCGACCTTGGTCGAGGCCGGCAGGTTGGAGGCGACAGTGAGGACCACCGGCCGCAGCTCCTGCTCCCGGCCGCTGTTGACGGCCGCCGTGGCCAGCAGCTCCCCCTTGCGCATGGAGCGCGTGGACACGGCGCCGTCCGGCAGGTGCCCGGCCTCGACGTAGGCATCGGTGCCGGGATGGGCCTCGACCACCGTAAGAATGCCGTCGGCAGTCAGGTCCGTCCCGGGAGCGACGTCCTGGGAGAGGACGTAGACGCGAGTGGTATCAGCGGCCGCGTCGACCGCCCAGGCCCCCAGGGCCACGGCCCCGGCCACCAGCACCACTCCCCCGGCCATACGCGGATCCTTCCAGGCAGGACGGCGCCAACGACCGCGGGGACGCTCAGGACCGGTCAGGGTTCGACTGCGGCGAGATGACATCACGGGAATCCTCCTTGATCTCCAGCAATCATCGTTGGGATAAAATAGTACCTCAAGGTTATCCACAAGCGTCTTTAAGAATTGTGGAGCGGATCCAGCAGTGGGATCATCGTGGTATGAGCACACGATTCCTGACCATCGCCGACGTCGCCGAGCAGCTTCAGCTCTCCGCACAGGCCGTGCGCGCCCTCATCCGCACCGGCGACCTTCCCGCCATTCAGGTCGGCGCCCGCAAGCTCTGGCGCATCGAGGACCAGGCCCTGGAGGACTACATCCAGCGCCAGCTCGCCTCCACCAGGGCCATGGTCGCCGCAGGCTGGAACGAGGACGGGGCGCCCTGAACCACTCTGCCCGCTGGCCGACGTCAGCGACTGCGCAGCACCTCGATCGCGGCGGTCATGACGCTGACAACCCCTGCACCGCCCGCTCCGGGAGCGCGACGCGAGCGGATGCCGCCCTCAGGGTCGACGGCGACATCGACATGGTCCGCTCCCACCCGGACCAGCCGCCCCACCACTTCTCCAGAGCTCAGCACCAGGCGCACCCGCGCTCCGCGTCGGGCGATCTCACGCATCAGGGCCGTCAGCGTGGGCCGACGGCGACCATCCCGGGGCGCCGGACCGGCCAGCGACACCACGGTGGCCACCGCACTCACCGGAACGACGGCCTGCAGCCCGTCCCCCTCATCGACGAGGACGTAGGAGGGCTCCACCCGGCAGACCACACCGTCGACGGGGACACCGCCGCGAGTCCGCAGGTGGATGAGCCGGCCCACCGAGCCTCGCAGACGGTCGACGAGCTCGATGGAGGCGTGCTCAGCCTCCGCGAGCTCGGCACTCTGCGCCACCAGGTCCGCACGGCGCTCAGCATCGAAGCTGCTCTCCAGGTCGGCAATCATCGCGTCCCAGTCCATAGGCCCACCTCACCACAGTCCGCACGCCGAGGAAAGCACACCGAGGCGACTCAGGCCGTGCACCTCCAGCACCACTCCCACCCCGTTACCACGACTCAGCGCACAGCATGTCACGTCGTCACTATTGACATCATCACATCATAGGAGTACACCTAACATCATCAAACGACATCATCGGCGATGGAGAGTGACATGGGAGCCCGTCAACGACTGACACTCCTGGCCGCAACGTCAGGGGCCGTCCTGATACTTCTGGGACGCACGGCCCACGGCGCCGCGGAGCAGCTCGTGCAGGTCCCGCCGCAGGCCTGGGGACTGAGCGACCTGTCGGATGCCGTGGTGGCCGGGACCTGCACATGCGGGGCCCTGGGGGCCCTATGGCACGTGGTCTCGGCCCTCCTGGCACTCATGGCGCTCCCCAGGGCGAACGGTCCCTCGAAGCGCTGCCGCGGCGGCGCCCGCGCGCTGGCGGTCAGAGTCCTCGAGGCCTGGGGAGCGCCAGCGGTCAGACGCATCGTCGCCTCCGCACTGCTCGTCTCCCTGTCCTCGGCGCCGGCGCTGGCCAGCGAGGAGACCAGTAGCGGGGATGACCTGGGATGGCGCCCCACCAGCTCGGCACCCGCCTCACCGACGTCGCAGTCCTCGACGCCGTCGCCGCCGGCCGATCAGCCCCCGTCGAGCGCTTCGACAGGTTCCAGCGACTCAGAAGGCGCAAGCCAGTCAGCGGACTCGACACCGCCGGGCAGCCAGGCGGCACAGCCCTCCACCGACCCCGACTCCGCGCCCTCCTCAGGGCCCACTCATACCGTCGCACCCGGCGAGAGCCTGTGGTCCATCACCGCTCACCTCCTGCCCACCGGCTCCGCCCCCGCACAGATCGCGCAGGACTGGCCGGCCCTGTACCGCGCCAACTCCGAGGCCATCGGCGCCGACCCGTCGCTGATCCGGCCTGGCACGGTCCTGAGTGTCCCGGACTCCCTGTCCGCACCGAGCACATCGGCAGGAGGTCAAGCGCCATCACGATGAACCGCAACGCACCAGCGCCGGCGGCCCCCCGCCGTAGGCCCCGACCACCTTCCTCATTCCACCTCGCACTCCGTGCCCACGGGGCACCCTCCCACTCCCAGGAGCCCACCATGACCGCGACCACCACTGTCCAAGCCACCCGTCCCGCACGCCGCAAGACCGACGCTCAACGTCGCAGCCGCCCCGCACCGAGTCACCCGACGCCGACTCGTGCGGTTCCGCACAAACCCTCCAAGCCCGTGAACGACGCAGGCTCCGTCACACGGGGTGCGCCCCTGACGCAGCGGCCCACCGCCGGCACTGACGCCTCGCGCACTGCCGCCATCGTGGTGACGGCCGCCAGCGAGGTCCTGGCCGGGCTGCGCCCGGTGGACCACCTGGCCCGTTGGACCAGCCCCTCCCTGTTCGAGGCCCTCGCCCGCCGGGCGGGCCTGGCCGCCCGGATCCTGGGAGGCCAGTCGAGCCCACGACGTCCGCGCATCCGTAGCGTGCGCACCGAGCTGACCATGTCGGGAGCCTGCGAGGCCACTGTCCTGCTGGAGGAGGGCAACCGGGTCCGGGCCGCGGCAGCACGCCTGGAGCTGCTGCGCGAACGCTGGATCCTCACCGGCCTGGAGATGGCGTGATCCCGCCGAACCCCGGTTGGTTGCCGGGTTCCGACGGGATCATCGACAGTCGCGTCAGCTCGCGCTGAGCCTCAGTGCCGGCGCTTCTTCCTGGAGCGACGACGCTCGGCCCGGTTGCCGCCGGAGTCGGCGCCGGAACGGGAGGCCCTGCGAGAGGAGGCCCCGGAGGTCTCCTCCTCGCCGGACTCGCTGGGGCCGGAGTAGGTGACCCGCTGCTCCATCGAGGCCTGCCCGGTGTCCCCCAGAACCGTGCCGCGCCCCTGGCCGCCGGCCTGGCCCACACTGATGCCGGCCGCAGCAGTGGCATTGGCCTTGGCGACCGCCTGAGCGGCCTCGACAGTGCCGTCCTCGGCGGCGCGCTGGGCGGCGGCGTCGAAGCGGGCGACGTTGGCGAAGATCTGCTCGACGGTCTCCTCGCGGATCCCCCTCCATCATCGCCCGGAACATGCGGGCACCCTCGTTGGCGTACTCCACGAGGGGGTCACGCTGGGCCATCGCCCGCAGACCGATACCCTCCTTGAGATAGTCCATCTCGTAGAGGTGCTCCCGCCAGCGCTTGTCCACCACGGCCAGCAGGATGCGGCGCTCCAGGGTGCGCATGGGGTCCTCGCCGAGCTGGACGTGGGCCAGGGCGTTGGCCTCGATGCGGGCCTCGGCGTCCTCGTAGGCCACAGCGACGTCCTCAGTGAGCTCCTCGATGAGACGCTCCGAGGTCAGTGCGTTCTTACCGCCCAGCGCCTCGACGACCTCGTCCTGGGTCAGGCCCACCGGGTAGAGGCGGCCCAGCTCGCCCCACAGGGCGTCCAGGTCCCACTCGTCGGGGCGGCCCTCGGCCGTGCCTGCCTCGACGATGGAGGTGACGGCCTGGGCCCGGAAGGCCTCGATCTGGGGCTCGAGGTCCTCTCCGTCCAGGACCTGACGGCGCTCGGAGTAGACCTTCTCGCGCTGCTCGGTCATGACGTCGTCGTACTTGAGGACGTTCTTGCGGATCTCGTAGTTGCGCGACTCCACCTGGCGCTGGGCCCCGGCGATGCCGCGAGTGACCATCTTGGACTCCAGGGGGACGTCGTCGGGGATAGGCGCCCGAGGACATGATGCGCTGGGCGAGCCCGGAGGCGAACATGCGCATGAGGTCGTCCTCCATGGACAGGTAGAAACGGGACTCGCCCGGGTCCCCCTGACGGCCGGAGCGGCCGCGCAGCTGGTTGTCGATGCGCCGCGACTCGTGACGCTCGGTGCCCCAGCACGTAGAGACCGCCGAGCTCGACGACCTCGTCGTGCTCGGCACGGCAGGCCTCCTTGGCGGCGGCCAGGGCCTGCGGCCAGGCCTTCTCGTACTCCTCGGCGTTCTCCTCGGGGTCCAGACCGGCCTCCTTGAGGGCGGTGACCGCGATGTGCTCGGCGTTGCCGCCCAGCATGATGTCGGTTCCACGTCCAGCCATGTTGGTGGCCACGGTGACGGCGCCCTTGCGCCCGGCCATGGCCACGACGGCGGCCTCGCGGGCGTGCTGCTTGGCGTTGAGGACCTCGTGAGGGATGCCCTGCTCGCGCAGGCGCTCGGAGAGGATCTCCGACTTCTCCACGCTGGTGGTGCCCACCAGGACCGGCTGGCCGAGCTCGTGACGCTCGGCGATGTCGTCGACGACGGCGTCGAGCTTGGCCTCGACGGTGGTGTAGACGAGGTCGGGCTGGTCCTGACGGATCATGGGCTTGTTGGTGGGGATCGGGACGACGCCGATCTTGTAGGTGCCGGCGAACTCGGCGGCCTCGGTCTCGGCGGTACCGGTCATGCCCGAGCGCGAGCCCTCGGGGTAGAGGCGGAAGTAGTTCTGGAGGGTGATGGTGGCCAGGGTCTGGTTCTCGGCCTTGATCTCCACGCGCTCCTTTGGCCTCGATGGCCTGGTGCATGCCCTCGTTGTAGCGGCGGCCGGGCAGGACGCGGCCGGTGTGCTCGTCGACGATGAGGACCTCGCCGTCGCGCACGATGTAGTCCTTGTCCCGGTGGAAGAGCTCCTTGGCCTTGATGGCGTTGTTGAGGAAGCCGATCAGGGGGGTGTTCTCCGACTCGTAGAGGTTGTCCACCCCGAGGTAGTCCTCGACCCGCTCGATGCCGGTGGCGAGCACACCCACGGTGCGCTTCTTCTCGTCGACCTCGTAGTCCTTGCCCGCGCGCAGGCGCTCGGAGATCGTGGCGAACTCCTTGTACCACTTGTTGACGTCGCCGCTGGCCGGACCGGAGATGATGAGCGGGGTACGGGCTTCGTCGATGAGGATGGAGTCGACCTCGTCGACGATGACGAAGGCGTGGCCGCGCTGGACCAGGTCCTCGGGGCGCTGGGCCATGTTGTCGCGCAGATAGTCGAAGCCGAACTCGTTGTTGGTGCCGTAGGTGATGTCGCAGGCGTACTGCTCCCGGCGCTCGGCGGGCGTCTGGCCCACGAGGATGCAGCCGGTGGTCAGCCCCAGGAAGCGGTGGACGCGCCCCATGAGGTCGGACTGGTACTCGGCGAGGTAGTCGTTGACGGTCACGACGTGAACGCCCTTGCCGGTCAGGGCCCGCAGGTAGGAGGGCATCGTGGCCACGAGGGTCTTGCCCTCACCGGTCTTCATCTCGGCGATGTTGCCGCGGTGGAGGGCCGCCCCGCCCATGATCTGGACGTGGTAGGGGCGCATGCCCAGGACGCGGTCGGCAGCCTCCACGACCGTGGCGAAGGCCTCGGGCAGCAGGTCGTCGAGGGCTCTCCCCGTCCTGGTAGCGCTCCTTGAGCTCATCAGTCATCTCGCGCAGCTCGGCGTCGGAGAGCTCGCTGTACTCGTCGGCGAGAGCCTCCACCTGGTCGGCGATGGCATCAAGCTTCTTCAGGGTGCGGCCCTCGCCAATGCGAAGGATCCGGTCCACGATCGACACGCTGCATTCTCCCTTGGGACGTCAGATTGCGAAGAGCGACGATGAGACGCAGGCCGTATCGGTCGAGTCGGCCGACTCGGAATCGACTCGAAATCGAGGCGGAATCGGCTCAGGATCGGCACGGTATCGGCTCAGGTCTCACCGGCTACCTGCCTCCGTACTCTAGTGGACCTCGCTGGGCGGCGGTCTTTCCAGCACCGAGATTCTTCCCACCGAGGACACAGGCGGGGCACGGGGCCACAGGGGACGGCGACGGCGGCCGTCCCCTCGCGGTGTGGACCGCGAGCGCCGCCAGGAGCGCGAAGGTTCCGCCTGCGTCACAGTGGGGACATGGAGCACCGTTGCCGCAAGCCCCGACGTCCCGCCGCGCTCGGCCCTCCTCTGGGCCTGTCGGCGGTTTTCTCCCCGGCCCTGTCGCTGGGGCTGCCGACCAGCTGTGCGGGCTGTGGGCGCTGGGAGACGACGTTGTGCTCGCGGTGCCGGGACCTGCTCGAGGCCGCCCCCTTCGCCGTGGAGCACGCCGATGCCGCCGATGACCTGGACATCTGGGCCCTGGCCTCCTACACCGGCCCGGTGCGCACCATGGTGCTGGGGTGGAAGAACGGTGCCCGGGAGGACCTGTCGGAGGTGATGGCCCGATCCGGTCGGCACCTGGGGCGCCGGTGGGCGCAGGCGCACCCTCCCACAGAGGTCTGGACCGGTTCCCCCGAGGACGCGCGGGTGTTGATCGTGGTCCCCGCGCCCTCCGGGATCGTGCGCCGTCTGCGCGGCCGCCTGGTGGCCGCCCACCTGGCCGACGCCGTCACCCGGGGGATCTGCGCACAGTGGGCCGGGCAGACACCCTCAGCGCTCGTGCTGAGCACGGACCTGCTGCGCCGTCGGGGCGGTGGGGCGCACCAGGCGGGCCGATCCGCCCGCCAGCGGCGGGGCAACCGCGCCCAGGCCCCGCGCCTGCTGGCCGCCGTCACCGGCCTGCCGATCCTGCTGGTCGACGACGTCGTGACCACCGGGGCCACTCTGGGAGCCTGCGCTCGGGCGCTGCGGGCGGGCGGCGGGCGGGTCCTGGGCGCTCTGGCGCTGAGCGCCGCCCCGCCCCCGGCGCATGCGCGTGCGGCGGTGCCGTCCGGCCCTGGAGTGGTCGCCGCAGGCCGCCGCACCCCTGGCCGCATGGCTCCGGGGCCCTCCGCCTTGTCCGCCTGCGGCGATCAGGAGGATTCTTCCGGGCGTGGCACGCACGAAAGGGAGGCGTGAACAGCCCCACATGGTGTACCTTATGTGGCACAACGCACAGGCGGCTCCCGACGCCGACAAGGACAGTCGACCGGATCCCCGCCTCGGTGCCTGAGGGCCCTCACGAGGTGACCAGGAGGTGATGACACCAGTCCCGAACCCGCCGTGAGACGTGGCGGGTACTTGTCGCACACGGCCCGTCAGGGCCGGCCCACGAGCCCAGAAAGAGGTTCCACCATGGATATCACCGTCGTCGGTCGTAACGCTGAGATCAGCTCTCGCCTGCGCGACTACGTCGAGGACAAGGCCGTCAAGGTTGAGCAGTTCGACCCCCGGGTCCAGCGTGTCGAGGTGGAGGTCACCCACGAGCGCAACCCGCGCCAGGCCGACACCGCCGAGAGAGTGGAGATCACTGTCGTCTCCAAGGGCCCGATCATCCGGGCGGAGGCCTCCTCCTCGGACCGCTTCGCCGCTTTTGATATCGCCATGGGCAAGCTGACCGAGCGCCTTCGCCGGGCCCGGGACCGCAAGAAGGACCACCACCGCCGTCACACCGTGGCCGCACCGAATGAGGACCTCCAGGCAGCTTCCGGCGTGGAGGAGCCCCTGGTCCCCGACACCGGTGACGCGCCGATCGAGGACTCCCCCTCGGCCCCCACCGAGCCGGGTGTCGCCGTTGAGGCGCAGCTCGGCGACTCCCCGGTGATCGTGCGTCAGAAGCTGCACGAGGCCAGGCCGATGACCGTTGACGAGGCTCTCTACCAGATGGAGCTCGTGGGGCACCCCTTCTACCTGTTCATCGAGAAGTCCTCCAAGCAGCCCTGTGCCGTCTATCACCGTCACGGGTGGACCTACGGCGTCATCCGCCTGGACGCCCAGGTGCTGTAGCTCCATCCGGCCCCGCGGCGCGGGGATGGCCCCTGATATCCGGGTGCTCCACGGTCCTGACCGACCGGGGGCACCCGGAGCCGCGTGTCAGGGGCGTCGTCGGGTGAGCCCCGTCGGCAGGCGATGGCGCGGTCGGCTCAGGGCAGGGGGAAGGACGGGTCGGTGACCTCGGCGGTGAGCACCCGCCACATCGCCCCACGGCGCTGCCAGGTCTGCCCGTCCTCGTCGACGATGATGAGGGACTCCTCGGAGCGGTCGGAGATGACCGAACGGGCACGACGCACCCCCACCAGCGTGTTGACCGCCCCGCCGACCTGGACCAGACGCACCTCCGGCACGCCCCCGCCCTCGGTGCCGGCAGAGGCCAGGACGCACACGGCGTTGGGGGCGCACCAGGACAGTCCCCGCGTGCCCGCCCCACTGGCGCGGGGCATCTCCAGGGCCGGCCCCAGCCCGGTGGGACGGCCGTCCTGGTCCCTGATGATGATGGCGACGGCGACCCGCCCGTCGGTTCGCCGCACGGCGATCCGCTCGGACTCCACGGACAGGTCGAAGGCCGTGACCGTGCCGTCCTGCAGCCAGGAGGACTCCAGGGTGGCGCGTTGCCCGGAGCCGTTGACGGCGGTCAGACGACCCCTCGGCCAGCAACCAGGCCCAGCCGTGTCGGTCACCCATCGGCGCTCCCAGCCCACCGGCGCCCGCGGAGGGATCCCCCACCGAGAGGATGACGCTGGCGGAGTTCTGCCCCCGGGGCAGGCGCAGCAGGCTGGAGGCCGACAGTGCGTAGACGGCCCCGTCGGCCCCCAGGCTCGGGCTACGGGCGTCACTGGTCCCCAGGACCCGGTCACTGGCCAGGGTGATGCGCCTGGCCCCCGTACCGCGCACGACCGAGCCCTCCGACATCCCCACGATGCCTCCGACCTCGGGGGCCATCGGTGTCAGCTGGGCGGCGGCACCGAGGTCGACGGTGCCGGCGAGCACCCGCACGTGGTCGATACCGCTGATCTGGACGAGACTCTGCTCGATCTGGGCCACCATGAGCCCGCGGGCGTCCTCCGAGGCGGGGTCGGAGTCCGCGCTCAGGTGGACGGTGGCGGTGCCGCCCTCGACGACGACCCCCCGCCCCGCCCGCTCGGCGTTGCGCGGGATGAGGCTGGAGGCCCCCTTCGCAAGCCAGTCCGAGGGCCCGGCCAGCAGCCCGGAGACCAGGGAGTCGGCCTGCGAGCTGCGCGGGTACCAGCGCAGCTCGGGGACGAACCTGGACCGGTCCCGGGACAGGAAGGCCAGGGAGCTGACCGCGAAGTTCTGCATGAGTCGGGACAAGGGCAGCAGGATGCCGTGAGGCAGGCCGACGATGCGCCACTGGCCGGTGGAGTTGGTGGCCAGGGAGAACACGCCGGCATAGGTGCTCCCCTCCGGGGCGGGGGTGAAGACGCCCAGGGAGTTGAGCACCCCCACCTGTCCGGAGGTCACCATGAAGGAGCCGTTGGCCGTCACCGAGACCTGCGGCTCGGTCGACCCGCTGTAGGCGCTCACCGTCTCCAGGGGCTTCCACTGCGCGACGGCGTGATCGCTGAGGAACTGCTTGGCGGTGGCGAAGTCGTCGGAGAACCCCGCGATGGCGGCGCGCAGGAAACCGTTGACGATGTCCTCGGCCGAGTCCCCCTCACCCGGTCCGGGGGCGGTCTCGATGAGGGCGTTGGTGTCCGAGGCGGCCACCCCGGAGCGGGTGACACGGCTGGAGCTCGGAAGCGCCGTGCAGCCGGCCAGCACGCCGGCGGCCGTGGCCGAGAGCAGTCCCAGCGCGCCGCGTCGCGACAGTCTGGCCGGAGCCGTCGCGAGGGTCCCGGTGGGCTCAGTTGACTCTGCGGACTCTGCGGACCTGCGCCCCTGAGTGAGCGCGTCGCGGTTCATCTCCTGCGTCATCGGCGCCACCCCTCTTCCTCGGTCTCCTCGGGTGTGCGGGTGGCGGGCTCCTGACCGGGAAGGACGACGACGACTCGGCCGACGTCCTCGGTGACCGCGTCATGGCTCTCCCCGGCCAGGGGGATGTCTCCCAGGACGACGCTCTGGCGCGCCCGGCGGGTGGCGGGCGCGGGCCCCAGAGGGCCGACCGGGGAGAAGGAGGACTCCTCGTCGATGGGGATGCCGGCGCGGGCCACCGCGGGCGCGTCCTGCGGGACGAGCTCGAGCGGCCCGGGGCCGCTGAGCCGGCCGGGACCGCCGTCGGCCCCCTGAGTGCGGGGCAGGACCAGCAGGAAGGAGGAGCCGTCGGCCGGCCACCCCCAGGCCGAGAGGCGACCGCCGTGCAGACGGGCGTCCTCCATGGCGATGGACAGACCCAGTCCGGTGCCTCCCAGGCTGCGCTTGCGCGAGGGGTCGGCGCGGTAGAAGCGGTCGAAGACCTTGGTGACGACGTCGGGGCTCATGCCGATGCCGTGGTCGCGCACCCGCACCGCCACCGCGTCGGCGTCCACGGCGACGGTGACGTCCATCGGCTTGCCCTCACCGTGCTCGAGCGCGTTGACCACGAGGTTGCGGATGATGCGCTCGACCCTGGTGACGTCGATCTCCGCGGTGGCCGGCTCCTCGGGGAGGTGGAGGCGCAGCTCGGTGCCGGTGGCGTCGAAGTGGAACTGGGTGGTCTCGATGACGGTGTCGACCACCTGGGCGAGGTCGATCTCCTCCAGCCGGAGCTTGACGTTCCCGGAGTCGATGCGGGAGATGTCCAGCAGGTCGGTGAGCATGGTCTCGAAGCGGTCCACCGAGCTGGACAGGACCTGGATGCTGCGCAGGGCGAAGGGATCGGAGATCTCCTCGCGCGCGTCCTGGATCTGCTCCGTGGCCAGGCGGATCGAGGCCAGCGGGGTGCGCAGCTCGTGGGAGACGTCGGAGACGAAGAGGCGCTGCACCTTGGACAGGGACTCCAGGCGCTCGATCTGGTCCTCCAGCGAGGTCGCCATGTGGTTGAAGGATCTGGCCAGGGTGGATATCTCGTCCTCCCCCTGGATGCTCAACCGCTCGGCCAGCAGCCCGGAGGCCAGCCGCTCAGCGGCCCGGGCGGTGTGCCGCACGGGGCTGAGCACCCACCTGGTGAAGGCCCACACCACGACGATGAGGATGGCCAGGAAGCCCAGCCCCCCGATGGTGATGTTGCGCGAGGCCAGGGAGACGATGCGCTGCTCGCTGGCCAGGCTGTAGACGAGGTAGAGGTCGTACTCCCCGGCCAGGGGCAGGCTCACCCGGGTCCCCACGATGAGCCCCGGATCCGTGCCCCCCTCATCGTTGGGCACCGCCACCGACTGCCAGTACTGGGCGCGCGCCCCGCCCTCATCGAGCGCCCTGGTCATCTCAGGGGTGATGAGGGAGCGCAGACGGGTGTCGGTCTCCAGGTCGTTGACGACCGTCGTCGAGGTCTCCTCCTCGTTGCGCAGCATGAGGACCCCCACTCCCCCGGAGGAGGAGATCGAGTTCTTGGCGCCGTTGACCTGCCGCTCGGCGGCGGCCGAGACCTCGTCAACGGTGACTGCCGTGGTCGAGTCGAACTCGGCCTGAGCGACACTGGCGCGCAACGCGGCATCGGCGAGGATGACGTCACGCTGATCGGCGAACACCTCGGAGCGGATCCGGTCGGTCACGAAGGTCAGCAGCAGCACGATGAGAAGCAGACCAATGACGGTGGCCGTGCACACCATGCGCACCTCGAGGCTGCGGCGCAGCAGCCCCGGCAGAGGCAGACGCCGAACCAGCCGCTCCTCCGCGGTGCCCACCGATGACCCCATCGACGTGCCCCCTGAATTACGCATCGGGTTCATTGTATGGCGCCCGATGCGCCGTCGCTCACGCGGATTCGCCGACCCTGTAGCCGACACCGCGCACCGTCACCACGATCGAGGGACGCTCGGGGTCCTTCTCGATCTTGGCCCGCAGGCGCTGAACGTGAACATTGACCAGACGGGTGTCGGCCGGGTGCTGGTAGCCCCACACCTGGCTGAGGAGCTCCTCGCGGGTGAAGACCTTCCACGGCGAGCGGGCCAGGGTCACCAGCAGCTCGAACTCCAGCGGCGTCAGGGAGATGACCGACTCGCCGCGCTTGACCTGGTGACCGGCGACGTCGATGTCGAGGTCCCCGGCACGCACGTGCTCGGCCGCACCGGGGTTGGTGCGGCGCAGGCGGGTGGAGACGCGGGCCAGCAGCTCCTTGGACTTGAAGGGCTTGGTCACGTAGTCGTCCGCACCGGCCTCAAGACCGGCGACGACGTCCTGGGTGTCGGTGCGCGCGGTCAGCATGATGATCGGCACGTCGGACTCGGAGCGGATGAGCCGGCAGATCTCGACGCCGTCGAGCCCGGGAAGCATGAGGTCGAGCAGGACCAGATCGGGGTTGACCTCGTGGAAGGCGTCCAGGGCCTTGGCCCCGTCATGACAAAGTGTGGGCGTGTAGCTCTCCGACTCCAGCATGATGCCGATCATCTCGGCCAGGGATGCATCGTCGTCGACGACCAGAATGCGCGTGCTCATAGCCCGTATCTTGGCATGAGCCCCAGGACCCGAGGGACACCCGGACCACCGAGGTGGCGCCCACAGTTTCCCCAGGAAATTACGAGAATCCCCTCAGTTACGGGAAAAACCGGCGTCAGCGCGCCCAGAAACCGGGATTATTGCGGCCGAACCGTGATCTTCGCTGCGCCCCCTGAACCTGGCTACAGCGCACGCGCGGAGCTTCAGCGGCACGATTTCCTCCTCCAGGGGGAGGGCCAGACGACGGCCGGACATGACAGCATGGACTTATGAGTACCGACTTCCCCCCTGACGGCAGCGGTCCGAGCGGAGAGCCGGGCCGCGAGGCTCACGGCACCTCCGGCAGCGACTTCGTCGGAGGCGATCAGGACGGATGGCAGGCCCCCGACGCCGGCGCCTTCACAGGAGCCCCCTCCTACCCGCCGCCGGGTTCAGCGCCGGGAACGACGCCGGGACCCCAGTACCCCGGCTACGGCGGCTACCAGACGCCACCGGTGGGTCAGCCGGGCTACGCAGGCGGCTCAGTGCCCGGGGAGCACTCCCTATCCCGGAGCGCCGGGGTACCCGGGAGCTCCGGGATACCCGGGAGCGCCGGGCGCCCCCGGGTACGCGGGCTATGGCGGCTATACGTCGGCACTGGCCCCCAAGCCCTCGATCATTCCGCTGCGGCCGCTGTCCATCGGGGAGATCCTCGGGGGAGCCTTCGAGTCCCTGCGCGCCAACCCCAAGGCCATGTTCGTGCCCTCGCTGGTGGTGATGGGCATCGTGGGGCTCTTGTCCGCCGGCAGCTTAGCCCTGTTCCTGTCCCGGCTCGGCCTGCCGAACCTGACGTCCGGGGAGGCTGAGCTCTCCGAGGCCGACCTGGACAACATCGGGTCATCGTTGGTGGGCCTGCTCGTCCAGCTCGGCGTGACCAGCGTGCTGAGCATGATGGCCACCTCGATCATCATCGGCCTGCTCATCGTGACCGTCTCACGCACCATTCTGGGCCGCAAGGCGTCCCTCGGCGACGTGTGGCAGCGCACCCGGCCGCGAGTGTGGGCGCTCATCGGCCAGACGCTCCTCATCGAGCTCATCCTCGCGGTCATCACCGCCGTCTTCGTCGCCGTCGCCGTCGGCATCGGCTGGGCCCTCCTGGGGAACGTCATCGCCAACGGGGCCTCTGAGGACTCCGCAGGAACCTTCGTCGTCGCCTTCCTGGTGCTCCTGGCGCTGCTCATCGTGCTCGGGCTGGCGGTCTTCGCTCTGATGTGCAAGCTGTGCCTGGCGCCGGCGGCACTGGTCCTGGAGAACATCGGCGTCATGGAGGGGATCTCCCGCTCCTGGACCCTCACGCGGGGCTACTTCTGGCGGATCGTCGGCATCCGTCTGCTCTCCTTCATCATCGTCTTCTTCGCCACCCAGATCGTGTCCCAGGGCGTGTCCATCGTCATGCAGGGACTCGTCTACGCCGCCCCGGACATGACCCTCGCGATCCTGGTGGCATCGACGCTTCTCAGCAGCCTCATCCAGGCCGCGATCCTGCCCTTCGACTCCGCCGTGGTCGCGCTCATGTACACCGACCTGCGGATGCGCTCGGAGGGCCTGGACGTCGAGCTGCGTCACGCCGCCGGAGTATGAGCCGGCCGTGACACCTCTCAGGACGATCAGCGCGCAGGCCCCGGCGACCCCTGACGCCGACGAGGCCCGGCGCGCCGCGGGCAGGGAGCTCTCCCGTCCGATCTACCACGACCATCACGATCTGTGGGACCGACTCTGGAGCTGGCTCAGGGGCTCTTCGACGTCGACAGCATGGTCCCCGGGGTTCCCCCTGGGTGTCCACACTCATCGTGGTCCTCGTCGTCGCCGCCGGTATCGCGCTGCTGATCCTCCTGCTGACCAGGCTGTCCTCGGCCCGCCGGGTGGCGACGCCGCCCTCGCTGTCGGTATTCACCGACGACCGCGATGCCGACACCCTGACCCGAGCCGCGGACACGGCGGCCGCGCAGGCCGACTTCACCACCGCCGTCGTCGAACGCTTCCGCGCCATCATCCGCTCCCTCGATGAGCGCGGGATCATTGACGAGTACCCGGGCATGACGGCCCTGGAGGCGGCCACGCTCACCCACCAGGCCCTCGGCGAGCACCGGGTCGTGGCCCCGCTGTACGAGGCCGCCCACCTGTTCGACGCCGTCCTCTACGGTCGAGTGGTCTCCACCAGCGCCCAGGACCAGCAGATGCGCGAGCTCGCCGATCAGATGACCACGGTCCGCCTCCCCAGCGGACGCGCCCTCGTCGGCGCCTCCGCCCAGGCCCCGGGGACACCGGCATGAGCACCCCCACGACGACGTCGCAGCCCCCGCTCCCCGGCCTCCCCTCTCGAGGCCTCCCAACGGCAGGTGACGGGTCCGCACTGGTCCCGGCGCTGGCGCCGGTGGCGCCCGGGGGTCATCGCGGTGGCCCTCATGCTCATCCCCGTCCTGGTGACCGTGTGGGCTCGGACCATCACCTCCACGACGCCGCTGGCCATCGACAACCCCAAGGACTGGGGAACCATGGCGCTCGCCGAGCTGCTGCGCCACGAGGGGATCTCCGTGAGCAAGGCCGGCAGCCTCTCCCGAGGCCGTGGACGCCGGCCGCCAGGGCGCGACCATCGCCGTGGTCAACGCCGACCGGCTCAGCGACCAGGACCGGCGGGCCCTGGCTGAGGCGGGCGGCGACGTCGTCGTCATCGGAGCCGAGGGCGGCAGCGACGCCCTGGCGGGGATGACGGGCATGACCCCCAAGGGCACCGCGGCAGCGGCCCTCCTCCACCCAGGCGCCGCAGTGCGACGACGCCGATGCCCACGCCGCCCGGAGCCTGGCCGGTACGCGCGCCTCGGTGTCCCTGCAGGGCGATGGCGACGCCGTCGGCTGCTTCCCGGTGGGCGAGGACCGTTACGCCTATGCCACCGACTCCCTGCCCAGCGGCGCCACGCTGCGGGTCCTGCCCGATCCCGCACCGGTGACCAACGCGCACCTGGCCCAGGAGGGGCACGCAGCCCTGGGAGTACGCGCACTGGGCCACCACAGCCGCGTGCTGTGGTTGGACGGAGAGCACATGGAGGCGCCCTCCGTGTGGAACTCCTCCTCCACTCCCCCCTGGCTTCCGGTCCTCATCTTCCAGCTCCTCGTCATCGCCGGCGTGCTGGCGATCGTCCAGGGGCGTCGCTTCGGCAGCATCGTGAGCGAGGACCTGCCCGTCGTCGTGCGCTCCATCGAGACCACGGTGGCCCGCGGGCGTCTCTACCGTCAGGCTCGGACCGGCCCCGTGCGGCCCAGGCCCTGCGCTCGGGCGCCGCGCTGCGTCTGGGCGCCACTCTGGGCCTGCCGCCCGGGACCTCGCGCCGTGACGTCATCGCCGCCGTCTCCCTGGCCTCGGGCATCGCCCCGGCCACGGTGGACTCTCTTCTTTACGGCCCGCCGCCCACCAGCGACAACGCCCTGGCCACCCTGGCAGTTCAGCTCGACCAACTCGAGAGCGAGGTTCACTCCACATGAGCACGGACAGCACCGACCCGACCCGCGCCCCGGGCATCGCAGGCGAGGCGGATACCGGCGCCCCCACCCCCAGGCCCCCGAGGGCCCGGACGCATCGGGGACCCCACGGCGCCCCACAGGTCTCCCCGCCTTCCCCCCACGGGGAGGACAGCTCCGACCCGCGCAGGCGCCTGGTAGCCGTGCGCAGCGAGGTGGGCAAGGCCGTCGTCGGTCAGGAGGCGGCTGTGACCGGGCTGGTCATCGCCCTGCTGGCCGGCGGGCACGTCCTTCTCGAAGGGGTCCCCGGCGTGGCCAAGACCCTCCTGGTGCGGTCACTGGCCACCGCGCTGGATCTGGAGACCAAACGCATCCAGTTCACCCCCGACCTCATGCCCGGTGACGTCACCGGCTCACTCATCTACGACTCCCGCAGCGCCCAGTTCTCCTTCCGTGCCGGCCCCGTCTTCACCAACCTCCTGCTGGCCGACGAGATCAACCGGACCCCACCCAAGACGCAGTCGGCACTGCTGGAGGCCATGGAGGAGCGCCAGGTCTCCATCGACGGCGAGCCCCGGGCCCTGCCGGATCCGTTCATGGTGATCGCCACCCAGAACCCGGTGGAGTACGAGGGGACCTACCCGCTGCCCGAGGCCCAGCTGGACCGTTTCCTGCTCAAGCTGGTGCTGCCCCTGCCCGAACGGGCCCAGGAGATCGAGGTGCTCTCCCGCCACACCTCAGGATTCGATCCGCGCGACCTGCTCTCGGCGGGGCTGCGGGCCGTCGCCGGGGCCCAGGAGCTGGCTCAGGCCCGGGCCCAGGCGAGCACCGTCGGAGTCACGCCGGAGGTGCTGGCCTACGCGGTGGATCTCGTGCGCGCCACCCGCTCCATGCCCTCGGTGGCCCTGGGGGTCTCACCGCGTGGGGCCACGGCGCTCCTGGCCGCGTCACGGGCCTGGGCCTGGCTCGCCGGCAGGTCCTTCGTCACTCCCGATGACATCAAGGCACTGGCGCTTCCGGCTCTGCGCCATCGCATCAAGCTGCACGCCGAGGCCGAGATGGAGGGCATCACCCCTCAGTCCGTCATCGAGGCCGTGCTGCGGACCGTTCCGGTCCCGCGCTGAGGCATCGGCCGCCGAAGACCACGAGCACAGAACCGATCAGCTGACCGACTCACGACAGGAGTGGCATGTTCCTGACGATGCGCGCCGTATGGGCGATGCTTGCGGGGATCGCCCTGGTCCTCATCGCGCCGCGCCCGGCCACCGTGCTGGCCTGGGCCGGCGTGGTCATGGTCCTCGTCGTGATCGACGTGGTGAGCGCCCCCCTCGCCCGCAGTGCTGCGGGCCTCGCGCTCCGTGAGCCACGGCGTGCGGCTGGGCGAGTCGATCACTGCGACGCTGACGCTCACCAACACCGGTCGGCGCACGGCCCGCGTCCTGCTGCGCGACGCCTGGCCCCCCAGCGCCGGGGCGACCCACGAGCGCGGGGCGATGACGATCCCCCCGGCCCAGCGCCGTCGTCATTCCACGGTGCTCACGCCCCGACGCCGGGGGGAGCGCCAGGCGGGGCCGTTGACCGTCAGGGTGACGGGTCCCCTGGGCATCGCGGGGCGGCAGGCGTCATTGGACGTCCCTGCCTCCGTCCGGGTCCTGCCGGCCTTCCGCTCGCGTCGCCACCTGCACTCGCGTCTGGCCCGGCTGCGGGAGATGGACGGACGCAGCGCCGTCATGGTGCGCGGGGAGGGGACCGAGTTCGACTCTCTGCGCGAGTACGTCGTCGGAGACGACGTGCGCTCCATCGACTGGCGATCCACCGCCCGCCGGGGCGAGGTGCTGGTACGCACCTGGCGCCCGGAGCGCGATCGGAGGGTTCTCATCATCATCGACTCGGGTCGCCTGTCCGCCGCCCGGCTGGGGGACGCCCCCAGGCTCGACGCCCAGATCGAGGCCACCCTGCTGCTGGCGGCCCTGGCCTCCCGCGCCGGCGACCGGGTCGACGTCCTGGCCATGGACGACGCCGTGCGCGCGCAGGTGCGGGGCAGCGCCGGACCGGTGCTCATGACCGAGCTGGCCGAGCACCTGACCGACGTGGAGCCGCGCCTGACCGAGCTCGACTGGACCCTCGTGGCCTCTCTGGTGCGCACCACGCTCTCGCAGCGCGCACTGGTGGTGGTCATCTCCGCCCTGGACGGCAGCGCCGGGGACGCGACGATGATTCGGACGCTGGCCGCTCTGGCCCGGGAGCACACGGTTGTTCTCGCCTCGGCCCTGGACCCCGAGCTGGAGGAGCTCAGATCGACGCGTGACGACACCAACTCCGTGTACGTGGCCGCCTCCGCGGAGAAGGACCTGGTGGAGATGCACGCCGTGCGCCGCCGCCTGAGCCACGGCGGGGTGGAGGTCGTGGAGGCACCCGACCAGGGACTCGCCCCAGCGCTGGCCGACTGCTACCTGGCCCTCAAGGCGGCGGGGCGTCTATGAGGCGCACTGCGACGACGCCCGGTTCAGCCGGCCTCGGGCTGGACGTAGCCGGCCTCATCCTCCTCGAGGTCACCCGTGGAACCTGCGGCGACGGCGGAGCGGCCCAGGATGAGGGTGTAGGCCCACAGCAGTGCCAGCGCACCGGCTCCGATGGCGATCTTGACCAACCAGGGGATGGGGGCCGGAGTCACGAAGGCCTCAATGAGTCCGGCGACGGCCAGGGCGGCGGTCAGGCCCACGGCCACCGTGATGAGGGCCCGTCCCTCGGCGGCCAGCGCGGCGGTGCGGCTGCGCCGGCCGGGGACCAGCATGGTCCAGAAGAGCTTGAGTCCTGCCGCACCGGCGATGAAGATGCAGGTCAGCTCCAGCAGGCCGTGCGGCGAGATGAGCGAGAGGAACACGCCGAGCATGTCGTGGTCGGCCAGGATCGCCCCGGACTGTCCCACGCTGACGGCGTTCTGGTACAGCATGTAGAGCGGCAGGAACCCCGTGATCCCTCCGGCCACGCAGATCGCTGCGATACGGGCGTTATTCGTCCACACCGCAGCGGCGAAGTCGGGGGCGGAGTACGTGGGAGTAGTAGGACTCGAAGGCCTCATGGGCGTAGGTGTCCAGCTTCTCGGGGCTGCCCAGAGCGGCCATGGCCTCCGGACTGCGCAGGGTCCACGCCCCCACCACCAGCGCCAGGGCGATCTCGGCAACCATGACCCCGCAGGTCCACCACCGGATGCGGTACAGGGCCGCGGGCACGGACTGGAGAATGAAGCGGCGCACCGAGTGGCTCCTCACCTCCCGTGTTCCGGTCAGGCGGCCGCGAGCCGCGGCCACTCGGGAGGACAACTCGGCGATGAGCTGCGGATCCGGCGCGGCCGAGCGCACCCGCGACAGATGACGGGCGCAGGTGCGGTAGAGAGCCACGAGCTCATCGGTCTCAGCCCCGCTGAGGTGGCCACGCCCCACGAGCACATCGAGACGTTCCCACTGATCGCGGTGCGCCGCGGAGAAGGCATCAAGATCCACGCAAGGAGTCTGTCATGACGGCCGCATCCCCCACATCCTCCGAGCGGATGATCGAGCCCGAGCTGCTCATCACCGGGGAGGCGGTCGCCCTGGAGATCACCCCGGCAACGGTCGCCAACCGCATCGCTTCGGGGCTCATCGACTACGCCGTCTACACCCTGGGGGCAGGACTGTCCGTGGTCGTGGTGATGGTGCTGGCCATCTCCTCCGGCTCGGAGTTCCGAGAGAATCTCGCGTTGACCCGGGCGATGCTGTCCCTGGTCATCCTCGCCTGGCTGGTCGTCATCCCCCTGCTCGTCGAGCTTCTCAGCGGGGGCCGGAGCCTGGGCCGCATGGTGACCGGGGCACGGGTGGTGCGCGACGACGGCGGTACCGTCAGGCTGCGCCACTGCCTGGTGCGCACGCTGCTGGCCGTCGTCGAGATCTGGGGCACCTGGGCCGTGCCTGCCCTGTGCGCCAGCATCGTCTCCAAGCGGGGGAAGCGGTTCGGGGACATGCTGGCCGGCACCTACGTGGTTCGAGAGCATCACCGCTCCCTCGCGGCGCCACCGCTGCTGATGCCCCCCGAGCTGGCCCAGTGGGCGTCGGGCACGGACCTGCGCGCCCTGCCCGGAACCTGAGCCTGACGGCGCGCACCTTCCTGCAGCGCGCCTCCTCCCTCGTGCCCTCCTCCCGCCACCAGCTGGGACTCGAGCTGGCCTCTCAGGTCCAGGGATACGTCTCTCCCCCGCCTCCCGCCGGCACGCACCCCGAACGGTTCCTTGCCGCGGTTCTCACCGAGCGGCGCAACCGTGAGCTGGTGCTGGAGAGCCGCGACCGCCGACTGGAGGAGGACGTGCTGCGAGACATGGCCCGCCCGCCCTATGGGGTGGGCGGGGAGACCCGACGGCGCTGAACCGCCCCGGGCTCGTCCCCGGGACGGGCCACCCGGCTCGCAGCGGGGGCGCGGAGCCTTAGCCCTGAGAGTCGGGACCGGGCGCGGGCACGCGTGATGCCTCGTGAACCAGGAGGATCGGCACGCCGTCACGTACCGGGTAGGCCAGGCCCGCGCTCCGGGAGACGAGTACAGGACGACCGGCCTCATCGAGGCCGTCAACGAGCTCCTCGCCGCTCAGCGGGCAGCGCAGGGCGGACCTCAGTCCAGAGGGGAGGACCGCTCGCTGCTCAGGCACGGGGACCTCCTGCCGGCTCATGCGTCCCCCTTCTGTCCGCGCAGGACCCGCAGGTGCCCGCGCCGCAGGATCTCGTCCTCGGCGATCTCCGGCGGGGGCGGCAGCGGGGCCGTCAGGGAGGCCGGCATGATCCCTCCGGGGCGGGGCCGGTGCTCGGCCGGCGAGGCGACCGGGCGTGGGGCGCGGGAGGCCTCGCGCACGGCGTCGGCCAGGGCCAGGAGGTCGTCCTCACTGGGGGGCGCCGGTTCGAACTCGGTGGCCAGGCGGATGATCTGCCAGCCGCGGGGGGCCGTGAAGGAGGAGACGTGCTTGTCGCACAGGTCATAGGCCTCGGGCTGGGCCTCGGTGGCCAGTGGCCCCAGCACGATGGTGGAGTCCGCGTAGACGGAAGTCAGGGTGGCCACGGCTGGGCGCTCGCAGCCGGGCTTGCGGCAGTGTCGGACTCTTCTCACGCTCGCAGGTTACCGTGCCGTTGCCCGCCGGTCATCCACACGCCGCCTAGGCTGGCCGATGTGACCGACCTGTTCCCCTTCTCGCCCGGGCGGATCCCCCCGCGCTCCGCCGCGGCACCGGGGCGGCGCCCGAGCAGTCGTCGTGACCGCCACGGCCGGGGGCTGCGCGGTCCGCTCCTGCCGCCGCACCTGCCGGCCTGGCGCACCCGCGCCGAGCGCTTCGACGAGCTCGTCGTGGACGCGGCCCAGAACCTGGCCAGACGCTGGCCGTCGGTGGATCAGATCCAGTTCGCCGTCGAGGAGGTACCGCCCTCGGATCCGGCGCCCTGGGAACGCTCGGTGGTACTGGGACGCGGCTTCACCGCTGAGCCCCGTGCGGGACTGCCGGCGCGTGTCGTCATCTACCGCCGACCGGTGGCCTCGCGGGCCACGAACGACGCCGAGCTGGCCGACCTGGTGCACCGTGTCGTCGTCGAGCAGGTGGCCCTCATGCTGGGGCGCCGCCCCGAGGAGATCGATCCCGGCTCGGCCCTGTGAGACGGACTCCCCCGCCCGGGGCCCGGTGTCGTCAGTCCAGCAGGATGCGGCGCTGGGCCTGAACGGTGGCGTCGGGCTGAGCCGGCACGGTGGAGATGAGCGTGCCGGCCAGGTCTCCCACCGGCCTGCGCGGTCACGATGGTTGCGGCGGCCAGGCCGCTGGAGGTGTGCGAGGCCCCCGACGAGCCCTTCTGACCGGCCGCGTTCAGGCGGACGGCGGAGACCTTGGCCGGCACCTCGACGACGCTGGAGCTGCCCTTGGCGACCTTGACGTCCTGCTTCCAGGAGCCGTCGAGGGAGGACAGGGTCACCGAGGTGGTCTCACCGCTGTTGGCCACGGTGACCGCCGAGCTCAGGGAGGTCGCGCGCGGCACCGCCAGCAGGCCGGAGTCCGCGGCTCCGGGCAGCGCGGCCTGCGCCCAGGCCTGGTCGTGGACGAGGGCCTTGGAGCGCGCGGGGTACTCGCCGCCGCTGCGCACCATGCGGGCAGCGGCTCCCACCGGCGTGTTCGACGTGACCTGCACGCCGTAGGTGCCCGCAGGCACGCCGGCCAGCTGGATGTCGAAGACGGAGCCGGCGTCGATGGTCACGGACTGCGCCCCGCTCAGCGGGACGGGCCCCGTCCTTGCCGAGCATGGTCACCGACACGGTCGCCGGGGCGGCACCGGGGTTGACGATGCGCACGGCCGGGGTGTCGGAGGAGTCCGCACCGGTCTTGGCGTCGGCAACCTCGCCCTGTGCGGCCGGCTCGACGATCTCCACGCCGGGAATCACGAGGTCGGTGGCCGGAGCGGCTCCCGGGGTGATGACGTCGGTGCCGGCGGGGGTCTCCCCGTCGAGGGACTCGGTGACGAGGGTGGGCACCACGGAGCCGCCGTCGGCCTCGACGGATACGGCGATGCGCGGGTCCTGGCTGCCCTTCGTCTCCAGGGCCAGGGAGGAGGAGCCGCCCGCGGGCACGGTGATCTCCCCGTTGCTGGGCAGGCTGAGCCGGCCGATGGAACCGTAGAGGGTGACCTTCGCGGTGGCGGGGGTGACGCCGGGGTTGACCAGTCGCAGCTCGGCCGAGGAGCCCGCCGCGATGGAGCCGCCCACGATCCAGGACATGGCGGACGGCTGGGTGCAGGGGGCGGCCGTGAGCCCCCGCAGGTCACCGCTCTTGGTCAGAGTCGTCACCGCCCCGACGGCGTTGGCCACCCGGCCGTCCGCGGGAGCGAGGGTGAGGATGCCGCCCTCGGCGGTACTCATGGAGGTGGCCGTGTCGGTGGGGATGCTCCGACCGGCATAGGTGGCCGACTTGGCGGCCCCGTCTCCCTTGGCCGGGACGATGGCGGTGGCGGACTCCATGGCGCCCACGTCGGTGCCCCGCAACGTATTGGTGGGCGCGTGCGGGCAGACGTAGGTGGTGGCGCCTCCGGGCTGGGCCAGGCTCAGGGCCTGCAGCTGCGGGGTCGGTGTGGTCGGTGCGGTGTACTCCCACCAGGTGACGCCTCCGACGGCTGCGGCCAGCGCGAGGGAGGTCAGGACACCGACGCCGCGGGAGACCGTCTGCCCCAGCGACCGGCGGTGCCGCCTGGTGCTGGCGGACCTCCTCCGACGCCTCGGGGAGGGGCTGGTGGAGGGAGCGTCAGTCTCATCCACCGTCTCGGCATCGGTGTCATCCGACGCCTCGGCATCGGTGTCGGCTGCATCCTCGGCATCGGTGCGGGAGGCGTCGTCTGCGGCCTCGCCGGTGGAGGCGCTGCCTGAGTCCTGGTCCTGGTCGGCGGGGCTGTCAGCGCCTTCGTCCGCCTCCTGATCCGCCTCCTCGTCTGCACGGCCTCGTCCGCGATCTCATCCGCGGTGTCGTTGTCGGTCTTCTCCGCGGAGGCGGTCTCGTCGTCGGCCTGCTGCGGATCCGGGCTGGTCGGTTCGTGCTGCGGGGGCTGGGTCTCGGACGTCTCCACTGACTCCTGCTGGCTGTCGGCGTCGTCCTGACGGGGCTGCGTCATGAGGCCATCTCCTTTCCGCGTCGCAGGGGCAGTGCCGCCACCAGGGTCAGGGCCCAGACGGCCCAGATCGTGTAGGTCGCGGCGGCCGTGGACCTGCGGGTGTGGGTGACCACCAACTCCCCGCCCTCTGAGCCGACGGTGAAGCCCTGCTTCCAGCTGCCGTCCTGGGCGCGAACCGTGGTGGTCTCAAGGCGCCGGCCATCGAGGGTGGCGCTCCAGCCGGCGTCGGAGCGCTCCACCATGACGAGGGTGCGGGGGCCGGCTCCGGCGGGAATCTCGGTGCGGGTCCCCGAGCCGGTACCGGTGGAGGCGACAGGGGTGACCACACCGCCGGCGTCCAGGAGGCTCAGGCGGGCCGAGTCGGGGTGCGCCGAGGACGTGACCCTCCAGGAGTTGCCCGAGGCGGTCTGGGCGAGCTGCTCCAGTCCCGGCGTCGAGGCCAGGCCCACGCGGGCCTCGGCGGTGACGGCGTCGCCCTCCTGGTGATCGAGCACGACGACGGCGATGCCGTGGGCCGCCAGGGCGTCGGCGGCTCCCTTGTCCTGTCCGGCGGTGGCGCGGGTGACGATCTGGGCGAGCTCGACGTCGGCGGGGTCGTCCAGGACGAGTGCCTGACCTGAGGCTGCGCTGCTGGGCCTGGCCGCCGAGCGTCCTTGCCGGGCTTGAGCCCGGGGTCGGCCAGTGCCGCGGCGGCACGGGTGCGCGCCTCGACGTTGACCGCTCCGGGCAGGACGTCGCTGATCTGGGTGCCGGGCCCGCGCCAGATGGTGGCCTGGAGCCCCTGCGGCGTGGAGGTGAGTCTGAGAACTCGTCCGGCCGCCTCCGAGCCCTGGAACTGCTCGGCGATGAGCGGGATCTGCTGGGGCGTGGAGTGCAGCGCCAGGACCCGCGGGTTGCTGGCGCGGTGAGCCTGGTAGGACCAGATGCCACCGACCACCACCGGGGCGAGCAGGACGAGGCAGGCCGCGGTCGTGAAGGCCGCCTTGAGGCGGCGCGATCGCTTCCGCCTCGCCGTCGGGTCTGCGGCCGAGGAGGAGGCCGCGTCGGCATCCTTCCGGCCCCTGCGCTCCAGGGCGCGACGGCCGCCTCTGGACCGCTGACCGAGCAGGTCCCAGATGGTCTCGCCGGCGGTCAGGGCCGCTGCGAGGAAGCCGCTCAGCGCCAGGGACAGACCGGCCCCGGACCATCCGTTGACGGGGGCCAGGCCGCTTCCGGCGACGTCCGGGCCCAGCCCGGTCGGGGTGCGCAGGCAGAGCCCGGCCAGGATGAGGCCGCCCAGGGCCAGGAGGATGCCGGTGCGGGCCACCCGGACGCGCCGGGAGACGAAGAGCCCGACGACGCCCAGGACCGGGACCAGCGCCAGCAGCACCCGCAGCAGGACGCTCAGGGCCCCGGAGGACACGAGGGCGTCCAGGTCCATCGGGGAGCCGACCAGCAGGTCGAGGCTGCTCGGCGCCGGCGCGGAGACGGGCAGGCCGATGTCGGTCAGCAGCAGCCGGACCCCCTCGGCCCAGCCCGCCCGGTGGCCCAGGAGCCAGGCGCCCCACCAGGCCGGGGCGGCGGTGACCAGCATGGGGACCAGGGTGAGGACGAGCTTGAAGCCGCGTCGCGTGGTCACCGACAGCAGCAGGATGATGACGGCCAGCACGGCGGCGGTGGCCGGGACGGCCGCGACGACGACGCTCAGCAGCAGTCCTGCGACTGCGGCGGCCGTCGCCGACCCGTGGCCGTACTTCTCAGTGGGGGCACGTCGACCTCGGGCTCCCGAGCAGCCGGGGCGCGGACGGCAGGGTCGGTCTCCTCCTCATCCTCACCGCGGTCATGAGCGTCATCCTCCCGGGCGGCGGCCGTGTCGGCCTCCCCGTCCTGGGCGGGATCGGCATCACCCTCAGCATCGACTGCATGCACTGCATCCGCAGCATCCTCGGTGGCCGCGGCATCGTCAGTGTCCTCGGCGTCCTGGGTGTCCTCGGCCTTCGACTCGGCCTGTGCCTCCTCGTCCAGGTGGGCGAGGTCGGTGACCTTCTCGGTGGAGAAACGGTCGAGCTCGGCGCGCTCCTCGTCGGTGAGCAGGTGGGCACCCACCAGTCCGGACAGGACGAGGTCACGCCGGTCGGCGCCCACTGCGCGGGCCAGGGCCAGCAGCGCCCAGGGCAGGACGAGGTGGACCAGGAGGGCGCCGAGGCGCCCTTGGCCCAGGGCGAGCAGGAGGCTGGGAGACAGGGCCCACACGAGTGCCGCCCAGGCCCTCAGCACCACCTTCCGGGTCATCGTGCCGGCGGCGAACCATGCCCCCAGCGCCGCCAGGGGCACGGCCAGGAGCACCAGAGCGCTGATGAGCGCGCTGGTCTCCAGACCGACCAGCCTTCCCAGAGCCGCCGGTAGGGCCAGGATGCCCAGCAATGGGGTGACGCCGCCCGGATAGCCGTCCGCGGTGGCGATCCAGGTGCTCCAGGCGCTGTCCCACATCTGACGCCAGCCGCCGCTGAACAGGGGCAGGGCCCCACCGGTGATGGAGCGGGTCAGCAGCAGCCGGGACAGGCCGTAGGTGCTCAGTGCCAGCACCAGCACCATGACCGCGCTCAGGGTGCGGCGCCGGCTGCGGGCCAGTGCGGCGAGCTCGCGCAGCTCGAGCTCGCTGGGGGCTGCTGCGCGGGCACGACGCTCGCGCTCCTGGCGGCTGCGATCCCGGCGCACCCCGCGGATCTCGGCCGCCGTGGCGTACAGACGCCCCAGCGCGGATGCAGGCACCTTGGTGTGCTGGGCGAGCCGGCGCCTGGCGGCCCTGATCCGTCGGCCGCGGCCGGCCACGGCCAGAGCCGCGCCGAGCTCGTCGCGGGCCAGCGCCGGAGCCTTGGAGGCCAGGCGCCACACGAACCGCATCAGTCCGAGGATGACGAACCAGGTCAGCAGCAGACCGATGGGACGGGTGGAGAAGGCCGCCCAGTTGGTGAGCTGGGCGCTGCGCCGAGCCCGGAAGGATCTCTCCGGGTCGGGCTCGGGAAGGGCGACCTCGATGGCCTCGGCATCGGTGCGGGGCGGCGCGTCGGAGGAGTGGGAGACGGATGCGGGGCGGCGAAGCCCCTGGTAGGAGGCCCGTCGGTGGCGGATGACGGCGGTGGGTTCGACGATGACGCGGTATCCGGCCAGGCGCGCGGCGCGCGAGAGCTCCAGGCCGTCGCCGAAGGGGCCGAGCCACGGGGCGATGCCGCCGATCTCCTCCCACACGGCCCGGTCGATGAGGGCGCCGGCTGTTCCTACGGCCAGGACGTCACTGCGGTCATCGTGCTGGCCCTGGTCGACCTCGCCGGGGACGATGTCGTTGGCGCGGCGGGCCGAGGCGGTGGCGCGCAGCCCGACCTCCAGGAGCAGCTCGGGGTTGTCCCAGCCCACCTGCTTGGGTCCGACGATTCCCACGGAGCGGGCGTTGGTCGCGGCGGTGAGCAGCCGCTCGAGGCAGTCCTCGGCGGGCGCGGAGTCGTCATGGAGCAGCCAGAACCACACTTGGTGCTCCGGCATCTCCGGGGCGGCCTCGGTGGGGGCAACGAGCCGCTGCTCGTAGGCGGTGATCGGCGAGAGTGCACCGGTGGGGCCGGTAATGGGACCCGAGCCCGACAGCAGCAGGTCCCGCACCGAGGTGCGCGGCCCGCTCGAGGTGGTGTCAGCATCTGAGCCCTCTGCGCCGTCGACGACCTCCGAGCTGCGGCGCTTGCGGTTGCCGGCGGCGACGAGTCCGGCATAGGCGGTCAGTCCTCGGGAGACGGCGTCCCCGAAGTTCTTGGCCTCCTTGGCTCTGACGACGCGCACGGCGGTGGTGGCATCCAGCCCCGACCTCTCCACGAGCTCCTCGATCGGGGTTCCGTCCCCCAGCCCGTTGGCTCGCGAGGCGACGTCGACGACGAGGACGACGTCCGGCGCGCAGGTCTGTGAGGTGATCGCGGACAGTGTCTGCGCCAGAAACGGGCTCGCCCCGGCCGACACGACGACGGCCAGGGCTCCTACCCGACTGGCTCCCTGTGTGGAGCCGGCGGGGGTCATACTGCGCGACGCTTGAGCTTGCGCCGCTCGCGCTCCGACATGCCGCCCCAGATTCCGAAGCGCTCGTCGTTGGCGAGGGCGTACTCGAGGCACTCCTCACGAACCTCGCAAGTCGCACAGACTCGCTTGGCCTCGCGTGTGGAACCACCCTTCTCAGGGAAGAAGGCCTCTGGGTCCGTCTGAGCGCACAGAGCGCGCTCCTGCCACGCCAGAGGACCTTCATCGACGTCGTCACCGCCACCGAAGAGGAGTGACAGCACCTCCGCGTCAGGCTCCTCTGGGTGCTTCAGTGGGCCGTCGCCGAGGATGTTCCACATGCCGGCCTCCCTTCGATCCGAGCTTCTTGCCAGTAAGAATTACATGCGTGTGAGACAAGGCCAGTCAAGCCAGCGAGGGAAAGTTCACCCTCTCGTGACCGTCGACATCATTCCTTGATATATCAAGGAATATCCCCATCTGGATGGAACCATATGTCGACTTCCTACAAAACCCCTGAGAGGCTCCCACTGCCTGGCTGACAGCGGAAATACCCACGGCGCTGCAGAGGATTTCAGGACGCCTGACACACGTTCCCATATTGCCCCTACCGGCTGGACACCGCCAGGGAAGTTCCTGAAAGCCACAGGATCTGCTTCAATCGGGGTCATGCCAGATCCCTTGCTCCCACTGCTCCCCGGCCCTCAGGACGCCGACAGGCCATGGCTCGTCTGTTATGGAATCGACGAACGAGTCGAGCTGACCGGACACGTCCTGTCCATGTGGCTGGCGAAGATCGCGGGATTCGTCACATCGGAGTCGGCGCCCGGTGACGGGGTCCACCTGGGGCTCCCCCCTCACTGGCGGAGCGTCGCATGGGCCTGCGGTACGTGGCTGGCGGGGCGCAGCGTGCTTGTGGGAAGCAGCGCGGAGATCCGCGCCGCCGGCCTCCTCCCCGAGCTGAGTGTGGCCTTCGCCCCGGACAGCCTCTGCGATGAGGCCGAGGCGCAGGCGCTGGTCCCGCCCGCCTCGCTGGCGCTGCGCTGGCCGGGCGAGCTGCCCGCCCTCGTACTCGACGGCGCCGCCGACCTCATGCACTATCCCGACCGCTTCACACCGGTGAGCACCGCGGCTGATTCGGTGTGCCTCAGGGACCTCGCCTCCGAGGGGGCGGCGCCTGCGGCTCCAGGTACCCCGGCGGCCACCGTCCCCTCAGGCGAGCGACCCACCGCCCTGACGCGCGCCCAGCTGGCAGCCCGGGTCGAGGCGGCCGGCACATCGGTGGGGGCCGACAACCGCTCCGCCTCACGTGCGGTCCTGGTGCGCAGCCCCGACACGGCCCAGATGCTCCAGGAGGTACTGGTCGCCTGGCGCGCCGGGCGCACCGCGGTGGTTCTCACCCCCGAGGCGGATGACGACGTCGCCGCGGCCGCCATCCGGCAGGAGGGCATCACCGCCTGAGTCGGCAGGGCTCAGTCCCGCCGACCCTGCCGGTGGTGTCAGGGGACGTCGGCCTGGACGAGGGTGCCCTCCCCCTCGACGGACAGGCTGCGCTCGTCGGCACCGACGAACACGGCCTCGCCCTGGGCGAGCGTCTGGGTGTCGGCCTGGGTCACCAGGGTCATGGCGCCCTCGACGGCCAGGAGAATGCGCGGCCCCCGTCCGGGGACCGGCAGGCGCCCGTCGGCGGCCACCACGGTGGTGACCATGAGCTCGAAGTCATCCACCGGCGCGTAGTAGGCGCGGGTGGCGCGAGAGAGGTACTCGGGAGCGGGGCGCACCGGCGGGGCCGCCACGTAGTCGACGCAGGCCAGCATCTCGGGGACATCGATGTGCTTGGCGCTCAGTCCGGCGCGCAGCACGTTGTCCGAGGAGGCCATGACCTCCACCCCCAATCCGGAGATGTAGGCGTGCACGCTTCCCGCCGGCACGAACAGCGCCTCACCGGGCTGCAGGGTGACGGGGTTGAGCAGGAGCGCAGCGGCGATGCCTGGGTCCCCGGGGAAGGTGCCGGCCATCTTCACGACGTTGGAGTCCACTCGCAGGGACGGGGACGTACCGGCCTCGAACCTGGCGGCGATCTCAGTGACGAGGGCGTCGATCTCCTGAGGGCTGGGACGCGTGGCGGCCGAGACGACGTCGGAGAAGACCTGCCGGATGCCGTAACGCGTGGGGTTGAGGCGCAGGGTGCGGCGCATCCGGCGGGCCAGGGGGCTGTCCAGGCCGGCCAGGACCTCGACGGCGCGGCGCGGAGCCCGGAAACCGGCGACGGCCTGGAAGCGGGTGAGGGCCAGGACCATCTCCGGCTTGTGGTTCGTGTCCTTGTAGTTGCGGCAGGGGTGGTCCAGGGCGATGCCGGCCTCGTCCTCCAGGGCGTAGCCCTCGGCGGCCTGGGCCTGGCTGGGGTGGACCTGGAGGGACAGGGGCTGCTCGGGTGCGATGAGCTTGAGGAGGAAGGGCAGCCTGCGCCCGAAGCGCCAGATGATGTCCTCACCCAGGAGGCGCTCCGGCTCGGCGTCGATGAGCTCGGACAGCACGCCGCCCTCGGCGACCCTGGGCGGGCCCGGCCGGGTGGGATCCGTACCAGGCCTCGGCCCAGGGGTCGCCGTCGTCGGCCCCTGCCCAGGAGGGCGGGGATGGCGGAGGTCGACCCCCAGGCGTACCGCTGGCGCGCCGGCTCAAGTCGTCTCATGGCGCCTCACCGTACCGGTGCGCGCGCACGTCCTAGGCCTCTGCCCCAGGAGCCGGGAAGGGGGTGACCTCGGCCAGGCGGGGGTGCGCCTTGTCCTTGTCGGAGAGGATCGCCTCACTCAGCGCGATCGGCCAGGGCACGTTCACCGTCTCATCGGCCAGGTTGAGGAAGGTGTACCGGGCGTCGGCCGACCAGTGGTCGTTGACCAGGTAGGTGTAGGCGGTGTTGGGCTCCAGCGTCTGATAGGAGTTGCCCACGCCCCGGGGCACGAACACCGCCACCGACGGGTCGATCTCGCAGGTGTAGACGGCTCCGAAGGAGGGTCCCTCGCGCAGGTCCACCCAGGCGCCGAAGACGCGGCCGGTGGCCACCGAGACGAACTTGTCCCAGGGCTCGGCGTGGATGCCGCGGGTGACCCCGACCTCGTTGTTGAAGGAGATGTTGTTCTGCACCGGCCCGAAGTCGGGCAGCCCCAGGGCCAGCATCTTCTCCCGCTGCCAGTTCTCCTTGAACCAGCCGCGGTTGTCCCCGTGAACAGTCAGGTCGATCCGCAGGAATCCCGGAATCGGCGTCTCCTCGACGGCAAGCGGCTTGCCCAGCTCGATCTGCCCCATTGATGGCCCCTTCTGTGCGCACAGGTCTTGGTCTCGGCGCCCCGTATCCGTCAGGCGCCATTGCCCGAGTCTATCGGTGCGGCCCGTCGACACCCCGCAGACAGGGCCACCAGGGGAGGAACGTGCCGGGAAACACGAACCTGAGCTCCCGATCCACTCGATCCTGGCGCCATTGAGGGCCTCAATAGGTCATGCTTGGAGCATGCGAGGAATCATTCTGGCCGGAGGCTCCGGCACGCGACTCAACCCGATCACCCTGGGGACCTCCAAGCAGCTGGTGCCCGTCTACGACAAGCCGATGATCTACTACCCGCTGAGTACCCTCATGCTCGCCGGGATCCAGGACGTCCTGGTCATCACCACCCCCCACGACGCCCCCTCCTTCCACCGCCTCCTGGGCGACGGCTCCCAGCTCGGCGTCAACCTGTCCTACACGGTTCAGCAGGAGCCCAACGGCCTGGCTCAGGCCTTCGTCCTGGGCGCCGACTTCATCGGTGACGACAGCGCCGCCCTGGTCCTGGGCGACAACATCTTCTACGGCCCCGGCATGGGCACCCAGCTGCGCCGTCACACCAGCCCCGACGGCGGCGTCGTCTACGCCTACCAGGTCGCCGACCCCACGGCCTACGGCGTGGTCGAGTTCGATGAGAGCTTCAAGGCCATCTCCATTGAGGAGAAGCCGGCCCAGCCCCGCTCCAACTACGCCGTGCCCGGCCTGTACTTCTATGACAACGACGTCGTCGAGATCGCCAAGAACCTCCAGCCCTCCGCCCGCGGCGAGTACGAGATCACCGACGTCAACCGCACCTACCTGGAGGCCGGCCGGCTCACCGTGGAGGTCCTGCCCCGCGGCACCGCCTGGCTCGACACCGGCACCTTCGACTCCCTGGCCGACGCCACCAGTTTCATCCGCACCGTCCAGCACCGTCAGGGTCTCAACATCGGCGCTCCCGAGGAGGTCGCCTGGCGCATGGGCTTCATCGACGACGAGGGCCTGCGCCGCGCGCCGAGCCCCTGGTGAAGTCCGGGTACGGCGCCTACCTCCTGGGTCTGCTGGACAACCAGCAGTCCTGAGGCTCCTGGCCGGAGGCCTCCGGCCTGCTCCGTTCCTGTCTCATGCACTGTGGGCGGGTGGCACCGAGATACGCCGCCCGCCCACAGTGCTTATGAGTGCTGTGTCGCCTCGTGCTTCTCAGCTGTGCGCGTCAGCATTGCGATGGCGGTTCCCAGTGCCGCAGTGGCGAAGCAGGTCGTGAGGAACCAGACCATCATGGGTGAGACCGGTGCACTCCACCACCACTCGATATGCTTGTTGAGGTCGAGTTCCCACCGTTCCTGAGCACCCTGCACGAATCGCAGCAGCAGCGTATGCAGGGTGATTGTCTGGCACAGCGATATGAAGACGGTGACCCAGACGGCCTGCGGAACTGTGAACCACGCCCCCTCATCCTGATCGACGGCCAGCATGAGGAAGAAGGTGGGCGCCAGCAGCGGGAAGATGTACCGGGCCTGATAGAGCTCGATGGTGTCCATGGCGCCGTTGGCGTAGAACAACGCCGGAAGAAGGACCATCGACCCCGCGATGATCGCCAGAGCGGTCCACTTCCGCCAACCGCCACGGCGCAAGCCGACAGCCACGAAAGCACCGGCCGCCATAATGGTGAGCACGTAGGGGGCGCGAGCCCCCAGAGGAACATCGTGCCACCCCGGGGTCCATGTGTGCCCCCAGAATCCGCCGAGATATTTCGGTGCCGTCTCCAGCCCAACGAGGAGCTTCTCGAAGAACGGCTGCTTATCGGCGGATTTCGCAGGATCAGACGCCTCAAAAACCCTCAGGAAGTATGCGACCTTCGACACCTGGGACGAAGCCATAAAGGTGCCGACCCCGAGGAGGGCCACTCCGGCGAGGGCAGTCAGCCCTATCCATCCCCCTCGTTTCCACGGCACCGCGAAGAGCAGGGCAAGGCCGACGACAAGGAGGAAGAAGGCGGCGTCATATCTCGACGTCAGGCACATCACGGCGCCGATCACTGCGCAGATCACGAGGGCAATACGATGACTCCCCTTCTGCTGCGGGGCCATGAATGTTGCCGCGGAGTATGCCATCAACCCGGAGACGGCCCACGAGCTGGGATTGTTGGAGGCGATGAAGTAGACCCCCATGGGGACCCACGAGGCGACAATCGCGCCAATGAATGGCCGCCTCAACTGCCGCGGCGCGCAGAAGCCGATGGTTCCCAGAAGCGCCACGGCGATGAGCACATTGACGCCTCGCATCACCAGGACCGAGGTCTGCACGTCCTTGCCGACGAAGAGGTGATGGAAGTGGTAGTAGCCAATTGGGTAGGCGCCATTGTCGAAGCGCTTGGACCACACCATATGAGAATCGTCGTACCCGAGCGCACATCCCGCCGACTTATTCGATTGCAGGACGTAGCATCTCATTGACTCGTCCGCCACCGCGATCGGAACCCGGACCACCGGATCGCCGTCGACAACGCTGGTCTGGCAGGATTCACCGGCCGGACGGGGGCACCAGATGCTGCCCAGGTGATAGTTGTCGTCGGGAGACGACTCCACCGGCGAGGACACCGCCCACCCGAGTCCGGTCAGCAGCATCAGGATGAGGAGGAGCCCACCGACCACCGTCGGGCGCCGTGACAGCGCGGCGCCGGTTTCCATACGACTCATGGTCGGCAGTCGTAAGTACTTGGTGAGCTCACGTCTCATGCTGATCTCCGACGAGAAACGGGGGCGAGGGAGTGTAAACCGGTCGGATTCAACCTACAGGAGGCCCTGAAGATAAGCCTCCAGGCGCTCCGTGGAGTCAGCCGGGGTGAAACCTGTGGCTTTGATCTTCGCCAGGTCCAGGGCCGAGCTCAGTGGCCGCGGTGCGATCCCCTCCTGACCGGCGTAGTACTCCTCAGTGGTGACGGCAGTGACCTCGTCGGGGCTGTGGCCGGCGCGCTCGTAGACCCGCTTGGCGACATCGGCCCAGGAGACGATCGGTCCATCACCGGAGAGGTTGTAGGTGCCGAACTCGGCGCCCGCGGTGAGGAGGTGGATGATGCCCGCCGCCAGGTCGGAGGCGAAGGTGAGGCGCCCGGTCTGATCGGCCACGACACTCGGCGTGATGCCGCGCTCAGCCAGGGAGAGCATCGTCTTGACGAAGTTCTTGCCGTCACCGACCACCCATGAGGTGCGCACCAGGTAGTGCTGGGGACAGACACTGACGGCGGCGTCCCCGGCAGCCTTGGACTGGCCGTAGACGCCCAGCGGCGAGGGGGTCTCCTCCTCGGTGTGGAGAGCCGTGGCCCCGTCGAAGGTGTACTCGGTGGACAGGTGCACCAGGGTCAGGCCGTGCCGGACGGCCGCTCGGGCCAGGTTGACCGGGCCGACCGTGTTGGCCCGCCAGGACAGCCGGCGTCCCTCGGGAGTCTCGGCCCCGTCCACATTGGTCCAGGCCGCGGCATTGATGATGATGTCGTAGCCCGTCCAGTCCCAGGAGGACATGGCGTCCGCGTCCGAGATATCCACCTCGGGCAGGTCGACGCCGGTGGGTTCGAAGCCCGCCTGTGGCAGCAGGGTCATGAGGGCGCGCCCCAGCTGGCCGTTGGCACCGGTGACGAGAACCCGCCCACGCATCTGCCCTTCTTCGCGCCCGGCACTGGGGAGGGAGGTCCCCTCAGTCTGCACAGGCTTGGTCTCGTTCACTGGCCGTCTCTTCCTTCCCGCGTGCGTCGTATCGCCGACGTCTCACCATGGGTGATAACCCGTCGATGAACACTACACGAGCGCACCGGCCGCATTGGTCGATACCACCAAAGACAAACGGCGTACCGCACTCCCCGGATGGGGGCCTCAGTGCGCCAGGACGGCGCGGTAGGCCTCGACGTGCGCCTGGGCGGAGGCCCTCCAGGTGAACTCGGCAGCCCGCTCGAGGGCGGCGACCCCCAGGGCCCGGCGCCGCTCGGGCTGGGCGTCCAGGACCACGAGACCCCGGGCAATGGCTTGGACGTCCGATCCGCAGTAGGCGACGGCGTCGCCCCCGACCTCCGGCAGGCTCAGCTCGCGGGTGGTGAGCACGGCGGCCCCGCAGGCCATGGCCTCCAGGACCGGCAGGCCGAAGCCCTCACCGATGGAGGGATAGGCCAGGATCTCGCAGCCGGAGAGGAATCCAGGGCAGGTCCTCCAGGGGCAGGTAGCCGGGCCGCAAGACGTTCAGGTGCCGGGGCACCTGAGCCAGGGCGGGCTCAATGTCCTCGTCCCACCCGGGTCCGCCGGCCAGAACCAGGGCCGGGGCGTCCTCACAGTCACGGAAGACGTCGATCCAGGCGCGCACCAGGTTGGGGACGTTCTTGCGAGGCTCCAGGGTCCCCAGGAAGCCGATGTAGCGCCGGCCCTCCAGGCCGAGGGAGGCGGCCACACGGGCCCGCTCGGCGTCGTCGACCGGGTGGAACACGGAGGTGTCCACACCGTGGTAGGCGACGTGGAAGCGCTCGGGGTCGCCTCCGGCGTACTTGATGGTCTCGTCGCGAGTGGCCTGCGAGGGCACGACGAGTGCGTCGGCCCGCCGCACGGCCCGGCGGATGGCGCTGGTGAAGAACTTCTGCTTGAGGGGCGAGTGCGCCTGCGGGTGGGAGAAGAACGTGGCGTCGTGGAGGGTGACGACCACGGGCACCTGGTGCAGGGCCGGGAAGGTGTAGTGGGGCGAGTGCAGCACGTCGGGGCGGATCCGGTGGATGAGTGCCGGCAGCCCCGTCTGCTCCCAGGCCATCCGGGCGCCGCGCGACTCCATGGACTGCGAGACCGGGAAGAGGTGGGCGCGAGGCACCTTGGCGGAGAAGTGCGCCACATCACGTTGCTGGACGGCCATGGCCAGGTTGACGCCGCAGGCGATGAGCTCGGGCACGAGGTCGTCGACATAGCGCCCCACGCCTCCGAGGTCAGCCGGGATCGCCGTCGCATCGAGAAGAACCTTCATGACGGCAGGCTACCGCGCCTGGCGCGGTCACCCCGTACTCTGAGCCCATGAGCGCAGATCATTCCCGCCCGGCGCACTCCCCGGCCCCTCCCCTCTCCCCGCCTCCCGCACCGTGTCCTCCACCGCCAAGGGCCCCCGTCCACCGGCTCGCCCCCGCGGCCCACGCGTGGGCATGGTGGTGGAGCAGCTGTGGCAACCCGTCCCCGGGGGCTCGGGCACCTACATCGTCGAGCTCGCCCAGGCCCTGCGCGCCCGGCGGGTGCCCGTGGCCGGGATCGCCGCCCATCACCAGGGGGCCGCCTCGCCGCGCCAGGTCGGACTGCCGCCGATGCCGATGCGCTCCTCCCACCTGCCTCGTACCGCCCTGTACGAGTCCTGGAACCGTCTGGGGCTGCCGCGGGCCGAGTCCATCCTGCCCGGCGCCCAGCTCATCCACGCCACGACCTGGGCGCTGCCCCCCACCTCGCTGCCGCTGGTCGTCACCGTGCACGATCTGGCCTTCCTGCGCTCACCCGAGCACTTCACCGCACGCGGCAACGCCTACTTCAGCCGCTGCCTGGAGCGCGTCATCGCTGAGGCCAGCGCCATCATCGTCCCCTCCCAGGCCACCGCTGACGACTGCATCGCGGCGGGGATCGATGCCGCCCGTCTATACGTCATTCCCCACGGGGTACGCACCCGCACCGTCACCGACGAGCAGGTCGAGGGTTTCCGTGCCGCCCGGGGCCTCACGCGCGACTACATCCTGTGGACGGGTACCCGTGAGCCCCGCAAGAACCTGTTGGGGCTGCTGCGCGCCTTCGCCCTCCTCATCGAGGAGCACGACGACGCCGGCGGCCTCGACCTGGTCCTCGTCGGTCCGGCCGGGTGGGGCGACGACGCCGCCGAGCGCGAGCTGCTGACCCGCCTGGGTGATCGGGTCCACGTCACCGGCAGGCTCGACGACGACGAGCTGGCGGCCGCCTACCGCGGCGCCCGCGCCTTCTGCTTCCCCTCCATCTGGGAGGGCTTCGGCCTGCCGGTCCTGGAGGCCATGGCCTATGGGGCCCCGGTGGTCACCAGCGCCGGGACCTGCATGGCCGAGGTGTGCGGACAGGCCGGCCTGCTGGCCGACCCCACCTCGCCGCGTGAGATCGCCGGCCTGCTCGCCCGGGCTATTGGAGCGGAGCACGACGAGCTGGCCGAGGCCGGACGCGAGCGCGCCCGGACCTTCACCTGGGAGGCCTGCGCCGCCGCGCACACGGAGGTCTATCACGCCCTCATCGGGGGTGCGGTGTGACCCAGCCCGTCAGGCGCCCCTCAGCCCGCGTCGTCATCGTCAACTGGCGCCAGGCCGAGCTGACGATCCGGGCGGCCCGCTCCATCCGTGAGCAGCTGGGAGGCGAGGACGTACTCGTCATCGTGGACAACGCCTCCGGTGACGGCTCGGCCGAGAGACTTCGCCGAGAGGAACTCACGGTGGTCGAGTCGAGCGAGAACCGGGGCTTCGGAGCCGGCGTCAACCTCGGGGCCCGAGGCATGGTCGAGGAGGTCCTCGTCCTGCTCAACAATGACGCGGTGGCCGAGCCCGGCTTCCTCGAGGCGCTCCTGGCCCCCCTGGGCGACCCACCGTCCGCTGCGGCTCCGGCCGCGACCACAGCGCGGATCCTGCTGGCCGGCCGCTGGAAGCCGGCCGCCCCGGGGCAGCAGGACGCCCTCGTCTCCCCTCGCACCGGGCGGTGGACCCGCCTCGATGACGAGGCCGCTGCCCGCGGCGAGGGGGAGATCCTGGTCAACTCCACGGGCAACCTGGTGGACGCCTCCGGCAACGGCTATGACCGGGACTGGCTGGTGCCCGCCGATCGAGAGCACTCCCCAGCGAGGTCTTCGGCCTGTGCGGGGCGCCTGCGCGATTCGACGTGAGGCGTGGCAGGCCCTGAAGGGCTTTCGCGAGGACCTGTTCATGTACTACGAGGACACGGACCTGTCCTGGCGCCTGCGTGAGCGCGGTTGGCGAGTCCTCTACGTGCGCGAGGCCGTGGCGCGCCACGATCACGCCTCCTCCTCAGGCACGGGCTCACCGATGTTCATCCAGGTCAACGTCCGCAACCGGATCCTGACGGCAGCTGCCCACAGTCCGGCCCCGGTGGTGATGCAGGCACTGGCCCGTACGCTGGTGCGCTCCCTGCGGGGACCGCAGCGCGGCCCGGTGCTGAGGGGACTGGCTCAGGCTCTCGCCGGCCTGCCCCGCGAGCTGTATCGGCGTGCCAGGAGCCGCGCACGCGGTTCGGCGAGAAGTTGTTGATTGTGGCAAGCGCCTACGTCAGTAGCACCCCACTCGATACAGTGACGGGGCTGAAACCTTGTCAGAAGCCCCGGGCGGTTCGGTAACATCGCCAAGCATGATGCGCCCCTGACCAGATCAAGGAGGATCCTCGACAATGGCTGGACACGCCGCACAATCCCCCCGAGTCACCGTAGTGACCCGGACCCGTAACCGTCCCGTGCTGCTGACGCGCGCACTCCAGTCGGTCGGGGCGCAGTCCTTCCAGGACCTCGAGCTCGTCATCGTCAATGACGCCGGAAGCACCGAGGCGGTGGACAGCGCTCTGAAGAGCGCTCCCGAGTGGCTCAGGGAGCGCACCCGGGTGGTCACCAACGAGACCTCTCACGGGCGCGAGGCCGCCCTGGAGGACGGTCTGGCCGTCTCCTCCTGCGAGTTCTTCGCGATCCATGACGACGACGACTCCTGGGAGCCCGGCTTCCTGGCCGCCTGCGTGGCCCACCTCGATGAGCACCCCGAGCACGGTGCCGTGGCGACGCGCTGCGACGTCGTCGATGAGATAGTCACCGAGGAGGGACTGACCGAGCGTGGCCGGTGGGTGATGACGCAGGACAAGGAGAGCTGGACCCTCATCGACACGATGGTGGCCAACTACGTCCCGCCGATCTCGCAGCTCATCCGTCGTGAGGTGGCCGACCGCATCGGCCACTGGGACGGGACTCTGCTGACCCAGGCCGACTGGGACTTCAATCTGCGCCTGCTGGCGACCTCCCCGGTGGGATTCATCAACGGGGAGCCGCTGGCGCACTGGCACCACCGTGACTCCACCGACGGGACGATCGGCAACTCCGTCGTCGTCGACGCCGCCCACCACCGCACCGACAACCTCGCCATTCGGGACCGTTACGCCCGTCTGTCCGTGAGCTGCACCGGGACCGAGTCCTCCCCGCAGGGAGTGACGGCCGCTTCCGAGAACCTCGGACTCCTGCTCGTCTCAGCGGAGTACTACCACCGGATCCAGAAGAGGCTGGAGCAGCAGGATAAGGAGATCGAGCACCTCAAGAAGGCCATGCACGATCTACGCTTCACCATCGGAGACCTGCATGACACGATGCGCCAGGTCCTTATGCACGCCTATGAGATCAACCTGAAGGTCGACCATGTGGAGGCCACGGCCAAGCCCTTCTTCCGCACTGTGGCCCAAGGGGTCAAGAAGATGCAGAGACGCTGAGTAGCGGCACCGACCGCCCGCCGAGCCTCAGTCGTCCTTGGTGTGCTTCACCATGGGGCGAGGCGGGTCGATCCGCTCATAGTGGGCTCCCAGGGCCACCAGGCCCCCGGACTCCATGCGCGGCCCGGGGATGATGTCGAAGGCCGTGGCCTTCTGATAGGCATCGATGACGCTGGAGAGCTGCCAGGGCTGGATGGAGGCGGAGATGAGGTAGGCGCCGGGTCGCAGCATCATCGCGGGGATCGAGATGTCCACGGTCCCCTCTCCCGGCTCAATCCTCTCAGGCTGGAAGCCGTCGTCGAGACCGTGAAGCCCCCAGGCGAAGATGCCCTCACGGGTGTCGATGGAGCAGCCGAAGACGGGCTTCTCGATCGTCTCCTCGCAGCGGTAGTGAAGGCGAATGGTGGCCTCGTCCCCGGTGCGCATGGAGGTCGCCGGCCGGCCCGTGCGGTCCAGCAGCTCGATGCGGCGGATCTGGGCCTCACCACTGCCGAAGCGGGTGCCTTGGCCCTCCTTGACCTTCTTGGCTCCGTGGGTGACGTCGGAGTACTTGTCGATGACCTCGGGGGCCGGGCCGACCTCCTTGAGGTGGCCGTGGTCGAGCCAGGCGACCTCATCGCAGAAGGTGCGCATCTGCTCCAGGCCGTGGGAGACGACGACGACGGTGCGGCCGTCCTCGCGGAACTCGGCGAACTTGTCCATGCACCGCTCCTGGAACTCCATGTCGCCGACGGCCAGGACCTCGTCGACCAGGAGGATCTCCGGCTCGACGTGAATGGACACCGAGAAGCCGAGACGCACGTACATGCCCGAGGAGTAGTTCTTCACCGGCTGATCGATGAACTCACCCACCCCGGAGAAGTCGACGATGTCATCGAACTTGGCCTCGATCTCCTTGCGGCTCATCCCCAGGATGGCGCCGTTGAGGAAGATGTTCTCCCTCCCGGAGAGCTCGGGGTGGAAGCCCGAGCCGACCTCCAGCATGGCGGCCATACGCCCCCGGGCGGTGATGGAGCCCGAGTCGGGAGCCAGGATCTTGGCGATGCACTTGAGCAGCGTGGACTTGCCCGATCCGTTGTGCCCCATGAGCCCGAAGGTCTTGCCCTCGGGGATGTCGAAGGTGATGTCCTTGAGCGCCCAGAAGTCCTCGTAGACACCGCGGCCACGCTGCAGGATGGCGCCCTTGAGGGACTGGTTGCGGTGGTGATAGATCCTGAAGCGCTTGGAGACGTCCTCAATGCGCACGGCCGGCACGGCTGAGGATCCTGCCGAGGAGCGCTGCGCTGACGACGTGAGTGATGATGCGGACGATCCGGTTGATGCGGCCATCTGGCGTATCAGAGCTCCTCAACGATGCTCGCCGAGTGCCGGCGGAAGAAGACCAGGCCCAGCGTGAGCATGACGACCGCCCAGCCCAGGCAGGCCAGGAAGACGGGCAGCGACGGCAGGGCGAAGTCGTACAGGCAGGATCGGAAGGCCTCGAGGTAGGTCTCGGCGGGGTTGAGACGCAAAATCGTGGTCAGCGGGATTGGCTCTCCGTTGATCTGCCAGCCCTTGTCGAACAGGTCGTTCTGGACCTTGTCGACCATGGTCAGGGGGAAGACGACCCCGGAGGCGTACATCCAGATCTGGTTGAAGATCTGCCACAGGTGGCCCAGGTCCCGGAAGTAGACGGTGGCGATGGACAGCATGAGGCCCAGTCCGACGGCGAACATCCCCACCAGTACGGTGACGACGAGCAGTGCCGGAATCATCGCCAGGACTCCCGGCCCTCCCAAGATCATGGCGATGATGACCAGCACAAGCAGCTCGAAGGCGAAATCCACGGCCAGCGACAGGACCGCGGAGTAGATGAGGACCTGGCGGGGGAAGTAGACCTTGGTGAGGAGCCCCGAGTTGTTCACGAGGGCGTTCATGGAGGACATGATCCCGCTGGAGAAGAAGGTCCAGCTGAGCACCCCGATGCCGATCCACAGCGCGAAGGAGTTGATGCCGGAGTTGCGGCCCGGCTCCACGCCTCCGCGGAAGACGACACCGAAGATGAGGGCGAAGATGGCGATGGTGGCCAGGGGGTTGATGAAGGACCACAGGCGTCCCAGGGCCGTGCCCTTGAACTCCGAGGAGACCGAGCGCTGAGTCAGCCGCAGGGTGAGGTCCAGCGTCTGGCGGGCGTCCTCTGAGCGGAGCAGTCGAGAGAGCTTCATAGGCTCACACCTCCGTCGCAGTGACGCTGGGCGCTGATGGAACCGCCTCCTGCTGGGCGTCGATCCAGTCGCACAGCCGGTTGATGCCCTCGGTGACACCGACCCTCGGCTCCCAGTCCAGTGCCTGGCGGGCGCGCGCGGTGTCCGCCCAGGCAGCGCGCACATCGCCGTCACGGAACTGGCCGGTGACGTGCGGGGCGGGTGCTCCGTAGTGCTCGGCGATGGCCTGAGCGACCTGCATGATGGTGGTCCGCTCCCCCAGGCCGATGTCATAGGGCACGGCGGCAGCCGGCGAGTGCAGGACGCCGGCCACGATGGCGGAGGCGACATCGTCGATGAAGACGAAGTCCCTCACGATCTGGCCATCCTCGTAGACCGGGATGGACTGCCCCTGCTTGGCCAGGCGGGCGAAGAGGGAGACGATACCGGTGTAGGGGTTGATGAGGGACTGACCGGGGCCGTAGACGTTCTGAAGCCGGTAGAGCACCGGGGTGACACCGAAGGAGCCGCACCAGGAGGTCACGAGGTTCTCCTGACAGAACTTGGTGGCGGCGTAGACATTGGCCGGAGAGGCTTTGACCTCGGTGGAGGACTGCACCGAGGGGGTCAGGCCGGCGAAGTCCCACTGACCGGCTTCGAGCATCGCGTGAGTGCGCTGCCCGGGGTAGGAGGGACGGCCCGCAGCATCGATCCACTTCCCTTCGCCGTAGACGGCCCGGGAGGAGGCCAGGACGATCTTGTCGGGACGGATCTCGTGGCGCACGAGGGCGTCGAGCATCTGGGTGGTGCCGACGACGTTGACGTTGGCGTGCCGGGAGGCCTCAGTGAGGGACTGGCCGGTCCCGGTCTCCGCTGCCAGGTGGACGATGGCATCCGGCGCGACCTCGGCCAGGAGCGAGTCCCAGTCCTCGGCGAGCGACACGTCCAGGCGGCGCAGCTCCACACGCTCATCAAGCTCGGCAGGGCGAGCCTGGGAGGGGTGGATCTGCGGGTGCATGTTGTCCAGGGCCACGACGCGGTCGAAGGCGTCCGCCAGATCGCGCGAGATCGCGCAGCCGATGAATCCGGCACCACCTGTGACAAGGCAGGTACGGGTCACGAGGGTCTCCCTTGGGTAGTCAATTCGGGCCGACAGAGCACGCGCAGGGCGTTCCTCGACCACATCACTATTCTCGGCGTTCTCGGAGCCGTGCGGGCCGGCGGCCGCCGTTGCCTTCGACACGCCTCAGAGGCGCTGGACACGAGCTCGTCCCTGCCCGGAGCCGCACGCCGAACATATCAGCGTTCGACCTCGGAGACCTCGGGACGCCAGCTCATGCCTTTGAATGCTTGGTGACGAAAGCGACGATGTGGTCGGTGATCCTCACCAGCGCCACCGACAGACCGAAGACGATGACGCAGGTCGCGGCCAGCATCGTGTAGCGCTGAACCGGCACGAAGCCCGCCACGTTGATCTTCTCGAAGAGGACCATGATGACGACGTGGTGGACCAGGAAGATCGGGTAGGAGTACTTGGCGATGAGATCGACGAGCGCACGTACCGGCTGGATCGCCACATAGCGACCGACGACCACGAGGATGAGGAAGGCCGAGATGCCGACGAGTGTGGTGGCCACGTCCTCAGGAATCTCCTCGGGGAGCATGGCCGAGACGGCCAGGACCGCTGCTGCCGGAATGACGACGGCCCAGTGAACCCGCCGGACGTAGAGGACGAAGTAGCTGCCGAAGGCCAGCTCGGGGAGTCTGGTCGTGAGGATCATCGCGGACGGGTAGCCCGCGAAGTAGCGCTGCATGACGATCACGGTGGCGGCATAGGCCACCAGGATGACGACGCCGGTGATGATCGGGAAGCGGTCGATGGCCCACAAAAGCGCTGGGAAAACGAGGTAGTACAGGAGGATGAACCCGAGGAACCACTCCCCCAGGAGGTAGGCGGTACGTACCTGGAAGTTGGCGACCAGACCGTCCACGCCGAGGACCGTGAAGATGAGGGAGCGCGTCGGGGCGCTGTTGGGCGGCCGCCCCCCAGTCGTGACGAAGAAGTAGAGCGTCGCGAGGATCCAGGCGGTCCAGAACATCGGGTAGATGTTGAGACAGCGCTTCCAGTAGAACCGTTTGAGATTGATCGGTCTCCGATAGGTCACTGTCAGGGCGGCTCCGGAGATGATGAGGAACAAGGAGACGCCCAACCCACCCACATAGATGCCGAAGGGGAAGTTGGTCAGGACGTAGCCGCCATCAGCCAGGTAGGGGTTGTTGAAGTGGGTGAGGACGATGAGAAGCGCTGCCAGGGCTCGGACCAGATCGAGGTAGAAGATCCTGGTCCGTTTTCTGGCGACCGGCTTGACACCCGCCGCCCCCGCCGACGCGCCCGTCTCGGTCACTCCCCGATCCTCCTGACTCGGCGGTAGGCACTCTTGAGGGGCGAGCGCACTGCGGTCGGGATCCAGCGGCTGACCTGATCCTTGACCTGCTGACGAGTGCTGCGAGCACTACGGATCTGTTGGACCATTCGCTGCTCGACGTCAACTCCCCAGTGCTGTGACACCGCGGTGGTGAACTCCCTGGTGTAGTACGACAGATTCGTCAGCTCGATCCTCGCGAAGGAGTCGGAGAAGAGCCATCCGCAGAAGTAGCCCGAGGCTTGCGCGACATAGCCGTAGGCGCGCTCGATAGCATGGAGGATGGTTCCGTCGATGTCATTCGGCTCAGGCGGGAAGTCCTCCCACTGCCAGTCGTGGTCGAAGAGCGGCTTGAGAGCGGCCGGCCGGAACCAGAACATGGTGCCCAGCGGGGCGATGACCTCCTTGTGAGCATCGAGCGGGACACTCAGATTCAGCTCTTTCTCAAGGAGCATCTTCGTGCGATCGAAGTTCGGCCCCCAGCTGTATGAGTAGATCGGGAAGTAGTCGGCGTGGTTGGGAGGGGTCGGCGACAGCAGACCGAGTCGGGGCTCCGAGTCGAAGGTGGAGATGACGTTCTCGACGAACTTCTCGAGTCGGGAGGAGGTTGTCGAAGCACTTGCGGGCGAAGCCCTCGCCCACGGTGTACGGGCTCAGCTGGGTGACCTTCTTGTCATGTATGAAGCAGACGAGGTCGTAGTCGCTGACGACGTCCTTGCATCCCACCAGGAGCGCACTGACGTCCCGGCCCCGGTTCTCAATGAGGCGCACGGTCACGTTGTAGGGCAGATCCTTGCAGGCCTCCTCCACCAGCTCCACCTTCTCCTGGGATCCGACGGTGAGGATGAAATCCGTCCCCTCGGGCATGGACCGGGCGTAGGCGAGCGTGGGCTCCAGGAGGTCCATGTAGTACAGGTGCGCGATGAGGGCGACCTTCTGCGGCTTGGGCTCGCGGGCCACCGCCTGCGTGGGCAGGACGTAGGTGAGCTGGAGATTCTTGACCAGGTCCGCCATGTTCATGGAGCGCAGGGCGTTGTCCCAGATGAGGTTCGTGTCAAAGTCGGTGTGGTCGCGCAGGTACTCGTAGAGCTCCACGGTCGCGTTACCCACGGCCTGGTGAAGCACGTCCTCGTAGCTGTGGAAGAAGGAGCGGCGCTTGAAGATGGGGCAGCGCCTCTCCGCAATGAGCTGCTTGGGGGCGAAGAGGATGGGCTGCAGGGTGAAGCCCTCCAGGTCCTCAGTATTGACATACACGTCGGAGGTGAAGCCCAGCCGCTCGAAGCGCTGGGTGAAGGGCGCCTCGTGGAGCCCTACGGAATCCTCGTATGAATTGATCTGAGGAAGGTTGTCCCAGTAGTCCTGGAAGGCCTTGGAGGAGACCATGGAACGCCGGTAGGCGTGGAAGTGGGACTGAAGATGACGGGGCAGGTACCCCCTCCAGGGCATGCCCGAAGGGGTCGCCGGGGGCCAGGTGGAACCAGGTGATGCCCCAGAAGTCGATGTCTCGGCCGGCCATCTCGGTGAACATCTCCTCGAAGGGGTACACCGGTCCCATGATGGTGGCGTTGAACAGGACGACCTCGTCGAACTCGACGAGCCGGTCCCAGCCGTAGCTCTCCATGGCCGTCTTGTAGGCCCAGGCGTCCAGCCCCTTGTTCTCCCGCAGGATGATGTTGTCCGTGAAGGCGGTCAGCTTGGCATAGCTCTTGGCGGTCAACTCACCGTTGACGACAATGACCAGCTCGGAGAGGTTCTTGACCATGTCAGTGAGCAGGGTCTCCACGTAGGAGTCCACGATGCCCTGAGCGTCGAAGAAGAAGAAGATCCCGAGTCGCTTCGGGTCCTGGCCGAGCGTTGCCATAATGTCCCTTCTGGGCAGTGGTTCGAGCCGCTCACCGTGGCGGGAGAGCGGAGGAATACGGGTTTCCCGGGCGCGTCAGCCCGCGCTTGAGGCGAGGATACGGCGGATCTTGGCCGGGTCACCCCACACGCCCGGCGAGTCGTAGGGCCGGTCCGGGAAGGCTCCGTACTCCAGGGTGATGTCCAGGTTGTTGTCACGGATGTAGGCCTCGACGCGCTCGGCCAGACTCATGGGCTCACCGGTGCAGGCGTTGATGATGCCGTCGACCTCGGTCTGGTCCACGATCGCCGCGATCTGCCTGGCCAGCTCGTCCACAGAGATGAAGTCGTAGCGGTTCTTGCCCGTGGTGAAGGGGAAGGTGGTGCGCCCCTCCTCGGCGGCCTCCAGGAGCTTGGAGAAGATCGAGTTGCCGAACTTGTCGTCCCCCACGATGTAGTAGGCGCGGATCCACTGGGCGACGGCGTCGTGTGCCTTGGCCGACAGGAAGGTGGTCTCCCGCAGTGCGTTCTTGGCGATGCCGTACAGCGAGGCGGGGTTGCACGGGGAGCTCTCGTCGATGGCGCCCTCCCAGTAGCCGACCTCATGCATGGTCCCATGACGGCGAGCTGCTTGAGACCGCCCGCATAGAGGTTCTCAATGAGGTTGACGTGCTTGGCCAGGTCGTCCATGTGGGCGGACGAGGCGTGCTTGAAGCCGTCGCGCCAGGCCATGTGCAGGACGACGTCGGGGCGCCCCATCTGGTCGTAGATGTCGGCGTCCCCGGAGAAGAGGTCCAGGGAGAGCCTCTCCGCCCGCTCGTCGACGCCGTCGAGTCGCAGGTCGAGGGCCTTGACATCCAGGCCGCGCTCCAGGAGCGCGGTGACGACGTGGCGACCGATGTAGCCGCCTGCTCCAGTGACGAGAACTGTCTTTGCCATGGCTCTGAATCCTAACAGGTGCGGTCGCGGAGCAATCACTTGGTTCTGCCGCTGATGGACATGAGGAGATCACCGTTGACGGTCGTTCCGTTCTCCGTGGTCGGGAACTGGTCGACCGCGGGATTGATCTCGACGACGGCGCTGCCGCCCTCGGTCAGCTCACTGGTGATCCTCACGGTGTACTTCTCACCACCGCGCAGGACGAGTCCCTTGGCTGGGAACTCGTGCAGACCCTCGTGGAGGGAGTTCGCCGGCGCCGCGGTCTTGAAGACCCGGGCACCGGAGGCGTCCGTCACCTCGACGTTGACCACCGAGGAGTCGAGCCACTGGATGTCTCCGGCCAAGAAGGCGATATTGAGGGAGCTGACCTCCACGGTGGACGGCAGCTGATGGTCTCGGTGACGCTGGCCCCATCGCCGAGGATGTTGACGCTCCCCGCCTGAGGGGTGTCGGTGACCGCTGAGTACGCCACAGGAGCAGCCGGCACGAAGTAGGGGATCAGCACCAGCGCGCTGAACGCCGCCGGCATGGTCAGACGCGACCAGGCCGCGGAGCGCGGGACCCGCTCGCCCTGCCCCAGATTCTCGACCATCTCGGTGCGTGGGAAGTTGATGAAGAGGATCGCCAGGGCGCAGGCGATCATGAAGCCGACGATGAAGGAGCCCTGCCGGCTGATTCCCATGACGTCGAGGAACTGCGCGGGGGTCTCATACCGGGGCTGCGCCGTCGGAGTAATCAGGTGAGGCAGGAGCAGCTGATCGAGGATCGACCGGTTGTACATGGAGAAACCGGTGAAGGTGTACATGAGGAACAGCGCGGTTCCAACACCCATCTCAAGAGCAGAGTTGAGCAGCACGTGACGCGGGTTGAGGAAGATGATGAGCACCGCGAAGGGCGAGACCATGACGGCCCAGTAGGGGTTGAGCGGGACGACCGTGGCGAAGACGAGGTAGATGGCCCATGCAGATGTAGACCGCGTCGGCGGCCAAGGCCTTCGTCCCCTGAGGGCGGCGCAGATAGGCGAAGATGACGATCCCGACCATGAACACCACAAAAATCGGGATCATGTTGTTCTGCCATGGGACCCCCACGGCCGTGAGCCTCTGAAGCATGCTGCTCATGAATCCGCCGGTGGACGCCTTGTAGGCCACGTTGCCGTGGTAGATGGCCCGGCACGCCACCAGGCCGATGAGCCCGACGCCGAACTGAAGCGCCACCACGCGCAGCCGCTTCTCCCTCAGCAGCAGGAGCGGCACGAAGATGAAGATGGCGAAGAGCTTGAAGGTATTGGCGATCGCGAACCACAGCAGGAACCTGCCCAGCCGGCCGCGCAGGTAGGCGCGCAGCCCCAGCAGGATGAAGACGATCGCGATGATGTCGTACTGACGATGACGAAGACCGGGACGAACAGCGTCATCGAGGACAGGAAGAAGAAGGCGACCCACTTACTGCGCTGCCGGCTGACTCCGAGGTCACGAGCGATATCCACCAGCACCTTGGCGGCGAGAAGCGCGGCCAGCACCATCATGGTCTTGAGCCACAACTGTGCCGGCGTCGACAACAGGTACTGGAAGCCGGTGATCCGGTAGATGATGTACGTCGGCAGGTTCCACAGCCCGAAGAGCAGGTAGAGCGGAATGTCATAAACCGCCGGGTGACCGGTCGAGGTGTGCTCGATCGCGATCCGGTAGAAGTCGCCGATCCTCCCCTGAAGAACCGAGTCCAGGAAGTTGAAGGAGTGCTCGAAGGTGGCTCGCACGTCCCCGTAGAGGAAGAAGGCGTAAGCGCCGAGCAGGATGATGCCCAGCAGCGCCCAGTCCACGAGGCCGGGACGCTCGGTACTGCTCCACCAGGAGCCCAGGCGGCTGTCCACCACGCGCTCAACCACCCGGCGTCCCTGATCGCTCATCGCCTCAGAGAGCGCGCGCATCCGCGCGGTGAGGCCGGCGGCGGGGAGGGTCTGCGGCGTGGAGTCGTGATCGGTGTTCTCGGCGTCGTTGTTCTTGACCTGACTCGTACTGTTCTTCGCGGACTTACCGGACACGAGAGCCTGCCTGTTCATCGGGGTGGTGGACAGTGGTCGCCCCGCCGGAGGCGCCGAGACGCTCCAGGAGGGCTTTGCGGGAGACGAAGTTGTAGATGAGCACGATCGCCGTGGCGAGGATCTTCCCCAGGAAGGGGCTCATGCCGGCGAGGTCGGCGCAGACGTAGAGGATGAGTGTGTTCAAAGCCCAGTGCGACGACGTTGAGCAGAACATACAGCGTGAATTCCTTGAGGACACTGACATTCTCCTGCGCCTCGAAGACGTAGCGCCTGGAGAGGATGTAGTTGAGCACCACCGAGGTGGAGAAGGATGTCGCACTGGCGATGAGGTGGGGCACGCCCAGCCCGTACAGCACGGTGAAGAGGCCGAAGTCAACGCTGAAGGAGATGCCGCCGACGACGAGGAAGCGCCCGAACTGCGCAAGGAGGGGACGCAGTTTCTCCTGGAGAGCGCTCAAGAGGCGTTCCCGCCGGGGCGTTCCTGCGCGGAGGGACCCGCCTGCGCCGACGTCGGGCCGCCCCGAAGCTCGACGGCCCTCGGAGGGTCCGAAGTTGAGGCGCTCACCGATGACCACGCGAGGCTTGCTGACGACGCGCCCGTTGATGCTGAGAATGTACTCGCCCAGGATTCCGATGAAGAACAGCTGAATGGAGCCCAGGAAGAACAGGCCCACGGTGCGCGAGGCCTCACCCACCGGATAGGCGTTCCAGTCGATGAGCTTCTTGACCAGGACGAAGGTGGCCAGGCCCAGGCAGATGATGCCGACGAAGGTGGCTACGAAGGTGGCCATGCGCATCAGCAGCTTGGTGGAGCTGGTGATGCCCCTGCATGGCGAAGTCGTAGTTGCGCAGGAAGTTGAAGTTCGACTTCCCCCGGGAGGACTGGGCCTGATCGTACTGGACGATCTCGAGCCCGATCCCGTACTCGGCGACCACCGTCTTGAAGTAGGGCTGAATATCGCCGATCTGCCGCAGAACATCGATGAACTCGACGTCGTAGAGCCCGTATCCGGTGAAGCGCGCGATCTGAGGGGTGTCGGCGAACCAGTCGATGAGCTTGTAGTAGAGGTGACGGCACCCCGTCATGACGAAGCCCTCATCAGAGGATCTCCTCTGCCCGATGACGACCTTGGCCCCGGCCTCCCAGCGGGCCACGAACTCCGGGAGGTTCTCCGGAGGGTCCTGGAGGTCGCCGAAGAGCATGAAGGTCGCGTCCCCCGAGCCGTAGGTGAGCGCCGAGAAGACATTCCGGTGAAAACCGAAGTTACGGGCGTTGAAGACGGCCTTCACCCGCTTGTCCTCGCCCGCCAGAGCGCGGATCGCGTCGCGGGTGCCGTCCGTCGAGTAGTCATCGACGAAGATGATCTCGTAGTCGTACTGGGGAAGATGCGTGCGAAATACCGAGTTCAGTCGGTCATACATCAACCTGACGCTTTTTTCCTCATTGTAACTGGGGATGACGACGCTGATCTTCTTCATGGACAGGTCAAAGGTCCTCACGTGACTCATTGATCGAGGCAGGGGCTCCAACAGGGGCTCCAAGGGGCATACCCGACCATGCCGGCAGGAGGTGCGGTGAGCACCTCTCGATATGCTAACACCTCACTCAATCCCCCTTGTCTTCCTCCCGATGGCGGCCGACACCGCGCAGACGCCTGCCGGCACTCGTCGCGGCGCGCGCCAGGCCTGAGGCCCCGCCGGTCAGGTAGCGGTAGGCGGGCTTGAGAGCACTGCCCATGTCGGGGTGGTGGACGTCGACGTAGGTGCGCACCCGGGCGCCGACTCCGGCCAGCGGTCCGAACCGGGCCTGGAGGAACCTGACCTGCTCATCGGTGTGGGCCGGAAGGTCCGCGGTGACGACTCGATGCTTGCAGGCCAGGGCCCTGCAGAGCCGCCCGGCCCAGACCGGGAGTGAGCACCTCGCGGGGGTGGAAGCCGCTGGACATGGCCGCATAGACGGTCAGCAGCTCGAGCACCTCGGCGGCGCGGGCGCGTCTGAGACGCTCGGCAGACTGCTCGGCTCCGCCGGCGGCCTGATCGGTCAGCCGCACGAGCTCCTTGGCCCCTTCACTCAGGGTGCGCAGCGCTTCGGGGCGGGCCATGAACATCGCGCCGGGAGGAACCACGGGGGCGAGCGGATCCAGCTCGACGCTCAGGCCGAGCCGCCGGGACAGGGCCTTGGCGGCGCCGGCCAGCCCGTCCCATGTGGGTCCTGCGTGGGCCCGTCCGATGTGGCCGGCGGCGGGCATGGCCACGCCGAGGCTGGGGTGACGCACAAAGAGGTCGATGAGGCCGGCCGTGTACCCCGGCGAGTCCAGCAGGCAGTCGAGCACCTGCCGGTGGGCGACGTCGTCGGCCCGCGTACCAGGCCCGTGCGGGGGCCCCACGGTGATCCGCAGGACCAGGGCGTCACCGTCGTCGCTCTCGTCGCCGTCGTCACCGCCGGCGGCGCGCCCGGGATCCCAGAGGTCGTCGCACTGGGTGAGGAAGGCGATCGTGCCCCGCGGGTCGAGATCGCGCACCAGGCGGAAGGACACATCCCCTTCCCCGTGCGCTGAGTCCTCCTGTGTGTCCTCCTGGGTGGGATGGCGGCCGGTGACCCGCTCCAGGTCGGCGGCATCCAGGTGCGTGGGCGAGGTGACTACGACTCGCCAGTGCGCCGGCAGGCTCGCCAGGCGCTGGGCCAGGCCATCGGCCTCGGCGCGCTCGACCGCCTCCCTCCCGGCCGGGACGTGGACGACGACGCAGCCCGAGGGCCGCTGCGCAGGCGAGTTCGCCTCGACGCGAGTCCCCGCGGCCCCGGGGACGCACCCGGTCACGACCTCGGTGAGGCCTGCGTTGACGATGAGGTCGCGGGCGGCCGCAGTGTGGACGACGTCGGACAGGATGAGGTCCTCGCTGTAGCCGGCCTCGACGGCGGCTTCCAGCAGCTCCCCGCCGACGACGGCCTGGCGGTCCTGGTGGAGCGGGTCATGGAAGAGGGCGCGGCGCTTGAGCAGGGGGCAGCCGTCGGCCAGCAGCGCTGGGGCCTCCTCGATGGCCGGGTTCTCCGAGCGGTAGCGGTCCACGGGGAAGGCGACCTGCCCAGGTGTGGCCGAGCTCGGCGAAGTGGCCGGTGAAGCGCGACTCATGCCACTGGATGGAGTCGCGGTAGGAGGTGACCGGTGGCATCTGCTCCCAGTACTCACGGAAGGCCGGGTCCGTCAGGAGCCTGCGGCGCACCGCGATCCAGTGGGACTGGAGGTGGCGGGGCAGCTCGCGCTGGGCGAGGAAGGGGTGGGGGCGCATGGCGGCGTGCTCGGTCATACCCCAGAAGGAGATATCGCCCCAGCTCGCGGCGCGGGTGAGGACCTCCTCCCAGGGCCGCAGCGGCGCGTAGTAGGTGTGGTTGGTCAGGATGAGCTCGTCGAAGTCGGCGAGCCGCTCCCAGCCCAGGTGCTCCAGGCCTGCTCGGTAGGCGCCGGCGTCGAGTCCCTCGTTGGGGCGCTGAAGGATCTCATCGCAGCAGGTCTCCAGGCGGGTGCGGTCTGCCTCGCTGATGGGTGAGTTGGAGACCAGCAGGATGTGGTCGGCGTGGGGCCGCAGGGAGCTGAGTGCGGCGACGACGTAGTCGCGGACCTGATGATGAGGATCGAAGTGGAAGTAGACGAGTCCTCGGTTCATGTGGAGGTCCTTCCCGGCAGGTGGTCGATGAAGGCGGCTGGTAAGGAAGCGGTGAGGCGGCCAGTGTCTCATGAGCTGTCTCATGCACTTCTGGCCGCCCTCGCCGCTCCCCCGGTGCGGAATGTCAGCGAATGGTCACCTTCCCGTTGGGCGCCACGGAGATGCTGCCCTTCTCAAAGGTCTGGGTCATGGTGCCGTCGGCCTGGCGCACTGCGCGTCCGGTGGGCAGCCCCACCTTCGAGCGCTCCCAGCCCGAGGCCGCCCAGGCGTTGAGGATCGAGCCGTGGATGAAGCTGACCCGACCCCCGGGGCGCCAGTAGGCGATGCCGCCTTCGAAGATCTGGTGACGGCTGCCACCGACTCCTACCACGCCGCCGCTGCGCGGGTAGCCCATGGATCCGGTCTGATAGCCGTAGGCACCCCAGGCACTGAGCACCGGCTCACCCACGAACTGCGCACCGGTCGCCGGGCTCCAGTAAGCCACCCCGCGCTCGAAGCGCTGGAACACCCCACCCTTGGTCGAGGCGGTCTCGTTGGAGGTGGGAAGCCCCAGCCAGGAGCGCTCCCAGCCCGCGGCCGCCCAGGCGTTGAGGATCGAGCCGTGGATGAAGCTGACCCGACCCCCGGGGCGCCAGTAGGCGATGCCGCCTTCGAAGATCTGGTGACGGCTGCCACCGACTCCTACCACGCCGCCGCTGCGCGGGTAGCCCATGGATCCGGTCTGATAGCCGTAGGCACCCCAGGCACTGAGCACCGGCTCACCCACGAACTGCGCACCGGTCGCCGGGCTCCAGTAGCCCACCCCGTGCTCGAAGCTCTGGAACACCCCGCCCTTGGCAGAGGCCTGGACACCGGAGGTGGCCGCTCCGATCCAGCCGTTGGCGCCCAGCGCACCGCGCAGGGCGACGGCTCCCGGATGGTCCTGGGGCACGGTCGACGACGCACTACTGCTTTCCCCCTGCGGGGGAGGAGCCCTGCGCCTTGGCGATGGCGCGGATGGTGCCGAGCTTGGAGTAGCCGACGTTGCCGGGGCAGGTGGTGTAGCCGACGTCGCGGTGCCCGAGGATGCGGGGCACGGAGATGGTGGAGCCGGCCTGGTAGCGCTCGGTCGTCCACACGTGCAGGCCCGCCCAGCCGGTGACATCGGAGATGCCGGCTCGTTTGAGGAACCATCCGGCCATCTTGCCCACGGAGCTCAGCTGGGCGTCCGAGGGGGACACCGTGCTGTAGTCCCCCATCATGGAGATGCCCATGGTGCCGGTGTTGACGCCTCGGGCGTGCGCCCCGATGCTCATCCTGCCGGCCGGCGCCGCCACGGAGCCGGAGCGCCCCTCGAAGACGGTGCCGAACTTGTCGACGAGGAAGTTGTAGCCGATGTCGCCCCAGTCCAGGACGACCGCGTGGTAGTAGTAGATGCCCCGCACGATGGAGGCGGACTGGCCTGCTGAGTAGCTGTTGGTGCCTGCGGTGTGGTGGACGACGACGTGGCCGGCTCTCGCGTACTCGGGATCCCAGCTCATGTAGGGAGGCATTGGCCCCCACTCGGCCCGGGTGGTCACCGCGACCGGCAGGTTATTGGCGGTCGTCGCAGCCGGTGCGACGACAGGCACAGTGGCTGGTGCAGCAACCGATGCTGCGGCCGGCCGGGTGACCGACGCGGGGCCTCGCGGGCAGCGTCATGGCAGCCGGATCCACCTGAGTGCCCTGGTTCTCAGTGGCGGAGGCATCCTCGATGACGGGGGTCGGTGCGGCCTCGGGTGGTCGTGAGGTCGTCTGCACCGAGGACCTCCTCGCCCTGCGGGCGGGAGGGACCAGGGCCAGCTTGAGCCCGGCGGGAAGCGAGCTGCCGACGACGGAGGCCTGATCGCGTCGGCCCCGCCGGTGACGAACTCCCCGTGCCGGGGGTGGCGCGGTCGTCGCGGCCGGAGTCGGCCGCCCTCACTCAGGTACCAGGGCGACCAGCTCCCGTTCTCCCGCACGCGCAGGTAGATGCGCACGCCGTCGGGCAGGTCGGCGCCGCCGGTCCAGGTGAAGCCGGCGACGAAGAAGCGGTCGACCTCGAGGGGGTCGGTGAGCAAGGCGGCGTCCGCCTGCGGGTCCGTGGCCGCCGGCAGGATCGACGGGACCGGCGCGCCGGCTGCCCCAGTCGCCTGAGCGAGGGCGGGCACGGTGGCGGTTGCGCCGAGCACCGCCGCCGGGCACTCGCCGAGGCTGGCATCGGCCGAGCCTGGGAGCTCGCCCTGCCCCGTCGAGGCCTGCGAGGCGTCGTCGAGCCCCGACTGCGCAACCTCGGTGGCCTGCCCGCCAGCGGTGGTCAGGTCGAGGATCTGCACTGGGGCGGGGGCCCTCGCCCCTGACCACCGGAGTCGCCGGCGCCTGGAGCGGCACCGGCCACGGGGACCAGGCCTGACAGGAGCAGCGAGGTCAGGGCGATGAGCCCGGCGGAGCGGCACGCGTGTGCGCGGGCGCTGAGACCACCGGCATGGCCACTGAGGCGATGGCCGCCGCGGGGAGCGATGCGACCAAGAGCGCGAGGGACGTTCATGGGGTTCCTTTGAGGTGATACCGACGGGCGTCCATCAGGCCTCACCATCAGAACCGACGACGCGCTCCCTCGAGAGGCACGAAATCAAATTTCTGAGCAATTTCCAAGAGATTGCTGATAGTTTACTGAATGTCACGGAGGGTCCTTGACGGCGACGGCTGCATCGGCACTCAGAATCCCGGAGACCACCAGCCCACCCCGCACTTTTTCTTGCGGCTCCGCGGTTTTACCGGTTCACGACGCGTCTATTGCAATCCGGTCTCACCACCCCGGGGTGCCCTCGGTCAGGCTACGCCGTCCCGGAAGCCGCGCTCTGCAGCCGCCCGTGGGCTCGAGCGCACTCCTGTGGCATGATGGCGTCGGCCATGATGGGCGCTCAGCGCCCGCAGTTCCCACATATCGGAGCGAGTTCTATGCACGTCCTCATCACCGGAGGCGCCGGCTTCATCGGCGCCAACTTCGTCCACCAGACCCTGGTGCGCCACCCCGATGCCACCGTCACCGTCCTGGACAAGCTCACCTACGCGGGGAACAAGGGCTCACTGGCGGACCTGGGCTGACCGCGTCACGCTCGTCGTCGGGGGACATCGCCGACGCCGACGTCGTCGACCCGCTCGTGGCCCAGGCCGACGTCGTCGTCCACTTCGCGGCCGAGTCCCACAACGACAACTCGCTGCGCGACCCCTCCCCCTTCATCCAGACCAACCTCGTGGGCACCTTCACCCTCCTGGAGGCGGTGCGCCGCCACAAGGTGCGCTTCCACCACATCTCCACCGATGAGGTCTACGGGGACCTGGAGCTGGACGACCCGGCGAAGTTCGAGCCGACGACGCCCTACAACCCTCCTCCCCTACTCCTCGTCCAAGGCCGGAAGCGACCTGCTCGTGCGCGCCTGGGTGCGCTCCTTCGGCGTGGAGGCCACGATCTCCAACTGCTCGAACAACTACGGGCCCTACCAGCACATCGAGAAGTTCATCCCGCGTCAGATCACCAACCTCATCGACGGCGTGCGCCCCAAGCTCTACGGCGCCGGTGAGAACGTGCGCGACCGATCCACGTCCTGACCACAACGACGCCGTGTGGGACATCATCGAGAAGGGCCGCATCGGCGAGACCCACTCATCGGCGCCGACGGCGAGAAGAACAACAAGGAGGTCGTCGAGCTGATCCTGGAGCTCATGGGCCACGCTCCCGACGACTACGAGCACGTCGCCGACCGCCCCGGTCACGACATGCGCTACGCCATCGACAACTCCAAGCTGGTCCAGGAGCTCGGCTGGGCGCCGAGGTTCACCGACTTCCGCTCTGGCCTGCAGGCCACCATCGACTGGTACCGGGACAACGAGGCCTGGT
>BNJU01000386.1_pt1 | contig 136806 bp, 168 predicted proteins | sample 8539281 | NCBI WGS metagenome assembly BNJU01 (sample SAMD00202456, study PRJDB9452) | human saliva metagenome | isolation source: human saliva | place: Japan | reverse complement strand
TATCTTCAATGAGTCCAAAGAAATGCCCAGCCTGTTTCTCTTGAAAATGAAAAAGCAGGAGTTGGTAGAGTTTATAGTGTTCTTGAGTTCTTGGGAGCAATAGAGAACTTTTCCAGAATCTCTTTATTGGTCAAGTGCATACCGAAAAAGTTGGACGATAAAAAGCGTTTATGGCTTAGTTTTACGGCTATCCTGTTGAATGAGTTTCCAGTAGCGTTTGAGTGCCCTATATTTGTGCGATTTTTCTATCCAAACTGATTCATGATTTGGATGCGGAGGCAGTTCATAGCCCGGCTGAGATGTTGTACAATGTGAAAAACGATCCAGAACGATTTTAGCGTTTGGGAAATAGTTTTCTGGCAATATCGTAGTAGGGACTAAACATGTCCATGGTAATGATTTTCACGCTATTTCGGACCTGTCTGGAATAGCGCAGGAAAGTGATTGCGAATCGTTGCTTGAGTCCGCCCATCTTAAGATAGCTATAATCTTTCTGGAATCGAAAATCCTGTGCAATGAAGTTCATCTCTATCTGCCGATTGAAACAGTCACTTCCCTGACTGTTTCCACATCCCAGCTCATGTATTCTGGAAGGTAGTTAAGGTCTGTCTTGAACTTGAATTCTTTTCAATTTACGAATGACGGTGGAAGTAGAGACAGCTAAGCTTTTCAGCGAAGGCTGTCATAGGGACTTTCTCGATTAGTTTTTGAGCGATTTTCTGCTTGACGATGGTTGCGATTTGGTGATTCTTCTTGACTAAGGAAGTCTCTGCGACAGCCATTTTCCCACAGACTTTACAGCGAAAAACGTCGTTTCTTTCAAGCGAATCAGCGTTTTGTATCCCGCACACTCTAGATAGGGAATTTTTGATTCTTTTTGAAGTCATATTTAGTCATTTGTCCTTGACAGTGAGGGGCATTTAGGAGCAGGATAATCTAGCTTAGCGATGATTTCTTTTATGAGTTCCAGCATCTAGAAACATCCAAGATAGTGATGTTTAGGGTCTTTTCATTCCCAGTAAGTTTGTGATAAAATTGAACTGTTCCATAAGAGTCTTTCTAATGATAGTTTTCGTCGCTTTTCATTATAGGGTCTTATGGGACTTTTTCTACAACAAAAGAGAGCTCCATCATTCCTACAGCGGTGTTTACCCACTACAGAAATTATAGAGTCTGAAAAGCCTTAAGTCCAATGGACTTAAGGCTCTTTGCTATCTATGGATTGGCTGTGGAGCTAGAGCTGGAAGAGCTTGAGTCTTCTTGACTGCTGTCTTCGTCGCTGCTGCTAGTTTGGAACTGCTCTGGATGCAGTGCACGATAGCTTAGCGAATTAAAGAGGTCCACAGTGGAGACATTGCCTCGTTTAGAGTAAAGACTGGTTGATTGGTCGCCTTTTTCCTTTTCAATAGCCAACAAGGCTTTCATTGAATTAAGATAAGAGTAATCTTTAGGGTTGACCTTGCCCTAAGTCATTACCCCTTGTAGAAACGAATCAAGTCGCCGGTCTGAATAGCGTCACTCATCTTCAGCTGAGTATTGGCAGCATTGCGAATCTCATCCAGCTCCTTTCTTGATGGTTTCATCAGGATTGGTAATTTCTTCACCGGTCTGGGTGTAGTAGGTCCGTCCGTTGAAGCTAGTGTATTTTGGAGTGACAAAGTTATTGCTGGAGCGGAATGCTGTGATTTGCTGATGCTGAGTTGATAGCATATCTTGGCCGACCTGAAGGTAGTTTTTAGAGTCAATGCCCAGTAAATGCTCCAATGTTGGCAGCATATCTACTTGACCACCGTATGTATCAATTATCTTTCCTTTGTCCATGCCAGGCACCACGACCATGTAAGGCACGCGCTGCATCATGGCATTGTCATAATTGGACCAAGTCTCAGAGGTCTTTGCCTACAAGAGGGGCCAAGTTAGGATTACGGGTTTGGGAAATTCCAAAATGGTCTCCATAGAGAACGATAATAGAGTTGTCATAGAGGCCGGATTCTTTGAGATAGTCAAACAAGGCTTTGACAGAAGAATCTAGATAGTTAGCAGTGGCAAAGTAGCCGTTGATGGTTTCATCCTTGGTCTTAGCCAGCGGGAAGCCAATTTCGTCACCAATCAAGCTAGTCGTGTAAGGATAGTGATTGGAAACCGTGATATATTTAGCATAGAAAGGCTGCTGCAGGTGTTCCAGATATTTGATGGAATCTTTCAGCATAATCTTGTCGTTCAAGCCGTACTGGAAGGAGTTGGTGTCGTCCTGCTTGGTAAAGTAAGACGCATCGAAGAAATAGTTATAACCCCATTGCTTGTAAGCTGTATTGCGGTTCCAGAAGCTTCCAGTATTTCCATGGAAAACAGCGGAAGTGTAGCCGCTGTTTTTGGAAAGAATAAAAAGGTGCAGCTTGCTGGGTATTGGTACCACCGTAGTTGACCATGAAGGATCCTTGATTGAGACCGAAGAGACCAGTTTCAATCATGGTTTCAGCATCGAAGTCTTACCAGCCTTGACCTGGTTGAAGACATTAGAGAAAGCTAAAGTCGAGTTGGAGTGGTAGAGGGAGTTGAGGAAAGGTGTCACCTCGTACTCTTTCCCATCTGCCTGCAGCTTATAGTCAATCAGGAACTGCTGGAAGCTTTCCAGATGGACATAGATAACATTGCGGCCTTTGGCAATCCCGTAATATTCTGGATTTGGTTCCGCATAGTGGGATTGGATATATTCTGTTACTGGTTCCAAGTCTTTTTCAGAAGCTTTGGAGCGCTCACGATTGGCGGTATATGTCTGGTTGGCACTGTAACCTAGAAAGGCTGGCAAGCCCAGAGCACGAACAACATAATAGTTGGAAAATCCACGTGACAAGAGCTCAGGCCGGTCAATTTCAGCCAAGAAAAGGTTGGCTGAGAAAAGCATGGCGGACAGGGAGGTCACAGCAAAAGCTGGCGCGTTTATTGAAAGGGCCGGTCATCCATTCGGATGTATTTCTTAAAAAGAATAAGAAGGCCAAAATCGGGAAATCAATCAGATAAAGAATATCCCAAGGGCGGAAGAGCTCAAGTGCTGCTTCCCCAAGTCCAGCTGAAACGCTGCTAGAAGCCAGCATAGTATTGACTGTGACAAAGTCACTGAACTCGCGGTAGTAAATGGAGTTAGATACCAGCCAAGCAAAGAGGAGCAGATAGATTCCGAAGGCTAGGCTGTAGAATAATTTGTTCGTTTTACATAAAGTGCTAGTCCCAGCAGCAAAAAGGCTGATAGGGAAAGGGTTTATAATAGCTAAAAAAATACTTGATAGGCACCTTGAATATCAAGGTTAAAATCAATCGTATAGGCCCACATGGTTTTTTATCCAATAGAGGACCAGTAAAATCAAGACAAAACCTAGTCTCGTACTCATGAAATTGAGTAAATTCTTGGTTATTTTTCACAAAAAGTTACTTCCTTGTCTTATTTCCTAAAAATTTTTCTTCTCTAAGTAGTATAACATAATTTCTCCAGTTAAGGAAAAATTTGAGCCGCATTTGAGATATTTTTAAATCGTCGAAAATTGTAATATTTCTATAAAAGTCTTTATCCTCTCTATGAGAGGTTTATAGTCGTTTTGCACTTGTTTGTGAAATCTTTTATTAACTCAAATGTAAAATATGTTTTGAGAATTTTCACAATCTTTGGTATAATATAATTTATGAATAAACTTACTGTTACTCAACAGGCAGAAGAAAAAACTGAGAAAAGGGCATTCTTTTTATTAGATAAAAAGGATTTTGGTGCTCTTTCGCTTCAGAATCAATGCGTGGAGCTGCAAAACCGTCAGGGAAAGTTCTTAGGCATAGCTTATCTCTCTCCTCAGAATAAGGGAGTTGGCTGGCTGATTTCCCAGAAGAAGGTAGAGCTAAACTCGGATTTTTTTCAAGGTCTCTTTGAGCAGGCTAAGAGCAGACGTTCTGCTTATTTTCATTCGTCTGACACGACAGCCTTTCGACTCTTTAATCAAGAGGGGGATGGCTTCGGTGGCTTCACGGTGGATTTCTACAATGACTTTGCGCTTTTTTCTTGGTACAATGACTTTGTCGTTTGCTATCAAGGAGCAGATTCTGACAGCCTTCGCTAAGGTTTTCCCAGAGATTCAGGGAGCTTATGAAAAGATTCGTTTCAAGGGTTTGAACCATGAATCGGCTCATCTCTACGGAGCAGAAGCGCCGAAACCTTCACAGTCTTGGAGAACGGTGTTCGCTATCAGGTTTTTTTCTGAATGATGGTCTCATGACCGGTATCTTTCTGGATCAGCACGATGTGCGTGCTAGTCTGGTAGATGGTCTGGCTGCTGGTAAAAGTTTACTCAATATGTTTTCCTATACAGCTGCTTTTTCAGTAGCAGCAGCCATGGGCGGTGCCAGTCAGACAGTATCAGTTGATTTGGCCAAGCGCAGCCGTGAGCTGTCAGAAGCTCATTTTCTGGCCAATGGTCTGACACTGGATCAGCATCGCTTTCAGGTGATGGATGTCTTTGATTATTTCAAGTACGCTAAGCGTCACGATCTAAGTTTTGATGTCATTGTGATAGATCCGCCTAGCTTTGCTAGAAATAAAAAGCGAACATTCTCAGTTGCTAAAGATTATCATCGTTTGGTTGCACAAGCTTTGGAAATCCTGAATCCTCAGGGAATCATGATTTTAAGTACCAATGCAGCCAATCTTTCCAAAAGTAAGTTTAAACAAGAAATTGAAAAAGGCCTTGCCGGCAGAAAGCACCGCTATCTTGCGGAGTATGGCTTGCCAGCAGACTTTGTCTATAATAAAAAAGACGGGAGCAGTAATTACCTCAAGGTATTTACAATAAAGGTGGACCAATGAAATTAGTCGTTTCTGTAATGCCCAAGAGTTTAGAAGAAGCTCAAGAAATTGATGTATCACGCTACGAAGATGCGGATATTATTGAATGGCGGGCAGATTTTCTGGCCAAGGATGATATTTTTAAATGTTGCGCCAGCTATTTTTGAAAAATTTGCCGGACGTGAATTGATTTTCACGCTGCGGACCCGTCAGGAAGGCGGAGAAATCGAACTGTCCGATGATGAATACGTAGCTCTCATCAAAGGAAGTAGCCGGTTTTTACCAGCCGGATTATATCGACTTTGAATATTTCTCTCACAAGGGAAAATTTGAAGAAATGCTAGAGTTTCCTAATCTGGTGCTGAGCTACCATAACTTCGAGGAAACGCCTGAAAATATGATGGAAATCCTGTCTGAGCTGACTTCTCTGACCCCTAAGGTGGTCAAGGTTTCTGTCATGGCTCACAATGAGCAGGATGTGCTGGACTTGATGAACTATACTCGCGGTTTCAAGACTTTAATCCCTGAGCAGGATTTTGTCACCATTTCCATGGGAAAAGTCGGCAAGATTTCTCGCATTGCGGCTGATTTGACAGGTTCCAGCTGGTCATTTGCCAGTCAGGATATGGCGTCAGCACCCGGTCAGATTTCTCTGAGCAATATGAAGAAAATTCAGGAGATTTTGAATGAGAATTAATGGCCACACCCGCATGGCTGCTGTGGTTGCCAAGCCAATTAAGCACAGTATTTCTCCTCTTATTCACAATATGGCTTTTGAAAAGACTGGTGTCAATGGTGTCTATCTAGCTTGGGAAGTAGAAGTGAAGGATCTGCAGGCCAGTATAGAAAATATCCGCAGATACGATATGTTTGGTGTCAATCTTTCCATGCCCTACAAGCAGGAAGTGATCCCTTATCTGGACGAGCTGGATGTCAGCGCTCGCCTTATCGGAGCAGTCAATACGGTTGTGAATAAAAATGGAATTTTAGTTGGTTATAATACAGATGGCAAGGGATTTTTTAAGAGCTTGCCTTCTTTTGCTATTCAGGGCAAAAAAATGACGATTTTGGGGGCAGGTGGAGCAGCGACAGCGATTATTGCTCAAGCAGCTTTGGACAATGCAGAGGAAATTTTTGTTTTCACTCGACAGGCTTCCTATGAGAAGATTGTCAGAAAGATGGCAGCTATCAGTCGCCAAACCAAGAGTTCTATCCAGGTACTAACCTTGGAAGATGCGGATAGTTTGCAGGATAAAATCAATCAATCAGACCTTCTGGTCAAATGGGAACTAGTCTAGGCATGGATGGCATCAGCATGCCCTTGCCTGAACAGATTGAGCTGCCTAGCCAGATTTTAGTTGCAGATGTTATCTACCAACCTTTCGAAACGCCCTTTCTCAAATGGGCCAGAAATCAAAATGTCACAGCGGTCAATGGACTTGGTATGCTGCTTTATCAAGGGAGCAGAAGCCTTTTGAGCTTTGGACCGGTAAGACCATGCCCTAGTCAGGAAATTTGGCAGTGTTTAGAAGAATTGTATAACAAATGAATAAAAGGAGAGCAAGATATTGAAGAAAAAAAGTTGATGATATCTAATCATTATTTCTGTTTATCAGTATTTTAGGAGTATTTCATTTTTGTAAAACAAAGTAGAACATGCTGAAATTTAGAATCGAGAGAGAGATAAGCTGATTAAGCACGCTTTCTCTCTTTTGAAGAACAAATTGCTCTTTATATTAAGGAAAAACTATACTGATATTAGTAAAATTGAATTTTCTCCTATCTTTTTGAAGAAGGAGGACCCTAATGATTACTTATCTATTCAAGTTGTGCCAGTCATTTATGATCAAGAAGGAAATAAGGCCTATTTGGGACGTAAAGTAGGAAAAACATCTTTCCTCAGTTATGGTTTGCATTTTGGTGTTGAATTTGATTTTCGGGATTGATAATGAAGAGATTATTGTTTTAGAGAATTCGAAAGCTGGTGGAGATATTGATGTATCTGACGCTAAGACTATCCCTGAGAATGCAAAAAAATGTCTAAAGGATATGGAATTGATGATAATATAAGTGCATTAGTAAAAGATGGTCAGTTGAAAAATGTCGATAAAAAGGAGGGTGGTAGTCCTCAAGTCGAAATTGTTTATAACCTAGAAATTCAGAAAGGAAATTATCGGAAATGGCATTAACAGATAAAGAAATTCACAGATCTATGGGTAAACAGAAATAAATCATTTAGCAAAATGAAAACGCATTTTTCTATTATAGACATAAATTAAAATTGACGATATTGTACTATCATCAAGATAAAAAGAAAACTTTTTAAGGAATTGCTTTTGTTCTTAAAAGCAGAAAAAAATGCTTTTTTTATATTATAGCAAAAACCAATGTCGTTCATTAAAGAACTTCTATTGAACTGTAGAGTGTTTGGGCAACTCTGATGAATCCAAATTAGAATAAGACAACAGACTTCACTTGGGGAGGAACTTACAGATGGCTTGTTTCAACTTTAAAAATGAATGGTAAGTAGCGACTGAAATATTTGACGTAATTTGATATACTAGGAAGCAAGTATAATTTTTTTGATTGACTTGGAATGGAGGCGCTTATGAAACTAAATGTGAATCTCCCGCATCATCCCTATGATATTCTCATTGAAAAGGGGTCTTTATCTCAGGCTGGAAGTTGGCTGAGTCAGCTTTGGCAGCCTCAGAAGGTAGTTATCGTCACGGACAATCGAGTGGCTCGACTCTATGCGGAAAAGGTCAAGCTGAGCTTGGCAGCCGCTGGGTTTGAGGCATATGTCTTTGACTTTTTGGAGGGCGAAGCCAGCAAGAACTTAAAGACGGTCAACAAAGTCTATGAGTTTTTGGTCAAGGTTGGTTTGACCCGCAGCGATGGTATCGTGGCCTTGGGTGGCGGAGTTGTCGGAGATTTGGCAGGCTTTGCTGCTTCGACCTATATGCGGGGCGTGCATTTCGTGCAGGTTCCGACTAGTCTGACTGCTCAAGTGGACTCCTCTATCGGTGGTAAGACAGGTGTCAATACGCCTTGGGCTAAGAATATGGTCGGCACTTTTACCCAGCCTGACGGAGTTCTGATTGACCCAGAAGTCTTGCATACTTTGGGTCAGCGGGAACTGATTGAAGGCATGGGCGAGGTGGTCAAGTACGGCTTGATTGAGGATAAGGAACTCTGGGAAGAGCTGTCAGAAATGGATGGCAGTCCAGAGTCTATTTTGGAGCATGCAGAGAGCATCATTTACCATTCCTGTGATGTCAAGCGTAAGATTGTGGTTGAGGACGAGCTGGATAATGGCGTCCGCCTCTATCTGAATTTCGGCCATACTATTGGGCACGCTATTGAAGCGACAGCAGGCTACGGAAAAGTCATGCACGGTGAAGCTGTGGCGATTGGCATGGCACAGGTTTCCCGCGTCGCTGAAAAGAAAGGCCTCATGCCAGCTGGGATTACAGAAGACATTATCCGCATGTGTCAGAAGATTGGCTTGCCGGTGGATTACCAGCCATGGAATGAGAATGCTCTCTATCAGGCACTGACCCATGATAAGAAGGCTAGAGGCAACTCTATCAAGCTAGTACTGGTGCCTGAGTTGGGTTCGGCTAGTATTCACCAGATTCCGCTGGAAGAGATGAAAGAATTTCTGAAGAAATGAGTGCCAGATGGAGTTTAAGACGATTGGACAGTTTGGATAAAAAATAGACAGATTGTCCAGTTCTTTCCATCCCAGAAATAGGAGAAAATGTATGAGATACTTAACAGCAGGAGAATCCCACGGACCACGTCTGACAGCTATTATTGAGGGGGTGCCGGCTGGTCTTCCTCTGACCGCTGACTATATCAATGCTGAGCTCAAGCGTCGTCAGGGTGGGTACGGCCGTGGTGCCCGCATGAAGATTGAAAGCGATCAAGTCGAGATTACGTCTGGGGTTCGGCATGGCTTGACCATGGGCGGTCCGATTACCCTCAATGTCACAAATCTGGATCACCAGAAGTGGCTGGAGATTATGAGTGCGGCAGATGTGGATGAAAAGAAAAAAGGGCTGCGCAAGATTACCAAACCACGCCCTGGCCATGCGGACTTAGTCGGAGGTATGAAATACCGCTTTGATGATTTGCGAAATTCTCTGGAGCGTTCTTCTGCCCGCGAAACGACCATGCGTGTGGCAGTCGGAGCAGTAGCCAAGCGTTTGCTGGAAGAAATCGGTGTGGAGGTAGCCAGCCATATCGTAACCTTTGGCGGCATTGATATTGATGTGCCGGACGATCTAACTGTAGCAGAAATCAAGGAAAGAGCTGCCCAGTCAGAGGTTTCCATTGTCAATCCTGAGCGCGAAGAAGAAATCAAGGCCTACATTGATCAAATTAAGAAAGACGGGGATACCATCGGTGGTGTCATTGAGACTGTCGTTGGTGGTGTGCCGGTCGGTCTGGGCTCCTATGTCCAATGGGACAAGAAGCTGGATGCCAAGATTGCTCAGGGAGTCGTGTCCATCAATGCTTTCAAGGGAGTCGAGTTTGGCGTGGGCTTTGAAGCCGGTCGTCTCAAGGGCAGTCAGGTAATGGATGAAATCCTCTGGTCTGAGGAAGATGGCTTCACTCGCAGGACCAATAATCTAGGCGGCTTTGAGGGCGGTATGACCAATGGTCAGCCAATTGTTGTACGCGGCGTTATGAAGCCCATTCCAACCCTTTATAAGCCACTGATGAGCGTAGATATCGAGACCCACGAGCCTTATAAGGCGACAGTGGAGCGGAGCGATCCTACGGCTCTGCCAGCGGCGGGTGTTGTCATGGAAAGCGTAGTGGCAACAGTTTTAGCCACCGAAGTTCTGGAGAAGTTTTCTTCGGACAACTTAGAAGAACTAAAGGATGCGGTAGCCCGCCATCGGGAATTTGTCAAGAACTTTTAGAAGTAAGGAGAAGGGCATGGAGAGAGAAACGGTCTATATCGCTGGTCTGGGACTGATTGGAGCTTCCTTGGCTCTGGGCATCAAGCGTAACCACCCTGAGTATGAAGTTCTCGGCTACAACCGCGGTGAGGAATCGCGACAGATTGCCTTGGAACGTGGAATGGTTGACCGGGTGACGGATGATTTTGCGGCTTTTGCTCCATTGGCTGATGTGATTATTCTGGCTGTGCCCATCAAGCAGACCATAGCATTTATCAAGGATCTAGCGGAGCTGGACCTGAAGGAAAATGTTATCATCTCAGATGCTGGATCGACCAAGGCTGAGATTGTGGCAGCTGCAGAAAAGTATCTGCAGAATAAGCCCGTCCGCTTTGTCGGAGCTCACCCGATGGCCGGAAGTCACAAGACCGGAGCCAAGGCTGCCCATGTCACTCTCTTTGAAAATGCCTATTATATCTTTACGCCCTCTAGCCTGACCAAGTCTGGTACGCTTGAGGAAATGAAAGACTTGCTAAGTGGTCTTCATGCCCGCTTTATCCAGGTGGACGCAGCCGAGCACGACCGAGTGACCAGTCAAATCAGTCATTTTCCGCATATCCTAGCCTCCAGCCTTATGGAGCAAGCGGCAGCTTATAGCCAGGAGCATGAGCTGACCCAGTCTTTTGCGGCCGGTGGTTTTCGAGATATGACGCGGATTGCGGAGAGTGAGCCGGGTATGTGGACCTCTATTCTCTTGACTAATCCTGAAGCTATCTTGGAGCGGTTGGAAGATTTTAAAGATCAGTTAGACAAGGTGGCCGCAGTGATTGAGGCTAAGGACGAGACAGCTATCTGGGAATTTTTCGACCGAGGACGGCAAAGCCGTAAGCAGATGGAAATTCATAAACGAGCTGGTGTGGATAGCTTTTATGACCTCTTTATTGAGGTGCCCGACGAAGAAGATGCGATATTGGGTATTTTGGAGCTTCTGCGCGGAATTTCAGTTGTCAATATTCGTATCAACGAGGAAAACCGTGAAGATATCAACGGTATTCTGCAAATCACCTTTAAAAATCACCAAGATTTGGAAAAATCTGCTAAAATAGTAAGAGAAAATACGGATTACCTAGTGTCCGAAGACTAATATAGATTGGAGAACTCTATGTCAAATATTTATGATTTAGCCAATGAACTGAGCAGAAATCTGCGTGATTTACCTGAATACAAGGCAGTTGCAGAAAGCAAGAAAGCAGTGGATGCTGATAGCGAAGCGAAGGCTATTTTTACAGATTATCTGGCTTTCCAGCAGGAGTTGCAACAGCTGGCTCAGACTGGTCAGGTACCGACTCAGGAGGTGCAAGACAAGATGACTTCCTTTGGCGAGAAGATTCAGGGCAATGCTGTTCTTTCTGAATTCTTTAATAAGCAGCAGCAACTATCCATCTATCTAGCGGACATTGAGCGTATTATCTTTGATCCGGTGCAGGATTTGCTTAAGTAAGCTAATAAAAAAAGAGGAATCTGGGCTGAATACCTGGATTCTTTTTGCTTTGGCTCGGATTCCAGAAATTTTAAGAATTTCTGGTCTTTTTATGATAAAATAAGAAGCAACAAAGGAAAGTACGAGGTCACCTATGAAATTATCAACCAATGTAAGAGGCCTGAAGGGCCGTATCCGCGTACCGGGAGATAAATCTATCAGCCACCGTTCCATTATTTTTGGCAGTTTGGCCCAGGGGGTTACTACTGTTCGTGACATTCTGCGAGGAGAAGATGTACTGTCTACCATGCAGGTTTTTCGTGACTTAGGTGTGCAGATTGAGGACGATGGACATCTAGTCAAGATACATGGCGTAGGATTTGAAGGTCTGCAAGCACCGAAAAATAAGCTGGATATGGGGAATTCTGGAACGTCTATCCGTTTGATTTCTGGTGTTTTGGCTGGTCAGGATTTCGAAGCGGAGATGTTTGGTGACGACAGTCTATCCAAGCGCCCTATGGATCGGGTGACTATTCCTCTGCGGCAGATGGGAGTCGAGATTGCTGGTCGGAGTGAGCGTGATTTACCACCGCTCAAGATGAAGGGCAGCAGGGAACTGCAGCCTATTCATTATCAGCTGCCAGTGGCTTCTGCTCAGGTTAAGTCGGCCTTGATTTTTGCCGCCCTGCAGGCTCAGGGAGAGTCGGTTATTATTGAAAAGGAAATCACTCGTAATCATACAGAAGATATGATTGTCCAGTTTGGCGGGCAGATTGAAGTCAAGGGCAAGGAAATTCGCATTCAGGGCGGTCAGGAATTCACTGCTCAGGAAGTGACGGTTCCAGGAGACATTTCCAGCGCGGCCTTCTGGCTGGTAGCTGGATTGATTGTGCCGGACTCAAAGATTGTTTTAGAAAATGTTGGCATCAATGAAACTCGTACAGGGATTCTAGAAGTGATAGAGGCTATGGGCGGACGGATGAAGCTGTCAGATATCGATCCAGTAGCCAAGTCTGCAACCATCACCGTTGAGACGTCTGAGCTTAAGGGCACTGAGATTGGCGGCGAGATTATCCCACGCTTGATTGATGAGTTGCCGATTATTGCGCTTCTGGCGACTCAGGCTCAGGGACGGACTGTTATTCGTGATGCAGAGGAGCTCAAGGTCAAGGAAACCGACCGGATCCAGGTGGTGGCAGACGCTCTCAATAGCATGGGCGCAGCTATTACCCCGACGGAAGACGGCATGATTATCGAAGGGAAAACACCTCTACACGGTGCACAGGTCAACACCTTGGGTGACCATCGTATCGGAATGATGACGGCAATTGCTGCTTTGTTGGCTCAAAGCGGTCAGGTGGAACTTGAACGATCTGAAGCCATTAAGACCAGCTATCCACGCTTCTTCAGCGACTTGGAGGGCTTGATGCATGGCTAAGATATTGCTGGGCTTTATGGGAGCCGGAAAATCCACAGTGGCCAGAGGCCTAGCCCGAGACTTTGTTGATATGGATGAACTGCTCTGCCAGCGGCTAGGCATGTCAATCAAGGACTATTTTGATCAGCATGGTGAAGCAGCCTTTCGGACTGTAGAAGGCCAGCTCTTGGCTGAGTTGATCGATACGGACTTGGTCGTCTCAACGGGCGGCGGTGTAGTCGTCAGCCCTGAAAATCGCAAATTACTGACTCAGAATGCTGATAATATCTACCTGAAAGCTGATTTTGAAACGCTCTATCAGCGAATCCAGCAGGATGCTGAGCAGGAGCGGCCTTTATTCTTAAATCAGAACAAATCAGACTTGCAGCAGATTTTTGAGCAGCGTCAGGCCTGGTACGAGGAAGTAGCGACCCAGATTGTCGATACGAGGCTCAAAAGTCCGAAGGAAATTATTGAGGAAATTCAATGAAAATAGCATTTTTAGGTCCCAGAGGCTCCTTTTCTCAACATGTAGCCCAAGCTGCCTTTCCAAGCCAGGACTTGGTGCCTTATCAGAATATCACTGAGGTCATGAAGGCTTATGAGGCTAGAGAAGTGGATTACTCGGTTGTTCCGGTGGAAAATTCCATTGAGGGCAGTGTCCATGAGACGCTGGACTATCTCTTTCATCAGGCGGACATTCAGGCGGTGGCTGAGATCGTCCAGCCCATCAAGCAGCAGCTCTTGGTGACGGATTTAGAGAAGCCGATCGAGAAGATATTTTCTCATCCGCAGGCTATTGCCCAAGGGAAAAAATACATCCGCCAGCATTATCCGCAGGCTGCCATTGAGGTGACGGCTAGTACGGCCTATGCAGCTCGTTTTGTGGCAGAGCATCCTGAAAAGAATTTTGCGGCTATTGCCCCCGCGCACGGCTGCAGCAGAATATGGGCTCAAAGTAGCAGCCAGTGATATTCAGGAAATGGAAGAAAATTATACCCGCTTCTGGATTCTAGGTCATGAGGTTCCTAAGCTTCAACTGACCAAGACGGGAGACAAGCAGACACTGGCTTTAACCTTGCCGGACAATTTGCCAGGTGCCCTCTATAAGGCTTTGTCGACCTTCGCTTGGCGTGGGATTGACCTGACCAAGATTGAGAGCCGGCCTCTAAAAACGGCTCTGGGAGAGTATTTTTTCATTATTGACATTGACAACGAGCAGAAAAAATTGGCGGATTTTGCCTATCAAGAGTTGACAAGTCTTGGAATTACTTATAAAATTTTTGGTAGCTACAGTGTGTTTCTGATTCAGGACCAGTAGCAGTAGATTGGAGAAGAGATGAAGAAACCAGAAAAATCTTAGCTATCATGAACAGCTCCGCTTAGATTATCTTTATAAAAATTATTATTATCTAAACGATAAAGAAAAGAAAGAATTTGACTATCTGCGTCAGAAGTCCAAGGGGATTGGCAATTCAGCCAGTGTGCCTGACCATGAAGAGCAGCCACATATAGTTAGTGATGCCTATGAGCAAGAGCCTGTGGAAATGGATTCTTCTGGCCTTTTGCCCAAGTACCCTGAGCGTTCTTCTCGCAGCAGAAGAGAAAAGAAGGCGTCGGAAACTCTGGCCGGAGCTGGTTTGGGACAAGACAAGCCCAAGAAACCTCACAAAAAAATCCGCTTGAAACGGATTCTGCTCTGGGCAGGGATTTTCCTTCTTATGGTCTTGGGAGGCATGATTTTCATGTTTGTCAAAGGCTTGACGACAGCTCACACTGGCAATTCTAAGCCAGCAGAAACAGAATTCTTTGACGGTAAGGATACTAAAGACGGAGTGAATATCCTCATTCTTGGGACGGATGGCCGGGTTGGTGATGACTCGACTGAGACGAGGACTGACTCTATTATGGTCTTGAATGTTGGCAATAAGGACCACAAGGTTAAATTGGTCAGCTTTATGCGTGATACTCTTATTCACATCGATGGCGTCAGCAATGAGTACACCGATCCGTCGCAGGCAGATTACTATGACCAAAAGCTCAATTCTGCCTATACGATTGGGGAGCAAAACCATAACCGCGGTGCAGACTATGTCCGCCAGATGCTCAAAGATAACTTCGATTTGGACATTAAATATTATGCACTGGTGGATTTCCAAACCTTTGCGACAGCTATTGACACCCTTTTCCCAAATGGCGTCAGCATGAATGCCCAGTTCTCAACGATCGATGGGGAGAAAGTGACAGAAGTTGAAGTGCCAGATGACCTGAATATGAAGGACGGTGTGGTACCCAACCAAACAATCAAGGTCGGTCAGCAGCAGATGGACGGTCGGACCTTGCTCAACTACGCTCGCTTCCGTAAGGATGATGAGGGCGACTTTGGCCGGACCCGCCGCCAGCAGGAAGTTTTGACGGCTGTCTTCCAGCAGGTCAAGGATCCGACTAAGCTCTTTACCGGGTCAGAGGCTCTTGGTAAGGTCTTTGCCTTGACTTCGACCAATGTACCTTACAGCTTCCTTTTGACCAATGGTCTCTCTATGGCTGGAGATTCCCGCAATGGAGTTGAGCGCCTGACGATTCCGGAAAATGGCGACTGGGTGGATACCTATGACATGTACGGTGGCCAAGGACTTTTGATTGACTTTGAAGCCTATAAAGAAAGACTGCAGCAAATAGGTCTCAGATAAGATATATGATATAATGAAAGGTAGGACGATGTTCTGCCTTTTCTTTTGGTAAATGGCAGAGCGATAAAGCAGAAAGAGAAAAATATGTTAAAAAAGAATGATGTGATTGAAGTTGAAATCGTGGATTTGAGCCACGAGGGAGCTGGAGTTGCCAAGGCAGAAGGCCTGGTTTTCTTTGTGGAAAATGCCCTGCCGGGCGAGCTCATCCACATGCGTGTGCTCAAGGTCAACAAAAAAATCGGCTTTGGCAAGGTGGAGGAATTTCTCCGTACTTCAGACCAGCGCAATGAAAACCTTGATATGGCCTATCTGCGTACGGGGATTGCCGACTTGGGGCATCTGAACTATTCAGCCCAGTTGGACTTCAAACGCAAGCAAGTCAAGGACAGTCTTTATAAGATTGCTGGTTTGTCTGATTTAGAGGTGCCGCCGACACTTGGTATGGAGCATCCGCTGGGTTACCGCAATAAGGCTCAAGTGCCTGTCCGCCGTGTCAATGGCCAGCTAGAAACAGGATTTTTCCGGAAAAATTCCCATGACCTCCTGCCAATTGAAGATTTCTATATTCAGGACCCAGTCATTGACCAAGTTATCCTCTTTACACGTGATTTGCTCCGTCGTTTTGACCTCAAACCTTACGATGAGCAAGAAAAGACTGGACTCATTCGCAATCTAGTTGTTCGCCGTGGGCATTATTCAGGGGAAATCATGGTAATCTTGGTCACAACTAGGCCTAAAATATTCCGAGTGGAGCAGCTGATGGAGCACTTGACAAAAGCCTTCCCAGCTATCAAGTCCATCATGCAGAATATCAATGACCAGCCCGGCAATGCGATTTTTGGAAAAGACTGGCGAACGCTTTATGGCCAAAACTACATCACCGACCAGATGCTGGGAAATGACTTCCAGATTGCTGCGCCAGCCTTTTACCAAGTCAATACGGAGATGGCAGAAAAGCTCTATCAGACAGCTATTGACTTTTCCGAGCTGACTGCAGATGATTTGGTACTTGACGCCTACTCTGGTATCGGAACGATTGGGCTCTCTGTCGCGAAGCAGGTCAAGCAGGTCTATGGTGTGGAAGTGATTCCAGAAGCTGTCGAAAATAGCCGAAATAATGCGGCAATCAACGGCATTACCAACGCTAGCTATGTTTGTGCCCCTGCTGAAGAAGCAATTCAAAACTGGCTTAAAGAGGGTATCCAAGCGGATGCCGTCCTAGTCGATCCACCACGAAAAGGACTGACGGAGAGCTTCATCAAAGCCAGCGTCAGCATGGAGCCCAAGAAAATCACTTATATCTCCTGCAATGTCGCCACCATGGCGCGTGATATCAAACTCTATCAAGAATTAGGGATATGAGTTTAAGAAAGTACAGCCGGTGGATTTGTTTCCGCAAACGCATCATGTTGAGGCGGTAAGTTTGCTAGTCAAGGAGTAAAACGACGAAGATTAGCATTTACTTCCGCCCATGCGATAGCTGTCCGTGATTGACAAGTGCTAGCACGCAGACAGAACGGAGATAGCGAACCGCTGAGTGTGTCGCTCTGCTCGTAAAAGCTTAGAAACCTTTGAACGAAAGGGATAATGAAAGCCTTGATTGCAAGGCTTTTTGCTTTATGGTGGGTAAGTATCAGAGTGAGAAAATTTTTGGAATGAGTAGAAGTGATAGCTAGAAATTATCAGTTTCTATTTCCATTTACCCTGTGGGTACGTGTTTGTTTCCATTGACAAGGAGTTTGTGGGAATAGAAATGTACCCACCTTGTTTGAATCAAGTGAAGTGTAGTTGAAGGAAATCTGTTGAAAGCAATACTTCATTTTACCGAATAAGTAATAATTTAGGCAACTTCAAATCGATTAAAAAAAACTATTTTAAAGGTTAAGAGTAGACAAAAATTGTCCACTCTTTTTTGCAAACTCAATTTATCAATAAATGAAATGAGGGAATGTAAAATGAAATATTTTGAGGTTGAGTTAGAAAATCCTGATGAATTTTTAAAACTACAAACAGAAGATTTTGTGAAAGCTAATCGCTTGCTACTAAGGAAGATAATCCAGAGCGTTACAGTCTATGAAGAAAACTTCGTCATATCCTTTAAATCTGGCATCGAATTGGAAGTATGAGTCTCATTCCATAACTTTTATATTGAACATATCATCTTGTTGTGTTATACTATAAATTGATATAAACAAAGATGTAGGAGGAACCGAAACTATGACAGCCTCAATGCGTTTAAGATAAGCTGGCAATAAAAAGCAGAATCTATACCCGATGATAGGCTTTTTGTTGTGCTTATTTATACGATATTGAGCATTCATTAGTTACGGTGAGGATATTGTTATTTAACTATACCTTTATTTAACTATGTCTTTAATATGAATGTTTCCAAATTGTATGTATGCAGACCAAAAAGCCACATTGTGAGGGTTTGGCCTGCATTTTTTATTGCCTAGAATGCTATTCAAAATAGAAATTCAAGCAAAATAATATGCAGGAGATAATATAAATGGAAAAATACAACAATTGGAAACGAAAATTTTATGCAATATGGGCAGGGCAAGCAGTATCATTAATCACTAGTGCCATCCTGCAAATGGCGATTATTTTTTACCTTACAGAAAAAACAGGATCTGCGATGGTCTTGTCTATGGCTTCATTAGTAGGTTTTTTACCCTATGCGATTTTGGGACCTGCCATTGGTGTGCTAGTGGATCGTCATGATAGGAAGAAGATAATGATTGGTGCCGATTTAATTATCGCAGCAGCTGGTGCAGTGCTTGCTATTGTTGCATTCTGTATGGAGCTACCTGTCTGGATGATTATGATAGTATTGTTTTATCCGTAGCATTGGAACAGCTTTTTCATACCCCAGCACTCAATGCGGTTACACCACTTTTAGTACCAGAAGAACAGCTAACGAAATGCGCAGGCTATAGTCAGTCTTTGCAGTCTATAAGCTATATTGTTAGTCCGGCAGTTGCAGCACTCTTATACTCCGTTTGGGATTTAAATGCTATTATTGCCATCGACGTATTGGGTGCTGTGATTGCATCTATTACGGTAGCAATTGTACGTATACCTAAGCTGGGTAATCAAGTGCAAAGTTTAGAACCAAATTTCATAAGGGAGATGAAAAGAAGGAGTTGTGGTTCTGAGACAAAACAAAGGATTGTTTGCCTTATTACTCTTAGGAACACTATATACTTTTTGTTTATATGCCAATCAATGCACTATTTCCTTTAATAAGCATGGAACACTTTTAATGGAACGCCTGTGCATATTTCTATTACGGAAATTTCCTTTGCATTTGGGATGCTAGCAGGAGGCTTATTATTAGGAAGATTAGGGGGCTTCGAAAAGCATGTATTACTAATAACAAGTTCATTTTTTATAATGGGGACCAGTTTAGCCGTTTCGGGAATACTTCCTCCAAATGGATTTGTAATATTCGTAGTTTGCTGTGCAATAATGGGGCTTTCGGTGCCATTTTATAGCGGTGTGCAAACAGCTCTTTTTCAGGAGAAAATTAAGCCTGAATATTTAGGACGTGTATTTTCTTTGATCGGAAGTATCATGTCACTTGCTATGCCAATTGGGTTAATTCTTTCTGGATTCTTTGCTGATAAAATCGGTGTAAATCATTGGTTTTTACTATCAGGTATTTTAATTATTGGCATTGCTATAGTTTGCCAAATGATAACTGAGGTTAGAAAAAATTAGATTTAAAAATAAACAATATTGGAGGAATATTTATGTATCTTATTTTCATGTAACTCTTCCTGCTAAAAATCGCAGGGTTTTCCCTGCATACAAGCAAATGAAAGCATGCGATTATAGACAGGAGGAAATGTTATGGAATTAATATTAAAAAGCAAAAAGACATTCGTGTGGAATTCAAAGGACGCGATGTTTTAGATATAAATGAATTAGAAGTATATGATTATGACCGTATTGGTTTTAGTAGGGAGCAAATGGTGCTGGAAAAAGCACTTTACTCAGGGTACTTTTTAGGAGAATTAACTCCCCAGGATGTAAAATGAATCGTCTGGGTGAACTTGCCTATATTCCCCAGTTGGACGAAGTAACTCTGCAGGAGGAAAAAGATTTTTGCACTTGTAGGCAAGCTAGGTGTTGAGCAATTAAATATACAGACTATGAGCGGTGGTGAAGAAACAAGGCTTAAAATAGCACAGGCCTTATCGGCACAGGTTCATGGTATTTTAGCGGATGAACCTACGAGCCATTTAGACCGTGAAGGAATTGATTTTCTAATAGGACAGCTAAAAATATTTTACAGGTGCACTGTTAGTTATTAGCCATGACCGCTATTTTTCTTGATGAAATAGTAGATAAAAATATGGGAACTGAAAGATGGCAAAAATCACTGAGTATTGGGGAAACTATTCTGATTATCTTCGTCAGAAAGAGGAAGAACGTAAGAGCCAAGCTGCAGAATACGAACAATTTATTGCGGAACGTGCCCGATTGGAAAAGGGCTGCGGAGGAAAAAAGCGAAAAACAGGCTCGTAAAATAGAACAGAAGGCAAAAAGGTTCTTCAAAGAAAAAGTACTGAAGACGGAGGGCGTTTAGCTCATCAAAAATCAATAGGAAGTAAGGAAAAAAGATGTATAATGCTGCTAAAAACCCTAGAGCACAGGATTGCGGCCTTAGGAAAAAGTAGAAGCTCCGGAAGGCATTCGCAGAATTCGTTTTCAGGCAAAGTAAAGCATTGGAGCTCCATAATCCATACCCTATAGTCGGTGCAGAAATTAATAAAGTATTTGGGGATAAGGCTCTGTTTGAAAATGCATCTTTTCAAATTCCGTTAGAGCAAAAGTGGCGTTAACTGGTGGTAATGGAATCGGAAAAACAACTTTAATCCAAATGATCTTAAACCATGAAGAAGGAATTTCTATTTCGCCTAAGGCAAAAAAATAGGTTACTTTGCACAGAATGGTTACAAGTACAACAGTAATCAGAATGTTATGGAGTTTATGCAGAAGGATTGTGACTACAATATATCAGAAATTCGTTCAGTGCTAGCATCTATGGGGTTCAAACAGAACGATATTGGAAAAAAAGTTTATCTGTTTTAAGCGGTGGAGAAATTATAAAATTGTTGCTTGCTAAAAATGCTCATGGGTAGATATAACATCCTAATAATGGATGAACCCAGTAACTTCCTTGACATACCAAGTTTAGAGGCTTTGGAAATACTAATGAAGGAGTACACCGGAACTATCGTGTTTATCACCCACGATAAACGATTACTCGAAAATGTAGCAGATGTAGTTTATGAAATTAGAGATAAGAAAATAAATCTGAAACATTAAATTTAAGGTAGTCGCTGGTCAGTATAGTCTGTTCTGGTTGGCGACTCCATTGTTAAAGAGTATAAAGACTTTAGATTTTATGAATATTAAAAATAGGAACAGTCAATTGAACTGCTCCTATTTTTCTGCTAAATATATTGTAGTTTTCTTATATGTATAATGATAGATTAGCGGATTCTCATCTACGGTACTTACTTCAAATATGAAGAAGTGATCGCGGTTATCTCTGGACTTTTCCTTATTGAGGACAAAGTAATTCTTACGTGAAGTCGCCATTGTTTTTAGGATATCATCAGTTAGGAAGGTCAATGGAATATTCATGTTAGAGTAGCGGTAGAAGTCACGTTCAAAATCTTGGTAGCTCTCGCTATAATAGTCCATTTGTAGGTGATTACGCTGAAACTCAAGCTGATTCATAGAGCACCTCCTCGACAAGTTCAATACTAATAATGTCTTTTAATTTCAAATTGATGTGACCTGTTGTAGTTTTTATCAAAATGAAATCTTTGGTCAGACTTGGTATTGTTCCAGTGTAGGAAACACGCTTGTTTTTTTCAATCACTTGAATGCGTGTGCGTAGCTGCCCGGCGTATACTTGACTGAGGAGTAATAATTTCTTCTCTAGTGATAAGTCAGACATGTACGTTACTTTGTTTGTATCATCAGAGAGTGCTGATGCATGTTCAGATAGGAAAAAGCCCATCCATTTTTGCATCTTTGTATCCTGGTACTCTCTTGCTGATTGAAATGGTAAATATGAACGGTCAATCATATCAAATCCTTTCTATGCAGAGGCAAGGGTATTTTTATCAAATTGAATCGTAAAACCTTGAATTCCCCCACCTGTGTAACATTCTTTAAAGCGATTGATTACCTCAGTATAGATTATCACAGATGAGCTTGTTGGCTTAATGCTAAATGTAAATTCCAATGGTAATCGGTTTTCAGATTTAGCATGTACTAGTCGTATCGATATTTCAGTTGTTTTGAGTTTTCTCTGACGAAGTTTTGAAGTTGCTGTTTCAACGATTCCATGTAAAAATCTTTCAAGCATTTCAATATCATTACATCCTTTGCTACGGATTTCTGAAAATTGTACTGTATTTTTTTCTTGTTTCATTTTAATCCCTCCAATCCACCCGCGGAATGACCACCGATAAGTTTACTGCGTTCAATATTTCTGGAACCTTCAGTTAGGACGGTTCCTTTTTGTATGGCTAAAAAACCAAACTGTTCTCTGACAACATCAATAGCTGTCTGAAGTCTATTATCTTTTTCAATTTGTTCTACATCATCAAAGAGTGATAGTAGAGTATAGCTTTCATCTACGAAGCCACTATAAGATACACCAATTTGTCTCACTGCACCAGAGGTGTATTTTTTCGGAATAATACAAGTACATGACTCACCATTGTTTTGGGGAGATTTGCGGGTTCAATTTTATTCTGAGCATTTATAGATTTTTTCATCTCAGTCCTAGAATAGCCAATATGAATAGAAACGACAGTAGTCAATACTAGGGCTACTGTTCCGTTCCACAGTATCATTTAAAAATCATTTTCACACCCTTTCGTCTATTAGTATAGAAGAAAGCTCTCAGCACATGTCGAGTGTGTAAGCTTGTTAGTGAAAAGTAGCTAATCCTCAAAAGGTTCCCCAAACCTTTTGAGTTCCGCAGACGCATCATGTTGAGGCGGTATCACTGCTCGTGAAAGCCTAGAAACCTTTTAGCGAAAGGATTTTTAAGTTCTTATATCCCAGTCTAGATAAAAAAAGACCATCTAAGTTGGTAAATAACTTCAGGAGGTTTATACGCTATGCTTAGATCCTATGTAACTAAAAAGTATTTATTCTTCTATTTTGTGGCGATTATGATTACTTGGCTGGAGGCTGTCATTACACCAGCTTTGATTCAGTATATTGTCTCTAGTTTTACCAATCACCAGTTGCATTTGCTGTGGCAGGTCTTGATTTGGGGAATTGTAGGGAATTTGATTCTCTTACTGGGTTTGGCGGGGAAACGCTATTACTATGCACAAGTGCTGACGGACTTCAAGTCGGGTATTAAGCAGGCCATCTTTCAGACTTTCTTATATAGCCGTCGGATAGCAGATGAAGAGGTTTTGTCCGACCTGGAAAATGATGTGAAACAGCTAGAAGATAACTATATTGAGCCGACTGTCATTATCATTTCTTCTTTGGGATTTACAACCGTCTCCATCTGTTATGCACTCTGGACTAATTTTTATCTCGGCTTGCTCTTTATCATTTTTTATTCGATACCTGTTCTTTGTAGTAGCATAGGTTCCAAACGCCTGGATACGATTGCTAAGCAGAAATCCCTAGCTAACCAAGACTACGTCTACCAAGTGACCAACATGATTGCGGGTGCTCGTTCCATACGGCATTATCGGGGACAAAGCTTGTTTTACAAACTGTTTTCCAAAGATTTGCACAAGGCTTTAGAGCAAGAAATCGCTTATGAAAAGCAACGTACATTAAACAGTCTCTTTATCAATGGGATTGATGCCTTTTGCTCGGTTGCGCCTATTGTCATTGGTGGTTTCATGACCTATTATAATTACCTGTCTGCAGCCAGCTTTGTTGGGATTTACCTAGTATCGCATAATATCGGCTACCAATTTCAGGAACTGTCCTACTTTATCAATACTAGAAAATCAGCCAAGTCTCTCTGTGATAAATATCAAAACTTGCTGGGAGAGCAGTTGACAATGCCTTCTGTTTTTGAAGGTTCCGTCTTTCCTATCCAGCTAGAGCAAGTCAGCGTAGAGCGTGAGGGTCAAGAAATCCTAGCTCCTTGCGACCTTACCATTGAGAAAGGGGAAAGGATTGCCATTATCGGAGAAAGTGGGTCTGGGAAAACAACCTTACTTAACCTCATTTATGGTGAAATCAAGCCTAGTCAAGGTCGGATTCGCTACCATGGACAAGAGCTAAGTTCGGATGAACTCTATCAGGCAGGAGCCTACATTCTCCAGTCCAGTCATGTCTTTGATGGTTTGAGCCTAGAGGAAAATATCGCTTTGGGACAAGAACTTGATTCTGTAAGGATAGAAGAGATTCTGCGGCAAACTGGTTTGAAAGCTCTCCAAGGCAAAACACCAAGCTATCAAACCCTTTCAGGCGGTGAGAAGCAGCGGTTAGAAATTGCCCGCGCGCTCTATCACAATCGCCAATTTATCCTGGCTGATGAGGTCAAGGCCAATCTGGATCTAAAAAACCAAGAGAAAATCAATCAACTTCTCTTCTCTCTCCCACAAGCAATCGTAGAAGTGATTCATCATTATAGCGATGAGGACTTGAAGCGCTATGATAAGGTGATAGAACTGGTGAGATAGGTGGGGCATAGATTTTAGAAAGGAGTGGCAGAGGCCACCCTTTTTTGTGGGTTGGTGAATAACACTTCATTGTTGTACAGTACCAGAAGTATAAGAATTTTGATATTTTTGTGAAAAGAGATACCTCCTATTCCCAAACTTAAACAATGGCTTGCAATCCTTTTTTTAAAATAGTATACTAGGGCTAGCTATGGAATCGTTTGCATAAAGTTGCGATGAGTTTAAACAGAGAAATCTAGGAGATGAAAAGTATGGAATTAACAGCCATTTATCATAGACCGGAGTCGGAGTATGCCTATCTTTATAAAGAAGGTCAAGTGCATATCAGAATTAGGACTAAGAAAGAGGATGTAGAGAAAATCGTTTTGCACTATGGCGATCCCTTTATTTTTCTTGAGGATTCTTATGAAGATGTAAAAGAGATGGTCAAAGTGACCTCTGATGCCTTATTTGATTATTGGCAAGTAGCTGTTTCTGTGCGCTTTGCTAGGCTCCAGTATCTGTTTGAGCTTAAGGATAAAGAAGGTCAAAGCGTCTTGTATGGAGATAAAGGTTTCGCTGACAATAGTCCAGAAAACCTTGCTTTAGAAGGCAATGGCTTTAAACTCCCTTATATTCACGAAATCGATGGCTGCCAGGTTCCTGACTGGGTTTCAAAAACACGGTCTGGTATCAGATTTTTCCAGAACGATTTGCCAATGGAAATGCTGAACTTTCACCAGAAGGAGCTCTAGATTGGGATTCGTCTATCAGACCTAAAACTACTGATTTCTTTGGTGGGGATTTACAAGGGATTATTGATCATCTGGATTATTTGCAAGACTTAGGGATTACAGGGCTTTACCTCTGTCCCATCTTTGAATCTCCAAGTAATCACAAGTACAATACGACGGATTACTTTGAAATTGATCGACACTTTGGGGACAAGGAGACTTTCCGTCAACTGGTGGAGCAAGCTCATCTGCGTGGCATGAAGGGTGATGCTGGATGCGGTTTTCAATCATATGGGCGATCAATCTGCTCAATGGCAGGATGTTCTCAAGCATGGTGAAAATGTCAGCTTACAAAGACTGGTTCCACATTCAAAAGTTCCCAGTGACGAATGACAAGCTTATGAATCCCAAAGAACTGCCTTATCATACCTTTGCCTTTGCCAGCTATATGCCTAAGTTAAATACGGCAAATCCTGAGGTGAAAGACTATCTCTTAAGTGTTGCGACCTATTGGATTGAACATTTTGATATTGATGCTTGGCGACTGGATGTGGCTAATGAGGTCGATCACCAATTTTGGCGTGATTTTCGGAAGGCAGTTTTGGCCAAAAAGCCTGACCTTTATATTCTTGGAGAAGTTTGGCATACCTCTCAGCCTTGGTTAAATGGAGATGAGTTTCACGCGGTCATGAACTATCCTCTATCCGATAGTATCAAGGACTACTTTTTGAGCAGGAGCAAGAAGACTAGTCAATTCATAGCTGAGATTAACTGCCAGTCCATGTACTACAAGCAGCAGATTTCTGAGGTTATGTTTAATCTCTTGGATTCGCATGATACGGAGCGCATTTTGGCGACTGCCAAGGGCGATATCCAGCTTGTCAAATCCGCACTCGCCTTTCTCTTTTTACAAAGAGGGACGCCTTGTATCTATTATGGGACCGAGCTAGAATTGGGTGGAGCTATGGACCCGGATTGTAGACGGGTCATGCCTTGGGACCGGGTTTCTAGTAGCAATGACATGCTCAATTTTATGAAGAACTTGATTCAGCTTCGCAAGGAAATTGCGGACATTATTCAGCATGGGAAATTTAGCTTAGAAGAAATCGAGCCTGATGTGCTGGCTTTAGAGTGGGAAGATGATCATCAAGCAATCCGGGCTATTTTTAATCAGTCCAAGGAGAATTATCTCTTAGACAGAGATTCAGCTGATTTGGTGAGTCATTGCCAAACTGATGACGAGAAACTTGTCATCTTACCAAAGGGATTTGTAGTTTATTGTGATTAGTCTTGCATTTTGAGATGTGTTTAGCTAATATCTTAATCCCATGATGTATTCTAAATAAGATAAGGGAAGTCGAAAGATTATTCTATTTTTGTAATTACTGTAATTATCTGTTATAATATCCCTAAGGAGGAAGCAAGATGGCAGTAAAAAACTAGAAAAACAAGGGAATTCTATAACAATAACGATTCCAAGTGAATTTAATATTCCGAGTGGCGTGCATTACGATGCTAAATTGTTACCGAGTGGCGAAATTGTCTTTACTCCTGAAAAGACTGAAAAATCAGGTTACTTATATTTCTGACGAATCTTTTTGAATTGGATTTAGATAATATTTTTGATGAATACGATGATATTTTTTTAAAAGCTTTGGTGGAAAAAAATGACAGTCTATTTAACAGAAAAGCAAATTGCAAAAGATTAATACTTTAGTTATTCAGCGCTATTCTCCGAAAAGAACAAATCAAGACGATTAGTCCATCAGCACTAAATATGATTGTGAACTTACCTGAGCAATTTGTTTTTGGGAAACCTCTTTATCCATCAATCTTTGATAAGGCAACAATTTTATTTGTTCAATTGATAAAAAAGCATGTTTTTGCTAGTGCTAATAAACGAACGGCTTTTTATGTTTTAGTAAAATTTTTACGATTAAACGGTTATCATTTTTCTGTTACACTTGAAGAAGCGGTTGAAATGTGTGTAAGAATAGCGGTTGAATCACTGTCGGAGCAAAATTTAAAAAGTTACTCAAAATGGGTTTCTGAACATTCGTTTCGTAATGATAACGATTAAGCTTTAATTATGCAAAGGAGTGCAATCTTATGCCTAGACCGAAAACTAAAGAAGATTTGATGCTAGCTGCTAAAGAAAACTTTGAGAAGCTACAAACTCTCATTTCCAAATTGTCTGATCAAGAGTTAAATACGCCCTTTTGATTTTTCTCGGGATGAAAAGAAGAAAGAGGCCCATTGGAGACGAGATAAAAATGTAAGAGATGTTTTGATTCACCTCTATGAATGGCATCAGCTCTTGTTGAATTGGGTGCATTCCAATCAAAAGGGTCAAGAGCAGCCCTTTCTTCCTGCGCCCTATAACTGGAAGACTTATGGAGAGCTGAATCTGGAATTTTGGAAGAAGCATCAAAAGACTTCTCTAAAAGAGGCAACTGAGATCTTTCATCAGTCCCATCAAGATGTTTTGCACTTGGCAGACACATTTACAAATGAAGAATTATTTTCAAAAAATGTCTATAAATGGGTCGGAGGGACTGTACTAGGTTCCTATTTTGTAAGTGCTACTTCCAGCCATTATGACTGGGCCATGAAAAAAAGTTGAAGGCTCATCAGAAAAATTGTAAAGCAAAATAGTCTAATTGAAGACAAGAATTGGAGAGAAATAAAGAATGAAAGAAAATACAGCAAAAATAATCATGTCCTGCGCCTGCCTGGCTTTGACTTTTTGGGACTGGCGGCATGCGCTAGTTCGCAGAAAAAAATAAAGAAACAAGTCAAACTACATCGACTTATTCAAATCTAAACAGTAAAAAGAGTGTCGAAGAAGTTAAGAGTTTGTTGGCTGCCAACTTGGATAAAGACAGTGTCGATAACTTTGTCAATCTAGTCAATGACTACAATGGACTTGTTGGCTCTACTGGATTAACGGGCGATTTCACTAAGTTTACCAAAACAGAATATGATGTAGAAAAAATCAATCCTCTATGGCAGGCAAAAAAGGGCGATTTTATCGGGACAAATTGTCGCATTAATACTTATACTTTGCTGAAAAATAGCATCGACATCCCTCAAATAGAAAAAGATGACGAACTCTTGTTCATAGATAATGATTCGATTGACAAGGGCAAGCTCTTTGATGCCAAGGATAAGGAAGATTTTAATATCCTATTCTCAAGAGTCAAGACTGAAGCGACTCAAGATGTAAAAGTCCATGCTAAGAAAATGGAGGAATACTTCAAACAGTTCAAGTTTAGCGAAAAGGCGAGGATGCTTTCTGTCATAGTCCACGACAATCTTGATGGCGACTCTCTCTTTGTAGGGCATGTCGGCGTCTTGGTTCCAGATAAAGATGGCTACTTATTTATCGAAAAGCTGACATTTGAAGAGCCTTACCAGGCAATCAAATTTGCGACCAAGGAAGATGTCTACAAATACTTGCAGACCAAATATAAGGACTACACAGGGGAAGGTTTGGCCAAACCTTTTATCATGGACAACGATAAGTGGGTAGAGGGTAAATAGTGTGCTTTAGTTGGCATTAAGAAAATAGAACTGGGAGATTTAGAGTATGGAATTAAAAGATTTTACAGAAAAAGAGCAAGAGCAGATCAATCAAGGGCTCAGCACTGCAGAAATTTCCGATAAGGAAGCTGCTAAAAAGATTTTAGCACTTGTGCCCCAAGAGTGGATTAAGAGGATTCCTTTTCTTCGTGAGAGGGCATGCGACGACCAAGACCGTTGAGCGAGTTGCTAAGCAATATCCTGATCTGTACGCTGTCGCCAAGCAGCAAGGCGAACTTCCTGACAAGGAAAGAGAAGACTTGCGCGCCATTATGACAAGCATTTTTGAAGAAAAGATGAATAAGCATAAGATTAAATGAGTTCTTACTTTGAAAGAAGTGAGAGCCTTAGGAAGTCACTGGAAGCAGTGGCTTTTTCGTTTTTTATGGACATGATGAGGCTGGTTACTAAGACTATCTTTAGATGATGGGATTTAATCGGGCTTTGGGGCTATTCTCCATGAGAATTATTGGCAAAAATGGTATAATGTTCCTATATTTTCTAGAGGAAAAGGCAGGCTATGAAATTACTTTATACAGATATTCGCCATTCTTTGACCAAGGTTTTGGTGGCTGAGGCTGAGAGCTTGGTGGCGGCCGGTAAGCGAGTCTTTTATATTGCGCCTAATTCGCTTTCTTTTGAGAAGGAGCGGGCGGTTTTGGAGTGCCTGGAAACTCAGGCTTCCTTTGCTATTACAGTGACGCGCTTTGCCCAGATGGCTCGGTATTTTGTCCTCAATGATGTTCGGCAAGGGCAGAGTTTGGACGATATTGGTCTGGGAATGCTGATTTATCGGACCTTGACAGAGTTAGATGATGGAGAGCTTAAGGTCTATGGCCGGATTAAGAAGGATGCCCAGTTTATCCAGCAACTGATGGATCTTTATCATGAACTGCAGACTGCCCAGATGTCCTTTGCGGATCTGGAATTTCTTGAGGAGCCTGAGAAGCGGGAGGATCTGGTCAAGATTTTTACAGCGGTGACTGCTGCTCTGAATAAGGGCGATTTTGATTCGTCTTCTCAGATTGCTGCTTTTGCCCAGCATATTCTGGCTGGTGATACGGATGAGGAGTTGGAGAATTTGGCCCTGGTCATTGATGGCTTTACTCGTTTTTCTGCCGAAGAGGAATACTTAGTCGGTCTTCTGCATCGGAAAGGTGTGGAGATTGTCATTGGGACCTATGCCAGCCAAAAAGCCTATCGAGCAGCCTTTCGTGAGGGCAATCTCTATCAGGCCAGCGTGGATTTTCTGAGAAAGCTGGCCGAGGACTATCAGGTCAAGCCTGACTATATCCCTCATGCGGAAGCAGAAGATGCCTTTGGGCGGATTTCTAAGATTTTGGAGAGTCGTTATGACTTTTCAGAATCAACGGTTAGTCTTAGTGAGTCAGACCGGTCACAGCTTCAGATTTGGGCTACTATGAACCAGAAAGAAGAGCTAGAGTATGTGGCTAAGTCCATCCGGCAGCGGGTTCATGAAGGTGTGCGCTATAAGGATATTCGTCTGCTTTTGGGAGATGTGGAAGCCTACCAGCTTCAGCTCAAGACCATTTTTGACCACTATCAGATTCCCTACTATCTGGGGCGGAGTGAGTCGATGGCTCAGCATCCGCTGGTCCAGTTTGTCGAGTCCTTGGAGCGGCTCAAGCGCTATAACTTCCAACTGGAAGACCTGCTCAATCTCTTAAAGACGGGGCTCTACGGAGATTTGACTCAGGAGGAGCTGGATCATTTTGAGCAATATCTGCGCTTTGCGGATATCAAGGGATCAGCCAAGCTAGCCAAAGATTTCACGGCCAATAGCCAAGGGAAATTTGACCTAGACCGTCTCAATCATATTCGTCGTCGGGTCATGACTCCGCTGCAAGACTTTTTCAAATCCCGCAGCCAGACGGCGTCGGGGCTCTTAGCTAAGTTTACGGAGTTCGTCCAAGCAGCCCGTTTGTCGGACAATTTGACGGCTCTGCTGCAGGGAGAAAGTCAGCAGGAGCAGGAGCGTCATGAGGAAGTCTGGAAGGCTTTCAGTCATGTTCTAGAGCAGTTTGCTCAGGTCTTTTCAGATAGTAAGGTCAAGTTGGACGACTTTCTGGCTTTAGTCCTGTCGGGTATGCTTTTGTCCAACTATCGGACGGTGCCGGCAACAGTAGATGTGGTCAAGGTCCAGTCTTATGACCTGATAGAGCCTTTAGCAGCTCCTTACGTCTATGCAATCGGACTGACTCAAGAGCGTTTCCCGAAAATCGCGCAAAACAAGAGTTTGCTCAGTGATGAAGATCGCGCTCGGCTCAATGACGCAACGGATTCTCAGGCGGAACTCCAGATTGCCAGCTCAGAAAATCTCAAGAAGAATCGCTATACGGCTCTGTCGTTGATGAATTCTGCTACCAAAGAGCTGGTCTTGTCTGCGCCAGCCTTGGTCAATGAAGTAGAGGACAGCATGTCGACCTATCTACTGGAATTGACTGCAGCTCCACTTTCCTTGCCCATCATTGTCAAAAAGCCTCAGGCTTCTAGTGACGATATTGGCAGCTACCGAGCTCTGCTTTCTCAAATCATCGAGCTCCACCAAGAGGAGATTGACCGAGAGTGGACAGCAGAGGAGCAGACTTTTTGGGCGGTGGCTGTGCGGGTTCTTCGCAAGAAATTGGCAGCAGAAGGCATCAGTATTCCGCAAATCAGCAAGGAACTGAAAACGGAGTCTCTGCAACCGGAAACTTTGCAAGCCCTCTACCCTCAGGAGCAGCCCCTCCGACTTTCAGCCTCTGCTTTAAACGAATATTTCCGGCATCAGTATGCTTATTTTCTCAAGTATGTTCTGCGCCTGCAGGAAGAGTGGACCATTCATCCAGATGCTCGCAGTCATGGGATTTTCCTCCATCGGATCTTTGAAAAGGTCTTACAGGATGATTCGTCTGCTGATTTTGACCGGCGTTTAGCGCGGGCTATGGAAGAGACCAGTCGAGAGGCCGAGTTTGAGAGCATCTACAGTGAGTCAGGACAGACCCGTTTTGCCCGCCAGCTCTTGCTAGATACGGCGCGGGCGACCGGCCGTGTGCTGGCTCATCCAAGCGGGATTGAGACCATTGGTGAGGAGACTGGCTTTGGTTCAGCTTCTAAGCCTTTCCTGACCTTGGAAAATGGCAGAGCAGTGACCGTGAGCGGTAAGGTGGACCGGATTGACCGTCTGACCAAGACCGAGAGTCTGGGAGTGGTGGACTATAAGTCTGGCGATATTAAGTTCAGCTTTGAAAAGTTCTTTAATGGACTGAATTCTCAGCTGCCGACCTATCTGGCAGCGATTGAGGAGTTAGCAGACTATCAAGAGGATAAGGGAACTTTTGGCGCCATGTATTTGCAGATGACCGATCCGATTGTGGCGCTTAAAGATACCAAGACCTTGGCGGATGCAGTCAATCAGTCTATGAAACCACTCCAGTACAAGGGGCTTTTTGTGGCTGATGCTGTCAAGGAGCTTGGTCCGCTCTATGAAAAAAATAAGACCAACTTGCTGAGCCAGGAAGACTTGGACTTGCTGCTGGCCTATAATGCTTATCTCTACAAAAAAGCTGCAGAAGGCATTCTATCAGGCCACTTTGCAGTCAATCCTTATACAGAGAATGGGCGAAGCATTGCTCCTTATGTGGAGCAGTTCAAGGCCATCACTGGCTTTGAAGCCAATCTCCATTTGGGACAGGCACGCCAGCTAGAAAAACTAGATGCAAGCAAATTTGATAGGCGGCCAACTGGTGAGAAGTTGCGCCAGGCCTGGCTAGAAAAGATGAGGGAGGAGATGGAAAAATGAAGAGAATTCCTTTTTTAACTGCAGAAGAAATTGCTCTTAAGCAAGCCCAAGAAGCTGCTTCGGACAAGCCACAGAAAAAGACGGCAGAGCAGATTGAGGCCATCTACTCCTCTGGCCAGAATATTCTGGTCTCCGCTTCGGCCGGATCGGGTAAGACTTTTGTCATGGTCCAGCGGATTATAGACCAGATTCTTAGAGGTGTTGCTGTCAGCCAGCTCTTTATCTCAACCTTTACCGTCAAGGCGGCAGGCGAGCTAAAAGAGAGGCTGGAGAAGGAACTGGGGCAGGCCTTGAAGGAGGCCGATAGTCCTGAACTCAAGCAACACCTAGCCCAGCAATTAGCTGACTTGCCAAATGCCGATATTGGTACTATGGACGCCTTTACCCAGAAAGTGCTTAGTCGCTATGGTTACCTGCTTGGTTTGGCACCGAATTTTCGGATTCTCCAATCTGCCAGTGAGCAGCTGATTCTGCAAAATGAAGTCTTCAGCCAAGTGTTTGACCGTTACTATGACAGCGAGCGTCAGGCTTTGTTTAGCCGTTTGGTAAAGAACTTTACTGGTAAGCGCAAGGATTTATCAGGTTTCCGGGAGCAAGTTTATCGGATTTACAGTTTTCTGCAGTCAACCAGCAGCCCTCAGCGCTGGCTGGAAGAAACCTTCCTCTATGGCTATGAGCACAGTGACTTTGCAGCAGAGAGAGAGAGGATATTTGGTCAAATCAAATCAGCCCTTTGGGAGCTGGAAGCTTTCTTTTCTGCCCATCTGGAGCATGAAGGAAGAGAATTTGCAGGTGCTAAATATCAGGAAAATGTCCAAGATGCTTTGACCGTCTTAGCAGGCCTGAATGAATCGTCATCGATAGAAGAAACAGCTCAGATTCTCAAACAGATCGTGGCACTTTCCCAACTGTCCAATGGCCAAGCCTTTACAGCTCGGGTTGGCAAGAATGCAGACGAGCTCAAAAAAGAAATGGCCAAGGATTACAATGAAGCCAGGAAGCCTATGATTGAGCGGCTGCGAAGCTTTGACCAGCAGCTTTATCAGCTGGACTTTATCGAGCAGCACCAGGATGAGTGCCTGCCTCTGGTTGAGCTTCTGCGGGATTTTGTGGCGGACTTTGCACAGGCTTATTTGGAGCGTAAGAAGGCAGAAAATGCCTTTGAATTTGGTGATATCAGCCATTTTGCTATTGAGATTTTAGAGACTTTTCCAGAGGTACGTCGCTTTTATCAGGAGCGCTACCACGAGGTCATGGTGGATGAGTATCAGGATACCAACCACACGCAGGAGCGCATGCTGGACTTGCTTTCTAGGGGCCAAAATCGCTTTATGGTGGGCGATATCAAGCAGTCTATCTACCGTTTCCGTCAAGCGGATCCGCAGATTTTCAGTGATAAGTTTAAGGCTTATCAAGAGGATAGCAGTCAGGGCAAGCTAATCGTCCTCAAGGAAAATTTCCGTAGTCATCTTGAGGTGCTGGAAGCAACCAACGATGTTTTCAAACGCCTGATGGATGAAGAAGTTGGGGAAATTGACTACAATGAAACCCACTATCTGGTGGCTGGCAATCCAGCTAAACGTGAGCCTAATCCAGCCAACCGCGCTTCCTTCTTAATCTATGAAGGCTCTAAGGTGAGTCCGGAAGAGGAGGCTGATGAGGGCTTGCCACAGGCAGTATCAGCTGGGGAAGTGGACCTAGTCATCAAGGAAATCATCCGCCTGCACAATGAGGAAGGAGTGGCTTTTAAAGATATTACGCTGCTGACGGCATCCAGAACCCGCAATGATTTGATTTTAGCTGCCTTTGAGCAGTACCAGATTCCGTTGGTACCAGATGATGGCGCAGCAAACTATCTGCAGTCAGTAGAGGTCTTAGTCATGCTGGATACCCTGCGGACCATCAATAATCCGCTGAATGACTATGCCCTGACCGCCCTTCTCAAGTCTCCCATGTTTGACTTTGGTGAGGACGAGCTGGCTCGGCTGTCCCTGCAGGCCAGTCAAGAGCGTTCTCAGGAAAATCTCTATGAAAAATTGCTTAATGCCCTCCAAGAAAGAGGTTTGCAAACAGCTTTAGTCACTGAGGAACTGCAGAAAAAATTGCAGCATTTCCATGAGACCCTGCAAAGCTGGCGGACCTATTCCAAGACGCACTCCCTGTATGATTTGATTTGGAAGATCTACCAGGACCGTTTCTACTATGACATGGTGGGGACTCTGGCTAATGGTGCCCAGAGACAGGCCAACCTCTATGCCCTCTCTTTGCGGGCCAATGAGTATGAAAAGTCTAGCTTTAAAGGCCTGTCTCGCTTTATCGGGATGATAGACCGTATCTTGGAAAATCAGCATGATCTGGCCAGTGTGCCAGTGGCGGTGCCTAAGGACGCCGTTCGTCTCATGACCATTCACAAGAGTAAGGGGCTGGAGTTCAAGTATGTCTTCCTGCTCAATATGGATAAGGCCTTCAACCGTCAGGATAGCAGCTCTGCTATTATCCTTAGCCGGACCAAAGGAGTCGGCATCAAGTATGTGGCGGATGTATCGGTGTCTGTGGAAGATCCCTATGCACCGAATCAGCTGCGCATTTCCATGGATACGCTGCCTTATCAGCAGAATCTAGCGGAGCTGCAGTTGGCTAGTCTGTCTGAGCAGATGCGCTTGCTTTATGTGGCCATGACGCGGGCTGAAACCAAGCTTTATCTGGTCGGCAAGGGCAGTCAAGAGGCCTTGGATAAGCGTCAGTGGGGCAAGAGCCAACAAGGGCGTTTGTCTGCCAGTCTGCGCAGCCAACTCAACAATTTCCAAGACTGGCTCTATGCCATTCAGGCTGTTTTTTCTGATGAGAATCTCGCCTATGAGACCCGTTTTGTCACTGATGAGGAGTTAACTGCTGAAGAGATAGGGCGAATTAATGAGCCTGTGCTCTTTCCAGCGGATGATTTGGCAGATAATCGTCAGTCTGACGACATCCTTCGAGCTCTGGATATTTTAGAAAGCGTGGACCGACTGAATAGCCAGTACCGCTCTGCCATTGAGCTGCCTAGTGTGCGAACTCCAAGCCAGATTAAGAAGTTTTATGAGCCAATCATGGATACGGATGGTCTGGATATCATGGATGAGCGAGCAGCTTTTCGGCCTCAGCCTAGCTTTGAGTTGCCTGATTTTGGCAGAAAAGCCACAGTGACTGGGGCGCAAGTCGGCAGTGCCGTTCATGAACTCATGCAGCGGATTCCTTTGGATAGCAGGCCCAGCATGGCTGTACTTCGTTCTGCCTTGGCTCAGGTTCAGGCCGATGAAGCGGTCAAAAAGCAGATTCAACTGCCTAAGATTGCATCTTTTTTCGAGACGGATTTGGGGCGACTCTTGATTGAGAACAGTGATAGAGTTCGTCGAGAAGCACCATTTGCCATGCTCAAGCAAGATGAGGACAGCGGTCAGGAATTTGTTTTGCGGGGGATTTTGGATGGTTACCTGCTCTTTGAGGACCGGATTATCCTCTTTGACTACAAGACGGATAAATACAAAGATTCATCTGAGTTGATTGCTCGCTATCGTGGCCAGCTAGACTTATATGCTCAAGCTCTCAGCCGTTCTTATGGCATTTCGCAGATTGAAAAATATTTGATTCTGCTAGGCGGTGAGCAGCTGCAGGTAGTTAAGGTGGACTGATTAGTTTGTCGTGTCCGGAAAGGAAGGAAGCCTGTGGAACAGTTAGAACGCATTCAAAAAATGGAAAAGCACCTGAATAAATATTCTCAGGTATTGGCAAGTGCTCAGGAAGCTTTAGCTGAGCTGGAGCGCTGCCAGTCAGATTATATCCAGCTGAGGGACTACTATACTGGTCAGGAATTTTTTGATGATTTAGAGTTCTCGAATGGACCGGATTTCCCTGAAAATATAGCTTGCGGCGTCTTAAGCGAAGATGCTGTCTATGATCTGATGGGGGAGCATTTTGAGACAGCGATTAATCTGTTGGATTTGTCCAGTGCTATGCTGAAAGAACGTTAATTTCATTTAGAAAGAAAAAAATATTTAATTTTTTTTCAATTTTCCTCTTGCTTTTTTTAATAAAAAAATTCATGTAGAATATTCAACAATAAATTGAAAGCGATGAGAGAAAAAGTCTAAGACAAGAAACAGAGAGTGCCTAATGGTGAGACGGCATGCAATCCTTAGACGACACATTCTTGAGTGCGGATGCGAAATCAGTCAGCAGTCTGAGACTAGTGTCCGACGGCTGATTGCCGTTATCAATCTGGAGTCTCGTACTCCCAGAGGGTCCTCAGGCGACTGGGGTCCGAATAAAGGTGGAACCGCGTGTCAACGTCCTTGCAAAGTTTTTTTGCGAGGGCTTTTTATTATATTTAAATTAGAAGATTCCCCTATTTTCCTTTAGCAAAGCGGTAAATTTCGTCTTTCATTTATTAGAAGTTCTAAAAGATAATCAGAGTCAGATAATGGCTAGTGTGTGAAAGAGAGGTGGCAAGATGGTTAAGCTAAAAGGTCTCAGGCAGATCAATCCTTATGTAGCAGGGGCAGCAGCCCAATGAGCCAGACATGATTAAGCTCAATACCAATGAAAATGCTTATGGACCGAGTCCTAAGGTGGCAGAGGCCCTGCAGAACTTTGATGCTCAGGAGTTGCGCGAGTATTCCAGTTTGGATCAGGCGGAGCTCTGTCAGGCTTTGGCGACAAACTTGGGTGTATCACCCGACCAGCTCATTATTGGTAACGGCAGTGACGACATCTTGTCCATGGCTTTCCTGGCCTTCTTTAACAGTGGCGAGTCGGTCTTATTTCCGGACTTGACCTATGGTTTTTACAAGGTCTGGGCGGACCTCTACCACGTGCCTTTTCGAGAAATCCCTCTGACAGCTGATTTTGAGGTCCATCCGTCAGATTATTTTGGAGACAATGGCGGCATTATCCTAGCTAATCCTAATGCTCCGACAGGGGATTTATCTGCCGCTGGATCAGTTGGAGGAAATTCTGGCGTCCAATCAGGATGTGGTCGTGGTGGTGGATGAGGCTTATATTCACTTTGGCGGTCAATCTGCCCTGCCTCTTCTAGAAACCTATCCCAACCTCTTTATCACACGGACCTTTTCCAAGGATGCGGCCTTGGCTGGTCTGCGGGTAGGTTACGGCATCGGTCATCCAGACTTAATAGCTGTCATGAAAGCTGTTAAGGACTCCATCAATCCTTACTCAGTGGATATGTTAGCAGAGCGCTTGGCTCTTGCAGCGGTGAAAGATTGGGATTATTATTTGGAGACCGGTAGAGCCATTCAAGAGACCCGAGATTGGTTTGCTGGGGAATTGGCTGCGCTGGATTTCCAAGTCCTGCCCTAGTCAGACCAACTTTGTCCTAGCCCAGCCTACTAGAATCTCTGCAGCAGAGCTTTTCCAGCAGCTAGAGGAGCGTCGGATTTATGTGCGGTATTTTCCAAAAGCAGAACGAATCAAAGACTTTCTGCGTATCTCTATCGGACGGCGAGAGGAGATGGAAACAGTCCTGGCAGCTATCAAGGAAATTTGCAGCAGCTGAGAGTTTGACTCAGAGCCAGCTCAGTGTAAGAATAGAGCAAGAAAGGAAAGCAGCCTATGAATAAAATCACCCTTCCGATTGGCATGCATGACAAGCTTTTCAAGAGGGCGCGTGTAACCTACGAGATTGAGCGGGACATCAGTGATTTCCTGATGGCTCAGGGCTTCAATCGGATTGACACGCCGACTTTGGAGCACTTCGAGGTCTTCAGTGACCATGTGGAGCCCCATCATTATCATCTTTTCGATAAAAAAGGCGAGCTATTGGTGCTGCGGCCAGATGTGACCAGCCAGATTGGTCGGGTTATTGCTTCGACCAGGGTGCATACGCCGACCAAGTTTTCCTATTCGGGCAAGGTCTTTCACTATCAAGAAGAGCTGCGTGGTCTTGCCAACGAGCTCAGTCAAGCAGGTATTGAGATTATCGGCTATCCAGCTCGCGAGGCGGTGCTTGAGGCTATCAAGACAGCCAAGCAGTCGCTGGATTTGGCGCAGGTTAAGTCTTATCAGTTCGAGTTTTCCCATGCAGCAATCCTGCAGACAATCCTAGAGAGTCTGGCCTTGGATTCGCAGGAGGAGGCCCAGCTGCTAGATTATATTCGCAAGAAAAATAGGACGGGACTCTTTGAATTCACCCAGACCAGATCGAGTGAATTTGATGATTTTTTGCAGGAGCTGCCCTATTTGTTTGGTCCTAGCCAACAGGTTTTAGCTAGGGCTAGAGAGATAGTTGACAACGAGCGGATATTGACGGCTTTAGATGATGTGGAGCAAGTTTTGCAGAGCCTATCAGGCTTGCTGGATCAGACAACTATGGACTTGGGACAGGTGGCGGCCATGCCTTACTATACCGGCCTGACCTTCAAGGTCTTTGGCGACCGAGTACCAGATGCTTTTCTATCTGGTGGTCGCTATGATCAGCTTTTCAAGCGCTTCGGGGCAGCAGAGCTGACAGCTATCGGCTGGTCCCTAGACATTGACAGTGTCTATCAGGCCATTCATGATGACCTGCCGGACGAGGGCGGAAAGGAAGGTGATAGCAGATGAGTCAGATTACCATTGCCCTGACCAAGGGGCGGATTGAGGAAGATACGGTCAAGCTCCTGACCCAGGCTGGCTTTGATATGTCCTTCATGGCAGACAAGGGGCGCAGCTTGATTTTTGAAAGTCCAGACAGTCGTTTTCGCTTTCTCTTGGTCAAAGGGCCTGACGTGACGACCTATGTGCGCCATGGAGTCGCTGATCTGGGCATTGTCGGCAAGGATATTCTCTTTGAGCATCCGACCGGCTATCTGGAGCTGCTGGATCTGAACTTTGGCCTTTGTAAATTCTCACTGGCCTCGGTGCCCAGCTATGACCCTCATGATCACAAGCGCAAGCGGATTGCGACCAAGTACCCGACAGTGGCGACTGATTATTTTAATCAAAAGGGGGAAGATGTAGAAATCATCTCCATCCAAGGCAGCGTGGAGATTTCACCGGTGCTGGGTCTGGCGGATGCCATTGTTGATATTGTGGAGACGGGGCATACCCTGTCAGCTAACGGCCTGCAGGTTTTTGAAGACATTTGTCGGGTGTCTGCCCGGCTCATTGCTAATCAGGCTTCCCTGAAAAATAACCCGGATATCATGCCTTTTGTGGCAAGGATTGAATCCCTAGTAGGAAGAAGAGAGGTGGCTTTTAAATGACAATTATCAAAGCGTTTAAGCGGAAGTAACGAAGAAATTTCACGGATTTTTATACGAAGAGCAGCTGCAGCTCAGCCAGCAAAACTTAGATGTGGAAGAAGCGGTGGCTGAGATTATAGAAACGGTCAAACAAGACGGTGACCAAGCTTTAAGAGACTATACCATGCTCTTTGACAAGGTTGAGGTGACAGATTTTGAGATTGGGCAGGAGCTGATTGACCAGGCCTTTGAGGAGATTGATCCAGAGGTCTTGACTCGCCCTGAAAAATGCCCAAGCTAATATCGAATCCTACCACCGCCAGCAGTTGGAGACTGGTTTTGAGGACAGTCCCAGTGAGGGCGTTATCCGTGGTCAGTTGATTCGGCCGATTGAGCGGGTCGGCACCTATGTACCTGGCGGCACCGCAGCCTATCCATCCTCCGTCCTCATGAATGTTATCCCAGCTAAGATTGCCGGTGTCAAAGAAATCATCATGATTACACCGCCCCAGGAGCACTTTTACCCCAGCGATTTTGGTCGCAGCCAAGCTGGCTGGTGTGGATCGGATTTTCCAAATTGGCGGAGCCCAAGGTGTAGCAGCTTTAGCCTACGGTACTGAGACCATTCCCAAGGTGGATAAGATAACTGGGCCGGGCAATATCTTTGTGGCTACGGCCAAGAAGATGGTTTATGGTGTCGTGGGGAATTGACATGATTGCTGGGCCTTCGGAGATTGGAGTCATTGCGGATCGTTCAGCCAGTCCAGTCTATGTGGCAGCTGACCTCCTGTCGCAAGCTGAGCACGACAAGCTGGCTCGGGCTATTCTGGTGACCGACTCGGAGGAGCTGGCAGACCAAGTCGAAGCAGAGCTGGACAGACAGCTGAAAGAGCTGCCGCGAGAGGAAATCGCGCGTGCTTCGATTGAGAACAACGGCCGCATTATCCTTGCCCCTTCTAAGGAAGCTATGTTTGAGCTCATGAATCAGGTGGCACCGGAGCATTTGGAAATTGCCATGGATGATGCTTACAGCTATCTGGATCAGGTTGAAAATGCTGGCTCTGTCTTTCTGGGACACTATACCAGCGAGCCGATTGGTGACTACTATGCGGGAGCCAATCACGTTTTGCCGACTACCAGCACCAGCCGCTTTTCATCAGCTCTGGGTGTCTATGACTTCATCAAGCGCATCCAGTACACCCAGTACAGCCGTGCTGCTGTAGGGGCGGCTGACAAGGATATTACCAGTCTGGCCTATGCAGAAGGCCTGCAGGGACATGCTAAGGCCATCGAAGCCCGCAGACAGGAAAAATAGAAGGAGTTGCCATGAGACAAGCTGAAATCAAGCGTAAAACACAGGAGACCGATATTGAACTGGCTGTCAATCTTGACCAACAGGAGCCGGTAGCTATCGAGACTGGTGTCGGATTCTTTGACCATATGCTGACCCTTTTTGCCCGCCACAGTCGGATTTCTCTGACGGTTAAGGCTGAAGGCGACCTATGGGTGGACAGCCACCATACGGTTGAGGATGTGGGCATCGTATTAGGACAGACTCTGCGTCAGGCTTTGGGAGACAAGGCAGGTATCAACCGCTACGGCACTAGCTTTGTGCCTATGGATGAAACGCTGGGTATGGCTAGTTTGGACTTATCCGGTCGCTCCTATCTGGTTTTTGAGGCTGATTTTGACAATCCCAAGCTTGGGAACTTTGACACCGAGCTGGTAGAGGAATTTTTCCAAGCCCTAGCCTTTAATCTGCAGATGAATCTGCACCTGAAAGTCCTTCATGGCAAGAACAGCCACCACAAGGCGGAAAGCCTCTTTAAAGCGACTGGCCGAGCTCTGCGGGAGGCTATTACGATAAATCCAGAGATTCATGGAGTCAACTCCACCAAGGGCTTGCTCTAGCTTGTCCTTCTGAGTGAAAGGAGTTGATGTAGAGATGATGATTGTTATTGATTATGACGCGGGAAATACTGCCAATGTTCTCCGTGCTCTGGCTCAGGTCGGAGTAGAAGCGCGCCTGTCAGCTGATCCGCAGGAAATTTTGGACTGCCGATGGTTTGATTTTACCAGGTGTCGGTGCTTTTCCTGCGGCTATGCAGGAGTTGGAAAGGCGAGGGCTGGTCTCCGTTATCCAGCAGGCTGTGGCTGATGGCAAGCCTCTCTTGGGCATTTGCTTAGGCATGCAGCTCCTGCTGGAGTCTGGATTAGAGAATGGTCAAAGCTCTGGACTGGGCTTGATTCCCGGTGTTTGCCGCCGGATTCCGGATCAGGCTGGTCTGCCTGTGCCTCACATGGGCTGGAATGACTTACAGATCCAGCAGTCGTCTGCTTTGACAGCTGGTCTTGAGGGCCAGTCAGTCTATTTCGTCCATAGCTACTATACAGATGTTCCGGAGGAGTACTTGGATGTGACGGCTGATTATGGGCTGCCTATTCCAGCTATGATTCACCGAGGATCGGTCTTTGGCTGTCAGTTTCACCCAGAAAAGTCAGGTGCTGTAGGCCTCGGTATCCTAGAGAAGTTTAAGGAGTATGTCTATGAAAATACTGCCCGCTATTGATATCAAAGACGGCCAGGCCGTCCGCCTTTTTAAAGGGGATTTTAGTCAGAAGACGGTAGTCAATCCCGATGTCTTGGAGCAAGCTCAAGTTTTCAAAGAAGCCGGGGTTACCATGATTCATGTGGTTGACTTGGACGGGGCCTTAGAAGGTCGGGCGGCCAATCGAGATCTGATTGCCCAGATTAAAGCGGAAACTGGTCTAGCTATCCAAGTCGGGGGCGGCATCCGCAGTCTGGAGCAGATTGAAGATTATCTAGCGGTTGGCATTGACCGTGTCATTATCGGCTCTATGGCTGTTAAAAATCCTGAATTTGTTGAGTCTGCACTGGAGCGCTTTGGAAGCAGCAAAATCGTTATTGGCATTGATGCGAAAGAGGGGCTGGTTGCGACTGAGGGTTGGCTGGAAACCAGCAGTCAGGACTATATCAGTCTAGCGATGGCCATGGAAAAGATCGGCGTCCGCCTCTTTGTCTATACGGATGTGGACCGAGACGGGACTCTGACTGGCCCCAATATCCAGCATTATCAAAAATTGCTGGCGTCCCTCAAGCATGCTCAAGTCATTGCCTCTGGCGGCATCCAGTCAGCGGATGACTTAGAAGAGCTGAAAAAACTGGGCTTGGCTGGTGCCATTGTGGGCAAGGCCTATTACAGTGGACGAGTTAGCCTAGAGCAGATCAAGGAAGCAGAAAGGGGATAGCCATGCTGAAAAAACGAATCATTCCCTGTCTGGATGTCAAAGACGGCCGGGTGGTCAAGGGCATCAACTTTGTCAATCTGACTGATGTGGGCGATCCAGTTGATGCTGCCAAGGCTTACTATGAAGCCGGCTGCGATGAGTTGGTCTTTCTGGACATCACCGCCACCTATGAGGAGAGGGACACGACGGTCGAGATGGTCCGGCGCGTGGCGGAGCAGGTTTTCATTCCCTTTACCGTCGGGGGCGGCATTCGCACGGTTGAGGACATGAAGCGGATGCTGCAGGCTGGTGCGGATAAGGTTGCAGTTAATTCCTCAGCACTGGCAAATCCTCAGCTTTTGGCTGACTGCGCTGAGAAATTCGGCAGCCAATGCGTGGTACTGGCTGTGGATGCTAAGAAAGAAGCGGATGGCAGCTGGCATGTCTATCTAGCTGGTGGCCGCAAGGACAGCGGTCGCAATCTATTAGACTGGGTCCAAGAAGCTGTCGGTCTTGGAGCGGGGGAAATTCTTTTGACCAGTATGGACAAGGATGGGACCAAGTCTGGTTTTGACTTGCCAATGCTGGAATCTGTCTCCCAAGTGGTTTCCGTTCCTATCATCGCCTCTGGTGGTGCTGGCAGTAGCCAGCATATCCTAGAAGTTTTTGAAAAGACTGCAGCGACAGGTGCCTTGGCCGCTTCGATTTTCCATTATGGTCAGGTCTCCATCGCAGAGACCAAAAAAGCCATGCTGGAAGCTGGATTGGAGGTGCGCATCTGATGACAGAAGTAAAGTTAGATTTTCAAAAGCAAGGCGGTCTCATACCTGCCATTATCCTAGACCACACCAGCAAAGAAGTCCTTATGCTGGCCTATCTCAATGAAGAAGCCTACCATCTGACCCGCACCAGCGGTCAGATGTGGTACTGGAGCCGGTCACGTCAGGAGCTTTGGCATAAGGGAGCCACCAGCGGCCACTACCAGCCCGTCAAAAAAATCACAGCTGACTGCGACCTAGATACCCTGCTGATCGAGGTAGATCAGCTGGGAGCAGCCTGCCACACCGGTGCTAAATCCTGCTTTTTCCATACAATCTGGGATGAAGAAGACGGCAAAACTGACTAAAAGCTCCCTTGCTTTTAGTACTTGGTTAATGCAAGAATAAAAACTAAGAGTCAGTATCGAGCCTCCGGCCTGCCATTGGAAAGAATTGCTTTTTATAGTAAAATAAGGACAGTAACAAGGAGATACTATGCTAGAAACCCTCTATCAAGAAGCCCTCAAACGCAAAAAAAGAGCCCTAAGGAAGGCTCCTATACCAGCTATCTCTATGACAAGGGGCTGGACAAGATTCTCAAAAAAAGTCGGTGAAGAAGCGACAGAAGTGGTCATTGCGGCTAAAAACGCTGATAAGAACGAGATGGCCAATGAGACAGCTGATCTGCTCTACCATCTGGCGGTCGCTCTCGTCGAGACTGGCGTCAGTCTGGAAGAGGTAGAGGCCGTCCTCCAGGCCCGTCAGGGCAAGCAGAGCCGGATTCACGACCGACCTGAAATTGACCAATACTAAACGGATATAAGATTTGCAGAAAGGCGGTCCAGCATGCGCGACAACCATCTTCATACCTATTTTTCCTATGATTCTGAGGCAGATTTCTGTGACTATCTGGACCATTATGAGGGCGAGATTGTCACCACTGAGCACTATGATTTGTCCAATCCCTACCCTTATGAAGCGGCCTCGCCCCATGATGATGTGCCTGACTATGCGGCCTATTCAGCAAAAATAGCTGAGCTGAACCAGCAATATGGCAACCGCATCAAAAAGGGCATTGAAATTGGCTATTACGCTCCGCGTAAGGATGATATTCTAGCTTTCCTAGCGGACAAGGAATACGACTTGAAACTCCTATCTGTCCACCACAATGGCAGTTTTGACTATCTGGAAGAGCCAGTCCTGCAGCTGGATAAGATGGAGCTGATTCCCCGATACCTGAGAGAGTTAGAAGAGGCTATTGAGGCTGTGCCAGCAGATGTACTAGCTCACTTTGACTATGGTTTCCGAAAATTTGCGCTTACCGTAGAGGACTTAAAAACTTTTGAACCAGAGCTGCGACAGCTTTTTCAGAAGATGATTGACCATGGTCTGGCCTTTGAGCTCAACTGCAAGTCCATGTATCTATATGGTCACGAGGAACTCTATATCTACGCTCTTTCGCTAGTCAAGGAGCTGGGCGGTCAGCGCTTTTCAGTGGGATCAGATGGCCACAAGCTGGAGCATTTCCGCTTGCAGTTTGACCGAGTTGCCAAAATCTTAGCGGAGGCAGGCATAGGTGAAGAGCAGTTGATCTAGAAGGAGAAATCATGGCCGAGATTAGGCCCTTAAAATCAGAGGAAATCCCGCTCTTAGAGGAATTTCTTTACCAAGCTATTTTTATTCCCCAAGGTCTAGCGCCGCTTTCTAGAAGCATCCTGAAAGAGCCAGATTTAGAGATGTATATCAAGGACTTTGGTCAGCAGCCAGATGATTGGGCTTTAGCAGCAGAAGTGGACGGTCAGCTGGTCGGAGCAGTCTGGGTTCGCATCATGAAAGATTACGGCTATTATGACGACCAGACTCCCTCTCTATCCATTTCATTCCTGCCTGAGTTCAGAAGCCAAGGTCTAGGTCAGCAGTTGATGACAGCCATGCTGGACCTGCTCAAGGCCAAAAGGCTACCCTAAGTGTCTCCTTTCCGTTTCCAAAAGACAATCCCTGCCGTTCGCTTTTTATCAAAGACTGGGCTTTGTCACGGTTGAAGAGAGGGAAGATAACTATTTGATGCTGTGCCGATTGTAATAAGAAAAGAAAACTCATGAAACTAGAACGATTAATTTATATTCTACTAGCCCTTTTTGAATAAGAGGCAGATAACAGCTAAAAGAAATTGCTGAACGTTTTGAAATATCTACTCGTACCGTATATCGAGATATGGATACACTCAGCTTAGCTGGAATTCCTATCTACTCAGAACGCGGAGATAAGGGTGGCTTTTTATATACCGGATGACTACAAGATGGACAGTAGCTTTTTTTCACAGAAGAAGAAAAAGCAGTTTATCATCAATATGAGTCAAAAATGTCGGCAAAAATCGTTGGTCGTCCAAGTTTTGGCAGCCTTGAGCATAAGTTTGCTTCTCAAGAGGCGACCGATAAGGTAAATCCATTTTACTTTGATCTCAGTTCCTGGTCTCTCAATACAAATTATTTACTTGAAATTGAGCAGGCTATACAAACAGGGAAGAAAATTTCCTTTTTCTTACTTTTTCTAAAAAAACAAGAACTAAGCCAGCGAACGATTCTTCCTTATCGTCTGATTTTTTTAAAACTGAAATGCCTGGTATGTTATCGGCTACTGTTTGGAAAAAGTTAGATTTTCGTTTTTTTCAAACTCAGCAGGATTCGTGATTTGCAGCAAGTAGAAGAGGGTATCGAAGCTGGAGATTACCCGCTTTTATCTCAAGAAAAAGCTAGATCTTTTTTCTAAATCCATCCAAAAGATAAAGTTGAGGGCAATAAAGAAGAAGTAGAGCTGATTTTTCACAGAATCTGCGCTTCCAAAAATTTATGACCACTTCACAGAAGAAGAAATCACTGTTGAGCAAACAAGGATAAAGGTACATGCTTTCAGAGCATTGACACCGACCTTTTTCGAATTGATTTTAAGTTTTGCTCATCAAGTAAAAGGTCATATCGCCAAAAAGAACTGCAGGATAAATTAATTCATACTCTTCAAAAAAATCTTCAGCAATATGACAGACTGTAGTCATATTGCTTTTTGTATAATCTTAAATGGCTTGAAAATCTCATTGTTTGAGTGCTTGCCTAAATTATTTTTGGAGGTTCCAAATGGATACAAGAACATTAGCAGAAAGCTATTTTACCGCAGTCAATAAAGGTGGCTGGGAAGATTTCGTAGCTGAAAACTTTAATTATGGAATGTGCGACAGTCAGGAGATCAGGCAAGGGCGTGATGTTTATCTGCAAGGTGCAGGTCAATTCTATGCTTTAAGCCAGCATCTTGAAGTGAAGAAGTTATTGGTAGATGGACGAGAAGTAGCTGCTTTAAATCGCTATCGCCTGCAGTTGCCGAGCGGAAAAGAACTAGAATTGGATGTCGCAGAATTTTTAAAATTTGACGAATCAGACAAATTAATTGCATCCAACATTTACTTTGATACTCATCGTTTCCAAGAGTTTATGCAAGGGAGATAAGCCTGTAGAAAAGTCACCGAATGGTGGCTTTTTTCAGTAACCAATGACTTTCTACAAATGCTTTATCGTATTATTTGTAAGTTTTCTTACCAAGTGGTAAAATAAAGCCGAAATAAAATATGTTCTCCTAGAGCAATCTAATCGATTAGGAACAATTAATTTGACTGTTCTTCGTAGTCATATAAAGGAGTTGATTTTATGACTAATACTAGGCGAGCAGTGCTAGCGCTGAGCTTGGGTGTTTTGTTATTGCTAGCAGTGGGAATTCTACTGCAGGTTCATTTTTGGAGAATAATCATTTTGCTAGGCCTATTCTTTTTTGCGGAAGCATTTATCATCTGGTATTCGGGAAGTAAGTCTAATTCGCAGATTAGTGGCAGGCAAAGCCTTGAACTCTTCTGGCTTTATATCAAACGCTTGAAAATTTTTTATATCACAATTATGTGTGTCGCAATTCCTTTCGTTTCTCTGTCTTCCAATCCTGCTTTCGATTTGTTTTTTGTGCTTGAGCTGTTAGTGTTCTTGCTCTTAAGCAATTATATCTTTAGCTCTCATGGTATTCAACCACCCAAGAAAGAGAGAGCTTTTTAAAGTCTAATAGCTTTGATTACTGTTTTTTTCAAAAAAGAAAAAAAGGCCTGGAAAAAAATCCAGGCTTTTTTTAGTGACATGTGCAAGGTTAGTGTGCTACACGTTTGCGAGCTGCTTTTTTTACGGTTTTCTTCGATGAAAGCCGCTTTTTGTTCTTCAGGTTCGATGACTTTTTTCTTAACTGCATATACTGCGCCTGCCACAGCAGCAACAGTAGCTGCAACTCCTGTAAGAACGCCTTTTCCAAATCCTTTAGCCATGTGATTTCTCCTTTTCTGAACTTTTATTATTTATGTTATAATTAATAGTAACGAAAAATCAAAATTTTTTCAAGGAAAAAAGATGAAAACCAAGATAATTGTGATAGTGGGGCCTACGGCGGTCGGAAAAACGGCTCTGAGTATTGAAGTAGCCAAGCGCTTCAATGGCCAAATCATCAGCGGTGACAGCCAGCAAGTCTATCGTGGCTTGGATATTGGCACGGCCAAGATTCGTCCTGAAGAGCAAGAGGGCATTCCCCATCATCTGCTGGATGTGCGGGAGGTCGGAGAAAGCTACTCGGCCTATGATTTTTGTGACTGAGGCGGCTCAGGCTATTCGTGAGATTGCGGCTCAAGATCAGCTTCCCATCATTTGCGGTGGCACAGGGCTCTATATCCAGAGCTTGCTCGAGGGCTATCATCTGGGCGGCTCCGTTTCTCACGAGGAGATTCTGGCCTATCGGGCGCAGCTGGATACTTGGTCGGATGAGGATTTGTTTGGGAAAATAGCAGAGCTGGGTATCGAGATTCCCCAGCTGAATCGACGCAGGGCTATGAGAGCGCTGGAGATTGCCCAGCTAGGGCGGTCAACTAGAAAACAATCAACCAGACTATGAAGCCCTGCTGATTTGCCTCGATGATGAGCGAGAAAAAAAACTTTATGGGCGAATCAATCAGAGAGTTGATCTGATGATAGAAGCCGGACTTTTAGAAGAAGCCCGCAGGTTGTATGAACAGGCTCCGACCAGTCAAGCCAGCAAGGGTATCGGCTACAAGGAACTTTTCCCCTACTTTGAAGGTCAGATGAGCCTTGAAGAGGCCGTAGACAAGCTCAAGCAGAATACCCGCCGTTTTGCCAAGCGCCAGCTAACTTGGTTTCGCAACCGGATGTCCGTGACCTTTTATCAGGTGGGAAATCCAGACTACAAAAATCAGGTCATGGAGGACATCAGGAAGTTTTTGGACAAGTAGCTGGTTGACCAAGTCTTAGTAAGGATATGAGATGATAGAAACAGAGAAAAAAACAGAGCGAGTCTTTTTGGTCGGTGTGGAGCTGGCAGACACAGAAAATTTTGACCTATCCATGGAGGAGCTGCAAAGTCTGGCTAAGACTGCAGGGGCTGAGGTAGTTGGCTCCTATAGCCAGAAAGCGGGAAAAAGTATGACAGCAAGACCTTTGTTGGCTCTGGCAAGTTAGAAGAGATCCGGCAGATGGTTGATGCCGAGGAGATTTCGACCGTCATTGTCAATAACCGTCTGACACCTCGGCAGAAATGTCAATCTGGAGGAAAAGCTTGGGGGTCAAGGTCATTGACCGTATGCAGCTGATTTTGGATATTTTTGCCATGAGGGCTAGGAGTCATGAGGGCAAGCTTCAGGTGCATCTGGCCCAACTCAAGTACCTCCTGCCTCGCTTGGTTGGCCAGGGCATTATGCTCAGCCGTCAGGCAGGTGGCATTGGCTCCCGTGGGCCTGGTGAAAGCCAGCTAGAGCTCAATCGACGCAGTGTCCGCAATCAGATTCATGATATTGAGCGCCAGCTCAAAGCAGTGGAGAAAAATCGGGCTACCGTTCGTGAAAAACGGCTAGAGTCCAGCATTTTCAAAATCGGCCTCATCGGCTATACCAATGCTGGCAAGTCTACGATCATGAACTGCTTGACCAGTAAGGACCAGTATGAGGCAGACGAACTCTTTGCGACGCTAGACGCCACGACCAAGAACATCAACCTCAGTGGCCAGCTCAATGTCACTCTGACGGACACAGTTGGCTTCATTCAGGATTTGCCGACAGAGCTAGTATCTAGCTTTAAATCCACACTGGAAGAGAGCAAAAATGTCGATTTGCTGGTCCATGTTATTGACGCCAGCGACCCTCATCATGAGGAGCACGAAAAGACTGTCCTCGACATCATGAAAGAGCTGGACATGCTGGATATTCCCCGGCTGACTCTTTATAACAAAGCAGACAAGGCGGAGGATTTCACTCCGACCCTGACTCCTTATTCTTTGATTTCGGCTAAGGCGGACAATAGCAGAGCTCTTTTGCAGCAAGTCCTGCTGGAGCGGATGAAAGAGCTTTTTTTGCCTTTTACTATCAAGGTAGCGCCGGCTAAAGCCTATAAAATTCATGATTTAGAGAAAGTCGCAATTATGGGGAATCGAGAATACATAGACGATGTCGAAACCATTTCAGGTTGGATTGCCGAGAAAAACAAATGGAAACTGGAAGAATTTTATGACTGATTATATTGACTTGGCCCTCAAATACGGCGGTTTTACTAGTCTAGACAGGGTCTACTTAGAGCAAGTATTGGCTGGCCTGACAGAAGAGCAGAAGCGTAGCTTTATCACGCCGCCGCCCAGCGTTATCAATGCTTACTTTGCTGAGCTTTATCAAAAGAAAAGTCCGGAAGCCGCGACAGCCTATTTTTTAGAGATTAGCCAGGCGCTGGACTTGTGGAATACGGAGCCTAGCTTTGTAGAAACTAAACCTTTTGTACGGCTTAATCTTTCTGGCAAGTCCTATGGATTTTGCTATGAGAGCGAGGAAGTCGGCTTGGTCTTTCCTGAAAAGCCAGAGCCGGTAACAGCTGACTTGCTCTTTGAAATCGCCCAAGTCTTTCCACAGTACTTGGTCTACGAAGAAGCTGGGAGAATAAAAATGGTGCCTCTCAAATGCTGAGTCTCAAGTCGTGGACAGTCAGGCGCTGACTGCTTTGACCGATTGGCAGCAGCTAGCTGATGGCAGCCAGAGAGTTCTGGGCTACAATCAAGATGAAGTCAGTCAGCTGGCCCAGTCCTATGCTGGCAGAAAAATACTATCACTCGCAGAATCGCTCTGCCATGATTTATATCATTTAGAAAGAACAATATGCAATTACAATTTTTAGGAACCGGAGCCGGTCAGCCGTCCAAAGCCCGCAATGTGTCCAGTCTTGTCCTCAAGCTGTTAGAAGAAATCAATGAAGTCTGGATGTTTGACTGCGGTGAAGGTACTCAGCACCAGATTTTGGAGACGACGATTAAACCCCGCAAAATCAGCAAGATTTTCATCACTCATCTGCATGGCGACCATATTTTCGGTCTGCCGGGTTTTTTATCTAGTCGTTCTTTTCAGGCTAACGAAGAACAGACGGACCTAGAGATTTATGGTCCCAAAGGCATTAAAAACTTTGTCCTGTCTAGCCTGCGCGTGTCTGGTTCTCGTCTGCCTTATCGGATTGATTTTCATGAGTTTGATGAAAATAGTCTGGGCAAGATTCTTGAAACGGACAAGTTCACTGTTTATGCGGATAAGCTGGATCACACGATTTTCTGTGTGGGTTATCGGGTGATGCAGAAAGATTTGGAAGGAACGCTGGATGCAGACAAACTACGGGCAGCGGGCGTTCCTTTTGGTCCCCTCTTTGGCAAGGTCAAAAACGGTCAGGATATCGTCCTAGAAGATGGGATCAAAATTATTGCAGCAGACTATATCTCAGCTCCTCGTCCGGGCAAAACCATTGCTATTTTGGGTGATACTCGGAAGACATCTGCCAGCGTCCGCTTGGCTGTGGCAGCAGATGTGCTGGTCCATGAAGCGACCTATGGCAAGGGAGACGAAAAATTGGCCCGCAATCACGGTCATTCTACCAATATGCAAGCCGCAGAAGTAGCCAAGGAAGCAGGTGCCAAGCGCCTTCTCCTCAACCATATCAGTGCTCGCTTTCTAGCCAAGGACATCAGCCAAATGCGCCGCGATGCCAGTGCTGTCTTTGAAAAGGTCCATGTGGTCAAGGATCTGGAAGAGGTGGAGATATAATTTTACAGTCTCGGACAGTTTCGTTGAGAGGAAAATAAGATGACAGTTGAAAATCGTTTATTTGATAAAGCTGATTGGTATTTTGAGGATGTATTAACCAACTATATTTATAGTTATAACTTAGAAAATGAAGAATTAACACAAGATGATTATCGAGAGGTTCATCGTTGGGCTGCGAATCATATTGGCTTCTTTGTTACTTGGCTCATCCAGCATGATGCAAAAGGAAATCATGATTCCTGATGAAGAAATATCATTCCAAAGTGTCAAAGACGAGCAAACTTTGGGTGTAGATTATGCTCTAGACTGGTGTGACGGAAAATTGGGAACAATGGATATCAAAAAGGATTTTCAGGCTTTTGTGAACGATTACTATGAGCATCAGTACATGAAGGATTATTCCAAATTTGTAGTCGATGACTTGTACGACCTGCCTTTGGAATTTTTAGGTAGCTGGGAGGATTATCATCTTTTTGCTCCTGTCATTGATCAAGCCTATGCTGACTATTTAGCTGGAAAAAGATTTCATTAAAACGATCAACATTTTGAAAGGGATAGAGATGCGCACCATCATCATCACAGGGGCTAGCGGTGGACTGGCTCAGGAAATGGTTAAGCTCTTGCCCCATGACCGATTGATTTTGGTCGGACGGAGCAAGGCTAAGCTGGAAAAACTATATGGAGAAAGGGAAAATCTTGACCTAGTGGAGCTGGATATCACAGATAGCTCAGCTTTGGAAAGATTTGCTGAGCGGATTGACAGTCAGTACGGTCGTGTTGATGTTCTGGTCAATAACGCTGGCTATGGGATTTTTGAAGAATTTGACAAAATCACTTCCAGTGATATCGAGGCTATGTTTGAAGTCAATACCTTTGCCCTGATGAACTTGTCCCGTATCTTTGGAGCTCGCATGAAGCAGGCAGGTCAAGGACATATCGTCAATATCGTTAGTATGGCCGGCCTCATTGCAAGTAGCAAGTCTAGTCTTTATTCGGCGACTAAGTTTGCGGCTATTGGTTTTTCCAACGCCCTGCGTTTGGAACTCCTGCCTTTTGGGGTCTATGTCACGACGGTGAACCCAGGTCCTATCAAAACTTCCTTTTTCGATCAAGCAGATCCTGACGGTTCCTATGTAAAAGCAGTCGACAAGTATATCCTTGAGCCTGACTTTGTAGCGAGCAAAATTGTCAGTTCCTTTGGCAAAAAGAAGCGGGAAATTAATCTACCTGGGATTCTCAATCTAGCTCACAAGCTTTATACCCTTTTTCCAAGAATTGCCGACAAGATGGCAGCCAATATGTTTAACTATAAGTGAGGTTTTATGACAGCTAATCTACAAGCTTACAAAGCTCATCTGCAGGCGCCTTGGGGCAAGATTCAGTATGATATTGTTTTTGCCTTTCTAGAGTCACTGAAGGACAAGAAAATCCTGGATTTCGGCAGTGGTTTTGGAATTGTGGCTGATTTTCTAGCGGAAAAGAACCAAGTGACCGCCATCGAGCCTAACCCAGAAATGATTGCTGAGCGCAAGCAGAACTTTTTCTATGAGCAATTGCAAGGCAGCTTGGACCTTCTGCAACAATTGCCAGACCAATCTTTTGATGTCATCATCTGTCATAATGTTTTAGAGTATGTATCTGACCCTGCTCTTTATTTAACAGAATTTTCCCGCCTCTTAAAAAAGGACGCCAAAATTTCTCTGGTCAAGCATCACGAGGTTGGGCGCATTATGCATACAGTGGTTTTTGAAAATGACACAGAGAAGGCTCAGCAGCTTTTGGCGGGTCAGGAATATCAAACCCACAGCATGGGAGCTGCAAAGGTCTATCAGGTCCAAGATGTGATTTCAGGTCTTCCATTAGAAGTTGAAGATTATCAGGGAGTACGAATTTTTTGCGGGCTGCAATCCAATGACTACAAAACTGCCCCTGACTGGGCTGAAAAGATGCTTAAGATGGAGCTGGTTGTCTGCAACCAATCTCCTTATCGGGACATCGCTGCCTTTCAGCATGTTTGGCTAGCCAAGTCCTAGGTCAAAGGAAAAAAGTGTTCATTTACATCTTAAACAAACCTCGTAAGGAGAAATCTTGATGCAAAGGAGAGAAGTCATAGAGTCAGAGCAGACAGTCAATTATGCCCTGCTCAGCCTTTTTCAATATATTGCTTCCATTTTGGTAATTCTGGTTCACTGTCAGAGGCTTTTTGAACATGAAGCTCTGCATTTTATTCAGAAGAGTATGTTTGGTCGCATGGCGGTTCCTTTCTTTTTAATTTCTTCAGCCTATTTTTTCCGAGTACGCTGGAAGCGAGAGCACGGTTCTACGAAACTGACTCTGTATATCAAAGGCATTTTAAAGGTCTATGGCTTTTGGAGTTTGGTCTATCTTCCCTATGCTTTGACTTACTTCCAATCTCTGCACTTGCCTCTCTACCTAGCTCCTCTGGCTATTTCTAGCAGCGCTCCTCTACATCGGAATGAGCTACCAGCTCTGGTATATTCCTGCCTTTCTCTTAGGTTTGCTGCTGGTCCATTTTTTGTATAGGAAGTTGGGTCCCAAGAAAACATTTGCCCTTTTGTTAATTCTCTACGCCTTAGGTGCTATTGAGACTTATCACGCCTATCTGTCGCCTAGTCTGCTGACGGACTGGTACGATGTCTATGCCAAGCTCTTTTTCACTAGCAGGAATGGCCTCTTCTATACGCCCATTTTTATCTATTTAGGCTACTTTCTAGCTGATTACGGGCAGATAGCCTTATTTCAGAAAAAACGCTGGCTGTCTCTTCTGTTGGCAAGTCTTTTCCTGGCAGGCGAAGGAATACTGGTTTACATGAGGCAGGGACTGGATAAAAACTTTTTCTTTGCTCTCATTCCCTTTACGCTCTTCTTATTCAATTGGCTGTTAAAAACTCAGTGGAAGCGTGAAAAAAACTGGCGACATTTAAAAGATTTAAGTATCCATTATTTCTTTCTCCATCCTATCTTTATTGAGTTATCTTTCTTTCTGCTCAAATCCCAGCAGCTGACCAAGTGGGAAAATGGCCGTTGGGCCTTCCTTCTGACGATTATCCTGACCCACCCTGACGTCAGAGTTGGTGATTGGATGGCAGAGGAAGAAAATCATATAGAGCGTTAAGAGCAACTATCAATTTTGAATAGGAAATTAGCTATAAAAACATTTCAAAGGAGTTCCACATGCTTGAACGTCTACAACAGCAGCTGGCTTTTACCAATGAGCTGGAAAAAGCTGAAAGCCACTCATCGCAACAATCGAACCTTGGATGCCTATCGTTTTGAGAATTCTGCTGAGCATAGTTGGCAGGGTGCGCTCATGGCGCTAGTCTTTCGAGAATATATCCCTGAAGAAGTTAATCTGGAAAAGGTCATGTCTATGTTACTGATTCATGATTTGGGCGAAATATATGCTGGTGATACCTTTATCTTTGACGACGTGGGTAAGAGCGATTCATACGATAGAGAGCTGGAGTCCTTGAAAATCAGTTTGGAAAAGCTGCCGTCAGATCAGCAGGATTCCTTTTTAGAGCTTTGGCAGGAATTTGAAACCGGCATTAGCATAGAGGCTAAATATGCCCGAGTGCTGGACGCTCTGGTTCCTCTGCTCAATCACTTGGAAGTTGCTCAGCCCCATGACAACCCTCATGGCCTGACCAAATCGCAGGTTATTGCGAAAAAATCCTTTATACAAGAAACCTCTGAAACTCTTTGGGAATTAGCCCAGGAAGTTATTGATCAAAGCGTTGCTAAGGGGCTTTACCTAGATGAGTGAGGCTGATAGCCTTACTCGAAGATAAGAAGTTTGAGACTGGTTGAACCAGTCTTTTCATGTTATAATATTCAGACAAGATTGAACGGAGAAAGTGTTTCACTCATCATGATTAGCTCAAAATATGACTGGCAGTTTGCCACTAATTTTACAGACGAAAAATTTTTAAAAAAGGCTAAGAAAGCTGGATTAGAACCCGCCGCTGCCAGTCTTCTTTACCAAAGAGGTGTGCAGACTGAAGAGGCTTTACAGGAATTTTTGGAGCCTAGTTTAGACCAGCTTCACAACCCTTATGACCTGCATGATATGGAGCGGGCAGTGGAGCGCATTCGCGCAGCGATTGAAAATTACGAACAGATTTTGATCTATGGCGATTATGATGCTGATGGGATGACCTCGGCATCTATTGTCAAGGAAGCCTTGGAGCAGCTGGGAGCTGAGTGTCAGGTCTACCTGCCCAATCGCTTTACGGATGGTTATGGGCCTAATAGCAGTGTTTACAAGTATTTTATTGAAAATCAAGACATCTCGCTCATTATTACAGTAGATAATGGAGTGGCGGGACTTGAAGCTATTGAGCTGGCCCAGTCTCTGGGCGTGGATGTTATCGTGACGGATCACCACTCCATGCCTGAGGAGTTGCCAAATGCTTATGCGATCGTCCATCCGGAACATAGCGGTGCGGATTATCCTTTCAAGCATTTGGCTGGCTGTGGGGTGGCTTTTAAGCTTGCAACAGCCTTGTTGGAAGAAGTACAAGTCGAACTTTTGGACTTAGTTGCCATTGGTACCATTGCTGATATGGTCAGTCTGACGGGGGAAAATCGGATTTTGGTTAAATATGGCCTTTCCGTCCTCAAAAATACCCAGCGGGTGGGTCTTCAGGAACTCTTCAAAATTGCAGGTATTCAGCCAGACGAACTGGATGAAGAAACGGTTGGCTTCCAGCTTGCTCCCCGACTCAACGCCTTGGGACGGCTGGATGATCCAAATCCAGCGGTTGAGCTTTTAACAGGCTTTGACGACGAAAAAGCTCGTGACATTGCACTTATGATCAATCAGAAAAATGACGAGCGTAAGGAAATCGTCCAGCAGATTTATGAAGAAGCACAAACCATGCTGGATCCTAAGAGACCAGTGCAGGTGTTGGCTAAGGAAGGCTGGAATCCTGGTGTGCTAGGGATTGTCGCTGGGCGCTTGCTGGAAGAGCTGCACCAGCCAGTCATAGTGCTTAATATCGAGGATGGCATCGCTAAGGGCAGCGCCCGTAGTATTGAAGCGGTCAACATCTTTGAGGCCTTGGACAGCCACCGTGACCTCTTTGTAGCTTTTGGCGGCCATGCTGGAGCAGCTGGTATGACCTTTGAAGCAGACAAGCTGGTGGAGCTTGCTGACATCTTGACAGCTTACATCTTAGATAATGATTTGGATTTGACTGGCAAAACAGCTCTGTATTTAGATGAGGAGCTGCATCTGCCAGAACTGACCCTGGATACACTCAAAAGCTTTGAAAAACTGGCTCCTTTTGGTATGGACAATAAGAAGCCGCTTTTTTACCTCAAGGATTTTAAAGTGGACAATGCTCGGACTATGGGAGCTGGCAATAACCATCTCAAGCTAAAAATTTCTCAACAAGATTCTACTTTTGAAGTAGTAGCTTTTGGGCAAGGAAGCCTGGCGACAGAGTTTGCCCAAACCAAGAATCTGGAGCTGGCTGTCAGCCTCTCTGTCAATAAATGGAATGGACAGACCAGTCTCCAGCTCATGCTGGTAGATGCTCGTGTGGACGGCGTTCAGCTTTTCAATATCCGCAGCAAAAATGCGACGCTGCCTGACAAGGTTCCAGTCTTGCGTTTCACAGAGGAGTTGCCAGATTTGACAAATAGCAGAGCGGTTGTGGTTTATGACCTGCCTGATGATTTGAAGGTCTTGAAGAAGATTCTTCAATCACAGGATTTTGAAGCGATTTACTTTAAGAATGAGATTGCCAAGCCTTACTATCTGACTGGTTATGGCAACCGTGAGCAATTTGCCAAACTCTACAAGACTATCTATCAGTTTCCCGAGTTTGATGTACGCTATAAGCTTAAGGATCTAGCAGCTTATCTGAAAATTGACCCAATTCTCTTGGTCAAAATGATTCAAATTTGAAGAGCTGGGCTTTGTCAGCATCAAAGAAGGCGTCATGACGGTCAATAAGGAAGCTGAAAAGAAAGAAATTGACAGTAGTCACATTTACCAAGACCTCAAGCGCCTAGTCAAAGAACAAGAACTCATGGCACTGGGAACTGTGCAGGAGATTTATAATTATTTGATGGAAGCAGACTGAAAATTGTTCAGCTAATCTCGTTAAAAAGTGAGTGTCTTGGACCTATGGCTCAGCATGTTAGGGAAAAGGAAGTTTCGCTCTTGGAACTAGTAGAAAAACGATTATAAAGAATAACCAACTCAATCCCAGCCTCAATGTGATGGTCTATGAATGGCTCAGACATGATTTTTCAGATTAAATAATAGATACCAATAAAAAGTAAGTTTTCTGTTACCATTTGGATGAAAAAAAGTGATATAATAGAGAGTAAAAAATTTTTTTGAAAGAAAGTATATCATGAATTTAAAAAGACTACATTGCAACAATCGAAAAATTATCCAAAGGAAGGCGTGACATTCCGTGATATCAGCCCATTGATGGCAGATGGAAATGCTTACAGTTACGCTGTTCGTGAGATTGTTCAATATGCGACAGACAAGAAGATTGACATGATTGTTGGACCGGAAGCTCGTGGCTTTATCGTGGGCTGTCCAGTTGCCTTTGAATTAGGAATCGGCTTTGCTCCAGTCCGCAAGCCTGGTAAGCTTCCTCGTGAGGTTATCTCAGCTGACTATGAAAAAGAGTATGGTGTTGATACCCTGACCATGCATGCGGATGCTATCAAGCCAGGTCAGCGCGTTCTAATCGTAGATGACCTTCTTGCGACTGGTGGAACAGTGAAAGCAACGATTGAGATGATTGAGCGTCTTGGCGGTGTAGTGGCTGGCTGCGCCTTCCTCATTGAGCTGGATGAGCTCAAGGGTCGCGAAGTTATCGGCGATTACGACTACAAGGTTCTGATGCACTATTAATACATAGTTTCTAGCTATATCTAGTTAGAGAAAAAGTATAATTGAAAACTATATCTCCTTTCAGTATAATGAAAGTACATTGGATAAACAAAGAATAGGCTGGAAAAGTATTTCCAAGCCTTTCTAACGATTGAAGGAGATATTTTCATGCCAATTAAGATTGATAAGAAACTGCCAGCTGTTGACATTTTAAGTTCTGAGAATATCTTTGTCATGGATGATGATAGGGCGGACCATCAGGATATCCGCCCTCTGAATATTCTGGTACTCAATCTCATGCCCCAGAAAATGGTGACGGAGACTCAGATACTGCGCCATTTGGCTAATACCCCGCTGCAGTTGACTATTGACTTCCTCTACATGAGCTCTCATCAGTCTAAAACGACACGTGCAGAGCATATGGAGACTTTCTATAAGACTTTTGATGAGGTTAAAAATCGCTATTTTGATGGCTTGATTATCACTGGTGCGCCAGTAGAACATCTGCCATTTGAATCAGTGGACTACTGGGAAGAGTTCCAGCAGGTGATTGAATGGTCCAAGACCCATGTCTTTTCGACTCTGCATATTTGCTGGGGAGCTCAGGCTGGACTTTACGCTCGCTACGGCGTGGACAAGCACCAGATGACGCGCAAATTATCGGGTGTCTATAGCCAGTCATCTGATAGCAGCAATCTGCTTTTTCGTGGTTTTGACGATGAGTTTTATGCACCGCATTCCCGTCATACTGAAGTTCTGAAGGAAGATATTGTCAATCTGACCAATCTGGAAATTCTCTCATATGGTGAAGATACGGGTCTCTCTGTATTGGCTAGCCGGGACTTGCGAGAGGTGTATAGTTTCGGTCATATGGAATACGACCGCGATACTCTATCCAAGGAGTATTTCCGCGATTTGAAGGCAGGGAAGAATCCACATATTCCAGAGAATTATTTCAAAAACGATGATGTCCATACGACACCGGCCTTGTGCTGGAGTTCGGCCGCGGCACTCTTTTTCAGCAATTGGGTCAATTATGCTGTCTATCAGGAGACACCTTTCGACTGGGAGAGCCCTGAAAATGATGTATCGTTTTTTGCTTATCTATAAGAGGTGACATGACTTATTTATCAGCTTTTAAATCGGGCAATCTTGTAATCCCGAGTGCCCTTCTTTTGCATTTTAAGGACATCTTTGATTCCAGCGATGATTTTTGGTCTGGCAGTTTTTCTATCTGCAAAATACGACTTCTCTAGAAGAGCTGGCGCCTAGTCAGATTGCTGAGCATGTTGGTAAGACTCTGTCAGAAGTCAATCGCTCTATGTCTCATCTGACTGAGAAAGGTCTCTTGCAGTATAAGACCATTGAGCTGAATGGAGAGACAGAGGTTATCTTTGATGCTTCACCGGCTTTAGAAAAGCTGGATGAACTGCTGGCAGCTAAAAGCGGTCATCAGACTGTGGCAAAGGCACCTCAGAATGTCTTGAAAGATTTGGTTGAGACCTTTCAGCAGGAGTTGGGCCGTCTCCTGACACCCTTTGAAATTGAGGACTTGACCAAGACTGTTCAAGACGACAAAACCAATCCTGACTTGGTCAAGGCTGCCCTTCGTGAGGCTGTGTTTAATGGCAAGGCCAACTGGAAGTATATTCAGGCTATCTTGCGTAATTGGCGCAAGGAAGGCATCACTACGCTTGCTCAGGTTGAAGCCAAACGGGAAGAACGTGAAGCAGCTAACCCTCAAAATGTGACAGTTTCAGATGATTTCCTCAATGCCATGAATTTGTGGAAGGACTGACTTTATTAGATTTATAGTGGCCTGTTAGATATGACAGGCCCTTGGTTTTATAAAAAAGGAGAAAAGTATGACCTATCAATTGCCAAAAGTTTGGTCTGCTGCGGACAGCGACCAAGGAAAATTTTCAGGTATCAATCAGCCTACTGCTGGCGCGCGCTTTGAGCAGAAGCTTCCTGTCGGTAAAGAGCCTTTTCAGCTATATTCACTTGGAACTCCAAATGGGGTCAAGGTGACGATTATGCTAGAGGAACTACTGGCAGCAGGGGTGACAGAGGCAGCCTATGACGTCTATAAGATCAGCATCATGGACGGCGACCAGTTTGGCTCAGATTTTGTGAAACTTAATCCCAACTCTAAGATTCCGGCCTTGTTGGATCAGTCAGGTCATAAGCCGATTCCTGTCTTCGAGTCAGCCAATATCCTACTCTATCTAGCAGAGAAGTTTGGAAAGTTGATTCCGTCAGATTTGGCTGGTCGGACTGAGGTGCTCAACTGGCTCTTCTGGCAGACTGGCGCGGCGCCCTTCTTGGGTGGCGGATTTGGTCATTTCTTTAACTATGCTCCAGAAAAGCTAGAATATCCTATCAATCGTTTTACCATGGAAGCCAAGCGACAGCTGGATTTATTGGACAAAGAATTAGCAAAGAAAGCTTATATCGCTGGAGATGACTACAGTATTGCTGATATTGCTATCTGGTCTTGGTATGGGCAGTTGGTGCAGGATAAGCTCTATCCAGGCGCAGCTGAGTTCTTGGATGCCACCTACTACAAACACCTATCTGCTTGGGCGGAGAAGATTGCAGCTCGTTCGGCAGTCCAGCGCGGTTTAGCTGCCGAGTATCAGGAAATTAAATAAATAAGTGTCGGGTGGGAACATCCCATCACCAAGTGGCGAGACAAAATCGGCTTATTAACAGGCTGATTTTTTCTCCGCTGCTTTTTTTATACCCTTAAAAATGATATACTGAATAGAAGAATGTTTAGAAAAGAGTAAGCAATGCAAAAAAAGACTATTTCCCAGCGCTTGGAGCGAGTGGCTGCTTTTGTGCCGGATGGGGCAAAGTTGCTGGATGTTGGGAGCGATCACGCCTATCTGCCTATTTACCTGATTCAGGAAGGACGGATTGAGAAGGCTCTGGCTGGAGAAGTGGTAGAGGGGCCTTTTCAGTCTGCCCAGAAAAATGTGGCAGAGCATGGGCTGACGGAGCAGATTGAGGTTCGTCTTGCCAATGGTCTGGCGGCTTTTGAAGCGGAAGATCAGATTGACACCATCGTTATAGCTGGCATGGGTGGTCGCTTGATTTCAGAGATTTTGGAAAATGGCAGAGCTAAGCTTGGAGCTATTTCCCGCTTGATTTTGCAGCCTAATAACCGAGAGGATGAGCTTCGCAGCTGGCTGGTATCTAGCGGCTTTCGCTTGCTGGCTGAGGATATCTTAGAAGAGGCTGGTAAGTTTTACGAAATCCTAGTGGCAGAAGCCGGCCAGCAAACTTTGACAGAGCAAGAAAAACGCTTCGGGCCTTTCCTGCTAAAAAAGCAATCGTCTGTTTTTCAGTTAAGATGGCAGAAAGAACTGAAGAAACTTGAAGGAGCTCTAGCCCATATCCCAGAAAAGAATCAGCTGGAACGCTCTGCTATGTCCCAAAAAATCGAAAATATCAAGGAGGTGCTCCATGTTAGCAAGTGAAATCATCACCCGATATGAAGCCTATTGCCCGCAAGAACTGTCCATGGAGGGCGACTTTTCAGGTCTGCAAATCGGAACTTTGGACAAAGAAGTTGACAAGGTTCTAGTGGCTCTGGATATTCGCGAGCAGACGGTGGCGGAGGCTATTGAGGCAGGTGCTGGACTGATTATCGTTAAGCATGCGCCTATCTTTCGCCCGCTCAAGGACCTAGTGGCAGATAAGGCTCAAATCAGATGATTTTAGACCTTATCAAGCATGATATTGCTGTCTATGTCAGCCATACGAATATCGATGTCGTGGAGGACGGGCTTAATGATTGGTTCTGCCAGCTTTTAGAGATTGAGGAGACAAGTTATCTTAGTCAGACGGGGCCAGATTACGGTATTGGCCGCGTGGGGAAGATTGCTCCTCAGACTTTTGGGGATTTTGCGGCTAAGGTCAAGGAAACTTTTGGACTAGATAGTTTGCGTCTGATTACTTATGATGAAACAGATCTCGAACGCATGATTGAGCATGTGGCTATTTGTGGTGGCAGCGGTCAGTCCTTTTATCCGGAAGCTATTGCCAAGGGAGCGCAGGTCTACATTACAGGTGATATTTACTATCATACAGCTCAGGAAATGCTGACAGAGGGGCTTTTGGCGCTGGATCCTGGACACCATATCGAGGTTCTTTTTACGGAAAAATTGAAAGAAAAATTTGAACTTTGGAAGACAGAAGAGGGATGGGAGATTGAGATTCTGGCTAGTCAGGCTTGGACCAATCCTTTCCGGCATATTTGAGAGGGAGCGACATGAAAAAAGTAGCAGTGATTGGAGCTGGGATTGTTGGCTCAACAGCCGCTTACTATCTATCCAAATCCCCAGATGTGGAAGTGACTGTCTTTGATGATGGCAAGGGGCAGGCAACCAAGGCAGCCGCAGGCATTATCAGTCCTTGGTTTTCCAAGCGTCGCAACAAAGCTTGGTACAGGATGGCGCGTCTGGGCGCTGATTTTTATCAGGATTTAATTGCGGATTTGAAAGCTGCTGGTATCCAGACAGACTTTTACCAACAGACAGGAGTTTATCTGCTGAAAAAAGACGAGAGCAAGCTACAGGAACTTTATGATTTGGCTGCTAATCGTCGTGAAGAGTCGCCCTTAATAGGGGACTTGAGTCTTCTCAGCCGTCAGGAAGCCCATGAGAAATTTCCAGACTTGCAAGGCTTTGAGCGACTTCTCTATGCTTCCGGCGGTGCCCATGTGGAGGGAGCACTCTTGACGGAGACGCTTCTGAAAGCTAGCAAGGCAGAGTTGGTTGAGAAAAAGGCAAGCTTGACAGTAGATGGAGAGCAACTTCTTGTGGACGGACACGACTTTGACTGTGTCATCTTAGCTGTGGGTGCTTGGATAGGAGAAATCTTGCAGCCACTGGGCTATAAGACAGATGTTCGGCCGCAAAAGGGACAGCTACGTGATTTTAAACTGGCTGAGCAGACGGATGGCTACCCAGTTGTTATGCCTGAGGGCGAGCTGGATATCATTCCCTTTCTGGCAGGCAAGGTCAGTGTTGGTGCCAGTCATGAAAATGATCAGGGCTTTGATTTGACAGTTGATAAGACGGTATTGAATCAGTTGCAGCAAGAAGCGGAAACTTATTTGCCGAGGCTGTCTAAAGCAGAGATTCTAGGCGAACGCGTGGGAACACGGGCTTATACCAGCGACTTTGCTCCATTCTTTGGAGCTGTTCCAAACTTGTCGAATGTTTACGCTGCCAGCGGATTAGGCTCTTCTGGTCTGACAACTGGCCCGCTTATCGGACGCCAATTGGCCCAGATGGCTTTAGGAGAAGCAGGGCTGCTGAATCCAGCTGACTATCCAATTGAACGGTATGTGAAGAAGGTTTGATATGACAGAAACTATTTTGAATTGGGTCAATATTTGTGTAAAAAAAGATGAAGAAATCCTACTGCTTAATCGCCAGCATGATAACTTTAAAGGGTGGATACAACCAGGCGGGAAGGTGGAGTTTCCAGAATCTTTTTTCGAAGCTGCAAGGCGCGAATTAAAAGAAGAAACGGGGCTGACTGCTCTAAACTTGGAATTGAAAGGGATTTCAGGCTTCACCAATCCAAGTAAAAAAGAACGGTATGTGTATTACGATTTTCTTTGTACTGCCTTTGAGGGGCAAGTCAGGGGAAACGATCATGAAGGGGAGCCCAAATGGTGGAAGATTTCGGAACTTGACCAAATAGATATGCAGGACGACATACGTGAACGTTTGCCTCTCTACTGGCGGAAAGGCTCTTTCGAGCGGATTCATTACTGGAATGAGGAAAAAGCACTGTATCGGGGAAACCAAGACGATTTTGTATGATTGATTTTAGAGGATAAGGAGAAGTTATGGATTGGTTACGATCGCAGCCTGTGGTTATGCAGGCATTCTTGGCTGGGCTTTTTACATGGGGGTGTACCATTGTAGGCTCAGCTGTTGTATTTTTCTTTAAACAGGTCAGTCGCAAGCTGCTGGATATTATGATGGGATTTGCGGCAGGCGTCATGATTGCGGCTTCCTTTTGGTCGCTTTTGGCACCGTCGATTGAGTATGCGGAAGTTTCTTATGGCAAGCTGTCTTGGCTTCCTGCAGCGATTGGCTTTTTAGTGGGAGGTTTTTTCCTGCGGTTGATTGATGCGGTGGTGCCTCACTTACACTTAAGCAAAGACATTTCGGAGGCTGAGAGTGTTCCTGAGCATAGCCGAAAGAAGCTCTCCAAGACTGCCCTGCTCTTTTTAGCCATTACCATTCACAATTTTCCAGGAAGGTTTGGCAGTCGGAGTAGCCTTTGGTGCTTTGGCAGCCAATCCTAGCCCAGAAGCCTTTGTCGGCGCGATTGGCCTAGCTTTGGGAATTGGCCTGCAGAACGTCCCAGAAGGAGCGGCTCTGTCCATTCCGATTCGAACAGACGGCAAGTCTCGGCTTAAAGCCTTTTACTGGGGTTCCATGTCTGCGATTGTAGAGCCAATTGGGGCTGTTCTAGGGGCAGTTGCTGTTATGGCCATGACGGCTATTCTGCCCTATGCCCTATCCTTTGCGGCGGGTGCTATGATTTTCGTGGTGGTAGAGGAGCTGATACCGGATTCGCAGACCAATGGCAATACAGATGTAGCGACTTTAGGTCTCATGGTGGGCTTTGTTCTCATGATGGTTTTGGATGTGGCTTTGGGGTGATAGCAACTTGGAATCAAATAGCGGAAGAAAGCGGAATTTCCGCTATTTTTCTTTTATTTAAGGGTAGTGAAAAGGATGACATCCGCTTTCAAAAATGGTAGAATAAGGAGAATACATTAAGAGAGGGAAACTCATATGAAAGGCATTATTCTTGCAGGTGGTTCTGGTACTCGTTTGTACCCATTGACCCGCGCTGCGTCAAAACAGCTCATGCCGGTTTATGACAAACCCATGATTTATTATCCACTGTCAACTCTTATGCTGGCTGGTATCAAGGACATCTTGATTATCTCCACTCCGACGGATTTGCCTCGTTTTGAGGATCTGCTGGGTGATGGCTCTGAGTTTGGTATCAAGCTCTCTTATGCAGAGCAGCCAAGTCCGGACGGGCTGGCACAAGCCTTTATCATTGGGGCCGATTTCATTGGAGATGACCGCGTGGCGCTGATTCTTGGGGATAATATTTACCATGGACCTGGTCTAAGTAAAATGCTCCAAAATGCTGCGGCTAAGGAAAAAGGAGCAACTGTTTTTGGCTATCATGTCAAGGATCCAGAACGCTTTGGTGTTGTAGAATTTGATGAGAATATGAATGCTATCTCCATCGAAGAAAAACCAGAACAGCCGCGCTCTAACTATGCAGTGACAGGACTGTACTTCTACGATAACGATGTTGTAGAAATTGCCAAGAACATCAAACCAAGTCCTCGCGGAGAACTGGAAATCACTGATGTTAACAAGGCTTACTTGGATCGTGGCGATTTGTCTGTTGAGCTTATGGGACGTGGTTTTGCCTGGTTGGATACAGGAACTCACGAAAGTCTCTTAGAAGCTGCTCAATATATCGAAACAGTTCAGCGGATGCAGAACGTTCAGGTGGCAAATCTAGAAGAAATTGCCTATCGTATGGGCTATATCACTAAAGAGCAAGTGCATCAATTGGCGCAGCCATTGAAAGAATGAGTATGGCCACTATCTCTTGCGCTTGATTGGAGAAGAATAAGAAGATGACGGAACAATTTTTTGATAAGGAATTAGCAGCGCGTGAGGTTCCTGGAATTCCTGGAATGCTGGAGTTTGATATCCCTGTTCGTGGGGACAATCGAGGCTGGTTTAAGGAGAATTTCCAAAAGGAAAAAATGCTGCCGCTAGGCTTTCCTGAAAGCTTCTTTGCAGAAGGAAAACTGCAAAATAATGTCAGCTTTTCTCGTAAAAATGTCCTGCGTGGTCTTCATGCAGAGCCCTGGGACAAGTACATCTCAGTTGCAGATGACGGTAAGGTGCTGGGATCTTGGGTAGACCTGCGTGAAGGTGAGACTTTTGGCAATACCTACCAGACAGTAATTGATGCCAGCAAGGGGATTTTTGTGCCACGTGGTGTAGCCAACGGCTTCCAAGTCCTTTCTGACACCGTTTCCTATAGCTATCTGGTGAATGACTACTGGGCTCTGGAACTCAAACCTAAGTATGCCTTTGTCAACTATGCAGACCCAGCTTTAGGCATCCAGTGGGAAAAACTTAGAAGCAGCAGAAGTCTCAGAAGCAGACAAGAACCATCCATTACTTAAGGATGTTAAAACCTCTAAGAAAAGAAGATTTGTAAAGAAGAATTCTTTTTCTGATTCATTAATCGATACTGAAATATATGATTTAGCTCAGCTCCTATCCGAGCAAAGCGAGTGGAAGAAATGATTGCCGCTGTGGTGTAAGTCATGTAACAAATTATTTAGTTTGTTACATGACAGGGGATTTTTGAGACATTAGGCTCAAAAATAAGCAATGAAACCGGAGGTTTGCTTGCGTCCCTACCACTTAAGGCAATTATAAAAAAGTTAAGGAATAAAAATGACTGAATACAAAAAATTATCGTGACAGGTGGAGCTGGTTTTTATCGGTTCTAACTTTGTTCACTATGTTTACAATAACTTTCCAGATGTCCATGTGACAGTACTGGACAAGCTGACTTATGCGGGTAATCGCGCCAATATTGAAGAAATTTTAGGCGACCGCGTTGAGTTGGTTGTTGGAGATATTGCTGATGCAGCCTTGGTAGATAAGCTGGCTTCCGAAGCGGATGCTATCGTTCACTATGCGGCAGAAAGCCACAATGATAACTCGCTCAATGACCCGAGTCCATTTATCCACACCAATTTCATCGGAACTTACACACTTTTGGAAGCAGCACGTAAGTACGATATTCGTTTCCACCATGTGTCGACTGACGAAGTCTATGGGGACCTGCCTTTGCGTGAAGATTTGCCAGGTCATGGCGAAGGACCAGGTGAGAAATTTACCGCTGAAACTAAGTACAATCCAAGCTCACCTTACTCATCAACTAAAGCAGCTTCAGACTTGATTGTTAAAGCTTGGGTGCGCTCATTTGGTGTCAAAGCGACGATTTCTAACTGTTCAAACAACTATGGTCCTTACCAGCACATCGAGAAGTTTCATTCCGCGCCAAATCACCAATATCTTGAGCGGTATCAAGCCAAAACTCTACGGTGAAGGAAAAAACGTTCGTGACTGGATTCATACCAATGACCATTCATCAGGTGTTTGGACGATTTTGACCAAGGGTCAAATCGGTGAAACTTACTTGATTGGTGCTGATGGTGAGAAGAATAATAAGGAAGTTCTGGAGCTGATTCTCAAGGAAATGGGACAGCCAGCTGATGCTTATGACCATGTGACAGATCGTGCCGGGTCACGACCTTCGCTATGCCATTGATGCCAGCAAGCTCCGAGATGAGCTAGGATGGAAGCCAGAGTTTACCAACTTTGAAGCAGGTCTCAAAGAGACAATCAAGTGGTACACGGACAACCAAGACTGGTGGAAATCTGAAAAAGAAGCAGTCGAAGCCAACTATGCTAAGACTCAGGAAGTGATTAAGTAAGAATAGGCTATCTATGATGAGCCTTGTAAAACTAACGCTATGTGATTGAGAGGCTGGGATTATCTGTCCCAGCCTTTTCTCACAGGATTGTTAGCTTTTTTTAATATGTTTGTTACAGAAAATTATGCAAAAATAGTGTAAAATAAGATAAATCCTTTCTGTGTTTTTTTAGCTAAAGGGATTTTCTCAAATTAAAGGAATACAAACATGAAAATGGTAAAAAGAGTAGTGGGAATTGCTTTGGTGCTGTTGCTTGCAGCGGTGCTGTTTCTGGTTCCTGCATCTGTTAATCAAAGTCAACAATTAAAGAATGTTCAAGGCAGTGCTTCCTGGATGAGTATTATTGAGCCAGCTTTGAGCAACGCCAATGTGACGGCTCAGGGAGTTAGCACGGAAGTTTCTCTCAATAGCGTCCAGCTTAATCAGGTGCTCAAGTCTTCTCTGACTGACTCTGAGAATCAGGAGCTGCTGAACAGTGTTTACAGTATTGAAGGCAATAAGCTGCGCATCCAGTATCCAGTCAAACTGCTCTTCATTGGCAGTAAGCTGGACCTAGAGGTGGATGTGACGGTGAGGGATAATGTCTTGCACATCACAATTGATAGTGCCAAGCTAGGCTCTCTTCCTATCCCTAAATCTTGGGTGACAGGCATGCTGAAGCAACAAATGCAGGCCTCTAATTCATCTATCACAACGGAGGGAGATAGTTTCCTTCTAGCTCTGCCGCAGAGTCAATTCAGCATTAACAAAATCAGCTTCCAGAACGGAGCTGCTAAAATCCAGTTCAGCATGGGTTATGGAATCTAAAAAAGAAAACTTCATTTGAGGAAGAAGTCTTCCGAATCAAATGGAGTTTTTATACTATTATTTGAGAAATAGCATTGTGAGGGAGAAAAGATGCCTATTCCTAATATCCAGCAAGAGGAGCTGATTATTATTGATGACAATCTGCGTTTGCGGGCCTATGATGGTCAGTTTGAACTAGCCTTGGACTGGTACCAAGATCCAGATATGATTTATATGATTGATGGCAGAAGAGACCCCTATTCGTCGGAGCGAGTTCAAAGGATGTATGAATATCTTGCTAGGCAAGGTGAAGTGTATTTTATTGAGGTTTGGGAGCAGGAGTGCTGGCTGGCCATTGGGGATGTGACCTTTTGGCAAGATGATTTGCCTATTATCATTGGAAATGCGGACTACCGTAGGAAAGGAGTTGGCAAGAAAGTTCTTTCTGCTTTGATACAGCGCGCACGCAATCTAGGCTATCAAAAACTAGCAGTTCAAGAAATTTATGATTTCAATCAGCCCTCTCGCAGTTTGTTTGAGTCGCTTGGTTTCTATCCAACTCTTGCTAGGGAGAAAGGGCAGGTCCTATACACTTGATTTGACCTTGTCCCATAGCGCAGATCCAGCCCAGTCAGTTCTACCTTTCACGGGAAAAGCTGGACAGGATTTGTATTGATTTTGACCAACAAGAACTTGAAGCTTTACCTGTCAAGCGCATGGATGGAAAAGTTTTCTTTACTGATGGACATAGCAGAGCCTTTAAGGCATATCAGGCTGGCCTCTCTCATATTCCCATCTATTATGATAGGGACGAGCTTAACTGGGATCTTTTTATCAATACTGTGTTCAGGCTTGTCAAGAAAGAGGTATCTTCTCGATAGCTGATTTACAGAACCGCATCTTGTCCAAGGAAGACTATCAGACCAAATGGCTTGATTGGTGTAAGAGAGAAGCTGGAAAATTTGATAAGAGCTGATATCGCGAAGCTCTTGTGTTATAATAGATAAAGGAAATCAATATATTAAATCAGAGGTGAGATGATGCTTTATGAATTTTGTGCGGAAAATGTAACCTTGTTAGAAAAGGCTATGAAGGCTGGGAGCCCAGCGGATTGAGCTCTGTGATAATCTGGCTGTCGGTGGTACGACGCCCAGCTATGGCGTGATTCAAGCAGCAGTTGACTTAGCCAAGCCTTACGGTGCGACTGTGATGACCATGATTCGGCCTCGAGGGCGGTGATTTTGTTTACTCGGATCTTGAAATTGAGATTATGCTGGCAGATATCCAAAAAGCCAAGGAAGCCGGCAGTCAGGGAGTGGTCTTTGGTGTCTTGACGGAGAAGAACGAAATAGATGTTTCGAAGATGCAGCGCCTGCTGGAGGCTTGCAAGGGACTGGAAGTAGTCTTCCACATGGCTTTTGATGCCATACCGGCTGAATACCAGTTTGGCGAAATGGACTGGCTGATTGAGAACGGTGTCCAGCGAATTTTGACCCACGGAGGACCTGACAGTGAGCCGATTGAGGAGCATTTTGCTTGGCTGGATGAATTAATCGAGCATGCTGCTGATCGGATTGATATCATGCCGGGCGGTGGCATTCATCTGGGCAATCGTCAGCAAATTATAGACAGTCTGGCAGTTGACCAGCTGCATGGAACTAAAATTGTATTTTAAGGAGGAGTAAGCTGCGCTAGCAGCTGCTAAGTAGATGTTGGAACTATTTGAAAAATACAAGGCTAATCCAGATAAGCTTCAGACTTACGGTTTTAAGGAGTCTGATGGAGCTTACCATTTCTCGCAGAAGATTATGAAGGGTGACTTTCGCTTGGAAGTGACTATCAGAGATGGGAAGCTAGACTATCAGGTTTTTGACTGTGATACTGATGACGCCTATCTGCAGGTCAAGATGGAGCAGGTGACGGGTGAGTTTGTCGGTCAGGTTCGTGAAGCTTGTCAGGCAGCTCTGCTGGCTATCCGTCAGCACTGTTTTGATGAGGTTGGCTTTCTCTATGAGCAGAGTAAGCGACTGCGGGATCATGCGGCTGAGGTTTATCAGGGGCAAATAGAGTACCTCTGGGAGAAGTCTTCCAGAAAGAGCTCGACCAAGGCTGGGGTTTTCCGCCACCAGGACAGTAAAAAATGGTACGGAGCTTTTCTGACCACAGACTGGTCTAAGTTTGAAGCAGAGCGAAGCGGCGCTATTGAGGTGCTGAAATGTTAAGAATGACCATGTGGCAGAGCTGATTCAGAAAAAGGGGATTTACCCTGCCTTTCACATGAATAAGAAATATTGGCTCAGTCTGCCCTTGGATGATACCCTGAGCGATCAGGAAATCTTTGATTTACTGGCTGTTAGTTACCAGCTGACCAGTAAAAAATAGAATCGAAGCACAGCGCTCCAATCCGCTGTGTTTCATTTTTCCTCAAAAAACAGTATAATAAAAAGACTAGTAAGAATAGGAGAAATTATGAACCTCATTAGAAAATTAGCCTGGTTTTTTAAGTTGGAAAAACGGCGCTATATCATCGGTATCTTGGCCTTGTCCTTGGTCAGTGTCTTCAATCTGATACCGCCCAGAGTCATCGGTCAGGTTATTGACCGAATTGCTAGCAAACATCTGACTTCTCAAGAGCTGCTCCTTAATTTGCTGTTGCTAATTGCTTCAGCTTTTATCATGTACGGCCTGCGCTATGTCTGGCGCCTTTATATCTTAGGGACGTCCAATAATCTGGGACGGATTCTGCGCTCTCGATTGTTCGAGCACTTTACTTACATGTCTCCCTCTTTTTATCAGAAATACCGTACAGGGGACTTGATGGCTCATGCAACAAACGATATCAATGCAGTTGTCAGTCTGGCTGGTGGTGGAGTCATGTCAGCTGTGGATGCTTCTATTACAGCCCTGGTGACACTGCTAACTATGTTTTTCGTTTTGGACTGGCGGCTGACTTTGATTGCCATTGTGCCCATGCCCTTCTTGTCATGGGGCACAGGCTTGATTGGTCGAAAAAATCATGAAAGTTTTAAGGCTGCTCAAGAGGCATTTTCGGATTTGAACAATAAGGTTCAGGAGAGTGTTTCAGGGATTCGAGTGACCAAGTCCTTGGCTATCAGGAGGCGGAGACTCAGTCTTTTGCCAAGACCAATCAGGAGGTCTACGAAAAAAACGTTTTGGCTGCCAAGTACGATTCTCTTTTTGACCCCTTGGTTTTGCTTTTTATCGGTCTTTCTTATGTTTTGACCTTGATTTTCGGTGGAATTTTTATCTCCCAAGGGCAGTTTCACCATAGGAGAGTTGGTTACTTTTATCACTTATCTGGATATGCTGGTTTGGCCGCTGCAGGCTACAGGCTATCTTTTTAACATCGGCCAGCGAGGTGCTGTTTCCTATGAACGGATTGAGAAACTGCTGGCTCAGGAGTCAGATGTCAAGGAAGCTGAACAACCCCTCTCTCATGCGGAAAATGGTCGATTGGATTATGACATTCAGAAGTTTTCTTATGCAGAGGAGACTAGTTTATCGGATATTCATTTTTCCATTGAGCAAGGACAGACATTGGGAATTGTCGGTCAGACGGGCTCAGGGAAGACCACTCTTCTGCGCTTGCTGCTGCGGGAGCAGGATATCCAGGAGGGGGCTATCTATCTGAATGGCCATGATATCCGAGAGTACCGCCTCAAAGACTTGCGCCGTCTCATCGGCTACGTACCACAAGAACAGATGCTCTTTGCTCTGTCCATTCGGGACAATATCCGCTTTACTAATCCCCAGCTGACAGATAGTCAAGTTTTAGCTGCCGCTCAACTCTGTGGTGTATATGAGGATATTCAGGCTATGCCAGAGGGGCTGGATACGGTTGTCGGTGAGCGGGGCTTGTCCTTATCTGGCGGTCAGAAGCAGCGCTTGTCAATGAGTCGGGCTATTATTACCAATCCTGAAATCCTGATTTTGGATGATTCCCTGTCGGCTGTTGATGCCAAGACGGAGCACCTGATTTTAGAAAATCTAAAGTCTGAGCGTTCTGGCAAGACAACCATCATCACAGCTCATCGGCTGTCAGCCTTGGTGCATGCAGACCTGATTTTAGTTATGGAAGAGGGGCGGATCAAGGAGCGGGGCACTCACCAAGAGCTATTGGAGCAAGAGGGCTGGTATGCCCAGACTTATCACAATCAGCAGCTGGCAGAAAGCTTGAAGGAGGAAGATTAATATGAAAAAGAAAGCAACTTTTCATCGCCTCCTAGGCTATATGTGGCGCTACAGGATAGTGAGCAGCATGGCCTTGTTCTTCATTCTGCTGACGACTCTGGTCACAACGGCATTGCCGCTTCTGGCCCGCTATTTTATTGATCAGTTTATCGGCCGTAACCAAGCCTGGGCTGGCCTGCCTTTGCTGGCTCTTTACTATGGCCTTTTCCTCTTGCGGGTACTTTTTACCTTCTTGGGAAAGTATTTCTTTGCGCGTGTGGCTCAAAGTGTGGTTAGGGATTTGCGACAGGAAAGCTTTGCCAATATCCAGCGTCTGCAAATGGCTTATTTTGATAGGACGCCAGCTGGTGCTATCGTTTCCCGCCTGACTAATGATACTCAGGCAGTCGCAGATATGTTCAGTGAGATTTTTTCTAATTTTTGAGCTCCTTGCTGATTTTAGTTGTTACTTTGAGCGCCATGTTTGCCCTCAACTGGCAATTGACCCTGATGATTGCTCTCTTTTTGCCTCTGATGGCAGCCTCTATCTTGCTCTATCAGCATCTATCCAATCGTCAGCTGAAGCAGGTTCGGAATAAGCTCAGTGATTTGAATGTCAAGCTATCTGAGAGTATTGAAGGGGATGCGGATTATCCAAGCTTTTGGGCAAGAGAAGCGCTTGCTGCGGGAATTTGAAGAAATCAACGGTCAGCATTTAGGCTTCACCAATCGCTATCTCAATATCAACAGTCTCTTTCTGAGACCGGCCATGTCACTGCTGAAAATCTTGGCTTATGGAGTGATTCTGATTTACTTTGGCTTGACTTGGCAAGTGGCGGGAATTACGGCTGGTATTATGTATGCCTTTTATCCAGTATGTCAATCAGCTTTTTAATCCTTTGATTGATGTTATGCAGAATTACTCTGTTTTACAGACATCTATGGTTGCTGCGGAGCGGGTTTTTGAAATCATGGACCGCACTGACTACGAGCCTGAGCAGGCTAATCTAAACTTGCAAATCCAAGATGGCAGCATCGAATTCAAGCATGTTTCCTTTTCTTATGATGGAAAGCGAGATGTTTTGCGGGATATCTCCTTTTCTGTCAAAAAAGGCCAGACGATTGCCTTTGTGGGCTCGACTGGCTCTGGCAAGTCCTCTATTATCAATCTTTTCCTGCGTTTTTATGAGTTTGAGCGGGGACAGATTTTGATTGATGGCCGTGATATTAAAGACTATAGTCAGGCGGAGCTGCGGCGAAAGATTGGCCTTGTTTTGCAGGATCCCTTCCTTTATCACGGTACCGTTGCTTCCAATATCCAGCTTTACCAAGAGCAGCTGACGCGAGAAGAAATTATAGAAGCGGCTAAGTTTGTAGATGCTCATGGCTTTATCAGTCAGCTGCCTCAAGGCTACGATGCCCCTGTGACTGAGCGGGGAGCGACTTTTTCCAGCGGTCAGCGGCAGCTTCTAGCCTTTGCCAGAACCATCGCCACCAAGCCTAAAATCTTGATTTTGGATGAGGCGACAGCCAATATTGATTCGGAGACAGAAGAGCTGATTCAAGCCTCACTGAGAAAAATGCGGCAGGGCCGGACAACCATTGCCATTGCCCACCGATTGTCTACCATTCAGGATGCCGACTGCATCTATGTCTTAGATAAGGGCCGCATTATCGAATCCGGCAGCCACGAAGAATTGCTAGCTCAAGATGGCACCTATAAGAAAATGTACCAACTGCAGGCTGGGATGATGGAGTCTTGAAAAGCCTGATTATAAATGAAAGGTGTAGAATTCCAAATGAATTCTACACCTATTTTAAATAGTCTTTTAATTTCTCTAAATTTTCTTCTAAGTTATCGTAAGGCAGCTTGGCATACTGGTAAGGGCAGCTAGCAAGGTAGCTCTGTTCAAAGAAGTCAAGCGGCAGGCTGCTGTGTTTGAGAGCACTGACGGAAGAAAGTGACCTCAAGTCTAACAGAATGCCGTCCTTTGGTCAGATAGCTGGCTAGCGGCAGCTGAGCTTGCTCTAGTAGTATCTGCGCTTTTCTTGCTTCCTCTTCTTGAAGCTGCAGCAGCGCCAGCCTATTTTTTTCAAACATGAGACTGTCGATGTAGAGCGATAGAGCCTTCTGCATGATGAGGTTGCTGTCATAGTCCACGGCGCTTTTGTAAGCGATGAAGGTCTTTTGAATCTGGGGCGGAAGGAGCAGGGCGGTAATCCTCAGGGCTGGGAAAAGGCTGGTTGAAAAGGACTTGATGTAGATGACCCGCTGACTATTGTCTAGATAGTGAAAGGTCAGCTCTCGCCGGCTATCAAAGTCTGATAGATAGTCATCCTCTACAATATAGACATCATAGAGCTGGGCTAGTCGAAGAATCTCTTCCTTGTCCTGCCGACTGTAGGAGTGGCCCAAGGGATAGTGAAAACGCGGAATAGTGTAGAAAAACTTGATCTTTTCCGCTTTGAAAAATCCTCTCAAGTTCTTGCAGATTAATCCCTTGTGGTGTCCTTTCAATGGTTTCATAAGGAAGTTTTTGTGCTAGCAGAAGATCATTAATCCGATGGTAGGTCGGCTGCTCCACCAAGATTCGCTCTTTTTGATTGGGAAAGTCAATCTGTGAAAGGATATAGAGGGCCTGCTGGGTGCCGGAAGTCAGTACCAGCTGCTCCCTAGAAGCATAGACAGCAGAGTCCAACATTAGCTTTTGCACAGAGCGGCGCAGATCCTCCAGTCCTTCCTGCTGAGGGTAGTAGTTGAAGAGATAATTCTTCCCGGCCGATCAGAGTTTCATTCACACAGAGGCGGAAATCCTCATAGGCTTGGTGGCGGTCATCCCTCACAGGCAGCTCCAAATCCTGCTTTTCTTCCTGAGCATTCTCCAGCACATAGTAGCCGCTTTTGGGAACGGCATAGATGTACTTCTGATACTTGAGCTCAATCAGAGCCTTCTGCGCAGTATCCTTGCTGCAGTGATAACGCTCTGCAAGCTTTCGGACAGAAGGGATTTTCTGACCAGTTGCCAGTTTTCCCTCTTTAATATCCTTAGTAATCTTATCAACGATGCGTTGGTATTTTGCTTTAACCATGAAAACTGTCCCCATACAGATTTGATTTTTTCATATTGTAACTCATTTTCAGATATTTTACAATAGAGAGCAAGTAGGAGGAGTCATGAAAACAAAAACAGTTATTCTGGCCACAGATATTTCTGGCTTAGGTAAGGTTGCTGCAACAGCTGCCCTGCCGCTCTTTGCAATTTGCCAGCTAGAGGTGGCCCTCTTGCCAACCATGATTTTATCGTCCCATACAGGCGGTTTTCCAGACGTCTATATAGATGATTACACGCATGGGATGCTTGCTTTTTTGAAACAATGGCAGAGCCTAGAGTTCGACTTTTTAGCTTTGGTAACAGGATATTTGAAATCTGACATACAGGTGGAAAATTTGCTGCGCTTTAAAAAGGAAAAAAGCTTGCCCCTTATCGTGGATCCTATCATGGGGAGACAAGGGGACTTTTTTTATCAGGGATTTTCAGATGCCCATCTAGACCATATGCGTCGCCTCTGCCAACATGCCGATTTGGTTCTGCCCAATTTGACGGAAGCCTGTTTGTTGTTGGAGGAATCCTACGAAGATAGCTTTATCAGAAGATAGATGGGAGGACTATAGCAAGCGTTTGGCTGAGTTAGGACCGAGCAAGGTCTTGCTAACTGGCTTGCCCATGAAAGAGAAGCAGATTGGTGTGGCCTATTTTGATGCGGCAACAGAGGAGTTTAACCTCTTTTCTAGTCCAGCTCTGCCCCAGCAATTTTTTGGAACGGGTGATATATTGACGACACTTGTAGCTGCGGCTTTTGTTCAGGGGTCGACATCAAACAAGCCCTGCCGGTGATTTTGAAATTTATTGAAAAGAGCTTGGCACTTTAGCTTTAAAGAGCAAATAGATCCAAAGAAGGGCGTTTTTTACCAGCCCTATCTAGGAGAGCTTTTCGCTGATTTTCAAGCCTTAATGGAGGAAAAAGATGAAGAAACAAACACTTGATTTGCAAACCTTAACCATGATTAGTTTATTTGCTGCTTTGATTTTTCTGAGCATTCAGTTTTTTAAAATTCCTGTCGGAGCTCAGTTTATTCACTTTGGAAATGCACTGGTGGTAGTGGGCTGTCTGATTTTTGGCAGTAAACTCGGTTTTTTAGCGGCTGCTATTGGACTGGGAATATTTGACTTGCTAAATGGTTATGCAGCGGAAATCCCAGTCATCTTGTTAGAAGCACTTGCGGTGGCCGTGGTGATTCATTTTCTGTATGAAGGACTTTTTCAGAGAAAGGATAAACTAAGAAATATTCTTGTGACAGCAGTAGCAGCTGCTTTGGTGAAGATTGTGCTCAATATCTTTAAGTACACTCTGACAGGAACACTGTTTGGCGGGAGTAGTTTACCAGCAGCCTTTTTGCTGGCAGTAGCTGAGATTACTGGTACATTTGGCTCCAGTCTAGCCACAGTCATCGCTGTCCCAATCTTATATCCAATCTTTAAGCAAGTCAGAAAAGCGCACAAGCAAAGAAGTCCTCTGGAAAAGCAGGGATGAATCAATAATCAGCATAAACAAAGAAACCGTCTGAGAATCCTCAGACGGTTTTGTATTTTTCTTACATAAAATAAACGATAGCAAGGTATTGCAGGGCAGAGGCCGCTAGAATGAAAAGGTGCCAAATCATGTGGAAGTAGGGCTTCTTTTGAGCATAGAAGCCAGCTCCTACAGTATAGCAGAGGCCACCAGCCAGCATGAGTCCCCAGAAGACTGGTCCGGTTTGACCGATAATCTGCGGAATGATAAAGACCACCAGCCAGCCCATAATCAGATAGAGAGCCAAGCTGAATTTTTCATTGACCTTCTTAGCGAAAATCTTATAGAGAATGCCAAAGATGGTCGTGCCCCACTGGATAGCAATGATGAGATAGCCAAACCAGTTATTCATCAGCGACAGCACGACTGGCGTGTAGCTGCCAGCGATGGCGATATAAATCATGGAGTGGTCGATAATGCGCAAGATATACTTGTGGGTCGAGCCATAGGACATAGAGTGATAGACGGTTGAAGAGAGGAACATGAGAAAGAGGCTGATAACAAAGATAGAAGTTCCGACAGCAGCCACCAACCCGTGCCCTTCATAGCTATAAATGGCTGAGATAGGCAGCAGAATCAGCATCAGAACAGCCCCTACCGCATGGGTAACAGCGTTGGCAATTTCCTCTCCGAAAGGATAGTTTTTTACTGAGTTTAAGCGCGTAGTTCAAGGTTTTCTTCCTCCTCATTTGGTACTTGGATTAGGGATAAGGTCTTTTGATAGAGTTTGACCGTCTGGCAGGCTGTGGAAATGATGGGTGCCACCTCTAGCTTATTGCCATTCATGTAGTCAACGAAGTCATCATAGAGTTCTCGCGAATCTGCTTCTTTATGCAGCATATTTAAAGTAGCTGAAATTTCCTGGATAGAAAAGACCGTTTTTAAGGTCGTAATGGCAATCAAGCGAGCTACCTGACGGCGTTGATATTTTTTCTTGACCGGCTTGGCAATATAGCCATGCTTGACATAGTTGTTAATCATAGAAGCGGTCAGTCCCTTGTCAGCAGCTGAAATGGAAGAGCCACAGACATTGTTTACATAGAGCAGGACTTGGTCCAAATATAGCTCCAGTTCTGGTAATTCGTCCCACTTGGGAAAAACTTGTTGAGCGTTCAAATCTTTATCACTTTCTTATCTAGTCTTTATAACTAGATGATAACATCTCTGTAAATCAAAGTCAAGCAAAAAATAGAATGTCCCATTGAAATTTGATATAATTTTAAAAAAAGAAGAAAGGGAGGTTTTCAGATGAAAAAAACAAACAATCTTTGATATGGCAGCCTTCCTAGGCAGTCTGATTTTTTGGTCTTGGCTCTATATGCGCTTTTTTTATGCCTATGTAGCCGTCGTCTTTTACAAGAATCAGCCAGAGTGGAACCTGCTGATACCAGCTTCTATCATCCTGACTTTGACAGCCATTAGCTCGCTTTTTATCCGCGGCCTCTATAGTCGGCACATTCCTCGTTGGCTGGTGCTAGCTAGTTACACTCTCTATTTTCTCATTCTATTCTATGCCCTCTTTTTGAAAAATATCGGCAGGCAGGGCTTCAGTCTAGACCTGCAGTCTTTTACCTATAATTGGATTTATGGAGATAAGCTGGTACCCACCATGAATATCATTATGTTCATTCCGCTGGGCTTTCTCTGCAAGCTGTCATGGAAACATGTGGCTTATTTTACCTTGGCTATCAGTCTGGTTGAGGGGAGCCAGTATCTCTTTCATCTTGGTATTTTTGACTTGGGTGATATCTTGACTAATCTGCTAGGCTTCATCATCGGCAGCTATCTACTAGAGACAGCCTTGGGTAAATGGGTTGTCCGCCATATTCACTAAATGAAAGAAGGAAACTATGAAAATTCTTATCCCAACTGCCAAAGAGTTGAATCTAACTGCGTCATCTGCAACTCCTAATCCACTTTCAGCACAAACTCAGGCTGTGTTGGATGAGTTGGCAACCATGTCAGTAACTGACTTTGGCATCATTTTATAAAATCTCCTCAGAAAGAGCGGAGGTAGAGTGGCAAGCCCTTCAGGCTTTGCGAGAAGGAACTGCGCAGGATGCTCCAGCACTTTATCTTTTTGATGGCCTCATGTACCGCCATATCAAGAGGCAGGACTATACCAAGGAGGAAAGTCAGTATATCGAGAAGCATCTTGCCATCACATCAGCGCTTTACGGTGTCATCCCAGCCCTGGAGCCCATAGCGCCCCATCGCTTGGACTTTATGATGCCACTCAAGTTAGATGGGAAGAGTCTCAAGGCATTTTGGAAAGAAGCTTATGACCAGGCTCTGGCAGAAGAGGAGGTGATTTTCTCCCTCCTGTCCAGCGAGTTTGAAACAGTCTTTTCCAAGGAAATTCGCCAGCGCATGATAGGCTTTAAGTTTCTGGAAGACCGAGGCGGCAAGCTAAAAGTCCATTCGACCATTTCTAAAAAAGCGCGTGGTGAGTTTTTAACAACTCTAATAACTAACCAAGTAACAGAAGTCGAACAGATGAAGAAATTAAACTTCGCAGGCTTCACCTACCGACCTGATCTATCTAGTGAACAAGAGCTGGTTTATGTGAAGGAAGTGTGAAAAGAAAAGTCAAGTCTGATACTATTTCCGCTCAGAATGCTATCAGTGAATTGGTTGGAGTAGATACAAGCGGCAGGCAAAATCAGCAGGTAGAGTTCAGCTATACTACAGAGATTGCTGGGATGGAAGCAGGCCGTCAGGCATGCAATCAAAAAGTAAAATGTTAAAAATGAAAAACTATTATAAAAACAAACCAACTCAAGCTTTCTTAATGCTCATAGTTCTTATTTGGTCAGTATACGAGATTGGTGCGACTAGTTTAGCTAACAACTCGGCCTTGACCAAGGAATTCATGCATAGTCGGTATGTTATGGTTTGGCCAATAGTAGATAGAAAGGCGAATCTATACCACTATGCGGAAGAATGGACTAGTAACATCTTGGATGGCATTATGCATCTAGACTATGAAAATATAAAAATGACCTGTTACCCTAGTAAATATGATGATCAGGTTTCCGCTGAATACAATCGGATTCCTAATAAGGAAAATTATGCGATTTCATTTCCTTTAGACGGGTCGTTGTCCAAATCAAATTTTTCGACATTAGACACTAGATACTATCTAATATCAAAGAATGCAGCTATTGTGGAGCAAAAGACAGGCAAGACTATTGAGGAATTAACCCATGAGATAGGGTATGCAAGGGAGGAGTTTTTGTCTGCTCTTGGTAAGATGAAAATCCTTCGTTTAGTCTATTTGATTCTTCGTATGATAGTACTGTTGCTATGTATCATGTTGTCGGGTCAGCGGAGAAAAAGGAAAGAAAACGAAATCTTACAGAATGGATAGAGCTCCAAGATGGTATGACGACTATAAGGAGATTTACAAATGACCTTGAAAAAACAATGGAATTGGAATTTAGGTTGTAGTTTATTGCTTGTTGGAGTTCTGGCATCTGCTTTTCTCTTTTATTTATGGGCACAAAATCTTGGTAAATATACCCTACAACCTGGACAGTCGATCAGCCTAACGGTCAATCCTCGGATACAGGATGTGGAATATTATTCAGAGTTAATTCTAAAGAAAAAAATGATAAAAATAAACTAGAGTTAAATGGCAGAGAGTATTGGTCTGTAAGTGGTAGTGAGTTACATTATGATTTAAGTAATCAAAAATGTGTTCAAATGGGTCAGAGATGAGTCAGGGAGAGTTGACTGAATCTTATGTAGAAAAATAGTGATTCAGCTGATATTTATATAGAAAAATCAAATTTAATTATTCAGTATCAAGGAGAAAAAAAGTTTTTGACGTCACGAATAACAAACCCTATACTATCACCATCACCAATGTAGACGACAAGACAGCTCACTTTGAAGCTCAAGTGGTGGACAAGTAAGGTAAAGCGTTGGCAACAACTTAGAATTAGCAATCAAGTTACAGACCGACTGCCTAAAGAGCGTGACTACCTGATAGCTACTCTAGCCTCTGGAGAACTCATGTAAGAAGCTTGTACAGCAGGTGGACAATTTATCAAGCATGGCAAAAGATGGGATTTCTTATGGAAACCAGATACGGATGAGCATAAAAAATCAAAAGAAGATTTTTATGATTATTTGAAGCGAGGAGAAGATAAAAATGTCGGTACGTAAAAAAATAATAAGCATCCTACTTTTGATAATAGCTGCTTTTGTCATTTGGTTGCTCTTTGGGCCTGATGATAGACCTGAACCAGATTTTTCTTCTGCCAATAAAATTGAATTACTGGCAAGTATTCTCGCAGGTAACAACGAGGATATTATCCGAGATGCAGGCTATGGAATTCCGGATGACCCGGTGATTCGCCGATGGGGGATAAATAAACTTAAAATACCTGGGAAATTAAACTTGGATGTGCGCCCGCCAACTAGTTTGGAAGACAGTGAGCTTCTAGTTCTTTTTTCCGTTACAATTAATGGTAAAGAAACAGATGTAGCGTTTTTCTTAGATAAAAAATTGAATTTAATTGATTCGAGTTATGATTCTATAGAGAAAAGATGGTACTGGGGAAAAAATTGAAATAGATGAGACTCAAGAAAAAGAGCTACTACATCAGGTTCAAACAGAATTGAATCAGTTCTTTGAAAAAATGAAACAGCAACTAGCTTCTAAATAAAATGTGAGATATTGCGAACAGGGAATAGTGAAGCCTTTCTTGTAGAGCATGGCAAAACTGTTGAAGAGGAAAAATCAGGAATACTTTTTCGACTATTTAGAAAGAGTGGCTGATACAAATGTTCATTAAATTCAAACGCTATAAATACCTGACTATTGTTTTGTCCTTACTTCTAATTCTCATTCCTTCTTATTTTGCTTATGAGCGTTATCAATATGACACTTTTAAGCATGCTTATGAACAAAAAACATTTTATGAACAACTAGATCTCTTGAAGTGATTGAATGAAGAAGAACCGATTATTCGTTTCGTTTAATTTACATAATTGGGGAGAAGTAAAATTTAGAGATGTTTGGAAAACAGAATAGGGAAACTGATGCTAAGATTAGCTTACTTCAGAATTATTTCAAAACAAAACCCGTTCAATCTTTCTTAATGCTCATTTTGCTTGTTTGGTCAGTATATGAGATTGGTGCGACCAGTCTGGCTAGCAACTCGTCTTTGGCCAAGGAATTCATGCATAGTCGGTACGTTATAGTTTGGCCAATGGTAGATAAAAAGGCAAAACTATACCACTTTGCGGAAGAATGGACTAGTGACATCTTGGATGGAATTATGCATCTGGACTATGAAAATGTTAGAATAACTAGTTTTCCTAAAAAATGGGATAGTGAAGTTGAAATATACTATGCTCTGTCTGAAGATAAGTATGCTGATAGAGTATATTTTTTCTTAGATGAACCAATTTCCAAAGCCTATACCACAAGTTTAGAGAAAAATATTATTTGATTTCAAAGAATGCAGCTGTTATTAAAGAGGAAACAGGCAAAACGGTTGAACAGTTAGGTCAAGAAGTGGGACATGCAAGGGAGGAGTTTTTGTCTGCTCTGGGTAAGATGAAAATTCTTCGTTTGGTCTATTTGATTCTTCGTATGATTGTATTGTTGCTATGTATCAGGTGGTCGGGTCAGCAGAGAAAACGGAAAGAAGATGAAATCTTGCAGAATGGATAGAGTCTTTAAAGGATACAGAATTTATAAGGGAAAATAAAGAATGATAACTTCAATAATTTTTATTGCTTCTCTTTTTATACTTTTGTACCGCTTTAAAAGCCGGCGTTCAAGGATTATTATTGGCCTGCTGTATAGTTTGTTTGTTGTCTGGTACGTTCAGGCAATTTTAAACTACGGCAAATTTACTCTGCAATCAGGTCAAGGCGTTGAATTAAGAGTGTCTCCAAATACGAATCAGCTTGAATATAATTCGGAATTGATTTTAGATAAAAAAGATGATGCTAAATTAAAATTATCGGGCCGAAAAGGCTGGGGGATGAAAGGAAGTAATACGGTTTATAATGTTGAGAAGCAGTCAATAACTGAGATTATTATTTCTAAAGATGGAACAGAGCGCAAAGACTTACCGAATGATAAGAGTAAAAGTATCTATTTAGAGAGTGATGGAATAGTGGTTCAAGGGGAAATAAAGGAAGTATTTGGGGTGACGGAAGTAACCCCCTACACTATCACCATCACCAATGTAGACAACAAACCGGCTAAATTTGAAGCTCAGGTGGTGGACAGGTAATAATCTTGGTTAGGAGAAGAAATGCTGAGACCTAAAAACATACTAATTTTTATTTGTTCTGTTGCTTTTCTAGTCAGCGGAATTAAACTCTATTTCAATTATCAAAGTCATCAAGAATTCCTTCAATTGAAAGAATCTTTCAAACAGGATGATAAAATAGCAGTCTTAGAACATTTGCTGGCATCAGAAAAGTATGCATCTGATATTCGCAAAGCAGGCTATATTATCCCGCCAGATGGTGCCATCCGTTTAGATGGGGTTATTTATCCACTGGAAATAGAAGGGGATTTACATTTGAAGATTGCGCACCCAGGCGGGAACGAAGTAACAGTTTTTTTGAAACTGAGTTTGATGGGACAATAATAAATTGTCAATATGTTTTAAACGACAATCTGGACATAGTTCGCAGTTACTATTCTTACATAAATAAACAAAATATAAATGAGCAAGTGAGCATCCCACAATCCGAAGAAGCCCGCATGTTGAAAATTGTTCAAAGTGAGATTGATGGTTTTATGAAAAAAATGTATCAGACTTTGTATGGTTAAGGCTGTCTACTTGCTCTTATCAATAATGCAATCTAAAACCCCTCGCAATTTTTGCGGGGGGTTAGTGTCTTATAAGTTTTCTTTTCTTTTTATAATCTTCTCTTTTTAGTTAAGGGCTGCTAAAAGAGCATCAGCCTGTGCTGAGAGTTCAGCAAGTTTGTCTTCTGCGACAGTCAGTTGTCCAGTTCCCCATGCTTCTGGGTTGATACCAACACCTGTGAATGGTTCTACCACATTCATACGGATGAAAGGCAGCAGGCTGCGATAGTGCTTGAATACTTCATCTGGTGATGTGCCGTTAGCTACAGATGAAACAGTAACAACCTTAGCATTCAGAGCAGATGGGCCAGTTGGGTCTGACAGATCCAGAGCGCGTGAAGCCCAGTCCAAGAGGTTTTTCACTACTCCTGGAATAGCCCAGTTGTAGACAGGTGAGAAAATCCAGATGGCATCAGCGGCCAAAATTTCTTCACGAACCTTAGCAACAGCAGCTGGAGCAGGACTTTCGATGTCTTGGTTGAAGAATGGTACATCTTTGTAATCAAGATATGAAACTTCTGCCTTGCCAGCCAAAGCTTTTTCAGCTTGCTCAGCCAATTGGTGGTTGAAAGAACCTTGACGAAGCGAGCCGACGATGAATAATACTTTAGACATTGCATTGTCTCCTTTTTTATAAAATAAAGAGATATTTCTCTTGTTACAATATATGTTACAACATTAATTACTAGTTAGCAATTATTTAGCTCAATTTTTTGAAATTTTTTAGAATGCGAATCAAATCCTGCTTATCGTCTTCTTCGAGAATGGACAGAGCTTGCTGAATATTTTTAATATGATCAGGCAGGGCAGCTTCAATTTTAGCTCTGCCTTGTTTCGTCAGACCAATCAAAAAAGCCCGGCGGTCATTTGGGTCGCAGGTGCGGACAATCCAGCCGTCGCGTTCCATATTTGATGACGACAGTCATGTTGCCAGAAGTAGCCAGTATACGGTCAATCAGGTCCTGAATGCGCAGCTCTCCTTTGCTGTATAGGGTTTCTAAGACGGAAAACTGAGTAGGAGTCAAATCATGCTTTTTAAAAATTTGGGCTTCAATGGCACGGATAGTTCTTTCTGCCTTATGAAAGACAATCATGGTTTTCAAATCAAGCAGAGTTTCTTTGCTTAAATCGTCTGTAATCTTCATAACAATATTTTACCAATAAATAGTATCATATGCAAGGATATTGCTTTTAGAATTTTTGTGAATATTCTCATCAAAAAAAGATAGAAAAAAATAGGAGTATTTGTAGTATAATGACGGAGTGAAATATAAAAATAGAAATAAAGCCAGTTTTCCAATTTGGCAGTACCTTATCGGTATTTTTATCGTTCTCAGCGTTCTTGTCTTTTCATTTTTTGCTGTTTTGCAAGTATCCATGCAGCCGAGGCAGTCAGCTAAGGAAGCAAGCAGTCGCTTGGCCAAGGAATATGCAGATCTTGAAAAAGTGGATTCTTTTGCCATCTACAATGGGCAGGAATCTTACTACAGTCTGCTTGGCAAGACAAGTAAAGGTGTCGAAAAAGCTGTTTTGATTGCTAAAGATTCCAATGAGATTCGGGTCTATCGACTGGACCAAGGCGTCAGTCAGACAGAGGCTGAGAGCATTGCCAAGGAAAATGGAGCAGGAATTATTGATAAGGTGACCATGGGCTATTTTCAGGATCAGCCCATCTGGGAAGTCAAGTCGGGAGGCACCTACTACCTGATTGGTTTTGAAAGCGGACAGTTGGTCAGCAAGGAGGGACTATGAAATTATCAAATCGTGTCTTAAAGATGGAAGAAAGCGTGACTTTGGCAACAGCAGCGCGTGCTAAGGCTTTGAAAGCGCAGGGGCGGGATATTCTATCTCTGACTCTGGGAGAGCCAGATTTTCCAACGCCTAAGAACATCCGAGATGCGGCTGTAGCAGCTATTGAGGATGGGCGTGCTAGTTTTTACACAGTGACGAGCGGTCTGCCAGAGCTAAAAGAAGCTGTAGTAGAGTATTTTGCCAACTATTACGGCTACACCATCCAGCCGAATCAAGTGACGGTGGCAACTGGAGCTAAGTTCTCCCTCTACACCTTCTTTATGAGTGTGCTTGACCCAGGTGATGAAGCTATCATTCCGACGCCTTATTGGGTCAGCTACGGCGACCAGATTAAGATGGCCGAGGGGACTCCTGTTTTTGTCCAAGCCACAGAGGAAAATAATTTCAAGGTAACGGTGGAACAGCTGGAAGCTGCTCGTACTAATAAGACCAAGGTCTTGGTTTTGAACTCGCCGTCCAATCCGACGGGTATGATTTATACAGCAGAGGAGCTACGGGCGATTGGGAACTGGGCTGTAGAGCATGATATTCTGATTTTGGCAGATGACATCTATGGACGTCTGGTTTATAACGGTAATAAATTCACACCAATTTCCAGTCTGTCCGAGGAGATTCGTAAGCAGACGGTGGTCATCAATGGTGTCTCTAAGAGCTACTCCATGACAGGCTGGCGGATTGGCTACGCAGTTGGTGAGCCAGAAATTATAGCTGCCATGAGTAAGATTGCAGGTCAAACGACTTCTAACCCGACAGCAGCGTCTCAATATGCAGCTATCGAAGCTCTGACTGGCAGTCAGGAAACGGTCGAGACTATGCGTCAAGCCTTTGAAGAGCGTCTCAATACCATCTATCCTCTCTTGGCTCAGGTGCCAGGATTTGAAGTGGTCAAGCCACAAGGGGCTTTCTATCTCTTTCCAAATGTCAAGAAAGCCATGGAAATGAAGGGCTATACTGATGTGACCGAGTTTACGACAGCAATTTTAGAAGAAGTTGGCGTGGCTTTGGTGACGGGAGCAGGCTTCGGTGCTCCAGAAAATGTCCGTCTTAGCTATGCGACAGATCTGGAAACACTCAAAGAAGCCGTTCAGCGCCTGCAGCAATTTATGGAGAGTAAATAGATTTCCTAATCTTACACTACTTTCGAAGATTTATAAACAATTGAAAAGGATGAACTCAGCGTTCGTCCTTTTCAGTTCCCCTTGACTGCATTGGCAATAAGTTGAATAAAATGGTAAAATAATATAGAAAGAGATGGAAGCGTTTTTCACTCTAGTCAAAATTAGTAAGCTTTGGCATGGATAAATGTGAACTGGTTTCGCTTAAAATTCAGCTGATGAAGGATTTAAACAGTAGTGGAAGGAGAACAATATGAAGCGTCGTTTGATTTTCTTATTCTTGCTAGGCGGTCTAGTCTTGCTAGGAGCTTATGTTTTCTTTGATTCAGAGCAGGGTTGGACTACTATTTCCGAATCCAATGGCTATAGTCTGCAAGCCAAAGGTCATCGCTACCGTATCCAATATTATGAGAATGACTCTGCCCGAATAGACTGGTATTTGAACAATTACCAGCCAGAATTGAATTTAAATATGAGAATCTTAGAACGCCCAACTGCGCCAGGTTCTTACACTAAGGAAGAGATATCCGGACAGGGCTCTGCACGCTTTTTGATGGTTTGTAGAACTTGGGGTTCTGCAGAGAACAGTCAAAAGCTTTTAATTAAACGTGCCTATTATAAGGTTGATATTAGACTTAATAAAAAGAAGGAGGTAGATACTGAGAAGAGCAGTATGACCTACTGGAAGACGGAAGAAGAGGCAAAGGATGATCCGCCAATTGATTAAATAGCAGCTATAAATGCTAGATTAACTATGTATAAGTCACTTTCCGATAGGAATCACCAGACGACTTAAAAATTTGAGGAGTATTTAGTTGAAGACGACGGTGTTTCGGTGTATAATAAAAGAAGTCCATTTGGTCTAGCCCTGCATTCTATTGACTTGCAGTGTGTTCCTCATGGTCTTTTTACTTAAGTAATAATAGGGATGAAGATTATTTTGTACAAAAGGAGATAAAATGGGTTTTATCAGAAAGGAAATAGGGGAAAGGGATAAGAAGCTTCTCGAGGATTTTTCTATTGAAGAAAAAGAACTGGCTCTGCCATTTTTACTAGAGGATGAGAAGAGAGGAATTTTTCTCTGCGTCAAGCAATTTCGTATCGGGGAAGGGAAATATCAGGTTTTAGCCATGATTCTCGGTGGGCACTTGCTTGAATTTCGCCTAGAAGAAGAGCGGGCCGATAGATATCCAGTTCGCAATGAAGAAGATCAAAGTGTAAAAGGTCTATCAACAGAAACAATCTCCCAGCTAGTGATTCCCAAGGTTTTAAAAGGTCGAGAGGACAAGATTGTAACAGTGATTCAACATGCCCTTTCGCAGATTAACCCTTATTATGATACAAAGATAAGGGAAGTAAACCACGTGGAGTACAGATAAAGAGGAGTTAGGATATGGGATTATTAGAAAAGTGTCTGGATTTTTTACCGACTAGGCGGGCTGTCAGTGACATTGAAGAGGATTTGAGTTGGGAGGAAGAATTTACCCCTAAAAGAGTTCACCACAAAGAAGTCAGTAGTAGTCCTCAGAAGGAGACTGAGGGAACAGCAACTCTTCCCCAAGAAGGAAGTTGGAAGTTTGTACATGAGATGATTTCTGAAGAAGGAATTGAGCTTTTAAAGAAGGCTGGGATTGATGACGAGCTAGTCTTTGAGACGGGCGATTGGGTTGCAGATCATGATTTGGGGATTTATCTGGTCCTTTATCGCTTTGGTGGCAGAACCAACTGGAAGAAGACTTATAAGCTAATCTTGCAAGGACAGGTGATTGAATTTAAGACCAAGACCATTTTTTTCATCAGCAGGATTTTTTTCTTATGAAGATGGGGGAATTCACTAAGGGAGTGATTGTCAAAAATGTCTCCAATATGCTCCTGCCTTTGGCTTTCGAAGGTCAACAGCAGCGCGTGCTCCATATCATTCAAGCAGCTCTGTCAGCAGCTAGCCCAAGCTATGATACGGTCATTTACAGGGCGAACTTTGATTTGGTTTAGGAGGGGAAGATGATATATATTACAAAAGAAGATGTTTTGACTTGGCTGGACAAACATGAGCCAGTGGCCAATCGTCAGAAGGACATTGCGGCTTTTCATAAAGAACTGTCGTTTCGTCTGCAAAGAATGGACTTTCGACCGTCTACCAGTTCTAAAAATCCTCAGAGAGATGTTTGTGAAGACCCTGACCAAGAGCTCACTGTAGCCTTTACTCAGGATGGGGAGGGGAATTATGCGACGATTGACCAGAGTCCTGGAGGTCAGATTCTCAGTGATCAGCGCTTTAAGATGGCTTTGAAAAAAGTCTTGAACTATGATGATGACATGGTTGATCGACTGCTATATGGAACAAAAAATTAATCCTCTTATTTAGAGAGAGTTATCCGCCAGCCTTTAGAAGGCTGGTTTTTTAATTTTTCTGAGATTTAGCCTCTTCAAGGATAGCTATTGCAATCGCTTTATGGTAAAATATAGAACAGATGTCCAAAAGATTTGTCTTGAAATAAAGTGACATTTAGCAACCAATCTAGGAGGCAGATATGATTGATCATTTTGAGATAAAGGTCAGGAATCTACAAATTTCAAAAGACTTTTATACAAGTTTTCTTTCTCCTCTAGGCTACAAATTGGCTTTTAGAAGTAGTTCTCTACTCAGTTTTGTTGCTCCCAACAGCCCACATCCTGGTGGAGATTTTTGGTTGGGGGAGGGAGAGCAGTCTCCGATTCACTTTGCTTTTTTGGCAGAAAACCATGAGCAGGTTCAAGCTTGTTATGAGGCTGGTTTAAAGGCAGGGGGAAAAGACAACGGTGCGCCAAATTATCGGGGGAACCTTTCATCATATTATGCAGCCTTTGTCTTGGATCCAGATGGTAATAATGTCGAGGCAGTCTGTCATAAAGAATAAAAAAATAGAAAAGAGAAAAAACGTGTCAAAGAAAATCGTAACAATTATTGATGTGAAAAATTATGTTGGTCAAGAAGTGACCATCGGTGCTTGGGTTGCCAATAAGTCAGGTAAGGGTAAGATTGCTTTCTTGCAGTTGCGCGATGGCTCTGCCTTTTTCCAAGGGGTGGCCTTCAAGCCTAACTTCATCGAGAAATTTGGCGAAGAAGAAGGATTGGCGAAGTTTGATACGATTAAAAAGCTTAGCCAAGAAACTTCTGTCTATGTGACAGGGATTGTCAAGGAAGACGAGCGCTCAAAATTTGGCTATGAGCTGGACATTACAGACATCGAAATCATCGGCGAGTCAAATGACTATCCAATCACGCCCAAAGAACATGGCACGGACTTCCTCATGGATAACCGTCATTTGTGGCTGCGTTCTCGTAAGCAAGTGGCAATGATGCAAATCCGCAATGCCATCATCTACGCTACCTATGAATTCTTTGACAAGAATGGCTTTATGAAGTTTGACAGCCCAATCTTGTCAGGAAATGCAGCAGAAGACTCAACTGAGCTCTTTGAAACAGACTACTTCGGAACTCCAGCATACTTGAGTCAGTCAGGTCAGCTTTATCTGGAAGCGGGTGCCATGGCTCTTGGTCGTGTCTTTGACTTTGGTCCTGTATTCCGTGCCGAAAAATCAAAAACCCGTCGTCATTTGACTGAGTTCTGGATGATGGATGCAGAGTATTCATACTTGACGCATGATGAGTCACTCGACTTGCAAGAAGCTTATGTTAAAGCCTTGATACAAGGTGTGCTTGACCGTGCTCCTCAAGCTCTGGAAACGCTGGAACGTGATGTAGAACTTTTGAAACGCTACGTTGCTGTGCCTTTCAAGCGTGTTAGTTATGATGAAGCGATTGATCTTTGCAAGCGCATGAGAATGATGAAGATGCTGACTATGAGCATCTGGAACATGGAGATGACTTTGGTTCACCTCATGAAACATGGATTTCAAACCACTTTGGCGTACCAACCTTTGTCGTGAACTACCCAGCAGCCATCAAGGCTTTCTATATGAAGCCAGTTCCTGGAAATCCAGACCGTGTCCTCTGTGCAGACTTGCTTGCTCCAGAAGGCTACGGTGAAATCATCGGTGGTTCTATGCGTGAGGAAGACTACGATGCCCTCGTTGCTAAAATGAATGATCTTGGTATGGATACGACAGAATATGAATTCTACCTGGATCTTCGTAAGTATGGAACAGTTCCACATGGTGGCTTCGGTATCGGTATCGAGCGTATGGTAACCTTTGTAGCAGGGACTAAGCATATCCGTGAAGCCATTCCATTCCCACGTATGCTGCACCGTATTAAACCGTAAATCAATGAAAACGCCCAGGGGGCGTTTTTTCAAAGCACTAGAGAGAAGAGGTGGAGGTCATGTAAAGCGCAGATTAACAAGTGACAAAGGATAAAAATTAGAAAAACACTTGTTAAAGGAGAAAAGTATGTTTAAAAAGAAGTTATCGTAGAAATATCGGGCTGATGGCTGGCGTTGAATTTTTTTGCCTTTCTAGGCATTACCAGTTTTTGGATTTTATTTCTAAGTCAAAAATGGGATGTCCCTTTGGCAGATTGGGCTTTTTGGAAAAGTATTTTTTTCATGCGACTAGCGTTATTTGTGAAATTCCTTCAGGGATGTTGGCGGATCGTTTTTCCTACAAGACCAATCTTTATCTGAGCCGGATAGCCGGGATTGTGTCTTCTGTTCTCATGTTGGCTGGGCAGGGGAACTTTTGGATCTATGCACTGGCTATGGTGATTAGTGCTTGGTCCTATAATTTTGATTCGGGGACAAGCGCAGCCATGGTCTATGATTCATCTGTGGAGGCCGGACTCAAGGAACATTACCTGTCCATCTCCAGTTTTTATGTCTGGGGTGGCTGAAGCGACTCGGTCTTTGGGAACGGTCTGGGCTGGATTTTTGTCCATGGACAATTGCATCTGACCTACTATATCATGATTGGAACCTCTATTATCGTTCTTTTTCTTGACCTGGATGCTGAAAGAACCTAGTGTCAAAGCAGAGAAAGCGGAACGTCTGACTATGAAAAAGATTATCTGGGCTGTCAAAGAGGAGTTGCAGAGAAATCCCAGCCTTTTTATCTGGATGATTCTGTCCCAAATCATCGGAACGCTGATGTGTATGTTTTATTTTTATTATCAAAATCAATTGCCTGATTTAAAAAGATTGGCAGATTTCGGTAGTCATGCTGATTGGCAGTGCTTTGAATATCTTGGCGGTCTATCTGGCGAGTATGATTGGAAAGAAATATTCTGCCTTAAAACTCTTTCCTTCAGTAGTTCTTTTAACTGGAGCAAGCTACCTGCTGTCCTATTTTGGAACGCCCTTCATCTATATTTTGATTTATCTAATCAGCAACGCCTTGTATGCTCTTTTCCAGCCAATTTTTGACAATGATTTACAAAAGCAGCTGCCAAGTGAAGTGCGGGCGACCATGCTCAGTGTTTATTCTATGATGTTCAGCCTGAGTATGATTGTCATTTTTTTCCTCTGACAGGCTGGTTGATTGATTACTTTGGCTTCGATTGGACTTTTATAGCTTTGGGCACCTTTTTATTAGTAGTGACACCATTTTTGCATTTGGGATTAAAGAAAATAAGCCAGAACTTACAAGAAGTCTAATATCAATGTTCTCTTTCTGATATTCAGAAGGAGAATATTTTTTACCCTTTGAAAATTATGGTAAAATAAATACAGTTTAATGGAGAAGTAGGCGGTATGAAAGATTTATTGAAATATTTCAAGGGCTATATCAGAGAGTCTTTGTTGGGGCCCTTGTTCAAGCTCTTGGGAGGCCAGTTTTGAACTGTTAGTTCCGATTTTGATTGCGGGGATTGTGGACGAGACCATTCCTAGACACGACAACTCCCATCTCTACTGGATGGTTTTTCTTTTGATGGGCTTGGCTGCGCTGGGCGTGGTGGTAGCAGTTGTGGCCCAATATTATTCGTCAAAGGCGGCAGTGGGCTTTACTCGTCAGATGACAAGCGACCTCTATCAAAAATCCTGCGTCTGCCCAAGGCTAGTCGGGATGAGTTGACGACTTCTAGCTTGGTGACCCGGCTGACGAGCGACACCTATCAGATTCAGACGGGAATCAATCAATTCCTTCGTCTCTTTCTTCGGGCGCCTATCATCGTTTTTGGCTCTATCATCATGGCCGTTACTATCAGTCCGGTCATTACCTTGTGGTTTTTGCTCATGGTGGCAATTTTAACGGCTATTATCGTCTTCATGTCTCGTCTGATGAATCCTCTCTACGCTAAGATTCGCCAGCTGACAGACCAACTAGTCAATCTGACGCGTGAGCATCTACAGGGCATGCGGGTTATACGAGCTTTCGGTCAGACCCAGCGCGAGGTTCAGACCTTTCGCAATCGCAATGAGCTCTATAAAACCTGGCAAATCAGGACGGGAGCTCTGGCTAGTCTGATTAGTCCTCTGACCTTTCTCACAGTCAATGGTACTCTGATTGCTGTGATTTGGCAGGGAAATGCTTTTATTGGCAAGGGTTTACTGACCCAAGGGATGCTAGTGGCCTTGGTCAATTATTTATTGCAAATTTTGGTGGAATTGCTCAAGCTGGCTATGCTGGTAAATTCCCTCAATCAAAGCTATATCAGTGCAGGTCGCATTAGTCAAGTCTTCGAGCAAGCAGAAGAAGATGTCCTGCAGGAATTAGTGCAGGAAACAGCTCTGCCAAATCAAGCCATTAAAGTCCAGCAGGTCAGCTTTTCTTATCCAAATGCAGCTAGTCCAGCCTTGACTGGCCTGACTTTTGATTTGAAAAGAGGTCAGACTTTGGGAGTTATTGGCGGGACAGGTTCAGGTAAGTCTACTCTGGTTCAGCTGCTGGCCCATCTCTATCCAGTGGCTGCTGGTCAGTTAACCATCTTTTCTCAAGGACGCAGTCCCAAAAATCTGAGCGAATGGAGGTCCTGGATCAGTCTGGTGCCTCAAAAGGCGGAGCTTTTCCAAGGAACTGTTCGCTCCAATCTGACCTTGGGTATGTCAAGCAAGCCAACAGATGCAGACTTGTGGCAGGCTTTAGAGATTGCTCAGGCAGCGGACTTTGTCTCTCAGAAGGAAGGTGGCTTGGATGCGACTGTAGAGGCCTTTGGTCGGAATTTTTCTGGCGGTCAGCGTCAGCGTTTAACCATTGCCAGAGCTGTCTTGCGGAGGGCGCCTTTCTTGGTTTTAGATGATGCAACCTCTGCTCTGGACTATCTGACAGAGGCTAGACTCTTGCAGGCTATTAAGAATGAATTGACTCATACCAGTCTGGTCTTGATCTCTCAGCGGACCAATAGCTTGCGCTCAGCAGATCAAATTTTAGTCCTAGATAAGGGAGAACAGGTGGCCCTTGGTCGCCATGAGGAACTCCTAGTCAGCTCTGCCATTTACCGAGAAATTCATCACTCACAGCATAGTCAAGGAGAGGAGGGAAAGCATGAAGCATAAGACACCACTAGCAGCTTGAGGCGTTTGACTCGAGACTTGCTGCAGGCGCGCTGGCTCTTTCTCCTAGCTAGTCTGGGAACGGTGGCTCAAGTAGCTCTGACTGTTCTTCTTCCAGTTTTTAATCGAAATGCGGTTGATAGTGTTCTACTTCCTCAAGCGGACCAGCATTTGATGCCGATTTTGGGTCAGATGCTGTTGGTTATCTTAGCCAATACGCTGATTCAGTGGTTCAATCCCTTGCTCTATAATCAGCTGGTCTATCGCTATAGCCAGCAGCTCCGACAAGGTGTCATCAAGAAAGTTCATTATTTGCCTTTGGCTTATCTGGACCGGCAGGGAACTGGTGACTTGGTTAGTCGGGTGACGACGGACTTGGAGCAGCTTAGCAATGGCTTGCTTATGGTTTTTAATCAGTTTTTTGTGGGTTTGTTGACCATCTTAGTGACCATCATTAGTATGGCTCAGTTGGACTTTTTCCTCCTGCTTTTGGTCTTGCTTTTGACGCCCTTTCTCTTTTCTTAGCTCGCTTTATTGCTAGAAAAGAGTTTTTAGCTTTTTCCAACGTCAGACGCAGGCGAGAGGAGCGCAGACCCAGCTGATTGAGGAAAGTTTGACTCAAGAAAGTCTGATCCAGGCTTTTAATGCTCAGGAGCAGTTTGATTCAGCTTTTACTCGCAGTAATCAAACCTATGCAGACTATTCTCAGGCGGCTATTTTCTATTCTTCGACGGTTAATCCTTCGACTCGTTTTATCAATGCCCTGATCTATGCTTTGATTGTGGGCTTTGGTGCTGTCCGAATCATTCAGGGAACAGGCTTTACGGTTGGGCAGCTGGTGACTTTCCTCAACTATGTCAACCAGTACACCAAGCCTTTCAATGATATATCGTCAGTCATGTCAGAATTGCAGAGCGCTTTAGCTTGTGCAGAGCGGATTTACAGCGTTTTGGACCAAGAAGAAATAGCTGAGCCCGGTCAGGAAATTCTTCATCCTGAAAATGTCAAAGGACAGATTAGCTTTGAGCATGTGGCTTTTGGCTATGATCCTGGCAAAGAGCTGATTCAGGATTTGAATATAAGGATTCCGGCAGCTAGCAAGGTCGCCATTGTCGGGCCAACTGGTGCTGGCAAGTCTACCTTGATCAATCTCCTTATGCGCTTTTACAATGTAGACAGTGGTCTTATTTCGCTAGACGGTATTCCCATCACGCATTACACTAGATCCTCTTATCGTCAGCAATTCGGTATGGTACTGCAAGAGACTTGGCTTAAGACGGCGACTATTCACGACAACATAGCTTTTGGCCGGCCAGACGCCAGCCGAGAAGAGGTTATTGCAGCTGCCAAGGCGGCCAATGCTCATTTCTTTATCCAGCAGCTGCCTCAGGGGTACGACACCTACCTAGCGGATGCTGGGGACTCTCTTTCTCAAGGTCAGCGGCAGCTCTTGACCATTGCCCGTGTCTTCCTTTCCGTTCCTAAAATCCTAATCTTGGACGAGGCGACTTCCTCCATTGATACCCGGACAGAAGTCTTGATTCAGGAGGCTTTCAGCAAGCTCATGGTGGGTCGTACTAGCTTTATCATCGCCCATCGCCTGTCTACTATTCAAAATGCTGACATCATCCTCGTCATGGTAGATGGTGATATTGTCGAGCATGGTAATCACCAGGAGCTCATGGCAGCCAGAGGTGTTTATTATCAAATGCAGACGGCGCAGGAGTAGAAGGGGAGCTTTATTAAAGTTCACAGATTGATGCTAAACAAAGCAAAAAGAGTTGGAATTTCCAACTCTTTTTTGCTTATAGTCCAAGTTTGCCTAACTTGTTTTCTGCTAAAAATCAGTTTATGAAATAGTTATATTTCCCATATTGCAGTTTAGATCAAAGATAGGAGACTCACAATTGGTATTTTTTTGCTTATGAGAGGTATTCGTATAGCTAAGACCATTTACAGTGATAAGGCCACTATTGACTTTCAGTTTGTAAGAGGAGGATATCTGATATCCCGAAAAAATTATATTTCCCATATCACATGTGAAATTAGCGTTCTGTTGAATAGTACCTTGAAGCGATGTATTCCCCATGCCACAAGCTAAGTTACAAGTATTACATTCCAAATTGTTAATAAAAACACTCCCTCTAGCTGTATATAGATTAATATCATCAGCTTTTGAGCCATTGAAATGCTGCTGTGCTATCTTCAACTTTAACGTTGTAAGTTTCAACCTTGTTGAAAGGAATCGAAATAGTGATTTTGGGAATCATCCAGAAACAGATTGTTTTAAATGCATTCATTTCTTTCAGGATAAATTCGGAATCATTGATTATAATTTTATAATCCTCTCGGGAGCAATTTTTAAAGGATAGTTTGAATTCTTTTTCCTTTTTACTTCAAAGTCAGTTCGGCTTACATCAATTTCAATTCTTTTTCATGTTTTATATTCTTTGTTTGTAAATAAATATCCCGTTTTGCAAATAATAAGGAAAGGAGAAGTAGGGCGAATAGATAAGGAATCCATATTTTATAGATAGATAGGTAGGCTTCGGATATTTCCTGAGGAGTATGGACCGTTAGAATTTTAATATTATTTGTAAGTATAGAGATAAATACGGAAACTCCTATAACTGATCCAATTTGCCTTACAACACTAATGACGCTTTGAGAAGCTGTTAACAATTCTCCATCTAATGTAGAAGCTGCTAAAACATTAATAGGCCCTGCAATAATACCAAAGCCAATCCCCAAAACTAATGTTGAAAAACTCATGGTTAGTGTATTGTTAGGATCTAATGTTATCAATAATATGTAAGAAATTAGAATTGCTAGCAGACCAGTAAATACCAATAAGCGAGGACCAAGTTTATTAATTGCTAGGCTTCCCAAGCCTCCAAAAATGAAAACAGTTAATGACATAGGGAGTAGTATTAGAGCAGCATCTAATTCGCTCTTCCCTTGAACAGTAGTAAAGAAGGTTGGTAGAATAACAATAACGCCAATGTAGAAAAATTGAGCAATAAATGCGACTAATGAGGCAGATGAAAATTCTTTGATCCTGAATAAATTCAGATTAATCATTGGAGAGGAATTTTGTTTTTCTATAATAATAAATAGAAAACCTGTGATGATAGAAATACTAAAAGCAGGTGATGCTCTTCCAGTCATTGAAACCCCAATCTCTTACTTTAATTAACCCGAGAGTCAATAAGCAAAGTGATATCATAGAAATCAAACTACCATACCAATCAATTCTGGTTGAAACTGTAGTATCTTTTTTAAAGTCAAAAGATTTTATCAATAATAGAAGAGCAATTATAACAATGGGAATATTGATAAAGAATATCCAATGCCAAGATAAGCTATCGGTAATAATACCTCCAAGTGTAGGACCAATTGCAGCTGCTCCTCCTTGAGTGAGTCCTAAAGCGGCAACGATTTTAAATCTATCTTCAACTTTCCAAGAAGAAATTCCTAGTATATTTCCTACTGGTAATAAGATTGATGCTCCTAGACTGGCAATAACTCTACCTAAAATAAGCTGATAAAATTCCATTGCCAATCCAGAAATTAAACTTCCGATACCAAAGAGTACTAATCCAATAATAAGAATTTTCCCTTTCCCGTAAATATCTGCTAATTTACTCAATGGGATAGTACATGTAGCAAAAATAATGGTATAAATGTTTAAAGCCCAAGATAAACTGTCAAGTCCAACATTTAGTCCTTTCTGTATAGCAGGCAACGTAATGTTCATGATAGTTGTGTCAAGCATGACTAAGAAAATAGCCAAACACATTGCAATAGTTATTATAGTTTTTTTATTCATTGCAATTCTCCTTTTCTAAACATGAGTTATAACTCATGTTTAATTGTACTCTTTTTAGTTTTTCTGTCAAGGGAAAAATGAGTATTTGCTCATTTTTTTAAAAAAATAAAATAGCATGTTATTGCTATTCATGGCATTTAAAAAGAATTTTTACTGGAAGTGTGATATCATAAGAGAAAGATTGCTTAGAAGGGATGAAAGTATTGTCGAAGAAACTAGTTCGAAAACCTGTTCAAAAAGAAGTTTAGATAAATTAAACACGATTTTAGTTGTTTCGAAAAGAATTATTTGCAAAAAGAATTATTTTAATGTTACCACAAAATGAAATTGCAAAAGAAGCTGGGATTTCAATAGGGACACTATATTCTTATTTTTCAAATAAAGAAGAGATTTTATCTTTAATATTAAAAGACTACAATGAATCATTTATTGTAATCTTTAACCAACTGAATACTAGTGAAAATTTGGAGTTATTCAGTAGTGATTACAAAGGCTGGATTGAAAAATTAATTGATAATTTAATTAGTTTAGAAGATAAAAGAGTTTCACGCAAATTGAGATGCTTTTCTTATTCCATTCCTGAGGTTAAGGGAATACAGGATCAGCACAATGATAAAATGAAAGAATTCACTTATCAATGTTTAAAAACATTACGTAGGTAATAAAGAAATAACAAATCTAAAAATCTATTTCTAATGTCCTATTTAATTTTATCACCTCTATTGTAGATGAAATTTTGTATTCCTCGCATTCAGACGAAGAGATAACTGTTTTAAGGAAGACCTCGTTAGATTGCATAGCTCTAATCTTAGAAAAACTTACTTTTATAGTTAAAAAATGATAAAAGAGGCTGGGACAAAAGTCTAACCTTAAATATAAAAAAGCGAACAAAACGGGAGTTATCTGACACTCAGAAGTCTGTCTTGTTCACTTTTTTTGTCTAATCTATCGATTTTAAAAATTTATAATAAAGAATTCCTAAAATCAAAATCTTTTTGTCCCAGCCTCGTTCAGTCTTATTTGTCAAGAAAAATCAGAAGTATTCATCGATGAGGTAAAAAGGTGAAATTCCAACTTACAAAATTGTAAGAAAAATGAGAGAAATGTAAGCTAAAGAAATGGAAAAAAGAACCTCTTTCTTGTATCATAGGAAAGGAAAAAGGAGGATCCTATGAAAAAAATAATTGACAATAGCAGTTTGAAACTGCTTGCTATGCTTGCCATGCTGATTGACCATATCGCCTGGGTATCTTTTTCCACTGGCTACCAATATGAATATTCTCTCTCCTAACTGGCCGGCCAATAGTATGCACATAATAGGCCGCCTGGCTTTTCCAGTCTTTGCCTTTTGTATCGCGGAAGGATATCGGCACAGTCATGATGTGCGCAAGTATATGAGACGATTGGGGCTGCTGGCTCTTATCAGTATCATCCCTTTCTCTCTGATGGGCTGGGTTACTGGTCTTGGCTTTATCATGCAAAATACGGTTGTTACTCTCTTTTTGGGGCTCTGTGCTCTTTATTACAGTGATCAGCAAACAGCAACCTGGAGAAAAGTTCTAATTATTCTACTCTGTTTTACTCTGTCCATTATCGCTGACGGCGGACTGACGGGAGGTGTTTTTGGTATCTATGCCTTTGCAAAGATTAAAGACCCAATCTTCCGAAAAATTGGCGGTGTCTTGGTACTGAACAGTGTGCAAATCCTAATTTTGGCCTTCAATTTCTCCTATGATGGTCTGGCTGATCTGGCTGCCACCTGTCTTCTGTTTCTCCTCGTGACCTCTTTCTACAACGGTCAAAAAGGGGCCAATATTGGAAAAGTATTTTACTGGTTTTACCCCTTCATTTGCTCGCCCTGTCTCTGTTTCGAATTGCCTTTCTCTTATTTCTAATGTAGTTAATGAATGTGTTAAAAGTTGCAGTAGAAATACCTGTTAAGTTAATTTTTTTCTTTTGGTAAGTCTCAATAATAGAGTAAAAGAGTCTGGGACAATAGTCTCTTTGCTACAAAAAGAGTTTGAGACAAAAAAATTTCAATTTTTAAAAATTTTTAATTATTAAGCCCTTCTAATCTATAATTAAATGCGAAAAGCGAACAAAGCAGAATTCTGATTACCAGAAAACTAGTTTTGTTTGCTTTTTATATTTGAGGTCGGACTTTTGTCCCAGCCTCTTTTGCTTATAGTTCAACTTCTTCCAATCCCTCCTCCGTAAGTCGATAAATCTTCTGGCAGACTTCTTTGAGAAAGATCCGATCGTGGGAGACAGTGATAATGGCGCCAGGATAGGTTGCCAAAAGCTGGCGAACCTGAGGGCTGAGAGGTGGGAGAGAAGTTGCGGGTTAGCTCGTCTAGAAGGAGGACATTGGGGCGGTCTAGGACAAGTTTGAGCAGGAGGAGCTTGGCTTTTTGACCGCCGGAAAGTTGTCCAATCGGGTGGTGGGCCTCGTCGCGCGTGAACTGGAGACTGGCTAGATGCGTCAGGATTTTTTCCTCCTGGGACTTATCGCCAGAGGGAGCCAGAAAGTCCAAAGGGCTGCTCTCATCAGCCAGCAAGTCGCCATAATGCTGGGGCATGTAGCCTACTCGCATATCTGTCCGCTCACGCAGAATCTTCCATATTTCCTTAAGCAGAGTAGATTTGCCTGCACCATTAGCACCAATCAGTCCGATTTTTTCCTGGCCGCAGACCTCCAGAGTCAGGTTCTCCGCCAGTTGTCGTTCGTTTGTTTCCAGTTTCATTCCTTCTAATTTTAGGATTCTTTTGGTCAATGGCAGAGCTTCTATGTCTGAGAAGTGAAGGCTGATGGCATCTTCCTGTGTCGGAATTTCTGTCATTTCAGCACCTGCCTTTTCGAATCGTTTGCCCTGTGAGAGGACGTTTTTCATTTTCTTAGCCACCAGTCGACCTGCAGTAGCGTCATGGGTGTTTCGTAAAGTATGCTCCACACTCTGCTTAACCCGTCGGTGTTTTTCCATGGTCTTGGCGTGTTCTTCTCGCTCTTTCCGTGCTAGTTGCCCTTGTTTTTCAAAGGCCTCCTGACGTTTGTGGCGGTAATTTTCATAGTCCAGACTCTTGACGCTGGTTCTAGCCTCCTGCTTCTTTTTGATTCGTTCCAGATGAACAATCTTGGTCGCAACTTGAGCGAGAAAGTGCTCGTCGTGAGAGACGAAAAGGACCGTTCTCTGGCTGTGGCTGATAAAGTTTTCCAGCCAAGTCAGAGTTTCGAGATCAAGGTCATTAGAGGGCTCGTCAAGAAAGAGAATGTCCCAATCGCTGGCTAGTTTCTTGATGAGTTGGACCTTGAGCTTTTCGCCTCCAGATAGGCTAGAGAGCCGCTGCTGACTGGCAAAACGCTGACTGTCAAAGTTGAGCTCTCTAGCATAGCGGTAGAGCTTGGCATAGTCCAGCTCGGTCTCAAAATCAGCAAAGAAATAATCATTGAGCGTCAATTGGGCATCCTCTGAAGGCAGTTGCTGGGGCAGATAAACAGCAGCAGTATGGGACTTATCAATCTGTCCGCTGTAGCTGACGTAGGAACTGACCAGTCGCTCGTCTAGCAGGAGCTTGAGTAGGGTGGACTTGCCATTGCCCTCCTCACCGATAATAGCGACCTTGTCTCCTTGATTGACAGTCAGTGACAAATCTTTGACTAACTCTTTCAGGTCTTTTAGGTGGGTGATTGTTAGATTTTTTATTTGAAGCATAGATGTCTCCTTCGTTTTATAACACAAAATACAGCCCTGCTTTATTTAGCAGAGCTGTTTTTAATTGCACAAAGCAGACACAGGAGTGTCTAAGTAGGATTATTCGTCTATAGGCTTCCAGCTTACACTGTCATAGGAGCGACAGGATTAATCTAAAGATAAGCAAATAAAAGCTAGAAAGCACAAAAATGAACATCCCGCAGATATGCAGAAACATGACAAAAATCTACTAAATAAAGTTTCCTTTAAAAAATAGACTTAATTTTCATGTCTCCGTGTACCTCCGAAATAGTTCTGCTTTAAGTCTAACAGAAGAAAGTAAATTCGTCAAGCGCTTTCAAATAAATAAAAAAATTTTTAAAAAGATTTTTGGAGCAAATTTTTATAAACTCTCTAAGAATATTGATTTCAAGGCTTTTTAAGCTGATTTTTGATATATAATTTTTAATTATAAAAAAATTGACATATACCAGAAAATTATATATAATCATCTTGTATATAAAAAAATTATATATATAAAATGATTATACAAATAGGTCTAAAATTTGTAAAAGATAAGAAGAGCTGGAATGGGATAGATTCCAGTCGTCATTTTAAATTGTATCTAAGGAGTAAGAAACCATGCCAAAAACTTTATTTCTCTGGCTTTTGACAGTCCTAAGCTTAGGGCTAGTAAAAAACGCCTCAAGCTAAGACGATGGAGGAATCTTTGAAGTCTAACACGGCGGCCATTGAGATTAGCCAAAAGATTCAGGACCATGTCAAGAAAGATGAAGCGACAAGAGTGGCTGTAGAAGCAGTGACTTTTGATTAGATGATGCAAATCATTGCTTAAGAAAGGAGAAAGATATGCTAAGAATTTTTATCCGAATGGTATACAGAAGTATCGCCTATGCGATTGTCGAAGCTAAATAGAAAGGAAATATCATGAAAAAATCATTTATTCTAACGATTCTAACGATTATAACTCTAGGACTCTTCCGACCGGTTACAGCCTTGGCTGAGGAGCAGAAGTTGCCGTCTGGCACGGAGCGCAGCCAAATTGGTCAGAAAATCCAAGACTTTGTCAAGGAACATGAAAAAACAACGGCTGGTTTGGCGACGACGGTCTTTGATAAGGATGGCACCATCTACAAAGGAAACTTTGGCTATATGAACAAGGAAAAGAAAGTCAAAACGGATGATAGCAGCGTTTTAGAATGGGGATCGGTTACCAAGCTGACGGTTTGGGTCTCCGTCATGCAGCTCTGGGAAGAGGGAAAGATTGACCTAGAGGAAGACATCCGCACCTATCTGCCAGAGGGATTTTTAAAAACCTTCGCTATGACAAGCCGATCACGATGATTGATCTCATGAACCATCAGGCGGGATTTAGCGAGTCAATTCATGCTTATAAGGAGGATATTGGACTGACAATCGGTGAAATCGTAGCTACTAACCAGCCAGAACAGACATATGAACCTGGAACCATAACGAGTTATTCAAACTTCACTGCGGGGCTAGCAGGCTACATCGTAGAGCGAGTTTCTGGTCAAGATTTATCTGCTTATATTCATGAGCATATCTTTCAGCCTCTTGGGATGAATGACACAGCCATGTCTTCAGATTTGAAAAGATAATCTAAAAGTTTATAAGAAGCGGATGGAGGCCTTGTCTTATCAAGCAGACGGTCAGACCTCGATGGGCAATGTTTACTTTCAAGTTGGGCTATATCCAGCTGGAAATACAGTCAGTACAATGGGCGATTTCCAGAAGTTTGCCCAAGCGCTTTTGAAGAGAGATAAACTCTTCAAAAAAGCAGAAACTTGGGAGACGCTTTTCACTGCTAGCTCTACCTATCCGGGAACAGATATGCCACTCAATATGCACGGCTTCTGGACTCAGGAATATGGTACGACGGTTGTCGGTCATGGTGGAAATTCCATAGGTTATTCCTCTTATCTGCTTATGGATTTGAAAAATGGCATTGGCATGACCGTTATGACCAATCAAGAACACGAGTCTGTTTATAACTTTGAGATGCCAGCCTTGGTCTTTGGACCTAAGAAAAAGACGAGTCAAGAGACCTTTGATGCATTTCAATCTGGCTATTACAGGCCAGCACGTCATTTTGCGACAGGACCTCTCTCCGTTACCAGAAGTTTGCTTTATACAAATTTTGTCAAGAAATCTGCGGACAACCAGCTTTTGACTCAGAACTATGCGGTTGTCAGCAATCAAGCTGGAACGGAAAAAGTAACAGCAGCTTATGGTGACAGCGTTAAGGTAAAGGATTCGGATGTGATGAGAGATTGGATCATCCTGATTTTAGCAGCGATTGGAATTGTCTTTAGTTTTATTGTCTTCTTGGTGCGGGGTGGACTTGATCTCTTCCGCCTGGTCTTCAAAAAAGATCCGTCCAAAACACCGAAACATCTTCGCATCTGGACTTATGTGACTTCCATAGCAGGAGTGGCTGTGGCTGTCAACTTCGCTCTCTTCTTTAGTGCTCTGGCTGTCAGCGATCTAAGCTTTCTGGCTAGCTGGCGTTTCATGACATTTGCCGGTCTAGGGTTAATCTTGGCAATTTGTGCGGTTTATCCACTTCTGGCTAAGGTTGGAAAAGGCATCGGAAAAGGTCGCCTCTTCCTGACGGTCATGACTAGCCTATCTGCGCTGGCCATCGTTGCCAATATCCTCTATTGGTCACTTTATCAGTGGTGGGCATTGTGATCATTCTTCCAATTTCTTTTGGGGAATGGACAATCTTGTGAAGGGGTATCTCATGAGGAAATTGATTTGACTGATTCTTTTATCAATCTTAAGGTCAAGGATTTTTCAACAAGAGCTGAAGTGCAAATGCCGGCTTTTGTACAGAGTACGGCTAAATGAAGCAAAAAATCGATGACCTTATCAGAGTGCAAAAATCAAACCATTTAAAGGAGAAAATTCTATGACCAATGAAACAAGAATAGAACCACAACCAAAACTAGTCTGGCCGTTCCTAGCCTGGAACTTCGGCTGGACTTGGGGATTTATGTTGCTAGCTATCATTCTCAAAAATCTCTGGCCGGAAAATCCACCTGTACTCTATCTGACTCTGGAAGGCCTCCTAACGAGTCTCAGTATGTTCGGACCGGTGATAGCAAGCCTAATAGTGCTGAAAATAAAAGGTTTCAAAGCCATCTGTTCCTTTATCTTCTCAAGCAAAAAAGGGACTTGGCTCTATCTCCTACTCTTCAGTGGAAGTCTGGCAGTGACTTTTGCATTAGCTTCAGGAGGCAAGCTAGTAGACGGAGCTCTGCTTTCATTTATTGGATCCTTTATCTACCTTATGACCTTGGCTGGTGGCATGGAAGAGCCTGGCTGGCGAGGCTTTCTGCAGCCGGCTTTGGAAAAGAAGTTCTCTATGTTTATCGCCTCCTCGATAACCGGACTAGCTTGGGCTTGCTGGCATATTCCTCTCTGGTTTTATGACCGCTTTTATAATCGAAGTCAGGATCCCTTTCTAGTCTTTATCATTGGATGTATCATCCAATCCATCTGGTTTGCTGCACTGCATAAGAAGACGAAGTCTGTCCTTGCCTGTATGATTTTCCACGCCCTGCTAGACATTCTGATAGAAACTTTTGTCGGCATCAACCAAGCTGATAAGTTTGATTTCTCTCAGGTTAATTCTCTCTTTTACCTTGGCGGCATGATCATTCTGACCCTTTACAGTATTTATCTCTGGTATCGGGCGGATAAGGAGGTGAAAAACGCATGATTAAAAAACAAGAATAAGCTGATTCTAAAATTGAAAGGAGACTGTACAAATTATCTGACCTTAGCTCATATGAATCTTTGAGTCGAACAGAAAGGAAATGCTATGAAAAAATCATTTATTCTGACACTTTTAACGATTATAACTCTAGGAATCTTCCGACCGAGCGCTGTCTTAGCTGACTCGCAGAAGCTGCCGTCTGGTACGGACCGCGACAAAATAGGTCAGAAAATCGAAAATTTTGTCAAGGAACATGAAAGACAACGGCCGGCATGGCAACAGCAGTCTTTGATAAAAACGGAACCATCTACAAGGGAAATTTTGGCTATGTGGATAAGGAAAACAAAGTCAAAGTTGACGATGACAGTGTTTTTGAATGGGCTTCAATCACTAAACTGACGGTCTGGGTATCGGTCATGCAGCTCTGGGAAGAGGGCAAAATCGACCTGGAAGCAGACATCAAAACTTATCTGCCAGAAGGCTTTCTCCGCAATCTTCGCTACGATAAGCCTATCACCATGCTGGATCTGATGAATCATCAGGCTGGCTTTGATGAAATGCCACTCTATAAAAAGGGAGACAAGAGCGACTTGGAAGAGCAGTTCCGTGATTACCAGCCTATTCAGTCCTTTGAGCCGGGTACGACGACATCATACTCTAACTTCAGCACGGCTTTGGCATCTTATATCGTGGAGCGGATATCTGGGCAGAAGTATGCAGACTATGTCCATGAGCATGTTTTTGAGCCGCTGGACATGGATCGGACTGCTATCTTGCCTGACTTATCGGACAACGCTTATGTACAGGAAAAGCGCAAGGAAGACAAGGGCTATGATGACCAAGGTAAGCTCTTGGGTGATACACCATTTAAGCTCTGGATGTACCCAGTCGGAGGGGCTGTGGGGACTCTAGGAGACCTACAGAAATTCGCCCAGGCCTTGCTGGAACGTAAGACGCTCTTTCATCGTCCAGAAACTTGGACCGAGCTTTACTCAACAACCTCTACCCACCCTGGTACGGATATTGTTCGTAATGCTCATGGCTTTTGGGCCAGTCACTACGGTGTTACCTTGCTGGGACACAGTGGTAATGCTGATGGCTTTTCTAGCTATCTCTACTTGGATCTAAAAAATGGCATCGGTCAAGTCATCTTAACCAATCAACTGTATGAACAAGTTTACAATGTTCAAATGCCGGAGCTGATATTTGGCAAGATGCAGACTGTCAGCGAAGCTACTAAAAAGCAATTCAAGTCTGGCTCTTACCACTATCTGAGAAGCTATAATAGTGGTCCGCTGTCCATCATGCTCATGATTCCCGGGGCTATCCAAAAGATCAACAAAGTCTCAGATCAGCCGGATCTGCTGAGCACTTTCTGGACTATTGACCGAAGCCAAGGTGCTGATCGCCTCGAATTCGGTGTCCTTAATGCAGAAAGGATTTCCGATTCAGTTCTCTTTAGGCATTATCTAGTCGTGTTTCTCGGAGGTCTGGCACTCGTGTTTACTCTGGGAAATATCTTGATTAGTTTTCTGATTGGCGGTTTCCGTCTCATCCTGCGTAAAGCAAAAAGTTCGGTACCTCGCTCTTGGAAGGTCTTGAATTACCTGACCTCTCTAGGAATGCTGCTGTTTGCCGGAAATCTCATTCTGCTTTTACTGGCTGCCATGAATCAGGATTACTCAATTGTTCAATCTTGGCGCTATATGGTCTTTGCAGGTCTGGGCCTATTCTTAGCAGGCTGTGCGGTTTATCCGCTCTTTAGCAAAGTGCGAAAAGGCCTCGGAAAAGGTCGCCTCTTCCTGACAGTTCTGACTAGTCTATCTGCACTCGCCATAGTAGCTAACATCCTTTACTGGTCTCTTTACCAGTGGTGGGTGATGTGATAAGTTGCCTGTCTTCCTTTGGGAAGGCGGGCTTTGCTTGCATAATTCTGCAAAGGAGTCTCTCATGAAAAAAATATTTATTTTCACACTGCTAACTATTTTGACATTGGGGCTTTTTCGCCCAGTCACTGCGCTAGCTGAAGAGCAGAAGTTGCCGTCTGGTACAGACCGAGACAAAATTGGCCAGAAGATTCAAGACTATGTCAAAGAGCACGAAAGACAACAGCCGGCATGGCGACAGCTGTCTTTGACAAAGACGGCACTATCTATCAAGGAAACTTCGGCTATATGGATAAGGAAAAGGGAATCAAAGCCGATGATGACAGCGTTTTTGAATGGGGCTCCGTGACTAAGCTGACTGTCTGGGTCTCTGTTATGCAGCTCTGGGAGCAAGGTAAGATTGACTTAGAAGAAGATATTCGCACCTATCTGCCAGAAGGCTTTCTTAGAAATCTCCGCTATAACAAGCCCATTACTATGCTAGATTTGATGAACCATCAGTCAGGTTTTGATGAAGCCCCTCTCTATATGCAAGGGGGCAAGAGTTTAGAGGATTTGCTGCTCCAATATCAGCCCGCTCAGTCCTTTGAGCCGGGAACAACGACAGCTTATTCCAACTACAGTACGGGGTTAGCAGCCTATATTGTGGAGCGAATTTCTGGGCAATCCTTTGTTGATTATGTTCATGAGCATATCTTCCAGCCTCTGGACATGGAGAGAACGGCTATAGCTCAAGACTTGTCTGACAATGCTTATGTCCAAGCCAAGCGCAAGGAAGTAAAAGGATATGCGACAGATGGCAGCCTGTTAGGCGATGCACTTTATGAAGTCGGACTGTATCCTATTGGTCGGGCAACAGGAACATTGAGTGATTTTCAAAAATTTGCTCAGGCCCTGCTAAGTCGTAAAAGTCTCTTTACTCGGTCGGAGACTTGGACGACTCTTTATTCAACGACAGCAACCTATCCTAATACAGACATCGTTCGTAATGCTCATGGCTTCTGGGCCAGTAAATTTGGCGTTACAGTGCTAGGGCACGGAGGAAATACAAATGGTTTTTCCAGCTATCTCCTGCTGGATCTGAAGGATGGTATCGGCCAGGTGATCATGACCAATCAAGGCGTGGAAGAAATTTATAATGATGGCATGCCAGAATTGATTTTCGGAAAACGTCCGACAGCCAGTGCAGAGACTCAGAAAAAGTTCGAACCTGGCTACTATCAAATCCTTCGGAATTTTAACCAAGGTCCGCTTTCTTTGTATCAGCTCTTTCCAGGTAATTTGCTTCATATGAAGAAGCCGTCTTCGGAGCGAATGGATCGTTCGTTTTGGACTATTTATAAAAGTGGAAATGGTAAAACGCGAATCGCTACTCCGGTCAGTGATTTCGAGAAAGTCCCTGACTGGGAAATCTGGACTAAGTTTAGCTTAATTGCTTTGGCTGCTCTTAGTGTCGTTTACGCTTTGGGCAATCTACTTGTTCGGCTTGTGCTAGTCCTTTATCGACTGGTCTTTGGCAAAGAAAAAAGCAAGCAAAATCGAGCTTGGAAATGGTGGCACATCTTGACAGCTGCAGGAGTAGTGGCCTCAGCTGGCAATTTACTCTTGCTCCTACTTAGCTCAAGTGCAACGGATCTCAGTATCATCGCCCAGTGGCGTTACATAATCTTTGCCGGTCTGGGCTTGTTCTTAGCAGGCTGTGCGGTTTATCCGCTCTTTAGCAAGGCTCGAAAGGGGCTCGGAAAGGTCGCCGCTTCCTGACAGTTCTGACTAGTCTATCTGCACTCGCTATCGTAGCCAATATCCTCTACTGGTCGCTTTACCAATGGTGGGTGATGTAGTTTAAAAATTTTTGAACCAAGAAAAGAGCCGGCATATAAGCTGGCTCTTTTCTTGGTTTTATACATTCAGTACCTTGTCCAAGAAGTCTTTGAGACGTGGATGTTGTGGATTGTCAAAGATTTGGTCAGGCTTGCCGTCTTCTAGGAATTCACCATCAGCAGTAAAGATAACGCGGTTGGCTACCTGACGAGCAAAGCCCATCTCATGGGTCACAATCAGCATGGTCATACCTTGCTGGGCCAGATCCTTCATAACATTGAGAACGTCGCCGACCATTTCAGGGTCAAGGGCAGAAGTAGGCTCATCAAAGAGCATGATGTCTGGGTTCATAGCCAGACCGCGAGCAATAGCGACCCGCTGCTTTTGACCGCCGGACAGACTGTCTGGACTGGCATCAGCCTTATCAGCCAAGCCCACCTTTTCCAAGAGCTCCATTCCCAGCTTATTTGCCTCGTCTTGAGTCAAGCGCTTGTGCTCAACAGGAGCAAAGGTGATATTTTCCAGAACAGTCATGTGCGGGAAGAGGTTGAAGTGCTGGAAGACCATACCGATATTTTCACGGACCAGATCCACATCAGTCTTCTTGTCTGTCAGATCAAAGCCATCAACCGTGATAGTCCCGCTGGTCACTTCCTCTAGCAGGTTGAGACTGCGCAGGAAGGTTGACTTACCAGATCCAGAAGGACCGATGATACAAACCACATCGCCCTCGTAGAATTTAGCAGTAATCCCCTTTAGGACTTCGTTTTCCCCGTAGTATTTATGAAGATCGTTCACATCGATTTTTAATTTTGCCATTACTTAATCCTCTTTTCTAAGCGTTTTGCCAAGCGGGTCAAGAGCGTGATAATGATGAGATAGAGCACAGCTAGGATAGCATACATCCGGAAACTCTGATAGTTGCGGGCGATGATGTCCTTACCCGTTTTGAAGAGTTCGGCCAGTCCAATAGCTGAGACAATCGTTGTATCCTTGAGTGCGATGACAAACTGATTGACAAAGTTTGGCAGCATAATCTTGGTTGCCTGTGGCAGGATAATCTTGCGCATGGTCTTGGGTAGGAAATTCCCAAGCTGCGGCTGGCTTCCATCTGCCCAACTGGAACAGCCTGAATACCGCCGCGGACAATTTCAGCGATATATGCGCCGGCATTGAGAGAGGGCGATAGTTCCTGCAACGAAAGCATTTATTGGGCTTTGTTGACCAGTCATGGATTCGATTAGGTTAGGAATACCCCAGAAGATAAAGGCTGCCACAATCATCAGTGGAATACCACGAATGACATCGACAAAGATTTCTGCAATCCAGCGCAGCGGTTTATAAGGGCTGACGCTGAACATACCGAAAGATAATCCCGATGACCATAGCAATCGCAAATGAAATCAGAGCCAAAAGCAATCGTCACTCCAAGACCTTTAAGAAGTTCTTGGTAGTTGTTTTTGCAGCAAGCCCCAAATAGTGGACTCATCTACAGTGGATTCTTTTTACCCTCGCTAGCCAGATACTTGTCTAAAAATTTCTTGGTACTTGCCGCTTTCTTTCAGGTTGGCCAGTCCATTGTTAAACATCTCAATCAACTCAGGATTGCTGCCTTTTTTAACTGCGAAAGCGACTTGACCACTTGGTGTACCTTCAATAGGTGTTTTAAGCTTCTTGCCTTGTTTGATAGCGTATTTGACAACAGGCTCATCATCCATCACAGCTGCGACGGAGCCAGTATTAAGGCTGTCATACATGGAAGCTGCATCCGAGAATGTTTTGATAGAGTAGCCGTACTTGCTCTTGTTTTCCTCAAGGAAAGTCTGAGAAGCGGTACCGGTTTTGACACCGACGGTTTTGCCCTTGAGTTCCTCGTAGGACTTGATATTGCTGCTGTCTTTGACTGCCAAGATAGAGTTGGCTGTATAGTAAGGGTCAGAATAGTCAAAAGTTTTCTTACGAGCATCAGTGACAGACATGCCGGCGATAATTCCGTCAGCCTGACCGGTCTGAACGCTATTAATAGCTGCATCAAAGCCAGGGTTGGTTACTTCCACAGTAAAGCCTTGGTCTTTGGCAATAGCCTTAATCAGCTCCATGTCAATACCAGTATATTGGTTGCTGTCATCTTGGAAGACAAAAGGAGCAAAAGATGAGTCGCTGGCAATGATGTATTTGTCTTTTGTTGGAGTAGCTTTTTGACCGGCAGGAGTAGAAGTCTCTGGAACAGCTGAGTCAGAGCTGCCTTTAGAAGCCGTCCATTTATTAATGATTTCATCCAGACTGCCGTCTTCATTCATCTGGGCCAAAGCTTCGTTAAACTCAGTAACTAGGTGCTCGTGCTTGCTGCCTTTTTTGACACCGAAAGCAAAGCTACCAACAGCCTCACCCTTCATAGAAATTTTCAGGTTTTGACCTTGATTGATGGCGTACTCAATGACCGGCTGATCATCCATCACTGCATCAACATCACCAGCAGAAAGGCTATTGTACATCAAATCGCCAGTATCAAAGGTTTTGAGAGTGAAGTCGTATTTATCCTTGTTCTTCTCAAGGAATCGTTGGGCAGCCGTTCCAGTTTTGACACCGACTTTCTTCCCTTTCAGCTGTTCGTATTTGCTGATGGTGTTTGCCTTGGTCGTCGCGATAACGACCTTGGTGTCATAGTAGGTATCAGACATGGTAAAGACTTTTTCACGCTCGCTTGTCTTGGTCATACCAGCCATGATGGCATCCGCCTGGCCGGCTTGGACCGCATTGACAGCTGCATCGAAGCCCGGGAAGCTCATGTCAATGTCCCAGCCTTTGATTTCTGCGACCTTGTTGATGATATCAACGTCAATCCCCTTGTAAGTCTGATCAGAATCTTTAAATTCAAATGGTGCGTAAGCAGTATCGGATACGATTTTGACCGTATCTGCCTGGGCTGTCACCCCTAACGCAAAAAATGGAAATAATGTTAGCAAGACTGCTAAGAATTTTTTCTTCATTTTCTTCCTCCTTTTTAGCATTCTAGCATTATAGCAAAAACAATGATTAGGCAAATTTTTCCCTGTTTTTATGTTAGGTTTTCTGACATAAAAACTCTGGATTTTTCGCAAAAATAGCTGCAACTTTTCTTTGTACTTAAAGCAAAGTCTGCTATACTGGAAATGAATAAAAGCAAGGATAGAATGAGGTTCTTATGAAAAAATCACGTATCTTGGAGGGGGTCAATCAAGCTCGCTTTGTCCCTCCTTATATTTTGTCTCTTTTACTGGCTGTTATTTTTGTGCAAGGTGGACAGCAGTTGGCCTATCAGGCTTTGGAGCCAATTTCGGCTGTACTTAGTCTTATGCTAGGTTTCTTAGGTCAAGGCGGATTCTTTGAAATTTTCTTCAATTTTGCCCTGCCTTTTCTCTTATTCGGCTTTGTATTTATGATACTGGCTCTCTTTCTTTGGGTGCGCTGGGGTGAAGGACGACCACTTGTGACTCTGGGTTTTGTTAAAAAAGGAAGCTTGGTGGAGCTAGTCAAAGGATTAGCAGTAGGTTTTCTCCTCTTTAGTCTAGTCGCTCTGCTTGTGCTGTTGAGCGGAGCTGGCTCTTTCGAATGGGGACAGCTAACGCTGGAACCTTTCCTCTATATCTTGATTTTGCTTCCGCTTTGGATGATTCAGGGTGGAGCAGAAGAGCTAGTGACAAGGGCTTGGCTGCTGCCAGTTGCTTTCAAAAAGACCAATCTGCCCATCGGTTTGCTGACTTCAAGCCTGCTCTTTGCCCTCTTGCACCTAGGCAATCCAGATATTGGTATTCTTCCCATTCTTAACATTGCCTTATTTGGCCTCTTTGCAAGTCTCTATCTGCTCCGGACGGACAATGTCTGGGGGATTATAGGACTTCATACTGCTTGGAACTTTAGCCAAGGTAATATTTACGGTTTCAGCGTTAGTGGTACTGGTGTGGACGCGGCAGTACTGAACTTTATACCTAAGACGGACTCGAGCTGGCTGACTGGTGGAGATTTCGGTGCTGAAGCCTCTATTTTCAGCTCGCTCATTCTCTTGTTAGCCGTGCTTTACTTGCTTTTCAGGATGAAAAAAGACGGCAGTTTGACAGAGTTAGTAGGGAAGACACAATAACTGTGCGAACGGTTCTCTTTTGCTCGCCCTAAAATAATATGCTATAATAAATTAAAATGCGGAAAGGAATAATTTTATGTTTAAATCTCGTATGTTGGATGCTATCAAGCAATCGCGTTATATTCCGCCGATTTGGTTAGCTATCTTGATTGCTATTGGCTTTGTTTATGGAGGAGGAATTTTAAGTTTTGTCGGAATGTTGCCAATCGGTATCATTGTCGGACTCTTATTTGGCTTTGCAGATCCGACGATTAATCGGACAGAAGCAATGGCAGCCATTAGTCACTATACGGTCTTTTTTCAGCTAGCTGGTTTCTTCTTTATCGCCCTAGCAGTTTTCCTCTGGGTTCGGTATCGTGAGAAGCGTCCTTTTTCTAGTTTGGGATTCTATAAACAAGACTGGTTCAAAAATCTCCTCAAAGGCTTCCTTATCGGAGCCGTTCAGTTTTCACTGGTTGTTGTCTTGCTCTTGGTAACGGGGACAGGCAGTCTGAAATTAGGTCAGCTTAATTTACAGTCTTTGATTTTTGTCCTAGCAATCATTCCTTTCTGGATTCTACAAGGCGGAACAGAAGAACTAGTGACGCGTGGTTGGCTCTTTCCAGCAGTTAGTGCTAAGTCAAATATCTTCATTGGTATCTTGATTTCCAGTGCTCTATTCGGGGCACTGCACCTCTTTAACCCTGGTGTGACCGTTCTTTCTATTGTCAATATCATACTAGACGGTATCTTTGCTTGTTTCCTTATGCTCAAGTATGACAATATGTGGGTACTGGCTGGTATGCACGGCGCTTGGAATTTTGTGCAAGGAAATATCTATGGCATTCAGGTCAGTGGCCAAGGAGCATCTACCTCTATCTTGAACTATAGCTCGCAATCTTCTGTCGATATACTGTCCGGTGGAGCCTTTGGAGCTGAAGGATCTATTTTTGCCAGTATCGTCCTGATTGGCTGCATTGCCTATCTTTACTGGTCATTAAAGAAAGAAAATCGCCTGCCTCAGGCGCTGATGTTTAAGAAATAAGCATTTCGCCCAGTTGAGCTGGGCCTTTTTTATGTCTTTTAACAAGATTTGTGACAAGAGACAGACGATGGTAGAAGCGTGGCCATTCTACCTACACCCAAATCCAGAGAAAATAGGGCAAATATGGTAAAATGATAGAAGCACAATTTGAGGAATAAAAGATGATTAACAGAATTACAGATAATAAATTTGAATTGGTTTCTAAATATGAGCCTTCAGGTGACCAGCCTCAGGCTATCGAGCAGCTGGTGGATAATATCGAGGGGGGCGAGAAGGCCCAGATTCTCATGGGGGCGACTGGTACTGGTAAGACTTATACCATGAGTCAGGTTATTGCTCAGGTCAACAAGCCGACTCTGGTTATCGCCCATAATAAAACGCTGGCCGGCCAGCTTTATGGTGAGTTCAAGGAGTTTTTCCCCAATAACGCGGTGGAATACTTCGTTTCCTACTATGATTACTACCAGCCTGAGGCCTATGTGCCTTCCAGCGATACTTATATCGAAAAGGATAGCTCGGTCAATGACGAGATTGACAAGCTCCGTCACTCAGCGACATCAGCCCTCTTGGAGCGCAATGACGTGATTGTCGTGGCTTCGGTCTCTTGTATCTATGGTCTGGGTTCGCCTAAGGAATACTCCGATAGTGTGGTTAGCCTGCGTCCTGGACTAGAGATTTCCCGTGATAAGCTGCTTAATGACCTGGTGGATATCCAGTTTGAGCGCAATGACATTGACTTTCAGCGGGGGGAAATTCCGGGTTCGTGGTGATGTGGTGGAGATTTTCCCAGCTTCTCGGGATGAGCATGCCTTTCGGGTGGAGTTTTTCGGAGATGAGATTGACCGGATTCGTGAGGTTGAAGCCTTGACAGGTCGAGTCTTGGGTGAGGTGGACCATTTAGCTATCTTCCCAGCCACTCACTTCGTAACCAATGAAGACCACATGGAAGTAGCCATTGCCAAGATTCAGGCGGAACTGGAGGAGCAGCTGGCTATCTTTGAGAAGGAAGGCAAGCTTCTGGAAGCTCAGCGCTTGAAGCAGCGCACAGAGTATGATATCGAAATGCTGCGCGAGATGGGCTATACGAATGGAGTTGAGAACTATTCTCGCCACATGGATGGTCGAAGTGAAGGAGAGCCGCCTTATACCCTTCTGGACTTTTTCCCTGATGATTTCTTGATTATGATTGATGAGAGTCACATGACCATGGGACAGATTCGCGGTATGTACAATGGCGACCGCTCTCGGAAGGAGATGCTGGTTAATTATGGTTTCCGCCTGCCATCTGCCTTGGACAACCGTCCGCTGCGCCGGGAGGAGTTTGAGAGCCATGTTCACCAGATTGTCTATGTATCGGCTACGCCGGGCGACTATGAAAATGAACAGACGGATACTGTTATTGAGCAGATTATCCGGCCGACAGGGCTTCTGGATCCAGAAGTGGAAGTCCGTCCAACCATGGGGCAAATTGATGATCTTTTGGGCGAAATCAATGCTCGTGTCGAAAAGAATGAGCGGACCTTTATCACAACCCTGACCAAGAAGATGGCGGAAGATTTGACAGACTACTTCAAGGAAATGGGTGTCAAGGTCAAGTACATGCACTCAGACATCAAGACTTTGGAACGGACCGAGATTATCCGAGACCTGCGCTTGGGTGTCTTTGACGTTCTGGTTGGGATTAACCTGCTGCGCGAGGGAATCGATGTTCCCGAGGTTAGTCTGGTGGCAATTCTTGATGCGGACAAGGAAGGTTTCCTCCGCAACGAACGCGGTCTTATCCAGACTATTGGCCGGGCAGCCCGCAACAGTGAGGGGCATGTGATTATGTATGCAGATACTATGACCCAGTCCATGCAGCGGGCGATTGATGAAACTGCCCGACGTCGAGCCATCCAGATGGCATATAATGAAGAGCATGGCATTGTACCGCAGACTATCAAGAAAGAAATTCGCGACCTGATAAGCGTAACCAGGGCTGCACTGCCAGACAAGGAAGAAACCGTCGAAATCGAAAGCCTCAACAAGCAAGAGCGCAAGGACATGATTAAGAAACTGGAAGGTCAGATGCAAGAAGCTGTCGGACTCCTCGACTTCGAACTGGCAGCTCAGATACGTGATATGATTCTGGAAATAAAAGCGATGGATTGAGAGGTATCAAGGAGAAAAACAAATGGTCATCACTATCAAAGCAATGGAAACAGCTGAGGAGATAGAAGGGAAATCCAGAGTTCATTGGCAGACATGGCGTGAAGCTTATGATGAGATTTTGCCTGCGGAATTTCAAGAGCAGATGACTTTGGATAAGTGCCGATTTTATAGTCAAAAGTATCCTGAAAATACCTTGATCGCTTTGGATGATGCTAAAGTGGTCGGCTTTGTTAGCTACGGTGATTTTCGAGATTCAGCTAGGATAGCGGGTGAAATTTTCGCCTTGTATGTCTTAAAAGATTATTATGGCAAGGGTGTAGGACAGCAGTTAATGCAGGCTGCTTTTGCTGCCTTGGATGGTTATCAAGAGATTGTATTATGGGTTTTAGAAGACAACAAACGTGCCATCGCCTTTTATGAAAAAATGGGTTTTGTTTTTGACGGTCAGGAAAAGGTCATTGACCTAGGAAAAGCTGTGAAAGAAAAACGGATGATTTACGTTAGAAACTCGAACAGTTAGTCTGAAAACAATAGATATATTTTTAAGGAGCACACATGCGTTATGCACTTTTACTCCGCGGCATCAATGTCGGCGGGAAAAACAAGGTCGTTATGGCTGATTTGAAGAAGGATTTAGCTGGGTTGGGTTTTGAAAATCCAGTTTCCTACATCAATAGCGGCAATCTTTTCTTTGATAGCGAGGAGCAGGAGGAGAGGATTCGGGAGATCTTGTCTGCTTATTTTAGTCAGTCTTACGATTTTCCTTTGCCTTTCGTCCTTGTCAGCTCTGCTATGCTTGAAAAAAGAAACAGCCAATCTGCCTACTTGGTGGCAGGATGAAACAGCCTTTCGACGAGATGTTCTCTTTTATCTGCCGGAGACAGATAGGGAGAGTGTTCAAGAGCTGGCAGGCAGTTGGGCGAATGACAAGGAGCAACTGCACTTTGGGCAGACGGCTTTCTTTTATAGCAATGCTGACCAAGCGGACTATCTCAAGTCAAACTACCATAAGAAACTGCTTAAGTCTAGTTTTTACAAGCAGCTGACTATCCGAAACGGCAAGACTTTCCAGAAGATTGTGGAGTTGGTGAATGAGAAGTAAGACCAAAAAGAAAAATAAAAACAAAAGAAAAGTAAAAGTTCAGGGAAATAAGTTTAGTCTTTGGTTGGAAAAACATTGGCTAGTAGAAGCTTTTTTAAATTTTTTAGTCTTAATAGTTGTTGCGATTGGTGTGGGATTTTTAACTTTTGGTAATGAGAGCATTCCTGCTCCACTTCGTCATTTTAATTATATTAGTCCTTTATGTGTAAACTTGCTCCTCTTGGTGCTTATTCCTTATTATTCTCGATTTGGTGGCTTGAGAAAAGAAGGATTTACTTCTCTGAAGATTTTAGCGGAAGCATTTCTTTATCTGAACGGGCCGATTTTCTTAATCCATTATTTTATAGGAATTCGATCAAAAGATGGAAAACATTTTGCATCACCTCTAATCAGTTTGGATTCTCGCTATGTTTGGTTTCCGATTGCTACCTATCTAATCTTTTTATTCATTTCAGGGTTAACGATCTTGATTTTAAAATATAATGAAAAAAAGAGGAAAAAACATGACCAAAGAAAAATTTAATTAAATTGTTTTCATTTAAACACACTCTATCTGGCCTTGCTAACCTTTGTTATTTTTCATTTAATTTTGTTAGCTTTTGGTCTATCCTTTACTCCGGTTTTGTGGAATAGTTGGTTTTTCATTCTTTGTTTGACCCTTTTTTATCCATCCTTGGATCGTCTTTTTTTAGAACAAGAGATCTTCAATGGTACCACCTTATTTTTCAATTATTCAGTGCATTAGTGGCACTTTATCTTTGGTTTGCAGCGTTCTTTGTTTTGTCAATCATTCAAAATCCAGCAATTCCCATCAATATAGACTATCATATACAAGATAAAGAAATTATCATTGTTAGAGGTTTTGTGGTTCATAGTACTTATGAACATCATGAATTGATCAATCCCTTTATCATGAAGTCAGAAGTAAAATACAACGAAGATATGTTTTAATAACTTAGAAAGTGAGTGAATCCATGTCACGTGCCCAAGAAACAATCCTAACAAACATCTGCCTTGTCGAAGATAAGGCGCGAGGTAAAGTCCTAATGCAGTATCGCTCTCCTGAGCGCTATCCTTGGTCTGGATATGCTTTTCCGGGTGGTCACATTGAGAAGGGTGAGTCTCTCCATGATTCAGTTGTCCGTGAGATTTTAGAGGAAACGGGTTTGACTATTACTCATCCGAAATTGGTCGGAGTAAAGAACTGGCATACGGATGAAGGGATTCGCTACATCGTCTTTTGTTACAAAGCGACCGACTTTTCTGGTCAGATTCATTCGACAGAAGAGGGCGAGATTTCTTGGGTAGACAAGGATAGCCTGCCTCAGCTGGACTTGGCCTACGATATGCTGGAACTTCTGCGTGTGATGGAAGATGAGGAATTATCTGAATATTACTATCACGAGCGCATCAAAGGCGGCTGGCGAAAAAGTATGTATTAAAAAATGTTTCCTTTTGTGTCTGAAGTGCAAAGATAGAAAGGTGGATGACTGTCATGATTTCATTATGGATCGCTATTGTTGCATTTTTTCTTTTGGGCTTAAACCATTTTTTTCCTTCTAGAAATGCTGGATTCGGTTTGAGATTTCCATTTGCTTTTCATACTTTAAAAGGATGGAAGCAGAGCCAATCTAGGTTTTATAGATCAGTGATTTTGCTTAATTTACTCATTTTTTTCTTTATTCTTTGTACACAGATTTAAACGAGATTAGGGTCTTGGTCTTGTCAATTATTAGTATTGTATTTTCTGGAATATTAATTTTTAATTTCTTTTTAAAGAATAGTTTGATTGTTTTATCAGTGATTTTATAGCGACTATCTATCATTTGAAAGCTGGTTGGCGCAAGAGTATGTACTAAAAAGACTGACTAGGTTGGAGCCTAATCAGTCTTTTTTTCTTGCTATTTATTCCTGTAAAAATCCTAGGTCTCTCAAGGCAGATTCTACATAGTCCAAATCCTGCTGGGAGTCGGCTTGTACTAGGTGATAGTGGACTCCATCTGTCAACTCAGATAAGGGGCGAAAGGCACAGGATGCGACCTGTTGGAGAAAATGCTGGACATCTCGGCGGCAGGTCAGCTTCAGGTAAGTCTGGATTTCACCGTAAACCGGATGCTCAATCAAAATAGTTTGTACGCGTCCGCCATTATCCACGATAGCCAGCAGCTCGGCCTCCATATCCTCAGCCCCATGCTGAACCTTGAAGAGCTGATGGACAGCAGTGCTTTCTTGGCGGTCTTTATAAAGATAGCCACGGTTGGTTGAGAGGATGGGGGCACCATCAGCCCGCAAGAGGGCAATATCTTGCACGATAATCTGCCTGGTCACATGGAAATGTTCAGCCAGTGACTGGCCATTGAGGGCAGCAGATGATGTTTTCAAGAGGTTTAATAGTTCTTCTCGTCTTTGCTTGGTCATAGCTTCATTGTAAACCAAAAGTCAGGAATCTTCAAGCTCTAGCGAATCTTTTTCAGTGCTTGATAGATGAACTTAGCAATGACAAAGTCGACCATGCTATGGATGACCGTACCAAGTCCAACCAGACCAAATAAGATATAGAAAGCATTAGCAGGATAGGCAGACGTTGTGTAAAAGAGGATGCAGACGGCCACTTCGCCAAAGGCATGAATCAAAGCCAGTAGGAAATTAAATATCCAAGTTTTCTTCTGGCTGTCCAGTGTTTCCCGGGTGCTTCTGCAGATAAAGAGCACCGATGCTGCCGAAGAGCAAGTGGGACAGGGCTCTAAGCGTGATGATAAAAGGAAGCCCAGACATAAAAAATCCAATAGTGGAGCCAATCACAACAATCACCGTCATGAGAGGTGAAATAAACATAGCCAAAAAAATAGCGACATGGCTGGCTAAGGTGAAGGAAGCAGGCGGAATGACAATTTTAATCGGCATAACTAGTGGGATAACAATAGCTAGTGCAGTCAAAAAAGCGGTCAGTGTCATAAACTGATTTTTAGATCTTGGTTTCATAGTGACTCCTTTTTATCTGTATATACACTAGTATAGTACACTGTTTTTGTAGAAAGGTCAAGACCTGTAGGAAAGCCAAAAAGAGATTTGTCAAAATGCTCAAAATAGCTTATACTAGAAAGGTGTGGAAATAGGAGAAAACTAGATTTTTAGAATTGAGTTGACCTTCACATCGTTTAGTGTTCTGCTGGATTTGAAAAATGAAGTAAGAGCTTAATTATATATAGAAGGCTGGTATGGAAATTTAGCAGCCTTGACTAGAAATGGAGAAAAAATGAACAACTTACCAAACTGCCCCAAATGTAATTCAGAGTATGTCTACGAAGATGGAACGCTCTTGGTCTGCCCAGAATGCGCCTATGAGTGGAATCCAGCTGAGGTCCAAGAAGTAGAAGAAGGCCCCGTAGCGATTGATGCTAATGGCAATAAGTTGGCTGATGGTGATACAGTTACCTTGATTAAGGACCTGAAAGTCAAGGGCGCACCTAAGGATCTCAAGCAAGGAACGCGCGTGAAAAATATCCGCATCGTAGAAGGCGACCATAATATCGACTGTAAGATTGACGGCTTCGGTGCGATGAAGCTCAAGTCAGAGTTTGTTAAGAAAATTTGAGGTCTCTATGAATCGCAGTTTTATCTTAATTTATCGAATTATTCTGTTTATTCTAGCCTTTTTGGGTGTGTATTTGGAAATCACTAAGTATGGCGTGGGCATGCTCATGTACTATACAGTTCTGTCCAATCTCTTGGTCCTGCTCTTTACGGGCTATCTGGTCTATCTGATGATGAGATCTGGCGATGCTTGGAAGGCGCCGAAAATCTTGAGAATCAAGGGCGGGGTGACCATGTCCATCATGATTACTTGTGTCGTTTATCACCTCTTGCTGGCCCCGATTGCGACAGATTTTTACCGTCTAGAAAATTTTCTTTGCCATTATATAGTACCCTTGGCCTTTCTTCTAGATACAGTAATCTTTGACAAGTCGCGTCAGTACAGTTGGTTTGATCCGATTTCTTGGACAAGTGTGCCTTTGGTCTACATGGCCTTTGCTCTCTTTAATGGTTTCTTCCTGAAAATAGATATTCCAAGATCCAAGGACAATCCATTTCCTTACTTTTTCCTCAATGTCTTTAAGAAAGGCTGGCCCTATGTCATCCAGATGTGTCTGATTATCTTTGCAGCCTATCTGGTTTTTGGTTTTGTCTTTTACGGGATAAAATCCATCTCTTTCTTAAAGAAGAAGACTTCCTAGAGACAGGTACTTGTAGATGAAAAACAGATTTCACTAATCCTTACTTAGTCAAGTAGAAAAAAATACAATTTTTTTCTTGAAATAGTTTTGAATTTGTGATATAGTATAAAAAAATTGAATAATCCTTTAATTCTATCCAGAGAGATAGACAAGGAGCAAGTAAAAAGATGGGTGGAGTGTAAGCAAGTGCGTCTTGTTTTAGCTTGCCTGACTAGATTTTTCTGAAGTCTCCTTGTATAAGGAGACTTTTTCTGTTATTTGAGGAGGAAAGAATGAAAACAAAAGAAGTTGTCGATGACATCACCATGAATCGCGCGATTACGCGGATTACCTATGAAATCATCGAGCGCAACAAGGACTTGAACCAAGTGGTCTTGGCTGGCATTAAGACCCGTGGGGTTCACTTGGCTCACCGGATTCAGAAGCGGTTGGTTCAGTTGGAGAATATCGATATTCCAGTCGCAGAAGTAGATACCAAGCCTTTTCGAGATGATATCAAGGTTGAGGAAGATACGACAGTGATTCCAGTAGATATTACCGACCGTCAAGTAATCCTGATTGACGATGTCCTCTACACAGGACGGACTATTCGAGCAGCTATTGACAATCTGGTCAGTCACGGACGTCCCTCTCGGGTTGGTCTGGCTGTCTTGGTAGACCGTGGTCACCGCGAGCTGCCTATACGGGCAGATTATGTCGGCAAGAACATTCCGACTAGCCAAACTGAGGAGATTATTGTTGAGATGACCGAGACAGACGGTCAAGATCGCGTTTTGATTATGGGGGAGTAATAAGCTAAATGAGTCAAGATGTTAAGTATGATGTGCATGATATGCCAAAGCCAGGTCTGCTTTTAGGACTATCCTTTCAGCACTTGTTCGCCATGTTTGGGGCGACGGTCTTGGTACCGATTCTGGTGGGAATTGACCCAGCGGTAGCCCTCTTTTCCAGCGGTCTGGGAACACTGGCCCATCTGACTGTTACCAAGTACAAGATTCCGGCTTACATGGGCTCTAGTTTTGCTTATATCGCAGCCATGCAGATGCTGATGAAGACAGATGGTATCGGAGCGGTTGCACAGGGAGCCATCACTGGTGGTCTGGTCTACTTTATCGTGGCACTGATTGTCAAGTTTGCTGGAAATGCTTGGATTGACAAGGTGCTGCCGCCAGTAGTGGTTGGGCCTATCATCATGGTCATTGGTCTGAGCTTGGCTGGAACAGCTGTTAGCGATGTGATGAATAAGACAGCAGCTAATGGTGAAAAGGTTTATGATTTGACCTACTTCATTATCGGTATGGTCACTCTCTTGGCAGTCATCCTCTTTAATATCTATGGTAAGAAGATTGTGGGAATCATCCCAGTCTTGCTAGGCCTGATAGTCGGCTACATCTTTAGCTTGATTCTAGGGGCTGTGACTGGGCAGGAAATCGTTTCTTTTGCCAAGGTTGGGGAAGCATCTTGGTTCCACCTTCCGCCTATGAGTCTGCCTTTCTTGGACTACGATGTGAAATTTTATCCTAGTGCGATTTTAACTATGGCGCCTATCGCCTTTGTAACCATGACAGAACACTTCGGGCATGTTATGGTGCTGAATAGCTTGACAGGCAAGGATTTCTTCAAGGATCCGGGTCTAGACAAGACTTTGACTGGTGATGGTCTGGCTCAGATTATTGCAGGGCTTTTCGGAGCACCGCCAGTGACTAGCTACGGAGAGAATATCGGAGTTATGGCGCTCAATAAAATCTACAGTGTCTATGTCATTGCTGGCGCAGCAGTGCTGGCTATTGTCATGAGCTTTGTTGGCAAGGTATCTGCATTGCTCCAATCCATTCCGAGTCCTGTACTGGGTGGTATTTCCATCGCCCTCTTTGGGTAATTGCTTCGAGCGGTCTCAAAATTCTGATCGAAGCACAGACCAACTTTGACAATAAAAAGAACCTCTTGATTGCCAGTGTTATCTTGGTATCTGGTATCGGCGGTCTGACCTTGCAGCTGTCGGGTCTGCAAATCTCAGGAGTTGCCTTGTCAACTATTCTGGGAATTGTACTCTATCTTGTCCTGCCTGAGCCCAAGGATTGAGCTAGGTGCTAAATCATTAACTTTCGTTCAAAAATAGCTTGCTCTCAGAGCGACTTTACTTGCAGCACTCTGGAAGCCCTCATTCTTTCATAAAGGAGAATTACATCATGTCATCCAATCAAATCGCTCTTAAGAACCTTGTTTCTATGGAAACTCTGTCAAATGAAGAAGTTATGGCCTTGATTAAACGCGGAATCGAATTTAGAAATGGCGCTAAAGTCCATTATGATGAGCAGCATATCGTTTCTAACCTCTTCTTTGAGCCTTCGACGCGGACTCACAAGGCCTTTGAGGTAGCAGAGTTGAAGTTGGGTTGCGATCTTCTGGACTTTGATGTCAAGACCAGCTCGGTCAATAAAGGAGAAACCTTGTATGACACTATCCTGACCATGTCTGCCCTTGGCGTCGATGTTTGTGTCATTCGCCACCCAGAAGTGGATTATTACAAAGAGCTAGTGGAAAGTCCAACCATTACGACTTCTATCGTTAACGGTGGAGACGGTTCTGGTCAGCATCCTAGCCAAAGCTTGCTGGATTTGATGACTATTTATCAAGAGTTTGGTCGCTTTGAAGGACTAAAGGTTGCGATTGCTGGTGACTTGGACCATTCGCGCGTGGCTAAGTCAAACATGCAGATTCTCAAGCGCTTGGGGGCAGAGCTCTACTTTGCTGGTCCGGAAGAATGGCGGAGCCAAGAGTTTGCGGACTATGGTAAGTTTGTCACCATTGATGAGGTAATTGAAGAAGTGGATGTCATGATGTTCCTGCGCGTGCAGCATGAGCGCCATGACTACGAGTCCATCTTTTCTAAAGAAAATTACCACAGACTGCATGGGCTGACTCAAGAGCGGTATGACCGTATGAAAGATACAGCGATTCTCATGCATCCAGCTCCAGTTAACCGCGATGTAGAAATTGCGGATCATCTGGTCGAAGCACCAAAATCGCGTATCGTTGAACAAATGACCAACGGCGTCTTTGTCAGAATGGCTATTATCGAAGCGGTTCTGAAAGGTCGTCAATAATCTCGGACAGTAGGCCGGGAGTGGGTGAAGCTATGTGAAGCAATCCCACTCCCTATTATTATATATCTTATGTGGATGGTCATGGGCGGTCTGCATCTTGGACAGGAGGGAACAATGGCAAAGAGACTTTTAATATTGGAAAACGGCATGATTTTCGAAGGGGAAGCTTTTGGAGCGGATCTTTTTTGTGACAGGTGAAATCGTCTTTAACACAGGCATGACAGGCTATCAGGAATCGATTACGGACCAGTCTTATAACGGCCAGATTTTGACCTTTACCTATCCCTTGGTTGGAAATTATGGTGTCAATCGAGACGACTATGAATCCATTCTGCCAACCTGCAAGGGAGTGGTGGTCTATGAGTATGCACGTCGTGCCAGTAACTGGCGCCAGCAATTGTCTTTGGATGAGTTCCTCAAAATCAAGAAGATACCAGGCATTTCGGGAATTGATACAAGGGCACTAACCAAGATTATCCGCCAGCATGGAACTATGCGGGCAACTATTGCCAATGCGGATGATAGTATTGAGCATTTGCAAGACCAGCTGCAGGCGACTGTTCTGCCAACTGATAACATCAAGCAGGTGTCTACCAAGCAGTCCTATCCAGCTCCGGGAACGGGTCGCAGTGTGGTATTGGTTGACTTTGGTCTCAAACATTCTATCCTGCGGGAGTTAGCTAAGCGCAACTGCAGCGTGACAGTGGTGCCTTATGATACCAGAGCTGAGGAAATTCTCCAGCTCAATCCTGACGGCGTCATGCTGTCCAATGGACCGGGAAATCCGGAAGATGTGCCGGAGGCTCTGGACATGATTCGTGGTGTTCAGGGCAAGATTCCAATTTTTGGGATCTGTATGGGACATCAGCTCTTCTCCATGGCTAACGGTGCCAAGACGCATAAGATGAAGTTCGGCCACCGTGGCTTCAACCATGCGGTACGCGAGATTGCAACAGGCCGAGTTGACTTTACCAGTCAAAATCACGGCTATGCAGTCAGTCGTGAGGATTTGCCAGAATGCCTGATTGTGACTCATGAAGAAATCAATGATAAGTCTGTCGAAGGTGTGCGCCATCGGGATTATCCTGCCTTTTCTGTGCAGTTCCACCCAGATGCTGCGCCGGGACCGCATGATGCAGACTATCTCTTTGACGAGTTTATGGAAATGATGGATGCCCATCAGGCTTACTAGGAAGCAAGATTGAGAGGTGCACTATGCCAAAACGTAAAGATATTCAGAAAATTATGGTCATCGGTTCTGGTCCTATTGTTATCGGTCAGGCTGCGGAGTTTGACTATGCTGGGACCCAGGCTTGCCTGTCCTTGAAAGAAGAGGGCTACAGTGTTGTCTTGGTTAATTCTAACCCAGCAACCATCATGACGGACAAGGAAATTGCGGACCGAGTTTATATCGAGCCTATCACGCTGGAGTTTGTTGCGCGGATTTTGCGTAAAGAGCGCCCGGATGCTCTGCTGCCTACTTTGGGCGGCCAGACCGGACTCAATATGGCTATGGAACTATCCAAGTCAGGACTTTTAGAAGAGCTGGGAGTGGAACTCTTGGGAACCAAGCTATCGGCCATTGACCAAGCGGAAGACCGGGATCTCTTCAAGCAGCTGATGGAAGAGTTAGGCCAGCCCATCCCTGAGTCAGAAATTGTCAATACAGTTGATGAAGCACTGGAATTTGCGGCTGGCATCGGCTATCCAGTCATTGTCCGTCCGGCATTTACACTGGGAGGAACTGGTGGCGGTATCTGTAGCAATGAGGAAGAGCTGCAGGAAATCGCAGAAAACGGCCTCAAACTCTCTCCGGTTACCCAGTGTCTGATTGAGCGCTCCATAGCAGGCTTTAAGGAAATCGAATACGAGGTCATGCGGGATGGTGCAGACAATGCGCTGGTCGTATGTAATATGGAAAACTTTGATCCAGTCGGCATCCACACAGGTGATTCTATCGTTTTTGCACCTAGTCAGACCATCTCAGACTATGAATACCAGATGCTGCGGGACGCCAGCCTCAAGATTATCCGTGCGTTGAAGATTGAGGGGGGGGCTGTAATGTGCAGCTGGCTCTGGACCCGCATAGTTTCAAATACTATGTTATCGAGGTCAATCCACGGGTTTCCCGCTCATCAGCCCTTGCCTCTAAGGCGACCGGCTATCCGATTGCCAAGCTGGCGGCGAAAATCGCGGTCGGGCTTACATTAGATGAAATCATTAATCCGGTGACAGGTTCTACTTATGCTATGTTTGAGCCGGCTCTGGACTATGTGGTCGCTAAGATTCCACGCTTTCCATTTGATAAGTTCGAGCAGGGTGAGCGCAGTCTGGGAACCCAGATGAAGGCGACCGGTGAAGTCATGGCTATCGGCCGCAATATCGAGGAGAGTCTGCTCAAGGCTTGCCGCTCTCTGGAAGTTGGTGTGGACCACAATGAGTTGCCTGCTCTCAGTCAAGTAAGCGATGATGAGCTGATGAGGAAGATTGTCAAGGCGCAAGACGACCGACTTTTCTACATCTCAGAGGCTATTCGCCGTGGTTACAGTCCGGATGAAATTGCTGAGCTGACCAAAATTGATGTCTTTTTCCTGGATAAGCTGCTCCATATTTACGAAATCGAGCAGGAACTGGCTTGTCATATCGGAGATAGCTATGTGCTCAAGAAAGCCAAGCAAAATGGCTTTGCGGATACTAAGATTGCTGCCTTATGGGACACAACAGCTGAGCAGGTACGTCGCATCCGGCAGGAGCAGAAGATTGTGCCGGTTTACAAGATGGTAGATACTTGTGCTGCTGAGTTCGAGTCTGCGACGCCTTATTTCTACTCTACCTATGGCTTTGAAAATGAATCTGTCAAATCCAGCAAGGAATCAGTTCTGGTGCTGGGTTCTGGTCCTATCCGAATTGGGCAGGGAGTGGAGTTTGACTATGCGACTGTTCATTCTGTAAAGGCCATTCAGGCAGCTGGTTATGAAGCAATTATCATGAACAGCAATCCGGAGACTGTATCGACTGACTTTTCTGTCTCTGACAAGCTCTACTTTGAGCCGCTGACTTTTGAGGATGTTATGAATGTCATTGAGCTGGAGCAGCCTAAAGGTGTTATTGTTCAGTTTGGCGGACAGACAGCCATTAATCTGGCAGAGCCTCTGTCCAAGGCTGGTGTGAAGATTTTAGGTACCCAAGTAGCGGACTTGGATCGAGCTGAGGATCGGGATCTCTTTGAGCAAGCTCTGAAGGAGCTGGATATTCCGCAGCCGCCAGGCCAGACGGCTACTAATGAAGAGGAAGCAGTAGAAGCAGCTCGTAAGATTGGCTTCCCAGTCCTGGTGCGACCTTCCTATGTCTTGGGTGGCCGTGCCATGGAAATCGTAGAAAACGAAGCGGATCTACGCTCTTATATGCGGACAGCGGTTAAGGCCAGTCCAGACCATCCGGTTTTGGTTGATTCTTATATTGTTGGTGATGAGTGCGAAGTGGATGCTATTTCTGATGGTTGTCAGGTCTTGATTCCAGGGATTATGGAGCATATCGAGCGGGCAGGGGTTCACTCAGGGGATTCCATGGCAGCCTATCCGCCGCAAACCCTATCGCAGAAAGTTAAGGATACCATTGCAGACTATACTAAACGCTTGGCTCTGGGACTCAACTGTATCGGCATGATGAATATTCAGTTCGTCATCAAAGATGAGCAGGTCTATGTCATTGAGGTCAATCCACGGGCCAGCCGGACTGTTCCTTTCTTGTCCAAGGTGACCGATATTCCGATGGCGCAAGTAGCGACTCGTTTGATCCTTGGGGAAACTTTAGCAGAGCTGGGCTATGAAGATGGCCTTCATCCAGAAAGTTCCATGGTTCATATCAAGGCGCCAGTCTTCTCCTTTACCAAGTTGGCGAAGGTTGATAGTCTCTTGGGACCTGAAATGAAGTCTACCGGCGAAGTCATGGGCAGTGACCGCACGCTCGAAAAAGCACTCTATAAGGCTTTTGAGGCTTCCTATCTCCATCTGCCAAACTTTGGAAATATCGTCTTTACTATTGCAGGCGATAGCAAGGAAGAAGCCTTGCAGCTGGCTCAGCGTTTTGCCAATATTGGCTATGGTATTTGGGCAACCAAGGGAACAGCCTCTTATTTTGAAAATCATGGCCTACACGTCCGCCTGGTGGAAAAAATCGGCAGTGATGATGACAAAGACATTCCAGCCTATATCCGCAAGGGTAAGGTTCAGGCTATTATCAACACAGTCGGAACCAAGCGGACAGCAGATAAGCATGGCCAAATTATCCGCAGCTCAGCTATTGAGCATGGAGTACCACTCTTCACAGCCTTGGACACGGCCGATGCCATGCTGAAGGTGCTTGAAAGCCGCAGTTTCACTACAGAGGCGATATAGAGCGATTTCCAACTTCCAGATCGTCATTTGACAGTATGAAAGTCGTAAAAGGAATTTCATACAGCTAAGCTTGAAAAATCCATCTGTCCAAGCTTATTCTGTCCTTGAATAGTCGTAATAAATAACCTTTTCAAAATATATTGAATTAAAAAGCAAAGTGGAAGTGGGAAAAGAATCTTACTTCCTTTTTGCTTTATTTTCTAAAAAAGCTTGACAAAGAAGTTGACAAAGTGTATTATATTAACCAGTTAATAAACCGGTTAATAATGAGTTAAGGAGATATTGTGAAACGAGCTTTAAAATTCTTAGCCTGCCTTAGTCTGCTGGCCCTGGTCTTGTGTCTATGGGCTTGTCAGTCTCAAAAGGAATCTGGTCCATCCAGTCAGTCGCAAGGATTGAGGATTGTAACCAGCTTTTATCCTATCTACTCCGTGGTTAAGGCTATATCGGGCGATCTGAATGATGTGCGCATGATTCAGTCTAGCAGCGGCATTCATGATTTTGAGCCTTCAGCCAATGATGTGGCAGCCATCTATGATGCAGATGTCTTTGTCTATCATTCACGGACCTTGGAGTCCTGGGCTGGCGAGCTGAATCCTAGTCTCAAGAATTCCAAGGTTCAAGTACTTGAGGCTTCCCAGGGTATGAAGCTGGATCGAGTCGCTGGTTTGGAAGATGTCCAAGCGGGAGAGGGAGTGGATGAGAAGACGCTCTATGACCCCCATACCTGGTTGGATCCTCAGAAGGCTGCGGAAGAAGCTCAGATTATCGCCGACAGGTTATCAGAGCTGGATAGCGACCATCGGGAGACTTATCAGGCCAATGCCCGAAAATTTCAAGAAGAGGCTAAAAAACTGACAGAACGCTATCAGAAGATTTTTGATAAAGTGCCCAACAAGACCTTTGTCACCCAGCATACTGCCTTTTCTTATCTGGCCAAGCGCTTCGGGCTGACCCAGTTGGGCATTGCTGGTATTTCACCGGAGCAGGAGCCTAGTCCGCGCCAGCTGACAGAGATAGAAGACTTTGTCAAGGAGCACGAGGTGAAGACCATTTTTGTGGAAAGCAATGCTTCTTCCAAAGTGGCTCAAACCTTGGTCAAGGCGACCGGTGTACAAATCAAGGAGCTGAATCCTCTGGAAGCTGACCCAGCCAATCAACTATCTTATTTAGAAAAATTTAGAAGAAAAATCTAGCTGTTTTAGCTAAAGATTTGAAAGGATAAAGGAAAACCATGAAAAAGAAATATTTCCTAGCTTCAGCAGCTGTATTAGCTCTTGGTCTCGGAACTTACGGGCTTATCCAATGGCAAGCTCAGCCCCGAACTCAGACCAAAGATAACAAAGTAGCCTATATTGAGGATAAGACTTCGGGTGCCAAGACGGATAAAAACAAAAATTTGACATCTGAGCAATTCAATGATGAGGAAGGTATTGAAGCAGAGCAAATCGTCGTGAAAATCACAGATCAGGGCTATGTCACTTCCCATGGAGACCATTATCATTACTTTGATGGAAAGGTGCCTTTTGATGCCATTATCAGCGAAGAGTTGATTATCCGAGATCCTAACTACACGCTGCAGGAAGCAGATATTGTCAATGAGGTCAAGGATGGTTATATCATCAAGGTGGAGGGGAAGTATTATCTCTACCTCAAGGATGCCAAACATACCAGCAATGTCCGCTCGGTGGATGAGATTGCGAGGCAGAAGAAGCTGCATAAGTCCAAGGAAGAAGGCGATAGCGGCAAATCTTCCACTACAAATCAAGCAGGATTCGAGATTTCAGCCAGCCCAGCAAGTCCCTAGCTGCGGGAAAGACGGCCGCAGACCTTGCAGGAGTTTCTTACCAAGGTCAAGGGGGATATAGGACGGATGATGGTTATACGTTTAGTCCGTCTGATATCATCGAAGATACTGGCGATGCATTTATCGTGCCACATGGCGGGCATTTTCACTACATTCCTAAGAGCGACCTGTCACCAGCAGAATTGGCTGCGGCTCAGAGCTACTGGAATAGCAGGCAGGCTGGCGGAAGGGTGAATACGCCTGACTACGGCAGGACGATTGCTTCTTCCAACACATGGAATCAAATAGTGCTGGCAATCAGGGTGGATCAGCCTCAAATCCGTCTCCAGAGCTACCAAATCATTCAAAGATTGAGCAGCCGAGTGCTGGCTTAGCGACCACTCAGCCGAGTCTATCCAATCCGCTCCAGCCGTCTCTACCATCTCAGCCATCTTTGCCAAGTCTGCTGCAGCAACTCTATGCCTTGCCTCAGTCTCAGCGCTATCATGAAGGGGACGGCGTGGTGTTTGACCCGCTGAAAATCAGTCGTCGGACAGAAAATGGGGTCGTTATACCTCACGGAGACCACCATCATTTCATTCCTTATGACAAGCTGTCAGACTTGGAAGCGAAGATTGCCCGCTTGATTCCTATTGGCTATACTTACGAGCCGCTGGGCGATCCACTGCAAGCTTTGAAGCCTCAGCTACCATCACAGCCTGATCACGACCATGGTTTTCATGCGGAGGCTGTCATTGGCAAGGACGACCAAGGCTATATGGTATCGCATGGAGACCATGCTCATTACTTTTACAGGAAAGACTTGACTTCTGAACAGATTCAAGTAGCGGAGCAGGTCTTAGCCAAGCAGCAGACAGCAAAACCGTCAGCAGCAGTCAATGACGCTGAACGCTATTCACGCGATGCCAGCGATGAGGAAAAGATTGCTTATATTTGCCAAACCTATGGCGTTCCCAAGGAAGCAGTTCGCATCTCAAATGGCTTCTTTGTCTTTAATAACCCTGACCAAGCCTATGATCCGACTCATATCCACCCCTATGCTGTCCGCAAGGAGCATGTCCGCATTCCTCTGGTAACGGGTAATGCAGAGCTGGACTTCATGAATGAACTCTACACAACAGCCTTGCGCTCAGGTCTTTCGCCTTACAGTCTGCAGGTGGAAGATGGTCAGTTTGTTATTCCTCATGGCGACCATAACCACTATATCAAAATCCAGTCCAAGGGCGCAGCAGAAGCCTTGAAATCGTCTGCCTCAGATTCAATCTAAGTATGAGCAGGGCGATTATGATGAGGCTGCTGTTTTGCAAAAAGTAGAAAGCCTAAAAGCAGACAGTCAGCGTCTCTATGCCGATGATCCTCTTATGCAGCGGCGGATTGAGCTTGCTTTGGGGCAGTTTGTAGAAACCATGAAGAAGCTGCCAAGCAACTCAACAGCTGGCTACCTGAGCAGTCTGGATAACTTTGACAAGCAGTTTATCCATGTTGATCAGACGGTCAAGCCAATCCAAGAGACCGAGCTAGACAAGACCTATCAAGGACTTTTGGAGAGAATGAACCGACTTGATACGGATAGCTATGGGCTGAAGAAAGCTGACTTGCTGCAGCGTCTGCAAAATGCTTATGCTGGCCAGAATCAAGCTGAAATGGCAGAGCTAGGACAAGTATTATCCGCTTTAGAAGATTATCATGATCGGACAGGCGTCACAGCGGTTGATTATATTCGCTATTTCTACCAAGCATTAGAGGATGGGCGCTTGAGCCCTGAGCTGCGCAGAAAAGCGGCTGGGCTGACCTTGACTCTCTATAAGTCCCAAGCCTTTATAGAAGCGACCAATCTCCAGCAGCTTTTCCCTGCACTCTATCAGACTAAGAAAGAGATTGCAGCTGCCCTTGCTAGCGGCCAGCCTTCTCTGTCCTCTGAAAAGACAGAGCTGGATCAGGGAGAGCCAGATCAGCCAACCTATAAGGCCATGATTTATGACTTTTTGAAGGGTATTTATGATGATTTTGGCACCTCGGATGATAGCGAGAAGAGCGCTCAAGCACTTGTCTTCCTTGGAAAAGCGCAGGAATTGCTTGGAGAAGTAAAGGACCAAAACAGCCGGGCAGACTATGCGGCTAGAATCTTAGAACTAGGCAAGGAATTAAAGAGCAGCAGCTCAGATAAGCAAGCTTTACTGACAGCGAGTCAGAAGCTTTTGGATCAGATGAGCCGAACAATCGCTGGACAAAAGGAAGAGCCAGCTAATACGGAAAATCAGGAAGTTTATCAACAGCTTTATAATCTGCTCATGTCTATCCATCAGTATTTGGAAAAGAATCAAGGAAGTGAGCAGCAATACCAGCAGCTGGACCAGCTTTTTGATAAGCTTGGACAGAGAGCTACAGATAAGAAAGAGCTGCTTAAGGAAATCCTGGCCTTCCAGCAGTCACTCGTCCATCCTGAGGGGGCAAACGAGTCTGATTCTCAGCATAGCAACGATGATGACTATCACTTTAATCTGCAGGATATGGTCGGAGCGGATGAGCAAGGCTATCGAGTAGCCCATCTGGACCACGAGCATTATATCTACAAGAAAGACTTGTCAGAAGCTGAGCGTCAAGCTGCAGATGCCTATGCGGTGCAAAAAGGATTCCTAAAAGCACTGGCTGAACAACCTGCTTCTGGTCAGGTAGCAAGCACCAGTGCTCCAGAAACTGCGCAAAGTGATAATCTACTTTCCGAATCTGCCACTGGAGAAGCAGCTCAAAACCAATCTGACAAACCAGTAGAAGCTTCGACAGCAGCAAACCCAACTGGTCAATCAAGCTTAGCAGCGAGTTTTGGTATGACAGAGGAAGCATTCAATCAGAAATTGCAGGAACTTTCTCAGCTCTATGGAATCAGCCCAGAGACTTTCAGCTACAATCCAGCAACCAGAAGCATCAGCTTTACAGGAGCAGACGGCCAGCTGAAAACTGTTCAGATTAGCTAAGCTTACATTTTGATGTAAGACAACAATAAAACGAATGATGAAGACTAAACTAAGTCTGCTTCATCATTCGTTTTTGATTTTCACAACCCTATACTTATTTGATTGATATTGTGTTAGAATAAACAGAGACTGATAGATGAAAGGATTATCACCGTGAGAGAAAAAGAACTACCCATCAAAGAATATCTTAGAGTAAAAAAAGAAGCTATTTATAGTCGCCTTATATTCTTGCTAACGGCCGTTACAGGAGCTATTCTATCCTTTATTTTGGTCTATTCAAAAATCTAGGAATTTAATCTTTGAAAATGTTTCAATTGGTTTAGTTGTGTTTGCAGGTATTGTTATATCAAGGCCGTATTGGACAAAAAAGAAACAATACGAGAATCAGTATCCAGAATTGAAAGGAATGTCTACAAGAGGTGCTGAAGCTTCTGGGAATTTTTTGGGAAAACATCTGATTGTATATCCAGCCATTCTTGTTTATATGGTTTGGGCCTTTTTGCTTATTATCATCCTGTTCAAAAATCAGGAAATAGTAGATATTGATCTTCCGGCAATCAGTACAGAAACTGAGTATAGTTTGGATTTTCCAAAAATCAGATAGTTCAGCCAGCACTGGAGACAGTCAAGGAGACAATCAATCAGATGCTTCGTCGGTCGGACAAGATGAAAATGGAGAGTAGAGATAGATAAAGTTATAATTTGAAAGTTAGATTAAAGGGATTGATTGCTAAAAAAATTGTAAAATATTTAAGTAGTGAAATTTGAATCATAAAAAAAGAAACGAGAGAAAAATGAACAAAGAAGAATTCTTACGATGAATTTTTTTATCTGCGATTGAACGTCAAGGATACTATGAAATCAAAAAAATCCACGTGTCTATAAACCAGGCACTAATAAAATTGAGCAAGTTGAAGGAATTTTTAGAATTAACCAATGGAGTAACTAAATGAAGACATACAAACTCAAAAAAATAAAGAAAATTATAAACACTTTGTCAAACATTATCTAGAAGTAATGAGGGAAGGAAAAGAAGCAGAAGCTTTTCTAGGAACGGAAGCGAAGTATTGTTTTTCGACAACGGGATTCTTATGAAGTGGATAGCACAGATATTAACGTATTAATGGAATATTGCTTGTACCTCTGTATGTAGAAGGTGATAGGGATATAGCGCGCAGAACCTTTGATATCTTGAAAAATTTTAGCTTATCGATTGACTTAGTCAAATTAGATAAGGTGACTGATTTTATCTCTATTCAAAACTGGTTTTTAACTGAATATTCTAATCTTCCCTTTACCATTGAGACGGATGAATTGGTAAGAAATATTATAGAAAGTATCTCAAAATTATCAGATGAGCAGAAACGTACTTATACCTATGAAAGACTCTGTAATGTATTAGACCGTAGTCCATTATACAGACAGTGTGATGTAGAAAAAGGTGAGAAGATCCTTAAAGAATTAAGGAAAAAAATACTACAATCCACCTAAGGTAGTAGAATTGTAGGAAATTAAATTAAGGATGTAGGAGAATGGAGGAATTTTGATGACAAAACAGGAATTATTAGACTTTTTAAAATTTAATAGCAATAAGCCTAGATATTATACTGTACACTTAAATAAAAAGTTTTTAGAGCAGTTTGCGATAGGGTATTATCAGGATTTAAGTGCAAATAGATTTATAGTGTATGAGGTTACTGAACGTCAACAGTTACATGAAAAAGCTAGTTTTTGAAAGAGAAAAAGGATGCTATTGAAGAATTATATGAGATTGTAAAGTTTAGATGTAGGATTAAAAGTATACCTATTCAGTTAGATGTTTCAGAGATTGATGCAATCGGAACAAGTGATAAAGACTTGGAACTTTTATTAATAGATGGCAATCTTTGGCTTCCGGATACCGAAGAAGAGCATCTCTTGAGACTTCAAGAAAAACTCAACAACTATATCTACTTCCTCGAAAGCAAGCAGTATGTAGAACGATATGGTGATAACTTTGATAAAAAAGTCATTCATATCACATTCCAGTATTCTCCATCTGATAATGGCTTAGCCTTACTCGCAGCTGCTCAGAAGACATTGCAAAATACAGATATGAGCTTGAAGGTAGAATTGCCGTAGTGAGAA